>ERZ506418.1-NODE-1-length-642388-cov-14.5312_pt1 | contig 642388 bp, 567 predicted proteins | sample MGYA00513669_ERZ506418 | MGnify/ENA metagenome assembly ERZ506418 | reverse complement strand
AGCGTCCGTGCAAAACACGGCCCTCAGCCCGCATCCATGCGGGCTGCCCCGGCCTGCCGGGAACGTCTCAGCGATTTTGAGGCCGCCAGCACCGGCAGTTTCAGCGGCCCCTGATCCAGTGGTGATTTGGAACTGTAGGCCGGGTCAGGCGTAGCCGCCACCCGGCAACATGCTGGGCACGGAGCCTGATATATTGCCCGGCGGCGCGGCGCTTGCCGGGCCTACGGTGATGGTTAACCTTGTGATATATAAATGGCTTTGTAGGCCGGGTAAGCGAAGCGCCACCCGGCAGAAACCCGCGTAAAGGGGTTAAATGCGTGTGTGGTTGGGTCAGCCGCAGGGGGAGCTGCGGCTTGTTTATTGCGGCGGCGGTTCGAAGCAGAGGCTGCGCTCCAGGCATTCGTCGCAGCTCGGCGATCGGCAGACAATCTCCCCCTGCGATTGCAGGCAGCGCTGGCGGTAAAAGAACTTTTTCCAGCGCATATGGTGGACGTTCTGCACCACCAGCAGTGGAAAGCAGTCGCTCATCAGCCGGCCCAGTTCCGCCCGCGAATCGAGTCCCAGATCCTCCCACAGATGGTTAAACGCCAGCGCTACCTCGGCGACGATCTGCGCCATCGGTTCGGCCCCCGGCGCCATCCACTCCGTCAGCCACTGCCCCAGCTGCCGACGCTCTTCGTCGCGGGTAGCATTCAGCTCGGTCATCAGCCGACGGCGGCTCAGCGTCGCGCTGTCCAGCGGCGTCGCCACCTCGCCCAGCCGCTGTTGCAGCGCCCGCCACGCTCCGGGAGTCAGCCCCATCCGCAGCGGAAAGCAGCCTTTTCCGGCGTGATACAATCGCCACAGGCGGGTCAACCAGTCGACGGGCGCCATCAGGCGACCCCCTGACGCAGACGCGATGCCGCCAGGCTCTGGCGCCGCCGCTGCCACCAGGCAGGCAGCACCTCGGCGACCGAACGCCACGCGCCGTCCACCTGCGGCTCAATGCCCTGCAATTCCAGTTGCTGCCATGGCGTATGGCCGATACGCACGCAGAACACCGCTTTCACGTCGGCGAGCAGCGCCAGCAGCGCCGCCAGTCTGGCCTCGTTCTCCTGTGGATCACACTCCTCTTCGCCGCGGCAATATTTTGGCGTAAAGCGCTCGCCCACCAGCACCATACCGGCGGCCGACAGGCTGTAGATCGAGAAGCGGTCGGCATGGCCAAAATGACAGTCAATGACCTCGCCGTGGCGGGAGGCCACGGCCACCAGACAGGCGTCATCCGCGTCCGACTCCCCCTGCGTGGCGAGGCTGGCATGAAGTTCGGCGCGCTGGTGGAGGATGGGCAGCCAGTCGGGGAGGCTGTCCGGGTCCGGCAGCCGGGTGAACTGCTGGCTGCGATCTTCGCCCAGCATGCCGATGGCGTCGGCACGGCACTGGTGGCAGTGGGTCATCTGCGGCATCACCTCCCCGCACTGGCTGCGGATCGCGGCGAGCATCCCGGCGTCCGGCTCCGGCTGGCCGTTGAGACCAAAGACCGTGCCGTGCTCCGGTCTGGCAATCAGCGGCATAATATTGTGAATAAACGCGCCACTTTCCCGCAAACGACGGCCGACCTCAGCCATGCCGCCGTCGTTGATCCCCGGGATCAGCACCGAGTTTATCTTGACCAGCACTCCCGCGGCGGTCAGCCTGCGGACTCCTTCAAGTTGGCGGGCAATCAGGATCTCCCCGGCTTCCCGGCCGCAGTAGCGTTCGCCGTCGAGCCACAGCCAGGCATAGATTTGCCCGGCGATATCGGCATCCAGGGTATTGATGGTCACCGTGACGTGATCCACGCCGACCTCCAGCAGGCGATCGACCGCGTCGGGCAGCATCAGCCCGTTGGTTGACAGGCATAATTTGAGATCCGGAAGCTGGTCGCGGACCAGCTCCAGGGTGCGGAAGGTGCGGGTCATATTGGCCAGCGGATCGCCGGGCCCGGCTATGCCGACCACCGACAGCTGCGGGATGGCCTGGGCCACCTGGCGCACTTTCAACACCGCCTGCTCGGGGGTCAGCAGCGTCGATGACACCCCGGGACGGGACTCATTGCTGCAGTCGAATTTACGGTTGCAGTAGTTGCACTGCAGATTGCAGGCCGGGGCGACCGGAAGATGCATCCGGGCGAAACGGTGGTGCCCGCTGCGGGAGTAGCAGGGGTGCGCGGCGACCTTGTCGGCCACCCGCGGCGCTAACGCGCTGGCGTCCGCCGACTGACAGGCGTTACCGCCGGAAAAAGAAGAGCAGGAAGTCATGGTCGTACCTTCATGGTTGGGCGATACCTTCCTGCTGCAAACGACGTACCAGAGACGAATTTCTTATCTGGCTGAAAAATAAAGCATTATCCCGCATCCCTGCGGCACAACATTGTCGCGTTCCTGCCGCACTGACGACAATGTCCTGAACCTGACACCGCGGCCTACAGACGCGGCAGGGTGATATCCATGATCTGGATCCGGTAAGCGACCTGGCGCGGCGTCATCCCCAGTAGCCGTGCCGCCTTGGCCTGCACCCAGCCGGCTTTTTCCAGCGCGGCGATCAGTCGCTGACGTTCGTCCAGGCTGTTGTCCAGCCAGCTGTCTTCCGCTGGCCCGCTGGCAGGCAGGGCTTTGGCGGGACGATCCTGGTGAGTGAAGAGGATCACGTCGCGATCGATCAGGCCACTCTCCGACATCACCGCCGATCGTTCGAGGCAGTTCTCCAGTTCGCGAACGTTACCCGGCCAGCTGTACTCCATCAGCAGGCGGATCGCGCCCTCGCTGATCCGCAGCGTGCGCCCCTGATGCTGGCCGATTTTGCGCACCAGGAAGTGCGCCAGCTCGGCGATGTCCTCCTGACGCTCGCGCAGCGGGGGCAGGGCGATGGGCATCACGTTCAGACGATAATAGAGATCCTCGCGGAAATGGCCCAGCCGGACCTCCTCCTCCAGGTGACGGTTGGTGGCGGCGATGATGCGGACATTCACCCGCAGGGTCTCATCGCCGCCGACCCGCTCCATCTCCCCCTCCTGGAGGATACGCAGCAGCTTGGCCTGGAACGAGGCGCTGCTTTCACCAATCTCATCGAGGAACAGGGTGCCGCCATCCGCCAGCTCAAAACGTCCTTTACGCTGACGCACCGCCCCGGTAAAGGCGCCTTTCTCATGGCCGAACAGTTCGCTTTCCAGCAGGGTGTCCGGCAGCGCCGCGCAGTTAAATTTGACGAAGGCGGCGCCAGCCCGTGGCGAATGGTGATGGATGGCGTTGGCGATCAGCTCTTTCCCGGTGCCGCTTTCACCGCGCACCAGCACGGTGGTGTCCCAGCGCGAAACCTGACGGATCACCTCCACGATCTGGCGCATCGCCGGGCTCTTGCCGACCATATTGTCAAGGCCCACGCCGCGCGACGACGAGCAGGCCGGCGGCCGTTCCACCTTCGGCGGCTGGCGGCTCGACAGGGCGGGTGAGGCCGGAAGGATCATCAGCCGGATGGTCTGGGCGACGAGGTTGGCGACGGTTTCGAGAAAACGGGTGCAGGCCGGCAGCCGCTCTTCCTGGCGCGCCATCGGCTGGGCCGCCAGCACCCCTATTGGCCGGGCGTTGGGCCCCATCAACGGTACGGCGATAAACGGCAGATCGTAATCGTAGAGGCTCAGGCGGTCGAGAAAACGCTGATCGTCGGCGACCCGGGGCAGCACCAGCGACTGCCCCTGGGCCAGCACGGTCCCCACCAGTCCCTCGCCGGGGCGATAGCGGATCTGCGTGCTGCCGGGGAGGGGCTGCTGGCCGGTTTGCTGCAGCGCTTCGATACTGAGGATCTCCTGCTCGCTGTCGTACAGGCAGATCATCCCGTGCTGCATAAAGGCATCGTTGTGCAATACAGTGAGTACCTCCTGCAGCGTTTTGCTGGCCTCGGTGGCCCGGCTCAGCACTACGCTTATCCGCTGCATGGCGGTGAACTGCTGAGAGAGGTCGAAGCGTCTGACGGTGGTGTCCGGGTCGGATTCAGGGATCATGCTTCACCTCCGGTCAGGGTGTTAAACAGCGGGAAACGCAGGGTCAGGCAGGTGCCGCCCTGCGGTCGGGAAGCCAGCTCAATGGCCCCGCGATGGTGCGCCACCAGGGTCTGGATCAGCCGCAGCTCCATGCCTTTGCCCGGCGAGTTCAGCGCGTCGGGGGAGTGAGCGTAGCGCACCTGCAGCAGCGGTACGTTGTCAGTCAGGTACAGCGACAGCCAGCCGTCGTTCTCCTCGGCATAGAGCTGCATCGCCAGCGGCACGGAGGGCAATTCGGCGGCGAGGGCCAGGGTGCGGTCGAGCCACAGGCTTAAGCACGCCAGCAGCGGGGTGCGCTGGCCAAAGCCGATCAGATGCGGTGAGGCCATGTCGACCTGCAGCCCGTCGGGATCGAAGCGGGTACGGTAGAGGGCGCACAGATCGTCGAAAAAGGGCTGCAGCGGCCAGACGGCGGGGTTTTCGAGTTCCAGCGATGGGCGACAGCGCTGGAGCCGCGCCATCGCCTCTTCCCCTTCACGCCAGGCGGCCTCCAGCGCCACATTCCCGCTTCCCTCGCCGTTCAGCCGACGGGCTGCCGCCAGCATATTAATCGGGCAGTTCAGCTGGATCAGCGCGGCGTCCAGCGACTCGCGGATCGCCGCCAGCAGCTTGCCGGCGGTCATTTGCTGCTTCAGCCGGTCAAGGCGTCCTTGCTCCTGCTGCTGACGCTGCTGGGTACAGTCGGCGATCACCACCAGGGTCCGCGCCAGCGCGCTGTCGATAAAGTAGCGGCTGGCCTCTTCACTGACGCCGGGCAACGGCCAGCAGGTTACCGACAGCCAGCGCGCGGCCCCGCGCAGCGCTACCGGCAGGATCGCCTCCACGCCGGGCGTCATCCGGCCAGGGGAGACCTGCAGCTCGGTGAGCAGCTCCCGGCCGCCGCAGTCAGCGCAGAAGGTTTTGTAGGCGAGGTTGTCCATCACCACCCGATCCTGCTCGTCCACCACCACCACGGCGGCGGGGATATTATTCAGCACCGCCTCCATCAGGGTCATATGGTTGCGCAGCCGTTGTTCGAGGGTGTAGCTGACGCTGATATCCCGCTGCATCGCCAGATAATGCTCCAGTTCCCCTTGCGGGCTAAGCACCGGGGTGATGTCAATCTCCACCAGGTACAGGCCGCCGTCCCGACGCTGATTAATCAGCTGGCCGCGCCAGGGCTGACGCTGGAGCAGGGTATGCCACATCTCCTGATAGATCTCGCGCGGCGTCTGGCTGCTGGCCAGCAGGCGCGGGTTCTGGTTTAACAATTGCGCCAGCGAATAGCCGGTCTGGCGGCAAAACGCCGGGTTGGCGTAAATGATCCTGGCGCTGGCATCGGTGAGGGAGATGGCCACCGAGGCCTGTTCCACCATGGTAAAAAACAGCCCCGGATGTTGTTGAGTCAGCGCGCCGGCGATGGCCTCCGGTGCGGCGTTATCGAGCATCATATTCAGGGTCATCGCAAACTCCTGTGTCGCAGTTATGACAAATTGTCCGACACCGTGCGCGAAACGCGGCGGGGTAAGCCGAACCTGGATAACCATGCAAAGTGTGCGCCCTTATCGGAACGACCACGCGAAACATTGATCCGACAGGGGGAAAATTCATGGATTTTTACCTTTCGCCCCGCCGGGTGCGCCTTTGGCGCGCGGCATCGTGAGGCGAAGCGATCCTGATGGGGCAGGGATGGGCCGTTACGGTGCAGGGCAACCTGGCACAGCCTTCGCAATACCTCTGTCGTCATTCCTTTTTTCAACACCATTCCGACAGGAGCGTACTATGGCGAACATTGGCATTTTCTTTGGTACCGACACCGGTAAAACCCGCAAGATCGCGAAAATGATCCACAAGCAGCTGGGGGAGGCCGCCGCCGCCCCGGTCAATATTAACCGCGCCACGCTGGCGGACCTGCTGGCCTACCCGGCCCTGCTGTTGGGGACGCCGACGCTGGGCGACGGCCAGCTGCCGGGCCTTGAGGCCGGGGGCGAGAGCGAGTCGTGGGCCGAGTTTATCCGCAACCTCGGCGACGTTAGCCTGCAGGGGAAAACGGTGGCGCTGTTTGGCCTCGGCGATCAGCGTGGCTATCCGGATAACTTCGCCAGCGGGCTGCGGCCGCTGTACGACGCCCTGCGTGCCCGCGGGGCGACGATGATCGGCAGCTGGCCGAACGAGGGGTATGAGTTCAGCGCCTCATCGGCGCTGGAGGGGGATCGCTTTGTCGGACTGGTGCTGGACCAGGATAACCAGTTCGACGAGACCGACGCGCGGCTGGCGACCTGGCTTGAGGAGATTAAACCGCATCTGCTGTAGGCGATGGCGGGTAGCCTGTCGGCTACCCGCACAGCCCCGGCTGGCGCGCTAGCATCTCGGCCAGCCACTGGCGCTGGTGGCGGCGCTGGCTCTGTTGACTGAGGTAATCGCGGGCGCTTTCCAGCGCCTGCTCAGGCGTCATCGGCGCGGCAGGGCGAATGGCCTCACACCAGACCAGATGCCAGCCGAGCTCGCTGGCCACCGGCGCGCTCAGCGCATTTTCCGCCAGCGCAAACAGCGCCTCCTCCAGCTGCGGATAGAGCAGCCCCCGGCCGATCCAGCCCAGCAGTCCGCCGTCCAGCGCGCTCGGGCAGTGGGAGTGTCGCTGGGCCAGCGGCGCAAACGCCTCGCGGGAGGCTTCGATTTGCCCATGAAGCTCCCGTATACGCGAGTAAACCGCCTGGTCGTCGCCATCGACGGTGAGCAGCAGATGGCGGGTCAGGCGCTGTTCCGGGCGCATAAACTGCGCCTGATGCCGCAGATACCAGGCCTGCACCGTGGCGGGATCCGGCCGCGGCGCCTGGCTGGCAATCCCGGCGAAGGCGGTTTCCAGCCGGGCGTGGTGCAGGACGATCGCCGCCCGCTCCGCTGGCGTAAATCCTCCCTCATCCAGCCAGGCGCCCAGCGAAGTGGCGAGGCCCTCCTGCAGCGCGGCGGGGATCGCCTCCGGCGCAATCTGGGCGACAATAACCTGCTCCATCTGGGCCTGGCGCTGCCAGGCCGCCTCGAAGGCCTGCCGGTCGACCGCGGCGATGGCCGCCGGCTCGCAGTTCCAGCGGCTCTGCGCCAGCCGCTGCCGGCCAAATCGTTGCCAGGGCTCCATTATTCTTCCTCCTCTGCCAGCGCCAGCGCGCTTACCGGGACCTGGAACCAGCGGCCGCCGAAGTCGACGATATAGCCGTCGCCATGCTCGCCCCGGTCGGTGGCTTCGATGCGCCCCAACTGACCGACGCTGACCACCATCTCGCCCTGCATCGCCAGCGCCGTCTGACAGATTACGCTATCGCCATACTGCAGATTGCCGGCCAGCCAGGGCCGATCGCCGGCAATCAGCTCCTGTTCGCGACAGCCGACCACCCGGTCGCAGTCCGGGAAGTGGATCTGGTAGATGATCTGGTCCTGCAAGAATACTCCCCAGTCGCGGACATAGCCGATGCTGCCCCGGCGCACCAGCAGGGCGCCGGACGGCAGGCCCGCATAGGTGCCATCGTTACGGATGGCGCGCACGACGCGGACCGCTTCGCTAAAGGTAAATCGGGGTCTCATGGCGTGTTCTCCTCGAACTGTTGCTGATAACTCTCCGCCAGCAGTCGGCGCGCCAGCAGCCAGTGCGCGCGCGGGTTATCCTCCAGCTGGTTGAGCAGAGGCACTTCCGCCTTCAGCTTGCGGTGAAAGGTGGCCAGCACCGGCAGGCTGCAGTGCGCCAGGCGCTCGGGCTGGTAGGGAACGGCGAAAAACTGAAAGAACGCATCGGCGGAGCGCAGGTCGCCCACGCCGGGGATCTGATAAAACCACTCCATACTCACCCCCTGGCCTGCAGCGTTTCGGCGCTGCAGAGCGCGTGGTAGATTGCCGCCAGCTCATCATCCCGCGGGCTGCGTTTGCCGTTTTCGGCAAAGCGACGGAGCGCTGGCAGCAGCTGGTCAATTTGCGCTGATGTCAGGTGATAACCCATCCGATCGAAGACGCCGTTAACCGCCTGGCGACCGGAGTGTTTGCCCAGCACCAGCCGATAGCCGCGGCCCAGCAGGGCGGGGTCGATCGCCTGATAGCTCTCGCTGTCGCGCAGCAGCGCCGCAACGTGCACGCCGGATTCGTGGGTAAAGACCAGCTCACCCACCAGCGGCTGCTGGGGATCCACCGGGCGGCGGGTGGCGAGGGCCACCTGTTCGCACAGCGCCGGCAGGGCGGTGAAACGCACGCCGGTCTTGACCTCCAGGCAGCGCTCCAGTCCGAGCGCCACGGTCTCCAGCGCCGCGTTGCCCGCGCGTTCGCCCAGGCCCAGCACGGTGGTGTTCACGCTGGTGGCCCCGGCGCGCACCGCCGCCAGGGTGTTGGCGGTAGCCAGGCCCAGATCGTTATGGGCGTGCATCTCGAGTTCGCCGGGCCAGACGCGGCGCAGGGCGGCGATCTGCGCCGCGGTAGTGAACGGGTCGAGGATACCGACGGTATCGGCATAGCGCAGACGGGTGGCTCCCGCCTCCCGGGCCAGGCGGGCAATGTCCTGCAGCGTCGCGTCGCTGGCTCGCGAGGCGTCCTCACAGCCAATGCAGACCTTCAGGCCAAGGGTGTGGGCGAGGTGGATCAGGGCCGCCAGCCGCTCCAGCAGCAGCGGTAAGCCTTCGCGCAGTTTGTACTGCCGCAGCTTGTCGGAGGCGGGGATGGAGATATCCACCCAGTCCATGCCCAGGTCGGCGCTCTGGCGAATTTCTCCCGCCTGCATCCGGCACCATGTCATCAGCGTGGCGCCCGGGAGCTGACGGCGCACCTGCCGGATGCGGGCGCACTCCTCCTCGCCCATCGCCGGGGTGCCGACCTCCATGGCCTCGATCCCCGCCGCGTACAGCGCCTCGGCGATGGCGATCTTTTCGCTGGCCTGAAAGGCCACGCCGGGACTCTGTTCACCATCGCGCAGGGTAGTGTCGTTAATCAGTACGCGTCCCATCATTGTCTCCCCGCCTTAGCCGTAGACCGGCGTGAAGGCGCCATCCTGCAGGTGCGGCTGACCCTGTCGCCAGTAGGGCGACAGGGCGCGCAGCCGGTCGATAACCGACGGCAGGGTGGCGATGACGTAGTCGATCTCTTTTTCCCGGGTATAGCGTGAGAGGGAGAAGCGGATGGTGCCGTGGGCCGCAGTGTAGGGGATATTCATTGCCCGCATGACGTGCGACGGCTCCAGCGAGCCGGAGGTGCAGGCGCTGCCGCTGGAGGCGGCGATCCCGGCCTGATTCATCAGCAGCAGGATTGCCTCGCCCTCGATACACTCGAAGGCCAGATTGAGAGTGCCGGGCACCCGCGGCTGGCTGCCGCCCATCACCGTCACCGCCGGGATAGTGGCCTGGAGATGCTGTTCAAGACGATCGCGCAGCTGGCTAATCTGCGCCATGCCCGGCAGATGAACCTGTGCCAGCTCGCTGGCGGCGCCCATCCCGACAATGCCGCTGATATTTTCCGTACCGGCCCGCCGGCCATGCGCCTGGTGGCCGCCGCGCAGCAGCGGGCGAAAACGCGTTCCCCGCCGCAGCCAGAGGCAGCCCACCCCTTTGGGACCGTGGAATTTATGCGCCGAGCAGGAGAGCATATCGATCCGCGTCTGGCTGAGCGTCATCGGGATTTTGCCCACCACCTGCACCGCGTCGCAGTGAAACAGCGCGCCCTGCTCATGAGCCAGCTCCGCCAGTTCGGGCACCGGGAACATGACGCCGGTTTCGTTATTGGCCCACATGATGCTGACCAGCGCCACGCGCGGGCTAAGCGCCGCCCGAAATTGCGCCATATCCAGGGCGCCCTGCTGATCCACGGCGATACGGTGGATCAGGTATCCCTGGCGCTCCAGCTGCTCGCACACCGCCAGAGTGGCGGGATGTTCGACCGCGCTGGTGATGATCTCGCGCCGCTCCGGCATCAGGGCCACCGCCGAGGCGATAGCGGTGGTGGTGGCCTCGGTGGCGCAGGAGGTAAAGATGATCTCGCTGGGGTAGTCGGCCCCGAGCAGGGCGGCCACCTGCTGGTGCGCCCGTTTAAGGGCCGCCTGCGCCGGCAGACCAAAATCGTGTATCGACGAAGGGTTGCCGTAAAAGTCGGTTAAAAAGGGCATCATCGCGTCGAGAACCATCGGGTCGAGACGGGTGGTGGCGTTGTTATCAAGATAAACAGGTTTCATCGTATCCCCCTTGGGTTAGTTAACCGCGGCCGGGGCCGCCACCACGTCCATGTAAGTTCCGGTACGCTCCATCAGCTTTTGCTGCAGCCAGGCGAGGGTCATGTCGGTCATCATGCAGCCGCTGCAGCTGCCGGAGAGGCTGACGGTCACCTGACGCGGGGTGACGTTGAGCAACGTCATGTCGCCGCCGTCGGCCTGAATGTGCGGGCGCAGTTCGTTGATGGTATCGACCACGCTTTGCCAGTGCGCATCTTGGGCCGTCTCCGCTGGCAGGGGCGCTGGCGGCTGTTGGGCGAGGATCGCCGCCAGCGCCAGCTCAATTTTTTCATGGCAGGCGGTGCAGCCGCCGCCGGCTTTGGTGTAGTTGATCACTTCCTCGAGGGTGGTCAGGCCGTTGTTCACCACGGCCCGGCGAATATGCCCTTCGTCGACGCCGAAGCATTTACAGATCAGCTTGCCCTCCTCATGCTCCTCCTCAAGGCTTTCGCCGCGAAAATGGGCGATGGCCGCACGCAGCGCTTCCTGGCCCATCACCGAGCAGTGCATTTTTTCCGGCGGCAGACCGTCGAGGTAGTCGGCGATCTGCTGGTTGGTGATCTGCCCGGCTTCGGTCAGGGTGTGGCCGATAATCAGCTCCGTCAGCGCGGAAGAGGAGGCGATGGCGCTGCCGCAGCCGAAGGTCTGGAAGCCCGCCTCCTCGATGATCTCGGTCTGCGGATCAACCCGCAGCATCAGGCGCAGCGCATCGCCGCAGCTTAATGAACCCACATCGCCCACCGCGTTGGCGTTGTCGACCACGCGCGCGTTGCGGGGATGAAAAAAATGGTCTTTCACTTTCTCGGAGTAGTTCCACATGCTGTCAGCTCCAGGGATGATGACGAAAACGCCGGGGCGCGGTACACCGCAGACTGGCGGTGGTACTGACCCCCAAGCAATTGCGATACCAACGCATAAAAACCTTATTTGTTAATGACCTGGCGGGTTAACCGCCCCCGACAGGGCCGACACTGTTGTGGCGTTTTGTGGGCTTTGTCACATAAACGACAGGATCAGGGGAGCGGGTCGGGCTCCTCCCGCCACGCCGGCTCCTCCAGCAGGCGGTTAAAGCGCTGCGGATCGCGTTGCCGCGCGCTACGGCGCTGCGCTTTTTCATACCAGGAAAGCTGGATCTCCTGCAGCAAGCCGAGGATGGTGGTCTGGTCGGGGACGCGTTCGGCGCGGACGCCCACCTGCAGCAGCTGGCGAAAAACCGCCTCGCCAATCGCCACGCAGAACAGGGTGACGCAATCCTCAAGGGCGTGGATGCGCTCGGCTATCTTCTCGGTCTGGTGACCGCTGGCGACCGGGAACTCCACCACCCGCAGCAGGGTGACCCGGTCGGCTTTGACGCCGTAGACCACCAGCCGCGGCGTGGCGCCGAAATGCTGATCGACGTGGCGGTAATCGGAGCTGGCGAAGGCGACTTTCATCGACCACTCGTCGGCGTGGACCATATCAAACTGACGGTTAATGGGCGGCATAAGCGTCTCCTGAAGCCGGCTGGGGAGCGGCGCCCTGGCGAAGCGGCGAGTGATAGAGGGCGGTGTGGTGATGGCGGTCGCGCAGCAGATTGGCCAGTTCAAACAGCGTATCTCGCATACCGGCGTACCCCTGGCGGACGCGACGAAACTCACCGAGCCGGTCGAAGAGGGGAAAACCGACGCGGATCAGCGGCAGGGCAAACTGCTCCGCCAGATCGCGGGCGTGAGAGTTAGCCACCAGCAGATCGGCGGGTTGGTGGCTCAGCAGCTGCTGCAGATCCTCAAGATCCCCCGGCACGACTTGCTCGACCGGCAGCTGGCGCAGGCTGGGGTGGCTGGTGGGGGCGACCAGCGGGCCGGGCTGCATCCCCTGGCTGCGGGCGAAATCACACCACGCCGCCAGCAGGTCGCCCTCCGCCGCCATCGCCATGCGCTGGCCCTGAAGCCACATATGGCAGTCGATCATCGCATCCTGCAGCTGGCCGCGCTGGCGCTCAATCCAGGCCGGTACGCGGCGTCCGGACATCTTCGCCAACTGATGGATAAAGGTATCGCAATGGTCGAGGGTCATCAGATGCGGCAGGGCGATCACGTCGCCGCGGCTGCGTTGGGTCAGGAGCGATGCCGCCCGCTGGAGCGACACGCCAATGGCGAAGCTGCCCAGACTCTGGCCCATCTGGGCAATCTGGCGCAGCGAGGCGCCGCCCTGGGTCAGGGGCGTAAAATCCCCTTCACCGAGGTGGCCATCCATTGACTGCGAGAGGTCCGGCAGGATCACCGGCTGCAGGCCAAAGGCCTCCACGCAGCGGCCCAGCCATTCGATATCCCCTGGCGAACAGAGGTGGCTGACCAGCAGGTTGACCCGCCGGGGCCGCTGCCCCGGACGCGGCGTCGGCGCGACCCACTGCTCGATCACGCTCTCGATCACCGCGCTGTAGCCGTTTTCCATAGAGCCAAAAAAATCAGGGGTATTGACGGTGAGGATCGCCACGCCGTTATGGCGCGGATGCGCCTCGCGAAACTGGCGCACCACCCGGGCGATATCGCTGCCCTGCGCTTCCGCCAGACCGGTGCTGAGCAGTACGATGGCCTGGGGGCTGTGGCGCTGGCAGAGGGTGTCGAGCGCGGTGAAGATATTGCCGTCGGCCCCCATGATCGTGGCGGTCGGATCCATGGCCGTCGACTGCAGCGGCACCGGGTCATGGAAATGCTGAATAAAGAAAACTTTGGCGAAGGCGCTGCAGCCCTGGGCGCCGTGGACCAGCGGGATGGCCTGGGCCAGCCCGAGGCTGGCGAGGATCGCCCCGAGCGGTTGCCCGGTTTTAATCGGGCTCACCGCCAGCGGTTTTTCACTGCGGATAATATCTGCCATGGTGTTCTCCTAGCGCCACGGGGCGCGGGTATGCGTTTGCGGCCAGACGGGACTGGCGAGGGTCAGACAGAGCTGGCGGGCGAGGGTGATGATGCCCTGATAGCCGGCGTAGGCGTGCTCGCGCTCCTGATTGATATCGAGAAACGGCAGCCGGGCTTTCCAGGCGGTGTACATATTGCGTCCGCCGGCGATCATCAGGTCGGCCTGATAGCGGTACACCACGTCGAGCAGGGTGCGGGCATTGCCCTCCTCAAGCATCACCGCCTCGTCGCCCATCAGCTCACGGATCCGCTGTTTGTCCTCCTCGGTGGATTTCCGCGTGCCGGTGGCCACCACGGTCATGCCGAGATCCTGCAGGGCCGATACCACCGACCAGGATTTCACGCCGCCGGTATAGAGCAGCACTTTGCGCCCGCGGAGCTGCTCACGCCACGGCGCCAGGGCCTGCTCCGCCGCCTGCTCTTCGCGGGCGATCAGCGCCTCGGTGCGGCGGCGCAGGTCGTCATCCCCCAGCAGCGTCGCCAGCTGGCGCAAGGCGTCGGAGGTGGCGCGGATCCCGTAGAAGCTGCCTTCAAACCACGGCGTGCCGTAGCGCAGCTCCAGCCCCCGGGCGACGTTGATCAGCGCGCGCGAGCACACCAGCATATTGGCCTGCGCCCGGTGCAGGGTCTGGATCTCGGCAAAGCGGCCGTCGCCGGAGAGGCTGCCGAGGACGCGGATCCCCAGCTCGTCGAGCAGCGGCTGGACCTGCCAGAACTCGCCGGCGATATTGAATTCGCCAATCAGGCCGATATCGTGGCGCTGGGCCGGGGCAAAGGGCGTGTTGTCCGGCCACGGGGCCGGTTCGCGCTGGCCAATCACCTGCCTGAGCATCACGTCGCCCGCCATTCGGTTGCCAAGATTTTTACTGCCGTAGAAACCGGCGGCGTCAATGGCGATGACCGGGACGCCGGTGGCGGTCTGTGCGGCCTGGCAGACGGCCTCCAGGTCATCCCCCTCCATCGCCGGTACGCAGGTGTTGTAGATAAAGACCGCTGCCGGATGATAGCGGTCGACGATGTGACGCACGGCGTGGAACAGGCGGCGTTCGCCGCGGCCCATAATCACATCCTGTTCGTTAAGATCGGTGGTAAAGCCGAGCCGGTTGAGGGCCGGGCCGGCGCTGACGCTGCCGCGGTTATCCCACGAGCTGCCCGCGCAGCCGATGGGGCCGTGCACCAGGTGCGCGACGTCGGCGATGGGCAGGAGCGTTATCTGCGCGCCGTCGAAGGCGCAGCCGCCGGCGGTAGCGCCGGGCTTAGGGGCGCTGCAGCCGGATTTTTGCTTCTGGTTGTGCTCGCAGGCGGGTTCGTCCAGCAGCGCCAGAATTTCCTTTCCCTTCATAGTGACCTCGTTGACGGTGGGAGACCGGAGAGGTGATGCAATTCGCGCTCCAGGGAGAGGGAGATTGATTTTTAAGGGAAAAGGGTTGTGGGTTTTGCGACAAAGGCAACAATCAAACAGGGGGAAGGCATGATTTATCGCGCTGATAACTGGATTTACCGCGACAGTATTGCCGCATATTGGCGAATGACTCGCCGCGAGGGGGTTGGGGCGCGTAAAGAAAATTGGCGAGAACGCAGGCGCACATCAAGGGCTGGCCGCCAGGACGGCGGCCAGAGGGCGGTCGAGACAGGGATGTCGAGTCCGCCCGTCCCGCCAGATGAAGCCGGAGTGGAGCGTACCGCGCAGCGGCAATTTTCAGCGCAATGCCGGGGGTCATGGGGGGCGAGCGAAACGCCCCCCATGCCGTTCACCTGTTGAGAAGTTTATTTATGACTAAGGAGTGAATGTGAACGGAACCTTCTGTTAAACAGAATTTTTTTGCCTTCGTGCGGCAGTGGTTTGCGATAATCTGGCCAGAAAAAAAAGGCCCGCGGGGTCGGCGGGCAACAAGCAAAACGCAACGATTAAAAAACACGTTCCTCCAGAGGGTTATCCCGGTTGAGGCGCTTCGCCAGCCACGGCGGCAGCCGACCGGCCAACATCGCGCTTACCGCGTCGCACTGAGCCTGAATCGTCGTGCCCGGCGGCGCTTTCATCGGATGGATCTGATGGCGGATCAACCTCGCGGCGGCAGGCCCGCCAATCTCCTGACAAAACAGCAGATGGCAATCCTCCAGCAGCCTGGCGCGCATCTCGCTGGCGTCCGACGCCGCAGAAGAAGACGCATAGCGGCGCAGATCCGCCAGCCAGCCGCCCTGGTCATCGAAGGCATAGATAAAAAACAGCCGGTTCTGGCCAAAATGACCATTGATGGCCAGGCCATCCTGCGAGCAAAAAGCGACCCGCAGCTGCGGCGTTCGCTGAGGGGGGCGGGCGATGCGCAAATGGCCGGGCAGCACCCCCTGCAGGCAGGCGATGACCCGCGCCCAGCGGGCCGGGGACATCACCGCCGTCGCCGAAGGAAAGCTGGCGGCCAGCTGAGGCTGCGTCAGGGTGGTTAACCGTGCCGGGGTCAACGTTTCGCCGCACTCCTGCGCCAGCCAGTCGACGACTTGCACCGGCTGCAGCTCCGGCAGCGTCTGGAACAGCGCCAGCAGACGCCAGAAAAGGGTATCGTTGTCGGACATTTCCAGCTCCTTATAGCAGCGTGCTGCGGGTGGCGCGCAGGCTTATCGGGAAGACGGGTCGCCCCGGCTGCGGATTGACGTAGTAGCGACGTCCCCCCTCGAGGGCAATCGCGCCGCCCCAGCGGTCCGTCTCGTCATGTTCGACCTGGAGCACCCGGGCCTCCAGATCCTGTTTGGCGATATAGGCATACAACGCCTCGCCGCGCTCACGGAAAATCACGATGGGCATACTCCCTCCTGGCCCCGCCTGCGGCGGGGCGCCTGATGGTTAACGAACGAGGTCGAAGCTGTAATCGGTTTTGCCCAACTGGCTGGTGTCGTGGTCCAGTTTTTCCAGCACGGCGTTCACCAGCGTCGTGACGATGTTCATTGCGCCTTCATAGCCCCAGGTGGTCTGGCGGTGCAGATGATGGCGGTCGAACAGCGGAAAGCCCAGACGGATCAGCGGCACTTCGAAGGCTTTGCCCTTCGCCAGGGTATCGCGCTGGATAAACTTGCCGTAGGAGTTACCGATCATAAAGTCCGGCTGACGGGTGAACATCAGCGACCGGAAGTGCCACAGGTCGCAGTTGATGAACACTTCGCTTTCCTGACCGTACGGCGAGGCATCAAGCATTTTCTTCATCGCTTTTTGCCAGCGTTTATTGGCGTTATGGCTGAGGATCACCGTCGGCTCGCAGCCCAGCTCCAGCAGGAAGCGCGTCAGCCCCATTACGAAATCCGGATCGCCGTAGAGGCCGAATTTTTTGCCATGCAGCCAGGTGTGGGAATCCAGCATCATGTCGACCAGCCGGCCGCGCTCCAGGGTCAGAGCGTCGGCGATCGGTTTGCCGGTCAGCTGACTGACGGTCATCAGCAGCGCGTCGGTGGCGGCCAGGCCCAGCGGAACGGCCACCTCGGTGGCGGGCTGGTTCCACATCTCCTGAACCACCTTTTTGCTTTTCACCAGCTGCCACGGCTGCAGCAGCAGGGTGTCAATGGCGTCCGGCGCGGTTTTGATCTCCTGCTGGCTGGTGCCGCCGGCGTACATCCGGTAATGGCCGTCGGCGGGGGTGTCGAGCACCTCTGATGGGTCGGAGAGCAGGCTGCACGGGACATCCATCTGCGCCATCATCCGCTTCAGCACGCGGAAGTTGCCGAGATAGGTCTCAAATCCGGTCACCAGATTGAGCTTTTGCTGTTTGCCCGGCTGCCCGGCGTAGTCAGCGGTAAAGGTCTTCGCGAACCCTTCAAACATATTGTCCCAGCCGGTGACATGGCTGCCGATAAAGCTGGGGGTATGGGCGTAAGGAATGGCGATGCTATCGTCAACAAATCCCTCTTTTTTGGCGTTGGCGATAAACGCCTGCAGATCGTCGCCGATCACCTCGGCCATGCAGGTGGTGGAGACGGCGATAATCTCGGGTTTATACAGCGCGCTGGCATTCTGCAGGCCCAGATTCATGTTGTTGTTGCCGCCGAACACCGCCGCGTCCTCGGTCATGGAGTCGGAGACGCAGGCGACAGGCTCTTTAAAATGGCGGTTAAAGTAGGTGCGAAAATAGGCGACGCAGCCCTGGGAGCCGTGCACGTAGGGCAGGGTGCCGGCGAACCCCAGCGCGCAGAGTACGGCGCCGAGCGGCTGGCAGGCTTTTGCCGGGTCGACGGTCAGCGCCTCGCGCTGGAAGTTCAGCGCTTCATACTCGGCGGTGGTGGTCCAGGCAAAAACCTCCTGCACACGCTGCGCGTCGTGCGCCTCTTCAAGGGTCTTTTTATTCTGGAACAGGGTCTGGTATTCATCCTGTTCAAACAGCGGATAACAGCTGTGAATTTTATCGTTCGTTTGGCTCATGGTGTTCTCCTCCCGCGCCACAAATCGGTGGACTGACGGGACAGTGAAGGGACAATCACGCAGACTTCAGCCACGGGGCAGTCAGTTCGTTCCACGCCGGATTGTTCAGGGTCATATCCATATCGCGGGCAAAGATGGCGAAGCCGTCATAGCCGTGATAGGGGCCGGAATAGTCCCAGGAGTGCATCTGGCGGAACGGCACCCCCATTTTCTGGAAGATATATTTCTCTTTGATCCCGGAGCCGATGAGGTCAGGTTTCAGCGCTTTGACGAAGGCCTCCAGCTCATAGCTGCTGGCATCGTCAAACAGCAGGGTGCCCTCTTTCAGGTCCGGCAGGGTGCGGTCGTAATCATCGTTATGGGCAAACTCGTAGCCGGCGGCGATGATCTCCATCCCGAGATCCTCATAGGCGCCGATGACGTGGCGCGGCCGCAGCCCCCCCATGTACAGCAGCACTTTGCGCCCCTCCAGCCGCGGGCGATATTTGGCGATGATGGCCGCCATCTGCCCCTCATATTTGGCGATCACCGCTTCCGCATTGGCGCGAATGGTGTCATCAAATTGATCGGCGATCTTGCGCAGCGATTCGGCGATTTTGGTCGGGCCGAAGAAGTTATATTCCATCCACGGGATCTGATGTTTCTCCTCCATATGGCGGGCGATATAGTTCATCGAACGGTAGCAGTGGACGAGGTTAAGCTTAACGAATGGGGTGTTCTCCATCTCCACCAGGGTGCCGTCGCCGGACCACTGCGCCACTACGCGCAGCCCCATCTCTTCCAGCAGAATGCGCGAGGCCCAGGCGTCGCCACCGATGTTGTAATCGCCAATGATGGCAACATCGTACGGGGTGCTGGCAAACGGCTGCCCTTCGCGATTGTTCAGCACCCAGTCGCGCACCACGTCGTTGGCGATATGGTGGCCCAGCGATTGCGATACGCCGCGAAAGCCTTCGCAGCGCACCGGGATCACCGGTTTATCCAGCGCCTTGCTGCTGGCGTTGGCCACGGCGCTGATGTCATCGCCGATCAGGCCCACCGGGCACTCCGACTGGATGGTAATCCCTTTGGTCAGCGGGAACAGCAGCTCCATCTCTTCGATCAGTTTGGTCAGCTTTTTATCGCCGCCGAAAACAATATCGCGCTCCTGAAAATCAGAGGTGAAGTTCAGGGTGCCGAAGCTGTCGACACCGCTGACGCCGGTATAGTAGTTGCGCCGTCCGGCGCGCGAGTACTGGCCGCAGCCGATGGGGCCGTGCGAGATATGGGCCATGTCTTTGATTGGCCCAAACACCACCCCTTTCGAGCCCGCATAGGCGCAGCCACGCACGGTCATTACCCCGGGCTGCGATTTACGGTTCGAGATAATGCACTTGCCGACGCTCTCCATCTGCGGATCGCTGATCATCATGTGCTTTCTGCGTTCTTTGCGCGCGGTTTCGGGAAACACCTCCAGGACTTCCTGGATGAGCGCAAGGTTACGTTCGCCTGTTGCGTTGGTCATGGTGAGGATCCTGTGCTCAGGCCGCGTTTTCTTCAGCGGCGGTTTTACCAATGATGCTGGTGTCTTCTTCTTCCATGATGCCGAACTCCATCAGCAGCGATTCCAGCTCGTCCATGGTGCACGGCGTCGGCACCACTTTTTTGGTGTTATTGACGATCTTCTGCGCCAGTTGACGATATTCATTCGCCTGCTGACAGGTCGGGTCGTACTCGATCACCGTCATCCGGCGGATCTCCGCGCGCTGCACAATGTTGTCGCGGGGAACGAAGTGGATCATCTGCGTGCCAAGCTTCTCCGCCAGGGCGATGATCAGTTCGTCTTCCCGGTCGGTTTTGCGTGAGTTACAGATCAGGCCGCCGAGGCGCACCTTGCCGGATTTGGCGTACTTCACGATCCCCTTGGAGATATTGTTGGCGGCATACATCGCCATCATCTCGCCGGAGCAGACGATGTAGATCTCCTGGGCTTTGTTTTCGCGGATCGGCATGGCGAAGCCGCCGCAGACCACGTCGCCGAGGACGTCATAGAAGACGAAATCCAAATCTTCTTCATAGGCGCCTTCTTCCTCGAGGAAGTTGATGGCGGTGATCACCCCGCGTCCGGCGCAGCCGACGCCTGGCTCCGGGCCGCCGGATTCGGCGCAACGGACATCGCCATAGCCGATTTGCAGAACGTCTTCGAGCTCCAGATCCTCGACCGAGCCCACTTCCGCCGCCATCTCCATGATGGTGTTCTGGGCTTTAGCGTGGAGGATCAAACGGGTGGAGTCCGCTTTCGGATCGCAGCCGACGATCATCACTTTCTTACCCATCTCGGCGAGGGCCGCGACGAGATTCTGGGTGGTGGTGGATTTACCGATACCGCCTTTACCGTAGATAGCGCATTGACGCATGGTCATGGTGACTTCTCCTGTTGTTGAGTGTTTGCCAGCAGAGAAGTGCAGGGAACGTACCAGCTGCGAATTTTTGCTCAGTTATTTGATAAATAATGGTTTTTTGTAAAGCAGCCGCGCCGGCAGGCTGAGCAAACGGCACAATAACGCTACCAAATGTGCGAAACAGAACAATTTCCCGCCACGGGCCCGGCGCGGCGCTTTGTCACCTGTTCAACAGCTTGTCGCGCACAGTGTCTTATTCCCCGCAATCCCGCCGGACGGGCCTGCGCATTTCTTCCCTTAACCTGTTGAATTGATGAGTGACAGGCGGCAATTTGCGAGCTGGCACAGGCTGTGCTTGGAGAGGTGACAGGGTTTGCCGCGGGCTGCCGCGGTAAAGAGAACGCTCACCTTTGAGGATTGAACGATGTCCGGAAACATGAAAACAATGGATGGCAACACGGCGGCGGCCTGGATCTCCTACGCCTTTACCGACGTGGCGGCCATCTACCCCATCACCCCCTCCACGCCGATGGCGGAAAATGTCGATGAATGGGCCGCTAAGGGGAAAAAGAATCTGTTTGGCCAGCCGGTGCGCCTGATGGAGATGCAATCCGAAGCCGGTGCCGCCGGGGCGGTGCACGGCGCGCTGCAGGCGGGAGCGCTCACCACCACCTACACCGCGTCGCAGGGGCTGCTGCTGATGATCCCCAATTTGTACAAAATTGCCGGTGAACTGCTGCCGGGTGTTTTTCACGTCAGCGCGCGGGCGCTGGCGACCAATTCGCTGAATATTTTTGGCGACCACCAGGACGTGATGGCGGTACGGCAGACCGGCTGCGCCATGCTGGTAGAGAATAACGTTCAGCAGGTGATGGACCTGTCGGCGGTGGCGCACCTGGCGGCGATCGCCGGGCGGATCCCGTTTATCAACTTCTTCGACGGCTTTCGCACCTCGCACGAAATACAGAAGATTGAGGTGCTGGCGTATGAGCAACTGGCGACGCTGCTGGACCGGCCGGCGCTGGAGCGCTTTCGTCGGCAGGCGCTGCACCCGGATCATCCGGTGATCCGCGGCACCGCGCAAAATCCAGATATCTACTTCCAGGAGCGGGAGGCGGGTAACCGCTTCTACCTCGCACTGCCCGATCTGGTGGAAAGCTATATGGCGAAGATCACCGCGCTGACCGGGCGGGAATATCACCTGTTTAATTACCACGGCGCGCCGGATGCCGAGCGGGTGATTATCGCCATGGGCTCAGTGTGCGACACCGTCCAGGAGGTGGTGGAGACGCTGAATGCGGCGGGGGAGAAGGTAGGGCTGCTCAGCGTCCATCTCTATCGGCCGTTCTCGCTGGCGCACTTTTTCGCGCAACTGCCCGGCAGCGTGCAGCGTATTGCCGTCCTTGACCGTACCAAAGAGCCGGGGGCGCAGGCGGAACCGCTGTGCCTCGACGTCAAGAACGCCTTCTATCAACGCGACGATGCGCCGCTGATCGTCGGCGGCCGCTACGCGCTCGGCGGTAAGGACGTGCTGCCCAACGATATCGCCGCGGTGTTTGACAACCTCAGGCAGCCGCTGCCGAAGGACGGCTTTACCCTGGGTATTGTCGATGATGTCACTTTTACCTCGCTGCCCGCCCGGCAGGAACCGCTGGCGGTCTCCCATGCCGGGATCACCGCCTGTAAATTCTGGGGGATGGGCTCGGACGGCACCGTCGGGGCGAACAAAAGCGCCATCAAGATCATCGGCGATAACACGCCACTCTACGCCCAGGCCTACTTTTCCTACGACTCGAAAAAGTCCGGGGGGATCACCGTTTCGCACCTGCGCTTTGGCGACCGGCCGATCACCTCGCCCTACCTGATCCACCGGGCCGATTTTATCGCCTGCTCTCAGCAATCCTATGTCGATCGCTACGACCTGCTGGAGGGGCTGAAGCCAGGAGGCACCTTTCTGCTCAACTGCAGCTGGTCCGAGGCAGAGCTGGAGCAGCACCTGCCGGTCAGCGTCCGGCGCTATCTGGCGCAGGAAAAGATCGACTTTTATACCCTTAATGCGGTGGACATTGCCCGCGAGCTGGGCCTCGGCGGGCGCTTTAACATGCTGATGCAGGCGGCGTTCTTTAAGCTGACGGCGATTATCGATCCGCAAACGGCGGCAGACTATCTCAAGCAGGCGGTGGAGAAAAGCTATGGCAGCAAAGGGGCGAGCGTCATTGAGATGAACCAGCGGGCTATCGAGCTGGGGATGGCGGCGCTGCACCGGGTGACGGTACCCGCCCACTGGGCGACCCTCGAGGCGCCGGCACCGCAGGCGAGCGCCCTGATGCCGGACTTCATCCGCGATATCCTGCAGCCCATGAACCGCCAGCGTGGCGACCTGTTGCCGGTGAGCGCCTTCGCCGGGATGGAAGATGGCACCTTTCCCTCCGGCACCGCCGCCTGGGAGAAGCGCGGCATCGCGCTGGAGGTGCCGGTCTGGCAGCCTGACGGCTGTACCCAGTGTAACCAGTGCGCCTTTGTCTGCCCGCATGCGGCGATCCGCCCGGCGTTACTGAGCGCTGAAGAGCAGGACACGGCTCCCGCCGGGCTGCTGAGTAAACCCGCTCAGGGGGCCAAAGACTATCACTATCATCTGGCTATCTCGCCGCTGGACTGCTCCGGCTGCGGCAACTGCGTGGAGAGCTGCCCGTCGCGCGGCAAGGCGCTGCAGATGGTCTCCCTCGACAGCCAGCGTGCGATGGCTCCGGTCTGGGATTACGCCCTGGGACTGGCGCCAAAAGATAACCCGTTTCGCAAAACGACGGTCAAAGGCAGCCAGTTCGAAACGCCGCTGCTGGAGTTTTCCGGCGCCTGCGCGGGTTGCGGAGAAACGCCCTATGCCCGGCTTATCACCCAGCTGTTTGGCGACCGGATGCTGATCGCCAACGCCACCGGCTGCTCTTCGATCTGGGGCGCCAGCGCGCCTTCGATGCCCTATACCACCAACCATCGCGGCCACGGGCCGGCGTGGGCAAACTCGCTGTTTGAGGATAACGCCGAGTTCGGCCTCGGCATGATGCTTGGCGGCCAGGCGATCCGCCAACAGATCGCCGAGGAGCTGACCGCCGCGCTGGCGCTGCCGGTCAGCGACGCGCTTCACGCCGCGATGCGGCAGTGGCTGGCGCAGCAGGATGAGGGGGAGGGGACCCGCGAGCGCGCGGACCGCCTCAGTGCGTTGCTGGCGGCGGAAAAAGAGGGCGTCCCGCTGCTGGAGCAGCTCTGGCAGAACCGCGACTATTTCGTCCGGCGTTCGCAGTGGATCTTCGGCGGCGACGGCTGGGCCTACGATATCGGCTTCGGCGGCCTCGATCATGTGCTGGCCAGTGGGGAAGACGTCAATATTCTGGTGTTTGATACCGAGGTCTACTCCAACACCGGCGGCCAGTCGTCCAAGTCGACCCCGGTGGCGGCGATCGCCAAATTTGCCGCTCAGGGGAAACGTACGCGTAAAAAAGATCTCGGCATGATGGCGATGAGCTACGGCAATGTTTACGTCGCCCAGATCGCCATGGGCGCCGATAAAGATCAGACCCTGCGGGCCATCGCCGAGGCCGAGGCCTGGCCGGGACCGTCGCTGGTGATCGCCTATGCCGCCTGTATCAACCACGGTCTGAAAGCCGGGATGCGCTGCAGTCAGCGCGAGGCGAAGCGGGCGGTGGAGGCGGGATACTGGCACCTGTGGCGCTATCATCCGCAGCGGGAAGCCGAGGGCAAAACGCCGTTTATACTGGACTCCGAAGAGCCGGAAGAGAGTTTCCGCGACTTTTTGCTCGGCGAGGTGCGCTATGCCGCGCTGCATAAAACCACGCCGGATCTGGCGGACGAGCTGTTCCGGCAAACGGAGGACGATGCCCGGGCCCGTTTCAGGCAGTATCAGCGGCTGGCGGGAGAGGAGTAGGCTGTCGGTTAGCGATTCACGGCTGCTGCATGACGTTCAGCAGCGTATCCAGCAGGCCGGGAAAACGGGCGTCCAGATCTTCCCGGCGCAGCGAAATCATGTTCTCCCGTCCCTGAGGCCGTTGCCAGATCACACCGCTGTCGCGCAGGACGCGCCAGTGGTGGGTCATGGTGGACTTGGCCACCTCTTCCTGGCGCAGAGCGTTGCAGCTCAGCTCGCTGCCGTCGGCCAGCGTGCGGATGATCTCCAGTCGCAGTGGGTTACCGAGCGCGGAAAGGACATTTTCCAGGCGAATTTGTTCTCGTTCGGGGTGATTGGCGATCATAATAATCCTGTGTCGGCGGTGGCGCGGCGCATGGCAGCCGCAGCCCATATCGGCGGCTGGCGGCTACTATACCCAAACTCCGGTTCTGATGCCACGCGCGCCGCCGCAACCTGACCAATCGTAATAATAGCAAAAATAGTTCGAATATACTCGTACAGTTGTACTATGATAGGCGGCAGTTAAATGAACTGCGGATCATTCCGACCGCAGACTGACAGTCAAAACGACTAAGGACGCATCATGCCCCGACCCATCCCCCTCGAACGTTATCGCAACATCGGTATCTCCGCGCATATCGATGCCGGTAAAACCACCACCACCGAGCGCATCCTGTTTTACACCGGGATGAGCCATAAGCTGGGTGAAGTACACGATGGCGCGGCAACCACCGACTGGATGGCCCAGGAGCAGGAGCGCGGGATCACCATTACCTCGGCGGCGGTGAGCTGCTTCTGGCCGGGTATGGACCGCAGCTTCGAGCCGCACCGGATCAATATCATCGACACCCCGGGGCACGTGGATTTCACCATTGAGGTGGAACGTTCCATGCGCGTGCTCGACGGCGCGGTGATGGTGTATGACTCCGTCGGTGGGGTGCAGCCCCAGTCGGAAACCGTCTGGCGCCAGGCAAATAAATACCACGTTCCGCGGCTGGCCTTCGTCAACAAGATGGACCGCCCCGGCGCGGACTTCTTCCGCGTGGTGCAGATGATGATCGACCGCCTGAAGGCCAACCCGGTGCCGATTGTGATCCCCATTGGCGCCGAAGAGCATTTCACCGGCGTTGTCGATCTGGTGAAAATGCGCGCCATCCTGTGGGATGACGCCACCCAGGGCATGACCTTCAGCTATGGGCCTGTCCCTGACGATCTGCTGGCGACGGCACAGCAGTGGCGGGAGAAAATGGTCTCGGCGGCGGCGGAAGCCAGCGACGCGCTGATGGATAAATACCTGGAAACCGGCGAGCTGGACGAGGCGGAGATCGTTGCCGGTCTGCGCCAGCGCACGGTGAAGGGGGAAATCCAGGCGGTGCTCTGCGGGAGCGCCTTTAAAAACAAAGGCGTGCAGCGCATGCTCGATGCGGTGGTGGAGCTGATGCCGTCGCCGCTGGATATTCCGGCGATACAGGGCGTTGATGAGAAAGGCCAGCCGGCGGAACGCCATCCGAGCGACGATGAGCCGCTGTCGGCGCTGGCGTTCAAACTGATGACCGACCCCTACGTCGGCCAGCTGACCTTTATCCGCGTCTACTCCGGGACGCTGAAAAAAGGCGATGCGGTGTGGAACCCGGTGAAGGGCAAGAAAGAGCGCATCGGGCGTATCGTGCTGATGCAGGCCAACGACCGCCACGAAGTTGACGAACTGCACGCCGGGGATATCGCGGCCTGCGTCGGTCTGAAGGATGTGACCACCGGTGATACGCTGTGCGATCCGGATGCGATCATTACCCTCGAACGGATGGAGTTTCCGGAGCCGGTGATTTCGCTGGCCATCGAGCCGAAGACCAAAGCGGATCAGGAGAAAATGGGCATCGCGCTGCAGCGGCTGGCGGCGGAAGATCCGTCGTTCCGTCTACATACCGATGAAGAGTCCGGCCAGACGATTATCTCCGGTATGGGCGAGCTGCATCTGGAGATCATTGTCGACCGGATGAAGCGCGAGTTTGGCGTCGAGGCCAACATTGGTCGTCCGCAGGTCACCTACCGCGAAACCCTGCGCAAGAAAGTGACGGACGTGGAAGGCAAATTTGTGCGCCAGTCCGGCGGCAAAGGGCAGTACGGGCACGTCGTGCTGACCCTGGAGCCGCTGGAGCCGGGCAGCGGTTTCGTCTTCGAGGACGCCACCAAAGGCGGCGTGGTGCCACGCGAGTACATCCCTTCCGTGGAGAAAGGACTGCGCGAAGCGATGGGCACCGGCGTGCTGGCGGGCTATCCGGTGGTTGACGTGAAAGCGACCCTGACCTTCGGGTCGTACCACGACGTGGACTCCTCGGAGATGGCGTTCCGCATGGCGGCGATCTTTGGCTTCCGGGAAGGCGCGCGCAAAGCGGATCCGGTGATCCTTGAGCCGGTGATGCACGTCGAGGTGGAGACGCCGGAAGAGTACGCCGGGAATATTATGGGCGATCTCTCTTCCCGTCGCGGGATGGTGCAGGGGATGGAAGAGCGCTTCGGCAGCCAGATCATCCGCGCCGACGTGCCGCTGGCGGAGATGTTTGGTTATTCCACCACGCTGCGCTCGATGTCTCAGGGACGGGCAACCTACAGCATGGAGTTCCACCATTACGCGGAAGCGCCGCGTAATGTGGCGGATGAAATCATCGCCAGCCGCGCGAAAAGCTAAGCAACGTTCCCGGGTGCGACGCGAGGCGTCTTACCCGGGCTACGAGTCCAGCCATCGTTTGTAGCCCGGGTAAGGCGTTAGCCGCAACCCGGGAATGTCAGCCAATCAGACAATATCCTGTGCGTATTGCCACAGCGCCTTCAGCTGCGCCAGCTTCTCTTTATCATCCGCATACTGCTGATACAGTTTGTAGCCCGGGTAAGGCGTTAGCCGCAACCCGGGAATTTCAGCCAATCAGACAATATCCTGTGCGTACTGCCACAGCGCCTTCAGCTGCGCCAGCTTCTCTTTATCATCCGCATACTGTTGATACAGCATCTGCAGCTCATCGGCATAGGCCTGCAAAAACTCTGGCGTAAACACCTGACGACGGTGCTCTAACCAGCGCTGCTGCTCATGTTCATCGAGCGTGCCGGGGAAGTTGCGCGCCCGATAGTTAAACAGCAGGCGTTCGATACGCTTATCGGCGAAGGTAATATCCAGCGCCGGCAGATTGCGCGGTTCGGTTTCCAGCACGATTTTCATCGCCGCGCGGTCGGCATCGCTAAAGAACCCATTGTAAAGCTGGGCGTCGACGTTTTCGGACGGCACGAACGGCTCGGCTTCGGCATAGACCGCCACCACTTTCTCGCGCACCTGCGGATTCGCCCGCAGCAGCTGGGCATTCTCCAGACAGCGCTGAATGGAGATCCCCAGCCGGTCGGCATCCAGCGGGCGCAGGGTATTGGCCTGAGCCAGCACCGGACATTTATTGAGATGCACCAGCTTGATCGGCGCCGCCGGCAGATCGCCAAGCTCGGCGCGCGGGGTGTAAAGCCGCTCGCGCAAGGCATCGGCATCGAGCTCCAGCAGCGGCGCCATATCGCCCGCCAGATCGACCATAATCACCGCATTGCGGTTTTCCGGATGCCAGGCCAGGGGCGCCACCAGGCTGGTGTTGCCGCGCGCGGCGCCAAACATGCCGGAGACATGCACCAGCGGTTTCATCTGCGGCACGTCGATGAGCGTCGCCAGCTTGCGCTTATTGCGGTGGCTGTAGAGATAATCAAACAGCCGCGGCTGCCGGGTTTTCACCAGCTTCGCCATGGCGATGGTGGCGTGCACATCGGCCATCGCGTCATGGGCGTTCTGGTGTTCAATACCGTTGGCGACGGTCAGATGTTCAAGCCGGAAGCTGGGCAAACCCTCGTCATTCTCCGGCCAGGTGATCCCTTCCGGACGCAGGGCATAGCAGGCGCGCATCACGTCGAGCAGATCCCAGCGCGAGTTATCGTGCTGCCAGCTCCAGGCATAAGGGTCATAGAAGTTGCGATAGAAGATATTCCGCGTCACTTCGTCATCAAAGCGCACGTTGTTATAGCCGACGATGCAGGTTTGCGGCACCGTGAACAGATCGTGGATGCGGCGGGCAAACGCGGCCTCATTATCCCCTTTGGCCAGCGCTTCCTGCGGGGTGATCCCGGTGATCATCACCGCCTGCGGCTGCGGCAGATAATCGTCAGCGGGCTTGCAGTAAAACACCTCGGGCTCACCGATCACGTTCAGCTCCGCGTCGGTGCGGATGGCGGCGAACTGCGCCGGCCGGTCGAGGGAAGGGCTGGTGCCGAAGGTTTCATAATCGTGGAATAAAAATCCGGGCTGGTTGACGCTATCTTGCATAGTCTGTTCATTATCCGTGGTGGCGTGCGACCGGTATGGTAAACGATTTGCCCGGTCATCAGAAGGGTAACGGCAAGCAACTTCCTCTGCTGTGTCATATTTTCTTGCAATTAAACCCTGATATGAAACGCGAAGTTCCGTAAAAAGGACGGCGGATCTGTAAATCTAGAGGATATGCCGTTGAAAGGCCGTTTGTTTATTGCTGTATCTTTGCTCGCTTCGAGCGTTTCCTGCGCATTTGCCGTCGACTTCCCTGCTACGGTCGCGCCACCGGCTATTCAGGCTGGCTCCTGGGTGCTGATGGATTACACCACCGGTCAGGTCCTGACCGCGGGTAACGAACATCAGCAGCGCAATCCTGCCAGTCTGACCAAACTGATGACCGGCTACGTGGTCGATCGCGCCATCGACAGCCATCGTATCACCTTTGACGACATCGTCACCGTGGGTAAAGACGCCTGGGCGAAGGGCAACCCGGTGTTCGACGGGTCATCCCTGATGTTCTTAAAACCAGGGGATCGCGTCAGCGTCCGCGACCTCAGCCGTGGGCTGATTGTCGACTCCGGTAACGACGCCTGCGTCGCGCTGGCCGACTATGTCGCCGGCGGCCAGCCGCAGTTTGTCGCCCTGATGAATCAGTATGTCGAAAAACTGCACCTGCAGGACACCCATTTCGAAACCGTCCACGGCCTCGACGCCCCGGGCCAGCACAGTTCTGCCTATGACCTCGCGGTGCTGTCGCGGGCGATTATTCATGGCGAACCTGACGTCTACCACATGTACAGCCAGAAAAGCCTGACGTGGAACGGGATCACCCAGCAAAACCGTAACGGTCTGCTGTGGGATAAAACCATGAACGTCGATGGCCTGAAAACGGGCCACACCTCGGGCGCCGGGTTCAACCTGATCGCCTCGGCGGTGGATGGCCAGCGCCGGCTGATCGCCGTGGTGATGGGGGCGGACAGTCCGAAAGGCCGCGAGCAGCAGGCCGCTAAACTGCTGCACTGGGGGCAGCAGAACTTTGACACCGTGCAGGTGCTGCAGAAAGGCCAGAAGGTCGGCACCGAACGCATCTGGTACGGCGATAAAGAGCAGATTAAGCTCGGCACCGATCAGGATTTCTGGTTAGCGCTGCCGAAGGCGGAAGTGTCGCGGATTAAAGCGAAATATGTGCTGGATAAGAAGGATCTGGAGGCGCCGATCGCCGCCAACCAGCGGGTCGGCGAGATTTCGCTGTATGACGGCGACAAGGTGGTGGGGCACTATCCGCTGGTCACCCTCGAGAGCATCAATAAAGGCGGGGTGTTCTCGCGAATGAGCGATTACCTGCACCACGAGCTGTAACCATGATAACCGCCTCTTTGCAGGCGGTTTTTTTTCGTCTGTCGCTCCTGCTGGCGGGGCGCCTGTTTTTTCAGCAGTGTGATGGCGACTCTGTGAATTCGCGCACATACTGAGGGGGGATCTCCTGTTAAATTAACTGTATATTCATACAGTCATTGATCCCCAAAGGAGGCAAGATGAACTACAGTATCACCACCCTCGGCAAGAAAACCATTGCCGGTTTCCATCTGGTCGGGCCCTGGGATCAAACGGTCAAGCAGGGGTTTGAGCAACTGATGATGTGGGTTGAGAACCATCAGGTGCCCGCCCGTGAATGGCTTGCCGTCTACTACGATAACCCGGAGGAAGTGCCGGCGGAAAAACTGCGCTGCGCCACCGTGGTCGCCGTTGACGAGGATTACGTCATTCCCGCCAACAGCGAAGGGGTGATACTGGCGGCGGTTGCCGGCGGGGATTACGCCTGCGCCCGCGCGCGGGTGGTGGATTACGATTTTGCCACCCCGTGGATGCAGTTTTTCGACAGCCTGCTGCAGAGCACAACGTATCGCGTGGCCCCCAGGCCCTGTTTTGAGATCTATCTCAACGACGGCAACCACGACGGCTACTGGGATATCGACATGTATGTCCCCGTTGAGCGCGTAGCGTCGTAGCGGTTTACCCCTGTTCCGGACAAGGATTTTTACATTCCCGGCACGCTCCGGGCGAAAAAGCAGTTACAATTGGCCTTTTCGTTTTGCCGGAGAGGGTTGTGCGCGCTGATAAATCACTCAAGCCATTTGAGATCCGCTTGTATCGCCATTATCGGGTGGTGCATGGCGTGCGGATTGCGCTGGCCTTTGTGCTCACTTTTTTGCTGGTGCGGCTGCTGAACGTGCCTGAGGGGACCTGGCCTCTCATCACCCTGGTGGTGGTGATGGGTCCGATCTCCTTCTGGGGCAACGTCGTGCCGCGGGCGTTTCAGCGCATCGGCGGCACGATCCTCGGCTCGGCGCTGGGGCTGGTGGCGCTGAAGCTTGAGCTCATCTCCCTGCCGCTGATGGTCCTCTGGTGCGCGGCGGCGATGTTCCTCTGCGGCTGGCTGGCGCTGGGCAAGAAACCCTATCAGGCACTGCTGATCGGCATTACCCTGTCGGTGGTGGTCGGGGCGCCGCCCGGCGATATGCATACCGCGCTGTGGCGAAGCGGCGACGTGATCTTCGGCTCGCTGCTGGCGATGCTGTTTACCGGTATCTGGCCGCAGCGGGCGTTCATCCACTGGCGCATCCAGATGGCCAGCTATGTCACCAACTTTAACCGCCTCTACCAGGCCGGCTTCTCGCCAAATCTGGTGGATCGGCCGCGGCTGGAAAAGCATCTCCAGCAGGCGCTGAACGACGTCGTCAAAATGCGCGGGCTGATCACCCCCGCCAGCAAAGAGACGCACATCCAGAAGGCGATCTTCGAGGCTATCCAGACCGTCAGCCGCAACCTCGTCTGCATGCTGGAGCTGCAGATCAACGCCTGGTGGGCCACCCGTCCGGGTCATTTTGTGATGCTCAATGCGCACACCCTGCGAGAGACGCAGCAGATGACCCAGCAGACGCTGTTGGCCATCGCCCACGCCTTGTATGAAGGGAACCCTCAGCCTGTGCGCGCCAACAATGAAAAGCTGAATGAGATCGTCCTCGAACTGCGCCAGCTGATGAAAGAGCAGGGTGACGACAGCCTGGCGGAAACCCCAATTCATGGCTATGTTTGGCTCTCGATTGAACTGGCGCGTCAGCTGGAGCTGCTGTCGCATCTGATCTGCCGCGCGTTGCGCAAATAAGCACCAGATGCACCGGGTAACTGCATGGGTTGTTTCGATTCAGCAGCGTTTAGGGTTATGATAAACGCAAAGGAAAAAACATTGTCATCAGCGACTGCTAGCAGTTATGTTAGCCCTATAACGCAGTCGCTTTACGAATCCGAATCTCAATTATTAGGGGTGTAAAAAATGGAAACAACTAAGCCTTCTTTCCAGGACGTACTGGAGTTTGTTCGTCTGTACCGTCGTAAGAACAAACTGCAGCGTGAAATTCAGGACGTTGAGAAAAAGATCCGTGATAACCAGAAGCGCGTTCTGCTGCTGGACAACCTCAGCGACTACATCAAACCGGGCATGAGCGTGGAAGCTATCCAGGGCATCATCGCCAGCATGAAGAGCGATTACGAAGATCGCGTTGATGATTACATCATCAAAAATGCCGAGCTGTCCAAAGAGCGCCGCGACATCTCCAAAAAACTGAAAGTGATGGGCGAAGCCAAAGTCGAAGGCTAATCCCTGCCGGTCCGGCGGCGATCGACGTCGCCGGGCTGTTCTGCTCTACCTCCCCATTCGTCTCTTTTTCTGCAAAACTTTGTCCCGGCAACTGACTCTCCTCACCGACTCTTTGCTATACTGCCCCGCGAAAACGTATTGATATCGGAAAGGTTTCTCTCATCCTGGCCGGGCATCTGACGCAGCGGCGTCAGAGCGATATCTCAACACCTCTCACCTCTCCGACGATCGATTCGCCAGAAGACAAACTCAGGTGCTGACCGGGCGCGACCGAACTCTTCCGCTGCTTTCGCCGACAGGAGTCAACCTCACGTGATTAAGTCATTCTTTGCTGCACTCTCGTTTATCAGCCGCCTGCCGGTCCCGGCGCGGTTATCTCAGGGGCTGGAGATCGAACAGTACCAGCGCAGTATCGTCACCTTTCCGCTGGTCGGTTTACTGCTCGGCGCCATCGCCGGCGCGGTGGTGTTCCTCCTGCAACCGTGGTGCGGCGTCCCGCTGGCGGCGCTGTTCGGCGTGCTGGCGCTGGCGCTGCTCACCGGCGGATTTCACCTTGACGGGCTGGCTGATACCTGCGACGGCATCTTCTCCGCCCGCACCCGCGATCGGATGCTGGAGATCATGCGCGACAGCCGGCTGGGCACCCACGGCGGGCTGGCGCTGATCTTCGTGCTGGTGGCGAAAGTGCTGGTGGTCGGCGAGCTGCTGCTGCGCGATACCCACCCCATCGCCGCGCTGGCGGCGGCCTGCGCCGTCGGTCGCGGAATGGCGGTGCTGCTGATGTATCGTCATCGCTACGCGCGGGAAAAGGGGCTGGGCAATCTGTTTATTGGCAAAGTTAGCCTGCAGCAGACGCTGGTGACGATGGCGATGGGGGTAGCGCTGGCCACCGTCCTGCTGGGGCTGCAGGGCCTGCGCGCCGCGCTGATCACCCTGGTGCTGATCTGGGGTCTGGGATGGGCGCTGAAGCGAACCCTCGGCGGGCAGACCGGGGATACTCTCGGGGCGGCGATTGAGCTGGGTGAATTACTCTTTTTACTGGCGCTGCTGTAAGGCCTGGCGCCAACGATGAGGAACAGAATGGAAACACTTTCTGCGTTACTGGCTGCCATTCCGCAGCCCGATGTGGCGGGCATGGCGCGCGCTCAGCAGCATATTGATGGCCTGTTAAAGCCGCCCGGTAGCCTTGGCCGTCTGGAGACGCTGGCCGTGCAACTGGCTGGTCTGCCGGGGCTGCAGGGGCAGCTGGCGCTGGCGGAGAAGGCGATAGTGGTCATGTGCGCCGACCATGGCGTCTGGCATGAAGGCGTGACGCCTTCGCCGCAGGTGGTGACGGCCATTCATGCCGGCAATATGGTGCGGGGCAACACCGGCGTCTGCGTGCTGGCGGCGCAGGCCGGGGCCAGGGTGCAGGTGGTGGATGTCGGCATCGATGCCGACCCGCTGCCGGGCCTGATTAACCTCAAGGTGGCCCGCGGTAGCGGGAATATCGCCCGGACGGCGGCGATGAGTCGCCAGCAGGCGGAGACGGTGCTGCTGGCCAGCATGCATCTCACCCGCCAGCTCGCCGCCGACGGGGTGAAAGTTTTTGGCGTCGGCGAACTGGGAATGGCCAATACCACCCCGGCCGCAGCCGTGATCAGTGTCCTGACGGGCAGCGATCCTGACGCCGTGGTGGGCTGTGGGGCCAATCTGCCGCTGGCGCAGCGGGGCCATAAGGTGGCGGTGGTGCGCCAGGCGATAGCCCTTAACCAGCCGAACCCGGAAGAGGGGCTGGATGTCCTGGCGAAGGTGGGCGGTTACGATCTGGTGGGCATGACCGGGGTGATCCTCGGGGCGGCCTCCTGTGGCCTGCCGGTGGTGCTGGATGGCTTCCTCTCCTATGCCTCTGCCCTGGCGGCCTGCCGCATAGCCCCGGCGGCGCATCCTTATCTTGTCCCTTCGCATTTGTCGGCGGAGAAAGGGGCGCAGATCGCCCTGGACGCGCTGGGTCTGCGGCCGTATCTCGATATGGACATGCGCCTGGGAGAGGGCAGCGGCGCCGCGCTGGCGATGCACCTGCTGGATGCCGCCAGCGTGATGTACAACCAGATGGGAACGCTGGCGCAGAGCAACATTGTGCTGCCCGATACCGCGCCGTCGTCCTGATGGTAGAGCGCATCGTCTCCACGATGGGGGGACGATGCGCTGCGTTTACAGCGCCTGCTGCCAGACCGCCTGGGGCAGGAGGTAAACCTGCGCCGGGGCGCGCATGCCGTCGGTGACAATATGGCGGATGCCGCTGGCCATCACCGCCAGGGTGACGTCAAAAGCGTTCAGGCTGTCGCCGAAGCCCGCGGTCAGGTTGAGCATCGAACCATTGGCCAGCAGATAGATGGTTTTGTCGGCCATGCGGTAGGCGTTGATATACGGCATCACCTCTTCCTGAGGGTACTGGCGCAGGTACTCGCCGTCGATCTCTTCCGCCACGTGGCCGACGTTAAGGATAAAGACTCCCGCTTTCGCGCGCTCCAGCGCCTGGCGATTAACCACGTTTTTCCCGCCTGTCGCCGTGGCCACCACGTCCGCCGAGGCGATAGCCTCCTGCAGATCCACCACGTGCCAGCCGTCGTAGGCTGCCTGCAGACGACGGGCAGGATCGATCTCCGCCACCATCACCTGACCGCCAAAGGCTTTTGCCGCCGCCGCGACGCCCTGGCCGACCAGGCCGTAGCCGATCACCAGCACTTTTTTCTCATGCAGGGTGAGATGAGTGGTCTGGAAGAAGGTGTGCCAGGCGGTGAGACCGACCATATGGCGGTTGTGCAGCCCCTCTTTGACCGGCAGATCGTCCCAGTTAAAGATCGGATAGCCTGGCTGAATATCGCCCAGCCGATTGACGCCCGAGCCAGTGGCTTCCAGACCCGCCACGATGTTACCGAACTCGCCGCGCTGGTGGAGCAGGGTGGTGATATCGGCGCCCATCTCGCACAGGTGAGTGGGCTGCCAGGCAATCGCTTTTTCCCATGACTGTTGCCAGTCGGCGTCGCTCATATTGCGCCACGCGCAGGCCTCGGCGCCGCGCTCCACCAGCCAGGCCACCACGTCGTCCTGCACGGTGGTGGGGTTACAGGTGGTTAAAAAGACCTGAGCGCCCTTGTCGAGGATCCCCTGCACCAGCGGGATCATTTTCATGTCGAGGTGCATACAGCAGGCCAGGCGCACGCCGCTGAGGTCGGGCAGGGCGGCGACCTGACGCAGGGTACGCGGCATATTCTGACTGGCCCATGCCACTTCTTTCGCTAAAGAGATTTTATTATTCACTGGGTTATGACCTTCAGTTCGCAAAAGGGGTATCCCCCTGACAGAAAAGGGATTCTATCAGCCCACGCGAGAATTCACAGCCCTGTGCCCTCTGGACGATATTGCCTACGCTATCCCCCTGTGAAATACATGGTTGTTAATGTAAGGTTAAAAAAAGAAAATAAAATATAAGTAATTCCTATGACCTAAGCGATAAAGCGATGTTGAGTGTCATTTCTGCGGGGCTGTTTTCACGGCTGCGGATTTTCCTTGGGCGCCTGAAGCCGCACGCGCTACCGGTGGCCCGCCGGCATATCGTGCTGGGATCCATTGGCGCCGGCACCGGGCTGGCGGTGACCAGCATGTTCAGCCACTGGCTGCTCGGCGAAGTCAATTTGTGGTTTATTGCCCCCATGGGCGCGTCGGCGGTGCTGTTATTTGGCGTGCCGAGCAGCCCGCTGGCGCAGCCGTGGTCGATTGTCGGCGGTAATGTGCTGTCGGCGCTGATCGGCGTCACGGTGGGCATGCTGGTTCCCGACCCGGCGCTGGCCTGCGGGCTGGCGGCCGCGCTGGCGATCGCCGGGATGTATTTTCTGCGCTGTCTGCATCCCCCCGGCGGCGCGGTGGCCCTGACGGCGATCCTCGGCGGCGCCGGGGTGCACAGCGAAGGCTATCACTTTGTACTGACGCCGGTGCTGCTCAACTCGCTGATGCTGGCGCTGCTGGCCATCGTGTTTAATAACCTGGTTGGCCGCCGCTATCCGCATCCGCTGGCGGCGGAGGAGGTCAAGCCCCGGGCGGTGCCAATGGGCATCTCGGTCACCCGGGAGGATATTCACGCCGCGCTGCTGGAAGGCCAGTTCCTCGACATTGATGAAGACGATGTCCAGGAACTGCTGGAGAATATCGAGCAGCAGGCGCGCCAGCGCATCGCGACGGCTGCCCGCCGCTAAGGGCGCGCTTCGGGCTGCGGGTTACAGATCGCCGGTAAGATACTGCGCGACCCCGCGGCCAAAGCTCCAGTCACCTTTCTGATTACTGATAATCGACACCATCACATCATCGCCGCTCAGGCCGCAGTGCTCCGCCAGCTCCTCCTGCAACAGGGCGAAGAAGCGTTGCTTCTGCGCCTCGCTGCGCGGGCTGGTATAGACCCGCACCACCACCAGATCCCGCGTGCGGGTCAGTCCGAGGCCGGTATCGTCAATCACCATATGGTGGGCTTTGTTTTCGTGAACAATCTGGTAGCGGTCGCGTTCCGGTACCTCGAAGGCACGCAGCACGGCGCGATGGGCGGCATCCAGCAGGGTTCTGATCTCCTGTTCCGTACGGCCTTCAATCAGGTCAAATGTCAGTAATGGCATGCAGGTGTTCCTTATCGTTAGGGAATAATGACGGGCTGAACAGGATGCTAGCCGATGCCGTCGCGGGCAAGAACCGCTATAGTTGAATACATTGTTTTTACTGGTGAACAATCACATGAGCGAGAGTCGTCCGGAGAGTTACTGGGCCCATCTGTACTGGCTGACGGTGCTGGAAGAGCAAAAAAGCTATACCCGGGCCGCGGAAAAGCTGGGGATCAGCAAGTCGGCTATCAGCCAGAAAATCAGCGAGCTGGAGCGGGTGACTGGCAAAACCCTGGTCCATCGCACTACCCGCAGCGTGAGCCTCAGCGAAGACGGACTGCGGCTGGTGGCGGAGCTCAACGAGCCGTTTGGTCAGTTGCGGGATATTTTCACCGGTGCCTGCGATGAGGGCGGGCCGCTGCGGGGAACGCTGCGCCTGACCGCGCCGGTGGCCTTTTCCCGCCAGCAGCTGGTCCCGGCGATCGCGCCGTTTTTACATCAGCATCCCCAGCTGCATTTGCAGCTTGAGGTGACCGACCGGCTGGTCTCTCTGGCCAGCGAAGGGTTCGATCTTGCCATCCGCCACTGTCGGCGCGAGGCGCTCCCGGACACCCACGTCGCCTGGCCGCTGTGTCACACCGCGACGCTGATCGTCGCGTCCGCCGACTATATTCGCCGCCATGGCCGCCCGGAGACCCCCGACGATCTGCGCCACCACCAGTGCCTGACCTATCCCCGTGGGCCACAGCGCCCGCAGTGGACGTTCGCCTCCCGCCAGGCGCCCGATGAACGGGTGACCATCAATGTGCAGGGGCCCTTCGCCACGAATAACAGCGAGTCGCTACGCGATGCCGTGCTGGCGGGGCTTGGGGTGGCGCTGCTGCCGGATTTCAGCGCCCGGGAGGCCATCGGTCGCGGGCTGGTGCAGGAGCTGCTCCCGGCGTGGCAGCCGGTGGAGGTGTTTGCCGATAAGCTGTACGTCATCCGGCCCTATACCCCGCGCGTGTCGCGCGCGGTGGAAACCTTCAGCCGCTACCTGAAAGCGACCTTTAGCGAGCCGCGTCCAGCTCCCGCGCCAGCGCCTCGCTAAAGCGGGGAAGCAGATGGCGCTCGCCGGGAAGCCGCTGCGCGAGGGTGACGGTTTTGTCGGCGCAATAGACCCGCTCGCTGCCGAGCTGCGCTTCAAAGGCGTTCGCCGCCTGATGCGCCGCGCTCAGATCGGCGTCAATAAGGATCACCGCATGGGCCAGCACCACATGGCCGCGGCCTGCCGTCAGCGGCCGCCAGTACTGGGCGGTACCGACAATCTTGCGCGCCGCCTCGCCCTCCCCGCAGGCGAGGTTATACCGGCCATCGCAAAAGGAACCGTTTACCGCCCGGGCGTGGCTGGCAACGCCGAAGCGCGCGAGGGTACGCTGCAGCACCGCGCACAGCGAGTGATAGATGGGTTCGGCGGCCTCGCCGAGCGACTGCTGTACCGGCCAGGCGAGGCTAAGGTTGATAATTCCCGGCCCCTGAGGCACCAGACCGCCCCCGGAGCGGCGGAGCCATACCGGCCAGCCGCGCGCGGCAAAATGCGCGCTGACCGCCGGCAGATCCGCAAACTGACGATAGCTCCCCGGCACCACAAATCCCTGCGGCGCCTGCCAGAGCTGGGCGACGGCTTCCCCGGCGCAGGCTTTGGCAAACAGCGGCTGTTCCGCCTGGGTGGGGTCCTCGCAAAACTGCAGCGCCAGCGAGGAGGGGTAAAACGGCGAGGCCAGCAGTCGGCCAGCGATAACAGAGACATGCATTCTCCTTACCGGAGGGCGCGGGTCACGCCCTCCGCTGGTGGGTCAGTGGACGGTCTGTTTTTTCATCAGCATGGCGGTGAGCGCCGACAGCAGGCATCCCGCGGTCAGATAGAGGGCCACGCTGTGCCATGAACCGCCGGAGAAGGTGACCAGCGCCGCGGCGATAAACGGCGTAAAACCGCCGCCGACCACGCTCGCCACCTGGTAGCCGACGCCGGCGCCGCTGTAGCGATAGCTGGCGCCGAACAGCTCGGTAAACATCGGCTGCTGGACGCAGACCACCATATCATGGGCGATATTGGCCAGCATCAGGGCGAAGAACAGGATCCAGAAAACAGACTGACTCTCCAGCGCCATAAAGAACGGAAAACCGCTCAGCGTGCCGATCAGCGCGCCGGTGATATAGATCCGTCGACGACCAAAGCGGTCTGCCAGCCAGGCGAAGCAGGGGATAGTCAGGCAACTGAGTCCGCCCACCAGCAGGCCGATGTTGAGAAACAGCTCGCGCGGCAGGCCGAGGTTTTGCGTGGAATAGTTGAGGGCGAAGGCGGTGACGATATACATCGTCAGCAGTTCGCACAGCCGCAGGGCGATAATCAGTAAAAACGCTCCCGGATGGCGAAGCAGGGCTTCCACCACCGGTAGTCGCTTTTTCTCCGGCTGAAGGTTGGCCTGGCTCTGCTGCGCTTCAAATTCCTGCGATTCCGCCATGCCGTTACGGATCCACAGCGCAATAAGGACCAGCACCACGCTGAACAGGAACGGTAAGCGCCAGCCCCAGCTGAGGAACTGCTCGTCGGTGGTCAGGCTGCTGATCAGCGATACCAGCCCGGTGGAGAGCAGCAGGCCGACGCCGTAGCCTACCTGCACCCCGCTGCTGTAAAAGGCTTTTTTCCCCTGCGGGGCGTTCTCCACCGAGAGCAGCGCCGCGCCGCCCCATTCCCCGCCGACGGCAAACCCCTGAACGGCCCGCAGGAACACCAGCAGCGCCGGCGCCCACCAGCCGATCTGGCTGAACGAGGGGAGCAGGCCGATGCAGGCGGTGGCGATACCCATCATCCAGACGGTCATCATCAGCATCCGTTTACGCCCGAGGCGGTCGCCGAAGTGGCCAAAGATAATCCCGCCGAGCGGGCGAAAGAGAAACCCGACGCCGAAGGTGGCAAAGGCGGCAAGCGTCCCCATCGCCGGGCTGATCTGCGGGAAAAACTCGCGGTTAAACACCAGCGCGGCGGTAATGCCATAGAGAAGAAAATCGTACCAGTCGACCACCGCGCCGGCAAAACTGCCCCATGCCGCCCGCCGGGCGCGAAGCAGTGAATCTGGCGCCTCGGCGGGCTGCACGCTTATTGTTGAATCCATACCCTGTCCTGTCTGTCACATAATTTGTCGTTATTGGAATGAGACGCTTTTACTGTTGCGTCAGCGTTGAGACTACCGCGCAGCGGCCGTGGAGGAAAGTAGTTTGCCTGCTAAGCGGGGAGATGGCGCAAAAAAGAAGCGACGGGAAAGGCGGGCTAAATCACACCCTGTACTAAACAATCTGGCAATTTGCCAGCCAGCTTATACTTTTAATTAAATCAACGGATAACAAAGAGGGACACCTTTTAAGAATTGACGTAAATGGTTTACACTTAACATGTCTCCTTCTCTGGAATGGTGAGTTAAATGCGTCTACTTCTTGCAGTGTTATTTTGTTCTGTCATGTTGCCTTCCGCTTACGCTGAAAAACTGCCTGCGCCGACAGGAAAACCTGTACTGACCATTTCCGGAAAAATCGGGAATACGAACGTCGGTGACAAAGCCGTTTTTGACCTCGCGGCGCTGGAAAAACTGGGGATGAAAACGGTGGAAACCACCACCCCCTGGTACACCGGTAAGGTTCGTTTCGATGGCATTCCCCTTAATAAACTCATGGATTTAGTCGGCGCTAAGGGCAAATCCGCGCGCGTGCTGGCGCTTAACGACTACACCACCATTATCCCGATTGATGATTTTTATAAATTCCCGGTCATTATGGCCTTAAAAATGAACGGCGAATATATGCGCGTTCGTGATAAAGGTCCATTATTTATCGTCTACCCTTACGACAGCAGCACTGAATTACAAAACCAGATCTATTATTCCCGATCGGCCTGGCAAGTTTCTAAGATTATTATAGAGTAAGGGTTGGATCTTGAATCGAATACTCACGGCTATTATTTTGTCGTTATTTATTGTTACCGGATATATTACCTATCTGGTGCATGAGCGACAAAGTGAGTTGCAAAAATTTACCCGCTATACAGACTCGTGGTCAATGTCGCAGATGGTGTCGGAATATATGCGACTGGAGTCTCGTCTGGCGGGAATGGCGATCGGGGCCGAAGGGGCGGACCACGATGAGGTGCGCCTGCGCCTGGAGATCATGATGAGCCAGATCGAACTCCTGCAGCAGGGCGATCTGGGTAAATTTATTAATAAAAGCGAACAGCGGAAGGCGGTGGTCGCGACGCTGATTCGTAATCTTCATCTGCTTGATAAACAAGTTGATACCATGACGCCGGAGCAGGTCAAACAGATCCTGCCGGTGTTGAGTGAACTGGATGGCCCCCTGACCTCAATGGCCGCCGCCACCCTGACGCAAGATATTAATATCGTTAATATCACGCATGATAAAATCCAGCATCTTTATTATATCTACTCGGTGATCTCCATTCTGCTGATCGCCATGTGTATTACCCTCGGCCTGTTGATGCTCCGGCAGAATAATAACCTGCGTCGCGCCCATGTGCGCATGAAGACGCTGGCCAACGATCTGCAGGCCTCGAAAGAGAAGTTGCAGGTACAGAACCGCCGACTGCAGTACGATGCCTACCATGATTCGCTGACCGGTATGCCGAATCGTCTCTCTTTCTGGCAGCGGTTGCAGGAGATTGTCAACCAGGTGCGCCCCTATCAGGGGTGCGCGGTGGTGATGCTGTTCGACCTCGACAGCTTTAAGGATGTGAACGATACCCTCGGCCATGATGCTGGCGATAAGCTGCTGCAGGATCTGGCCAGTCGTCTCTCTTTTTTCCGCAAAACCTCCGAGACGCTGTATCGCCTTGGCGGCGATGAGTTCGCGATGCTCTCTTACGATCTGACTGAAGAGATGGCCCTCGAGCGCGCCAATGTTATCCGGGAGAAGATCAGCCAGCCCTATCAGATCTACGATGCGCAGATTAATATCGACGCCTGCATCGGGATCGTTATCTCTGACGGCGAAAGCCGGACCGATTATCTGTACAAGTGTGCCGACCTTGCGCTGTACGAGGCAAAAAAAGAGGGCAGCGGTCATGTGCAAATTTTCCGGCCGGGCATGCTGCAGCGCCTGCAGGAGAATAAATCGTTCGAAGATGACCTGCTGCAGGCGCTGGCCCATGACGAATTTAAAGTCTACTACCAGCCGATCGCCGATACCATCACGCGTGAAATCTACGGCTATGAAGCGCTGGTTCGCTGGTTCCATCCCGTGCGCGGCGCCGTGCCGCCGACGGTGTTTATTCCCGTCGCGGAGAAAATCGGCCTGATCAATACCCTCGGCGAGTGGGTGCTGAAAACCGCCTGCGCCGAAGCGGCCAGTTGGGCGACGCCGCTAAAAGTCTCGGTCAACGTTTCGCCGATTCAACTGATGAACACGTCGTTGACCGATACCATTATCGGCGTGCTGCAGCAGACCGGCCTCGATCCGCGACGCCTGGATCTGGAGATCACCGAGTCGGACGTGTTCAATGAGAATACCCGTTCGCTGGAAATTCTCAGCCAGCTGCGCGAGCAGGGCATTCAGATTTCCATTGATGACTTTGGTACCGGCTATTCTTCTCTGTCGCGTTTAAGCTACTTCCCGTTCGATAAAATCAAAATTGACCGCTCGTTTGTTATCAATATTCCGGAGCAAAAAGACGATTTGGATATCGTTCGCCTGATTATCAGTATGGGAAAGAGTCTGCATATGCGTATTGTGGCGGAAGGCGTGGAAACCGAAGAGCAGTTGACCTCGCTGCAGGCGCTGGGGTGCGACCTGGTCCAGGGGTATTTAATCGGCAAGCCGAGTCCGCTGCGCTAACAAATTTTTAACGCGTTTACTTTTATTCTCCCGGGCGATTTCAGGATCCTGAAATCGCCTTTTTTATTTTACCGCGTCACTAATCCCTGAGAGGTATAAAAAGGAGTAGACGGTAAAAGCAGCAACAAAATAATATCCTTATCGTTTAAAAGGGGTATATGATATGCATCATATAGGCTATTTCTGAACGTCGCATTTGAGACGGTAAAGTGAGGCACCATCATGCAGCGAATCATTATTCCCACCCATTACGTTCACACCCGCAGCACGCCGCTGTGGACCAGGGAGACCGCCCCGGCCTCTATCTGGCGTCGCCATCTGGATGCCGGCACCCGGCAGGGCGTCTATCCTCGTCTCTCGGTGATGCAGGGGGCGATCCGCTATCTCGGCTATGCTGATGAAACCAGCCCCGAGCCTGTTGAAACGCTGACCATTGAAGCCGGGCAGTTTGGCGTTTTTCCGCCGGAGAAATGGCACTGTATTGAGGCGCTCAGCGAGGACACGGTTTTTAATGTCGACTTTTACGTCGATCCGAAAATTCTCATCGAGGGATAACAAGAGATGAACAGCGAAAATAAAGGCTATGCCTTGGCAGTTGAGAATGGCCAGCGTCAGGAAAAACGCGAAAAAATATATCTCAAACCGATGGCGCTTTATATTCCGCAGCACGCGGTGGAGGCGGTAAATAGTCTGCTGGATGACCTGCCAGCTGGCAATGAAGAAGAGGAGTGGGTGTTAACCGTCACCAATAATAATAACGGCGTCTCGGTTGATAAAACCTTTTCCTCGCTGGCGGCGCTGCGCGACCCGCTCACCGCCGCTGATACGGTGAAGGATCTGATCAATATCGTTCGCGGCTACGAGTCCGATGAAGAGACCAACGTTTGCGGCTGGTAAGCCCGCTACTCTTCCGCCGGATGGCGACCGTCACCTAATACCATCTGGCCGACCAGCCACTCCCGCAGAGCGATAATATCCGCGCGCTGCGCCGCAGCCTCGGTGGTGACCAGGTAGTAGCAGGCGCCCGGTAATGCACAGCTAAACGGCGCGGACAACACCCCGCGCTGCAGCAGATCCCGCGCCAGCAGTTCGCTGGCGATCACCACTCCCTGGCCGGCCACCGCCGCCTGCAGGGCATGGGTCTCATCGCTAAAGGTTAACCCCGTATCAATATTCAGCGTCGACGGCCCATAGCGGCGGCGCCAGTTCTCCCAGTTTGGCGAGTCGGCCGGCACGCGGCGGTTGGCGACGTGAAACAGCGTCACCCGCAGCAGATCTTCAGGCCGGGCGAGGCCCAGGGACGGGCTGGCGACCACGATAAAACGATCCTCATACAGCAGCGTACAGCACAGGTCTGGTTCCGGCGTTTCACGATAGCGAATCGCGGCGTCCACGGTACCCAGTTGCAGATCCACCCGTTCGACGCTGGTGTGCAGACGCAGGTCGATAGCCGGAAAGCGGGCGGTAAAGTCCGCCAGCCGTGGCACCAGCCAGTGGGTGAGAAAATTGGAGGTGGTGGTGACAGTTAAGGATGGTGGCTGACGGGCATGAGCGATCTGGACGACGGCCTGTTCCAGGGCGCTAAAAGCGCGCTGCGTGGCGGCGTAGAGGATCTCGCCATCCGCAGTCAGACTAACGCCCTGTGCGCTGCGTTCGCACACCCGGCACTCCAGCACCGACTCCAGCAGTTTAATCTGATGGCTGACCGCCGTCGCGCTGACGCCGAGCGCCCCGGCGGCCTGTTTAAAACTGCGGTGGCGGGCGACGGCATGAAAGGCGCGCAGCGCCCCCAGCGGCGGTAGACGGGGTGTTCTCATGGCTGAGTTTTTCTCATCTATGGCTGAAAACTATGCGTTTGTGTAAGGCAATATAGTGGCGCTAGGCTACGGGCATGTAAAGACAGTGGCATGAATTAAATTCATGCTGCTTCGCCTGTCAGGAGTCAATTATGCACGTTGTAAGCCGCTACACCGCCGCGGACGCGGCGGGGATTATCGAGCCGCGTGGCCGCGCCATCGCCCTGAGCGTGGCTTTTGCCGCCGGAGTCTTGCTGTTAAACATGGTTCCCGTTATCGGCGTGACCGGCACGCTGAGTCTGCTGACGGCACTGAGCGCCGCCTGCGGCGCCGGGTGGGGATCCACACGCGGGCATTCCTGGCTTTATCGCTCGCCCCTGGCGGCGACGCGCTGGGCCTTTCTGCTGTCGGCGGCCGGCTGGCTGCTGGCACTGGTGGCCTGGTATGGCGGGCAGGACTGGCCCGCCATGCTGCCGGGCGTGGCGTGCGGCGGGGCGGGGGCGGCTGTCGCCTGGCGGATTGCGGCGGGACGGTCGGCGCAGTGCGGGCCCAGAGTCGGTGGCGCAACGCTGCTGAGCGTGGTCTTGGTCATCGCGGCGACGCTGTTGGCCCAACATACCGCCGGAGCCGGGCGCAGCGGCGTGTGCTTCGCCTTCGCCGTGCTGCTGGACCTGTCGCTGCTCGGCGCGCTGATCGTGCGTATCAGGCAGCAGGAGAGTGCGGCGTAACGGAGTCCGGCGGCAAATGAAGCGAGCGGGGTAAGTCACCCTGCGTGGTGACAAATTTCTTCTACACTGTTACAGGCATCACATTCCTGTGCGGTCGGCACTCCTGCCGGCCGCCGTCGGCGTTCAGCCCAGGCACGGGCCTGCAGGCTGGTTATCCTGAAAGAGGAGTCTGTAACATGGCATTTGTCACCACCCAAGACGGCGTCAACATTTACTTCAAAGACTGGGGTCCAAAGGAAGCTCAGCCGATTGTCTTTCATCACGGCTGGCCCCTGAGCGCCGACGACTGGGATAACCAGATGTTGTTTTTCCTTGCCGAAGGTTTCCGGGTCATCGCTATCGACCGTCGGGGTCATGGCCGCTCCGATCAGGTTAGCGAGGGGCACGATATGGACCATTACGCGGCGGACGTTTCGGCGGTAGTGGAACATCTGGATCTGCACAATGCGGTCCACGTCGGGCACTCCACTGGCGGCGGCCAGGTCGCCCGCTACGTCGCCCGCTACGGCCAGCCGCAGGGGCGGGTGGCGAAAGCGGTATTGATCAGCGCCGTCCCGCCGCTGATGGTGAAAACCGAGCAGAATCCGGGCGGTACGCCGATCGAGGTGTTTGATGGTTTCCGCAAAGCGCTGGCGGCGAACCGCGCCCAGTTCTATCTCGACGTCGCCTCTGGCCCGTTCTATGGCTTCAATCGTGACGGGGCAGAAGTGTCGCAGGGGACGATCCAGAACTGGTGGCGACAGGGAATGATCGGCAGCGCCAAGGCCCATTATGAAGGTATCAAGGCGTTTTCAGAGACTGACCAGACGGAAGACCTTAAGTCGATCACCTTGCCGGTGCTGGTGATGCAGGGGGATGACGACCAGGTGGTTCCCTATAAAAATGCGGCCATTCTGCAGGACAAACTGCTGCCGAACAGCCAGCTAATCATTTATCCTGGCTTCCCGCACGGGATGCACACCTCCCACGCCGATACCATCAACGCCGATCTGCTGGCGTTTATCCGCGCCTGATCTTCCCCCTTTGCCGGGCAGAGTGCCGTTAATGGCATTCCGCCAGCGCCCTGGTCGCCAGTCGCCGGGGCGCGCTGGTTGACGAGCAGGGGAAATCTGCTTAACTCATGGGATACCTGACGACTATTTTCCCCCTGGCAGGATAAAACGCCGGGTTTCTCTGTAGAAACCCGGCAGAATTCTGCGCAAGAGACAAGAGAGAGACAATGAAATTAGCCGGACTTCATCCCGACGAGCAGCGTCGCCTGCAATCGCTACGCTCTTCCGGACTGTTGAATAGCGGAAAAGAAGAACGCTTCGATCGCCTGACCAGGCTTGCCCGTTCGCTGTATAACCTGCCGGTGGCGTCCATCAGTCTGGTGGGGGAAGATCTCCTGCATATCAAGTCCTGTGCCGGCCTCGATGTGGACACGGTGCCGAGAGATATTTCATTTTGCGCCCATACCATCCTGCAAACCGACCCGCTTATCGTCAACGACATGCAGCAGGACGAGCGCTTTCACGATAACCCGCTGGTCATTGCGGCGCCGTTTATCCGCTTTTACGCCGGGTATCCGGTGCAACTGCCGGATGGCGCGACCGTCGGGTCTTTTTGTCTGATGGACCATCAGCCGCGTTCATTTTCCGCCCATGAAATGCAGATCTTAAGCGATCTGGCGGCGATCGTGGAGGATGAGTTCAAGGTGCTGGATGCAGCAACCTCTGATGAGCTGACGGGACTGTTTAATCGCCGGGGATTCCTTACCCTGGCGGAGTATGCCCTGCTGACGGCCCAGCGCCGCCAGGAGCCGGTAAGCCTCGCCTTTGTCGACCTCGACCGCTTCAAGCACATCAATGATACCTGGGGGCATGAAGAGGGCGACCGCGCGCTGATCGCCATCGCCGATTTGATGAAAGCGGCCTTCCGTGAGTCCGATATCCTCGCCAGGCAGGGTGGGGACGAATTTATCATTCTGTTCGCCAATACCAGCCGCCACGATGCCGCGACAGCGATGGAGACGCTCAGTCACAACGTGGCCCGTTTCAACCAGCAGGCGGCTCACCCCTGGCAGCTGGCGTTCTCCTGGGGCTGCGTCGAGTACGATCCCGCCAGCCATCCCAGTCTCAACGCGCTGGTGGCCACCGCTGACCGGCTGATGTACCAGGCGAAGCAGAAGCAGGGTCGCGAGCGTCGCTAACCTGGCGTGGAGGCGTTCTGCAGGTACCGCTGCGCCTGCTGCCGCTTCTGCGCATAGCTGCTGAGCAGCGCCTGCTGTGATTTGCCTTCGTTATCGTAAAACAGACCGCCTTCGTCGGCGATAAAGCGATAATGCTGTTCCAGCTGGCCTATCACCCAGTCGATACGTTGCAGAGTGAGTAAGGTACACGACTGGCCATGCAGATCGTCTTCGATATCCAGCACGTGGGAGCGGAAAGCCTCCACGGCAAATAACCGGCTCAGCGCGGCTGGGTCCGCCAGCGCCGACGCCCAGCGCGCCGTTATCTGCTGAAAATGGGCCTGCACCTGCGGGGCGGCCTGTCGGGCGCGGAGCCAGGCGAGCTTGCGCCGGTAGCTTTCGAGCGCCAGCCGCTTCAGATCGCGATAGTGCGCCAGCTGCTCCGCGCCGGGAACCTGGGTCATCAGCCAGCTAAAAAAGAAGCGGGTCTCAAAGCGCTCGACAAAGTGGAACAGCGGATCGGCCAGACCGTTGCTGTTGAATTCCCTGAGCGGATCGAAGGGATACATGTAGCCAAAATCGAACAGCCACAGCTGCTCCTGACGGTCCACCAGCAGATTTCCACGACAGAGATCCCACTCCATCAGCCCCTGTTCTTCGCAGGCTTCCAGGGTAGTAAATAGCTGGGCGATCAGCGGCGGGGTCAGCTGGTGAATCAGCTCGCCATCGATCCACGGCGAGAGCAGGATGCCGAGGCGATAATCGGCATACAGCGTTGGGACGATGTGGGTGAAGCGCGGGGCGGTGACCGGGTTATCCTTCAGCCGCTGCAACGCCTGCCGGCACTGCACTTCATTTAAAAACGACAGCTGGCCGTTGAGGTTGGCGACGCCGGCGACGGCGCGTCGTTTTTTTAAATTGTACTCCTTGCCAGCGATGCGCAGCCGGTAAACCTCGCCGGTCAGGCCTGAGCCGTATACCTGCACCACATAAGGGGAATCGGGGCCCAGTGCGGCGAGGGTTTCGGGTGGCAGCGGGCAATGGCTGACGTCGCCGACGATAAGGGGTTCTCCGCTGCGATCGAACGCCTGCTGTTGCTGTTGTCTGAGGTTCATGGTGCCTCCGGGTATAACGTTAGATAGCGTGGATAATCCACGCTATCTCACCCGCAAGCGGCAGTGAATTCATCCTACTGGCGGGGGCTTTTTCAGGCTGAGCTGGGGGGCGTTCACGGAAGATACTCGGGGAGTAGGGAGGCGGTAGGGAAAGGCACAGTAAGTCTCGGCGGGTTCTGGCGGCTTGTTTATTCGCCTCATCGCGCTTCACGACTCTTGAACCGTTTCGCTATCCCGACTCTCCACGCCCACACGCGACGTTGAAGCAACAGGTGGCAAACTGCTCCAGAAGGTTGAACTGCCGGATGGTTCTCACTACGGATGCGCGCGGTAAAACGTCAACGGGCTTCTCTAATGTGGCTCCTCTGAGTGGGTTCGCCTTTGCCATTAACTGGCTGATAAAAAAGCTAAACGCGCACCATTCCTTTCAATAGCACAAAAATAATCGATAATAGATATAGATAGATAAAGTATCATATTTCATATGAATAGATCCTTTTTTGGAAAAAACTAAAGAATTTTATTCTTTTCTTTTGATTTTACGTGGAGTTAATTACCTATATATAAGGGATTCATGTTTTTTCTGTCTACGATAAAGGTATTTAAACAGTAAGGAGACCCGTCCAGAGGAACAGGTCAAAGCCTGTAACTCATTCATCAGAATGAAGCTAGTACGGGTATCACTGTGGATACCTTTTTTTAAAGATTTCGATTAGAACTGTCTTAAAAAAATGGCTAAGATGGTAGCATTCTGACATTGAATACCTTCGTTACACTATAAAGTGGGTATGCAATGATGATGTTATAGAAACTACGGACTCCCAGCCATGAATGATAACGAAGATTCACTGTTTAAGAATAATAATCTTTCTCTTCAGCAAAAATTAGAGCGAGCTCGTACAGAGCTTCTGGATTTATCTGCACGCAATAAACTCCTCAATATCCCTCGTTCAAGAACAGCCAAGCTCTTAGAAATTATCGATGAGAGATCTACGGAGATTTATCGTTTACTGGTTAAAGAAGGAAAGGCATTTACTTTTCTCCCGGGAAGGGAAGGGAAGAAGGGAGAGTTAGTGGATGATGAGGGTATTGTATCGGATTCGGATGATGCTCTTGTTGATGATCGACTGTTTGTTTTTGATGAGGATGTTGATCCAAAAGCGATCAGTGCTGAGCATCTGGATACGAAACTACAAACAAGGCTAACTCCGCAAGGTTTGCAAAAGAGATTGTTGGATCTTTACCATGATTCTAAAACGTTAGAAGAAGAACAAGGTGTAAACATACTCTATCTGACGCTTGGAACCTTAAAATGGATTGACCCAAATAATAAAGAAAATGTTAGATATGCCCCTTTAATCTTGATTCCAGCATCTCTTGAGCGTGGAACTGCTGGTGAGAGATTTAAACTACGGGCAAGGCAGGATGAGATTATTGAAAACCTTTCTCTGGAAGCATACCTACAGCGGACACATGAGATTTTATTGCCTAAGATCAACACCGATGAGGAGTTAGATCTTTCAGGGTATATGGATGAGGTCTCTCAGGCTGTACAGACCAAACCTGACTGGAGTGTTCAAGAAAACGATATTACTTTAGGGTTCTTCTCCTTCGCTAAATTCCTCATGTACCGGGATTTAGATCCAGAAAACTGGCCAGAGAATGACAATATCACTGAACAACCTCTTATACAGTCACTTATGGTTGATGGGTTTGATGAGAAGGATGAAAGGATTTCAGATGATGCCCCTATAGATCATTTTATTTCACCGAGAGATATGCTCCATATTATGGATAGCGATACCTCTCAAACTCTTGCTATTCATGATGTACGGAAAGGGAAAAACCTTATTATTCAAGGCCCTCCTGGGACAGGGAAATCTCAGACGATTGCGAATGTCATTGCTTCTGCTGTGGCAGATGGCAAGACTGTCTTATTTGTCGCAGAAAAAATGGCAGCTCTTGAAGTGGTGAAACGTCGCCTTGACCAAGCGGGTGTGGGCGATGCCTGTTTAGAATTGCATAGTAATAAGACGAATAAAAGGGTCTTTCTGGAAGAATTGAAAAGGGTCTGGGAGCTCGGATCTCCAAGAGGTGAGTTTCCTGACACCCTGGTAGGGAACCTAACGGAGGCGAGGGATAAACTTAACGAGCATCCGGCAAGGCTGCACAAGATATATCATCCTTCAACTTTCTCTCCCTATCAGGTCATGGGGCACCTTGTTCGATTACGTCAGTTAGGCCAGGCTCCGACCGATTTTCATCTCGAAAAATTTGAGGATTGGAATGCCAACGATCTTGAGAAACGTCTTGAGCTTGTGAGGGAGATTGTTGAACGCATCAGAGATATTGGTTTACCCGCCCAGCATCCGTGGAGTGGCGTTGGTCTTGAGCAGATATTACCTGTAGATGTAGAAAAATTGCTTCCACGTCTTCAAGAACTTGAAAGAGATGTGGTAAATCTTACAAACGATGTTGCAAATCTGTCTGCCGAGCTTTCTGTTACACCCGTACCTGAAACATTCTCTTCAATTGATAAATTAGTTGAGGTCGCAGAGTGCATCAATAAAGCACCTGACCTATCAGTGAAGGCCTTTACTTCTACTGTTTGGCATGATGGTACACCTGCAGTTAAACGACTTATTGCGGTGGGTAAGCAATACCAGCAAGCGCGTTTAGATCTTGAGGAAGATATAGTAACTGAAGAAATTGAAACTCCAGTTACCGAACTGGAAGATTCGCTGGCAAAGCTCCCTCGTGATTTTCAGGTTAATGGTTTTTCCGCTGCTCGTACTCTAGTAATACCTTTATCTAAGTTACGTCTTGATGCTGCTCGTTTTCATGAAGAGCTCGGTTCTCAGGAAGGGTATTACACAGTTCAGGAAATAGAACGTCTCATCACGTTGGGTGAAAGAATTGCTGCCGCCCCTAATGCCAGTCCAGATGCCTTTATCGCATCAGTCTGGGATCATGGTATTGAGAAAGCTGCTGAGCTGGTTGAGTCGATTGCTTCCTTCAGAACTGTTAGCGATTCTCTTGATTCCCAAATCAACGAAGTAGCCTGGAATACGGATGTTCAGGAGGCCAGGAATCTCCTGGCTAGCCACACTGGAATTTTCCGATACCTCAATGGGAACTGGAGAAAAGCGAGGGGACTTGTTGGTTCTCTACTGCGAGATCGTTCGCTACCTGTTGAGCAGCAGATCTTATTGTTGGATAAGTTGATTAAGGCGCAGGCAGAGAAGAAAAAAATTCAGGAAGGCAATGATTTTGGTCATTCTGCCTTCGGTAGTGATTGGCGTGGTGAAAGAAGTGACAGCTCTTCTTTAATGGCATTAGTTGAATGGATGAGAACACTAAGGGGGGTAGGGGCTGAGGCTCGCTTATTGGCCAGCCGACTTATTGACCGCGAAAGTGTGAAACTCCGTGCGCAACAACTAAGCCAGTTACTGCAGCAGGTTCGGACCCCGTTGGATATCCTATGGGGCGCATTCGGTTTTTCACCTGAGGAATATTTTTCCAACCAGGTATCTATCACCCGCGTCTCATTAGGTTACATTGAAGAGAAAGTCCAAAATCTCATAGCGATCGATGAACAATGCTTTCGTGTAATGGTTAACCCTCCTGCGCGTATTGATGAGCGCTATCAGCTAATCACCCGAATGATTGAGTTGCAGAAACTAATTGCAGAAATACGTGCAGAAGACCTGCTTGTAAAAAATGCTTTTGACGAACAGTGGAAAGAACTGTCATCTGATTGGGATTATCTGAGTCAGGCTTGTTCTTGGTTAGAGGAGAACAGTGCATTACGTTTCGTCGCGGCAAAACTGGCTGACAAAGCTGAAACTGTCCATTTCGCGCGAGAAACTCACCTGTTCAGCCAAAAGATAGTCAATGAACTGGAACAAATCGCGACGGAATTAAAAGGAACTATCGAAACCCTTATGGGGTCATCCTCGGATAAATTAAAAATAGCGCTTGCGTGCGAAAAACTCCAAACATGGGTTGAGAACTCAGAACAACTCTCTAAATGGGTTGCGTATCAGCATCGTGTTACGCAGGCTAGAAAATATGGATTAGCTGAGGTAATAGAAAAACTCGCAAGTGGAGATCTTTCGCTAGATTCTTCTATTTCTGCCGTAGAGCGGACCTATTTCGAGTCGTTACTTAAAATTATGGCTCATGACGAACCTGATTTAGTGCGTTTTGATGGTGAGCTTCATTCTCGTCAGGTTGCAGGATTTGCAGAGCTTGACCTTAAACGTATCAAAGCTGCCAGTCTTGAGGTTGTGCGTGCCCATCATAGGCAAATCCCTTCCAGGAGCGGTGGTATCGGCCCTGTGGGGGTTCTGCGTTCGGAAATGGTGAAAAAGAGGGGGCATTTACCAATTCGTCAGCTAATGCTAAAGGCTGGAGTGGCTATACAAGCGCTCAAGCCGGTCATGATGATGAGCCCGTTATCTGTTGCTCAATTCCTCATTCCGGGAAAACAGAAGTTCGATCTTTTGGTCATGGACGAGGCAAGTCAGATACAACCGGTTGATGCGATTGGTGCAATTGCTCGCTGTAAGCAGGTGGTCGTCGTCGGGGATGAACGCCAACTTCCACCTACGCGATTCTTCGCTAAGATGACAGAATCTGCTGCTAATGATGATGATGATGAAGTATCTCAGGTTGCTGATATAGAGAGTGTATTGGGCCTGTTTGTTGCAAGGGGATTACCTCAACGTATGTTGCGGTGGCACTACCGCAGCCGTCATCAATCCTTGATTGCTGTATCCAATAGTCAGTTCTATGAGAATAAACTTTTTATCGTGCCGAGCCCATACACCCAGGAAGCAGGTATGGGTCTGCAGTTCCACCATATCCCGGATGGTGTATTTGAGTCTGGCGGTAAGGGAACCAATACGATAGAAGCTAAAGCTGTCGCAAAAGCAATCATGGAGCATGCCCATAAATATCCCGAACAGTCACTCGGCGTTGCAACATTTTCTGTTTCCCAACGTAAAGCTATTCAGGACGAGCTCGAGTTACTTCGCCGTCTAAATCCCATTTTAGAAGAGTTCTTCAATGCGCATCCGAGCGAGCCTTTCTTCGTTAAAAACCTTGAGAACGTGCAAGGTGATGAGCGTGATGTAATTATGATTTCTGTCGGCTATGCAAGAAATACACAAGGATACATGGCGATGCGTTTTGGTCCCTTGGGGTCAGAGGGGGGTGAAAGAAGGTTGAACGTATTAATCAGCCGCGCCAAACGTCGATGTGAGGTTTTTGCTTCGATTACAGACGAAGATATTGATTTGGAAAGGGCAAAGGGAAAAGGTGTAATTGCTTTTAAACTCTTCCTGCAATATGCCCGTACCGGTCGGATATCTTTGGCTCAGCGGTCGGAAAGGGAAATGGATAGCGTATTTGAAGTACAGGTTGCTGATGCGCTTCAGAAAGCTGGTTATCAAGTCCATCCTCAGGTAGGTATTGCTGGATTCTTTATAGATTTAGCTGTTGCTGATCCAGATATGCCAGGGCGATACTTGATTGGTATTGAGTGCGATGGTCGTGCTTATCATTCCTCACGTTCTGCTCGCGAACGTGATCGCTTGCGTCAGGCTGTACTAGAAGATCATGGGTGGATTATTCATCGTATCTGGAGTACGGATTGGTTCCACCGCCCTGATGAACAACTGAAACGTACACTTCAAGCTATAGAGTCTGCCAAAAAAGAACTTTCAGAACGGACAGAACAATTGAGGCAAAGGACCCGTGCGGTACCTGTTGAAATTGTTACTGTTGATAGAGGACCTGTCGTAGAGATTGGTCTTGTCGATTCGGATATTACTAAAGAATCTGAGATCGACTATGTGGAGGCTACTCCATCCGTTAATATGGGGTATGAATTGCATGAAACCCCATTAGGTATTCTCAGCGAAATAATTGAGCAGATAGTTGAGGTTGAATCTCCTGTTCATGTGGGTGAAGTTATCACCAGGTTACGAACTGCCTGGGGATTACAACGTGCAGGTGCAAGAATTGAGGCCGTTGTCAACAGGGCTGTTAGTCTGGTTTGCAACAAAGGTGATATTCTTCAGGATGGGCAAATTTTAATACATAAAAAATCAAAAATTATCTTACGGAATCGACAGCATGTTCAGTCGTCGGGACTGCGTAAGTCGGAAATGCTGCCACCTCAGGAAATTGCTGTGGGAATTACTCAGGTCGTAAAACATAACCTCGGTGCGACAGAAGAAGAGATAGTTATGTCTATTTCTAGAACCCTTGGATTTAAAGCAACAAGTGGCACCTTACGTAAAGTAATTTCAGGGGTGATTGAGGAGCTTCTCTTTAATGGCACTCTTGTAAAAGAAGATTCTCTTATTATTGAGGGTAAAGAAATAGTCGCCGAGTGATTTTAAATATTAAGATAAACTTAAGGTGTAATCTTTAAGTTTATCTTTTTTTAAAATTGTGATTATTTTTGGTTTCAACTCAGAAGTGGTTTGATTGTATTTTATGACGGTTAGCTGTTCTTCTATAATTAGACCCTTTTTCAGAACAACAGTAAGTATCCCGTATAATCTTGCCTGAATACACAGAGCTTTGCCCCCATTGTCTCTTTCTTACCCTGAGGCAGGGCAAGGCTTTTACTCTGAAATGGAGAAACACCTTAGCTGCCTGCTGTATGAACTGATTAAGTATTTCGCCGCGGAAATGATAGCCTCGCGCTGGCTACGTACCGCTGATGGCGTGAAATTTATTGACGAGGTGACGGCATGATGCAACAGGACTGGCATCCCGCCGACATTATTGCGGCGCTGAAAAAGCGGGGAACGTCGCTGGCGGCGGTTTCCCGTAACGCCGGGCTGGCGTCCTCCACGCTGACCAATGCCCTTAACCGCCGCTGGCCCAAAGGCGAAAGATTGATAGCGGAAGCGTTAGGCATCGCGCCTGAGCAAATCTGGCCTTCGCGCTATCGCTGATGTTCCTCCAGCGCAACCCGGATACGGAAGCAGCGCCGCATTTTATTTATCTGATTCGCCATAATCCTTTGAACCCCAGAATCAGTTTTCTATTATCGCCTTCTTACAACGAAATCAGTTCTCGCCTGCACACAATGCTTCCTGACCTGCAAGAAGTGCCCGATGTATCAGGATGGTCGCCGTTTTACAGGTCATCACACCGCTGAAAACTGGGATCTGTCGTTCGATGGATGACGGTTTATTACGCTAAGGAAATCACCATGAATCTGATGAGTAATAGTGCACAATCCACCCTGGATGTTATATTAAAATATAATATTCGGAGGTCCTTTATGTACAAAACTCGCCTGAAAAAGGTTGGCGGATCCATCATGCTGGCGGTTCCTCCCGCCGTGCTGAAAGCGCTGGAGCTGTCGACAGACAGCGAAGTGGGTATGACTATAGATAATGGCTGCCTGATTATTGAACCGCAGAAACGGCCCCATTATTCGCTTGAGGAACTGTTGGCGCAGTGCGATCCGCACGCCGAAATGAGCGAAGAGGATCGGGAATGGATTGATGCGCCTGCGGTGGGCAAGGAGATTCTGTAAATGGACAGAGGGGAAATCTGGCTTGTTTCACTGGATCCGATTGCTGGCCACGAGCAAAGTGGAAAACGTCCGGTCCTCATTGTATCGAAGGCATCGTTTAACAAGCTGACTCGGCTACCGGTCGTGGTTCCCGTCACCAGCGGCGGAAACTTTGCACGTACAGCAGGCTTCACGGTTTCACTGGAAGAGGCGGGGACCAAAACAACAGGCGTTATTCGCTGCGACCAGCCCAGAACTATCGATATGGCGGCCCGGAACGGCAAGCGTCTGGAACGCATACCAGACGCCGTTGTCAATGAAGTGCTTGCCAGGCTGGATGCGATTCTCAGTTAACGTCAGCGACGCAAAAAAGCAAAAAGCCTGCTCGAAAGCAGGCTTTTTAAATTTGGCTCCTCTGACTGGACTCGAACCAGTGACATACGGATTAACAGTCCGCCGTTCTACCGACTGAACTACAGAGGAATCGTGTGGAGTCGTATCTTAGCGGCGAAAAATCTTTTGTCAAACATCAATTCGCCTGTTCAGGTGCAACTGCCGCTTCCATCAACAATTTGTTGTCATTTCCGACAATTATTCAGGAAAAATACTTTGCAGGATATCCATTTCTCAATCATCATTTGAAATGTTGTTTCAACATCTCTCACTAAGGTCTCTCTTGAACGTCACCTCCGCCGTACGCCAGGCCGTCGAACGGACATCCTGGTTTAAAAAACGTCAGCGTTATCGTGTGCTGTACTGGCGCGAAATCAGCCCTCTCGCTGTCCCCATTCTGCTGGAAAATGCCTGTGTGCTGTTGATGGGGGTGTTGAGCACCTTCCTTGTCAGCTGGCTGGGAAAAGAGGCCATGGCCGGGGTGGGGCTGGCCGATAGCTTTAACATGGTGATCATGTCGTTCTTTGCCGCCATCGATCTTGGTACCACGGTGGTGGTGGCTTTTAGCCTTGGCAAGCGCGATCGGCGGCGGGCGAGAGCGGCCGCGCGTCAGTCGCTGGCCATTATGACGCTGTTTTCCATTTTGCTGGCGGGAGTGATCCATGCCTTTGGGCAGGAGATTATTGATTTTGTCGCCGGTGACGCCACTGCGCAGGTCAAGGCCCTGGCCCTGACCTATCTGGAGCTGACGGCGCTGAGCTATCCGGCGGCGGCGATTGCGCTGATCGGTAGCGGTGCACTGCGCGGCGCCGGAACCACCAAAATCCCGCTGCTGATCAATGGCGGGATGAATATCCTCAACATCTTAATCAGCAGCGTGCTCATCTATGGCATCTTCTCCTGGCCGGGGCTGGGGTTTGTCGGCGCCGGTCTTGGGCTGACGATTGCCCGCTATATTGGCGCGATAGCCACGATCTGGGTGCTGATGGTGGGTCTCAATCCGGCGCTGAGGCTGTCGCTGAAGGGCTACTTCAAACCCTTTAACTTCGCCATTATCTGGGAGGTGATGGGGATCGGCATCCCGGCCAGTATCGAATCGGTCCTGTTCAATGGCGGCAAGCTGCTGACCCAAATGTTTGTCGCCGGGATGGGCACCAACGTTATCGCCGGCAACTTTATCGCTTTTTCAGTGGCCTCGCTGATTAACCTGCCGGGCAACGCCCTCGGCTCCGCCTCGACGATCATCACCGGTAAGCGACTGGGAAAAGGGCAGATTGGTCAGGCTGAATTCCAGGCCTGGCACGTATTTTGGCTGTCGACGATCATTCTGACGCTGATCGCCTGGGGCAGCGCCCCGTTCGCCGGCTTCATTGCCTCGTTCTATACCCATGAAGACGACGTGAAAGAGGTGGTGAAGCAGCTCCTGTGGCTCAACGCCCTGTTTATGCCAATCTGGTCGCTGTCGTGGACCTTACCCTGCGCGTTTAAGGGGGCCCGCGACGTTCGCTATACCATGTGGGTGTCGATGCTGGGCATGTGGGGCTGCCGGGTGGTGGCGGGCTATACGCTGGGTATCGTGCTGGGGATGGGCGTGATAGGCGTGTGGTTGGGGATGGTGCTCGACTGGGCGGTGCGCGGCGTGCTGTTTTACTTCCGCATGGTGAGCGGTCGCTGGCTGTGGAAGTACCCGCGCGTGAAGGCCACGTCGGAGGAAACCTGAGCCGTTTGCGGGGATGAACGCCATTTTTTGCGCAAAGTGAAGAATAATTCGGCAAACGATTCATTTTATTGAAAACAGGCTTTGACAGCGCCGGGCGTCATCGATAATATGCGCCCCGTTCACACGATTCCTCTGTAGTTCAGTCGGTAGAACGGCGGACTGTTAATCCGTATGTCACTGGTTCGAGTCCAGTCAGAGGAGCCAAATTTAAGAAGCCTGCTTTCGAGCAGGCTTTTTGCTTTTCTGCGCGCCACGCTTCCCTGTGGACGCACATCCAAAGTTCTCGCCGGGCCGTTCGTTTCGCTCATCCCGGCACTGACGATCCCCTGCGGGGAACGCCAGCGTGTTTCCTTTCTAGCTCTGCGTCACCGGTTAGCGGAACGGCGGTTCGTTGAAGGTACGCAGCTTACGCGAGTGCATGTGATCTCCCTCGGCGCGCAGCAGGTCGATCGCCCGGATGCCTATCTGCAGATGCTCGGAGATAGCCCCCTCGTAGAAGCGGTTGGCCTGGCCCGGTAGCTTGATTTCACCGTGCAGCGGCTTGTCCGAGACGCAGAGTAGCGTGCCGTAAGGCACGCGGAAGCGATAGCCCTGGGCGGCGATGGTCGCGCTCTCCATATCGATAGCCACCGCGCGGCTGAGATTAAAGCGCAGCGCCGAAGCAGAATAGCGCAGCTCCCAGTTACGGTCGTCGGTGGTGACCACCGTTCCGGTACGCAGCCGCTGCTTCACCTCCTCGCCGGGCATCCCGCTCACCTGCTTGGTGGCGTCGTACAGCGCACGCTGCACTTCGGCAATGCTGGGGATCGGAATATCTGGCGGCAGTACCGCATCCAGCACATGGTCGTCGCGCAGATAGGCGTGGGCCAGCACATAGTCGCCGATAGCCTGGCTTTCACGCAGGCCGCCGCAGTGGCCAATCATCAGCCAGACATCGGGGCGCAGTACCGCCAGATGGTCACAAATGGTTTTGGCGTTAGCCGGGCCGACGCCAATGTTAATCAGGGTGATCCCTTTGCCGTCGTGGGTGATCAGATGCCAGGCTGGCATCTGGTGCTTCTTCCACGCCAGATCGGAAATGGCCTGTTCCGGCGCTTCCGTTTCCGCAGTGATCCAGATCCCGCCGGCGCAGGAGAGGGCGATATAGGGGCTGTCGGGATCGAGGATCTGGCTGCAGCCCCAGCTGACGAACTCATCCACATAGCGGGTATAGTTGGTGAACAGCACGTAGGGCTGGAAGTGTTCCGCCGGCGTGCCGGTGTAGTGACGCAGACGCGCCAGCGAAAAATCGACGCGGCGGGCGTCAAAGTGCGACAGCGGATAAAACTCGGTAGGGTGGAACAGGCCATCCGCGGTCTCATCGCCAATCTGTGACAGCTCGGTGGTGGGAAAATAGCGCGTCAGACCAGCGCTCATCGAGCGGTCGAGGGTCAGGGTGGAGCCATCTATCACATAAGGATAGGGGATCTCATGCTGCGACAGCTCGACGCTGATATGCGCGCCATAGTCCTGATACAGCAGGGTCAGCTGTTCCAGCAAATAGTGGCGGAACAGTTTCGGATTCGTAATGGTGGTGGTATAGCAACCGGCATGGGTGAAACGTCCCCAGGCGCGCGTTTTGAGGGCTTTATGATCGGCGCCGTCCCAGGAGACCGACAGCTGCGGGTAGACAAAAAGGCCTTCCGCACGGGCTTCGGTATCAGGGAGCGTATTATGGTCGATATAGTCGCCGATGGCCTTGCGTAACGCCGTGACCGAGGCTTCATAGCGCGCTTCCAGCTCGGCAAGCGCTTGTTCCGGGGTCAGACTGGCGGCCTTGTGATTCATTATTCGCTCCTTGTTTCAGGTCTGCTGACATTCCCGATAGTATGTCACAGCGTGAAAAGGACGAAGGGGAATTTATATATTGGATGCGAAGATACTGAGACTATAACTGGCTAAGGGCCGGACGTGCTCTTTATCCGCCGAGTTTGGCCCAGCGCTCACTGCTATAATGAGTGGCTTTGAGGATCTTCAACGTCTGCGCCGGGTTATTATTCAGACAATAACGAGCATTGGCCAGCGGAGTGAGTTTATCGCCTTCCTGCAGGTGGAGGCGACAAGCTTCAATTTCCGCAATCATCTCCAGCGCACCGCTCTGCAGCACGACGCAGCAGGAGCTGGTCATTGAATTTTTTCGTACTTTTTTTACCCACCACTCCATCTATATCTTCCTGTCCTGATCGCGTCCCTGCCGATAATTCATGTTTCCTCAAGGTCTGACAATAAGATTATCCCCTTGGTTTATACAGTGTTTAAAAATACGCGACCGAACGTTGATCTCATCGGTAGGCTTTTTTTCACCGAACATGAATGATCTGCCGGGTTTAATTTGCCGGAACCGATGACTATGCTGAGAAGCAGACAGTGAAAATAGCCTGTCAGGAATAGGGCAGATGAGTTCGGCTACGCGAAAAATATAAGAGGGAGCGTCATGAAGCATGTTTTACGCCACTGGCGAACGTCGGGCGCCGTGATTGGCTCACTGCTAAAAAAAGGGATCATTGCGGTACTGGTGCTGCTGGTGGTCTTTCTCGCCGGGCGGATCTATGAGTCCCAGCGTGGCCCGGCCCTGCATCGCTGGCATACCTGGAGCGCCAACGAGATGTCGGCCGAAGAGATCGACCAGGCGACCTTTGCCCAGTATCTGGCGCGGGAGAAGACGATTTTCGCCGATCTCCAGCACGAGGTGACAGAGGCTTTGCCGGAGGAAGATAAAACCCCGGTCAACCGCTTTTATCGTCACAGCCGGGTCTGGCCGGGGCAGTTTAAGCAGGACTGGAATCGTTCTTTTGTGCTGTTGCCGCAGGGCAAGCCGCGCGGCAGCGTGGTGCTGCTCCATGGCCTGACTGATTCGCCCTACAGCGTGCGCTATCTGGCGCAACTCTGGCAGCAGCGGGGTTATGTGGCGGTGGTGCCGCGTTTGCCGGGACACGGCACCGCGCCGGGGGCGTTAACGGCGGTGGACTGGGAGACCTGGCTGGCGGCGACGCGTCTGGCAGTGCGCGAAGCGACGCGCCTGGCCGGGGCGGACGTGCCGCTGCATCTGGTCGGTTACTCTAACGGCGGCGCGCTGGCGCTCAAGTATGCTCTTGATAGCCTGGAAGACAATCACTTGCGCCAGCCGCAGCAGATTATCCTGCTGTCGCCGATGATCGGTGTGACCGCGTTTGCCCGTTTCGCTGGCCTCGCCGGGCTGCCGTCCATCTTCCCGGCGTTCGCCCGCGCGGCCTGGCTGAACGTGGCGCCTGAGTTTAATCCCTTCAAGTACAACTCCTTTCCGGTCAAGGCGGCAAGACAGTCCTGGTTATTGAGCCAGGCGCTGCAGCAGCAGATTATCCGCGCGTCCCGTCAGGGCGAGCTGAAAGCGCTGCCGCCGGTCCTGACCTTTCAGTCGGTGATGGATTCCACGGTCAGCACCCGCGCGGTGGTGGAGTCCCTGTATCGCTACCTGCCGGATAACGGCAGCGAGCTGGTGGTGTTCGACATTAACCAGGCGGCGGATCTCCGGGTCCTGTTCCGTCCCGCGCTCTATGCGGCAGTCAATACGCTGCTGCCCCCGGCGCCGCGGGCCTATACCACCACGGTGGTGACCAACGCGACGGCGCACACGCTGCAGACCATCGCCCGTACCACGCTGGCGCAGGAGCAGGATGAGCATCGTTATCCGTTGCATCTCGCCTGGCCGGCGGATATGTACTCTCTGTCGCATGTGGCGGTGCCGTTTCCCCTGAGCGACTCGCTGTACGGTCGCGAGCCGGACGAGAAGAACCGCTACGGCATCAGCCTGGGCACCATTTCACTGCGAGGGGAAACCGGAACGCTGAGCGTGGGGCTGGAGACGTTAATGCGCGTCACCTCCAATCCTTTCTTTCCGTGGATGCTGGCGCGCGTCGATGAGCATATCACCTGCGGCGAGCAGGCGGCGGTGACGGCCTGCCTGAAAGCGCAGGCCAGAGCAGAGGCGTTAAAACAGGAGCAGGTGCAGAACGGTACGCAGCAGGATGCCGACGATCGCCGCGGGAACGACAAAGCGAAACAGGCGGACAAACCGTGAGCTGATGCCGAGAAAAATACCGATACCGGGGAGGTCAAAGGTCTGGATCAGCAGGCCGGCCGAGGCGTTGACCTGGCTGACGGTCACTTTGCCCTGCTGGATCAGCTCAGAAATGACGCCAAAGTAGGCGGTGCCCCCGGCGACGCACTTCACCAGCGCCGGCAGCACAAAGTTCTGCGGGATATGCAGCCAGCCAAGTACCGGCTTCAGCGCCTGCTGTAGCAGGTCAATGGCCCCGGCGCCCTGCAGCAGCCCGACGATGGTTAACGACAGGATCAGCATCGGGACTGCGCCGAGCGCCAGGCGGATGGCGTCGGAGCCGGCGCTGTTGATCACCGCCAGTATGCCCTGGCTGTTTTGCTCGGCGTTGGGCAGCGCTTCCGCGCGGGGATTCTCGGCGACCGATAAGCGCCGTCCGGTGACGTGCCAGGCGACGGCGGCCGCGCACAGCCCGCCGATCACCGAGATAACGATCGAGGCCAGCCAGTGCAGACCAAAAGGGGTGAGGGGATAAAAGACGTTGCCTTGCCCCATGGCGAACACCATGGCCAGCGTGGCGGCCATTTGCCGGTCCGAGACGCCGCGTTTGTCCATAATCGACAACGTCGCAAGCGGGGCGGCAAAGCTGACAAAGTTAATCTGGATCAGGGCGAAGGCGCTCATCCCGGTTAAGCCGAAGGGCTTCAGCAGCGGGGCAACCCAGCGAACAATCACATCGAGGATGCCGCGGACCTCCAGATATTTCATGATGATCAGCATGATCACCATAATCGGCAACAGCGTATACAGTGCAACGTCAACGGATGATTTACCCGCCGCCATAATGATGCTTATGACATCCATTTACTTTTTTACCACTCGCAAAGGCATCGGTTCGCGTCATCATAATCCCGTGGGGAAGGAAATGATATGCCTTGATCCTCTCGAAGTCCGGCGCCCCACGGGCGCCGGGAGTAGAGGATTACTGGCCGATATTGACCAGCGTCCGGCCGTGAATCGTGTTGCTGAGAAAATCTGCGGCATACGCTGGCGCCTGCTCCAGCGTGATTTCGGTGGCCGCCTGCTGGTAGTAGCTCTCCGGCAGAAGCTGGGCCAGACGCTGCCAGACGGCGTTGCGTTCAGCGGTCGGCACCATCACCGAGTCCACCCCCTGCAGGCGCACGTTGCGCAGAATAAACGGCATCACGGTGGTCGGCAGATCGAAGCCCCCGGCCAGACCGCAGGCGGCGACGCAGCCGCGGTATTGCGTCTGCGCCAGCACTTTGGCCAGCATCGTGCCGCCTACGGTATCCACCGCGCCCGCCCACAGCTGTTTCTCCAGCGGACGGGTCTCCGCGAAGTCGCTGCGCGGCAGGATCGCATCGGCGCCCAGCTGACGCAGGTAATCGTGCGTCGATTCCCGGCCCGATACCGCCGTCACCCGGTAGCCCAGCGCTTTCAGCAACACCACGGCGGTGCTGCCGACCCCGCCGCTGGCGCCGGTAACCAGGATATCCCCGCTTTCCGGAGTGACGCCCGCATTGACGAGGGCATCAACGCACAGCATTGCGGTAAAGCCGGCGGTGCCGATGATCATCGCCTGGCGCGCGCTGAGCGCCGCCGGCTGGGCAACCAGCCAGTCGCCTTTGACGCAGGCTTCGGTGGCCAGGCCACCCCAGTGGCTTTCGCCCACGCCCCAGCCGGTGAGGATCACGGCCTGGCCGGCAACAAAGCGCGGATCGCGGCTTTCACTCACCCGGCCCGCAAAATCGATACCAGGCACCATCGGGAACTGACGGATGATTTTGCCTTTGCCGGTGATCGCCAGGGCATCTTTATAGTTGAGACTCGACCAGTCGATAGCGACCCGAACGTCGCCTTCGGCAAGGGCGGGCAGGTCGATCGCTTTGATGGCGGCGACGGTGCGGTTGTCGATCTGGTCCAGAACTAATGCTTTCATGACAGAGTATTCCTCGTCGGAAGGGGGTTATCGGCGCTAACGCCGTCCTGTGCAGGTGTTTTTGTTGTCATACTGTGCGCAAAAAATTCCCAGTACTGGTCAAGCGGTGCGGCAGACTGGCACAGCCTGGCGCGCATCACCGCGCCTTCCCAGCCGATCCAGAAGACCTGGGCCAGCGCGTCCGGTGAGGCGTCGCGGGCGATCGCTCCGACAGCCTGCGCCTCGTGCAGGCAGCGGGCCACGCGCGACTCCCATGCCGCCAGAATCGCTTTTAATCGCCCGGGAAAGGTGTCGGGTAACAGCGGGGCTTCCTGCAGGAGGTTGCCCACCAGGCAGCCGCGGCGAAACTGGTATTTCTCCATCCCCTGGCCGGCATGACGCACAAAAGCCGCCATCCGTTCCAGCGGCGGCACGGCGTCGTCCAGCAGGAATTTATCTAATTTATGCGCAAAAAAGTCGCCATAGGCGCTAAGCACGGCCAGGCCAAAGGCCTCTTTGCTTTTAAAGCAGTGATAAAACGATCCCTTGGGCACATCGATATTTCTGATAACGGCCTCGATACCCGCCGCGAGATAGCCCGTTTCGGTCAGCACTTCAAGGCCTGAGCGAATCAGCGCCTGGCGCGTATCGTCAAACTGGCGATCGACCTTGGGTGGACGGCCGCGGCGGGGCTTCAGGACGGCGGAGGTATCGGGATTCATCATTTAGACCGTGTGGTTTAATTGTCGGTCAGGGTACGCCCAAACCCGGGATGGGGCAAGCGCAGCGTGGCGGAGGAGAGGGATGTCGAAAACCAGGGTCAGGAAGGCGGCCTGGCATGAGCATGTTCTGGCACTGTACGCCGATAACCGTTGTTTTCGGCAGTGAAATATTACTCTGCGAATTCTATTATGTTGCCTGGTAATATCCGTATTCGAAATACGATAAGAAGAACTAATAATATAAAAATATATTGATCCGTGATGACCATCAGGTGGGATAGACGAGCGCCAGAGATACCTGCATTGCGCTGTCGCAGACGCGGATTGTCAATTATTTGCAGACGATGGCGGATTGACAAAGGCGGTACGATAAAACACATTGTCACCCCTGGTTCGGCATGAGGCGCACCGTAGTTTAAATAACATCGCCATCATACAGAGATTGCTGACCTCTATTATCGGCGTCTGAAGCAATAAACCGGCGATGAAACAACACCTGCAAGGAAAGGAATAAAAGCGTGATGTACAGAATGAGTATTGCCGTCAGAGGAGGGGGCGAATGTCGCTAATTACTATTGTGTTGGTCTTTATGATGGCCATCGTCGTGACCGTGTTCGTGTCTCATCTTCTGCCCGTTAAGGTGCCGCTGCCGCTGATCCAGATCGCCGCAGGCGCTGCGCTGGCCGCCGGCGGATTTCAGGTCGATTTCGATCCGCATATCTTTTTGCTGCTGTTTATTCCGCCGCTGCTTTTCCTCGATGGCTGGCGGATCCCCAAAGACGCCTTTTTCAGGGATATGAAGCCGATTCTGTCGCTGGCGATAGGCCTGGTGATGGTGACGATCCTCGGCATTGGTCTGTTTATACACTGGCTGATCCCGGCTATCACCGTGGCCGCGGGGTTCGCCCTCGCGGCTATTCTGTCACCCACCGATCCGGTGGCGGTATCGGCAATGACCGCCAGCTCACCGCTTCCCTCAAGGATGGCGCATATTCTCGAAGGGGAGTCGCTGTTAAACGATGCTTCAGGCCTTGTCGCCTTTAACTTCGCCATCGCCGCGGTGCTGACCGGCAGCTTCTCGCCGGGAGACGCAGTGGTGAAGTTTTTCCTGATGGCGTTTGGGGGGATCCTCAGTGGCCTCGTGGTGGTGTGGGTCACCGGCAAATGCAACAACTTTCTCGTGCGGCGCACCCGCGAGGAGCCGGCAATTCAGATCCTGATAAGCCTGCTTATCCCCTTCGCTGCCTATTTGCTGGCCGAGGCGTTCCATGTCTCAGGCATTCTTGCTGCGGTGGCCGCCGGCATTGCGATGCACTATGAGCAGCTGTCGGGTCCCCGACTGCCGGCGACGCGTATGAAAAGCAGCGCGGTGTGGACCATGCTGCAGACCACCCTCAACGGCATGATTTTTCTCATGCTGGGCGAGCAGCTGCCGCGCATGCTGAAAACGCTTCCTGCGGTGGCCAGTCAGGCCGGCGTCTCGTCTCCCTGGTATCTGCTGCTGTACGCGGTGGCCATCACCCTGGCGCTTGGCCTGATGCGCTTTGCCTGGGTATGGCTGTCGATGACCCTGACGATTTTCCGCCGTAAGCGCCGGGGCAAGGCTATCACTATTCGTCCGCGATTCAGCATTATGGCCGTCATGGCGCTGGCGGGGGTAAAAGGTTCCGTCACCCTTGCCGGTATCCTGACACTACCGGTATTGCTGGCGGATGGCTCGCCGTTTCCGGGGCGGGAACTGCTGATCTTTCTCTCAATGGCGGTGATCCTGATGTCGCTCATCGTGGCGGCCGTCGGCCTGCCGTACATGACCCAGTATCTGGCCGATGATTTACCCCATGACACCGGGAAAGACAATATCGGTGCGGTGATGACCGAAGTGGCGATTAACCGCCTGAATGCGCTGCTGGACGAGTCGGTGGACGATCCGAATGAGCAGGCTTTGCGGGTCGATGCGGGCAATATGCTGCTGGAAACGTACCAGCGGCGGCTGCACTATAACGACAGTGACGAGGAGCAGGACGTCGGGCTGGAGCTGGCGAAGCGCGCCAGGCTGGAGAAGTATATGCAAAGGGAGGTCATTATCGCTCAGCGCCAGGAGCTGTTCCGGCTGCGGCGCGCCCATAACATCAGTGATACGACCTTTTATGAAGTGCTGCGGGAGATAGACCTCAAGGAAGAAAGCTTGCGCTAACAAACATGGCCGGTGGGCCGGGGCGTAAGCGCTGAAAGGGGCTGGTTCGCCTTCCGGAAGAGGTGTTCTGCCGCTGTATAAAACAAAGCCTGCTGGAAAAGCAGGCTTTTTTTATGTTGGCGGCCTGGACTGGCGAACAGTGGCAGATGGGGCGAGTTGCTCAGAAAGCAAACCTCTGGCTCTACTTATTGCAAGGAACCTGCTTTTCCCCATCTCACTGGGGTTTGACGCCTGCAATGCTTGACCAGGCGGGATGCAATGTCGCGACTGAGCGAGGTGAGGGGGGAAGAATACCTTGATTTTTAACTATTTATTCTTTTCAGCTATTTAAAGTCAATAAGGTTATTTGTTTTTAATGTGGGTAATGCATAAAAGTGAGGTAACGCCAAAAAGAATTTTATCGATGTGCTTTTATGAAGGATATTATTATGCCGGAAGCGGGTGAATTGTATCTCTTGCCGAAAAGAGAAAATAACTGGCATTTAAATAATGTCGTCAATGAATTGCGTCGCGTTCGCCAGGCGTGGCGCGATGAGCACGCGAAGAATAATTATCGTAATAAACGGAGTTTACCTTCCCGGGAAAGCGTTAATTCCGTCGCGGATACATTGATAAAAGTGCTTTATCCGATGCGCTTAGGCGACGTGGACTTACGCAAAGAGGGGGAAGATTATTACGTCGGCCATTTGCTCGGCACGGCGCTGGACAGGCTCACCGAAGAAGCGCTTCTGGAACTCTATTATCAGTCGGATGAGCAGGCGGAAAATGAGGTCCTGTTGCAGGAGGCGGTCAGACGCGTTCAGCAGTTTGCCAACCGTTTACCGGTGATTCGTCAGCGTCTTGACGGTGATATCCTCGCCGCTTATCAGGGCGATCCTTCCGCGCGCAGCATGGATGATGTGCTGCTCTGCTACCCGGGAATTCATGCGGTAATGCACTATCGGCTGGCCCATGAGCTGCATCAGCTAGACCTTCCGCTGCTGGCGCGCATCATCACGGAAAAGGCGCATAGCCAGACCGGAATCGATATTCATCCCGGTGCGCAGATTGATGACGGATTCTTTATCGATCACGGAACCGGTGTGGTCATTGGTGAAACCGCCATCGTCGGTAAACGAGTGCGTATTTATCAAGCCGTCACCCTGGGGGCCAAACGTTTTCTCGTCGGTGAGGACGGACAATTGCAAAAAAATTATCCTCGCCACCCTATTATTGAAGATGACGTTGTGATTTATGCCGGCGCGACAATCCTCGGGAGAATTACCATCGGGGCGCGCTCCAACATCGGAGGAAATATCTGGCTAACTCGTGATGTGCCACCGGACAGTAATGTTCAACAGGCGCGAATACAGCAGAGACATTTCAGCGACGGCGACGGCATTTAATCATTACAAGAATAAATAAACCTATCGTTCCCGTACCATTAAAATAGCAGCGTGATCATTATTATGAATTTACTTGAAACGATTGGCGAGACGCCTTTAATAGCCTTGCCCTCTTTTTCTGCAGAATTATCGGGTGTCACGCTGCTGGCGAAAGCTGAATTTATGAATCCCAGCGGCTCGGTGAAAGACCGCGCGGCAAAAGCGATGATACTGGACGGAATTGCGCGGGGGTTATTGACGCCGGATAAAACTATTATTGATGCGACCAGCGGTAATACCGGAATTGCTTACGCGATGATCGGCGCCGCGCTGGGGTATCACGTTCGGCTGTATCTCCCGCAGAATACCAGCCCGGAGCGTAAAAAAATAATTCGCCAGTATGGCGCCACGATTGTGGAGACTGATCCGCTTGAAGGTTCCGATGGCGCTTATCTTGAAGTCCAGGCCCAGGTCGCCGCACACCCGGAGCGCTATTTTTATCCCGACCAGTATAACAACCCCGTTAATCCGCAAACGCATTTCGCGACCACCGGGAAAGAGATCTGGGAGCAAAGCGGAAAGCAAGTCACCCATTTTGTTGCCGGGATGGGCACGTCAGGCAGTTTTGTCGGCACCGCCCGGCGGCTGAAGTTTGAGGATCCGCGGGTGAAAACCCTCGCCGTTCAGCCCGCTTCGCCATTCCATGGCATTGAAGGGACTAAGCATATGGGCAGCAGTATTAAACCCGGCATTCTCGACGAAACCCTGTTTGATGATGTGATTTCCGTCACCACCGAGGAGGCCTATGCGAGTGCGCGACGCCTCGCCCGGCGGGACGGCATTTTTGTCGGTATTTCATCTGGCGCCAATGTTGCCGCCGCCGCACGGCTGGCCCGCACGCTACCGGCTGGTTCGGTGGTGGTCACGCTGCTGTGCGATGTGGGCTCCCGCTATTTGACCGACCCTTTCTGGAATGAAACCCATGATTGAATTGACTCGTGAAATCGCCAGACAGATTGGCGCTGAAGGGGAAAAGACCTATCCCAATGAATGCTGTGGTGCGCTTTTTGGTCATTTATCTGCGCAGGGCGATGGCCGCGTGACGGCGATTTTCCCCATCGTCAACGCGCGGGAATCGGAAGAGCAGTACCACCGCTTTGTTATCACCGCCGACGACGCCTTGCGGGCGGAGCGTGCTGCGCTGGCGGAAGGTGTGGATGTCATCGGCTATTACCATTCGCACCCCGATCATCCGGCCATTCCATCGGAATTTGACCGTGAACATGCCCTGCCGTTTTACGCCTACATCATCGTGGCGGTCGCGCAGCGGCAGGCGGGGGCGCTGACCAGCTGGCGGCTCACGCAGGACCGCCTGCGCTTTTTGCAGGAGGAAGTGCACATCGTTTCATGACGTGAATAACAGGCACAACGTTGCCGGAAACCAGAGCAAAACACGGAGAGATTATCACTATGGCATCGACATTACTGATCCCCACTGCGCTACGCGCGTTCACCGACGGTCAGGGGAAGGTGACCCTCGAAGGTCACACCGTTGGGCAACTGGTCGCGGCGCTGGCGGCGCGATATCCGGACATTCAGCCGCATCTGTATGACGACGCAGGCGCGTTGCGCAGCTTTATCAATCTGTATGTGGGTGAGCACAATATTAAAACTACCGGTGGGCTGGAGACGCCGGTTAGCGATGGGGCGGAAGTGTTGCTGGTTCCCGCCATTGCCGGTGGCGTCGGGAAGGCGATATGAGCAGACCGAGCATTATCCCGGACGACCGTCTGTCGGCGCTGACGCATGCTGAGATTGCCCGCTACAGCCGCCACTTGCTGCTGCCGGAAGTCGGGCTTGAGGGGCAAAAGCGTCTGAAGGCCGCCCGCGTGTTACTTATTGGCACCGGCGGGTTGGGGGCGCCAGTGGCGCTTTATCTGGCCGCGGCGGGGGTTGGTAAGCTGGGGATTGTCGACTTTGATTTTGTCGATATCTCCAACCTGCAAAGGCAGATTATTCACAGCACCAAAGATATTAACCGCCCCAAAGTCGCTTCGGCCAAAGACAAAATTAAAGCAATCAATCCCGAGATTCAGGTGGAAACCTATAACACCACCCTGAGTAGTAAAAACGCGCTCGAGATCATCCGCGAATACGACCTGGTGGTCGATGGCACGGACAATTATCCCACCCGGTATCTGATCAACGATGCCTGCGTGTTACTGGGTAAGCCGCTGGTCTACGGCTCCATCTTCCAGTTTGAAGGGCAGGCCAGCGTTTTTTATGCCGGGCAAGGGCCCTGCTACCGCTGCCTTTATCCCGAGCCACCGCCGCCGGGGCTGGTGCCCTCCTGCGCGGAAGGCGGCGTGGTCGGAGTGTTGCCGGGCATTATTGGCACTATTCAGGCCGCGGAAGCCATCAAGCTTATCGTCGGCGGCAGCGAGAGCCTGATCGGCCGTCTGCTGCTCTTCGATGTGTGGCAGATGAAGCAACGTGAACTGCGGCTGGAGAGGGACCCCGGCTGTCCGGTCTGCGGTGAGCATCCGTCGATCCATGCGCTCATCGACTATGAGGAGTTTTGCGGGCTGAAACCTGATGAGTCAGAAGCACCCATTGAAAGCGTCACGGCGCTTGAGCTTCATGCGTGGATAGAGGAGGGAAAACCCCTGCAACTGATCGACATTCGTGAGCCCCACGAAAGAGCGATCGCAAAATTTCCGCAGGCCAAAGTGATGCCGCTGGGCCAGATAGTCAGACGTATCGATGAATTCGATCCGACGGTCGATGCGGTGTTTCTGTGCAAGATAGGGCAGCGCAGTATTTTCGCCATTCGGGCACTCCAGCGCGCAGGTTATCAGGGGCGCGTGATGAATTTAAAAGATGGCCTAAACGCCTGGGCGCGGGATGTCGATACCCGTTTACCGCAGTACTAACCTTCAGCTCCACTCTTTCAAACACTAAGGACTTATCATGGCAGAACAAAAAAGCATTAATGCACTGGGGCGTGAAGCCGCGTATCAGTTAGCGAATGTGACCAAAACGGCGCCGCAATTTGCGGCAATTACTCCGCGTTGGGTCAGTCGTTTTCTCGATTATAAAGGGCTGGAGTCGGGCATTTATCGCGTCAACAAGGTCGTGGAGGGGGAGACGCCGCTGGACGTATTATGCAGCCAGGACCCTTCACGCGTAGAGATACCACAGGGCTATATTGAGTATCAGACCACACCGCGCGAATATCAGCTGGATTCGATCTCGACCATTATTAACGTTGATACCAAAATTGCCGATCTCTACAGTTCGCCCTATGACCAGGCGTCAGAGCAAATTGCGCTGGCGATCGAAAGCCTGCGTGAACGCCAGGAAAGCCAGCTTATTAATAATGATGAATATGGACTGCTGAAAAATATTGATGACTCGCAGCGCATTCAGACCCGCAACGGCCGCCCGACGCCGGATGATCTGGATGAGTTGTTGTCAAAAGTGTGGAAAGAGCCTTCCTTCTTCCTCGCCCATCCGCGGGCCATTGCCGCCTTTCAGCGTGAAGCCACGCGACGCGGTGTGCCGCCGGTCACGGTGAACCTGCATGGCGGGACTTTTATTCTGTGGCGCGGTATTCCGCTGATCCCTTCCGATAAACTGTTTGTCGACGGACTGAAGAACCCAAAAAGCCAGGGCGGGAAAACCAATATTCTGCTGATTCGCTCCGGGGAAAGTAAACGCGGCGTGCTGGGGCTTTATCAGGAAGGGCTGCCAAACGAGCAGTCTCGCGGGCTGTCGGTGCGCTTCCGCGGGATCGATGATAACGGCGTGGCCTCTTATTTACTCTCACTTTATTGCTCCGCCGCGATCCTGGCCGATGATGCCATTGCTGTGCTGGAAGATGTTGAAGTGGGTGAATATTATGACTACGAGTAATTTATTCACGCTTCCCTATGCGCCGGGCGGATGGCCCGGCGAGGCGGGTGACGCCCCCTCTGCACGCGATTATGGTCTGCCCGACGCGCGGGATCTGCAAGGGTTGCTGAGCGATACGCCCGCCCGTCCGCGCGGAGTGGAGGCGGCCTACGCGCCGCGGGTGGTGCCACTGGGCCAGGAGAGCAGGGCGGATATCGCCCCTCGCGGGTTTGCAACATTGCCTGCTTTCGGCTCCCGGCCTGCGCCAGCGGCGCGGGTTGGGCAGATCCCCGTTGAGCGGATCCGTGCAGATTTTCCGATCCTTGCCGAACAGGTGGAGGGGCATCCGCTGGTGTGGCTGGATAATGCCGCGACGACCCAGCGCCCGAAGCAGGTTATCGAGCGCATCAGCCATTATTATTTGCACGAAAACTCGAACGTTCATCGGGCGGCGCATACGCTTGCCGCTCGTTCCACCGATGCTTATGAAGCCGCGCGGGAGAAAGTATCGCGTTTTATTGGCGCCCGCGGCCCGGAGAATATTATCTTCGTGCGCGGCACCACGGAGGGACTCAATCTTATCGCTCACAGCTACGTGAAGCCGCTGCTACGCCCTGGGGATGAAATTATCCTCACGCAGCTTGAGCATCACGCCAACATTGTGCCGTGGCAACTTATTGCGCAGGAGACGGGCGCGACGATCCGCGTTGCGCCGGTTGATGAGCACGGACAGCTGATTGTCGAGGAGTATATTCGGTTATTCAACGATAAAACCCGTTTTGTGTCCGCTACTCACGTTTCCAACGCCCTGGGGACCGTGACGCCGGTTCAGGAACTGGTGCAGATCGCCCATCGTTTTGGCGTACGTATCGCCATCGACGGCGCGCAGTCTATCTCACATATTCCGACCAACGTCACGGCGCTGGATGCCGATTTCTTTGTCTTCTCCGGGCATAAAATTTTTGGACCTACCGGGATCGGCGTCGTCTATGGCAAGCAGGAGGTGCTGGAAGAGGCGCGCCCGTACCAGGGCGGCGGGAACATGATTGCCGACGTGACCTTTGAGCTGACGCGCTACCAGCCTTCGCCGAATAAGTTTGAGGCGGGAACGGGCAATATTGCCGATGCCGTCGGGCTGGGGGCGGCCATCGACTATGTGACCTCACTGGGGATCGAAAATATTGCACAGTATGAGCATGCCTTACTGGAGTATGGGATAGCGAAGCTGTCGGCTATTCCGGGCCTGACGCTGGTCGGCACCGCGGCGAACAAAACCAGCGTCTTGTCTTTTGTGCTGGCGGGGCATGAAAATGAAGCCGTGGGGCGCTATCTCAGTCAGGTTGGCATCGCTGTGCGGTCCGGGCATCACTGTGCGCAACCGATCCTGCGTCGTTTGGGCTATGAGAGTACCGTCCGGCCTTCGCTGGCTTTTTATAACACGCCGCAGGAAATTGATTTTCTCGCCGAACAGGTTGCCCGATTTGCCGCGCGGCAATGACGCCGTAAACCGCGTAAGGCCGCATGAAAACCGAAAAGCAAAAAGCCTGCTCGAAAGCAGGCTTTTTTAAATTTGGCTCCTCTGACTGGACTCGAACCAGTGACATACGGATTAACAGTCCGCCGTTCTACCGACTGAACTACAGAGGAATCGTGTGAACGGGGCGCATATTAACGATGCCATCCGGCCTTGTCAAAGCCTGATTCAAAGAATTGCGTTCAACTGCTGACAATTTCAACAACCCCTGGCTGGGCGCCGCTTTTTTCACCATTACGCACCGTTGCGGTGCAAAAATACCCCTAATGGGGCATACCACAATCTGCTTACCGGGCAAATAAAAGCTGGATTGTTATCACTATCCCTTATAACACGGCCTCTGGCGGGCAGCGGCAGCGCAATTGAAAAGCTGGCAAGCAAATTGCAGAACCAGTTACATCATACTTCCAGCGTTGACGCTGGCGTTCCTTACAGGAGGCAAAATGAACTTAAGACGACTGAAATATTTTGTGAAAATCGTCGATATCGGCAGTCTGACCCAGGCCGCTGAAGTCTTGCACATCGCACAACCGGCCCTGAGCCAGCAGGTCGCGACCCTGGAAGGTGAAATGGACCAGCAGTTGCTGATACGCACCAAGCGAGGGGTCACGCCAACGGAAGCCGGTAAAATACTCTACACCCATGCGCGAACCATCCTGCGCCAGTGTGAGCAGGCGCAGCTGGCGGTCAATAACGTCGGCCAGACGCTGCGTGGTCAGGTCTCGATTGGCCTGGCGCCGGGCACGGCAGCTTCTGCCATTACCATGCCGTTGCTGCAGACGGTGCGTAATGAGTTGCCCGAGGTGATGGTCTATCTGCAGGAGAGCAGCGGCACTGCGCTGAATGACAAGCTGCTGGCGGGTCAGCTGGATATGGCGGTGCTGTATGAGCGTTCGCCAGTGGCCGGTATCGTCAGCCAGCCGCTGCTGAAAGAGGATCTCTACCTGGTGGGTACCCGCGACTGCCCGGGACAGAGCGTGGATCTCACGGCGGTGGCGGAGATGAACCTGTTCCTGCCGCGGGATTACAGCGCGGTACGGGCGCGGGTCACCGAGGCGTTCACCCTGCGTCGTCTGTCGGCGAAAATTATCGGCGAGATCGAATCCATTACCACCCTGACCGCGGCTATCGCCAGCGGCATGGGGGCGACGGTCCTGCCGGAATCCGCTGCCCGCTCCCTGTGCGGCGCGGCAAACGGCTGGATGGCGCGGATTAGCACGCCGTCGATGAGCCTGTCGCTGTCGCTGAATATGTCGGCACGCGGTAGTCTGTCGCCGCAGGCGCAGGCGGTGAAAGAGATCCTGCTGTCTCTGGTGAGCCGCCCGTCGCTGGAGAACCGTGAACTGCAGCTGGTTAGTTAGGCTATATTCTCTTAAGGAATAAGTTGCTGGTTTTTATTATTTGTTACCTGGGACAACAGACTTTAACAATAGCAGATATGTTAAGTCCATTGGCCCGGAGGAAAGGGTGAACTTCCAGCAACTGAAAATTATCCGTGAGGCGGCCCGTCAGGATTACAACCTGACGGAAGTCGCGAATATGCTCTATACCTCGCAGTCAGGCGTCAGCCGCCATATCCGGGAACTGGAAGAGGAGCTGGGGATTGAGATCTTTATCCGTCGCGGTAAGCGCCTGTTAGGCATGACCGAGCCGGGTAAAGCGCTGTTATCCATTGCCGAGCGCATCCTCAATGAAGCCAGCAACGTCCGGCGGCTGGCGGATCTCTTTACCAATGATGCCTCCGGTGTCTTAACCATCGCCACCACCCACACCCAGGCGCGCTACAGCCTGCCGCCGGTGATTAAAGCCTTCCGCGAGCTGTTCTCAGATGTTCGCGTCGAGCTGGTGCAGGGCACCCCGCAGGAAATCGAAGCGCTGCTGCATAACGGCGGGGCGGATATCGGTATCGCCAGCGAGCGCCTGAGCAACGACCCGACGCTGGCGGCTTTCCCCTGGTTCCGCTGGCATCACAGCCTGCTGGTGCCGAAGGATCATCCTTTGACGCAGGTTTCTCCTCTGACGCTTGAGGCAATAGCCCGCTGGCCGTTAATCACCTACCGCCAGGGGATCACTGGCCGTTCGCGAATCGATGAGGCCTTCAACCGCAAGGGGTTGATGCCGGATATCGTGCTGAGCGCCCAGGATTCCGATGTCATCAAGACCTATGTCGAGCTGGGGCTGGGCGTCGGGCTGGTTGCCGAGCAGTCCGGAGATGCCCGGGAAGCGGACACCTTTACGCGTCTCGATACTCGCCATCTGTTCGATGCCAATACCGTGTGGCTGGGGTTGAAGCGGGGCCAGCTGCAGCGTAACTACGTCTGGCGCTTTATCGAACTGTGCAATGCCGGACTGTCGCTGGATGAAATTAAGCGTCAGGCGATGGAGCCGGAAGAGGCCGCTATCGACTATCAGATTTAAGCCATCGCGGTCAGCGGATCGAGGCGAGGAAATAACGCTATAATTCACACACGAGAGTCGCGACTGAGGAAGGGAAAATGACGATGCGGCGTGTGAAATTACTTTGTTCTGCGCTGATGCTGCTCGCCAGCCACGGCGCGCTGGCCGTCAGTTATCCGCTGCCACCGGAGGGAAGTCGTCTGGTGGGCAGCGCATTTACCATCGCCGTGCCGGAGAACAACACCCAACCGCTGGAAAGTTTTGCTGCCCAGTACGGCCAGGGGTTGAGCAATATGCTGGAGGCCAACCCCGGCGTTGATGTTTATTTGCCGCACTCCGGTTCGACGCTGATTATTCCGCAACAGTTGATCCTGCCTGACACCGTGCGCGAAGGGATCGTCATCAACGTCGCCGAAATGCGTCTCTATTATTACCCGCCGCTGGGCAATAGTGTGGAAGTGCTGCCAATCGGCATTGGCCAGGCCGGACGCGAAACCCCGCGTAACTGGGTGACGGCGGTAGAGCGCAAGCAGGAGGGACCGACCTGGGTTCCGACCGCCAATACCCGGCGCGAGTATGCGAAAGAGGGCAAAACCCTGCCGGCGCTGGTGCCGCCCGGGCCTGATAATCCGATGGGGCTGTATGCGATCTACATCGGCAGGCTGTACGCCATCCACGGCACCAACGCTAACTTTGGCATTGGGCTGCGCGTCAGCCAGGGGTGCATTCGCCTGCGCAATGACGATATTAAATTCCTGTTTGATAACGTACCGGTGGGGACGCGCGTCCAGCTAATCGATCAGCCGGTGAAGTACACCGTGGAGCCGGACGGCAGCCATTGGCTGGAGGTGCACGAGCCGCTGTCGCGCAATCGGGCGGAATTTGAATCCGACAGAAAAGTCCCGCTACCGATGACCTCGGCGCTGCGCGAGTTTACCCAAGGGCCGGGAGTGAGTCCTTCGCAGGCCGAGCAAACCCTGCAGCGCCGCTCCGGCATGCCGGTGAATATCAGCGCTGCAGCGGTGCAGGGGAGTTTGTAAGTGTCGTTTAGCCGGACTCAGCGCTACGGGTTGAGCCATTTTAGTGGCGCAAATTAAGGGGCGGTAATCGCTCTTAACTTGCGCCACTCGCTGTCAGGCTGTATTTAACGGCAATACCGATTGAGTGTTCAACTGGAAATGATAAAACCCTGGCTTCTCCGTTCAGTCGCCAGGGCAAAGGTTTCTCCTGCCAGGCCAGAACGGGCAAGCAGTGCCGCATTTGTTTATCGGACCCGCCATAAGCGAAAGTATATGAGAACAGTCTATTACATTACTATTAATTAATTATTGCTAACTCGCTATAATTTAATTTAGCTAAGTACTTAATGTAGTCTACTGCGCTTTCATTAATCACTTCGCTGGTGGGATTATGTTCGGCACCATAAAAGGCAAAGTGCGAAACATATTCAGCACCTACATATTTAATCGTTATCTCAAATGGGCGAAGTACTTCTTCCATCGTAAATTTATAACGACCATTGGCCGTATAGTCTGCAAGATCAATCCCGGCAGTAACTGCCAACGCTATTTTTTTATTCTTCAGCTTATCGCCTGAAGAACCGTATGCCCATCCATAAAGAAACACTTCATCCAGCCATTGTTTTAACAGGGGAGGGCAGTTGAACCAGTAAACCGGAAATTGCAAAACCAGCGACTCATGATGCTCAACGAGCCTTTGCTCAGCCTCGATATTGATCCTACCGTCTGGGTATGCTTTATAAAGCTCATGAACAGTAAACTGCTCAGGGTGTTTTTTTAACTCATTTATCCAACATTGGTTAACCACTGACTTTTCAATATTTGGATGAGCGACAACGATAAGTGTTTTTTTCATCACTTCCTCATTCAGAGTTGACTTGCGATTGGGTTACTCAGGAGTATATGATTGGCTCTGTCGTTTGTGAAGTACGCAAATTTAGGTTATATACTTACCAAAAGGAGAGTGTAAATGATGACTGAGACCTGTTCGCAGACGGGTATTAACCTTGAGGAAACCGATTTTGGCTATACGCTTTCCTTAATTAGCGGGAAATATAAAATGATAGTTATGTACTGGTTAAATGAAAATAAACCCGTAATGCGCTACAACGAGCTTAAACGTCGTATCGGTACGATTTCTTTCAAAACGCTTAGTAATACTCTGAAAGAACTCGAACAAGATGGAATAATCAACAGAGTGGAGTACCCGCAAATCCCCCCAAAAGTTGAATACAGCCTTTCAAAACGAGGGGAGTCATTAATGCCAATTCTGGATTTAATGTGTGATTGGGGTGGGAAAAATCGTAACAAATAATCCCGTGGTATGGATATCGATGATAAATAACTCGGCGTAATTCTCAATTGTACATTGTACATAGCAGACCTGGTGAATTAACACGCTAGATCTGAGTTCCCTTTTTTTCAATACCACCAGAATGATCACCCATCGTCGTTGATAAGCGAATCAGGGAGCTGGGATGTCGTTACTTATTGTTGGTAATGGGGACATGCTGCTGCATCAATTCAACGATCCAGTCAATAAAAACGCGCAGTTTGCCGTTGACATGGCGGTTCGGCGGAAATGCCAGGTGCAGGGGCATTGGGCTGATACACCATTGTGTAAATAACGGAATCAAAGCGCCAACAGCCTGATGTGCTGCCGCCATATAGATTGGCAGCGCAATCACGCCTAACCCGGCTAATCCAGCTTCGAGGTAAGCATTGCCGTCATCTACGGCAAGCACATAATTGCCCGTAATTTCAATCTGTTCACTCTCACTGCGCAGAACCAGAGGATCAATCTTACGGCTGCGTGAGGACACGAATCCTACTATGCGATGGTCGGTGTTTTGCAGTTCTCGCGGGTGCGCAGGGGCGCCAAGGCGTTCCACATAATGGGGGGCGACGTAGACGCCGATTTGCAAATCGCCGACATGGCGTGCGATTAGGGACTGGTCGGTGATTTCACCACCGCGCAGAACGCAATCCACGTTGTCGCCGATCAGATCCACCACCCGGTCGCTCACACCCATGTCGAACTGGATATCAGGGTAGCGGGCGTGAAAAGCCGGTAGAGCCGGCACCAGAATAAGGCGGGCCAGCGGACTGGGTACATCCACCCGTAGCCGTCCCCTGGGCGTCATCGCCGCACTGGACAGGCTGTTTTCAGCATCCTCCATGTCCGCCAGCAGGCGGATGACGCGTTCGTAGTAGACCGCGCCATCAGGAGTCACACCGAGTTTGCGGGTAGTGCGATGGAGCAATTTGACGCGCAGGCGCGCTTCCAGCTGCTGAATGAGTTGCGTCACCGTGGTTTTGCTCATATGAAGCGTTTGGGCAGCCTTCGTGAAGCTACCTGCCTCTACCACGCGAGCAAAGGCGCGCATCGCATCGAAACGATCCATTCCTTATCCTCTCTTTTCACCGATTGTTTGGATATTACAAACAATGAGGGACAAAGTCGCTTGTTTATCCGCCCGATCTCGCCGCTGTAAAGTGTCTTTATATTCACCGGGCTTATTTCGCCCCACGATAAAGGTACAAAACATGACAGCACGCGAAGCCGTTTTTCCCTTCGGTCGGCAGACGCTCTATGAGCGCAATCGCTATTCACCGGCCATCAAATCCAATGGTTTTTTATTCGTTTCGGGGCAGGTTGGTAGCCGCGAGGACGGCTCGCCTGAGCACGATCTGCAAGCTCAGGTCAGGCTGGCGTTCAATAATCTTAATGCTGTGCTCGCGGCGGCGGGCTGCACGTTTGGTGACGTGGTAGACGTTACCCTCTTTGTCGTCGATCCCGAGTCAAATCTCGACGCTATCTGGAGTATTCTGCCAGAATATTGGGGGGAGGCGCCTTACCCTACGTTGACCGGGATCGGCGTGACCTGGCTTTACGGATTCACGTTTGAGATAAAGGTCATTGCCAAGCTGCCCTAAGCGTTATGAGTCTTTCCGCCAGTCAAAAATTCAATAGGGCAGCCTGCGCTGCCTGTGGAGGTCTATGCTGGATCGGGAGAGTTAGCCAGACGGGTGCGGATTAACGGAGGGGACAGAGGACAATTTATGAAAGCAGCGGTTTATGACGTGGCAGGCGCTCCCGGTGTCCTGAAATATGTCGATATCCCCGATCCGGTCACCGGGCCTGACGATATCCTGATTGCTGTCGAGGCAATCTCCATTGAAGGAGGCGATCTGATCAACCGCCGTTCAACTCCGCCGCCGCTTCCTTCATGGGTCGTGGGCTACGCGGCCGCGGGCACAGTGGTTGCCGTCGGATCGAATGTCCGTAGCCGTAAGGTTGGGGACAGAGTCGCTGCTTTTCACCTGCAGGGATCACATGCGGAACGTTGGGCGGTACCCGCGGAACACACCTGGCTTATCCCCGATGGCGTGGAGATGCCTGAAGCGGCGGTGGTACCGATTTCTTTTGCAACCGCGCATCATTGTCTTTTCACCCGAGGCATGCTCCGACACGGAGAAACCGTCCTTATTCAGGCCGCGGCGGGTGGCGTGGGGCTCGCGGCCGTTCAGCTTGCCTCGCAAGCAGGCGCAACGGTCATCGCCGTGGCAAGCGGAACGCAGCGCAGGAGCCGGTTGCTTGAACTGGGTGCCGATCATGTCGTGGATCGTGCCGAGCACAACATCGTAGACCGTGTCCGACAGTACACCCAGGGTACCGGTGTTGACCTCGTCATCGATCCGGTGGGGACGACGCTGCCTGCTTCGCTTTCTGCACTTGCCCCGGAAGGACGTCTCGTCTTCGTCGGTAATGCGGGCGGGGGGAGTCTGACTGTCGACTTGTGGTCGCCAATGCAGTCTAACCAGACACTCATGGGAGTCTTCATGGGCCCCCTTTTTGCAAGGCCTGACGTGCGGGCCAGTGTGGACGACCTGTTGCAGGCTGTAGCAGCAGGGCGTATCAAGGTGGTCATTGACCGTATCTTCCCCCTGGCTAACGTTGCCGCGGCCCACGAATTCGCTGAGACAGCGAAACCGCTTGGCCGCGTCGTGATGAAGCCATGAGGTGCGTTTGACCAGTACGCGTGCGCCAGGCTAATGACTTGCATCTGGTATCAAGGCGATTTACCTGACGCATAGCAGGCGTGAGCGCACGGTTAAAACCGCAGAATATCAAAAGGAGTGGTTTAACATTCTTTTGAGCCAGTGAGTGCTGCGAGCCCGCGGCGCTGACCTTGAGTTTGAATGAAAAGTGTTCTTTAGCCCGCCCCTGACTTTCCCATTTTTTCGAAATCTTTATCTCTTTTTCTCATTTGTCAGTAAAAGGCATATGCCCGCAGAATCATGTCTAAGGCAGGGCGGGTGTTGCACTATCAATGATAAAACCCCTCTGATGGCCTTGCCTCTTTTACCACACCTCTTTTGTGGTTTTTACAGGTTTTAACCAGGAAAAGGCTTCTTTATGACGTTATCTAAATTACTGCTTCCTTTGCTGATTGCCGGGAATCTCTCTTCTGCGTGGGCTGCCGGGCAGGTTGTTCCGTCCTCTACCACCTTTCATGTCACCGCTGATGAGGCGCTGAAAAGTAAGCTTCCGCCGGATATCGCCAAACGCGGATATATCGTTGCAGGCACCAATCCGAATACGCCCCCAACCACTTTTTTCCAGGAAGACAATAAAACGCTCGCCGGGCGTGAGATTGATGTGATGAATGCCGTGGCGGCAAGGCTCGGTGTGGAAGTGCGCTGGCAGGATACCGGCGGTTTCGACAATATTATTCCGGGGTTGAAATCGGGTCGCTATGACGTCGCACTATCCAATATCAACGCCACCAAAAAACGTCTCGAGCAGGTCGATTTCGTCAGTTACTACGATGCGTCGCGCCTGGGGGTCATCTCGCGTAAAGACGCCAATATTGCGCCATTTACCTCTTTTGAGGCTGTGTGCGGGCAGGAAGTGGGCGCCGGCGCGGGCACTACGCAGATTGGGCGTCTTGAAGCTGCAAGCAAAATTTGTACTGATGCGGGTAAGCCGCCGATCAAGATTGCCGTATTCCCGGATCGCCCTTCAGGCGTACAGGCCGTGGTCAGCGGTCGCGTACCGATGTTCTTCGGCCCGTATGAAGGTCTGACCTATCAGGTTAGCCAGGTCAAACCGCTGACGCTGACCGGCACTATTCATGTTGATGATGCGCCTGTCTCCGTGGCGTTCCCTAAACAGTCGGGGCTGGAAGAGGCGGTGCAGGCATCCCTGAACTCGCTGATCAAGGACGGGACTTACCAGAAAATCCTCGATAAATGGTCCATCGGTTTTGGCGCAGTCAAAGAGTCAAAACGTAATGAAGAGATTTTCGGATGAGCAGTGAAACACACGATCAGCAGCCGGAAGAACTGCGGATCATCGGTAAAAAATATATCGGGCGCTGGATAAGCGCCCTGATCGTATTGCTGATATTGCTGGCTATGGGGAACTCCATGCTCAGCAATCCGCGTTTTGAATGGTCGGTGATTGCCGAAAACTTTACCGGTCCGTCGATCATTCAGGGCGTACTGATGACATTGCAACTGACCGCAATTTCCGTGATTTTTGGCTTTGCAGGCGGCACGATCCTGGCGCTGATGCGCCTGTCATCCAATCCGGTGCTGGTCGCTGTCAGCTGGGGGTATACCTGGTTTTTCCGCGGGGTGCCGATGCTGGTTCAGTTATTTCTCTGGTACAACATTGCCGCGCTTTACCCGACTATTTCGATTTCGCTGCCGTGGGTTGGTGAAATCTGGAGCGCTTCTGCGAACTCACTGATTAGCCCGTTCAGTGCTGCCGTGATTGCATTAGTCATGCATCAGTCTGCCTATGCCGCAGAGATTATCCGCGCCGGGATCCAGAGCGTCGGCACCGGACAAGTCGAGGCTGCACGTGCTCTGGGTTATCGCCCGGCACAAATATTCCTCCACACCATTTTGCCGCAGGCGATGCGCGCCATTCTGCCTCCGGCCGGGAATGAAGTGATCGGTCAGTTGAAAACCACAGCGGTTGTCTCGGTGATTTCACTACAGGATGTGCTGTTCTCCGCGCAGATTATTTATCAGCGCACCTATGAAGTGATCCCGCTACTGCTGGTCGCCACGTTGTGGTACCTGCTGCTGACATCATTGCTTTCAGTGATTCAGTATTACGTTGAACGACATTTCAGCCGCAGTAGTCACCGCAAGGTAAAACGCAAAGCCGGGAAAGCGTCGGCATCCGGCGCGGTCAGTACCCCCAGTATCAGCGCAGGAGAAACCAGCCATGGGTGAAGCCATTGAATTTCGCAAAGTCACTAAGCGTTTCTCCGGTAATACCATTCTGGATGAAATCAGCCTCGATATTCCGGCCGGTTCGGTCACGGTGATCCTCGGCCCTTCCGGTTCAGGGAAATCCACCTTGCTGCGTTGTATTAATCATCTTGAAAAACTGGATGGCGGCACGATCCGTATCGGTGGCGAACTGGTGGGTTATCAGCAGAAAGGGCAGGCATTGTATGAACTGAGCAGCCGCAGAATCGCCGCGCAGCGCAGCCGTACCGGCATGGTATTTCAGCAATTTAACCTGTTTCCGCACCGCACCGTTTTGCAAAATATTACCGATGCGCCTTTGCGGGTGAAGAAGCAAAACCGTGAGCAGGTACTCAGTAAAGCCCGCGCGTTGCTCCGGCAGGTTGGGTTAGCCAGTCGTGAAGATGACTGGCCGCAGCAGCTTTCCGGTGGGCAGCAGCAGCGTGTAGCCATTGCCCGTGCGCTGGCGATGGATCCTGAAGTGATGTTGTTCGATGAACCCACTTCCGCGCTGGATCCTGAACTGGTGGGCGAAGTGTTGCAGGTGATCAAAAAGCTGGCGCACTCCGGGATAACGATGGTGATTGTCACCCACGAAATCGGCTTTGCACGAGAAGTGGCAGATAATGTCATCTTTATGGAGGGTGGCAAGATTGTGGCGTCGGGGCCAACGAAAAGTGTACTCGATGAAACGGAGAACGTCCGTGTCCGTAATTTCCTGTCGACGGTTTTATAATGACGCTGCGTTAATTTGTTTCGCAAATAACATATCAACCAGCCGCGGCAGACTGTCGCGGTTTTCCAGCCTGCTCAGTGCCACCAGCTCCATCCGCTTTGCGTCTGTGAAGTCGGGCAAACAGGCACGCAGTTTTGCCGGTAAATCAAACGGGATCGCCAGGCTTTGCTGCCGCGTGAAGCGCTGTTGCAGCACGCAGCCGTCACGCAAAAACACCGTCACCTGATGAAAACGCGCGGCCGGGTTCAGCTCGTCCGGCGGTGCGGAGAAATCCGGGCAACGCGCCACACTTTCTGCCAGCGCGGCAATATCTGTCGCCACCGGCGCCGATGAGAAATCCTCTAAGCGTAGTTCTCCGCGCAGCAAACATGCCGCAATCACGTATTCCAGACTGAACCTGGCTTCAACGCCGGTGTTGGGTTTTCGCACCGACGCCGCAATATCACCGCCCGGCGGAAAAGACACTTCAATGCGTTCGATGGCTGCGATCAGTACATCCGTGCTATTGCCCGTTTGCAGCCACTCCTGGCGGAGAGCTCGTGCGGCATCGGCAGCGCTATGCGTGCCTCCGCAGGTCGGATAGGGTTTGAATTCCAGACCGGGCGAGATAATCCGCCACGGCGCGCCCCAGCCTGAGATAAGTTTTTCCGGCTGCTGCTGACCGGCGCAATAAGTCGATAAAAAGCTGTCCAGCACGTTGTCCGGCTGGCCGTGAAAGCCTGCCAGCGTGAGCTGTGTGGCAATGACGGCGGTCTGCGCCGCCAGGCCCGCGTGCAACGGTTTGACATCACTGCCGAACTGCGCACGTAAACCCGCAGACTGCGTCGCCGCGATACCCAGAATCACTGCCGTTTGCCTTTCCGTGGCATTCACCAGCCGCGCGCAGGCAGCGGCGGCGGCAATCGTGCCGAGCGTAGCGGTATTGTGAAAACCGAGGGTGTAATGCTGAGAACCGACGGCCAGCCCGAGGCGTCCGGACATTTCCACTCCGGTCACGTACGCATCGAGAAAATGTGCGCCATTGATATCGGGGCTTTGTGAGGCCAGCGCCAGAAGCGCGGGCAAAATCACCACGCTGGGGTGACCGCGAAAATCGGGATGGAAATCGTCAAAATCCAGCGCGTGCCCGACATACCCGAGCAGCAACGCGCGGGTCGGCGGATCGTCAGCGCGGTAAACCTGATGCAAACTGTTCAGTCCCGCATCGGGGAAGTCACCGCGTAAAACCGGCAGGGTAACCGCCAAAAAATCCAGTAACCCTTCCCGTGCTGCTTCATGAGCCGCGGGGGAAGGGGACGAGCTGACGATAAGTTTCGCCAGCGATGGCGTTAATGTCATCGGTGTATTCCCCGTTTCAGGCCTGAGCGACCGAAGATAATAAATTAACGAAAGGTTCACGCTCGCAGAGCGCATGCAGTTGCACCAGCAGGGCGTCTGAAATCGAGTGCTCGTCAAGGGTCAACGATGAGAATCCATGCCTGGCAAGTCGGTGCCTGCTTGTCGATTCATGCGCTTTTATCCTTGCTGTTTATTTCCGCACTGAGAGTGCGCAGCGCTTGTACCGCCAGTTGCGACAGGTAATGTGCAGTCGGAAACAGGGCGCGATCGTCAACGCGAAATTGTGGATGGTGCAGTGCGTAAGGACCGCCGGAGCCGATCATGATGAATGCGCCGGGCAATTTTTGCTGATAGAACGCGAAGTCCTCCCCTATCGGGCTGGCTTCAACGCGACGGGCTTCAAAGCCGGAACCTTCACCGTGCGCCAGCGCGAAATCCACCCATTTAGCCGTATTGACCACTGACGGCGGGCCTGGCTGCCAGTCGAGGCTGATGTCGGTATCAAATGCCGCAGCGATACCCGTAAGAACCTGCCGCAAACGGCGTTCGATCAGTTCCCGTGTGTCCTGATTAAAGGTGCGGACGGTGCCTTCCAGCCAGGCGGAATCCGGGATCACGTTCCACGTACTCCCGCTGTGAACCTGTGTGATAGAAACCACTGCGTTGTGTGCGGACGGCACATTGCGGGCGATCAGGGTTTGCAGCGCGGAAATCACCTGTCCGGCGATAATAATCGGGTCGTTGCCTTCGTGTGGACGTGCCGCGTGGCTGCCGGTACCGGAGATGGCGATCGCAAAGCGATCCACGCCGGCGGTTAATGCGCCGTCTTTGCTGCCGATAACGCCAACCGGCAAAGAGGGATCGTTATGAATGCCGAAAATGACGGCAGCGTTATCGAGCGCGCCGGTGCTAATCAGCGCCGGCGCACCGTGACCGGTTTCTTCCGCCGCCTGAAACAGAATGCGCACCGTGCCGGAAAGCGAATCTTCCTGCGCTTTCAGCAAAATCGCCGCGCCAAGTGCCGCCGAGGTGTGGAAATCGTGGCCGCAGGCGTGCATCACTCCGGGATTTTGCGAGGTGTAATCCACAGCGGATTTTTCTTCAATCGGCAGGGCATCGATATCAGAACGTAGCACCACCAGTTCGCCGGGATTGATGCCGCCAATTTCTGCCACCAGACCAGTTTTGAGCGGCAAATCTATCACGCGGATTTGATACTTCTCCAGTACCGCCCGGATACTGGCGGTGGTGTTAAATTCGTCGTTGGACAGCTCCGGATGGCGGTGCAGGTGGTGGCGAAAATCCTGAATAAACGCCGCCAGTGGCTGATGTTCCTGCGTGATATCTAACATTTAAACTCCTGTAGGTGGCTGACGTTCCAGCCAGCGGGCGTGGCTTTTTTCATCGAGAATTTTTTTCAGGTACAGCGTGATATGTCCTTTGCCGAGGTCTCTTTCAAAGACCGGCTGAAAACCCAGTTTCAGGTACATATCGCGCAGCCACGGATGGCTGGTGGCGGTGCCGAGTGAGTAAGCCGGGGCTTTCAGTTCGCGGATCAGAATATTGTCTTCCAGCCAGCCCAACAGTTTTTTGCCGAGGCTCTGACCGGCGTAATCTGGATGCGTGCCAAACCAGCCAATATGCGGCAGGCCCAAAGGGCCCGGCATTGCGCCCCACGGGAAGCGCAGGGTAACCGAAGCCGCCATCCGCTGGTCATCAAAGAGCGCAAACACCGCATGATCGTCGAGGTGTTGTGTCACGCGTACCAGATCGGCGGTGGCAGCATCAAACTGAATCCCGAGCGCTTTGATTGGCGCGTAGGCGGCCAGCATCAGTGTCAGATAATCGTGTTTATCATCCAGCGTCAGCCGCCTGAAATGTTGTGTCATAACCCAGATCCCTCAGGAGAAGTCAGATGACCGGACTGCTCGGCAAAGCGGATGACGTCATCGACTTTTTGCGCGGCGCAGCCGGTGTAATGAGCCGGATCTAACCAGTGGTCAAGATCCCGTTCAGTAATACAGGCCGCCAACACCGGATGCGCAAGCAGAACGGTTTTAAAAGCGTGTCGTTTTTCAAACGCCTGCATGGCGCATTCATAAACCAGATGATGCGCGGTTTGTTTACCGAGTTTTTTACCGACCTCAAACATCACTTTTTCGGACAGCAGCAGGCCGTCCTGCATTTGCAAATTCGCAAGCATGCGTGCTTTATTGACCGTCAGGCCGGAGAGAATCGACTGAGCATTTTGCAGCTGTGCAGAGAGATAAATCGAGATTTCCGGCAGGGCGAGCCACTCGGCGCGCCAGCTCATCGCATCACGTTCATGCTCCACGTGCATCGACTGATAAATCAGTGATGCGCTGTGCAACAGCGGCTGTGTCAGGCTGGCAAGACCTTCGAGGGCCGCGGGATTGCGTTTGTGCGGCATGGTGGTGGAGCCGATTTTCCCGCTGCTGAACGGCTCTTCGACTTCATTAATTTCGGTGCGCATCAGGTTGTAAAGTTCGTTGCCGATTTTGCCCAGAGTGCCGCTGATCAGCACCGCCACCGAGGCGTATTCTGAAAAGCGGTCACGCGCAGCCTGCCAGCCGATATTCGGCGTACTGAGGTTCAGGCGCGCCAGTGTGCGGCGTTCTACCTCCGGACCCACTTCGCCAAGCGCAGCGTAGGTACTGATCGCGCCGCTGATATTACCGGTCAGCAGACGCGGCGTGATGGCGGCAAGACGGTCGAGATGACGGATAAACTCATCCAGCCAGACGGCGACTTTAAAGCCAAACGTGGTGGGCAACGCCTGCATACCGTGGGTGCGGCCTGTCATCAGCGTGTACTGATGCTCACGCGCCAGCGCTTTCAGCTCATTCGCCACGGCGGTGCTGTCACGGACGATCACTTTCAGAGTTTGTGCCAGCTGTAAAACGGTGGCGGTATCGATGATATCCTGCGTGGTTGCGCCGTAATGAATGTATTCCCCTGCGTCACCGCATTGCTGTTGCAATGCGGTGAGCACCGGCATCAGAGAATGTTTCATCTGCGCGCCGGAGGCGGCGATGTCCTTAATATTCAGCTGACTGGCATTGGCCAGCTCCGCAATGCTCAGCGCAGCCTGTTGCGGAATCACACCCAGCTCACCTTCGGCCAATGCCAGCGCAACTTCGACATTGATTTGCTGTGTCAGACGATTTTGCTCTGACCAGATTTCCCGCATTTCGGGTGTGCCAAAATTGTTGCCAAGTAAAAGAAAATCTATCGGATGTGAGGACATAATACTCTCGTCTTATATAAGGGATAATTAACGTTGTTTTAAGATCGTCATTAAAAACACGATATCGAAATGGCGTATCAGGTATGGGATGATGCCAGATGCGTCTGTTTTCATTGCGTTAAATTAGCCCTGTCTGACACTATCATTTCTTTGATCCAGCACAGCATGCAAGGGGTTTATAGGCTATAGCAAAAATCAATCTATGCTATTGAGAATAAGTTAATAAGGATCCCCACTTAGCACTTTGTTAATTTTTTCAATTCTCGTAGGATGCTTTTAATAACACTTGAATATATCCCATATCAAATTCCTGTTTAATTACGGGGAGTTTCTCTTTAACCAGACGACAAATACAGGGCATCGATGTGTTCGCCATAAAATCACCGCAGACCTATCATCATCAGCCCGGCCTGCTTTCACGCACCGGTGAGCTACTTGCCGTTCATTCCTCCGATGTCGCGATCATCACCAGCCCGAAAGCGTGGCGGGCGGTGAATCCGCAACTGGAAACCAGCCTGGAGGCAGCCGGTATTCGCTGGCAGGTCAATTTTCTCACCACGGAATGTACCGATGCGGCTATCGAAACCCATCTGAACAGCGTGCGGGAACAAAACGCCACGCTGGTACTGGGCATTGGCGGTGGGCGGGTGCTTGATTGTGCCAAAGCGGTGGCGAATCTGCTGTCCCACGTCGGGCTGGTGACCATACCGACCGTTGCCGCGACCTGTGCCGCCTGGTCGCCGGTCAGCATTATTTATAATGAGCTCGGCGGGCATGTGCGCAGCCAGCCGTTGTCGCGTATGCCGCTGATGCTGCTGGTCGACACGAATGTGATTGCGCAAAACGATGTGCGTTATCTCAAAGCAGGCATCGTGGATGCGCTGGCGAAATGGTACGAATTCCGCCCGTATAAACAGAAAAGCGACGACAGTCTGGCGCTGAACCTGAAAGTTCAGGCAGCAAAACTGGCGGTGGACGTCTTTGAACAATACGGCGCTCAGGCGGTGCAGGACAACGCCCGCCATGAAGTCACACCGGCGCTGATGAAAGTTATCGACGCCAATATCGCGGTGGCAGGTATGGCTAACAGCATGCGCGATGAAACCCCTGCGCCGGGCGTGGCGCACGCGATCCATAACCGTTTCACCCATCAGCCGGAATTGCATGACTGGCTGCACGGCGAGAAAGTGGGTTTCGGGTTGCTGGTGCAGTCCCTGTTGGAAAGCGATGACGGCCAGCCCGAGGTGCAGTTGCTGTCGTTGTTACGTGAATATGACGCGCCACTGTCATTGCCGCCACTGAATGGTGACCGGGAGGCGATCATCGCGGCCATTGCCCGCGAAGTAAAATTCTCCGCCGAAAATGCCGCCCGTTTACCGTTTCCAATAGCAGCGGAAAATATCGAAAAAGCCCTGCGGAAAACCGAAACTGACTATTATTCACAGGGATAACGCCATGACCTCTGATTCATCTTCTGCAAAAAACACACGTCAATTGCGTCTTGGTCTGTTTGTACAGCCGCTCGGGCATCACGTCAGTGGCTGGCGCTTAACTGAAAACCTTGGTTCGCCGACCGACATCGACTGGCTGACGGGGATCGCCAAAAAAGCCGAAGAGGGCAAGTTCGATATGTTCTTCGTCGGCGATGCTCTGGCGACCAGCGTCTACCGGTTGCCGTCCACCATGGCGCGGCTTGAGCCGCTGACCTTGCTGTCGGCGCTGGCAGTGCAAACACGCTATATCGGGCTGGCCGCCACGGCTTCAACGACATTCAGCGATCCGTTTAATCTGGCACGCAGCTTTTCTTCTCTTGATCACATCAGCCACGGCCGCGCGGCATGGAACGTAGTGACGTCGTTTTCCACTGACGTGGCGCGCAATTTCAGCCGCGACGATATGCCCACGCATGCCGAACGTTATGCCGTGGCGCATGAGTTTCTCGAGGCGACATTCAAACTGTGGGAAGGCTGGCAGGAGGGGGCGGTGCAGCCGGACAAGGCCAGCGGCCAGTATTTCGTGAACGAGAAAATCCAGCCGGTGAATCATCAGGGCAAGTATTTTCAGGTACAGGGTCCGCTGAATATCACTCGTTCGCCGCAGGGGCGTCCGGTCATTATTGAAGCCGGTTCTTCTGCTGACGGCCAGAAACTGGCGGCGGCCACGGCTGAAGTCGTGTTTACTGCGGCCGCCACGCTGGAAGAAGCGCAAACGTTTTACCGTGCGCAGAAACAGCAGGTGATAGAGGCTGGACGTAATCCAGATCACGTGCTGATTTTGCCAGGCGTAATGCCCATCGTGGGGCGCACGCTGGAAGGAGCGCATGAAACCTGGCGTGAACTGAATTCGCTGGTGGATATTGATAACGGCATCCGCCAGCTTTCCACCCGTTTTAATATGGATCTGAGTGCGTTTCCACTCGATGGACCGGTGCCGGATGTGCCTGCTGGTGAAGGTAATCAGAGCCGAGTGAAACTGCTGACCGATCTGGCGTATCGCGAAAATCTGACCCTGCGTGAACTGGCCGCGATTGCTGCCGGTTCGCGTGGGCACCGGGTACTGGTCGGTACGGCGGACGTTATCGCCGATGATTTCCAGCACTGGCTTGAAGAAGGCGGGGCAGACGGTTTCAACATCATGCCTGCGGTGATGCCGGAACAGCTTTCGCTGTTTGTTGAGCTGGTGATCCCCGAATTGCGCCGTCGCGGGTTATTCCGTGAAGAATATGAATTCAGCACGCTGCGTCAAAACCTTGGTCTGCCTGAGCCTGACTTTAACCGCCCGTCTTAACTTTAGCGTTGGAACATTACGATGACGATTTCTTTGTCAGACCGCGTTCAGCGCGTGTCACTTTCCGCCAATGCAGCGGCGAAACAGCGCACCAATGACCTGAAAAAAGCTGGGGTGGATATTTTGGATCTCACCACCGGTGAGCCGGATTTTGATACGCCCGCTCACATTAAACAGGCGGCATACGAGGCGATTGCGGGTGGTGAAACCAAATACACGCCGACGCCGGGCATTCCAGCGTTGCGTGAGGCGGTGCGACAGAAATTACAGCGGGAAAACCGGCTGCCATTCCCTGTTGCCGACATTATGATTGCCAACGGAGCCAAGCAGGTCATTTTCAATGCCTTTGCCGCTACGCTCAATGATGGCGACGAAGTGATTGTGCCGGTTCCGTACTGGCCGACGTTTCCGGATAGCGTGCGTTTTAACGGCGGCACACCGGTTTTGGTCGAATGTCATCTGGAGCAGGGTTACAAACTGACGCCGGAACAGCTGGCCGCCAGTATTACGCCGCGCACCCGCTGGCTGGTGCTCAATCATCCAGGAAATCCGAGCGGCGCAGTATATTCCGCCGCGGAATTGCAGGCGCTGGCCGCCGTCCTGCGCGGACATCCGCAGGTGCTGGTCATGCTCGATGACTTATATGAGCACATTCTGTTTGATGGCTGTGAACACCAGAATCTGCTCAACGTAGCCGCTGATTTACAGGGGCGCAGTCTGCTGGTGGGCGGCGTATCCAAAACTTATGCAATGACCGGCTGGCGAATTGGTTTTGGTGCCGGGCCACAAGCGCTTATTGCCGCCATGACCGTGGTGCAGTCGCAAATCAGTTCCGGTGCCAGTTCGGTGAGTCAGGCGGCTGCGCTGGCAGCCTTTAACGGCGGGCTGGATTTTATTGCGCCACAGGTTGCGGCTTATCAGCAACGGCGCGATGTGATAACCGACATTCTGGCGAATATTGACGGGCTGGAGTTGCGGGTGCCGCAGGGCGGTTTCTTTGTCTTTTGCCGCTGCGCCGGATTAATCGGACGTTACCGGCCAGGCGGGGCGAAAATCGAAAACGAAGCTGACGTGCTGGATTATCTGCTGGAAAACGGCGTGTCCGGCGTTGGCGGCAGCGCATACGGCTTGTCGCCCTATTTTCGATTATCGATTGCCACAGACAACGCCACGGTAGCTGAAGCCGGGCGGCGCATTGCATCGGCCTGCGCGAAACTCAGTCCCGCTGAGTAAACTTTAAAGGTTTTTCATTAGGCTTGAAACTGCGGAATTGGGTGTCGCAAAAAGACATAGGGTGGTCAGCGCAAAATCGAACTGAAATGACCCAGAATATTGCCTGATGCGGAGGAAGGAATGAAAATGCATCAGGAAAATTTTTCACGCTAACTTGTTGAATCTACATCGTATAAAGGTTCGTGAAGAGGCATGAAAACCGAAAAGCAAAAAGCCTGCTCGAAAGCAGGCTTTTTTAAATTTGGCTCCTCTGACTGGACTCGAACCAGTGACATACGGATTAACAGTCCGCCGTTCTACCGACTGAACTACAGAGGAATCGTGTGAACGAGGCGCATACTACTGGCCTCGCATTTTTGTGTCAACACTAAAATTAACTTGCTGATTCAACTGGCTAAATTTAGCCCAGGGCGTTGTTTTAGTGAACAATGCGCCGATTGTCTTCATCCTGCAGGCCATTCTCACGTATCCGCTGCAGCGGATCCTGCTGGTAGAAGTGGCAAAAACGCTGCCACAGGGCGGGGAAGCGGGGCGCGAACAACTCGGGCGCGCTGAAAAAATATTCCGAGAGGACGGCAAAGCACTCCGCGGGGTCGGTGGCGGCATAGGCGTCAATGCTGGCGGCGCTTTCCCCCACCAGGTCTATCTCATCCTGAATATTGTTCATTGCCGCGTGGAGATCGTGCTCCCAGCCGGCAACCTCGCGTAATGGGATAAGCGGCACGCCGCTGGCCCGATCGCCATTCCTCGCATCCAGCTTATGCGCCACCTCGTGCACCACGAGGTTAAAGCCTGACGCATCAAAGGAGTCCTGAATATCCAGCCAGTTCAACACTACAGGCCCCTGCTGCCAGCTTTGTCCCGATTGCACCACCCGCTGGTTATGGACCAGACCAATATCATCTTCCCATTCATCATCCACGACGAACGGGGCTGGGTAGATCAGCACTTCATGGAAACCGTCCAGCCACTCTATTCCCAGCTCAAGCACTGGCAGACAAAAGAGCAGGGCAATGCGTGCCTGATGCAGCGGGGTGAGCTCCAGCCCCTGCAGCGCCACCAGACGTTTTTGCTGTAAGAAACGGGCAGCCAACTGAGTAAGCTTGCGCTGCTCAGTGGGAGAAAGATGGGCTAAAACCGGAATGGCAAGCGCTTGCTCCCAGGGCATCTCTGCGTTGCCGGACTCATCATCTGCTTTCCAGGGCCATTTAAACATCATATTGCTCGCAAAGTCGTCACTTGAACACGATTACCGAAACGGGAGCTATTAAAATGCCAAAGATCCTGGCATTATAGCAACCACAACAGCGGAGAGATGCCGGAGCGGCTGAACGGACCGGTCTCGAAAACCGGAGTAGGGGCAACTCTACCGGGGGTTCAAATCCCCCTCTCTCCGCCACTTTTCTCTTAATGACCATTCCCCTTCAATCACACCGTTAGCTTCAGGTATAACGCCTGCGCTGGGGTATCGCCATCATCATCGTCCTGGTTTCAGCGTAGAGACGCGGTAGCGCGCTTTATCCTTTTAGGACCTTATCGCCGCTTTTTGCCCGAACGAGCTTAAACGCATCATAAAGAGGGAAGGTACGCCTGGAAAGCGGCAATGTCGAAAAGAGTGATCTCAACGGAGCGGGAACATAAAAAAGCCCGCTGAACGCGGGCTTTGACGGGGATCAGAACTGATAGACCAGGCCGAGGGCGACGATGTCATCGGTCGCGATACCGCTGTTTTTGTAGAAGCGGTCGTCTTCATCCAGCAGGTTGATTTTGTAATCCACATAGGTGGACATATTTTTGTTGAAGTAGTAGGTCATGCCCACGTCGACATACTTGACCAGATCCTTGTCGCCGTAGCGAGAATAGGTGTAGAGATCTTTACCCTTCGACTGCAGATAGGCGACAGACGGACGCAGCGGTAAATTAAAGTCGTCAAACTGATACTGCGCGACCACTTCGAAGTTCTGCGTTTTGTTGGCAATCCCACCAAAACTATCGTTGCCGTAGAAGGTCATGTTGCGGGTTTCAGCATACATGGCGGCCAGATAGATGTTGTTGGCGTCATATTTCGCGCCGACGGTCCAGGCGTCAGCTTTATCGCCATTGGCGTAGCGCTGGCTGCTACGAGCCTCTGCCAGCTGGTTATGGGTACGGTCAGAAGACGAATACGCTGCCCCTACGCTGATCCCCATATCAAGATCGTAGTAGCTGGAGATACCGAAACCGTCGCCATTTTCCCGCGCCAGTTTACGTTTGCCGCCGTTATTAGTGCCTTCGCCAGAACCGGCGTTTTCATTATTACCCTGATACTGCAGAGCGAAATGCAGACCGTCGACGAGGCCGAAGAAGTCGCTGTTACGGTAGGTTGCCACGCCGTTGGTACGGCCGGTCATGTAAACGTCGGTCTGGGTGTAGGTATCGCCGCCGAATTCCGGCAGCATATCGGTCCAGGATTCAATGTCGTACACCACGCCGTAGTTACGACCGTAGTCCAGTGAGCCGTAGTCGGCAAACTTCAGACCAGCGAAGGCCAGACGGGTCCAGGAGTTTGCGCCTTCTTTTTCAGTGGTATTTGCCTGAATGTTGTATTCCCACTGACCGTAGCCGGTTAACTCGGAAGCGATCTGCGTTTCGCCTTTTATACCAAAGCGAGCATAGGTCTGATCGCCATCCTCTGAAGTGTCGTCAGAGAAGTAGTGCAGGCCGTCGACTTTTCCGTAAAGGTCCAGTTTGTTGCCGTTGTTGTTATAGATTTCCGCGGCATTAACGGCATTGGCCATTAATAATGCCGGTACCATGAGTGCCAGTACTTTTCTTTTCATTATATATTCCCTTTTAATAATAATTTCTATGAATTATGACAATCCCTCCGGAATGACTATCAGATACTAACGACTAAGTTCATTTTTATTTAAAATAAAAGATGTAAATAAATAATATAAAACATTTCAATTTATTTCAATTTGGTTCTTTATATTATTTGTGAATAATTTTTGGTGGAATATTATTTTATTATATAGCAATGGGATATGACTTGGTTTGATTAATTTTGTTAACTTAATGAAATGAGTTGTATGAATTAACATCAAGGCATCATTCATCACGAAAATTGCTTTTTGGCCGGCAAAAATAATCAATATATTATCAATACAACACGCGATCTCCCGCGCCGGAATAAACTTTTCGCATGGGGAGAAGAATAAATAAAACACTCCAGCGCCCGCTCACCGGCAGCATAAGTCGCAGGTTGACGCAGAAGATGGGGATGAAACTGCTGCCTGCTGCACAGGTTGGCGGTATAATGTGATGCTTGTCACGTTTTGAGTGGCGGTAGTGTGTTGTGTCACGGAGAGGAATGAGATGGAAGAGCAGGCAAAACGTAGCCCCGGAGGGAAGCTCGCGTTATGGGCGTTGTATGCTTTTTGCGGATATTGTGTCTGGGTCATCGTGCGTTACTGGTGGGTGGTCGGAAAAATTCACAGCGTTCCCGGCGCCAGCGTGGAGGGCGATTTGGGAACCACAGCGGGAAAATGGCTTGGCGCGCTGTTGGGGATGTTAGTCCTTGCGGGCATTGGCGCGATCCTCGGGGCGGTTGTCTGGTATACCCGGCCGTCTCGCGGCGAGCGGGATCATCAGCGGTAAAGTTGCTATGCTCGAGGCTGACCTTCACATAAAGGAAAGCCTATGAACCTGGTTGACTGGCAGCAACGATATGAGCACTGGATACTGACGCACCACGCGCAGGATGATGCCGCACACGATCTGTCCCATTTTCGTCGCGTCTGGGCCACGGCTACCCAGTTGGCCGCCGGGGAGGAGGTCGACCGACTGGTACTCCTCACGGCCTGCTATTTTCATGACATCGTCAGCTTGCCGAAGAATCATCCGGAGCGAAGCCGTTCCTCGATGATGGCCGCTGAGAAAACTCTCGCTATTCTACAGTCGTCATTTGCCGATTTTCCCGCGGAGCGTTACGCGGCGGTCAGCCATGCCATCGAGGCGCACAGCTTCAGCGCGGCGATCCCGCCGCGCACGCTGGAGGCGAAAATCGTCCAGGATGCCGACCGTCTTGAGTCGCTGGGGGCGATTGGTCTGGCGCGCGTCTTCGCCGTCGCCGGCGCCCTGAATACCATCTTGTTTGATGCTGAAGATCCATTTGCTGACCGGCGGGCGCTGGATGACCGCCAATATGCCCTCGATCATTTCCAGTGCAAACTCCTGCGCCTGCCGGAGACCATGCAGACGGCCAGAGGAAAAGAGATGGCGCAGCACAATGCCCGCTTCCTCGTCGAATTTATGGCCAAGCTTAGCGCGGAGCTGCAGGGGGAGCCGCTGGCGCTGGATGAAGCGGTTTTACGCCGCTTTGCACCGCAGGCGTCAACCGACCGGTGATTTATGGTACTCTCTGCAAAAATCGTCCGCGCTGGTTGAGGATATGCCGCAAAAGTTAATTAAGGAAAACAGGTCGTTGCCGCTGGCTGAGCAGGCCGGGGAAGAGGCTCAGGCGCTGCTGCGTCAGCTGATGACGATCTATGATGTGAAAACGCTGGTCGCCGAACTGGTAAGCGTCGGCGAACAGCACTGGAGCGCGGCGATCCTCAAGCGCGTGGCGGCGCTCTCCCGCGCGGCGGGGCGTTTGCGTCCGCAGGAGATCGCCCATCTGGCGACGCTGCTGCCGGCGCCGCCAGCTCATCACCCGCATTATGCGTTCCGCTTTGTCGATTTGTTTGCCGGTATCGGCGGGATCCGCAACGGTTTTGAAGCCATCGGCGGGCAGTGCGTCTTTACCAGCGAGTGGAACAAGCACGCGGTGCGTACCTACAAGGCCAACTGGTACTGTGATCCGCAACAGCATCGTTTTAATGAAGATATCCGCGATGTCACGCTCAGCCACCGCCCCGATGTCAGCGATGAAGAAGCGGCGCAGCATATCCGCGAGACGATTCCTCAGCATGATGTCTTACTGGCTGGCTTTCCCTGCCAGCCTTTCTCACTCGCCGGCGTCTCCAAAAAAAATGCCATGGGGCGCGCGCACGGCTTTGCCTGCGAAACCCAGGGGACGCTGTTTTTTGATGTCGTGAGAATTATCGCCGCGCGTCAGCCGGCGATTTTTGTGCTGGAGAATGTCAAAAACCTCAAAAGCCACGATCAGGGGCGCACCTTCCGCATCATCATGCAGACGCTGGATGAGCTGGGGTATGAGGTGGCCGATGCCGGGCATACCGGGCCGGATGACCCTAAGGTCATCGACGGGCGCCATTTCTTACCACAGCACCGGGAGCGCATCGTGCTGGTGGGTTTCCGCCGCGACCTGCAGCTGCATGAAGGATTTACGCTGCGCGATATCGCTGCGCTCTATCCGGCGGTGCGGCCGACGTTTGGCGAGCTGCTGGAGCCGACGGTGGATGCCAAATTTATCCTTACGCCGGTGTTGTGGAAATATCTCTATCGTTATGCCCGCAAGCATCAGGCGCGGGGTAATGGCTTTGGTTATGGCCTGGTAGACCCCGGTAATCCCCACAGCGTGGCTCGAACACTCTCTGCCCGCTACTATAAAGACGGTGCCGAAATTCTCGTCGACCGCGGCTGGGACCGGCCGTTGGGCGAGCAGCATTTTGACGATCCACAGAACCAACAGCGGCGGCCTCGCCGGTTGACGCCGCGCGAATGCGCCCGGCTGATGGGCTTTGAATCGCCCCAGGGTTCACGGTTCCGCATTCCAGTGTCGGATACCCAAGCCTATCGTCAGTTCGGCAACTCGGTGGTGGTTCCGGTCTTCGCCGCGGTGGCGAAGCTCCTGGCGCCGCGTATCGCCCAGGCGGTGGCGCGTCGCGAAGCGGATGATAACGATGGCGGATGTTCACGATAAAGCCACGCGCAGTAAAAATATGCGGGCTATCGCCACGCGCGATACGGCGATTGAAAAGCGGATAGCGACGCTGCTGACCGGGGCGGGATTCACCTTTGTCGCCCAGGATCGCGCGCTGCCAGGACGCCCCGATTTCGCCTTACCCGACTACCGCTGCGTTATCTTTACTCACGGCTGTTTCTGGCATCACCATGACTGTTATCTGTTTAAGGTGCCGGCCACCCGGACGGCTTTCTGGCTGGATAAAATCGCTGGCAACGTGGCGCGTGACGCCCGCGACCGGCAACAGCTGGCTGAGCAGGGCTGGCGGGTGCTTATCATCTGGGAATGCGCCCTGCGCGGCCGGTTGAAACTAAATGATGAGGCGCTCACCGAGCGTCTGGAAGAGTGGATCTGCGGCGCCGGGCACGACGCGCAGATCGATACGCAGGGGATCCGCGAGCTGGCGTTTACTTCGCCGCCTTGCAAGGAGTAGCTTCGCTGCGGGCGGGGAAGAGATATTTTCCCAGCGTCACCAGCACTACGGCGAAAATAATCACTGCCAGCGCCAGCCATTCAATGAGCGACAGGCTTTCACCGCCAAACCCGGTACCGAGCAAGACGGCCACCACCGGGTTAACATAGGCATAGCTGGTGGCTACCGCCGGGGTGACGTTGCGGATCAAAAACATGTAGGCGTTGATGGCGATTAGCGAGCCAAAGATAGCCAGGTAGGCCAGGGCGGCGATCCCGGACCACGAGGGGACATGGGTTAACGTCTCACCGGTCAGCCATGACGAGACCAACAGGACGATCCCGGCGGCGAGCATCTCGATAGCTCCCGCCATCATGCCGGTCGGCAGCTCAATCCGCGACCCGTAAACCGAGCCGAACGCCCAGCTTAGCGAACCAATCAGGATCAGCAGCGCGCCCCAGGGGTTGCCGTTCAGGTTGCCACCGCTGTTGAGCATGACGATACCTGCCAGGCCAATGGCAATGCCCAGCCACTCCAGTTTACGGGTGGCGATGCCGAAAAAGCGGCTGAAACATAGCGTGAACAGCGGCACGGTGGCGACCATCACCGCCGCGATCCCTGACGGAACGTGCTGATGTTCGGCGAGAGTGACGAAGCCGTTGCCGACGGCAAGCAGCAAGACCCCGATCAGCGCAGCGTTAAGCAGCGGCCGGCGGGCTGGCAGCTTATGGCCGGTGGCCAGCAGCCAGCCCAGCAGTAGCACGCCGGCAGAGAGAAAGCGAATACCGGCCATCATCAGCGGCGGCCAGCTGGCGACGCCGACGGCGATGGCAAAATAGGTAGAGCCCCAAATGATATACAGCGCAAACAGCGCCCCGATAAGCGGTAACAGCTGACGGGTAGACATACTTCCTCACGACGGTGCAGAGATAGAAAGGGGACATATAGTAAACGTGAAAACTATCGCGCTGGCGAGCGCTTAATTTGCGCGAGTTTGTTAAATTTATATTGACTAATTGTACCTTGGGCACCGGCCGTTTTTTAACGCATACTCGAGGGAGACATTGATGAAAAGAGAAGGAAATTATTTTGGCAGGAAGTAGTCTTTTAACATTACTCGATGATATCGCCACGCTGCTGGACGATATTTCCGTGATGGGCAAGCTGGCGGCGAAAAAAACAGCCGGGGTATTGGGCGACGATCTGTCGCTCAATGCTCAGCAGGTGACCGGCGTGCGAGCGAATCGTGAACTGCCGGTCGTCTGGGGCGTGGCGAAAGGTTCGTTCATTAATAAAGTGATCCTCGTGCCGCTGGCGCTATTGATCAGTGCTTTTATCCCCTGGGCGATTACGCCGTTGCTGATGCTGGGAGGCGCATTCCTCTGTTTTGAAGGGGTGGAGAAGGTCCTTCACAGCCTGGAGGCGCGTAAGCACAAGGAAGACCCTGCGCAACGGCAGCAGCGTCTTCAGGCGCTGGCGGAACGTGACCCGCTGGCCTTTGAGCGTGACAAAGTGAAAGGGGCGATTCGCACCGATTTTATTTTGTCCGCGGAAATTGTCGCCATCACCCTCGGCATTGTGGCGGAAGCGCCGCTGCTCAATCAGATCCTGATCCTCTCGGGGATCGCGATTCTGGTCACCATCGGGGTCTATGGCCTGGTGGGGGTGATCGTTAAGCTGGACGACATGGGCTACTGGCTGGCAGAGAAACGCGCTGCGCTGGCGCAATGGCTGGGCAAAGGATTGTTAGTGGTAGCCCCCTGGCTGATGAAAGTGCTCTCCATCGTTGGGACGCTGGCGATGTTCCTTGTCGGCGGCGGAATTGTGGTTCACGGCATTGCGCCACTGCATCATGCCATTGAGCACTGGAGCGCGGGGCTGGGCGGGATATTGGCTTCCCTGCTGCCGGTCATTGCCAACCTGGTGCTGGGTTTTATCATTGGCGCAGTGGTGCTGGCGGGCGTGAAAGTGGTGAGCAGTCTGCGCCGGTCAGTGAAGTAGAGTGGCTGCACGCAGCGTGACGGCGCTGCGTCGTCTACGCTAAAAGCGCGCCCGGCGTAGACACCAGCCGGGGCGCTGATGTCGTCAGGTTTGCGCAACGTACTGCGAGATAATGATGGATAAGCCACTTCGGTTGAAGATAAACAAGCTCCGCCACCTGACTCGTCCGGCGCATGTGGTTAACGTTTGTTTTATTGTGGTGCTTTTTTTCTCCACGTTACTGATCTGGCGTGAAATCAACGTCCTGGAAGAGGCCTATGTGGCCAACCAGCGTAATAATCTGGCTAATGTCGCCCATGAAATGGATGGGTTGCTGCAGTTCAATATTGACCGGATGATGTTTTTTCGCCACGGCATGCAGTCTGCCCTTGAGCAGCCGCTCGATATCGACGTATTGCGTAGTGCCAGTCAGCGCTATCTGAGCCAGCGTCACCAGGAGGCCTGGCGAGTAGCGCTGCCGAATCGTCGTACGCTGCCGGTGTTTGGCGTCTCGGGGAGCGTCGTCGGTAACAACCCTATACTGCTGAAGGACGATCCGCTCGCGGCTGATGAGTTGATGGCGACGCTGGAGCTGGGGTATCTGTTGAATCTGACGCAACATGACCGCGATTTCGCCGAGCGGATGCAGTATATCTCTCGCAGCGGCTTTTTCACCTCGACCCTGCCGCTGCGGGACGAGTCGCAGGTGATGACCCACTATTCGCAAGCCATCGGCGCCCTCTGGTTTACCCGACAGAGCCAGCGGAATAATCCGGGGCGGGGCGTTATCTGGCAAACCTTTCCTGACGATGACCCGCAGCTGGAAGAGCAGGTGGTCACCGCTTCGATACCGCTGGATTTCGCCGGTTACTGGCGCGGGGTGCTGGCGATGGATTTCTCGGTCAGTGAAATAAAAGCGTTTTTGGTCAGCGCCATGCAGGGCGGGCAGGAGGGGGAGTACCAGCTTTATGATAGCCATTTGAACCTGCTGGCCTCTTCCGCGCCGGGGAATGTCCTGACGCTATTGTCCCCCAGGGAACAGGAACTGCTCAGCCGCGCGTTTGTCCATGATAACCAGGGGGGGCTGCGCTTGCTGACGCGCTATATCAGCTGGGCCAAACTGCGCAATTTTGACGGCGTGTTGCTGCGGATCCACACCCTGCGGGAAGGCGTGCGGGGCAATTTTGGCACCATCACCATCGCCCTGACCCTGATGTGGGTCCTCTTCACCTTGATGCTGTTGCTCTCCTGGCTGGTGATCCGCCGCATGGTCCGCAATATGAGCGTCCTGCAAACCTCCCTTGAATGGCAGGCATGGCATGATGCCTTAACCCGTCTGCTCAATCGCGGGGCGCTGTTTGAACAGGCGATGGCGGTAGCCAGCGCCTGCCAGCGCAGTGGACGGCCGCTGGCGGTGATCCAGCTCGATCTGGATCACTTCAAGCGCATCAACGATCGCTATGGCCATCAGGCGGGTGACAGAGTGCTGTCGACGGTGGCCAGTACCCTTGCCAGCATCGTTCGTGAGGGTGACTTGCTGGGCCGCGTGGGCGGGGAGGAGTTTTGTGTCGTGCTGCCGAATACCACACTACAGGACGCGGTGGCGGTGGCAGAGCGGCTACGCCTGCGAATTCAGGGCCGGGAGGTCTTTTTACATAACAATGTGACGCTGCGGGTCAGTGCCTCGCTGGGGGTCAGTACCAGCGAAGAGCAGGGGGAGTATCAGTTTGAAGCCTTACAGTCGGTTGCCGATCGTCGTCTCTATCTGGCAAAGCAGAACGGCCGCAATCAGGTCTGTTTTCGCAGCGAAGCGTGAGCAAAACGTTTCGCCCGAATCAGGCGAAATGAGATTTTTCTTAAAGTGTTCGACGGGGATCGCGCTATCGAATGAAACCGGTTTGCGGCGAAGCCTTCTCGCATCAGCCCTGCAGCCCTGCTCAAAGCAAAGCGCTAACATTCTCAATAATTTGCGTCATGAATATCGCTTGTCATGCAAAATAATTGAGGATAATGTTTTAACGCATCGGATTTCCCGGTGTAACGAATTTTCAAGTGCTTCTTGCATTAGCAAGTTTGATCCCGACTCCTGCGAGTCGGGATTTTTTTCGCCTGCCGTTAGCGGTTAACTTCACTGGCGCTGAAATCGTGAATGTCGAGCTCAAATGCCTCCGCCAGTTCGCGCCAGGTATGTGACCCGCGGCCATCGATGCTGGCGCGCTGTGGGTCGTCCAGAGTGCGATGGATTTCACTTTCGCTAATCTCATTAATCGCTGCCAGTAGCGCATCCACGTTGACATCAACGTCATTTCCGGCCTGGCCAGTCAATCGATTCTTCATCATTACCCCCTCGCTGAGCGTCGCTCAAGCCTCTTTAAGTATAGTCGGTCTAAAAAAACACCAGTCATGGGCCGCGACGCTGCGAGTTGCGTGGTTTTGTTCTACACTGGCTGAAAAATAGAGGAGAGTGAATATGCAGGTGAACGATCGTGTCACGGTGAAGACCGACGGTGGCCCACGTCGATCGGGGGTAGTGCTGGCAATTGAGTCGTTTAGTGAAGGGACGATGTATCTGGTTTCGCTGGAAGACTATCCTTTAGGGATCTGGTTTTTCAACGAAATAGGGCATCCGGATGGGATCTTCGTCGAAAAAGAAGCCTCATAAAACGGGACTGGCGGTACCACCGCCAGTCTGTTTCAACGCAGATTCACCTGAATACCTGAAGTTACGTTTTCGGTCAGCCGAACGATATGGTAAATCACCTGCTTATTGTGCGTTTGTATTTTCTTTTTAATATTGCCTTTATGCGATGATACCGTCTTCGCTTTGATGTTCATTTGCGTTGAAATTTGTGACGTGCCGTGCCCGGCCATCCACATTTGCAGCATATTTGATTCTGTTTTACTCAGCGACAACGTCGGTAAATTTAATTGCCCCAGGCTACTGTTTTTGTATTTTAGATAATTAACCAGAATAACATCAAGGTCTTTTGGCGTTATCGATTTCGAACTGATCAGCAGGTTTTTCCGTACCCGCAAATAGCGGTCAAAATGAATGTTTGCCAGCGACATAAAGATAACAAACAGCGTCGCCGGGTTTTGCGTAATGATCTGGCGAATAATGCCATTACTTTCATCATCATGCACGAAGCAGTCTTCATTAAGAAACACCACTGCCGGACAACACGACGCGCAATGTTTTTGCAAATCTGTCGCGCAATGGACCTCAACGATTTCCTGTTTTTTTATTCCCCGACTGGTCAGATAACCCGTTAAGCCTAACCGGGTATAACTGCACAAATCCATAATCATCGTTGACATGACCCATCCTCAATCAACACGTAACGATATTCTCTTCACACGCATTGTGCGAAGCAGTCCTTGCGAGCAGTAATAGTAGGTTTACGAAAGAACCTATTAGTTCCGTTAAACTATTCCGCATCTATGCATATAATTTGCCAGGAAAACTCTTAAAGTAAAGTCGAGAACCGGTAGTGTGAGCGGATTAAAAACAAAAAGTGCCCATAGATGCTATGGTTACGCCCCAAACATTATTTTATTTTCGGAATTTCCTTATTTCAAATGAAGGCGGTGCTGCCCGTTCCTGTTTTGCCCGGTTTTTCCGCCGGGAGCGGGGGTGGAAGGCTTAACGCTTTAATGCCACAATACTTTTTTATCGGCTTGTGGGATGAATGATGAAACAGTTAGTTTTTGCGGGCATGGTGGTGGCGCTGGCCGGATGTGTGCAGGTTGATCATTACGATGACGTCGTTAAAGCACCGGCGCCGGCTGGCCTTGAGGGCTACTGGCAATCGAAAGGGCCGCAGAGTGAAATGATGAGCCCTGACGCGATCGCCAGCCTGATCGTCACTAAAGAAGGGGATACCTTCGACTGCCGCCAGTGGCAGCGCGTGATCGCGCAGCCGGGTAAACTGATGAACCGCGATAACCAGATCTACAACGTTACCGCTTCCCTGGATATCTATCCAATCGAGCGTGAGGGCAATACCCTCTCCTACGATCGTATGACGTTGACTCGCGTTGAACGCCTCACCCCTGAGTGCGAAAAGGCGTGGGCCAAAGCGCGTACGACAGGGGCCGTCAGCGCGCGGGCTTCCGTGCGCTGAGGTTCCGGCGGGCCCGTTCCGGCCCGCCAGGTACATAGCCAGCTGACTACAGCACGGCTTCCATCACCCACACGCTCACGCTACCCCCGTTGCAGGTAAAGATCGCGCTACCCTCAGCGTCGGTTTCGACAATCTCTTCCCGGTTGCCGAGAAAATCCCGCCAGCGTTTATTGCCATAGTTCTCGCCCAGCGTCAGGGTTTTTTCTCCCTCATCGCCATTGGACATCACCACCACGCAGCCGGGATCCTCGTCGGTGCCGCTACGGCTGAAGGCAATACAGTTGGGGTGATCGAACCACAGCGTTTGCACGCCATGGGCAAAGCGCTGACGGGCGTCGATCAGTTCATGCAGTTGTTCGATAACGGGCATCTCAATGGCGTAGGTTTGTCCATCGCCGCCGGTATCTTCATAGGATGCGCCGAAAAGATCGGCATAAAAGACCGACGGCACACCATTTTCACGCAGCAGGATCAGCGCATAGGCCAGCGGCTTGAACCAGGGTTCAACCGGCGCCTCGAGGGCCTGCAGCGGCTGCGTATCGTGGTTTGTCACCAGCGTCACGGCGTGAAAAGGGTCGGCTTCCACCAGCGTGCCGCTGAATATCTGGCTCATGTCATAATCGCGCCCCTGGCGTGAGGCTTCATGAAATTTCATCTGCAGCGGGGCATCGAACAGCATCGTCTTGCCCTCGACCAGGTCGATATACTGCTGGAGCTTTTCCACCTCATGGGACCAATACTCCGCGACAATAAACAGCGGCTGCGGCGCCACCTCCTGGACGTGCTCGATCCACGCTTTGTAAAACCAGGCGGGGATATGCTTCACGGCGTCAAGACGAAAACCATCGCAGCCGGTCTGCTCCATGACCCAGCGCGCCCAGTATTTGATCTCCTCGGTAACGGCGTGATTACGAAAATCAATGTTGGCGCCCATCAGGTAGTCGAAGTTACCAAGCTCATCGTCGACCTGCTCGTTCCAGCCTTCACCGGTGTAATCGTTGACGATTTTAAACACACCGTCTTCCGTCGGATTCTCAATGTGGTCGATACCGCTAAAGCATTTGTAGTCCCAGACAAATTGCGAATACTGCCCGGCCCGCACCGGAAAGGTATAGCGAGTCCATGCCTCACACTCAATGAACTCCTCGGCAATCTGGGTGCGATCGTGCTCATCGACGCGCTGCACCTGCAGAGTTTCTTTTTCATCGGCGCCCATTTTGTGGTTCACCACCACATCCAGCAGCACGGCGATATCATGCTCTTTCAGAGCCTTCATCGCCGCCAGCAGCTGCGCTTTATCGCCATATTTGGTGGCGACTGAACCCTTTTGATCAAACTCACCAAGGTCGAAGAGATCATAGGTGTCATAGCCGACGGAATAACCGCCCGAGGCGCCTTTATAGGCGGGCGGCAACCAGACCATATTGATGCCGATTTCATTCAGGCTGGGGGCCAGCGCTTCGACTTCACGCCATAGCTCGCCGCCGGCGGGGTAGTACCAGTGAAAACATTGCAACAAAGTGGGGTTTTTCATCTTCCATGCTCCAGACGTCAACAGGCTGACCTTTGCAGTATGGGAGATATCCCGCAAAACGGGAGAGGAAAGCCCTGATTTTCGCTATACCCTAATCGGGATCATATATAATAAATTGGCATAAGATGTAGCGTAACGATGTTGGTGCCGGGCCGTTAAGCGCCTTACACTACAGGAAAATCCTAACCTTCGGGGTATCTATGAAATTAGCACTTCTGGGTCGTCAGGCGCTGATGGGCGCGATGGCCGTTGTTTTGATGGCTGGCGTTAGCGTGAAAACTTTTGCAGCGGAAAACCTGCTCAATCAGGTTAAAGAGCGCGGTACCCTGCGCGTGGGCCTCGAAGGCACCTATCCTCCTTTCAGCTTCCAGGGCGATGACGGCAAGCTGACCGGATTTGAAGTGGAGTTTGCCAACGAGCTGGCGAAACATCTTGGCGTGAAAGCCGATCTCAAACCGACCAAATGGGACGGTATGCTGGCCTCGCTGGACTCCAAACGCATTGACGTGGTGATTAACCAGGTCACTATCTCCGATGAGCGTAAGAAGAAATACGATTTCTCAACCCCGTACACTATCTCCGGTGTGCAGGCGCTGGTGAAGAAAGGTAACGAAGGCGCGATTAAAACCGCGGCGGATCTGAAAGGCAAGAAAGTCGGCGTCGGGCTGGGCACTAACTATGAAGAGTGGCTGCGTCAGAACGTCCAGGGCGTTGATGTTCGCACCTATGATGATGACCCGACTAAATACCAGGATCTGCGTGTAGGCCGTATTGACGCCATTCTGGTTGACCGTCTGGCCGCGCTGGATCTGGTGAAGAAAACTAACAATACGCTGGCGGTAACCGGTGAAGCATTCTCCCGTCAGGAGGCCGGCGTGGCGCTGCGCAAAGGCAACGACGATCTGCTGAAAGCGATTGACGCCGCGATCGCGGATATGCAGAAAGATGGCACCCTGAAGGCGCTGTCAGAGAAATGGTTTGGCGCTGACGTGACGAAATAACGGTCAGTGGTGAAAAAAGGCGCTCCTGGAAGCGCCTTTTTTTATTTAGCGCGTAACTGTGTGCATAATGAAGCATAACTGAGTCAGGAGGGGCCATGTCACTGCAAAATTTAACCCGCTTTCCGCGTCTGGAATTGATTGGCGCGCCGACGCCGCTGGAGTATCTGCCGCGTTTGTCCGATCACCTTGGGCGCGAGATTTTTATCAAACGCGATGATACAACGCCGCTGGCGATGGGAGGCAATAAACTGCGCAAGCTGGAGTTTCTCGCCGCCGATGCGCTGCGGGAAGGGGCAGATACCTTAATCACCGCCGGCGCGATCCAGTCCAACCATGTGCGTCAGACGGCGGCGGTCGCCGCGAAGCTGGGGCTGCACTGCGTGGCGCTACTGGAAAACCCCATTGGCACCGGGGCGGAGAACTATCTGAGCAATGGCAACCGCCTGCTGCTGGATCTGTTTAATACCCAGGTTGAGATGTGCGATGCCCTGACCAATCCTGCCGAACAGCTCGACGAGCTGGCGACCCGCATCGAGGCGCAGGGCTATCGCCCCTACGTCATCCCGGTCGGCGGATCCAATGCGCTCGGGGCGTTAGGCTATGTGGAAAGCGCGCTGGAAATCGCCCAGCAGTGTGAAGGCGCGGTGGAGATCTCATCGGTGGTGGTGGCTTCCGGTAGCGCCGGTACGCATGCCGGGCTGGCTGTGGGACTCGAACAGCTGATGCCGCAGGCGGAACTGATTGGCGTGACGGTATCGCGCTCCGTCGCTGACCAGCTGCCAAAAGTGGTGGCGCTGCAGCAGGCCGTGGCCAACAGCCTCGAGCTGCAGGCGAAAGCCGATATCATGCTGTGGGATGATTACTTTGCCCCAGGCTACGGTACGCCGAACGAGGAAGGCATGGCCGCCGTGAAGCTACTGGCGCAACTGGAAGGTATTTTGCTCGATCCGGTCTATACCGGCAAAGCGATGGCCGGGCTTATCGACGGCATTACGCAGAAGCGTTTTAAGGATGAAGGACCGATTTTGTTCGTCCATACCGGCGGGGCGCCGGCGCTGTTTGCCTATCATCCTCACCTTTAATACAGAAACGACAGCATGCAAGAAAGTATCCAACTGGTCATCGATTCCGCTCCTTTTCTGCTCAAAGGGGCCGTCTTTACGCTGCAGCTGAGCATTGGCGGGATGTTTTTCGGCCTGGTGCTGGGCTTTATCCTGGCGCTGATGCGCATGTCGCCCCTCTGGCCGGTAAAATGGCTGGCGCGCATGTATATCTCCATTTTTCGCGGCACGCCGCTTATCGCCCAGCTGTTTATGATCTACTACGGCTTGCCGCAGTTTGGCATCGAGCTTGACCCGATTCCGGCGGCGATGATCGGCCTGTCGCTCAATACGGCGGCCTACGCGGCGGAAACCCTGCGCGCGGCCATCGCCTCGATCGACAAAGGGCAATGGGAAGCGGCGGCCAGTATCGGCATGACGCCGTGGCAGACGATGCGCCGGGCCATCTTACCCCAGGCGGCACGGGTCGCTTTGCCGCCGCTGTCCAACAGTTTTATCAGCCTGGTCAAAGATACCTCGCTTGCGGCGACGATCCAGGTGCCAGAGCTGTTCCGTCAGGCGCAGCTTATCACCTCGCGAACCCTTGAGGTCTTCACCATGTATCTCGCGGCCTCGTTGATCTACTGGGTGATGGCGACCGTCCTCTCCTCGCTGCAGAACTATTTTGAAAACCAGCTGAACCGCCAGGAGCGTGATCCGAAATGAGTGCGATAGAAGTGAAAAGCCTGGTGAAGAAATTCCATGGCCAGACGGTGCTGCACGGTATCGACCTGGAGGTACAGAAAGGGGAAGTTGTGGCGATCATCGGCCCCAGCGGCTCGGGTAAAACCACTCTGCTGCGCAGCATCAACCTGCTGGAGCAACCGGAGAGCGGCACCATCCGCGTTGGCGATGTGACCATCGACGCCGGTCGCAGCCTGGGGCCGCAGAAAGGACTCATTCGCCAGCTGCGCCAGCATGTCGGCTTTGTCTTCCAGAACTTTAATCTGTTTCCCCACCGTACGGTGCTGGAGAACATTATTGAGGGGCCGGTCATCGTAAAAGGTGAAGATAAGCAGGAGTCGATTGTGCGGGCGCGCGATCTGCTGGCGAAAGTGGGTCTCAGCGGTAAAGAGAATAGCTATCCTCGTCGCCTCTCCGGCGGTCAGCAGCAGCGGGTGGCTATTGCTCGCGCGCTGGCCATGCGTCCGGACGTGATCCTGTTTGATGAGCCAACCTCGGCCCTCGATCCTGAGCTGGTGGGGGAGGTGCTCAACACCATCCGCCAGCTGGCGCAGGAAAAACGCACGATGGTTATCGTGACCCATGAAATGAGTTTCGCCCGCGACGTTGCCGATCGGGCCATCTTTATGGATCAAGGACGCATTGTCGAGCAGGGAGAAGCGAAAGCATTGTTCGCCTCCCCGCAGCAGCCGCGTACTCGCCAGTTCCTCGAAAAATTTCTGATGCAGTAAACCATGCGCTGACGTGGCGGCTTTCCCGGGGGAGGGCCGCCGCTTACAGCCTGTCTTCCCTGCGGCGCGCCACGCTCCTCGTCACCTCTTTGTGCTATTTCTCCCTGTGGCCGTATACACCGCTTCCCATCCCCCCTTGTAGGGTGTAGAAAATGACGGGAAAGTGAGCACGAGGTTCTGCGCTGAGAACGGGAAAAAGGCAAGCCTTCAGACTAATAAATGCGACACCGACAATATTTTATACATATAAATAAGATTTATGTGTTAGTTTTCTGTATTTATAATAATGATTATCAATCAGGAGTTATTTGCACAGCTATGAGGGACAATGATTTTTTCAGCTGGCGGCGGGATATGCTGCATCAATTTCAGTCCGTGGCCGCTGGTGAGGAGGTTTATAATCTCCTGCAACGAGAAACCGAAGCGCTGGAATATGATTACTACACGCTTTGTGTACGCCACCCGGTGCCTTTCACTCGCCCCCGCGTCACCTTCCAGTCGACCTATCCGCGCGCATGGATGTCGCACTACCAGGCCGAGAATTATTTCGCGATAGATCCGGTATTACGCCCGGAGAATTTTATGCGTGGTCATCTGCCATGGGAGGATGGGCTGTTTCGCGATGCGGCGGCATTATGGGACGGCGCCCGCGATCATGGTCTGAAAAAAGGGGTGACCCAGTGCCTGACGTTGCCCAACCATGCGCAGGGTTTTCTCTCTGTCTCCGCGAATAACCGTTTACCGGGCTCTTATCCTGATGATGAACTGGAGATGCGCCTGCGCATGCTGACGGAGCTAAGCTTGTTGGCGCTCCTGCGTCTGGAAGATGAGATGGTCATGCCGCCGGAGATGAAGTTCAGCCGCCGTGAACTGGAAATTCTGAAATGGACCGCGGAAGGGAAGACCTCGGCGGAGGTGGCGATGATTCTTTCTATTTCGGAAAATACGGTGAATTTCCACCAGAAGAATATGCAACGGAAATTCAATGCGCCGAACAAAACGCAGATAGCCTGTTACGCGGTGGCGACAGGGTTAATCTGAGAGCGCCTGTCGTTCTGCGTGCCAGACGTGACACCGGCTGTCAGGGATACTTTCAGCCGGTACAGGATTACTGACGGTAAGCTTGTTTAATTTGCTTAACGGTGCTGGAGAATACGGCAGCCTGAGCCTCATCTTCCATCTGCGCGATCTGCTTTTCCATTTTAATAATCACGCGACCCGCATCCGCCTGGCCCATCGCCTGCAGCATCAGCGTTATCATCGCTTTCAGGCAGGAGACTTCCTGCGCCAGTTCTTGATTATTTTCTGCAGTGGAAAAATCTGGTGTGCTCATCGATATCCTCGTTTACTCGCTGCGCTAATGCGCCTTACCCAATGTGAAGGCCGCGCAGTATACCACAAGCGACGGGAAAAAAAGGAGTGCTTAATTTCTGTTCTCTCATCTGAGCTGTGAATGATTCAGTGCTTCGGATAATACGTAATAGCCGCCAGGCCGCCATTAATTTATTCCATCTATTTAGCACGTTAATATTTGTTACATATTTTGCTGCGTATTTATGCGCTACGTAATCTGTTGTGTTTTTTGTGCTTTCTGTATGAGGATTGTTAAAAAATAAGACGACGGCAACTGACTGTTCTCAATGACTTTCCACTATGTGTGCACAGACATTGCCATAAATGAGCGGCAAATCGAGGTGAGGGCATTTTTTTGCCTTTTAAATTAGCAATAAAACCCGGTAATATGTGGGAGATAAAGTATCAGTAGCGTTATCCCTCATTCTGGAGATTATTCCTTTGATCAACGTTCTTCTTGTTGATGACCACGAACTGGTGCGCGCAGGGATACGACGCATTCTGGAAGATATAAAAGGGATTAAAGTCGCTGGCGAAGCCTGTTGCGGCGAGGACGCCGTGAAGTGGTGCCGGGCTAATTCCGCAGATGTCGTCCTGATGGACATGAACATGCCCGGGATCGGTGGTCTTGAAGCCACGCGCAAAATCGCGCGCTCCGTGGCGGGCACGAAAGTGATCATGCTCACCGTGCATACCGAGAATCCTCTACCTGCCAAGGTCATGCAGGCGGGGGCGGCGGGCTATCTTAGCAAGGGTGCTGCACCGCAGGAAGTGGTGAATGCGATCCGCTGCGTGGCGTCCGGACAACGTTACATTGCTTCCGATATTGCTCAGCAAATGGCGCTAAGTCAGATTGAACCGGAAAAAACGGAATCGCCGTTTGCCAGTTTGTCTGAACGCGAATTGCAGATTATGCTGATGATCACCAAAGGTCAGAAGGTGAATGAGATCTCAGAGCAGCTCAATCTGAGTCCCAAAACGGTTAACAGCTATCGCTACCGAATGTTCAGCAAATTAAACATTCATGGCGATGTGGAGCTGACCCACCTGGCAATTCGCCATGGCCTGTGTAATGCGGAGTCGTTAGCAAGCCAGTGAGTGATGTTTTTGACGCAAAAGCTTTCCTGAAAACGGTGACCAGCCAGCCCGGTGTGTATCGGATGTATGATGCTGGCGGGACCGTCATCTATGTTGGCAAAGCCAAAGATCTGAAAAAGCGGCTCAGCAGCTATTTCCGCAGCAATCTCGCGTCGCGTAAAACCGAAGCGCTGGTGGCGCTGATTGCGCAGATTGACGTGACCGTCACTCACACCGAGACGGAAGCGCTGCTGCTGGAGCACAACTATATCAAGCTGTACCAGCCGCGTTACAACGTGCTGTTGCGCGATGATAAGTCTTATCCTTTTATTTTCCTCAGCGGTGATACTCATCCACGTCTGGCGATGCATCGCGGCGCCAAACATGCGAAAGGCGAGTACTTTGGTCCTTTCCCCAACGGCTATGCCGTGCGGGAGACCCTGGCGCTGCTGCAGAAAATTTTTCCTGTTCGCCAGTGCGAAAATAGCGTCTATCGCAACCGCTCGCGTCCCTGCCTGCAGTATCAGATTGGCCGCTGTCTGGGGCCGTGCGTGGCGGGGCTGGTCAGCGAAGAAGAGTATGCTCAGCAGGTTGAGTATGTACGGCTGTTCCTTGCCGGCAAGGACGATCAGGTCCTGACCCAGCTCATCGCCAGAATGGAGAAAGCGAGCCAAAGTCTGGAGTTTGAAGAGGCCGCGCGCATTCGCGACCAGATTCAGGCGGTCCGCCGGGTGACGGAGAAACAGTTTGTTTCTAATACCGGCGACGATCTTGACGTTATCGGCGTCGCCTTTGAGGCCGGCATGGCCTGCGTCCATGTGCTGTTTATCCGCCAGGGCAAAGTGCTGGGCAGCCGGAGCTACTTCCCGAAAGTGCCGGGCGGCACTGAGCTGGGAGAGGTCGTGGAGACCTTTGTCGGTCAGTTCTACCTGCAGGGTAGCCAGATGCGTACCCTGCCGGGGGAGATTTTGCTCGACTTCAGTCTTGGTGATAAGACGCTGCTGGCCGAGTCGCTGTCGGAGCTGGCGGGACGCCGAATCAATGTGCAGACTAAACCGCGCGGCGACAGAGCGCGTTACCTTAAGCTGGCGCGCACCAACGCTGCGACGGCGTTAACCACTAAATTGGCTCAGCAGTCGACCATTCATCAGCGCCTGCAGGCGCTGGCCACCGTGCTGGAACTGCCGGCCGTGAAGCGAATGGAGTGCTTTGATATCAGCCACACCATGGGCGAGCAGACCGTGGCGTCCTGCGTGGTGTTTGACAGCAATGGTCCGCTGCGTGCGGAGTACCGGCGCTATAATATCACCGGCATCACCCCTGGCGATGACTACGCGGCGATGAATCAGGTCCTGCGCCGTCGCTATGGTAAAGCGATTGATGAAAATAAAATTCCGGATGTGATCCTGATAGATGGCGGAAAGGGGCAGCTGGCGCAGGCGAAAGCGGTGTTTGCCGAACTGGATGTTCCCTGGGATAAACATCATCCGCTGCTGCTGGGCGTGGCGAAAGGCAGCGATCGTAAAGCCGGCCTGGAAACGTTATTCTTTGAACCGGAAGGCGAGGGGTTTAGCCTGCCGCCGGATTCGCCCGCTCTGCACGTAATCCAGCACATCCGCGATGAATCGCACGATCATGCGATTTCCGGACATCGTAAAAAACGGGCGAAAGTGAAGAGCACCAGCTCGCTTGAGACTATCGAGGGAGTGGGGCCGAAGCGTCGCCAGATGCTGCTGAAGTATATGGGTGGGCTGCAGGGGCTGCAGCAGGCCAGCGTCGAGGAAATTGCTAAAGTACCGGGCATCTCTCACGGTCTGGCAGAAAAGATCTTCTACTCGTTGAAACATTAGGGGCTCTGTAGCAACATAGGGCTAATTTTTACTTACAACAGATAGTTACCCGTCACTATGCAATTTAATATCCCTACGTTGCTTACTCTGTTTCGCGTCATCCTGATCCCGTTCTTTGTGCTGGCGTTTTATCTCCCCTTTAGCTGGGCGCCGTTTGCCTGCGCGTTAATTTTCTTTGTCGCCGCCGTGACCGACTGGTTTGATGGTTTTCTGGCTCGTCGCTGGAATCAGAGCACCCGGTTTGGCGCCTTCCTGGACCCGGTGGCGGATAAAGTCATGGTGGCTATCGCCATGGTGCTGGTTGCCGAGCACTATCACACCTGGTGGGTCACGCTGCCGGCGGCGACCATGATCGCGCGTGAAATAATTATTTCGGCACTGCGCGAATGGATGGCTGAGCTCGGGAAACGCAGCAGCGTGGCGGTCTCGTGGATTGGCAAAGTTAAAACGACCGCACAGATGGCCGCCCTGGTATGGATGCTGTGGCGTCCTTATCCGTGGGTAGAGTGGGCCGGGATCGCGCTTTTCCTCGTGGCGGCGGTGCTGACGCTGTGGTCGATGCTGCAGTATCTGAACGCGGCGCGCGGCGATTTGCTTGATCAGTGATCGTTTCGCCGTTATTTTCAGCAAACGATGCAAAGTTGCGAAAAATACCGTTGACTCACCGCGAGAGATAAGTAGAATGCAACGCATCGAACGGCGGCACAGTCTTCCAGACGATAACAAAATCAAGTGATTAGCAAATAACTTGATAATGCGGGAATAGCTCAGTTGGTAGAGCACGACCTTGCCAAGGTCGGGGTCGCGAGTTCGAGTCTCGTTTCCCGCTCCAGATTAACAGCATCGGCAGTAGCGGGTGCTTCAGTATTAAAGGCGCGTTAGCAAAGCGGTTATGTAGCGGATTGCAAATCCGTCTAGTCCGGTTCGACTCCGGAACGCGCCTCCACTTTCTATCCCGAGCCCGGATGGTGGAATCGGTAGACACAAGGGATTTAAAATCCCTCGGCGTTCGCGCTGTGTGGGTTCAAGTCCCACTCCGGGTACCATTGGGATAAAAGCAGAATAATCAAAGCAATAAGCAGTGTCGTGAAACCACCTACGGGTGGTTTTTTTGTTTCAAAACCACCCATTTCATAATATCACTTCATACTAGTTTTCTTGTCCACCTTGCTCTTCCCCCAGGATAACCGCACCCGGCTAAACCGTCGCGCCTCGTGGAATAATGTCGTTAGGATGATTTCGCTCCCCCAAACCGGCAGGGGGAGGCAAATCGATACTCTGCGTGCCAGAGGCCGGAGGTGAAACCGTCTCTAGAGTTCGAGGTTGAACGAAAGGACTTTCGATATAATTACCATCTCATCCGTAAGCGAGGAGAATTTTCCGGTAAATCTTTCTTCAGACTCAGGTGTCAAACTATATAGTGAATAATTTTCACCCGAAGATATACGCTCCAGTTGAAGATAGGCGGGTTTCTGCAAGGCAAAAGCCAACAGATAGAAATTAGTCGTGTGGTGAGAAAGTTCAGTGACTAATTCAGGGAGTTGCTTTGCTATATCTATTTCCTCTCTACAGCAAATCACAAAAAGCTTCCCTTCTTTGCTTTTTAATATGTTTCTGAATCTTTTAACCGCGCGGACGTAATACTCATAATCAGCAGGAGTATTTGGGTCGCGATGCGTGAATATATCATTCAGACGATATTTTTCTTTGTATTTATTGTGGTGTGCTCCGGGTTCTCGCGACTGGCGACGTAATGAGCTGTACTCATTTTTATCTAAAAATGAGGTAAAATCATCCCTCAGGCAGTCGATAATCATCGCTGGACAGGAAAATAGCCAGTCAAAAGGCAGTGATATCTTTTTCAGGTTGAATTTTTTCAATGTCCATGAAGTTAAACAATGGCTGCCCAGGGAGACAATATGTTTGACGTGCATTGAATCATCAGGAGCACTCTCTGTTAACGCTTGTGGTGTGTAACTGAATTTATCAGATGACATTCTGGATTTCGTGAAAGCAATAAACTCGTCACTATGCATCAGCGATGAGTTAAGAAGTTCTGCTGATTCTGCAAGTGACTTATTAGCAATGGCGTTGAGGTAGTTTTTCAGACCATCGCTATCTGCCGGTCGACCGAGTAGCGTTTTATAAGTTGTTTTATTAGATGTATTTTCAGGTATTTTTCTTTAATGTCATATCTCATTTTTTATCCAATTGAAGCTGTAGTCTTTCTTTATTTTATTGCTGCTAAAACAGGTAGGCATACAAATTGTGTGGGATTATGTCAAATAGACAGGATATTGGCAATCGAGGAAATACGGGCTGCTACAGAGGACGCGGTTATTGAAGACGCTCGCCAGAATCTACGGATCCTGATGCTTGGACTGACAGGGAAAATATCCCGGAGGAGAGCATCGCACGCAGGCGAATGAATCCATCACGCTCAGCGGCGATCGTTCATTTGTCCCAGGACAAAACGATCTCTCCTTGCTACTATCAACCGGACTTTTATCCCAGCCTGCCGGAGGCATCATGTTCACAGGGCTTTGCGCATTTCCGCTGACGCCGCTGCATCAGCAGCATCTTGATGAAAAGGCGTTTATCCGTATTCTCTCTCGTCTTACCGATACCGGAGTCGACTCTCTGGGCATCTTAGGCTCGACCGGCAGCTACGCGTATCTGAATCGTGAGCAGCGCAAGCGGGTGGTGCAGGTGGCGAAAGCGCATGTTGGGTCGATCCCGATGATGGTTGGCGTCGGCGCCATCGCTACCAGCGAGGTGCTGCGCCTGGTGGAGGATGCCCAGCAGGCCGGGGCGGATGCGTTATTACTGCCGATGATGTCCTATCAGCCGCTTTCTGCGGAGGAGATCTTTGCCTTCTACGAAGAGGTCTGTCGGCACGTCTCGGTTCCGGTTTGCCTGTATGACAATCCCCGCACCACTCACGTCACGCTGGCGGATGAGCTGCAGGGGCGCATCGCCGCCTTGCCGGCCATCGCTTCGATTAAAATTCCCGGCTTGCCTGAGCCGCAGGCGAGTGAGCGGGTGGCAACGCTACGCCGTCATCTTCCTGCCCGCGTTACGCTTGGCGCCAGCGGCGATGCCCTGGCGACGGCGGGATTGCAGGCCGGTTGCCAAGTCTGGTACTCGGTTTGCGGCGGGCTCTTTCCCCAGCTTTCAGGGGCGCTGGTAAGGGCGATTCGTTCTGGCGACGCGGCACGGGTTGCGGCGCTGAATGCGCAGCTGGCCCCGCTCTGGCGATGCTTCGACCGCTATGGCGGCAGCCTGCGGGTAATCGCCAGCGCGGCGGCCATTCTGGGGCTGTGCGACCCTGACTGCCTTCCCCGCCCCTTGCTGCCGTTAGGGGAGGAGGCCATTCGCGAAGTGGCGGCGGCGCTGCACGGCCTGGCCTGATGGGCATGGGAAGGCGGATTGCCGCGCCTGGTGGCTTTCTGTCGGCAATTCGGCTACTGTAGGCCCGATTTTTACCATGCGAGCCTGTGAATGAATACCGGACCTTTAAACGAAAACGAACTGGAATGGCTGGACGAGACGCTGGCGAAATACGCCACCGAAGGCGCTATTCTGGATGTGTCTGAACTGGATGGCCTGCTGACGGCTATCCTCTCTGCACCGACCGATATCGAACCAGCCCAGTGGCTGGTGGCGATCTGGGGCGGGGCGGATAATGTGCCGCGCTGGGCCAACGACCGCGAGCGCGATCGCTTTGTCGATCTGACGCTGCAGCATATGAGCGACATCGCTGAACGCCTGGAGTCCTATCCCGATCAGTTCGAACCGCTGTTTGGCACCCGCGAAGCGGAAGGTCAGGAGCTGACGATCGTCGAAGAGTGGTGCTTTGGCTACCTGCGCGGCGTAGCGCTGAGCGACTGGTCGACGCTGCCCGCTGAACTTAAGCCGGCGCTGGACGCTATCGCGCTCCACGGCAGCGAAGCGCAGTTTACCGCGCTGGATAATCTGACGGCGGATGAGTTTATTGACAGCATCGAGCGTATCACGCCGGCGGCGCTGGCGCTTTACCAGTACTGGATGGCGAATCCCCTGCCGGTGGTGGTTCCGCAGCCGGTCAGAAATGAGGCGAAGGTCGGACGCAACGATCCCTGCCCGTGCGGGAGCGGAAAAAAGTATAAGCAGTGCTGCTTAGCAAAATAAAACCTGGGGGCCAGCCGGCCCCTTTTTTATCCCACCGCAGGCAGCAGTCCGGCGACGATACTGAACTGAATCGCCACAATACCGATCCCGCACAGCAGAACCAGCCACAGCGCCGGCGCGCCGCCGACCACCCGCCAGGCAGCCTGCGGATGTTGTCGGCGGCTCTTCATTGCCAGCAGGGCAGGCAACATCAGGGCCAGCACGGCGAGTGCCACCCCGGCGTAGCCCAGGGCCATAACAAAACCGCGGGGATAGAACAGGGCGAACGCCACCGGCGGCAGGAAGGTGATCGCGCCGCTCTGCAGACGTCCGCTGACGCTGTTTTTGCGTTGAAACACATCGGCCAGGTAATCAAACAAGCCGAGCGAGACGCCGAGGAATGAGGTCGCCAGCGCGAGGTCGGCAAACAGGTGTACGGCCAGCTCCACGTGCGGCGACGCCACCACTTCGCGGATCGCCTCCAGCAGGCCATTAAGACCAGCGTTTTTGGCCAGCAGAGCGGTAAAAGCGGGAGGGTTGATACTCCCCAGCGTCGCCAGCTGCCAGAAAATATAAGCCACCAGCGGAATAAAGCTGCCGATAATAAATACCCGGCGCAGTTTACGGATATCGCCGCCAAGATAGCTGACGATGCTCGGCACACTGCCGTGAAAACCAAAGGAGGTAAAGATCACCGGAATGGCGGACAGGGCCAGGCCTTGCTCAACCGGCAGCGTCAACAGATTGACCTGATGAATATGCGGCATCAGTAGCGCCAGCATAATCACCAGAAAGATGATTTTGGCGCTGAACAGGAAGCGATTGAATAAGTCGACCAGCGAGGTACCGATGCACACCACCGCCCCGCCCAGCGCCGTAAACAAAAGTACGCCGGCCGCCGGCGGCAGCTGCCAGTCCAGCCACTGGTTGAGGCTGGAGGCGAGCAATTCACCGGCGCCACTGATATAGGCCGCCGTGAGGGCATACAGCAGAAACAGCATGCAGAACCCGGTAACCCACTGCCCGTAACGGCCCAGATAGCGTGCGGCCAGGGAACCGAGCCCCATGTCGGCAGGCACGTGCTGGTAGACTTCCAGCAGCAACAGGGCGGTATAGCACATCAACGCCCACAAGGTGAAAAGTAAACCCAGCGTGACGGCAAACCCGACGCCGGCGGCGGCCAAGGGCATCGCCAACATTCCTGCACCGATAGTGGTGCCAGCTACGATTAAAATACTGCCCAGAGTGCGGTTTTTCACGCTTTTCGCTATCCCTACAGCTAATAACAATAAATTATGCCGCGCAGAGTAGGGGATATTACAGCGTTCGTCAAATGAGGGTTACAAGTCCTGTAATTTTATCTTTACGCATTTAAGGGTGCGAAAGCCTGCGCTGGCGCAAGGCGCCGATGGCATGGCTGGCCTAAGCTGGTGGTTTTCAGGAGGGGTTATGTCTTCTATTCATGGTCATGAAGTTTTACAGATGATGCTCGCCTCGGGTGAGTCCTGGACGGTCGCCTCGCTGGAGGCCGCCATTCGCCGCCGCTTTGGCGAAGAGGCGCGGTTTCACACCTGTTCAGCAGAGAATCTAAGCGCCGCAGAGCTGGTGGCGTTTTTAGAGAAAAAAGGCAAATTTATTGCCAGAGAGGAAGGTTTTACTACCGCAGAAAATAAGATTTGCCGGCATTAAAATGGCCGCGACACGGGGGTGTCGCGGCGCGGAAGATTAATTCTGTGTGTCGAGGGTCGCCAGTTCTTTATCGATAAAGTACAGGCCTTCGCCACTTTTTCCAACGAGGGTCAGTTTATCAATCACCGATTTAAATAATTTCTCTTCTTCGTGCTGTTCAGCGACATACCACTGCAGGAAATTAAAGGTCGGGTAATCCTGACTGGTCATGGCGGCGTGCGCCAGTTCATTAATTTTTTGCGTGATCAGCTGCTCGTGCTCATAGGTCTGGCGGAACAGCTCGTCCAGTGAGGCATATTCGGCAAACGGGGAGGCGATCGCGTTGATGCGCGGCAGGCTGCCGGTGTCGGTCAGGTAGTCGAACAGGCGCTGCATATGGGTCATCTCTTCCTGGGCATGGCGACGCAGGAAGGCCGCAGCCCCTTCAAAACTGTGGTAACTGCACCAGGCGCTCATCTGCTGATAGAGAAGAGAAGAATAAAGTTCAAGATTCATCTGTTCATTCAGTTTGTCGATCATTTCCGTTTTCAGCATTGTCGCGCTCCTGGAATTAAAAAATAGATGTTATCGGCTGCCACTATAATTTGTTATTTAATTATTTGCAAAAAGTAAATTTAAAAATGTTTTATTTAAAATGCTAATGGGAATAACACGCATTGGCAATTTAATAATAAATGAGAATGGTTTTAATTTATTATTAATTGTGGTGGAAAATGGTATGACCGGCCAACGGGCTGCGAGGTAGAGCGCGCGAGGTGAGGGGGGCATGCCTGGGGGCGGGGACCTGGCGACTGGACTGGCGGAGAGGGCGAAAGTGTGAAGCGCTGCGTAATTTTTAAAACAACTTTTCATAAAATTTGAAAGTTTGTTTTCCAGGTAGTAGAGTGCAGTCAACGCCAATGACATTCTGCGGGCAGGCCCGCACAGCATTCAGGAGAGTAAACCATGAAGATTGCACTGATGATGGAGAACAGCCAGGCGAACAAAAACGCCATCATCCTTAAGGAGCTTAACGCCGTTGCTGACGAAAAAGGATTCCCGGTGTTCAACGTCGGCATGAGCGATGAGCACGATCATCATCTGACCTACATTCATCTCGGGATCATGGCCAGCATCCTGCTGAATTCGAAAGCGGTCGACTTCGTGGTCACCGGCTGCGGTACCGGTCAGGGGGCGCTGATGTCGCTGAATATTCACCCGGGCGTGGTCTGCGGCTACTGTATCGATCCGGCGGACGCGTTCCTGTTTGCTCAGATCAACAATGGTAATGCGCTGTCCCTACCGTTTGCCAAAGGTTTCGGCTGGGGCGCGGAGCTGAATGTACGCTTTATCTTTGAAAAAGCGTTTACCGGCCGCAACGGCGAAGGCTATCCGCCGGAGCGCAAAGAGCCGCAGGTGCGAAATGCCGGGATCCTCAACCAGGTTAAAGCGGCAGTGGTAAAAGACAACTATCTCGACACCCTGCGCGCCATCGATCCGGAGCTGGTGAAAACCGCGGTATCCGGCCCACGCTTCCAGCAGTGCTTCTTCGAAAACTGTCAGGATAAAGCCATCGAAGCCTTTGTTCGCCAGATCGTCGGTTAACCGTCATCAGGGCCAGCGCCGCTGGCCCTTCCATCATTATTTCTTCTTCTCCGACACGCTGCTGCCGGCCGTTTTGGCCAGATGCAGGCTGTCGATCATCCCTACCAGACAGATCACCGCGATAAAGACAAACGACAGACGAAAGCTGATCCCCGGCAGCGTGGAAAGGTGCAGCCAGTCGCCGACCTGCTCGCCCAGGCGAATGCCAATCGCCCCGAGCGTGATCCCCAGCCCCACCGCCAGCTGCGACGCGGTACTGAACAGCGTATTGGCATCACTCATCTGCGCGGCGGGGACATCGGCAAAGGCCAGCGTGCTTACGCCCGTAAACTGGATCGAGCGAAATACCCCGCCGAGATAAAGGATTAACATGATGGCCCAGACCGGCGTCTGCGGCGTGAGCAGCGCACAGGCCAGCAGTGAACAGACGTTCAGTGCACCGTTGATCAACAGCAGTCGGCGAAAGCCCAGCCAGCGGATCAGCGGCGTGGTGGCGGGTTTGATGGTCAAATTGCCGACAAACACCGCCAGCACCAGCAGGCCGGAGTGGAAGGGATCCATGCCGAACCCTACCTGAAACAGCAGCGGCAGCAGAAAGGGGACCGCGCTGATGGAGGAGCGGAACAGCGAGCCGCCATACATTGTCACCCGGAACGTTGGCACCTGCAGGGCGTCGAGACGAACCATGGGCGCCGTCGCCCGGCGGAAGTGGCGTATAGCATATGTCAGACAGCCGAAGCCAAGCACGGCGAGAGCCAGCGTCGGCCAAATCTGCGGCTGGCGATCGCCGAGCCGTTCCATCGCGGTGACCAGACTGACCATCGCGACTGCGGTGGTGATAAAGCCGGTGAGATCGAAGGAGCGCCGTTCCGTTTCGCGAATATCAGGGATAATGCGCAGCGCAAGGATGATGGCTGCGAGGCCCAGCGGGACATTGATAAAGAAGATCCAGTGCCAGCTGGCGTAGCGGGTGATAAAGCCGCCCAAAGGCGGGCCGATAATGGGGGCCACCAGCGCCGGCCAGGTGAGGGTAGCGATGGCTTTGATCAGCAGGTGTTTCGGCGTGGTTCGCAGTACCGCCAGGCGACCGACGGGGACCATCAGCGCGCCTCCGATCCCCTGCAGGATACGCATGGCGACAAAAGTATGCACCTCGGTGGAGAGGCCGCAGAAGACCGAGGCAAGGGTAAAGATCGCCAGGGCGAGGGTAAAAATAGCGCGGGCGCCGAAGCGATCGGCGATCCAACCGCTGGCCGGGATCAGTACCGCGAGGGTGATCAGATAGGCGCTGATGCCGATATTCAGCTCGACCGCGGTGACGCCAAAATCTTTCGCCATATCGGGCAGCGCGGTGGCTATCACCGTCCCGTCGAGAAACTCCATAAAAAAAGCACCGGCCACCAGCAGCGCAGGCGCTGAAAAAGCACGTTCGTCTCTGGAAGAGATCGCGGTATTCATGTTGTCACTGCCATCAAGAATGTGAGCCTGAGCAAAGCGGCAGGAGAAGTTCCGCCGCCAGTAGGGTAGATAAAAAAACCTGCGACGGCAGGTTTTTTTATCTGTGAAAATTTAGGGTACTATTACGCTCCTGAAAAAAGGAGTAATTAATGTCTCAACATCTTACCGAACACGATGAGCTGGTTTCCGATGTGGTTGCCTGCCAGCTGGTTATCAAACAGATCCTCGATGTCATTGACGTCATTGCGCCCGTGGAAGTGCGTGAAAAAATGACCACTCAGTTGAAAGCTATCGACTTCGCCAGCCATCCGGCCTCTGCCGATCCGGTGACCCTTCGCGCGGTGCAAAAAGCGATCGCATTGATTGAGCTGAAGTTTACCCCGCAGGAAGAGACGCATTAATAACAGGCCTCGCCGTTTACCGGCGGGGCCTTCTTCTTTAATGGGAAACGACGGTCTGCGCAGGCGCAGGGGCAGCATCTTTGAACAATTTGCTGTTGCCCCAACACTCTTCGTAGCGATGACCGACCAGATCCTCCACGATAACTCGTACATCCGGCGCGATATCGCTGATTTTTCCGCCCGCTTTGATCCGCGCGACTTCCTGCAGCACCACCAGATGAGCTTTACGATCCAGCTTCATCTGCTTGCTGAAGACGATGGCGGCCAACGCTAACGCGATCACCCCGACGCAGAATACCACCGCGATAGCGGTCACCGCGCTTTCCGGTTGGCTGTGCGCTTTTGACTGGAAACCGTAGAAGCTCAGGATCGCCCCCATCGAGAACACCACAATCGAGCGCAGAATTTTCCCTGAGAAGGTCATGGCGCCGGCATAGATCCCTTCCCGACGGCGTCCGGTGTAGATCTCATCGACATCGGCCAGGAAGGTGTAAACGGTCCAGGGAATGTAGTAAACCCCGCCGGTACCCAGGCCGAACAGTACGGTAATGCCGAACATCAGCACCGTCGCCAGGCCTGACGGCAGATGGAAGAACCACAGCGAGGTATACAGCAGGACCGCGAAAATCACGATCCCCAGCGCCAGAATATAGGGTTTACTGAAGCCTTTTTTTACGCACAGGCCGATAAACAGCGCTGTAGAGATCAGTTGCAGAATCGAGTTCAGGCTATTCAGTCCGGCGACCATCGCCGGGTCGTGCTGAAGAACGAATATCACGAAATAGGTAAAGATGGAGGCAAACAGCCATTCAGCGCCAAACCCGCACAGGTACATACCAAGATGTTTGCGGAATACGCGCAGATAAAAGGTGGAACGCATGTCTTTTGCCAGCGACAGCAGGGTGCTCAGCAGCCCTTTCCTGGCGCTGGTTTCTATTTCTTCCTCGCGCTTTCGTTCCCAGCTGCACAGCCACAGGCAGGAAATCGCGACGATGAGGATAACGCCGTAGGTCAGACCGGTGAGGAAGAAAGGGGTGGCAGAATCTTTGCCATACAGCAGAATGAACTGTCCGGGAATAAACGCCGCAAGGAAGTTGGCTAGCTTGCCGAAAATGGCTTTATAGCCGGTCAGTTTTGAGCGCAGCGAGAAATCATCGGTCATCTCTGTCGCCAGCGTTTCATAAGGCACCATGATAGAGGTGTAGATGATCTCAAACACCACATAGGTGCAGAGGTAGTACCAGAAACTCAGGCCTTCCACCCACAGCAGCGGGTAGAACATCATCAAGGGGATGCCGATCAGCAGAAAGAAACGCCGGCGGCCAAAGCGCTTGCCTAAGCGCGTTTTGCCAAAGTTATCGGTGAGATAGCCCATCAGCGGGTTGCTGATAGCATCGATGATGCTGGCGACGGAGAAGATAAATGAGGCCTCGATCAGCGTCAGGCCGCAAAAAGTCGTATAAAAATAGAGCAGCCAGGCGCCGCTTATCGCCAGCGCGCCACTCCCCAACAGATTACCACCGCCGTAAGCTAACTGATGGCGTAACAAGATCGGTCTTCCCTGCAGCCCTTCAGGGGCTGAAGCCGTGTATCTAGCCATAAAAAAATAAACCTCGTGTTTTATATTTTTGAAACACTGTTTTTATATTTCTTTGTGGCTTGATAAAAAGTGACCGCGCTCACTAATCCCTGAGAAGGGGTAACGGTGACGAGGGAATGCGATCGCGTTAAAACTTTTTTATTCTATTGGGGAATAAATGAGGTGGAAAAATTGACATAACTGATTTAAAGCGAGAGACGGGGCAGCGTGGGCACGCTCCCCCTGACAGAGCGAAAATGGCTGACTAATGCGGCTTCCGTGGTTCTCCGACCAATGCCATCAGACGCCGATCGGTCTGCTCCATTCCGAGACCAGCTTTATCGGCATTGCGGATTTCCTCAAGCACGCTTTGCAACAGCAGACCATCCTGTTGCTGCTCTTCCGCCAGCAGCGTCAGAAATCGCCAGGTGTTGTCGTCGCTTTGTGCCCTGGCTTCTTCGGCAAGACCGCTCAGCATACTGCTTCGCTGTTGGTAATCGTTCAGGGTTTGGGTAAACAGATCTTCCAGCGAGGTGCATTCGGGATTACAGGCGCGGTCGGGATTCACTATCGGCCAGCTGCCGGCTTTTTTCAGATAGTCAAATACGCGCATGGTGAGGGTAATGCTGCTTTGCGCGCGGGTGCGCAAAAATGTCGCGGCGCCGTCGAAGCGATGCCGGGCACACCACTCGCTTAAGTTCAGGTAAACGTTAGAGGCGTGAAACTCAAGATTCATCTGGGTGTTTAGCTTTTGTGCCATTCCTGGAACTGCCATAAAAAAATATCCTTATTAACCGGGAAGGGGTTACTGATGCGTGTCGACAGATCCTGCGGATAACCACAAGATAAAATAGTGACACGCGGCACTGTTGCAGAATAATAAAACTCTACACATTCCGTATGAGTCGGGTATTTTTTCCATTTGCCGACGATTTAAGAATACTCGCTCAACGGAATTAAGAAAACTCTCAATCGCGGTAATTTACGTTTTGTTACACCATTATTTTTAGAGGGTATCTGGACTGAAATCATGTGCCGTTGGCCGGGGCTTGCTGGCATCGCGTTAGTGATAAGTTATAGGTATTTGACTACGAAATTTGTCGTAGAACAGAGCGGAATAAGTTATTTCAAGCGTAATGTTTCTGGCTAATGATCATTATTTTTATTTTTTGTTGCAGGCTTTTATTTGAAGCGGAATATTTTTTCAATTCGGTATTAATTACGGAAAAGATCCGTTTTTTCGCGATATTAAGCGGTCCCGGTCGCCCGGCGATACGGGGCTGTTGTCACTTAAGAGGCACAGAGGCGAACGCCCTTTACGAGGCCGGCAATCGCCGGGGATAACAGCGCTGTAACCCTCTGTTAAACATCCTCTGACATCACAAGGATAAGTCTGCTGGTGGTATAGATGATCCTGCTATAGCCCGGTAAAATTGTATGACAATTGTGTCATTTTTTATGTCATTTTTTGCTAAATGTATGCACGCAATTACTGTAATTCCGCGATGTGATAATGCTCTCGTATGGAGAAATAATTTCCGGGTATTACTACTCTAACAACGGCAGTGGGGAATGCGATTTTTCTAATGCCTTGTTTTGATGCCGATAAAATTGTTAATTCCGATTTTTCCCTACATGAAAGCGAATTAAAGCTGGAGTTTACCATGCACAAATTTACTAAAGCGCTGGCGGCCATTGGTCTCGCTGCGGTTATGTCACAATCAGCTATGGCGGAAAATTTGAAACTGGGTTTTCTGGTGAAGCAGCCGGAAGAGCCATGGTTCCAGACTGAGTGGAAATTTGCTGATAAAGCAGGAAAAGATTTAGGGTTTGACGTCATTAAAATTGCGGTTCCGGATGGTGAGAAAACCCTCAACGCAATCGACAGCCTGGCAGCCAGCGGCGCGAAGGGCTTTGTCATCTGTACCCCCGATCCCAAGCTCGGGTCGGCGATTGTCGCCAAAGCGCGCGGCTATGACATGAAGGTCATTACCGTCGATGACCAGTTCGTCAATGCGAAAGGCAAACCGATGGAGAGCGTACCGCTGGTGATGATGGCGGCCAGCGAAATCGGCGCCCGCCAGGGGCAGGAACTCTATAAAGAGATGCAAAAACGCGGCTGGGATGTTAAAGACACCGCGGTGATGGCTATCACCGCCGATGAGCTGGACACCGCCCGTCGTCGCACCACCGGCTCCATCGATGCCCTGAAGGCAGCCGGCTTCCCGGACGCGCAAATCTACCGCGTGCCGACAAAATCTAACGATATCCCGGGGGCGTTTGACGCCGGTAACTCCATGCTGGTCCAGCACCCGCAGGTGAAACACTGGCTGATCGTGGGGATGAACGACAACACCGTGCTCGGCGGCGTGCGTGCCACTGAAGGCCAGGGCTTTAAAGCACCGGATGTGATTGGCATCGGCATCAACGGTGTGGATGCGGTCAACGAACTGTCGAAGGCGCAACCGACCGGCTTCTATGGTTCCCTGCTGCCAAGCCCGGATATTCATGGCTATAAAACCAGCGAAATGCTCTACAACTGGGTCACTAAGGGCGTTGAGCCGCCGAAGTTCACGGCGGTGACCGATGTGGTGCTGATTACCCGCGATAACTTCAAAGAAGAGCTGGCGAAAAAAGGGCTGTAACAGCCCGGTTGAACTGGCCCCCGCCGCGGCGGGGGCTGAGTGCTGAAGAGCGGAGTCGTTATGCAACAGTCTACCCCTTATCTCTCATTTCGCGGCATCACCATGACGTTCCCTGGCGTAAAGGCTTTGTCCGATATCAGTTTTGACTGCTACCCCGGACAGATCCACGCGCTGATGGGTGAAAATGGCGCAGGCAAATCGACGCTGCTGAAAATTCTCAGCGGCAACTATATTCCGACCGCTGGCCACCTGCAGATCGGCGGCCAGCAGATGGCGTTCAGCAATACCATGGAGGCGCTGAACGCCGGCGTGGCGATTATCTACCAGGAGCTGCATCTGATCCCGGAGATGACCGTCGCCGAAAATATCTATCTTGGCCAGCTACCGCACAGAGGCGGTATCGTCAACCGATCGTTGCTCAACTATGAGGCCCGCCTGCAGCTGGAACATCTGGGGCTGGATATCGATCCGGAGACGCCGCTGAAGTATCTCTCTATAGGCCAGTGGCAGATGGTGGAGATTGCCAAAGCGCTGGCGCGCAATGCCAAGATCATCGCTTTCGATGAACCGACCAGTTCGCTCTCCGCCCGCGAGATAGACAATCTGTTTCGCGTTATCCGCGAACTGCGGGAGGAGGGGCGAGTCATCATCTATGTTTCGCACCGGATGGAAGAAATTTTTGCCCTCAGCGATGCCATCACCGTCTTTAAGGATGGCCGCTATGTCTGCACTTTTGACGATATGCCGAGCGTCAGTCATGACGCCCTGGTTCAGGCGATGGTGGGGCGCAATCTGGGCGATATATACGGCTGGAAACCTCGCCCCTATGGCGAAGAGCGGCTGCGTCTGGAGGAGGTCAAAGCACCGGGCGTGCGTACGCCGGTCAGCCTCTCGGTACGCAGTGGCGAAATCGTCGGCCTGTTCGGGCTGGTGGGCGCCGGGCGCAGCGAACTGATGAAAGGCTTATTTGGCGGCACCCGGATCACCGGCGGTCAGGTGTATATCGATGGCCAGCCCGTCGACATTCGTAAACCGGCCCAGGCCATCCAGGCCGGGATGATGCTGTGCCCGGAAGATCGCAAAGCAGAGGGGATTATTCCGGTTCACTCCGTACGCGACAATATCAATATCAGCGCCCGGCGCAAGCATATTCACGCTGGCTGCCTGATCAACAACGCCTGGGAGGCAGACAATGCCGATCAGCATATCCAGTCGCTGAACATTAAAACGCCTGGCCCGGAACAGCTGATCATGAACCTGTCGGGCGGCAACCAGCAGAAAGCGATCCTTGGCCGCTGGCTGTCGGAAGAGATGAAGGTGATCCTGCTCGATGAGCCCACCCGCGGCATCGACGTCGGCGCCAAACATGAAATTTACAACGTGATATATGGCCTCGCCGCCTCAGGTGTTGCCGTGGTGTTTGCCTCCAGCGACCTGCCGGAAGTGCTGGGCGTCGCTGACCGCATCGTGGTGATGCGCGAGGGGCAAATCGCCGGCGAACTGCTGCATGAAGAAGCCAATGAACAGCAGGCGTTAAGCCTTGCGATGCCAAAAGTGAGTCAGGCTGTCGCCTGAGTAAGGAGTAAATGATGTCATCAGTGACTACGTCCGGCGCTACCCGCTCTGCCTTTAGCTTTGCCCGCATTTGGGATCAGTTTGGCATGCTGGTGGTGTTTGCTGTGCTGTTTATCGGCTGCGTAATTTTTGTGCCCAACTTTGCCTCATTCGTCAATATGAAGGGGCTGGGGCTGGCGATCTCGATGTCCGGAATGGTGGCCTGCGGCATGCTCTTCTGCCTGGCCTCCGGCGATTTTGACCTGTCGGTGGCGTCGGTTATCGCCTGTGCCGGGGTCACTACCGCAGTGGTGATTAACCTGAGCGAAAGCCTGTGGCTGGGGATTGCCGCCGGCCTGCTGCTGGGCGCGGTCAGTGGTCTGGTCAACGGCTTTGTTATTGCGCGCCTGAAGATTAACGCCCTGATCACCACCCTCGCGACGATGCAAATCGTCCGGGGCCTGGCCTACATTATCTCCGACGGGAAAGCGGTGGGGATCGAAGATGAGCGCTTCTTCACTCTCGGCTACGCCAACTGGTTTGGTCTGCCGGCGCCAATCTGGCTGACGGTCGCCTGCCTGGTGGTTTTCGGATTATTACTAAACAAAACCACCTTTGGCCGTAATACGCTGGCTATTGGCGGCAATGAAGAGGCGGCGCGTCTGGCCGGGGTCCCGGTGGTGCGCACCAAGATTATTATCTTTGTGCTCTCCGGTCTGGTATCGGCCGCCGCGGGGATCATTCTGGCGTCGCGGATGACCAGCGGCCAGCCGATGACCTCCATTGGCTATGAGCTGATTGTTATTTCAGCCTGCGTGCTGGGCGGGGTATCGCTGAAGGGCGGGATCGGCAAGATCTCCTACGTGGTCGCCGGGATCCTGATCCTCGGGACCGTGGAGAACGCGATGAACCTGCTGAACATCTCGCCTTTCTCACAATACGTCGTGCGCGGTGTGATCCTGCTGGCGGCGGTGATTTTTGACCGCTACAAACAAAAAGCCAAACGCGCGGCCTGATTTCAGGCATAACTTTTAAGTCTACAGAGTAATTACCGCCAGCGCCCGTTTCGCTGGCGGTAACTATCAAAAATGGCGAGGTTGGTCACACTGTCTATACTTACATGGCTAACATATAATTAACAACCAGCTTCGGCTGGCCATGATAAGGAGGAAACAGGGTGGATAACCAGATATCTGTACCGCCTGCGCTAACCGGAAACTACGCTTTTTTCTTTGACCTCGACGGTACTCTTGCCGATATCCAACCGCACCCCGATCAGGTGGTGATACCCGACAACACGCTGCAGGCGCTCAACGCGCTGGCCCAGCAGCAGGGTGGGGCGGTGGCATTGATTTCAGGGCGCTCAATGGCTGAACTTGACGCGCTAACCCATCCCTGGCGGCTACCGCTGGCCGGCGTTCACGGGGCAGAACGCCGTGATATCAATGGTAAAACCTATATCGTTTCTCTGCCGTCGGCGCTGCGCGATGAAATCGCGACTGAGCTGACCTCGGCGCTGCAGGGGCTCCCCGGCTGCGAGCTGGAGAGTAAAGAGATGGCCTTCGCGCTGCACTACCGCCAGGCTCCGCAGCAGCAGAGCGCAGTACTGGAGCTGGCTCAGCGCATCGTTCAGCGTTACCCGCTGCTGGCATTGCAGCTGGGTAAATGCGTGGTGGAGATTAAACCCCGCGGAGTGAACAAAGGGGAGGCGATCAGCGCCTTCATGCAGGAGGCGCCGTTTGCCGGCCGCGAACCGGTTTTTGTCGGCGATGATTTGACCGATGAGGCGGGATTTAGCGTGGTTAATCAACTGCAGGGAATGTCGGTAAAAGTCGGCGCCGGGGAAACTCAGGCGCACTGGCGGTTGGCGGATGCCGCCGCTGTAAGGACGTGGTTGCAACATTTGGCGTATGACGCGCAAACCGAAAGGAGGGATGACCATGAGTCGTTTAGTCGTAGTCTCTAACCGTATCGCCTTACCGGACGATAAAAAATCGAGCGCTGGCGGTCTGGCCGTCGGCATCCTGGGGGCACTGAAAGCGGCGGGGGGTCTGTGGTTTGGCTGGAGCGGCGAAATTGGCGATGACCAGCAGCCGCTGAAGCAGGTCTCCCGCGGAAATATCTCCTGGGCGTCGTTCAACCTGAATGAACGGGACCATGATGAATATTACAACCAGTTTTCCAACGCCGTGCTGTGGCCGGCCTTCCACTATCGTCTTGACCTGGTCAGCTTCCAGCGCGAAGCCTGGGAGGGATATCTGCGGGTCAACGCGATGCTGGCGGACAAGCTTCTGCCGCTGATCGAGCCAGACGATACGCTGTGGATCCATGATTACCATCTGCTGCCTTTCGCCAGTGAACTGCGTAAGCGCGGAGTGAACAACCGGATCGGCTTCTTTTTGCATATTCCATTCCCGACGCCGGAGATTTTTAACGCGCTACCGCCGCATGCCGAGCTGCTGGAGCAACTGTGCGATTACGATCTGCTGGGCTTCCAGACCGAAAGCGACAGAACCGCCTTTCTTGACAGCATTGCCATGCAGACCCGACTCTCCGATCTCGGGGACAAACGCTATCAGGCATGGGGTAAGGCGTTCAGTACCGAGGTTTATCCGATTGGGATCGATCCGGACGAAATTACGCGCAACGCCAAAGGCCCGCTGCCGCCGAAGCTGGCTCAGCTGAAGAATGAGCTGAAAAATGTGAAGAATATCTTCTCCGTGGAGCGGCTTGACTACTCGAAAGGGTTGCCGGAGCGATTCCTCGCCTATGAGACGCTGCTTGAGAAGTACCCTCAACATCATGGCAAGATCCGTTATACCCAGATCGCGCCCACTTCCCGTGGCGATGTACAGGCCTATCAGGATATTCGTCACCAGCTGGAAACTGCAGCCGGACGCATCAATGGCCAGTTTGGCCAGCTTGGCTGGACCCCGCTCTACTACCTGAACCAGCATTTTGACCGTAAGCTGCTGATGAAGGTCTTCCGCTACTCTGACGTCGGGCTGGTGACGCCGCTGCGTGATGGCATGAACCTGGTGGCGAAAGAATACGTCGCGGCGCAGGATCCGGATAACCCCGGGGTGCTGGTGCTGTCGCAGTTTGCCGGGGCGGCGCAGGAGCTGACCAGCGCGCTGATCGTCAACCCTTACGATCGCGATGAGGTTGCCACCGCGCTGGATCGTGCTCTCAGCATGCCGCTGCCGGAACGTATCGCCCGTCATTCCGCGATGCTGGACGTGATCAGAGAGAATGATATTCATAACTGGCAGGCGCGTTTTGTCGACGATTTGCAGCATATTTCGCCGCGCAGCGAGGAGAGCCGCCTGCGGGGGAAGATAGCCACCTTCCCTAAACTGGCCTAGTTCAGGAAAAGGGCTAACCGGCGTTAGCCCTTTTCAAGGGAAACCAGCAGAACATCGACGCCGCTACTGCCGACGATATTTTTCGCCGAGCAGGTGGCGCGCGAGAAAAGCGAGTGGTTGTGATTGCCGCAGATCACCAGATCAACCTTGTGCGACTGGCAAAAGTCTTTGACATGGTGACCCAGTTCGCCGCAGGCGATGGTCATTTTTTCTATCGGGTAGTCCGCCTGACGAGCCAGCTCATTGAGAAACTCCCGCGTTTCTTCCTGCATCAGCTCACGCAGATTTTCCATCATCGGTGCGGCGAACTGGTTATACATCTCCGGATCCGTGGCGAAGGTGATAAAGCTCACTTTCGCGTTCACGGGGCGGGCAATCGACACCGCTTTTTTAATTAATATCTGACTCTCCGGTGTTGGCGCGACGGCAACCAGCAGATGTGAATAAGGCATCTGGCCTCCTTGAGATACGCGGAATAACCCTTTCTTTCCTTCTTTACTCCTGTTTCCCCAGCGGCGCAAGGGCTGCTCCCGTGATTTGCGACGCTCTTCGCCAGTCCGTGTTTTCCCCACAAGATCACATAAATGAACCTGCCTTTTTATTTAAAAGAAATGCTGTTTTATAAATGAGTGAAGTAGAGACATCGTCTCTTTGTCATTTTGCCACCGGCAGTTGTTCTGTGGCAAAAACACAAAGGTAACGTCGTTTCACTGCTTTTAGTGTAGCCAGGTACCCACTCCCTTCCGGTGGCAAATCCGGAACGATTGTCGGCGTTCTTTTAATAAAAGACACAGGATCACGGCGATGAAAACACGAAAAATTGGACTGGCTAACTACCTGGCCTACGGCGCGGGCGATTTTCTCGGCGCCGGCACGACAGCGCTAACTGCCGCATGGCTACTCTACTTTTACACGACCTTCTGCGGACTGACCCCGATTGAGGCCACGCTTATTTTTGCTGCTGCCCGCGTGCTGGATGCGGTGGTGAGCCCGCTGATGGGCTTTCTCACCGATAACTTCGGCACCACCTGGCTCGGAAAGCGCTTCGGCCGCAGAAAATTCTTTATTCTGCTCGGTATTCCGTGCGTATTCAGCTATTCAGCGATGTGGGTCGGCGAGATGGGCTTCTGGTACTACCTCGTCACCTATCTGCTGTTTGATATGGTTTACACCATGATTCTGGTGCCCTACGAAACGTTGGTGCCAGAGATGACTGATGACTTTAAACAGAAAACCAAATTTTCTGGCGCGCGCATCTCGATGGCGCAAATGTCGGCGATTTTAGCCTCCTTTCTGCCGGGGATCCTCCTCACCTGGCTCGGGAAAGACAATGCCAGCTCATTCTTTTATGCCAGTCTGGTGTTCTCGGTCCTGTGCGCGGTGATGCTGACCTTCGTCTGGTGCTTCACGTGGGAACGGCCGCGTGAGGCGTGGTCAGAGGCGGCGCTGCGGGCGGAAGCGGAAAAACAAAACTTAACCCTCGCTCAGAGCCTCAATCGCCTGGTGATTGAGCTAAGCTCCACGCTGCGGATAAAAATTTTCCGCCAGCACCTCGGCATGTATCTGGGGGGCTATATCGCCCAGGACGTCTTCAATGCCGTGTTTACCTATTACGTGGTTTTTGTCCTGATGCAGGAAGCCTCTGTCGCCTCGAATCTGCTCGGGACGATGGCCATCTTCCAGTTTATTGCGGTGATCGCCATGATCCCGTTGTGCATTCGCTTTGGTCCCGCGCCGTCCTACCGCATGGTGGTGGTCCTGTTTGGCCTGAGCTCGCTCTCGTATGCGCTGCTCTATTACGCCGGACTGAGCGACGTCTATTCCTTACTGCTGCTCATCTCTGCTGTCGCCGGACTGGGACGCGGCGGGATTAACTACGTACCGTGGAATACCTATACCTATATTGCCGACGTCGACGAGGCGATCACCGGCCAGCGCCGCGAAGGAATTTTTGCCGGCATCATGACGCTGACCCGCAAAGCCTCGCAGGCGGGGGCGGTCATGCTGGTGGGTATCATCATGCAGCTGTCGGGGTTTGTCTCCGGGCAAAAAATACAACCGCCAGGGGTGAGTCATACCATTTTGCTGATCCTCAGCGTCGGCACTCTGGTGGTGTTAGCCTGCGGCTTCCTCGTCTCGCTACGCTTCAAGCTCAACCTGCACACCCACAGCATCCTGCGCAGTGAAACCCTCAGAATGCGCGATCTCGGCAGTGCCCAGCCGGAACAGACCATTGCAGAACACCGCGCGGTGGTCGAGATGCTGGCGGGGATGCCTTACGACTGCCTGTGGGGCAATAACAATATTGGCTATCTGAATCGTCATAAACCTGCTGCCCCGGGGCTCACCCAGGGCGGCGCTTTAAATTCGACATACACCCGAGGTTAACAACATGAAAGTTTGGCCAGTCAAACATAGCCCATTACTGTGTCAGCCTGAGCGTTTTATCGCCCGCAGCGAACTGCAGGCACTGATCCGCAACGTGACGCAAAACCTGGTGAACATTAAGGATGAGAGCGGGCAATTTTTACTGCGCCTCGATGACGGGCGCGTGATCGATACCAAAGGCTGGGCCGGCTGGGAGTGGACCCACGGCGTTGGGCTGTACGGCATCTATCAGTATTATCAGCAAACCGGCGATATCGAGATGCGCGATATCATCGACCGCTGGTTTGCCGACCGCTTCGCCGAGGGGGCAACGACCAAAAACGTCAATACGATGGCCCCGTTCCTGACCCTGGCATACCGCTTTGAAGAGACCGGCCGGATGGCGTATCTGCCGTGGCTGGAGAGCTGGGCGGAGTGGGCGATGCATGAGATGCCGCGCACCGAGCAGGGCGGCATGCAGCACATGACCCTGGCGGAGGAGAACCATCAGCAAATGTGGGATGACACGCTGATGATGACCGTGCTGCCGTTAGCCAAAATTGGCAAGCTGCTTAATCGCCCGCAGTATGTGGAGGAGGCGACCTATCAGTTCCTGCTCCATGTGCAGAACCTGATGGACCGGGAGACCGGGCTGTGGTTTCACGGCTGGAGCTATGAGGGGCGGCACAACTTTGCCCGGGCGCGCTGGGCGCGGGGCAACAGCTGGCTCACCATGGTGATCCCGGACTTTCTGGAGCTGGTGGATCTCCCCGAGGGGAACGCGGTACGGCGTTATCTGATGACGGTACTCGACGCACAGATTGCCGCCTTAGCAAAATGCCAGGACGACAGCGGCCTGTGGCATACCCTGCTGGACGATCCGCACTCTTATCCTGAGGCCTCCGCGACCGCCGGCTTTGCCTACGGCATTCTCAAAGCGGTGCGCAAGCGTTACGTCGGGCAGCACTATGCCGGGGTGGCTGAAAAAGCGATTCGCGGGATTGTGCAGAATATTTCGCCGCAGGGGGAGCTGCTGCAGACCTCGTTTGGCACCGGAATGGGGGCAGACCTTGATTTTTATCGCCAGATCCCGCTTACCTCGATGCCCTATGGCCAGGCGATGGCGATCCTTTGTCTGACCGAGTATCTGCGCAAGTATTTCTGAGCAGGGGCCCCGCTGACGGGGCGCCGAATAAAACTAACCCGGCTTTCGCCGGGTTGTTTGTTACATACGCTCTACGGTTTCGATACCCAGGGTATCGAGACCCAGCTTGAGGGTTTTCGCCGTCAGCAGCGCCAGCTTCAGGCGGCTGTTGCGGGTCTCTTCGCTTTCCGCGCTGAGGATCGGGCAATGCTCGTAGAAGCCGGAGAATAGCCCCGCCAGATCGTACAGGTAGGCGCACATCACGTGCGGCGTCCCTTCGCGAGCGACCACGGAGAGGGTCTCTTCAAACTGCAGCAGGCGCGCGGCCAGCTGGGCTTCGCGATCTTCGGCGATGACCACCGGCGCGTCGTTCATCGCGTTTTCGTCGATGCCGGCTTTGCGGAAGACGGAGAGCACGCGGGTATAGGCATACTGCATATACGGCGCGGTGTTGCCTTCGAACGCCAGCATATTATCCCAGTCAAAAACGTAATCGGTGGTGCGGTTTTTCGACAGATCGGCATATTTCACCGCGCCGATACCGACCACTTTCGCCAGATTTTCCAGCTCGTCAGCCGACATGTCCGGGTTTTTCTCCGCTACCAGGCGACGGGCGCGCTCCAGCGCTTCGTCCAGCAGATCGGCCAGCTTCACGGTACCGCCGGCGCGGGTTTTAAACGGCTTGCCGTCTTTCCCCAGCATCATACCGAACATATGGTGCTCCAGCGGCACAGAGTCCGGCACGTAGCCTGCTTTACGCACGATGGTCCACGCCTGCATCAGGTGCTGGTGCTGACGAGAGTCGATGTAATAGAGCACGCGGTCGGCGTGCAGCGTTTCATAGCGATACTTCGCGCAGGCGATATCGGTGGTGGTGTAAAGGTAGCCTCCATCCTTTTTCTGGATGATGACGCCCATCGGTTCGCCTTCCTTGTTTTTATACTCATCAAGGAACACCACGGTGGCGCCTTCGCTCTCGACGGCCAGCCCTTTGGCTTTCAGATCGGCGACGATCCCCGGCAGCATCGGGTTGTACAGGCTCTCACCCATTACGTCATCGCGGGTCAGCGTCACATTCAGGCGATCGTAGGTGATCTGGTTTTGCGACATGGTGATGTCGACCAGCTTACGCCACATCTGCAGGAAGTACTGATCGCCGCCCTGCAGTTTAACCACGTAGCTACGTGCGCGCTCGGCGAAGGCTTCGTCTTCGTCGTAGTGCTTTTTCGCTTCGCGATAGAAACCTTCGAGGTCGGCCAGGGCCATCTCACCGGCGTTTTCCTGCTGCTGTTTTTCCAGATACGCGATCAGCATACCGAACTGGGTGCCCCAGTCGCCGACGTGGTTGGCGCGGATCACTTTATGACCCAGGAACTCCAGGGTACGGACTGAAGCATCGCCAATGATGGTCGAACGCAGATGGCCAACGTGCATCTCTTTCGCTACGTTGGGTGCCGAGTAGTCGACGACGATAGTCTGCGCCTGCGGTTTCGTGACGCCCAGGCGCTCAGACTGCAGCGCGCGGTTGACGTTGTCCGCCAGAAAAGCAGGATCGAGGAAAATATTGATAAAGCCCGGCCCGGCGATTTCAACCTTGTTGGCAATGCCGTTGAGGTCAAGATGAGACAGTACCTGCTCTGCAAGTTGTCGCGGCGCCATGCCCAGTTTTTTGGCGACAGCCATCACGCCGTTGGCCTGATAGTCACCGAACTGAACTTTTGCTGACTGGCGGACCTGAGGTTCGCAATCGGCAGGCGCGCCTGCCGCGATCAGGGCCTGGCTGACTTTTTCTGAGAGAAGAGCCTGAATATTCACCGGAATACCTTACGTGTAATGCGCCTGCCCCCGAGGGAGGCAGCGCCATAATGTGGACAAATTAGGGCGGGAGTATACTGCATTTGTCCCCGTCCGTCAGCATTGCGCGCGGCGCGGCGGCGTGCGCAATCCATCGCCGTTCAGTTGCCCATCAGCAGGGCGGCGGTTGGTCCGCAGACCGAAACACGGTAAATTACCTTTTCATTACTGACGAGCATCATTGACGAGCAAACCCATGGCAAACTGGCAGCAAATTGAACAACTGGCCGATATTACGGCGGATCTCCCGCGATTTTCCGATGCGCTTCAGCGCTTCACTGCGCGACTGGGACTGGAGATCGCCGGGCTCGACGCCGACCATATCTCCCTGCGCTGTCATCAGAATACCACTGCGGAACGCTGGCGCCGCGGTCTGGAACAGTGCGGAACCCTGCTGTCGGAGAATATGATCAACGGCCGGCCCATTTGCCTGTTCAAGCTGGCGGAGCCGGTCTGCGTGGCGCACTGGCGCTTCCATATCATTGAGCTGCCGTGGCCGGGTGAAAAGCGTTATCCCCATGAAGGCTGGGAGCATATTGAAATTGTCCTGCCTGGCGATCCGGCAACCTTAAATGCCCGCGCGCTGGCGCTGTTGGCCGATGGTGGACTCAGCCAGCCGGGGATCGTCGTCAAAACCAGCTCGCCGAAAGGGCAGCATGAGCGTCTGCCGAATCCCACCCTGGCGGTGACCGACGGCAGCGTGACGGTGAAATTTCATCCGTGGTCGATTGAACAAATCGTCGCCAGCGAGCAAGCTGATACGTAACAGTGTGAAGCCGCGCGGCGTCTGCCGCGTGAAATCATGACATGCTGCAAAGGTTGTCTGGATCAGGGAGAGAGGAATGGCGGTACTGGAAGTGTGTTGCTACAGCATGGCGTGCGCTCGGGAGGCTGAGCGCTGCGGCGCCGATCGTATTGAACTCTGCGCCGCGCCGCAGGAAGGGGGATTAACACCCTCTTATGGGGTGCTGGTCTCGGTCCGCGAGGCGATTACCCTCCCGGTGCATCCGATCGTTCGCCCGCGCGGCGGCGATTTCTGCTACACCGAAGAGGAGTTCGCCGCGATGCTTAGCGATATCCGCATGGTGCGGGAGCTCGGCTTTCCCGGGGTGGTGACCGGCGTACTGAATGCCGATGGCCAGGTCGATATCCCGCGGATGAAAAAAATAATGGCCGCGGCCGGGCCGCTGGCGGTGACCTTTCATCGCGCGTTCGATCTGTGTGCCGACCCGCGTCAGGCCTGGAAGACGCTGGGTGAGCTGGGGGTTAAACGTATCCTGACTTCCGGTCAGCAATCCTCGGCGGAGAAAGGTATTTCATTAATTACGGAACTTATTGCCGCAGGGGATACTCCAATCATTATGGCCGGTGCGGGAGTGCGCGCCGCGAACCTGCCGCTGTTGCTGAAGGCGGGGGTGAAAGAGGTTCATAGCTCTGCAGGCCAGTGGTTGCCATCGGAGATGCGCTTTCGTCATCCAGGCGTTTCGATGTCAGCCGATCCCGATGCGGACGAATACAGGCGCTACGCCGTCAATGGCGAAGCGGTGGCGGAGATGAAAGGGATTATCTCCGCCTGGAGAAGTTAAATGGTTTTTTGCTGCACATCATGTCGCCCAATATGATGATTGCCCGTACCAGGCCCCTGCCCATTAAACAGGGGCCTTTTTTTATCTCGCTTTTTTTGCCAGCGACTGCTGCGTTTCCGGTTTGGTGGCGATAATCACCGCGCGCAGCGGAGCCGGATACCCCTCCACGGTTTTGCGCTGATCCTGCGGGTCGAGGAAATCGGCCAGCGATTCACTGGTCATCCATTCGGTGCGCCGCTGCTCATCGGTCGAGGTGACGCAGGCATCGACGATGCGCACATCGATAAACCCACACTTCTCCAGCCACATTTTCAGGGCCGCCGCCGAGGGAATAAAATAGACGTTGCGCATCTGCGCATAGCGGTCGCCCGGAACCAGCACCGTATTTTCATCCCCTTCGACCACCAGCGTCTCCAGCACCAGCTCGCCTCCCGGCGCCAGCTGATCTTTCAGCTGCCACAGATGGTCCAGCGGCGAGCGGCGATGGTAGAGCACGCCCATCGAGAACACGGTGTCGAAGGCCTCCAGCGCCGGCAGCTGCTCGATGCCCAGCGGCAGGAGATGCGCCCGCTGGTCGTTGCCGAGCAGCTTACGCACCGCTTCAAACTGGCACAGGAACAGCTGGGTGGGATCGATGCCGACCGCCAGATGCGCGCCGGCGCCGATCATTCGCCACATGTGATAGCCGCTGCCGCAGCCCACGTCGAGGATAGTCCGCCCGGTAAGATCGGACAGGTGCGGCAGGACGCGCTCCCATTTCCAGTCGGAACGCCATTCGGTATCGATATTAATGCCGTACAGCGAATAAGGCCCTTTGCGCCACGGCATCAGGTTTTTAAGCAGGTTTTCTACCCGCAGCTGATGACCTTCGCTGAGCGGCGTTTCGCTCTCGGCGGTGACGCTGTGCAGGAGATCCAGACGCCACGGCGTTAATTCCGGAAGAAACTCAACGGCGCGCTCCCATTCGCGAAACTTGCCGTGCAGGGCCTCGCGCTGCCAGGCGGCTACCTGAGCTGGCAAGGTTTCCAGCCAGTGAGATAGCGGGCTTTTGGCGATCAGCTGATAGAAATTACTGAAGTCGATCATGCCTGCTCCCCGGATTTTACTGCCACCAGCGAGCCAAAGTTAAAGCACTGGAACCACAGTTCGGCATGTTCAAACCCAGCCTGACGCAGGCGGGCTTTATGGGTTTCCACGGAGTCCGTCAGCATCACATTTTCCAGCATGCTGCGTTTCTGGCTGATCTCCAGCTCGCTGTAGCCGTTCGCGCGTTTAAAATCATGATGCATATTGAACAGCAGCTCGCCGACGTGGGCGTCTTCGAAGCTGAATTTCTCCGAGAGCACCAGCGCGCCGCCCGGATTAAGCCCCTGATAGACTTTATTGAGGATCGCCTGGCGATCGCCCGGCTCAAGGAACTGAATGGTAAAGTTCAGGATCACCAGCGAGGCGTTTTCAATGGCCACATCGCGGATATCCCCTTCAATGACCTCGACCGGCGTCGGCGCTTTATAGGCGTCAATATGGCGACGGCAGCGCTCTACCATCGCGGGAGAGTTGTCGATGGCGACAATGCGACAGCCCGGATGACTAATATTGCGGCGCACAGAGAGGGTGGCGGCGCCCAGCGAACAGCCAAGATCGTAAACCTGGGTGTTGGGCTGAACGAAGCGCTCGGCCAGCATGCCGATCATCGAGATGATATTGGAATAGCCGGGCACAGAGCGCTGGATCATATCCGGGAAGACTTCAGCAACCCGTTCATCAAAGGTCCAGTCGCCGAGGCTGGCAATCGGCGCGGAAAAAAGCGTATCGCGGTGAGACATAACGTTAAACCCGAAAAAACGAAAACGGCGTATTGTGCGCTAACGGAGGGAGAAAACCAACTCCCAGGGCATATACCAGAGGTTGGCCAGCACCATCAGCAACAAGGCGCACCAGGTGGCGCTCATGCCGGAGCGGCGCCAGTGGTAGACGCGGTGATGAAAACCCCAGGAGTGCATCAGTCGCCCGACAATCAATAAAATGCCGCAAACGTGCACCATCCAGGTCTGGGCGCCGTTCATCTCCATAAATAACAGCAAAATGAGGCCAATCGGCACATATTCGACGGCATTACCGTGAACGCGGATGGCGACCTGTAGCTCGCTAAAGCCGCCGTCACCGTAGCCTACATGGTATTGGGTGCGTAACCGCACCACGTCGAACGAGAACTTCACTAACAATAACGCACCTAAAACGGCATACAGCGCGCTGACCATACGAAAACTCCCTTTAACTCTGGCAGATGGCTCCGATTATGATAGCAGGATATCAGAAAAGGGAGGATTGCTGCGGAATCGACGGCGCATTTCCTGCCGCCGGCAGGGCGGTGCGCAGATCGCTCCACAGCGTATCGACCAGCGTCGGCGCGTAAGCAATGTCTGGGGTATGCAGGAACAGCCACGGGGTGCCAGACTGATGCCACTTCGGCAGGGTCTGCAGCCAGACGCGAAACAGTTCCCGGTTGTGGGCCATGTCGTCACCGCCGATAAAGCGTACCATCGGCTGCCGGGCGGTCATCACCGCATGTACCGGCACTTTGGGTTTCTTTTTCTGCGCGTCGATCATCGCCGGACTGGTGGCCGCAGCGCTGTGGACCGGGCGGCTATCGAGGATCACGCGGTTAACGTTGCGCTCGTGCAGCCCGCGGTTGAGCTGCTGTTCCGCTTCGCCTTTGGCGAAGAACTCGGGGTGACGAACTTCGACGCCATAGGTGAAATCCTTCGGCAGCCCGTCGAGAAAATGCCATAGCGCGGGGAGATCGCGAGGACCGAAGGTCGCCGGCAGCTGCAGCCAGTACTGGCCGATGCGCGAGGCCAGCGGCGCCAGGCGGGCAAAAAATTCACTGCTTAAATCGTCGCAATGACGCAGGGCGGCCTGGTGCGAGATGGTGGCCGGGAATTTAAAGCAGAAGCGGAAGTCATCATGGGTTTGTTCATACCAGCGGGTGACAATCTCCGGCTTCGGTAGCGCATACAGGGTGGTGTTACCCTCCACGCAATTGAAGTGGCGGGCGTACTCTTCAAGGCTGGTGATGCCAAGGCGCACCCATTTCGGGTGCGACCACTGGGGAAGCCCAATATAAATCATAGCGCGGCGAGGATCTCCTCGGTGCTGCGCACCCGACCGATGCGCGGGAAAATATGCGTCATGCTGCCCTGATGCTGCTCGGCGGAGGCGGCGCTGCAGGCATCTTCGGCGATGACCAGGTTAAAACCCAGCTCCCAGGCGTTGCGGGCGGTGGATTCGACGCCGATGTTGGTGGAGATACCGCAGAGAATAATGGTGTCGATACCGCGGCGGCGCAGCTGAAGCTCAAGGTCGGTGCCATAGAACGCGCCCCACTGGCGTTTGGTCACTTCGATATCGCTCTCCTGCTTACCCAGCGTGGCCGGGTAGGTCCACCAGTTTTCAGGCAGCGTATGCGCCCCGGCCTGAGCGTCGACAGGCTGTTTCAGCGCTTCGGCGAAATCGGACGACCAGCCGACGCGGACCATGATGACCGGTGAACCCTGTTGTCGACACTTGTCTGCCAGGCGAGCGGCGCGCGCCACCACCTCGTCAGCCCGATGTGGTCCGCCGGCGAAAGGCAGAATGCCTTCCTGCAGATCGATCACCACCAGCGCCGTTTTTTTTGCATTGAGTTCTAACATGGTATCCCCGTATCTTCTTCTGTTGTCAGGCGGCTACAATACCTGCGCGGCTTCAGCAAAAGGGTAACAAATATTGTTAATTTATGTGAGTGTAGACGTTAAGCGCGCAGCAAAGCAGCGTACATCGTGCGTCGGACTTATCGAACGACAGAATTTCCAGTATAATAGCCGCCTTTTTTCATTCAGTTGTGACATCAGCTAAAGCTGCGACCTCGTCGCCTGCAGGGCAGACGACAATCCGCCGACGGCTAAGTTAAGGGATATCTCATGCGTACAGAATATTGCGGACAGCTTCGACAGTCCCACGTTGGGCAGCAGGTGACTCTGTGTGGTTGGGTCAACCGCCGTCGCGATCTCGGTAGCCTCATTTTTATCGATATGCGCGACCGCGAAGGCATCGTTCAGGTGTTTTTCGACCCGGATCGTGCGGATGCGTTGAAATTAGCCTCTGAACTGCGTAATGAGTTCTGCATTCAGGTCACTGGCACCGTCCGCGCGCGTGAAGAGAAAAACATCAACGCGGACATGGCCACCGGCGCCATCGAAGTGCTGGCCTCCGATCTGACGATTATTAACCGTTCAGAATCGCTGCCGCTGGACTCCAATCACGTCAACACCGAAGAAGCGCGTCTGAAATACCGCTACCTCGACCTGCGTCGTCCGGAAATGGCGCAGCGTCTGAAAACCCGCGCGAAAATCACCAGCTTTGTGCGCCGCTTTATGGACGACCATGGCTTCCTCGACATCGAAACTCCGATGCTGACCAAAGCCACCCCGGAAGGCGCTCGCGATTACCTCGTGCCTTCCCGCGTGCATAAAGGCAAATTCTACGCGCTGCCGCAGTCTCCGCAGCTGTTCAAACAGCTGCTGATGATGTCCGGGTTCGATCGCTATTATCAGATCGTTAAATGTTTCCGCGATGAAGACCTGCGTGCCGACCGTCAGCCTGAATTTACCCAGATCGACGTGGAAACCTCCTTTATGACCGCGCCGCAGGTGCGTGAGATCATGGAAGCAATGGTGCGTCAGCTGTGGCTGGAAATTAAAGGCGTCGACCTGGGTGATTTCCCGATCATGACCTTCGCCGAAGCCGAACGTCGCTATGGCTCCGATAAACCGGATCTGCGTAACCCGATGGAGCTGGTGGACGTTGCCGATCTGCTGAAGTCCGTCGAATTCGCGGTCTTTGCCGGCCCGGCCAACGATCCGAAAGGGCGCGTGGCGGCCCTGCGCGTCCCGGGCGGTGCCTCTCTGACCCGCAAGCTGATTGACGAATACGGCAACTTTGTGAAGATCTACGGCGCGAAGGGGCTGGCCTATATTAAAGTGACCGAGCGTGCGAAAGGCATGGACGGGATCAACAGCCCGGTGGCGAAATTCCTGACCGCTGAGATCGTGGAAGCGATCCTCGAACGCACCGGCGCGCAGGACGGCGATATGATCTTCTTCGGCGCCGACAACAAGAAAGTGGTGGCGGACGCGCTGGGCGCGCTGCGTCTGAAGCTCGGTAAAGACCTGAGCCTGACTGACGAGAGCAAATGGGCGCCGCTGTGGGTGATCGACTTCCCGATGTTCGAAGACGACGGCGAAGGCGGCCTGACGGCGATGCACCATCCGTTCACTTCGCCAAAAGATATGACCGCGAACGAGCTGAAAGCTGCGCCGGAAGAGGCCGTAGCGAACGCCTATGATATGGTCATTAACGGTTATGAAGTCGGCGGCGGTTCTGTACGTATTCACCGTGGCGACATGCAGCAGACCGTATTTGGTATTCTGGGCATTAATGAACAAGAGCAGCGTGAAAAATTCGGCTTCCTGCTGGATGCGCTGAAATACGGTACGCCGCCGCACGCGGGTCTGGCGTTCGGTCTTGACCGTCTGACCATGCTGCTGACCGGTACCGATAACATCCGCGACGTTATCGCCTTCCCGAAAACCACCGCCGCGGCCTGTCTGATGACCGAAGCGCCAAGCTTCGCCAATCCGGCTGCGCTCGGTGAACTGGGTATTCAGGTTGTGGAGAAAGAGGCGAAAGCGTCTCTGGAGAACAAGTAATATGTCATTTAAGCTGCCCGTTTCGGTGCTGGTGGTGATTTACGCCGAAGATACGAAACGGGTGCTGATGTTACAGCGGCGCGACGATCCCGCGTTCTGGCAGTCGGTGACCGGCAGCCTGGAAGCAGGAGAGACCGCGCTGCAGGCCGCCGCGCGTGAAGTAAAGGAAGAGGTCGCCATTGATGTTGCCTGCGAGCAACTGACCTTAATTGACTGTCAGCGCACGGTGGAGTTCGAGATATTTTCTCATTTGCGTCATCGCTATGCGCCGGGTGTAGAGCGCAATACAGAATTCTGGTTCTGTCTTGCGCTGCCTCATGAGCGGGAGATTACCTTCACCGAACATCTGGCCTACCGCTGGGTCAGCGCGACGGAAGCCGCTGCGCTGACCAAGTCGTGGAGCAACCGGCAGGCGATTGAAGAATTTGTAATTAACGCCGCCTGAAAGGGCGCGCTTTTTGGAGAGTTTTTTATGGCAGGTCATAGTAAATGGGCCAACACCAAACACCGCAAAGCGGCACAGGATGCTAAACGCGGTAAAATCTTTACGAAAATCATTCGCGAGCTGGTGACTGCGGCGCGTCTGGGCGGCGGCGATCCGGCTTCCAACCCGCGCCTGCGTGCGGCCGTTGATAAAGCGCTGTCAAACAACATGACGCGCGACACCCTGAACCGCGCCATCGCGCGCGGCGTCGGCGGTGATGAAGACGCGAACATGGAAACCATCATTTACGAAGGCTATGGCCCTGGCGGTACCGCGGTAATGGTGGAATGTCTGTCCGACAACCGTAACCGTACCGTTGCGGAAGTGCGTCACGCTTTCACCAAAACCGGTGGTAACCTCGGTACCGACGGCTCCGTGTCCTACCTGTTCAGCAAGAAAGGCGTCATCTCCTTCGAGAAAGGCGATGAAGACACCATTATGGAAGCGGCGCTGGAAGCTGGCGCAGAAGACGTGGTGACCTATGACGACGGCGCCATCGACGTCTACACCGCGTGGGAAGAGATGGGTGCTGTGCGCGACGCGCTGGAAGCCGCTGGCCTGAAAGCCGACGCTGCCGAAGTCTCGATGATCCCGTCCACCAAAGCGGATATGGATGCCGAGACGGCGCCGAAGCTGCTGCGTCTGATCGATATGCTGGAAGACTGCGACGACGTGCAGGAAGTGTACCATAACGGCGAGATCTCCGACGAGGTCGCGGCCACCCTGTGATGCAGTCGCATCCACGGTTAACTGGAGGCGCGTGATGGCTATTATTCTCGGCATTGACCCGGGGTCGCGCGTCACCGGTTATGGCGTGATCCGCCAGGTTGGACGGCAGTTGAGCTACCTTGGCAGCGGATGCATCCGCACCAAAGTGGACGATCTGCCGTCGCGGCTGAAGCTGATCTACGCCGGGGTGACGGAAATCATCACCCAGTTTCAGCCCGACTATTTCGCCATTGAGCAGGTCTTTATGGCGAAGAACGCCGATTCGGCGTTAAAGCTCGGGCAGGCGCGGGGAGTGGCGATCGTTGCAGCGACCAATCAGTCGCTGCCGGTGTTTGAATACGCCGCCCGTCAGGTCAAGCAGACCGTTGTCGGGATCGGCAGCGCCGAAAAGAGCCAGGTTCAGCACATGGTGCGCACCTTGCTCAAACTGCCTGCCAATCCGCAAGCGGATGCGGCGGATGCGCTGGCGATTGCCATCACCCATTGCCATATCAGCCAGAATGTTGCTCAGGTCAGCGAGACCCGGCTCAATCTGGCGCGAGGGCGCTTACGATAATCGCAAATCAGGCTGGATATCTATCCAGCCTTTTTTTATGATACCGCCAGATACTTAGACCATAACGCAGGAGCCCCACGTGATAGGCAGACTCAGAGGCATCATTCTCGAAAAACAACCCCCGCTGGTGTTGCTGGAAACGGCGGGCGTCGGCTATGAAGTGCATATGCCAATGACCTGCTTCTATGAGCTGCCGGAGGCCGGTCAGGAGGCGATAGTCTTTACCCACTTTGTGGTGCGTGAAGATGCCCAGCTGCTGTATGGTTTTAACAACAAACAGGAACGTACGCTGTTTAAAGAGCTGATTAAAACCAACGGCGTGGGGCCAAAGCTGGCGCTGGCGATCCTCTCCGGCATGTCGGCGCAGCAGTTCGTCAATGCCGTTGAGCGGGAAGAAGTCGCCTCGCTGGTGAAGCTGCCGGGGATTGGCAAAAAAACCGCAGAACGCCTGATCGTCGAGATGAAAGACCGCTTCAAAGGGCTGCACGGCGACCTGTTCACTCCGGCGGCCGATCTGGTGCTGACCTCGCCGGCAGGCCCGACGGCAGATGATGCCGAACAGGAAGCGGTTGCCGCGCTGGTCGCGCTGGGCTATAAACCGCAGGAGGCCAGCCGGATGGTAAGCAAGATTGCCCGTCCGGACGCCAACAGTGAAACGCTAATCCGCGAAGCGCTGCGCGCCGCGTTGTGAGGTAAGGGATGATTGAAGCAGACCGGCTGGTATCGGCAGACAGCAGCGGCGCAGAAGAGGCCGTTGACCGCGCCATCCGCCCAAAATTGCTGGCAGAGTATGTCGGCCAGCCGCAGGTGCGCTCCCAGATGGAGATCTTTATCCAGGCGGCGAAACTGCGCGGCGACGCCCTCGATCACCTGCTGATTTTTGGCCCGCCTGGGTTGGGGAAAACCACCCTAGCGAACATTGTCGCCAATGAGATGGGGGTGAATCTGCGTACCACCTCCGGCCCGGTACTGGAGAAAGCGGGCGATCTCGCCGCGATGCTCACCAACCTCGAACCGCACGACGTGCTGTTTATCGATGAGATCCATCGCCTCTCGCCGGTGGTGGAAGAGGTGCTCTACCCGGCGATGGAAGACTATCAGCTGGATATTATGATTGGCGAAGGTCCGGCGGCGCGCTCCATCAAAATCGATCTGCCGCCGTTTACCCTGATTGGCGCCACCACCCGGGCCGGTTCATTGACCTCGCCGCTGCGCGACCGCTTTGGCATCGTGCAGCGTCTGGAGTTCTATCAAATACCCGATCTGCAGCATATCGTCAGCCGCAGCGCCCGCCATATGGGGCTGGAGATGAGCGACGAAGGCGCGCTGGAAGTGGCCCGTCGTTCACGCGGCACGCCGCGTATTGCCAACCGTCTGCTGCGCCGGGTGCGCGACTTCGCGGAAGTGCGCCACGACGGCAGCATCTCTGCCGACATTGCTGCCCAGGCGCTGGATATGCTGAATGTCGATGCGGAAGGGTTCGACTATATGGACCGTAAACTACTGCTGGCGGTGATAGATAAATTCTTTGGTGGGCCGGTGGGGCTGGATAACCTCGCCGCCGCGATCGGCGAAGAGCGGGAAACCATTGAAGATGTGCTGGAGCCCTACTTAATTCAGCAGGGTTTTCTGCAGCGTACGCCACGGGGAAGAATGGCGACGGTGCGCGCCTGGAATCATTTCGGGATCACGCCGCCGGAAATGCCCTAGTTCACGACGGATGTGTCGTTCATTATGAGGCCCGGTCAGCAGCGCGACCGGGCTTTTTCATTTTCAGCTGGCGGCTTTTTTTGTCATGCTGAGAATAAACAGCACGGCGGCGCACAGCACCACCGACGGCCCGGCCGGGGTGTCGTAGAAGGCCGAGAAGGTTAACCCGCCGGTAACGGCCAGCATGCCCACGCCCACTGCCACGGCGGCCATCTGCTCCGGCGTGCGGGCAAAACGGCGGGCGGTGGCGGCCGGGATAATCAGCAGGGAAGTGATGATCAGCGCGCCGACGAACTTCATCGCCACGCCGATAGTCAGAGCGGTGACCAGCATCAACAGCAACTTCACGCGCTGCAGCTTCACGCCATCGACAAACGCCAGATCCGGACTGATGGTCATCGCCAGCAGCGGTCGCCACTGCCAGAGCAGGATACCAATCACAATCACTACGCCAATGGCGATGGCAATCAAATCCTGCGGCGTCACTGCCAGCAGATCGCCGAACAGGTACGCCATCAGATCGACGCGGACGTTAGACATCAGACTGACCACCACCAGCCCCAGCGACAGTGCGCTGTGCGCCATGATGCCCAGCAGGGTATCGATCGCCAGATGGGGGCGTTTTTCCAGCCACACCAGCCCGCCGGCCAGCAGCAAAGTCACGGCGATCACCGCATAAAACGGATTGATGTTAAGTAATAAGCCAAAAGCGACGCCGAGCAGCGACGCATGCGCCAGCGTGTCGCCGAAATAGGACATGCGGCGCCAGACCACAAAGGAGCCCAGCGGACCGGCGGCGCAGGCCAGCATCATCCCGGCCAGCCAGCCAGGTAACAGAAGTTCAATCATTAGCGGCTGTTTCCCCGACGCAGTACAATTCGCCCCTGAAGGTCGTGGCGGTGATTATGGTGGTGGCGGTAAATCCCCAGCTGTTCCGCGCCGCGCGGGCCGAACATGGAGATAAACTCCGGATGCATGGAGACCACCTCCGGCGCGCCGGAGCAGCAGATATGCTGGTTCAGGCACAGGACTTCGTCGGTTTTGGCCATCACCAGATGCAGGTCGTGCGATACCATCAGCACTGCGCAGTCCAGTTCATGGCGCAGCTGGTCGATAAGATCGTAAAGCGCCACCTGGCCATTGACGTCAACACCCTGGGTCGGTTCATCCAGCACCAGCAGCTGTGGGCGGTTGAGCAGGGCGCGGGCCAGCAGTACGCGCTGGGTTTCGCCGCCGGAGAGTTTTTGCATCGGCGCGTCGATCAGATGCCCGGCCTGCACACGTTTCAGTGCCGGCAGGATGTCGTCTTTGCGGGTACCCGGGCGCAAACGCAGGAAGCGGCTGACGGTCAGCGGCAACGTGGCGTCAAGATGCAGCTTCTGCGGCACGTAGCCAATCCGCAGGCGGTCTTCCCGCTTGATGACACCCTCTGTTGGTGCTACCAGCCCCAGAACCACTCGCACAAGGGTCGATTTACCGGCGCCGTTCGGGCCCAGCAGGGTTAATATTTTGCCTGGCGTGAGTGCCAGCGAAATGTCAGACAGCACGCGGCGTTGGCCAAAGGCCACCGACACATTTTCCAGCGTAACAAGGTTTGTCATAGTAATTTAGGGTTGCACAAGCTAGTGAATGTTATAATATCACATCACATTCACTCGTTTCGATGACTAGACGCATTATGTTACATAAAAATACGCTTCTTTGCGCTGGACTTGGCGCTGTTTTTTTGTTCGCGCAGGTTCCGCTGGCCAGCGCCGCCGTAGTGACTTCCATGAAACCGCTGGGCTTTATCGCAGCCGCCATCGCCGATGGGGTGACAGATACTCAGGTGCTATTGCCCGACGGCGCCTCAGAGCATGACTATTCACTGCGGCCTTCTGATGTAAAACGCTTACAGAACGCAGACTTAGTGGTATGGATTGGGCCGGAAATGGAAGCCTTTATGGATAGGTCGACGCAAAGCATTGCGGCGAATAAAAAGGTGACCATCGCGGAGCTGGAAGGGGTGAAGCCGCTGCTGATGACCGGGGCGGATGACGATGACGATCATGATGGTCATGACCACGGCGCAGCAGAAAAAAGTGACGGCGATCACCATCACGGTATTTACAATATGCATCTGTGGTTATCCCCAGAGATAGCGCGGCTTTCGGCGGTTGCAATCCACGATAAATTATTAGAACTTATGCCGCAGAGTCGAGCCAAACTCGACAGCAACCTGCAGCAGTTCGAGGCCGCGCTGGCGGCGACTGACAAGCAGGTTAGCAATGAGCTGGCACCGCTGAAAGGGAAGGGCTATTTCGTTTTTCATGACGCCTACGGTTACTTTGAAAAACACTACGGTTTGACCTCGCTGGGGCACTTTACCGTCAACCCTGAAATACAGCCTGGTGCGCAGCGTTTACACGAAATCAGAACACAACTGGTTGAGCAGAAGGCCACGTGCGTTTTTGCTGAGCCACAGTTCAGGCCAGCGGTTATCGAAGCTGTTGCCCGGGGCACGTCTGTGCGCATGGGAACCCTGGATCCGCTGGGTACTGGAATTACGTTGGGTAAAGCGAGTTACCCGCAATTCCTGACCCAGCTGGCGAATCAGTATTCGAGCTGCCTGAAAGGAGATTAACGAGGAAGTGAATACGTGCAACAGATAGCCCGCGCTGTCACTCAGGCATTCAACAATCTGCCACGACCTCATCGCGTCATGTTGGGGTCGCTTAGCGTTCTTACCTTAGCGGTCGCCGTCTGGCGACCCTACATTTACCACCCGGAATCCGCCCCCTTCGTCAGAACCATTGAACTGGAAAAAAGCGAGATCCGTTCCCTGCTGCCGGAAGCCTCCGAGCCGATCGACCAGGCCCCGCAGGAAGAAGAAGCCATTCCTCAGGATGAACTCGACGAGAAGGCCGATACCGATGCCGGCGGTCATGAATATGTGGTGTCGACTGGCGATACGCTCAGCAGCATCCTGAACCAGTACGGTATCGATATGGGCGATATCGCCCAGCTTTCCTCCGCCGATAAAGAGCTGCGTAATCTGAAGATTGGCCAGCAGCTCTCCTGGACCCTGACCGCGGACGGCGATCTGCAGAGCCTGACCTGGGAGATGTCCCGCCGCGAAACCCGCACTTATACCCGTGTGGACAACGGTTTTAAAATGAGCAGCGAGCTGCAGAAAGGCGACTGGGTCAACAATGTGCTGAAGGGCACCGTCGGCGCCAGCTTTGTCTCCAGCGCGCGCGATGCCGGCCTGACCAGTACCGAAATCAGCGCGGTGATCAAGGCCATGCAGTGGCAGATGGATTTCCGTAAGCTGAAAAAAGGCGACGAGTTCTCGGTATTGATGTCGCGCGAAATGCTCGACGGCAAGCGCGAGCAAAGTCAGCTGCTGGGCGTGCGTTTGCGCTCCGACGGTAAGGATTACTATGCTATCCGTGCCGAAGACGGCAAATTCTACGATCGTAACGGGACGGGGCTGGCGAAAGGCTTTATGCGCTTCCCGACGGCGCGTCAGTTCCGCGTTTCCTCTAACTTTAACCCGCGTCGTCTGAATCCGGTCACCGGGCGCGTCGCGCCGCATCGTGGCGTCGATTTCGCGATGCCGCAGGGGACGCCGGTGCTGGCAGTGGGTGATGGCGAAGTGGTAGTGGCCAAGCGCAGCGGCGCTGCCGGGTATTATGTTGCTATCCGCCACGGTCGCACCTATACCACCCGCTATATGCACCTGCGTAAGCTGCTGGTGAAACCGGGGCAGAAAGTGAAGCGCGGCGATCGTATCGCGCTGTCGGGGAATACCGGCCGTTCTACCGGGCCGCACCTGCACTATGAAGTGTGGATCAACCAGCAGGCGGTCAACCCGCTGACGGCTAAGCTGCCGCGTACCGAAGGGCTGAGCGGTTCCGACCGTACCGATTACCTGGCGCAGGTCAAAGAGGTCGTCCCGCAGCTGCGGTTTGACTAACCACCGGTCAGTGGAAAGCCGGTGCCCCAGGGCGCCGGCTTTTTCTTTTGTAGGTTACCTAACGTCTCGCTACACTATCCCATTATCTTGATTAAGCAGTCGACCTGCGGATTGGGCATGGAAACGAAAAAAAATAATATTGAGTTTATCCCTAAGTTTGAGAAATCCTTTTTACTGCCGCGCTACTGGGGCGCGTGGCTGGGCGTCTTTGCCTTCGCAGGCATCGCGCTGACGCCGCCTTCCTTTCGCGATCCGATCCTCGGCAAACTCGGCCGCTTCGTAGGGCGTTTGGCGAAAAGCTCGCGGCGCCGGGCGCAGATTAATTTGCTCTACTGTTTTCCGGAAAAAAGCGAGCACGAACGGGAAGCGATCATCGACGCCATGTATGCCTCGGCGCCGCAGGCGATGGTGATGATGGCCGAGCTGGGCCTGCGCGATCCGCAGAAAATCCTTGCCCGCGTCGACTGGCAGGGGAAAGAGATCATCGACGAGATGCAGCGTAATAACGAGAAAGTGATTTTCCTCGTTCCGCATGCCTGGGGCGTGGATATCCCGGCGATGCTGATGGCCTCCGGTGGGCAGAAGATGGCGGCGATGTTCCACAACCAGGGTAACCCGGTCTTTGATTACGTGTGGAATACCGTGCGCCGTCGTTTTGGCGGGCGTATGCACGCGCGCAACGACGGGATCAAACCGTTTATTCAGTCGGTGCGCCAGGGCTACTGGGGTTACTATCTGCCCGATCAGGATCACGGCGCTGAGCACAGTGAATTTGTGGATTTCTTTGCCACCTACAAGGCGACGCTGCCCGCGATTGGCCGTTTAATGAAGGTATGCCGCGCCCGCGTCGTACCGCTGTTTCCGGTCTATGATGGCCAAACGCATCGCCTGACGGTGCTGGTCCGCCCGCCGATGGACGACCTGCTGGACGCAGACGATACGACGATCGCCCGGCGGATGAACGAAGAAGTGGAAGTGTTTGTTAAGCCGCACACCGAGCAGTACACCTGGATCCTGAAGCTGCTGAAAACGCGCAAACCGGGTGAAATCGAGCCCTATAAACGCAAAGAGCTGTTCCCAAAGAAGTAGTCTAAAAGAGAGCCAGTGGGCGTTCCTGGCTCACTGGCTATATTGCGTCAGTAACATCAGGTTCTCGACGACAAGCCGGTAGCGATACTCCGGGCGGCCAGTGATACCGTAGTGATTGGTCGTGAAGAGCACGTTTATCTGCTCCAGCCAAATCAGGTATTTACGGCATGACACCCTGGATATCTGCAGCGCCGCCGCCAGCTCGTTTGTCGAAAAATCGCGCGCCTGATGGTCGTCAATCCACTGGCACACCAGGCGAAGGGTTTGCGGCGTCAGCCCTTTCGGCAGGCGGCGGGCGCTTTCCTGTTGCGGGATCCCGCGGCGCAGCAGGGTGTCGATATCCGCCTGGGCATAACAGGATTTCGCCTGCGTCACCTCACGCTTTTTGCGCCATGCCTGCAGGGCCTCCTCAAAGCGCGGAAACTGAAACGGTTTAATCAGGTAATCCACCACGCCATAGTGCAGCGCCGTTTGTAGCGTGAGCGTATCGGCGGCAGACGTCATCATGATGACGTCAATATTCCGCCCATCTGCGCGAAGCGCCGGCAGCAGGTCCAGGCCATTCTCCTGTTGCATATAGACATCCAGCAGCAGTAGATCGACCTGCGCCAGATGGCTTAGCATCGCTTTGGCGTCGCCGATCGTCGCCGCCACCCCGCAGCAGTGAAAATCAGCTACCCGGCTGATAAACAGCCGGTTCAGGTCGGCTACCATGGGATCATCATCGACGATCAGCACATTGAACATGCGTGGTTCCCCGGTGTGGCGGGAAGCCAGCCGGCCTCCCGTAAGATGAGCGGAGCAATGACGATCAGAATGACGATCGTTTATAGGCGGTGTAGCGCGCTCGCCAGAAGGTTTTATCGATATTCGCCGCCAGCTGTGCCTCGTCAATCTGCGGCGCAACGCCGTCCCGCTGCGCGGCGCGAGCGACCTCTGCGGCAATAGCCCGGGAAATCATTTCGATCTCTTCAACCGGCGGCAGTAAAGCACCGGTTTCACGGCTCGCCAAAGGCGAGTGGGCTGCCAGGGTTTTACTGCAGGTGATCAGCATCGCTTCCGTGACGCGCTGCGCTTTACTGGCGAGGATCCCCAGCCCCAGACCGGGAAAAATATAGGCGTTGTTGCACTGAGCGATATCGTAGGTTTTGCCGTCGTAGAAGACGGGTTCGAACGGGCTGCCGGTGGCGATCAGCGCGCTTCCCCGGGTCCACTCCAGCAAATCCTTCGGCTGGGCTTCGGCCCGGGAGGTGGGGTTAGAGAGCGGCATAATAATCGGACGCGGGCAGTGCCGATGCATCTCCTTCACTATCTCTTCGCTAAATAACCCCGGCTGGCCAGACACGCCAATCAGTACGGTAGGGTGGACGTTGCGTACGACATCCATCAGCGACAGTTGGGCGGACTCGGTATCCCAGTGGGCAATACTGGCTCGCGGCGTGACGAGGTCGCGCTGAAAATCGAGCAGATTGGGCATCTCATCCGTCAGCAGGCCAAAGCGGTCAACCATAAAGATACGGCGGCGTGCTTCCTCCTGCGAAAGCCCATCATCCACCATCAGCGCAATGATTTTTTCCGCAATGCCGCATCCGGCCGAACCGCCGCCAAGGAAAACTACCCGCTGGTCGCGGATCGGCGTCCCGGCCGCGGCCGCGGCGGCGATCAGCGTCCCTGAGGTCACGGCGGCGGTGCCCTGGATATCATCGTTAAAACAGCACAGCTGGTGACGATAGCGGTTGAGCAGTCGCGTGGCATTCTTTTGGGCAAAGTCTTCAAACTGAAGTAATACATTCGGCCAACGTTGCTGAATGGCATGGACAAACATGTCCATAAACTCCAGGTACTGCTCGTCGCTGATGCGCGGATGGCGCCAGCCCATATACAGCGGATCCTCCAGATGCTGCGGGTTGTTGGTGCCGACATCTAGCATGATAGGCAGCGTGGATGCCGGGTGAATGCCCCCGCAGGCGGTATATAACGAGAGTTTGCCAATGGGGATCCCCATGCCACCAATCCCCTGGTCGCCCAGCCCCAGAATGCGCTCGCCATCGGTCACGACAATGACTTTGATATCATTGCGGGAAAATCCCTGCAGCATTTCGTCAATCTGGTGACGGTTGGGCCAGGAAATAAACAAACCGCGTCCCCGGCGATATATTTCTGAGAAATGTTCACACGCTTCACCCACCGTCGGGGTATAGATCACCGGCAGCGTTTCTTTCATATGACTACGCAGCAGGTTATAGAATAATGTCTCGTTAGTATCCTGAATATTCCTGAGATAGATATGGCGCGAAATACTCTTTTTGAACTGGCAAAACTGGCCCCATGCGCGCTCGGTTTGTTCTTCAATGGTTTCAACATTATGGGGTAACAGTCCCTGAAGATTAAATGCCGTGCGTTCACTTTCGGTAAAAGCAAGGCCTTTATTTAATAACGGATTTTCCAGCAGGACGGCACCGTTATAGGGAGTGTATAAGGTTTCTGTGGCTAACATTGGATGACTCCTGAATATCAAATTGAAACATTGCCTGATGTCTTGGTGTTTTATTTCCGTGATTACGAAATGAGATAAATCATGATGCCTTCGGTGACGACGCCGATGGCGGTACCCAGCAAAATAGAGGATGAGGCCGGCTCAATATAGGTATCGCTGCGCAGCGCAAACATCCCTGCCGCGATGGCGGAAGGCGTCGCGCCGATGATAATAACCTGTTGCATTAAGGTATGACTGAGCCCAAAGGCCAGTCCGGCCAGGGCCATCATTGCCGGTTGGATCAGATTTTTGATACTGATATTGGTACAGGTTTGAATATTGACCGTCGGGCGTTCGCCGTAAAACAGCAGTCCCAGGGCGAACAGTGACAGACCGCCGGCGATTTTACCCACCATTTCAATAGGCATACTGAGCATAGGTGGCAGCTGGACTCCCGCCAGGCTGAGCAATACGCCGGAAATTGGGATCCAGACGATGGGGTTTCTCACGGCCTTCAGTAGGTTTTGCAGGATCAGCTGCCCGGCGTGAAGCTGGGGTTCATCCGCGCTCCGGTGCTTGTCTCCCATGCGAATCAGGATAATAGTCAGGGGGATCATCAATACGCTGGTCACCAGGTTTCCGATAAGCACGCCGAGAAAACCCTCCGGACCTATCAGTACCGCCAGCACGGGCGCGCCAAAGTAGGCCATATCGGGGAAGGCGCAAACCAGCGACTGAATCGCGCTGGTTTTAATATCATGACGGAAAACATAGCGTGAGATCAGCAGCGTGAGAAAATAGGACCCCATCAGGCCAATGACTAACACCGCCATAAAGGTGAAGTTTTTAATTTTATCGGGATGGGTATTTAACGCGCCGATAAAAAGATGGAACGGAAGCGCAAAGCGGATCACCACCGTGGCCAGAACGGAGGCATCCTCGCGCCGGGTATAGCCTAGTTTACCGCTAAGCCATCCCAGCAGCATGATAAATACCAATGGGAAAAGAGATTGTAAGAGTAGTGAAGGCATAAGATGTCCTGACATATTTTATCGGGTTGTTGTGTCGCCAATCTAGCGATCCCGTAATATTTAAAAGGTGATAGTCATCACAGTCGCCTGCCTTTAAATAATTTCGTCTCGGATACTTTACTTACAAATAAAGAAAACAGGGTTAAATCATGGGGTTGTATCGATGGCATTTAAATTCCACCATTGATGAAAACTTTAGCTTTATGACGATAAATTAAATTACTTAAAATCAATTTTATAGTTTAGTCACAAAGCCAACAGAAGAAATCCGTTTGTCATTTTTTGTTTTAAACGCCTGTGCTACCGTTTTGAGTGTATTTTGGTGAGCCGGTGTTTAGTGCTATTTCATTTATGTTGCTACGCAAATTTTAATATTGCGTTACTACCCTACGCTACCTCCTTATCATTCAGGTAAAAATATGGAAAATAATTCACTCAACCACCCGATAGATAAAACGCAACCGAACGGCCAATCGACACGACTTTTATCCAATATCGACGTTGGTGCCGTACCGTTAACGCTCTTTATTGGTATCGCTGCGATCGTCGCGCTCTCTGCGAGCGCGGGCCTGCTGCCGAAAAATATGATTGGCGGACTGGCGGTCATTATGACCCTGGGATTCGCGCTGGCTAAGATTGGCCGCATGGTGCCAGTACTAAAAGACATTGGCGGGCCGGCCATATTGTGTCTGATGATGCCCTCAGTATTGGTCTACTTTGGCGTGTTTGAAGCTCATACGCTCGATACTGTGCACTTGCTGATGAAAGAGGCCAATCTCCTCTATTTCGTCATCGCCTGTCTGGTTGTCGGGAGTATTCTGGGAATGAACCGCACTATTCTGATCCAGGGGATGGTGCGTATGTTTGTCCCGCTGGTGGCCGGGACCGGGGCGGCAATATTAACCGGCCTGCTGGTGGGCAGCTTATTTGGCTACAGTATTTACCACACCTTCTTTTTTATCATCGTGCCGATTATCGGCGGCGGCATCGGCGAAGGGATCCTGCCTTTGTCGCTGGCTTATTCGGCCATTCTCGGGCAAACACCTGATGTCTATGTTGCCCAGCTGGCGCCGGCCGCGGTGGTTGGGAATATTTTCGCCATTATATGCGCTGGTTTTCTGGCGCGCATGGGCGCACGTCGTCCGGCGCTCTCCGGCAATGGGATGCTGATCCGCAGCCATGACGATAATAGCGTCTTTGCGCAACATCAGAGTACCCAACCCACCGATTTTCAGCTGATGGGCGCCGGGTTGCTGATGATTTGTGCATTTTTCATCGTCGGTGGTCTGCTGGAGAAGGTAGTGCATATTCCCGGGCCGGTGCTGATGATTCTGGCGGCCGTCTTCTGCAAATATACCAACGTTATCCCGGCGGCGATGGAGCTGGGGGCGCATAGCTGCTACAAGTTTGTCTCCGCCGCGCTGGTGTGGCCGCTGATGATCGGCCTGGGCATGCTGTATGTGCCGCTGGAGAGCGTGGTCTCGGTCTTCTCCATTGGCTACGTCGTGGTTTGCGGCTCCATCGTTATTGCCATGGCGCTGAGCGGTTTCTTTATCGCTACTCGCCTGAATATGTATCCGGTGGAAGCCGCTATCGTGACCAGCTGCCATAGCGGCCTTGGAGGAACCGGAGATGTGGCCATCCTCTCGGCGTCAAACAGGATGGGGTTGATGCCGTTTGCCCAGATTGCGACGCGGATCGGCGGGGCGTCGACGGTGATCGCCGCGACGCTGTTGTTGAGCTGGGTGGTGTAATCTGCCAGATAGTGGGCAAAAAAAAACCTGCCAGCGCATCGCTGGCAGGTCGACACCGAGGCTTACTCGACGGTGAGGATACGGGTGGTGTTGGTGCTGCCGATGGTGCTCATCACGTCACCCTGGGTAACGACCACAAGGTCACCAGAGACCAGGTAGCCTTTGTCCCGCAGCAGATTGACGGCATCGTGCGCAGCGGCTACCCCGTCATTCTGGCTGTCGAAGAACACCGGGGTCACCCCTCGGTAGAGTGCGGTCAGGTTCAGGGTGCGCTCGTGGCGGGAAAGGGCGAAAATCGGCAGACCGGAGCTGATGCGCGAGGTCATCAGCGCGGTGCGGCCCGATTCGGTCATGGTGATGATGGCCGTGATGCCTTTCAGGTGGTTGGCGGCATACATCGCCGACATAGCAATCGCTTCTTCTACGTTGTCAAACTGGACGTCCAGACGGTGTTTGGAGACGTTGAGGCTGGGGATTTTTTCGGCGCCCAGACACACGCGCGCCATCGCGGCCACGGTTTCCGACGGGTACTGACCGGCAGCGGTTTCCGCAGAGAGCATCACCGCATCGGTACCATCCAGCACGGCGTTGGCCACGTCCATGACTTCAGCACGAGTCGGCATCGGGTTGGTGATCATCGACTCCATCATCTGGGTGGCGGTAATGACGGAACGGTTCAGCTGACGGGCACGACGAATCAGCGCTTTCTGGATACCCACCAGCTCTGGATCGCCGATTTCGACGCCGAGGTCGCCGCGCGCAACCATGACCACATCGGAGGCGAGGATCACGTCGTCCATCGCATCCTGATCGCAGACCGCTTCCGCACGCTCAACTTTGGCGACGATTTTCGCATCGCAGCCGGCATCGCGCGCCAGGCGACGGGCGTAGTTCAGGTCTTCGCCGCAGCGCGGGAAAGAGACCGCCAGGTAGTCGACGCCGATTTTGGCGGCGGTGACGATATCGGCCTTGTCTTTGTCGGTCAGCGCTTCGGCAGACAGACCGCCGCCCAGCTTGTTGATCCCTTTGTTGTTAGACAACGGACCGCCGACGGTCACTTCAGTAAACACTTTCATTCCCTGAACTTCGAGGACTTTCAGCTGCACGCGACCATCGTCGAGCAGCAGGATATCGCCCGGCACGACATCCGCCGGCAGGCCTTTGTAGTCGATCCCGACTTTCTCTTTGTCGCCTTCACCTTTACCAAGGTTAGCGTCGAGCAGGAATTTATCGCCGACGTTGAGGAAAATTTTGCCTTCTTTGAAGGTCGATACGCGAATTTTTGGTCCCTGGAGGTCGCCGAGGATGGCCACGTGACGGCCCAGTTTTGCCGCAATCTCACGCACTTTGTCGGCACGGAGCTGATGATCTTCCGGGGTGCCGTGAGAGAAGTTCATACGCACTACGTTTGCGCCCGCGGCGATAACTTTTTCCAGGTTGTTATCGCGGTCAGTTGCCGGGCCTAAGGTAGTAACGATTTTGGTTCTGCGAAGCCTTCTGGACATGTAATACTCCGTTGACTGATACAACTTTGGTGTTGCGTGAACATGGATTCGGTAGCGCCAGCCTGCAACGTCGCACAGCCGGATCGTTATCGAAGGTGTAATGGGGTACTGCTTGTTATCAACTTTTATTGATTATCACTGGGTACGAACGGTTCTTTATCAAAACGCGATTCCTTCAGCGCTTCCTTGACCCTCTTCAAGTTATCTCTGAATTTTGCTCCCCGACGCAGCGTAAACCCCGTCGCCAATACGTCGATGACGGTCAGCTGGGCGAGACGGGAGACCATCGGCATATAGATGTCGGTATCTTCCGGCACATCGAGGGTGATGGCGAGCGTGGCTTCCCGGGCCAGGGGGGTACCGGCGGAGGTGAGGGCGATCACCATGGCATCGTTTTCACGGGCCAGCTGCGCCAGCTCCACCAGGCTCTTGGTTCTTCCGGTATGCGAGATAATCACCACCACATCATCGTCATCGCAATTCATACAGCTCATGCGTTGCAGGACAATGTCGTCGGAATAGATGACCGGCACGTTAAAGCGGAAAAATTTGTTCATCGCATCATGGGCGACCGCCGCCGAGGAACCGAGGCCGAAAAAGGCGATTTTTTTGGCCTGAGTCAGCAGATCCACCGCGCGATTCACCGCCGACATGTCGAGAGAATGGTGGACCTGATCTAAACTCGCCATGGCCGATTCGAATATTTTTCCCGTGTATGACTCAACGCTGTCGTCTTCATCAACATTCCGGTTAACATAGAGCGTGCCGTGCGCGAGGCTCTGGGCAAGGTGCAGTTTAAAATCAGGAAACCCGCGGGTTTCGAGACTGCGGCAGAAGCGATTGACGGTCGGTTCGCTCACCCCGGCCTCAAGGGCGAGGGCGGCGATGCTCGAATGAATGGCCTGCGCGGGGGTGGCGAGGATCACTTCCGCCACTTTGCGTTCAGATTTGCTAAGGTGTTCCAGTCGGGACTGGATTTTTTCCAGCATGTTCATTAGTAACAGGGCGCTCATCAATGGAAACGATTTCATTAATGGGTGAAATCATCGGGCGTTTTAGCAAGAATATACCCCTCCGCAAGCGCAAGCGGTGAGGAATGACGTGAAATAATGTTGTTTTTTTTCATTACATGATCAGAGTCGTATTTTACTGACCTGAAACAGGTACAAACAACGAACAATATCAGCCAGATGCCCAAATCATCGCCGAATGTTTTCACCCTGTGCGGTTTTACCGCCGCAAACGAAGGGGAAGGCTTTCGGGAAATACGTAAACACAGTACAGTGCAGTGTAAGAAAATTACAAATATAGCCTGGCAGAAGCACCAGACTATCAACTGAGGAGAATGACATGGCGGTAACGCAAACGGCCCAGGCATGCGACCTGGTCATTTTCGGCGCGAAGGGCGACCTGGCGCGACGTAAATTGTTGCCTTCCCTGTATCAGCTTGAAAAAGCGGGCCAGATCCACGCCGACACCCGCATCATTGGCGTCGGCCGTGCCGATTGGGATAAAGCGGCTTACACCAAAGTCGTGCGCGAAGCGCTGGAAACCTTCATGAAGGAAAAAATTGATGAGGGTTTGTGGGATTCCCTGAGCGGACGCCTGGAGTTCTGTAATCTTGACGTCAATGACACCAGCGGCTTCACGCGTCTGGGTGAGATGCTGGATCAACAGAACCGTGTCACCATCAACTATTTCGCCATGCCGCCGAGCACCTTTGGCGCGATCTGCAAAGGTCTGGGCGAAGCGAAGCTCAATGCCAAGCCTGCGCGCGTGGTGATGGAAAAACCGCTGGGTACCTCGCTGGAAACCTCGCGTGAAATCAACGACCAGGTCGGCGAGTTTTTTGAAGAGTGCCAGGTCTACCGTATCGACCACTACCTCGGTAAAGAGACGGTCCTCAACCTGCTGGCGCTGCGCTTTGCCAACTCTCTGTTCGTCAATAACTGGGACTGCCGCACTATCGACCATGTCGAAATCACCGTCGCGGAAGAGGTGGGTATTGAAGGGCGCTGGGGTTACTTCGACCAGGCCGGGCAGATGCGCGACATGATCCAGAACCACCTGCTGCAGATCCTCTGCATGATTGCCATGTCACCGCCGTCCGATCTCAGCGCCGACAGCATCCGTGATGAAAAGGTCAAGGTCCTGAAATCCCTGCGCCGCATTGATCGCTCCAACGTGCGTGAGAAAACCGTTCGCGGCCAGTACACCGCCGGCTTTGCCCAGGGCAAAAAAGTGCCGGGCTACCTGGAAGAAGAGGGCGCCAACAAAACCAGTAACACCGAAACCTTCGTGGCTATCCGCGTCGATATCGATAACTGGCGCTGGGCCGGCGTACCGTTCTATCTGCGCACCGGCAAACGTCTACCGACCAAATGCTCTGAGGTCGTGGTTTACTTCAAAACTCCGGAGCTGAACCTGTTTAAAGAGACCTGGCAGGAGCTGCCGCAGAACAAGCTGACCATTCGTCTGCAGCCGGACGAAGGGGTGGATATCCAGGTGCTGAACAAAGTGCCGGGCCTCGACCATAAGCATAATCTGCAGATCACCAAGCTGGATCTGAGCTACTCCGAGACCTTCAACCAGACGCACCTGGCCGATGCTTATGAGCGTCTGCTGCTGGAGACCATGCGCGGTATCCAGGCGCTGTTCGTCCGCCGTGATGAAGTGGAAGAGGCGTGGAAATGGGTGGATTCCATCACCGAAGCCTGGGCTGCCGACCGCGATGCGCCGAAACCGTATCAGGCAGGGACCTGGGGACCGGTTGCGTCGGTGGCGATGATCACCCGTGACGGCCGCTCATGGAACGAGTTCGAGTAAGCTCGCAGCCTAATCCGTCAGGGTTATTTTACCGGTAACATGATCTGACGCAGAAAGTCGCACGCTTTTTAATCTTTTAAGCCCCGTGAGGATTCACCCACGGGGCTTTTTTTATTACACTGCTTTCAGACATTTTGCCCCTGAGCGCTGGTGTTGGTGGCCTTTAGCACAAAAATACGTCATCACGCAGCGGCCGGACAGATACAAATTTGAGGAGCCTTTATGAATTCGACAATGTTACGGGTAACAAATCGCATTATCGAACGGTCGCGTGACACCCGCGCGGCTTACCTCGCAAGGATTAACCAGGCCAAAACCGACACCGTGCATCGTGCGCAACTGGCCTGCGGCAATCTGGCTCACGGTTTCGCGGCCTGTCAGGCTGACGACAAAGCCTCTCTGAAAAGCATGTTGCGCAACAATATCGCCATCATTACCTCCTACAACGATATGTTGTCCGCTCACCAGCCCTACGAACACTATCCGGACATCATCCGTAAAGCGCTGCATAGCGCCAATGCGGTCGGCCAGGTGGCCGGCGGCGTGCCGGCAATGTGCGACGGCGTAACCCAAGGGCAGGACGGTATGGAGCTCTCATTGCTGAGCCGCGAAGTGATCGCCATGTCCGCCGCTATCGGTCTGTCGCATAACATGTTCGACGGCGCGCTATACCTCGGGGTATGCGATAAAATTGTTCCTGGCCTGACCATGGCGGCACTCTCTTTCGGCCATCTGCCGTCGGTCTTTATTCCCTCCGGCCCAATGGCCAGCGGCCTGGCTAATAAAGAGAAGGTCCGCATTCGCCAGCTGTACGCGGAAGGTAAAGTGGATCGTATGGCCCTGCTGGAGTCTGAAGCTGCCTCGTACCACGCGCCGGGAACCTGTACTTTCTACGGGACGGCGAACACCAACCAGATGGTGGTTGAGTTTATGGGCATGCAGCTGCCGGGCTCCTCTTTTGTCCATCCGGATGCCCCGCTGCGGGACGCGCTGACCGCCGCCGCCGCGCGCCAGGTCACCCGCATGACCGGCAATGGCAACGAGTGGATGCCGCTGGGGAAAATGTTCGACGAAAAAGTGGTGGTCAACGGCATCGTGGCGCTGCTGGCGACCGGTGGCTCTACCAACCATACCATGCACCTTGTGGCGATGGCCCGCGCGGCGGGGATCATCATTAACTGGGACGATTTCTCTGACCTGTCAGACGTGGTGCCGCTGCTGGCGCGCCTCTATCCCAACGGCCCGGCGGATATCAACCACTTCCAGGCGGCGGGCGGCGTTCCGGTACTGGTGCGCGAGCTGCTGAAAGGCGGCCTGCTGCATGAGGATGTTCACACCGTCGCTGGCTTTGGTCTGTCGCGTTATACCCTGGAGCCGTGGCTCAACAACGGCGAGCTGGACTGGCGTGAAGGGGCGACAGCGCCGCTTGACGATCAGGTCATCGCGACCTTCGAGAAACCGTTCTCCCGTCACGGCGGCACCAAGGTGCTGAGCGGCAACCTGGGGCGCGCGGTAATGAAAACCTCGGCTGTCCCGGTGGAGAATCAGGTGATCGAAGCGCCGGCGGTGGTGTTCGAGAGCCAACACGACGTATTGCCGGCCTTTGAAGCGGGCCTGCTGGATAAAGATTGTGTGGTGGTGGTCCGTCATCAGGGGCCAAAAGCGAACGGGATGCCAGAATTACATAAACTTATGCCGCCACTTGGTGTATTATTGGACCGCCGTTTCAAAATAGCGCTGGTGACCGATGGCCGACTCTCTGGCGCCTCCGGTAAAGTCCCGTCAGCAATCCATGTCACGCCTGAAGCCTATGATGGTGGGTTGCTGGCGAAGGTGCGCGATGGCGATGTGATTCGCGTGAACGGGCAGACGGGAGAACTGACGCTGCTGGTGGACGATGCCGAACTGGCGGCGCGTCAGCCGCATATCCCTGACCTCAGCGCGTCGCGCGTGGGAACCGGTAGGGAGATGTTTGGGGCGCTGCGTGAGAAGCTCTCTGGCGCGGAGCAGGGCGCAACCTGCATCACTTTTTAAGACGATTTTATTTCTAGATCTGGCGAGAGAAAATCCTGATGAAAAACTGGAAAACAACAGCAGAAGCAATCCTCACCTCCGGTCCGGTTGTCCCGGTTATCGTGGTGAAAAAGCTGGAGCATGCGGTACCGATGGCGAAAGCGCTGGTCGCGGGCGGCGTGCGCGTGCTGGAAGTCACCCTGCGCACCGAGTGCGCCCTGGAAGCGATCCGCGCGATTGCTAAAGAAGTGCCGGACGCGATTGTCGGCGCGGGCACGGTCACCAACGTCGAGCAACTGAAAGCGGTAACGGAAGCTGGCGCGCAGTTCGCTATCAGCCCGGGACTGACCGAATCCCTGCTGAAAGCGGCGACCGAAGACGGCACCATTCCGCTGATCCCGGGGATCAGCACGGTTTCCGAGCTGATGCTGGGTATGCAGTATGGTCTGAAAGAGTTTAAATTCTTCCCGGCGGAAGCCAACGGCGGCGTGAAAGCCCTGCAGGCGATTGCTGGTCCGTTCGGCCACATTCGTTTCTGCCCTACCGGCGGTATTTCTCCGGCCAACTACCGTGACTACCTGGCGCTGAATAGCGTGCTGTGCATCGGCGGTTCCTGGCTGGTGCCAGCCGACGCGCTGGAGGCCGGCGACTACGATCGCATCACCACCCTGGCGCGTGAAGCGGTGGAAGGCGCGAAGTAAACCGCGCCTCAGGGTCGACAACCCGGTCAGCGGCAACGCGACCGGGTTTTTTTGTCTTTAGCCTTCGACGATGACCGCAGCGGCGGCGGTTTTAGCCCGCGCTACGGCCTCTTCAACCGAATCGGCAACGGCGAGGGTCACCCCCAGGCGGCGGGTACCGTCAATCTCGGGCTTGCCGAACAGACGCAGCTGCAGGCCAGCCCCGACGGCCGATTGCAGCTGGCCAAAGCTGACGTTCTGACTGGTCAGCTGCGGAAGGATCACTGCGGAAGCGGCGGGACCATACTGGCGGATAGCGCCGACGGGCAGTCCAAGAAAGGCACGAACGTGCAGGGCGAATTCCGAGAGATCCTGCGAGATCAGCGTTACCATGCCGGTGTCGTGTGGGCGCGGGGAAACTTCGCTGAAGATCACCTCGTCGCCGCATACGAACAGTTCCACGCCAAACAGGCCATGACCCCCCAGCGCCAGCACTACCTTGCGGGCGATGGCCTGGGCACGTTCGAGGGCCAGGTCGCTCATCTGCTGCGGTTGCCAGGACTCACGGTAATCGCCGTCTTCCTGGCGATGGCCAACCGGGGCGCAGAAATGCACGCCGTCGACGGCGCTGACGGTGAGCAGGGTGATTTCGAAATCGAAATTCACCACCCCCTCGACGATCACCCGCCCGGCGCCGGCGCGGCCGCCCTGCTGCGCATAGCGCCAGGCTTCGCTGAGCTGGTCAGCCGAGCGGATAAAGCTCTGACCTTTGCCGGAGGAGCTCATCACTGGTTTGACGATGCACGGCAAACCGATGTCGGTGACCGCCGCGCGGAAGCCTTCTTCGCTGTCGGCAAAGCGATAGCTGGAGGTGGGGAGCTGCAGCTCTTCTGCCGCCAGGCGGCGAATGCCTTCGCGGTTCATGGTGAGCTTAGCCGCCCGCGCCGTGGGGACTACTTTCTGCCCGGCCTGTTCCAGTTCAACCAGGGTATCGGTAGCAATAGCTTCGATCTCCGGCACGATGTAATCGGGTTTTTCCTGTTCAATCAGAGCGCGCAGGCTCTCGCCGTGCAGCATATTGATGACATGGGCGCGGTGGGCGACCTGCATCGCCGGGGCATCGGGGTAGCGGTCGACGGCGATAGTTTCAATGCCCAGACGCTGACATTCAATAGCGACTTCTTTGCCCAGCTCGCCGGAACCTAACAGCATTACTTTGGTGGCTGCCGGGCGCAGCGCGGTGCCTAATACAGTCATAACTCTCTTCCGCAGTAAAAAAAGATGCTGCCGATTATAAACGAAAACGTTTGCGTCTGTCTTTACGCGCGTGAGTTGAGTCCGGAGAGGAAATTTGTTATACTGTATAAAAATACAGTATTGAGAGGCTGCAGCATGGCGGTTGAAATTAAATATGTTGTGATCCGCGAAGGTGAGGAAAAAATGTCTTTTGCCAGCAAAAAAGAGGCCGACGCTTACGACAAAATGCTCGATCTGGCAGAGGTGCTGAATGACTGGCTGGTGGCATCGCCGCTGGAGATGGATGACGCCCAGCGTGACACCATGGCGATGTGGCTGGCAGAGCGAAAAGAGGCGCTGCAGCATATCCTGCGCGTCGGCCGATTGCCGGAGCAGGATGCGTCCGCGCACGACTCACCCGCGCCGTCGGCGGCAGAAGAGGCTTCTCCAGCGGAAGACGCCGCGGCGCCAGCGACCAAAGCGCGTAAGGCGAAAGTGGCCTGACTGGCGGCAGCCAGCTATGGCCTGGCTGGGCAGGGATTTGTCTGCCGCGCCCACCTTTGCGCATCTTTAGCCAGATCTAACATTTCCTGACATCGCGTCGTTTAGGCTGATAGCAGTGTTTTATCACCTGAGAGGAAAACCATGGCTAACTGGCTTAATCAACTGCAGTCGCTGCTCGGGCAGCAGGGCGCGTCATCGACAGGCGAGTCGTCAAAAGGGAGCGCACTGCTGCCCGGCGCGATTGGCGGGCTGGCCGGGTTGCTGGTGGCCAGTAAATCCTCACGCAAACTGCTGGCGAAGTACGGCACCAGCGCGCTGCTGGCTGGCGGTGGGGCGGTGGCGGGTACGGTGTTATGGAACAAGTATCAGCAGAAGATGCGCGCTCAAAACGCGCCTGTCCCCGGGGCGAACACGCCGGCTGCCGTGCCGGCGGACGTTGATCCGCGTAGCGTGCGACTGATCACCGCGCTGGTTTTTGCCGCCAGGAGCGATGGTCATATAGATGACCACGAACGGGCTAATATTGAAGCCCAGCTGCGGGCGGCCAATATCGACGTTCAGGCCCGGGTGCTGATCGACCAGGCGCTGGCCCAACCGCTGGATCCTCAGCGTCTGGCGGAGGGCATCGTTGATCCGCAGGAGGCACTGGAGATCTACTACGTCAGCTGCGCGGTCATTGATATCGACCACTTTATGGAACGCAGCTATCTGAACGCGCTGGGAGACGCTTTGTCACTGCCAAAGGATGTCCGGGCCGATATAGAACAGGATATCCAGTCACAAAAACAAGCGCTAAGCGTCTAAATTATCACGTTTCGCTTGCATCGCCCGCGTCTTTTGCCACCCTTATAGACACGTCATCATTCAGGCGCCGCCGTGTGACCTGAATGCTCTTGTGTCACGATAAAGCAGCAGAAGAACAACATGCCACCTAAAGCCAAACGGATCCCTCACGCCATGACCTTGCATGGCGATACACGCATCGATAACTATTACTGGCTGCGCGACGATGAGCGCGCGCGACCTGACGTGCTGGAGTACCTGCACGCGGAGAACGCCTACGGCAAGCGGGTGATGGATTCGCAGCTCAGCCTGCAGGAACGTCTGCTGAAAGAAATTATCGACCGCATTCCGCAACGGGAAGTCTCCGCCCCTTACAGTAAAAATGGTTTTCGCTACCGTCAGGTTTACGAGCCGGGCTGTGAATACGCCATCTATCAGCGCCAGTCGGTGCTCAAAGAGGAGTGGGACGAGTGGGAGATCCTGCTCGACGGCAACCAGCGGGCGGCGAAAAGTGAGTTCTACACCCTTGGCGGACTGGGCGTCGCGCCGAATAACCAATTGATGGCGGTGGCGGAGGATTATCTTTCCCGCCGCCAGTATGGCCTGCGCTTCTGCAACCTTAGCAGCGGTGAATGGTACCCGGAGATCCTGGAAAATGTTACCTCCGGGTTTGCCTGGAGCAATGATTCCCGCTTTGTGTGGTACGTGCGTAAACATCCCACCACGCTGCTGCCTTATCAGGTCTGGCGCCACACGGTGGGTACCGCGGCGCAGAGTGATGTGCTGGTCTATGAAGAAAAAGATGAGACCTTCTACGTCAGCGTACATAAGACCACTTCCCAGCAGTTCGTGGTGATTTATCTCTCCAGCGCCACCACCAGTGAAGCATTACTGCTCAACGCCGAACTGCCTGACGCCGAGCCGGTCTGCTTCCTGCCGCGGCGGAAAGATCACGAATACAGCCTCGATCACTATCAGCACGCGTTCTATCTGCGATCCAACCGCGAGGGGAAGAATTTTGGCCTCTACCGTACTGTGCTGCGCGATGAAGATCAGTGGACCACGCTGATCCCACCGCGTCACGACGTGATGCTCGAAGGATTTACCCTGTTTACTGACTGGCTGGTCGTCGAGGAGCGCCAGCGCGGCCTGACCAGCCTGCGGCAAATTAACCGCAAGACCCGGGAGGTGGTAGGGATCGCCTTTGACGATCCGGCCTATGTCACCTGGCTTGCCTATAATCCGGAACCTGAAACGTCGCGCCTGCGCTACGGGTATTCCTCCATGACCACGCCAGACACCCTGTTTGAACTGGACATGGATACCGGCGAGCGGCGGGTTATCAAGCAGCAGGAGGTGAAGGGGTTGGACACGAGCTGCTACCAGAGCGAACACCTGTGGGTGACCGCCCGCGATGGCGTCGAGGTTCCGGTCTCGCTGGTCTACCATCGCGACCATTTCCGCAAAGGGAGCAATCCGCTGCTGGTCTATGGCTACGGCTCGTATGGCGAGAGTATCGATGCCGATTTCAGCGCCAGCCGGCTGAGCCTGCTCAACCGCGGCTTTGTCTACGCCATCGCCCATGTCCGCGGCGGGGGCGAGCTGGGGCAGCAGTGGTATGAGGACGGCAAATTTCTGTGTAAGAAAAATACCTTCAACGACTATCTGGACGTCTGTGACGCGCTGCTGGCCCAGGGGTACGGCGATCCGCAGCTCTGCTATGGCATGGGGGGCAGCGCCGGCGGGATGCTGATGGGCGTGGCCGTTAACGAACGTCCTGAGCTGTTTCATGGCGTGATAGCCCAGGTGCCGTTCGTCGATGTGGTGACCACCATGTTGGACGAATCTATTCCACTGACCACCGGGGAATTTGAAGAGTGGGGGAATCCACAGGATGAAACCTATTACCACTACATGAAAAGCTACAGCCCCTACGACGGCGTCCGGGCGCAGGCTTATCCGCATATGCTGGTCACCACCGGACTGCACGATTCCCAGGTGCAATACTGGGAGCCGGCGAAATGGGTGGCCAAACTGCGGGAACTGAAAACCGACGATAACCTGCTGCTGCTCTGTACCGATATGGATTCCGGCCATGGCGGCAAATCCGGGCGCTTTAAAAGCTATGAAGGGGTGGCCCTGGAGTATGCCTTTTTCATTGCCCTGGCGCAGGGGACACTGCCGGGAAAAGCGGCTGTGTGACGATTATTCCCCGAGGTAGTGTTTGAGGGTCAGACGCAGTTCGGGGCTCATCCGGTCGAGATTGTTGAATAACCAGCGCAGGTAGCCGGGGTCGTTTTCAGCAATTTCGGCCACCGCTTTACCCCGGTATTTGCCGAAGGTAAAGGTGGTGAGCAGCGCCGGGCGGCCGGTGATATCGGCCATTTCGTCAGGCGTCCAGCCGGAAACGTTGATGATATCCAGCAGCAGCGCGGCGGTGATATAGCAGTCATACAGCGCGCGGTGGTGATGCAGCCCCGGCGGGGTCGCCACATTCAGCTTACGTGATTTATATAACCCCATATTGCTGTATTTGATCCCCGGCCACAGGCGGCGGGCCAGCTTCATGGTACAAATCCACTCGCCGCTCATCTCCGGTAGCACCCGGCGGTCAAAGCTGGCGTTGTGCGCGACATACCAGGGGCTGCCAAGATAATGCGGAATAATCTCTTCAATCCACGGCTTATCGGCGACCATCTCTTCCGTTATACGGTGGATAGCCATCGCCTGCGGCGTGATGGGCCGATCAGGACGCACCAGATGGCTCATCGGGTTAGTGATTCGCCCGTCGACAATATCGACCGAGGCGATTTCGACGATGCCCCCCTGCAGGCCGCAGGTTTCGGTATCAATGACGCGCAGCATGGCTCGCTCCAGAGCAAAACAACAAGCGTAAAGGAATTGGGTGGTCTTGCCAACCGATGGGGAGCAGGCGGGCGCGCATTATTTCTGCTTCGGCTCCCAGGGCAGTCGGGAAAGCGAGACAGAGGCCAGCCGATGGGCGATCAGTCGTTCGCGGAACCAGTCGCGCAGATGGGCGGGCTGCTCACGCTCGACCAAATCAGCGACCACCGGCATGTTGTATCGCTCCTTAAAGGCGACGCCGGCGGCGGCGAGATCGACGTTGACCTTATCCATCTCAGCTTGCGAAATTTTGGCCAGATTTCTTTCCATTATTAACTCCAGTGTGCTGGTAAACCCGGTCGAGGCGCTGACGCTTAGCTCGACTCTGCCATTATACAGGGTTATTCTCTGTCCTACAGACATAACAAAAGGGAATGACGAATATGCGACTCCTCGCTGGACGCGCGTTGCGCCTCTCCGTTGCGTTTGCCGGTATATTAACCGCGGCAGGCGCCTTCGCCCATGCTCACCTGCAACAGCAGATCCCCGCCGCGGGTGCCCAACTGACCGCGCCCCCTCAGACGCTGACGCTCAGTTTCTCCGAAGGGATCGAACCGGCCTTCAGCGGCGTGACCGTCACCGGTCCGCAGCAGCACGCGGTAGCCGCCGGTAAACTGACCCGCAGCGCTGACAACCCCGCTCAGGTCACCTTACCCCTGGCGGAAACGTTGTCTCCGGGGGAGTACACCGTAGCATGGCATGTGGTCTCGGTTGACGGCCATAAAACCAAAGGGCAATACACTTTTAGCGTGAAGTGATCGATGTTGACCGGGCTCTATATCACGCTGCGTTTTGGGCACTTTATCACCCTGATGTTGGCTTTTGGCTGCGTGCTGTATGGCGCCTGGTGGGCGCCGGTACCGCTGAGGCGCGTGCTGATGCACCGCTTTTATCCGCTATTACGCCCCCTGATGTTGATTGGCGCGCTCTCAACCGTGGCGCTGTATCTGCTGCAGGGGGGGATAATGGGCGACGGCTGGGCGGATGTCTGGCAGCCCGCCGTTTGGCAGGCGGTAGCGGGTACCCGCTTCGGCGGGGTGTGGATCTGGCAGATCCTGCTGGCGTTGACTGCTCTCGCCGTGGTGTGGATCCGCCCCCATCACGGCGCCAGGCAACTGATGGCCCTGCTGGCGGCCCAGCTGCTGCTTTCCGCCGGGGTTGGGCATGCTGCTATGCACGATGGCTTACTCGGCGCCCTGCAGCGCACTAATCATGCCGTCCACCTCTTCTGCGTCGCCAGCTGGTTCGGCGGCCTGTTGCCCTTCATCTACTGCCTGCGTCTGGCGCAGGGGCGCTGGCGTCAGGCTGCGGTCTATACCATGGCGCGCTTTTCGCGTTATGGACATCTGGCGGTGGCCGGCACCCTTGCCAGCGGCGTGGTCAATGCGCTGTTGATCCAGGGGGCGGTGATCGGAACCTCGCCCTGGGGACGCATGCTGTTGATCAAATGTGCGCTGGTCGCCGGGATGGTGGTAATTGCCTTAGTGAACAGGTATGTTCTGGTACCGCGCATGTCGGCAAGCGGTTCGCGGGCGGAAAGCCTGATCCTGCGAACCACGCAGGCTGAGATAGGGCTGGGCGCGCTGGCGCTGCTGGCCGTCAGTCTGTTTGCCACCTGGGAACCTTATTGAATTAACTGGCAAAATCATGAAAAAAATTGTTCTGACCATGTTGTTACTGGCAAGCTCCGGGGCTGCTCTGGCGGCGCCGCAAATTATCACCGTGAGCCGCTTTGAAGTGGGGAAGGAGAGTTGGGCGTTCAACCGTGAAGAGGTGATGTTGACCTGCCGTCCGGGTAACGCGCTTTACGCCATCAACCCGAGTACGCTGGTCCAGTATCCGCTCAATGACGTCGCGGAACAGCAGGTTAAAGCCGGCAAGACGACCGCGCAGCCGATCTCGGTGATCCAGATCGACGATCCGCAGCACCCGGGACAAAAAATGAGCCTTGCGCCATTTATCGAGCGAGCGCAGAAGCTCTGCTAGCGTTCCGCGTTATCTTACTGTAATAGCATAAAAAAAACCGCCCTTGCCGGATAACGGCAGTGGCGGTTTTTTACTGGCTGACAGCCGTTTCCCAGGAATTATACGACCACATTGGCCACGGACTGGAAAAGCTGACGCGTTAAACTATTCTTATAGTGCAAGGCGACTTAGCCTGCATTAATGCCAACTTTTAGCGCACGGCTCTCTCCCAAGAGCCATTTCCCTGGACCGAATACAGGAATCGTATTCGGTCTCTTTTTATCGGTAACCTTCTGCTTTCGCAATAGCCAGCGACATCATGTCAGTCAAACCCCAGGCTGGCCTCTGGATGTCCCGTTATAGCACACCGTTTTTAGCATACACAATCCATTTACACACAAATCGCATCCTGAGGAAGGGTTGCGTCGGGAAGGAGAGATCTGAAGTTGGGGTGGAAAGAGAAAAGAAAAAACCTGCACCTAACCAGGCCCGGCGTGCAGGTTAACTGGCGGGCCAACATCGGAAGGCTGCTAGTATACACATTTGTATGACAAATAAAATAAGCAAAGTCTAATAGGTTTGGCAATTCATGCGATTAGCTATCAATGAATGACCGTATCGCTAAAAATAATAAGCGAATGCGCCGCTATTTACAGCGGCTAAAATTATTCAGGGACGCTAAAGGTGGGATATATTTTACTTTCGAGATAGCAGAGCAAAAGCCAAATTTCATCACTAAAAACAAACCATACGCAGCCCAGCAGAATGACCGCAAGAAGAATCAGCAGGAAAATTTCGGTTTTACTCATCATGCCAACCACTATCCAATGGCGCCAGGGGCCATGATAGTAGCGAAATAACGACCGAATAAGCAAACGCCGCGTGTCAGCGCGGCGCTATCCGCAGCGACATTTACGCACCATGGCGCGGTTGCGTCAGGATGTCCACCTGCTCAGCCAGCTGATCCAGCAGCTGGAACCGACGCCGGTATTCGGCCCGTTTTTTGCTGGCGATACTCTCCAGTGATTTTCGTTCCAGACGCTGCGGCAGCCGCCAGCGCCACGCGCTTTCCGGCTTACCATCGATGGACTGCCAGAACTCGTCGTAGCTGGCGTGGAAATGGCGGCCCTTGCTCAGACGATAGCGCAGGGCACGGAACACATGGCCGTTATCGCTGACGCCATAAATCGACTCGATAGCGCTGCGAGCGGCCAGCAGCCAAATGAACTCCAGCAGCAGGCGCTTCGGGAACAGGCCGAAGCAGGCGCGAGTGGCCTGCTTAATCACCTCATGGGAAACGTGGCGCCGTGGCCCCTGCAGGCCGCCGATGACCAGTTGCCAGGCTTCACCGTCCCAGGTCACGCTAAAGGTTGCGCTGGCCAACAGGGTGTGATCGCCGTCGCGTAGCCATAATGTGGTTTCGCCCTCGCGCTCAGCCTTCCCGGCTGAGGAGGCGGAGAGAGTGAACGGGCTGTCGTCTTTTCCGTTCAGCGTCAGCAGCGGGACCTCGCTCACCGCGGTCATGGCATGCGCCAGCAGCGACCCTTGCAGGGTATCGATGTAGCGATAATGACTTATCACCGCCATCGCCCGCTGCCAGGCGTTAAGATCGCGCGTCAGGTACTGACGGTGCACTTTTCCCGGCAAGGTCGCCTGCGCGGTCAGAAGCTGATTAAAATCGTCACGGGCGCTAAGCGACTCAAGCATTGCTTTGGTGGGGCTATAAAATAACGCCGTACGCAGCAGAAATTTAAGGCGAAAATTTTTCTGCCGCCAGATAGGTGCAGGTATTAGTCTGCCCATCACCAGATCGGCAATAAGATGCGAGCGCGGCGCAAGCACGCTGGTTGAATGCAGGCTATTGTCTGTCACGATAAACACCTCGTTGTTATTTCCTCCTATTTTAAAGCGAGCTTCTGATAAGCTTAATCCTCTAGCCGACTATATTTCCCGTTTGTTTAAAATCGATTGAGGTGTAAATAAAAATCACCGGGGATTCGGCGCAATTACCTATAATTACAGCAGAGAGGTAATTATATGTATCAACGTATTAATGGTAGCGACTGGCGTAATATCTGGCTGATGGGCGATCTGCATGGTTGCTTTGCGCTACTGATGGACCGCCTGCGTCAGCTGCGCTTTGATCCCTGGGCCGATCTGCTCATTTCCGTGGGCGATCTGATCGATCGCGGACCGCAGAGCGCTGACTGCCTCGGCCTGCTGCGCTGCCGCTGGTTCAGGGCCGTTCGGGGGAATCATGAACAGATGGCGCTGGAGGCGCTGGAGAGCGGGGATATGGCACTCTGGCAGATGAATGGCGGCGACTGGTATGGCCGGGGCACCGCGCAGCAGCGGGCCGAAGCCGACCGGCTGTTAGCGCGTTGTCAGCGGCTACCGTTGATTATTGAAGTTGGGTGTGCAGATGCCCGGCATGTGATCGCCCATGCCGATTATCCGGCGCCAGTCTATCGCTGGCAGCAGCCGGTGGATCCCCAGCGGGTGTTATGGAGCCGTCATCGCCTGAGCGAACATCTGGCGGGACGTCATGGCGCCATCGCCGGAGCAGACCATTTCTGGTTTGGCCATACGCCGCTTCGCACGCCTTATGAACGCGATAATCAACACTATATTGATACGGGCGCCGTGTTTGGCGGAACGCTGACGCTGGTGGCGCTGCAATCGGCAGGTTAAAAATCGCTGTATTCGCTGGCGGGTTGCCAGAAGCCATCAATAAAATCTTCTATCGGATAGCAGCCGCCGTGGCGGATCCGCTGATCCTCCATCGCCACTAAGCACTGCGTTTCCTCGCGGTAGACGTCAACCACAATGTCCTCGCAGCCGCCATCCAGATAGCAAATAAACAACACCAAGGCAAACATCCTGGCCTCATGCTCGGGTTCACATACTCTTTAGTGTAGGGGATGACGGCGGGACGGGGAAATAAATAACCCGTCTCAGGCGACGGGTTCATTTGAGTCAGGCAAGGCGCATGACCCAGGCATCAGACTGGCGGTCGTAATGTTTACGGTAGAGCACGGAATGTTCGCCATTGAGAATAGCGGGCACGCTGGTATCGGCATCCCAGGCGTCAAGCTGCATACATAAATCTGGATCGGATTTGCAGGGAATACTTAACGTTCGCTCTCCCTGATGTTCACCGTGCAGTTCGGCATCGTCTATCTCAAACGCGCCGATGCGGACATTGGTTTTACTCATCGCTTCACCCCATTTTTCAGCTGAGTTGTGGTACGACCAGTTGAGGCCGTCATTTTTCAGCGTAGTCAATGGGGGGAAAACCGCCAGTCAAAAAGTGCGCATTTTTTGCGCGGCGTCACACCTTGCCGGCAAAAAGTTTCCCATCGCGTACCAGTTCGCGCGGGTAGCTATTCTTCAGACGGGAGCCAACGCGCTTGGCCAGACCCAGCGGGACACCCTGGAAGGTCACGATGGCCTCATCCTGCTGCGGCGCGGTCTGCGGATAGACGTCGCGTCCGCGATACCATTCCTCCGCTTCCTCCTGGGTCAGCTCGAAGGCGCGCTGCGGCGCGGCAAAGGCGATAACCGCCTCATGCTGCCAGCGGTACCCCTTATTGTGCACCTCTGCCAGGCGTACGCCGATGCGTGAAAAACGCACCTGACCAAACAGGGGCTCCATAGCCTGCGGGAACAGCCACAGCTCTTTATCCCGCTGCCACAGCGTATGACCTGCGTCCCACACCAGGCCAACAGCGCTGGCGGCGGCAGTTACCGCGGCGGCCTCCCGGCTCTTCAGCGGCGTAAACGGGAATTTGCCGACCTTATAGCCTGGCGCCGGGAGCGGATCGATCGCCGCGGTCTTGCGCAGGCGAGCGACAAAGAAGCCTTCGCAATCGTAGATCTGCGGGAACACGTGCAAAAATCCTTCTGCGGTTAAGGCATCGGCCGCCCCGGAAAACAGATCTCCCAGCGGCAGGATCTCCACCGCCTGTGGATAACGGGACAGCAGCCACTGAACAACCGACTGGTTTTCCTCGCGATTCAGGGTACAGGTCGAATACACCAACGTCCCGCCAGGACGCAGGGCATGGAAGGCGCTGTCGATAAGTTCGCGCTGGGTGGCGGCAATGTCGAGGTTGCTCTCCGGCGACCAGTTTTTCAGTGCGTCAGCATCTTTACGCACCACGCCTTCGCCCGAACAGGGGGCATCAAGCAAAATGGCATCGAAGGTTTCGGGCAAGGCCGCGCCGAAAACCCGGCCGTCGAAGTGAGTCAGGGCGACGTTACTGATGCCGCAGCGGCTAATGTTGGCATGCAGCACCTTCACCCGGCTGGCGGAGAACTCATTGGCCAGAATGCCGCCCGCGTTACCCATTCGGGCGGCAATCTGGGTGGTCTTCGACCCCGGCGCGGCGGCAACATCCATCACCCGTTCAGGCTGCGGGTTATCGGCGAACAGAGCGGCGACCGGCAGCATCGAGCTTGCCTCCTGAATATAGAACAGCCCGCTGAGATGTTCGGCGGTGCTGCCCAGCGGCAGGGCATCGTCGCCGTCCCGCTCGATCCAGAATCCCTCTTCACACCAGGGGACCGGCGTCAGCTGCCAGCCATACGGGGCGACCAGAGAGAGAAAATCGGCCACACTGATTTTCAGCGTGTTGACGCGAATACTGCGGCGTAGCGGGCGCTGGCAGGCGGCGATAAAGTCGTCGAAAGAGAGATGCGCGGGCATTGCCGCACGCATTTGAGCGAGAAACGCTTCAGGGAAATAGACAGTATTTTCAGCCACAGGCAGCGCACCACAGAAAAAAAGGGTGCGCAGTTTAGCACAAACGCCCCGGTGCAGGACACCGGGGCGTGCGGTGAGTCATCTTCCCGCCCCCGGCGTTGGCCGGTGCGGGAGAAGGCGTTGTGAGGGTTACTGCGGCAGGGCGGTGCCCCATTCCCGCCACTCTTTCGGCTCGCTCTCCAGCAGCAGGAAGTGCTTGCCATCCTGGGCCTTCGGCGCCAGCGGCGTACCCGGCGGCGTGGCAAAGGCGATCCCGCCGCGGATAAACTGGTTGAAGGTCCCGGTTTTCACCACGCCGCCAATCAGGCCGAAGTCGAGGCTGTAACCTGAGGCCAGCCAGAACACCGAGTTATTGCGTACCAGATACTGGTAGCGCTTGCTGATACGCAGTTTCACCATCACCCGATCGGACATTGACCCCAGCGACAGGCCAGTGACCGTCCCCACCTCAAGGCCGCGGAACAGGACCGGCGTACCGATGCCAAGCGACCCCGCCTCCGGCGCTTCCACCACGATGTTCAGGCCGTCGATATAACGTGAGTCGCTGATCGTCGTATCCTGGATCTCAAAGTCGCGGCGCGCCGGCCCGCGTCCCGGCTCAACGTTAATATAGGACTGGAACAGGGTGTCGAGATGCTCGACGCCCGCGGCGGAGATTTGCGGGGTGATCACCGAGAAGCGGGTCCCGGCCCGGGCGAAGGTACCGACGTATTCCGGGTAGAGCACCGCTTTCGCCTGCACTTCGTTTTTGGCGGTGATCAGCTCCAGGGACTGGATCTGACCGATATCGATGCCGAGATAACGAATCGGCATCCCGGCCGCCATCTTCCCGGCGTCAAACGCGTGCAGGGTTATCTGGCCGCCCACGGCGCGCGCCGCCGTTTCCGAAGCGTAAAGGATACGTTTGTTATTCAGCCGCGCGTTGGCGCTGCTGCCATTGAGGTTATCGAAACTGATCGCCCCTTTAATGGCGCGCGCCAGCGGCGAGGCCTGAACGGTGAGTCCGTTGCCGTCAAGTTTGACCTTCGCCCCCCCTTCGGCCCAGAAGACGCTGTTGTTGGTCAACAGGTAGCGGTACTCCGGCTTGATATGCAAATCGATATCGAAAGCGTCTTTGCGCGGTTTGACGGCGATGATCTCGCCGACGGCGAATTTACGATACAGCACCACCGAGCCGGCCTGAACGTCAGGCAGGGTCTCGGCTGAGAGGCTTAAGGTCGTGGTCGGCACTTCGCTCAGGCTGTTTTCCTGGGCCTTTTCGAGGTTGGCGTACAGCGGGTAGCTGCTCTGCATTTCGCCTTTTTCTCCCGGAATGACCCGGATCCCGCCATTAACCCATTCGCTGGCGCTGGCCCCCAGCACCTGCACGCCATCGAGTCCCACTTTGACATCCAGACGGCTGTTAACCACAAACTTACTGTCACCGCGAATGAGATCGCGGTATTCGGGGGCAATCGCGACCTGGAAGGTCACCCCTTTGGCCGTCAGTTTGCGCTCCAGCACCTGGCCGACTTTTACTCCGTGCAGCACCAGCGGTTGGCCGCCGTCAATCCCGTAGCTTTCCGGCGCCGAGAGCGTGACGGTGGCGACGTTGGGCTCCTCCAGCAGCGCTTTATCTGCTGGCATGACGGAGAAGTGGTTGCGCGGCTCGCCTTCACCGGGTACCAGTTCAAAGGTATTGCCGGTGAGCAGGGTGCTGACGCTGGGGTTATCGAGGGAAATCTTCGGCTTCTTCATCTGAATCAGCGTCTTCTCACGCAGCAGCGTCACCACGCTCGGGTCGACGGTCATCTCGCCGGTCACTTTGCCGCCGGGGTTAAGATTCAGCTTACTTAACTGACCCACTTCCAGCCCCTGATACATCAGCGGCGTCGAGCCTGCTTTCAGCCCATCGCCGTCGGGCAGGTCGAGGGTGACCAGCACACCGCGCTGGCTATGCGCCAGATCTTCGTACAGATGATAGTCATCGTTTTGCGCCGCAACCTGCGAATCGGCAGGTGAATCGAAGGCGATAGCGCCGTTCACCAGCGCAGAAAGGTTCTCCAGCTGCACTTTTGCCCCACTCAGGCCGACGTCGGCTTTGATCCCGGAGACGTTCCAGAATCGGCTGCCTTTTTTCACCAGGTTGGTAAACCGGCGCTCGATCAGGACATCGATGGTGACCCCCTGATTATTGGCATTCAGGGTGAAATCATACACGCGCCCGACCGGGATCTTGCGGAAATAGACCAGCGAGCCGCTGTTCAGGGAGCCAAGGTCCGGCGCCTGCAGGTGGATCATCAGCTCGCCGTTGTTGATGCGGTATTTCGGCTGAGTGTCGAGGGCCACGAAGTGATCTTCGGGCTCACCCTTGCCAGGCATCATGCCAATGTAGTTCCCGCCCACCAGCGCATCCAGCCCGGAGACCCCCGCCAGAGAGGCTTTTGGGGTGACCAGCCAGAACTGGGTCTCTTTGCGCAGCGCATCTTTCATATCGCGTTTGATGCTGGCGGAAACCTCAATCTTACTCAGATCTTTACTGAGGCTAATATCCTGGACGGTGCCGACCTCGACCCCCTGATAACGGATAGGCGTCCGCCCCGGCACAATGCCGTTAGCGGACTGGAAATCGATGGTAATCGTCGATCCGCGGTCGTCAAAGCTGGTCCAGATGAGCCAGGCGGCAATCAGCAGCGCGATGACCGGCAACAGCCAGAATGGCGAAATACGGCGTTTAGTTTTTATTCTGGCTTCAGTCTGCGAAGCGGGCGATTCCTGACTCATGTGCGTCCCAAAGTAAGCGGCTGTCCAGCCATTCAACTGCAAGAATAGTTAAAATTACCGCACCGCCGAAGTAAACCGCCGCCGGCCCCATGGTGAAAGCGAGGAGCTGATCGCGATTGATTAGCGACATGGTGAGTGAAATAACAAACAGATCCAACATCGACCAGCGGCCAATCCAGGTTATCAGCCGCAGCAGCAGGATGCGGGTGCGCAAGCCTTGCTCGCACTTGAATTGTATGCTGACCAATAGGGTAAATAACACTATAACTTTGGTGAATGGCACCAAAATACTGGCGATAAATACCACTCCGGCGATGGCGATATTGCTGCTGGCAAGGGAGATGATCCCGGAAAGGATCGTATCGTCCTGGCGCGCACCGTTAACATAGATGATCGAGATCGGCAGCAGGTTGGCTGGTAAGAGAAATATCAGCGAGGCAATCAGCGCCGCCCAGCTGCGCTGCAGGCTCTGCGGCCGGCGATGATGCAGCGGGGAGTGGCAGCGTCGGCAGCGGCCACGCGCGTCGCGGTAGCCGGTGTAGTGGCAGCCGGTGCACACCTGTAAATTGTTATCGGCGCGGGTCGCTGGCCGTTCAGGATAGTAACGCTCCCACAGCTCTTCGACGTTCATGTGAATAAGCGTCAGGATGCTCAGTAGCGTCAGCGAGATAAACGCCACCAGGCCGATGCCGGGCTGCAGAAAGGCGTAATCCTGCACCTTGATGGAGGCGACGCCAATACCCACCAGATAGATATCCAGCATCACCCACTCTTTGAGCTTGCCGAGCATCAGCAGCACCGGGCGCAGGTTCATCCCCAGCACGTTGCCCAGCCAGAGATAGCTAATCGAGACCACCAGCAGCACCGGGGCGACCACCGCGCAAAACAGCACCATGGCGGCGGTAAGCGGGTCACCCTGCGCGGTCATCTGCCAGATCCCTTGCAGGACGTTGGCGTCGATGCGCACGCCCAGCAGGTGCAGGCGCAGCAGAGGCTCCGACCAGGCAAAAGGCATGAGCAGCAGCATCGCAACGGCCATGCTGCCCAAACGCGTCAGCGACCAGTCGCGCCCATCGCGCACCTTGGCGTTGCAGCGTGGGCACCAGGCGCTTTGGTTGCGTTTAAGCACCGGTAAGCGAAAGAGCATGTCACACTGCGTACAGCGCTGATAATGCGCATAGGGAAGCGGTGTGCTGACGGCATGCACGACCAACTTCTTCGCAGGTTTAATCGTTGGTGTTTTTATCGGCATTTATTACGTACAGGAATGAATGTATCCCACTATCTTAACCTATGAATGAATTCATCTTGAGCCTAAGCGCATTTAATGCTTATTTTAGTAGGCTGTACGTATCAGGCAGTAAGACAACCAAGTGAAGATATAATGAGCAAAACAGAATTTTACGCGGATCTGAACCGCGATTTCCAGGCATTAATGGCAGGTGAAACCAGTTTTCTGGCGATGATCGCCAATACCAGCGCGCTGCTGTTCGAGCGGCTGAGCGAGGTCAACTGGGCCGGTTTCTATCTTCTGGAAGGCGATACCCTGGTACTGGGGCCGTTCCAGGGCAAACTGGCCTGTGTGCGCATTCCGGTTGGCCGCGGCGTCTGCGGCGCCGCGGTGGCGCAAGCCCAGGTCCAGCGCGTAGAGGACGTGCATGCGTTTGATGGTCACATTGCCTGCGATGCGGCCAGTAATTCAGAAATTGTCTTTCCCCTGCGCGTGAACGACCAGATTATCGGCGTGCTGGATATTGACAGCACGGCGTACGGCCGCTTCACAGCTGAAGATGAGCAGGGGTTGCGCACGCTGGTCGAGCAACTGGAAAAACTTATCACAGCCACTGATTATCAAAAAATCTTTACCCGTGTCGTGGGATAATCAACGGATAACGTAGCATTTAGCGAGGACGTCATTATAATGTCGCCTGTTCATGCCTGCGGCTTGTTGGCTACGTCCGTTGTAATCAGGAAATTTCATGGAAAATCAACCTAAGTTGAATAGCAGTAAAGAAGTTATCGCCTTTCTGGCCGAACGTTTCCCGCAGTGCTTTAGTGCTGAAGGCGAAGCGCGCCCCCTGAAAATTGGTATTTTTCAGGATCTCGTTGAGCGAGTGGGTGGTGAGATGAATCTCAGCAAAACCCAGCTTCGCGCTGCATTACGTCTCTACACGTCCAGCTGGCGTTATCTGTACGGCGTGAAAGCCGGCGCTATCCGCGTTGACCTGGACGGCAACCCGTGCGGCGAACTGGAAGAACAGCACATTGCCCATGCGCGCCAGCAGCTGGAAGAAGCGAAAGCTCGCGTTCAGACGCAGCGCGCTGCCCAGAAGGCGAAAAAACGCGAAGCCGCCGCCGCAGGTCAGCAGGATGAAGGGGTTCGCCGCGAGCGTAAACCACGTCCTCAGCAGCCGCGTCGTAAAGAAGGCGCTGAACAGCGTAAACCGCGTCCTGTTGCGGCCAAAGCCCCGCGTGAAGAGCGTCATACTCCGGTTTCGGATGTTTCCGTTCTGACCGTCGGCCAGGCGCTGAAGGTAAAAGCAGGCAATAACGCAATGGACGCCACCGTTCTGGAAATCACCAAAGATGGCGTTCGTGTACAGCTGACTTCTGGTATGTCAATGATTGTACGCGCAGAACACCTGGTGTTCTGAAACGGAGGCCGGGCCAGGCATGAACACATTTTTTAAAATCACCGCGCTTGCGGGCCTGCTGGCAATAGCAGGCCATGCTTTCGCTGTTGATGAAATAACCCGTGCAGATCAAATACCCGTGCTGAAAGAAGAGCCGCAGCACGCGACGGTGAGCGAGCGCGTGACGTCGCGCTTTACCCGTTCTCACTACCGTCAGTTTGATCTCGACAACGCCTTCTCGGCAAAGATTTTTGACCGTTATCTGAACCTGCTGGACTACAGCCACAATGTGCTGCTGGCCAGCGATGTGGCGAAGTTCGCGGCCAAAAAAGACCAAATCGGCGACGAACTGCGCACCGGGAAACTGGACGTCTTCTACGACCTCTACAACCTGGCGCAGCAGCGTCGCTTTGAGCGCTATCAGTATGCGCTGAAGGTGCTGGAACGTCCGATGGACTTTACCGGCAACGATAATTTTAACCTTGATCGCTCCAAAGCGCCGTGGCCAAAAGATGAGGCCGAGCTGAACACGCTGTGGGACGCCAAGGTGAAGTTTGACCAGTTAAGCCTGAAGCTGGCGGGTAAAGACGATAAAGAGATCCGCGACACCTTAACGCGTCGCTATAAGTTCGCGATCCGTCGTCTGGCGCAAACCAACAGCGAAGATGTCTTCTCGCTGGCGATGACCGCCTTCGCTCGCGAAATCGACCCGCACACCAACTACCTGTCTCCACGTAATACCGAGCAGTTCAACACGGAGATGAGCCTCTCTCTTGAGGGGATCGGCGCTGTCCTGCAAATGGATGATGACTACACCGTCATCAATTCGCTGGTGGCGGGCGGTCCGGCCGCGAAGAGCAAAGCGATCAGCGTCGGCGACCGTATCGTTGGCGTTGGCCAGACCGGGAAGCCGATGGTTGATGTTATCGGCTGGCGTCTGGATGACGTGGTCGCGCTGATTAAAGGACCGAAGGGCAGCAAAGTGCGCCTTGAGATCCTGCCGGCAGGCAAAGGGGCCAAGACGCGTATCGTGACCCTGACCCGCGAGCGGATCCGTCTGGAAGACCGTGCGGTGAAGATGTCGGTGAAAACCGTTGGTAAAGAAAAAGTCGGCGTGCTGGATATTCCGGGCTTTTACGTTGGTCTCACCGATGATGTGAAGGTGCAACTGCAGAAGCTGGAAAAACAGAACGTCAGCAGCATCGTCATTGATCTGCGCAGCAACGGCGGCGGGGCGCTGACCGAGGCGGTATCGCTCTCGGGTCTGTTTATTCCGTCCGGCCCGGTAGTGCAGGTCCGTGATAACAATGGCAAGGTCCGCGAAGACAGCGACAACGACGGCGTGGTCTATTACAAAGGGCCGCTGGTGGTGCTGGTTGACCGCTTTAGCGCCTCGGCGTCTGAAATCTTCGCCGCGGCGATGCAGGATTATGGCCGCGCGCTGATCGTTGGCGAGCCGACCTTCGGTAAAGGGACGGTACAGCAGTATCGCTCGTTGAATCGTATCTACGATCAGATGCTGCGTCCGGACTGGCCGGCGTTAGGTTCCGTCCAGTACACCATCCAGAAGTTCTACCGTATTAACGGCGGCAGTACGCAGCGTAAAGGCGTGACGCCGGATATCATGATGCCAACCGGAAATGAAGATCGCGAAACCGGCGAGCAGTATGAAGACAACGCGCTGCCGTGGGATAGCATCAACGCAGCCACCTACGTGAAGTCCGGGGATCTGACCCCGTTTGGACCGGAACTGCTCAAGCGCCATGATGAGCGTATCGCGCAGGATCCCGAGTTCCAGTACATCATGAAGGATATTGCCCGTTATAACGCGATGAAGGACAAGCGTAACATCGTCTCTCTGAACTACGCCCAGCGTGAGAAAGAGAACGAAGAGGATGATGCGATTCGTCTGGCGCGGATTAACGATCGCCTGAAACGCGAAGGCAAACCGCTGCTGAAAAAACTGGATGACCTGCCGAAGGATTACCAGGAGCCGGATCCGTATCTTGATGAAACGGTCCATATCGCAGTAGACCTGGCGCATCTTGAAAAAGCGCGCCCGGCGGTGGAACCGCCAGCCAGTAAATAAATAACAAACGGGCACCTCAGAGGGTGCCCGTTTTATTTTGTGCTTTTGTCATCACCTTTCAGCTCAACTAACAAAATGTCAACCTGCCCGGCCGCTGTCAGCAAGATGCTACAAAATGTAAAGTTGTGTTTTTATCGTGACTTAGCGGGGGTTGATGGTTGAAAATTGCAGCCTGACCCATACGATGTGGGTAATCGCATAGTGCGTTTTGTTAAATTGAGGTAAAAAGAAAATTATGATGCGAATCGCGCTTTTCCTGCTGACGAACCTGGCAGTAATGGTCGTGTTCGGGCTGGTGTTAAGCCTCACGGGGATCCAATCCAGCAGCATGACCGGTCTGTTGATTATGGCCCTGCTGTTCGGCTTCGGTGGTTCTATCGTTTCGCTGATGATGTCGAAATGGATGGCGCTGAAGTCTGTGGGTGGGGAAGTGATCGAGCAGCCGCGCAACGAAACGGAACGCTGGCTGATGCACACCGTCGCCCAACAGGCGCAGCAGGCGGGCATTGCCATGCCGCAGGTGGCTATCTATCACGCGCCTGATATTAACGCTTTTGCTACCGGCGCGCGTCGCGACGCCTCGCTGGTCGCCGTCAGCACCGGGCTGCTACAAAACATGAGCCGTGATGAAGCGGAAGCGGTCATTGCCCATGAAATCAGCCATATCGCTAATGGCGATATGGTGACCATGACGCTGATTCAGGGGGTGGTGAACACCTTCGTTATCTTTATCTCGCGCGTGATTGCCCAGATTGCGGCCGGTTTCCTCGGCGGCAACCGGGAAGATGAAGGGGAGAGCAGCAATGGTAACCCGCTGATCTACTTCGCTGTCGCCACGGTGCTGGAGCTGGTGTTCGGTATTCTGGCCAGCATTATTACCATGTGGTTCTCTCGTCATCGCGAGTTCCACGCTGACGCCGGCTCGGCGCGACTGGTGGGCCGCGAGAAGATGATTGCTGCCCTGCAGCGTCTGAAAACCAGCTATGAGCCACAGGAAGCCAGCAGCATGATGGCGTTCTGCATCAATGGTAAAGCGAAATCCATGAGCGAGCTGTTTATGACTCACCCGCCGCTGGATAAACGTATTGAAGCCCTGCGTAGCGGTGAGTATCTGAAGTAATCCGTCGGTTCGACGCTAAAAATAAAAATCCGCAGCCCGAAAGCTGCGGATTTTTTTTGCCGCCGTTTATCAGGCCGCGCGCGGCTGGGTGACGCGCAGACCGCTAATCAGTGCGGCAACGGTCGCCAGAATGCCGGCCAGCAGCAGGGCGGTATGGGTGCCGCTGTTGCCGAGCAGGTTGAACAGCAGGGCGACCAGCGCCGCGCCAGTGCTCTGACCGAGCAGGCGAGCGGTACCCAGCATCCCGCTGGCGCCACCGCTACGATGGCTCGGAGCCGAGGCGACAATAGTGTGGTTATTCGGCGACTGAAACAGCCCGAAACCGGCGCCGCACAGCGCCATACGCCAGATAATATCCAGATCGGAAGGCGACTCGGGCAGCAGCGCCAGGCCGAACAGGCCGCAGGCCATAACCAGCAGCCCAATGGCCCCCAGCAGTCCCGCATGGCATTTCTCAATCAAATAACCGGCCAGCGGCGCCATCACCATGGTCGCCAGCGGCCACGGCGTCAGCAGCAGGCCGGTCTCCACTTCGCTGCGCCCCATCATCGTCTGCAGGAAGAAGGGCAGGGAGACCATCGCCAGCATCTGCGCACAGAAGGAGCAGATGGAGGTGCAGATAGAGAGTGAGAAGAGCGGGATGCGCAGCAGGTCGACCGGCAGCAGGGGGACGGGCATGCTGAGCTGGCGGCGAACGAAGAAAAAGCCCACCACCAGCATGGCGGCCACTTCCGCCAGCACCAGCTGAACAGACTGTCCCTGGGCGAACCCGCTGAGCGCAGTGATCAGCAGCCCGAAGGTGAGGGCGTTCATGATGGCGCTCGGCAGATCGAAGCGGATAATTTTGCTGCGCGCGTTGTTGGGTGGCAGAAAGCGCATGGCCAGAACAAAAGCGACGATCCCGAGGGGAACGTTAATTAAAAACAGCCATTGCCATGAGGCGAGGGAGAGGATCGCCGCGGCGATCGTCGGGCCTGCCGCCGAAGAGACGGCGACGACAAAGGAGTTGATGCCCATGCCGCGGCCGAGAAAGCGCTGCGGATAAATCAGGCGGATCAACGCGGTGTTCACGCTCATCAGCGCGGCGCCGCCCAGCCCCTGGGCGACGCGGGCGAAGGTCAGCATGTCGAGACTGCGCGACAGGGCGCAGGCCAGCGAGGTAAAGATAAACACCACCAGGCCTATCTTATAGATGCGGCGATAGCCGACCATATCGCCGAGGAAAGAGAGCGGTAGCAGGGCGATGACAATGGCGATTTGGTAGGCGTTAACGATCCAGATTGACGCCGCCGGCGAGGCGTTAAGATCGCTGGCGATGGTCGGGAGCGCGACGTTGGCGATAGCCCCGTCGAGCACGGCCATGGTCAGCCCCAGCACGATGGTCAGAATGGCGCCATAGCGTTGCGGCAGCGGCACGCCATCGGAAGAATTTTTATCCATGGTGAATATAAGTCTTAAATGAAACGGTTTTTTGAATGATGAGTTTAGCATTGATTATTCCGCAGTATGTCGCAGATTTGTAACGAAGTGGCAGAAGAATGATTGCGGCGCAGAGGCGGCGAATTTATAATAAAAACCGGTTCTAAATTTTATAAAACAGTTACGGCGAGGTGATAAATGGCAGGTGCAGATTTGGATAAACAGCCAGATTCTGTCTCTTCGGTATTGAAGGTTTTTGGCATCTTACAGGCGCTGGGTGAAGAGCGTGAAATTGGCATTACCGAACTGTCCCAGCGCGTCATGATGTCGAAAAGCACCGTTTATCGCTTTTTACAGACCATGAAATCACTGGGCTATGTGGCGCAGGAAGGCGAGTCAGAGAAATACTCCCTCACGCTCAAGCTGTTCGAGCTGGGCGCTCGTGCGCTGCAGAACGTCGACCTGGTACGCAGCGCCGATATTCAGATGCGCGAACTCTCCCGGCTGACGAAAGAGACTATTCACCTCGGGGCGCTGGATGAAGACAGCATCGTCTACATCCACAAGATTGACTCGATGTACAATCTGCGGATGTACTCGCGTATCGGCCGTCGCAATCCGCTGTACAGTACCGCGATTGGTAAGGTACTGCTGGCGTGGCGCGATCGCAGCGAAGTGGAGCAGATCCTCGAGGGCGTGGAGTATAAACGCAGCACCGAGCGGACCATCACCAGCACGGAAGCGCTGCTGAAGGTGCTGGATGGCGTACGCGAGCAGGGATATGGCGAAGATAACGAAGAGCAGGAAGAGGGACTACGCTGCATCGGGGTACCGGTGTTCGATCGTTTCGGCGTGGTTATCGCCGGACTGAGCATCTCTTTCCCGACGCTACGTTTCTCAGAAGAACGTTTGCATGAGTATGTGGCGATGCTGCATCAGGCGGCGCGCAAGATTTCTGAGCAAATGGGATACAACGACTACCCGTTCTGACGCGGTAGCTGAAACATCCGGCGAGCGCGGTGCTATTGTCGCGCTCGCCGGAGTGATTTTAACCGTTATCAACCACGGTTGCGCTTTTACGCAGAATGGGACAGTTGCTGACGCCGATCACACCGCTGTTGGAATGCACATAAAGTGCGGTACTGACCCCGCGGGCGGTGAGATACTGACACTTAAGACCCAGACCACCGACGTTTTCTTCACTGTGGAATAATACGCCATAGCCGCTTAATAATACGCCAATCCATAAGATAGCCACGACGACAATAGTACGAATGATTAATCGCATTGATGCCTCATTATTTGTATGATCCTTGCCGTGATTTTGACACGAACACGTTTTGAAACAAGTCGATGATTCCTAAACTTGCCGTTCGTATTACAGTTAGCCGCGGTTTAAGAAGGCCGTGTTATCCTGGTGAGATAAAGTACTAATGCGGAGAGTGGAGTGAAAAAATTACGGTGGGTTTTACTGATAGTCATCATAGCAGGCTGCCTGTTGCTGTGGACTCAGATGCTTAACGTAATGTGCGACCAGGATGTTCAGTTTTTCAGCGGCATTTGCACTATCAATAAATTCATCCCGTGGTAAGACATTTTTCTGACGACTGATTTCCTTCTGCGGTGTGGGTGGTAGAATGAACGCCTTCTCTTTGAGGTGGTGAAATGAGTGAGTTACTAAATCCTGGGATCTTAAATCTGGCTTCGCTGGCTGTATCCGTCGCGTTGCTGCTTGTCGGTCTGTTGTTATGGTTCTTCGTCAACCGCGCCAGTTCGCGGGCGAACGAGCAGATAGAACTGCTGCAAGCGCTGCTGGATCAGCAAAAGCGGCAGAATGCGCTGTTACGTCGCCTTTGCGAAGCTAATGCGCCGGAAAAAGAGGACGTGGCCGAGCCGACCGTCGCAGGCAAGGCGAAAGGAGAGGATGAGTTTATCCGCCTGGTGGCAGAGCGCTAAGTACCTCCACAGGTGTGCATCATAAGATGCGCACCTGCATGATAGCTGGCAGTAATAGCTTATTCTTATTCCATTATTCCTTTCCCCGCGCATTATTCCCTTTTTTACACGCTGTAAATAAAGTCATTCCCGCCGCGTTTATTGCCCTGGAATGTGACACTGTCATCATTTTTTCATTATTAAGGTGCAGAATTAGCTCTATTTTTAGCGTGACGACTAACAGGTTTTATTATCACTACACTGGTACGGCTTTAGCGATTTTTCGTCTGCTGTTATGAGTAATTATGCGCATCAATATTCATCGCCTTCAGCGAAGCGCCGTCAGCATGGCGGTTCGTATACGTACATACCTGGACGAAGCGAAGTTGTTGAGCTATGGTAAAAAAGTTGCAGTAATGAGGCAGCAACCAGGTGATATTAGCGAATGCTATAACGCCTTGCCAGGAGCGGCAAAGACGCATAAATGTGCAGGCGATCAAATGATTACCTTATAATTTGTGCGAACGATCGTGACACGTTTAAAAATGGCTTGCCATTATTTACGTAGTATGTGATAACACGTTTCGGGTTAAACGAGGTACAGTTCTGTTTATGTGTGGCATTTTCAGTAAAGAAGTCCTGAGTAAACACGTTGTCGTTGAATACCGCTTCTCTGCCGAACCTTAAATTAGTGCCTCATGCAGTTATGTGTCAGTTTTATCTATGTAAACGCCAGCAGGCGAAGAAAACAGTCTAAGGAATTTTGCAAATGGCAAAGATTAAAGGTCAAGTTAAGTGGTTCAACGAGTCTAAAGGTTTTGGTTTCATTACTCCGGCTGATGGCAGCAAAGACGTGTTCGTACACTTCTCCGCTATCCAGGGTAACGGCTTCAAAACTCTGGCTGAAGGCCAGAACGTTGAGTTCGAAATTCAGGACGGCCAGAAAGGTCCGGCTGCAGTTAACGTAACTGCTATCTGATACAAGACCACTCTTCTTGTATAAAAGCCTCGCCTGCGCGGGGCTTTTGCGTTTTTATTGCAAAGCATGTCATTTTACCCCCTTCCGTCGCGTCTTGTTGCAAATAGTCAACTTTATTAGCATTGTGTAGCAGTCTGTTTTGCTAATTTTCTGTTAAATCAGATGGTTGCAAAATGATGCCGGAGCTATGGTGCTAAAGAAAAAAATGAAGTCCGCCGCCAGCTTTACCCCGATTCGCTTCGGGTTACTCTGTGTGGCCATTCTTGGTTGTCTGGGACTGCTGTTGGCCCGCGTGGGCTGGCTGCAAATTGTCTCTCCCGATAACCTGGTAAAACAAGAAGACATGCGTTCTCTGCGCGAAGAGCCTGTGGCGGTGGAGCGCGGCATGATTAGCGACCGCGAAGGACGACCGCTGGCGGTGAGCGTACCGGTCAGCGCTATCTGGATCGACCCGCAGACCACCATGGAGAAGGGTGGGGTTGGTTATGGTCCTCGCTGGCAGGCAATGGCCGAAGCACTGCATCTCAACCTCGGTGAGCTGGCCCAACGGGTACAAAGTCATCCTCACGCCCGTTTTCTCTATCTGGCGCGCCAGATCAATCCGGAGCAGGCGGAGTGGATTGATAAACTGCATCTCCCGGGCGTCTATCTGCGCGATGAATCGCGACGTTTCTATCCGGCTGGTCATGTGGCTGCCAATCTGCTGGGCTTTACCAACGTCGATAATCAGGGCATCGAAGGGGTGGAGAAAAGCTTTAATGCCCAGCTGACCGGCAAACCCGGACGACGCCTGGTGCGCAAAGATAAACATGGCAATGTTATTGAAAATATTACCGAAGTGCCGCCAGTCCCGGCGCATAATCTGCAGCTGAGTATTGATGAACGTCTGCAGACGGTGACCGAAGATGCGCTGGATAATGCCGTTCGCTGGAATAAGGCGGAATCCGGGGCGGCGGTATTGATCAAAATTGATACCGGTGAGATTCTGGCGATGGCCAGCTACCCGGACTTCAATCCGAACAATCGCGACAGCGCGACGCTGGATGATTTCCGCAACCGCGCCATCAGCGACACCTTCGAACCCGGGTCGACCGTCAAACCGCTGGTGATCATGACCGCGCTCCAGCAGGGGATTGTCCAGCCGGATAGCGTGGTGGACACCCATCCGTTTGTCCTCGACGGCCACCGCATCCGCGATGTGGGCTATTATCCGGAGCTGAGTCTGACCGGGATCCTGCAAAAATCCAGTGATACCGGCGTGTCGCATCTCTCGCTCGCTATGCCGGTGCAGCATCTGCTTGATACCTATCAGGCATTTGGGTTCGGCGAGCCGACCGGATTGGGATTGACCGGGGAAAGCGCCGGGCTGATGCCGCATCGTCGCTACTGGGGGCAGCTGGATCGCGCTACCTTCGCGTTCGGCTATGGGTTAATGGTGACGCCGCTCCAGCTGGCGCACGTCTACGCGACTATCGGCGGTTTCGGTATTGAACGACCGTTATCGATAACCCGCATCGATCCGCCGGTGATAGGTACGCGGGTGATGCCGGAGAACATCGTGCACAGCGTAGAGCATATGATGGAGAGCGTGGCGCTCCCGGGCGGGGGCGGGACCAAAGCGGCAGTGCGCGACTACCGGGTGGCGGTAAAAACCGGGACGGCGAAGAAAATCGGTCCGGACGGCAAATATATCGATAAATATGTGGCCTACACCGCCGGCGTGGCGCCCGCCAGTCGTCCACAGTTTGCGCTGGTGGTGGTGATGAACGATCCGAGTAATGGCTCCTATTACGGCGGGGCGGTTTCCGCGCCGGTCTTCAGCCAGATCATGGGGGATGTCCTGCGGCTGGAGAACGTCATGCCGGACGGCATGCCGCAAGGGGCGGAGAATCTGATCGTGATGCACGACAGCCATCCGCTGGCGCCGGCGCTGTAACAGTGGTCTGCAGGGGCGAATAGCGCTACACTTTCGCCCTTTAGCAACACCGGAGCCGTCATGTCATACAGTTGCCCCCTTTGCCACGCGCCGTTAAGCCGCGGCGACAACCACTATTCCTGCCCGCAGCGGCACCAGTTCGATCTGGCGAAAGAGGGGTACGTCAATCTGCTACCGGTGCAGTTCAAGCGGTCGCGCGATCCCGGCGATAGCGCTGAGATGATGCAGGCCCGGCGGGCGTTTCTGGATGCGGGTCATTATCAGCCGCTACGGGAAGCGATCGCCGAACGGCTGCGGCACTACGCCCCTGCGGATTTACTGGATATCGGCTGTGGCGAAGGGTATTACACCCACGCGTTTGCCACCATCGCCAGCCATAGCTGGGGGCTGGACGTGTCGAAGCCAGCGATCCGCGCGGCGGCAAAACGCTACCCGCAGGTCAGTTTTTGCGTCGCCTCCAGCCAGCGTCTGCCGTTCTCCGATAACAGCTTCGATGCGGTAGTGCGCATTTACGCCCCCTGCAACGCCGAAGAGCTGGCGCGGGTGGTGCGGCCTGGCGGATGGGTGATCACCGCCACGCCGGGACCCCGCCATCTGCTGGAGCTAAAAGGGCTGATTTACGATGAGGTACGCCTGCATGAGCTGAAGACGGAAGCGATGCCGGGATTCCGCCTGGACGCTCAGCAGCAGCTGGCCTATCCGATGACCCTGACGGGAAGTGAAGCGCAGGCGCTGCTGCAGATGACGCCGTTCGCGTGGCGGGCTAAGCCTGAGGTGCACGCCGCGCTGCGTCAGCAGGCGACGTTTGGCTGCCAGACCGACTTCATGATCCATTGCTGGCAGCGCGAGGCGTAAGGCTTAACCGGCGAAATGGCTCCAGAGGATTTCGCTGCCGATGCCAATCAGCACAATACCGCCGAGGATTTCGGCCCGTTTGCCCAACAGCGGGCCAATAAAGCGACCGACCATGATCCCCAGTGTCGACATTAGAAACGTCGCGCAGCCGATCGCCAGCGCGGTGGTCACAATGCTGACCTGCAGGAAGGCCAGACCCACACCAACGGCCATCGCGTCAAGGCTGGTGGCGAAGGCGGTGGTGACCAGCAGCCAGAAACCATGACGGCGAGGCGCGTCGCACGCCTCGTCGCTGTCGCCGCGAACACCTTCCACGATCATTCGCCCGCCGAGAAACACCAGCAGAATAAAGGCAATCCAGTGGTTCCACTCGAGGACAAACTGGCTGGCCAACATGCCGAGTCCCCAGCCGACCAGCGGGGTCAGGGTTTCAATCACGCCAAAAATCAGCCCGGTGCGGACGGCTTCTGAGAATTTAGGTTTGTGCAGGGTGGCACCCTTGCCGATAGAGGCTGCAAAGGCGTCCATAGACATGCCGAAGGCGAGAAGAATAGTAGCGGATAAATTCATGTGCGTGTCCTGACCGGGGATAATCCATATGACACATCGCTGCCCCCAGTAAATATACGCGGAGCCGCTCAATGGCTGAGCAATACGTACAGCAGTGATGTATCTATGGTCTCGCCTGATTGAATCACTTCAACCCGTACGTGCCACGTTTTGCAACGAGTATGTTGACACGTACATTTCCTGGCAAACAGGAAATCGGCTACTCCCCAACGACGGGCGCAACCTTAACATATTTTTAGAATATAAAACAATAACAGAAGACGGCTATTTTAATAACCAAATGATAACGATTTTCATTTGAGTTTATAAGTAAATAAATAGTTAATAAAAAAGGGAAGAGGAGGCAGGGGAAATATAGCCATGGCTATATGTTTTTCCAGAGAAAAACTGGAAGATATAGCGCTGGCTATATTTATAAATTATTGAGTTGAAACGAGAAGTTTGTAGATTTTCTCCAGGTCGTCGATATTTCGTACGCGAATAAGCAGCCGCCGTTGCTCTAATTGCATCACCAGCACGCCATCCTCGGATAAATTCATCTCTTTAATTCGCTGATATTCTATCCACACGTTGGCGAAGAAAAAGCCGCGCGGTTTAAAAATGATTTTCGGCGTACGGATCCAGAATAAATAGAGACCCATCAGCGCCAGGGCAGATAATAGCCAGGTGGTGATCGGGGTGCCGTGCTGGGTAATGTTGTTATAGATCAGAATGGCGGTGAGGCCGACAAAGATCAGACCGTCAACGCGGCTGCGGCGAAGCAGGGGGATGGCCAGCAGCACCGGGCCGTTCCGCCTCGGCATAATGAACTGGTCATACACCGCGTAGGCCAGTAGCGCAAGGATAAACAGGATGATCACCAGGTCCGTGAATGTCATTGCTTTGCGTTCCTCCTGATAAAAAAAAGCCGGGGGCAAGCCCCCGGCGTACAACCTGGAAATTACAGACCCAGCAGGCCGACAGCGTAGCCTGCGATACCGATGACGAAGAAGCCAACGATGATCCACAGTGGGTTAACTTTCTTGCGCAGCAGCCACATACAGGCGAAGGTCAACAGCAGCGGTACCAGGCCCGGCATCAACTGATCGAGGATGGTTTGCACCGTGGTGACGTGAACCTGTCCGTCAGAACCGGTGATTTTTGACACCACCATCGGAATATTCACGTGCGTCCACTTGTTAACCAGCGCCCCCATGACAAACAGGCCGAGGATTGACGCCCCCTCAGTCAGTTTCTGCAGGAAGCCGCCGCCCATATCTTTAACGATGTCCACGCCTTTGCGGTAACCATAGGCGACGCCATAGTAGCGGGTCAGCAGACGCACTGCGTTGAACAGGATAAAGAACAGCAGAGGACCGAGCAGGCTACCGCTCATCGCGATCCCAGCGCCTAAGGCCGCGAACACAGGACGCACGGTACCCCAGAAGATCGGGTCGCCGACGCCGGCCAGCGGCCCCATCAGACCGACTTTGATGCCGTTGATGGCGCCATCGTCAATCTCTGCGCCATTGGCGCGCTGCTCTTCCATCGCCAGGGTTACGCCCAGTACCGGAGCGGCAACGTAAGGATGGGTGTTGAAGAACTCAAGGTGACGTTTAATCGCCTGCTTACGCGCATCATTGTTCTCCGGGTACAGGCGACGGATTGCCGGAACCATAGAGAAGCAGAAGCCCAGCGCCTGCATACGTTCGAAGTTCCATGACCCCTGGAACAGGTTAGAACGAATGAACACGCCACGAATATCACTCTGAGTGAGTTTTTTCTCGGTGGTATTTTTAGTCATATCAACCATTTCGCTCACCTGTTAGTCCAGTTCGTTATCGAGATCGTTGTTACCAGCCGCCTGAGCCGGCGCACCGGCGACGCGGTTATATTTCGGGCTCAGCTGGATGTAGAGGATAGCCATGACCGCACCAATCACACCCAGGGCTACCAGGTTGAAGTTGGTGAAGGCGGCGGTGACGAAGCCGAGGTAGAAGAACGGCATCAGGTAGCCTGCGCGCATCATGTTGATGACCATCGCATAACCGACAACCACGATCATACCGCCGGCGATGTTCAGACCGCTGGTGACCACTTCAGGGATCGCGTTCAGCAGGCCCTGGACTTCGCTGGTACCGACGGAAATGGCGACGATGACGGCCGGGATAGCGATACGCATCGCCTGCAGGAACAAGGACGAGACGTGCAACCACGACAGGGCGGTCAGGTTGCCATTCTCCGCCGCTTTATCTGCCGCGTGCTGGAAGGCTACGGTGATGGTACGAACGATAATGGTCAGCACCTGGCCTGCCGCCGCCAGCGGGATAGCCAGCGCGATACCGGCACCGATGCTCTGATGGCCGGCAATAACCAGAACGGTGGAAATAATGGACGCCAGCGCGGCATCAGGTGCAACCGCCGCACCGATGTTCATCCAACCCAGAGCGATCATTTCCAGCGTACCGCCGATGATAATACCGGTTTTCATATCGCCGAGAACGGCACCGATCAGCGTACAAGCGACCAGAGGACGGTGGAACTGAAATTCATCAAGCACCGACTCCATACCCGCAATACACGCGACGATGAACACCAGCACAATCTGAAGAAGGGTAATCTCCATTGTACTTCTCCTGTTGATTAAGTCTTAAAGTGAAAACTGGGGCGCGATCGGCCGGGTTATTTATCAACCTTGGCGATCAGATCCATCATTTTCAGTTTCGGGTCGGTGGACACTTTACGTGCCTCCAGCTCGATACCGCGTGCGTTCAGCTTGTTAAACGCCTCAATATCTTTGGCATCGACCGAAATCGCGTTGTTAACCTGGGTTTTGCCCTGGCGGAACGCCATACCACCGATGTTGACGCTGGTGATTTTCACGCCGCCCTCGACGATACGCTCAACGTCGGTCGGGTTAGTAAACAGCAGCATGACGCGCTGCCCGGCGTACATCGGGTTGTTGTAAACGCGGATCATTTTGGCGACGTCCACCACGTGGGCGGTGACGCCCGGTGGTGCAACCTGGGTCAGCAGGGTTTTGCGCACCGTATCCGCGGCCACTTCGTCGCTGACGACGATGATGCGGGTGACGTTGGTCTCTTTGGTCCAGCGGGTGGCGACCTGACCATGGATCAGGCGGTCGTCAATGCGCGCGAGGCCAATCACCATGTAGTCGTTCGGGCCCATCGGTTTGGCCGGCGCGGCGGCTTTTGGCGCCGCGGCAGGGGCTGGCGCGGGAGCCGCTTTTTCCACCGGTTTGGCCTTCAGCGCTTTCACGCCTTCGCTACCGGTCTCCACCGCTAAGGCGACCAGTTCATCAAACGAAGGGTCATCATCGCGGGCCATGAAGGTTTCCACCAGCATCGGGATGTTGACGCCAGCGATAACTTCGTAATGCTCTTTATCGACGACAATGCGGCTCGCAGCGTTGAACGGGCTGCCTCCCCATGTATCGACGAGAAATAGCACGCCTTTACTGGTATCCAGTTTTGCCAACTGGGCATTGTATTTCTCGATCAGCGTTTCGGCGTTTTCACCCGGAACGAAATCGATCCAGCCAACGTTTTCCTGCTCGCCCAACAGCATCTCTGCTGTTTTCAGCAGCTGTTCTGCAGCCCAACCATGTGTGCCTATTACAATAGCAATCGTCACTTGCTACCTCCTTTATTATCGTGAATGCATCATCTGCTTTGATACATCCTGAATCACTCTTGAGGACAAAATCGATTCAGTTAGGGTGTAAGATAGAAAATAGTTACTACCGCGAATTATTTTAGACAGTGAAAAAATAATTAATGTGATGAAGATCCGTTAATCAGGCATCGCCTGGTAATAATTTTGCAGCGCAAAAAATAGCCTTAGTTATTGCAAATTCAGGTAAATTTTTTCCAATTTCGATCTATATTTTGCTATGTTTAACTTCCGTTTAATTACTCAGGAGTATAGGGCATAGCCCGCAGTATGGACCGTCATCGACGTCTTTTCACTTTCTGGCACCTGGTTGCCACCTCCACGCATCACGCTTTTCTCTCAGCACCTATTGTCGCGCCCATGCATGACATGGCGATGACTCAGCTTGCCGCTAACCGGAGTCGTACATGGAATTGTTAATGGATCCCTCAATCTGGGCTGGCCTGTTGACGCTTATCGTTCTGGAGATTGTGCTCGGTATCGACAACCTGGTGTTTATTGCCATCCTGGCGGACAAACTGCCGCCGAAGCAGCGCGATAAAGCGCGACTGATCGGCCTGTCGCTGGCGCTGGTGATGCGCCTGGGGCTGCTGTCGGTGATCTCCTGGATGGTGACCCTGACGAAGCCGCTGATTACTATCGCTGATTTCTCCTTTTCCGGGCGCGACCTTATCATGCTGCTCGGCGGGATCTTCTTGCTGTTTAAGGCGACGACTGAACTGCATGAGCGGCTGGAAAACCGCCAGCACGATAGCGGTCACGGTAAAGGGTATGCCAGTTTCTGGGTGGTGGTACTGCAGATCGTGGTGCTGGACGCCGTCTTCTCTCTGGATGCGGTGATCACGGCGGTCGGGATGGTTAACCATCTGCCGGTGATGATGGCGGCGGTGGTGATCGCCATGATCATGATGCTGCTGGCGTCGAAGCCATTGACGCGCTTTGTCAACCAGCACCCGACGGTGGTGGTGCTCTGTCTGAGCTTCCTGTTGATGATCGGCCTGAGCCTGGTGGCGGAAGGGTTTGGCTTCCATATTCCGAAAGGGTATCTGTACGCGGCGATCGGTTTCTCGATCATCATCGAGTTCTTTAACCAGGTGGCGCGACGCAACTTTGTCCGACATCAGTCGACGCTGCCGCTGCGTGCCCGTACCGCGGATGCGATCCTGCGCCTTATGGGCGGCCGGAAACAGACCTCCGTCAGCCATGACGCCGACAGCCCGGCAGCCATACCGGTGCCGGAAGGGGCGTTTGCCGAAGAAGAACGTTACATGATTAACGGCGTGCTGACGCTGGCCCAGCGCTCCCTGCGCGGTATTATGACCCCGCGCGGTGAAATCAGCTGGGTCGACGCCGAACAGAGTGATGACGAAATTCGTCGTCAGTTGCTCTCGTCGCCGCACAGTCTGTTCCCGGTCTGCCGCGGAGAGCTGGATGAAATCATCGGTATCGTGCGGGCGAAAGAGTTGCTGGTGGCCCTTGAGGCGGGCGAAAACGTTGCGGCGCTGGCCTCTGCCTCCCCGGCGATTGTCGTCCCGGAAACGCTGGACCCGATCAATCTGCTCGGCGTTCTGCGCCGCGCGCGCGGCAGCTTTGTCATCGTGACCAACGAGTTTGGCATGGTACAGGGGCTGGTGACGCCGCTGGACGTCCTGGAAGCCATCGCCGGTGAATTCCCGGATGCCGATGAGACGCCGGAGATCGTCATTGACGGCGATGGCTGGCTGATCAAAGGCTCGACCGACCTGCATGCGCTGCAGCAGGCGCTTGGACTGGATGCGCTGGTCAATGAAGATGAGGATATTGCCACGGTGGCCGGGTTGGTGATCGCCGTCAATGGCCATATCCCGCGCATTGGCGACACCGTGTCGCTACCGCCGCTGCAGTTTACCGTGGTGGAAGCGAATGATTACCGGGTCGACCTGGTCCGCGCGGTGGTCACCCGTCCGCTGAGCGACGAAGAAGAGTAATTGCCCTGCTCGTCGGCCCATGTGGCCGGCGAGCTATTCTCCCCCCTCGCTTTTCTGCCCTTCTCTGTCTGCCAGCCACGCCGGAAACGCCTCTATCGGCATCGGCCGGGCATAATAAAATCCCTGCAGCACATCGACGCCGTGGCCCCGGAGATAGCTTTCCTGCTCCAGCGTCTCCACCCCTTCGGCCACGGTAACGATATTCAGACGGTCGGCGAGGGCTATAATAATATCCGTCACCGTGGCATTGACGCTGTCTATCCCGACGGAACTGGTAAACGAGCGGTCGATCTTCAGCACGTCCGGCCGCAGTTTTTCCAGCCACGAGAGCGAGCTGTTACCGGTGCCAAAATCATCTATCGCCAGCTGGACCCCTTTTAAATGCAAATGTTCGGCCATGTGCTGGTCGCCATCCTGCAGGACATCGCGTTCGGTGAGTTCAACCACCAGTTGTTGTACCGGATTGACGCTAAACCAGTAATTGTGCAGGTCATGCAGCAGCAAACCGTGGGCAAAGTGACGGGCAGCGACATTAATCGCGATATGAAAATGCGGCTCGCTGGGGAAGGCATCCAGGCGGCGGGCGGTTTCGGCGATCACATAGCGGGTGAGGGGAATAATCAGATTGTCCCCTTCGGCGATGGGAATAAATACCTCGGGCGAAATCTCGCCGCGGCGGGGGTTGTTCCAGCGCAGCAGGATCTCAACCCCGCAGCAGCGTCCGCTGCGCGCATCCTGCAGCGGCTGGCACCAGAGGGTAAATTCCCGGGCCGTGATGCCGAGACTTATCTCTCGCGAGAAACTCATTCTGCCGGCGGTGGCCAGCCAGGCGATGCCGGTCATCAACAGGCTGAAGATGAGGGCCAGCGGCAGCTCACCGGGCAGCTCCTCCAGCGCGATAGTCGCGGCGCCCGGACCGTTAATATTGATGGTAAAGGGAAATTCTGTAGAGCGCTGGCGATAAATCACCGACGCCTGCGGGGCGTGCGCTTTGTCAATCAGGCCGAGGCCGCTGATAAAATAATGGTCGCCGACCTGCAGGCTGACGTCGCTGATCAGGGGCGATTTTTCTTTAAGAATTAAGGTTCCCAGCAGTTCGATATTGACAGTTAACATCACGCCGTCGAAGCCGCTTTCCGAGGCTGGATACCACTGGATCAGCACCGGTGTGCCTTTGAGCAGTGAGTTGTCGGTAGAAAAGAGCAGTAAGGGGTGGTGAGCCGGAAGCGCGGGCTGCAGCTGGTGCAGATCCGCCTGCCGTTGCCCAAAGATACTGGAACAGTAGATCATCCCTGACGCCACCAGCGCGACGGAGCGGACCGTCTGCAACGAGGCCGCCATTTTGCGCAGTGTGAGATGAATATCCATGCAGGGTTTGTCGACCAGGGAGAGTAGCGTCGCCCGCTCTGCGCTCAGCGGACGCAGGATGTTATCCAGCGCCGTGACCCGCTGGCTGGCGGCAGTGCGAATGTACTCTTCATTTACGCTACGCTGTGAAATAAATCGGATAGCTAAGGTGGTACCCAGGGTTAGCAGGGCTACCAGCAGGCAGACAATAATGCGTTTGCGACGATAGGCCGTAATGACTTTTTGTGCAGTCTGCATGTGCGACACCCTGTCGACAGGACGAGTGGTTAAGCGTGGCTTATTTAATAGAGCAATTGTAGTGGCAGAATATCGCCAGATATAGAAAAAAGAAAATGCGCCGTTGAAGGCGCATCAGGGAGATTTCAGTCACCAGGGTTATCCCCCTGCGCGCTTTGCGGGCGCAGGGGGGGACGAACAGTTTAGTCACACTGAACTTTAATCGCCAGGCCGCCGCGGGAGGTTTCGCGGTACTTGGCGTTCATGTCTTTACCGGTTTCGTACATGGTCTCGATCACTTTGTCGAGCGAGACGCGCGGTTCGCTGGTACGGCGCATCGCCATTCGCGCGGCGTTGATTGCCTTGACGGAGGCGATGGCGTTACGTTCAATGCAGGGCACCTGCACCTGGCCGGCGACCGGGTCGCAGGTCAGGCCGAGGTTGTGTTCCATGCCGATCTCCGCCGCCACGCAAACCTGTTCCGGGCTGGCGCCGAGCAGTTCAGCCAGGCCCGCCGCCGCCATCGAGCAGGCAACGCCCACTTCACCCTGACAGCCGACTTCCGCCCCGGAAATGGAGGCATTCATCTTGTACAGCGCGCCGATCGCCCCGCAGGCCATAAAGTAGCGGATATAAATTTCCGGGCTGACGGATTCGATAAAGTGGTCGTAATAGGCGAGTACCGCCGGAACGATGCCGCAGGCGCCGTTGGTCGGCGCGGTCACCACGCGACCGCCGGCGGCGTTCTCTTCATTGACCGCCAGTGCGAACATATTGACCCAGTCAACGACGTTCATCGGATCGCTGGAGAGCTTATCGCTGGCCACCAGCAGACGACGCAGCGCCGAGGCGCGACGCGGCACGCGCAGCGGACCAGGCAGCACGCCTTCGGTGTTCATCCCGCGGTCGATACAGGCGCGCATGGTCTGCCAGACGTTGGCGAAATAGTCCTCGATCTCTTTTTTGCTGTGCAGCGCCAGCTCGTTTTGCATCACCATCCCGGAGAGCGACAGGCCGGTCTCTTTACAATACGCCAGCATTTCCTGCGCCGATTTAAACGGGTAGGGCACCTGCAATTCGTTGGCGTTTTCTTTGCCGAAGTGCTCTTCATCGACGATAAAGCCGCCGCCAATCGAGTAATAGGTCTTGCAGTAGATCTCTTTCTCGCCGGCCCAGGCATGAATGGTCATGCCGTTTTCGTGCAGCGGCAGGTTGTCGCTGCGAAAACGCATGCCGTCATCCGCCGGGAAGTCGACCTCGTGCTGGCCGTTGGCCAGCAGCAGTCGGCCGCGCGCCTCGACGTCACGGATAAATGCCGGGATCGCGTCAATATCGACCGTATCGGGCTGATTGCCCGCCAGTCCCATGATAATGGCGATGTCCGTATGGTGGCCTTTGCCGGTTAATGACAGCGAGCCGTAGACGTCAACCGCCACACGGGTTACCGCATTAAGCAATCCTTTTTCGACCAGGTCATCGACGAACTGTTTACCGGCCTTCATCGGGCCAACAGTGTGGGAAGATGAGGGACCAATCCCCACCTTGAACATGTCGAATAGACTAATCACGATAATACTCCTGACAGGGTTACCGCGGGTGCGGTAACGATGTAATAACTGCGCATAGTGTAAGAGGGAAGCGCGCTGCCAGTTGAACTATTCACATGAATTAAACTAATGGATAACCGCGATTTTACTAATAGTGAGAGCGCTCTCTCATAAACAGTATAGCTAAGGTCGAGCGCCAATTTGCAGCGCCAGTTCGCGAATGATCCCGGCGGTCATTCCCCAGACAAAATAATGCTGGTACCAGGAGAGCCAGACGCGGTGGTCGTTACCCCGACGGTGGATGTCGAGCGGATGGTAGCGCCCCAGGCGCAGGGCTTCGGCGAGGGGCATTTCAAATACCGCTGAGACTTCGTCCTGACTGGCGTGATAGTGCAGATTGGGGGGAATAATGCCCACCACCGGCGTCACCTGAAAACCGGTGACGCTGTCCACCGGCGGCAGAACACCGATCACCTCGACGGCTTCCGGCGGGATCGCGACCTCTTCTTGGGCTTCGCGCAGGGCGGCGGCGATAAGCGTCGCATCGGTATTATCTACCGCGCCGCCGGGAAAGGCGACCTGACCGGCGTGCTTGCGCAGCAACGGCGAACGCTGGGTCAGCAGCAGGCCGGGCTGCGGCCGGCGCACGATCGGCACCAGCACCGCCGCCTGCCGCTGATTGAGCGCATGGCGCGAAGGCTGGGGGCGCAGCAGCTGGAAGCGGGACAGAAAATCATCCAGATTGAGGGCGTGGTCCGCCATGGTCTAGTTCTCCAGTTGGTGCAGGATACGATTAACTTTATCAAAAGTTTCCTGATATTCCGCATCTTCCTCGCTGTCCGCGACGATACCGCCTCCAGCGGAGCAATACAGTTGCCCCTGCCAGGCCGTCAGGGTGCGAATGGTGATGCTGGTATCCATATTGCCGCAATAGCTCAGGTAGCCAATGCTCCCGCACCAGGCGTTACGTCGCTGAGGTTCCAGTTCATCGATAATCTCCATCGCCCGGACCTTCGGGGCGCCAGTGATAGATCCCCCGGGGAAGGCGGCGCGCAGCAGATCGCTGGCATGCAGCGTCGCCGGTAAGCGGGCGGTGATGGTGCTGACCAGATGATGGACCGCCGGGAACGGCTCCACCACGAACAGCTCGGGGACCCGCACGCTGCCCGGCACGGCGACGCGGCCGATGTCGTTGCGCATCAGGTCGACAATCATTAAATTCTCGGCGCGGTCTTTCGGGGAGTTCGCCAGCTTCTCAGCCTGCCGCGCATCTTCCTGCGGCGAATCGAGCCGCGGCAGAGTACCTTTTATCGGGCGCGTCTGGATCTCTCCCTGGCGCAACTGAATAAATCGCTCCGGCGACAGGCTTAAAATCGCCCCTTCCTCGAGGCGAATAAAGGCGCTAAAGGGGGCGCGGTTGGCAACGTTCAGCTGGCGGAAGGCCTGCCATTCATCACCGACGTAGCGGGCCTGAAAACGCTGGGCGAGGTTGACCTGATAGCAGTCGCCGCTGTGCAGATAGGCCTGCACCTGGCGAAATTTCTCGCCGTACTGCTGGCGGCTCATATTTGACTGCCAGGCAGAGGTCAGGGCGAAAGGTTTCATCGCCGGACGGGATTGCGCCTGCAGCCACTGCAGGCGCTGCTGCGGATTGTCATAGCTGAGCAGCGAAATTTGCTGGCGCTGATGGTCGACAATCAGCGCCCAGTCATAGATCCCCACCGCCATATCCGGCAGCGCGATATCGGCCTGGGCATGAGCTGGAAGTCGCTCAAAGCGGCGGCCCAGATCGTACCCGAATAGCCCCAGCGCGCCGCCAAGAAACGGCAGATCGTCATGGGGCTGCGGCGTGAACGGCTGACGATCCAACTGCTGTTGAAGCAGTTGCAGCGGATCTTCCGCGGAGACAAAAGCGGTTTCGCCGTCATCGACCCACGTCTGTTCACCGCGCGTCAGCAGCGTGGCGCGCGGGGCAGCCACCAGAATATCAAAGCGGTTATGCGGATGGTCGGCAAAGCCGGAATGCAGCAGCATCGCCCAGGGCAGGGCGCTTAACGGCGCAAAATAGTGTTCGGCCGCATCCGGGCGCCAGGGCAGGGTAATAATCGCGGGGGACAACATCTTTCTCGATCCTGAACGTTGCCGTCCCTCTGGCGTAGGCGGGGACGGCGTGAAATAATTACGCCCCACAATGTAGCAGGAGTAAAAGATGTTTGCAGGTTTACCTTCGCTGAGCCACGAGCAACAGCAAAAAGCGGTCGAACGTATCCATGAGCTAATGGCCCAGGGGATGAGCAGCGGTCAGGCGATTGCCCTGGTGGCGGAAGAACTGCGCGCAACGCATACCGGCGAGCAGATCGTCGCGCGCTTTGAAGATGAGGATGAAGATCAAGACGAAGATGAGGACGACTAATTACACCGCGGCAATAATTTTGATCTCAACTTTATACTGCGGGTTCATCAGCGTCGCTTCCACCGTGCAGCGCACCGGGGCGTGACCGGCCACCACCCACGCGTCCCAGGCTTTATTCATCGCCGCAAAGTCGCTTTTATCGGCGAGGAAGATGGTGGCGTCAAGAATACGCGACTTGTCGCTGCCCTGTTTTTCCAGCACCGCGTCAATCTGCGCCAGGGTATTGGCGGTCTGCTCGAAGGCGTCGGCATCAAGATTTGCCGGCACGCCGGTGTAGTACAGGGTCTGGTTGTGGATCACCACGTCTGACCAACGGGCTTCGGCATCAATACGCGTAATTGTCATTTCTTTTTCCTCTTTGAGCATTCCATTCGGCTGCGGCAAGACTGCCATAATGTTCCGCTCGCGTCACTACCTGGACTGGCGAAACGCCGTCCTCCCTGACATAATCACTGTCCAAATAACCAGGGGGCAATGTGATCGACGATTTTGCAGCAGACGGCCAGTTAGCCAAAGCCATACCGGGATTTAAGCCGCGCGAGCCGCAGCGCCAGATGGCGAAAGCGGTGAGCGAAGCGATTGAGGCCTCCCGACCGCTGGTGGTGGAAGCGGGGACCGGAACCGGTAAAACCTACGCTTACCTGGCGCCTGCGCTGCGGGCGAAAAAAAAGGTGATTATCTCCACCGGCTCGAAAGCGCTGCAGGATCAGCTCTATAGCCGCGATCTGCCCACCGTCGCCAAGGCGCTCAAATTCACCGGTAAACTGGCGCTGCTTAAAGGGCGCTCCAACTACCTGTGCCTTGAACGTCTTGAGCAGCAGGCGCTGGCGGGCGGCGATCTGCCGGTACAAACCCTCAGCGATGTGATCCTCCTGCGCTCCTGGTCGAATCAAACCCAGGATGGCGATATCAGCACTTGCGCCAGCGTCGCGGAAGACTCCCAGGCCTGGCCGCTGGTCACCAGCACCAACGATAACTGTCTCGGTAGCGACTGCCCACTGTATAAAGATTGCTTCGTGGTGAAGGCGCGTAAAAAAGCGATGGACGCCGACGTGGTGGTGGTCAACCATCACCTGTTCCTGGCCGATATGGTGGTCAAAGAGAGCGGCTTTGCCGAGCTGATCCCCGAGGCGGAAGTGATGATCTTCGATGAAGCCCATCAGTTGCCGGATATCGCCAGTCAGTACTTTGGTCAGTCGCTCTCCAGCCGCCAGCTGCTGGATCTGGCGAAAGACATCACCATTGCCTACCGCACCGAACTGAAAGACACCCAGCAGTTGCAAAAATGCGCCGACCGGCTGGCGCAAAGCGCTCAGGATTTTCGCCTGCAGCTGGGGGATCCCGGCTATCGCGGCAATCTGCGCGAACTGCTGGCGGATAGCCACATTCAGCGCGCGCTGCTGCTGCTCGATGACGCGCTCGAGCTATGCTATGACGTCGCCAAACTTTCGCTGGGCCGCTCGGCGCTGCTCGATGCCGCCTTTGAGCGCGCCACCCTCTATCGCGGGCGCTTAAAGCGGCTGAAAGAGATTAACCAGCCGGGCTACAGCTACTGGTATGAGTGCACCTCGCGCCACTTTACTCTCGCCCTGACGCCGTTGACCGTGGCCGAGAAGTTTAAAGAGGTGATGGCGCAGAAGTCGGGAAGCTGGATCTTTACCTCGGCGACGCTGTCAGTCAACGACGATCTGCATCACTTCACTGCCCGGCTGGGGATCGACGAGGCGCAGTCCCTGCTGTTGCCGAGCCCCTTTGATTATCAACATCAGGCGCTGCTCTGCGTGCCGCGCAATCTGCCGCTGCCGAACCAGCCTGGCGCGGCGCGCCACCTGGCGGCGATGCTCAAGCCGCTGATCGAGGCCAACGACGGCCGCTGCTTTATGCTGTGTACCTCGCACGCCATGATGCGCGATCTGGCGGAGCAGTTCCGCGCCACCATGACGCTACCGGTGTTGCTGCAGGGGGAAACCAGCAAAGGCCAACTGCTGCAGCAATTCGTCAGCGCCGGCAACGCCCTGCTGGTGGCCACCAGCAGCTTCTGGGAAGGGGTCGACGTGCGCGGTGATGCGCTGTCGCTGGTGATTATCGATAAGCTGCCGTTTACTTCGCCGGACGACCCGCTGCTGAAAGCGCGCATGGAAGATTGTCGGCTGCGCGGCGGCGATCCGTTCGATGAAGTACAGCTCCCGGAAGCCGTCATCACCCTCAAACAGGGGGTGGGGCGTCTGATCCGCGATATCGACGATCGCGGGGTGCTGGTGATCTGCGACAACCGGCTGGTGATGCGCCCCTACGGCGCGGTGTTCCTGGCCAGCCTGCCGCCCGCGCCGCGGACCCGCGATATCCGCCGGGCGGTGCGCTTCCTCGCCGTGCCGCCGGCAAGGTAATCCGCACTAAAATGTGTTAAGCTGCGCGCCATTTTGTTAATTAGCGGTTCCCAATAGACTTCGGGCGGTATGGCGGCGGGTTGGCCGTTTGCCGGAAAACAGGCTGCCTGAAGGCCTGAACTATGTAACGAGAGCGTGACCACCCATGCGAATTTTGGCTATCGATACCGCCACAGAGGCCTGCTCCGCGGCGCTGTGGAATGATGGCACCCTTAGTGCTCATTTCGAAATTTGTCCCCGCGAACATACCCAACGTATCCTGCCGCTGGTGCAGGAGGTCCTCACCGAGAGCGGCGCCACGCTGACCGAGCTGGACGCGCTGGCCTTTGGCCGCGGTCCGGGTAGCTTTACCGGCGTGCGCATCGGCATCGGTATCGCTCAGGGGCTGGCGCTGGGCGCTGAGCTGCCAATGATCGGCGTTTCGACGCTGGCCACCATGGCGCAGGGCGCCTGGCGCAAAACTGGCGCCACCCGCGTGCTGGCGGCTATTGACGCGCGGATGGGCGAAGTCTACTGGGCCGAGTACCAGCGCGACGAGCAGGGCATCTGGCATGGCGAAGAGACGGAAGCGGTGCTCAAACCGGAAGCGGTAGCCGAACGGCTGGCACAGCTTTCCGGCGAATGGGCCACCGTCGGCACCGGCTGGCAGGCGTGGCCGGATCTGGCGAAAGCGAGCGGACTGACCTTAAGCAGCGGCGAAATTGAATTGCCGGCGGCGGAGGATATGCTGCCGTTAGCCTGTTACCTGCTGGGGGCGGGGAAAACCGTGGCCGTGGAGAAAGCGGAGCCGGTTTATTTGCGAAACGAGGTGGCGTGGAAGAAACTTCCAGGCCGCGAGTGAATCTCAGTAACAAGAAGACTGAGAAAAGGAGTCGCATCATGGCGGGTCAAAAACAGGGCGTTCGCTGGCTGTTAGCCGCGGCGGTTGCCGTTGCGCTAAGCGGCTGCGTGTCAGTGCCGGATGCCATCAAAGGCACCAGCCCTACGCCGCAGCAGGATTTAGTGCGGGTGATGAACGCGCCGCAGCTGTACGTTGGCCAGGAAGCACGCTTTGGCGGCAAAGTGGTCAATGTGCAGAACCAGCAGGGTAAAACCCGCTTAGAAATCGCCACCGTACCGCTGGACAGCGGCGCACGGCCTGTGCTGGGCGAACCGTCTCGTGGGCGCATCTATGCCGACGTTAACGGCTTCCTCGATCCGGTCGACTACCGCGGCCAGCTGGTCACCGTGGTCGGGCCGATTGCCGGCGTGGTCGACGGCAAAGTGGGCAGCACGCCGTATAAATTTATGCTGATGAACGCCATCGGTTACAAACGCTGGAACGTGGTGCAGCAGGTGGTGATGCCCCCGCAGCCCATCGATCCGTGGATGCTGGGTCCGCGCCCCTGGGGTTACGGCTATGGCGGCTGGGGCTGGTACAACCCCGGCCCTGCTGAGGTGAGAAACGTCGTAACCGAATGATTTTGTTGTTTATGTTAGTTCAAAGAAACAGCGGCCGGTCCGCTGTTTCTTTGTTTTCAGTCGAATAAGAAAAAAAATAGTGACGCGCTTCGCAACCTGCTCATTGCCTAATTAATAAACTGGTACGCTGAGTTAATATAATGTTAACAAAATGTATTTACCAGGGGCTGTGATGACGACGAATAACTATTTCAGAGGTGATGCAGTGAAAAAGGTTTGGCTAAACCGTTATCCCGCAGATGTTCCTGCGGAGATAAACCCTGACCGCTATCAATCCCTGGTTGAACTGTTTGAGCATGCCACCACCCGCTACGCCGACCAACCGGCGTTTATCAATATGGGTGAAGTGATGACCTACCGTAAGCTGGAAGAGCGTAGTCGCGCCTTTGCCGCTTACCTTCAGGAGGGGTTAGGATTACAGAAGGGCGATCGCGTGGCCCTGATGATGCCTAACCTGCTGCAGTATCCGGTGGCTCTGTTTGGCATCCTGCGCGCCGGGATGATCGTGGTTAACGTCAACCCCTTGTATACCCCGCGTGAACTGGAGCATCAGCTCAACGACAGCGGCGCGGCGGCGATCGTCATCGTCTCCAACTTTGCCCATACCCTGGAAAAAGTGGTGGCGAAAACTCAGGTTAAGCACGTGATCCTGACGCGAATGGGCGACCAGCTCTCCACCGCCAAAGGCACGCTGGTGAACTTTGTGGTCAAGTACATCAAGCGCCTGGTGCCGAAGTACCACCTGCCGGATGCCATCTCGTTTCGCAGCGCGCTGCAGCATGGCTACCGCATGCAGTACGTGAAGCCGGAGATCGTTCCAGAAGATCTGGCGTTTCTGCAGTACACCGGGGGCACCACCGGCGTGGCCAAAGGGGCGATGCTGACCCACCGCAACATGCTGGCTAACCTCGAGCAGGTCAATGCCACCTACGGCCCGCTGCTGCATCGCGGCAAAGAGTTCGTGGTGACCGCGCTGCCGCTGTATCACATTTTCGCCCTGACCATGAACTGCCTGCTGTTTATCGAACTGGGCGGGCAAAATTTGCTGATCACCAACCCACGCGACATTCCCGGGCTGGTGAAGGAGCTGGCGAAATATCCCTTTACCGCCATGACCGGGGTCAATACCCTGTTCAACGCCTTGCTGAACAACAAAGAGTTCCAGCAGCTTGATTTCTCCTCGCTGCACCTGTCCGCCGGCGGTGGGATGCCGGTGCAGCAGGCGGTGGCCGAGCGCTGGGTAAAACTGACCGGACAATATCTGCTGGAGGGCTACGGCCTGACCGAGTGTTCGCCGCTGGTCAGCGTCAATCCGCACGATATCGACTACCACAGCGGCAGCATTGGCCTGCCGGTGCCTTCCACTGAAGCCAAACTGGTGGACGACGACGATAACGAAGTGGCGCCGGGTCAGCCGGGCGAGCTCTGTATCAAGGGGCCGCAGGTGATGCTGGGCTACTGGCAGCGTCCTGACGCGACGGATGAGATTATCAAAGACGGCTGGTTGCACACCGGGGACATCGCGGTGATGGATGAAGAGGGATTCCTGCGCATCGTTGACCGGAAAAAAGATATGATCCTGGTGTCGGGGTTTAACGTCTATCCGAATGAAATCGAAGATGTGGTTATGCAGCACAGCGGCGTCCTCGAAGTGGCGGCCATCGGCGTGCCGTCCGGCAGCAGCGGTGAAGCGGTGAAGATTTTCGTGGTCAAGAAAGAGGCCGCGTTAACCGAAGACGCGCTGATTACGTTCTGCCGCCGCCATCTCACCGGCTACAAAGTGCCGAAGCTGGTGGAATTCCGTGACGAACTGCCGAAATCCAATGTCGGGAAAATTTTGCGGCGAGAACTGCGTGACGAAGCGCGCGCTAAAGTGGACAATAAAGGTTAAGTAACGAATGAGTCGCCTGACGCCGGCTACGCCGGCGTTTTTTATGGGCGCAAGTTAAGAGAGTATGCTTTGAACTATCAGATGATCACCACCGACGATGGCCTGCGCGCTGTCTGCGAAGCGGCAAGCGCGGCCTCCGCCGTCGCTCTGGATACGGAATTTGTCCGTACCCGTACCTACTATCCGCAGCTGGGCCTGCTGCAGCTGTTCGACGGCACCCAGGTCTCTCTGATCGATCCCTTGACGATTAGCGACTGGGCGCCGATGCGTGAGCTGCTGCTCAACCAGGATGTGACTAAATACCTGCATGCCGGCAGCGAAGATTTAGAAGTCTTCCTCAACGCGTTCAGCCTGATGCCGCAGCCGCTGATTGACACCCAGATCCTGGCGGCGTTCTGCGGCCGCCCGATGTCCTGGGGCTTTGCCTCTATGGTGGAAGAATATTCCGGAGTGGCGCTGGATAAAAGTGAATCCCGCACCGACTGGCTGGCGCGCCCGCTGACCGAGCGTCAGTGTGAATACGCCGCAGCTGACGTCTGGTACCTGTTGCCGATCGCCAGCCAATTAATGGCGGAGACCGACCGCGCAGGCTGGCTGTCGGCGGCGCTGGACGAATGTCGTCTGATGCAGCAGCGCCGTCAGGAAGTGGTCGACCCGGCCGAGGCCTGGCGCGACATCGGCAACGCCTGGCAGCTGCGTACCCGCCAGCTGGGCTGCCTGCAGCTGCTGGCAGAGTGGCGTCTGCGCAAAGCGCGTGAGCGCGACCTGGCTGTGAACTTTGTGGTGCGGGAAGAGCATCTGTGGAGCGTGGCGCGCTATATGCCCACCAGCCTCGGCGAGCTCGACAGCCTCGGGTTGTCCGGCAGTGAAATTCGCTTCCACGGCAAAACGTTGATTAGCCTGGTCGAGAAAGCCCAGGCGCTGCCGGAATCGGCCCTGCCGGCGCCGCTGCAGAACCTCATTGACATGCCGGGATACCGTAAAGCCTTTAAAGATATTAAAGCGCTGGTGCAGGAAGTGAGCGCCGACAAGGGCGTGAGCGCGGAACTGCTGGCCTCGCGTCGGCAGATCAACCAGTTGCTGAACTGGCACTGGCAGTTGAAAACGCAAGCCGGTGAGCCTGAGCTGATTTCCGGCTGGCGTGGCGAACTGATGGCCGAGCGGCTGAAGTCGCTGTTAAACGACTATCCGCGCTAGCGGGCGGTCTGGTTCAGGCCATTAAAAAACCGGCAGCGCAGGGCGTTGCCGGTTTTTTTCGGGGCGGAACAACAGGGTCAGGGTTTCGACTCTTCCGTTTCGGGTAGGGTCACGTTCAGCTCAAGAATCGAAATATCACCATCCCGCTGCTCCAGCTGCACGCTGACCATCTCCGGGTCGATCTGCACGTATTTACAGATCACTTCCAGAATATCTTTGCGCAACTGCGGCAGGTAGTGCGGCTCCGCGTCGCCGCGGCGACGCTCGGCGACGATGATTTGCAGGCGTTCTTTCGCAATATTAGCCGTGTTCTTTTTTCGCGAGAGAAAAAAGTCGAGTAAAGCCATAATTTATCCTCCGAACAGGCGTTTGAGGAATCCTTTCTTCTCTTCTTCAATGAAGCGGAAAGGGCGTTCTTCTCCGAGCAGACGTTCAACGGTATCGGCATAGGCTTTGCCTGCGTCCGACGCGGCATCCAGAATCACGGGCTCACCCTGGTTGGATGCGCGCAGAACTGACTGGTCTTCCGGGATCACGCCCACCAGGTTGATGCGCAGAATTTCCAGCACGTCTTCCATGCTCAGCATATCGCCTTTATTGACGCGCCCTGGATTGTAGCGGGTCAGCAGTAAATGCTCTTTGATCGGCTCTTCGCCATTTTCCGCACGACGGGATTTCGAAGCGAGAATGCCAAGGATACGGTCGGAGTCGCGAACGGAGGAGACTTCCGGGTTGGTGGTGATGATGGCTTCATCAGCAAAATAGAGCGCCATCAGCGCACCGGTTTCGATACCTGCCGGTGAATCACAGACGATGAAATCGAAGTCCATTTTCTTCAGTTCTTCGAGAACTTTGTCGACGCCTTCGCGGGTCAGGGCGTCTTTATCCCGGGTCTGAGAGGCCGGGAGAATGTAGAGATTTTCCGTGCGCTTATCTTTGATCAGCGCCTGGTTCAACGTGGCATCGCCCTGGATGACGTTGACAAAATCATAAACGACGCGACGTTCGCAGCCCATAATCAGATCGAGGTTACGCAGGCCGATGTCGAAGTCGATAACGACGGTTTTCTTTCCCTTCTGGGCCAAACCTGTAGCGATGGCCGCGCTGGAGGTGGTCTTGCCAACGCCCCCTTTACCCGAAGTCACAACAATAATGCGTGCCATAGAAATTCCTTGTTAAAAAGGGATTAATTCAACGGTTGAACTGTCAAAGCGCTTTCACCTAAACGCAGGCGTGCCGCTTTGCCATAAAATTCGGCCGGGATGTTATCGCTCAGCCAATATTCCCCGGCGATGGAGACCAGCTCCGCCGCAAGGTGGGTACAAAATATCTGGGCGTCTCTGTCGCCACCGGCGCCTGCCAGCGCGCGTCCTCGCATCATGCCATATACATGGATATTGCCGTCAGCGATAAGTTCCGCACCGGCACTCACATGATTTGTAACAATAAGATCACAGTGTGGCGCATAAATGCGCTGACCGGAACGTACCGGCTGATCAATCAAACGCGTTTTTGTGATCTGGTTAGCAACTGGCGGCGGCGGAGGGGTGGGTTCGGACGGTGCCGGACGAGGGGCTTTCTCTTTCCCTTCGGTTAATAACGGGATCCCGGCGCGATCGATTTCGGTTTTTAGGCGCGGGATTTTGCATCCGCTGACGCCCATAATGCGTAAACCGGTCGCGGCGATGGCCTCGTTAATGGCGCGCCATTCGACCTCCTCCTCCACGCTGGCGATATTCACCACCACCGGCGCATGGCGTAAAAAGGCGGGAGCCTGGGCGATTTTGTCTTCTAACGCCTGACGAATAACCTCGGGATTTGCATCGTGCAAATGAACGACAGATAACGTGAAGCTACTGCCTTTAAGTTCGATTGGCGTATTTGACATCCTGGCCTTACTCAATTTGCTGTTTATCAACCGCAGAAGTGCGGTGATATTCCGAAGACTAAAAGGCATGTTATAGTCACTCATATATTGAGGCAAGTGACCACGGGTCTAATTCCGAGTAAAACTATGTTTTGTGTGATCTATCGAAGTACTAAACGTGAACAAACCTATTTATACGTCGAAAAAAAAGACGATTTCTCACGCGTTCCTGACGAGCTAATGCGCGGCTTCGGCACGCCGCAAATGGCGATGCTGCTGCCGCTGGATGGGCGCAAAAAGCTGGTTAACGCCGACCTGGAAAAAGTGAAACAGGCGTTGAGCGAGCAGGGCTATTACCTGCAACTTCCCCCGCCATCTGAAAATCTACTAAAGAAACACCTGGCGGAACAGGGGAAACAATCCGATTAACCCACGAGGGAAAATAATGTACCAACATCATAACTGGCAGGGTGCGCTTCTGGATTATCCAGTGAGCAAAGTGGTTTGCGTCGGCAGTAATTATGCAAAACACATCAAGGAAATGGGCAGTGCGACGCCGGAAGAGCCGGTGCTGTTTATTAAACCTGAGACCGCGCTGTGCGATCTCCGTCAGCCGTTGGTGCTTCCTGAAGGGCTGGGCTCAGTGCACCACGAAGTCGAGCTGGCGGTGCTGATCGGCAGCACGCTGCGTCAGGCGACGGAAGAGCATGTGCAGAAAGGGATCGCCGGCTATGGCGTCGCGCTGGATCTCACCCTGCGCGACCTGCAGGCTAAGATGAAAAAGGCCGGGCAACCGTGGGAGAAGGCGAAAGGCTTCGATAACGCCAGTCCAATCTCCGGCTTTATCCCGGCCGCTGAGTTCCACGGCGACCCACAGAATACGCCGTTAAGCCTGAAGATTAACGGTGAAGTGCGCCAGCAGGGAACCACAGCCGACATGATCCATAAGATTGTGCCGCTGATCGCCTATATGTCGCGCTTCTTTACCCTCAAAGCCGGGGATGTGATCCTCACCGGCACCCCGGAAGGGGTGGGGCCGCTGCATAGCGGTGACGAACTGGAAGTTGGCTTCAACGGCCTGTCGCTCACCACCCGCGTGCTGTAAGCGCTGCTTGCCGCCTCTTGGGGCGGCAAAACTTGCATCGGCGTGCCAGACTGGTTATAAGGTGCACCCTTAACTGGCAACGACGGACACTCCGATGAGCGAACAACCTTTCTGGCAACAAAAAACACTGGATGAAATGACCGACGCGGAGTGGGAATCGCTGTGTGACGGCTGCGGCCAGTGTTGCCTGCACAAGCTGATGGATGAAGACACCGATGAGATCTACTTCACCAACGTCGCCTGCCGTCAGCTTAATATCAAAACCTGCCAGTGCCGTAACTACGAACGTCGCTTCGAGTACGAGCCAGACTGCATCAAGCTTACCCGCGAAAACCTGCCAACCTTCGAATGGCTGCCGCCGACCTGCGCCTATCGCCTGCTGGCGGAGGGCAAATCGCTGCCGGCCTGGCATCCGCTGCTGACCGGCTCAAAAGCGGCGATGCATGGCGAACGCATCTCTGTTCGCCATATTGCGGTGCCCGAGTCCACCGTCGTCGACTGGCAGGATCATATCCTCAATCTGCCTGACAGGGCGCGTTAAGCGCCGGATCACGCTTTCTTCGCGTGAAACAGCCCGTTTTCACCGTCGGTTTCTTCGGCCACCCAGAAGTGAATATTGAAGCGGGCGTCGTCACTGAGTTCGACGCGGTGCCAGTACTGCGGCGGACTGGTGGCAAACTGTCCGGCATGAATGACCACTTTCTTTTCCGGCTCCGTCGCCTGCTCATTGGCAAAACCGTAATAGGTGACCGTTCCCTCCATGACGCACAGCTGACCGAAGACGCCGGCCGCGGTGTTGTGATGGCTCAGCAGGGCGGCGGGGACGTTCTCTTTAGTAAAGAACGGGGTGGAGCGTTTAACTTTCCAGTCTGCGGGGATCAGTAAAGATGACATGTGAGCTCCTGTGGGGCTTTAAAAGATGTATTTAATATGCACCTTTTAGGGGCTGTGGTCAACCACAGGCAGGAAACGATGCAACGATGCGCAGCAGACATAAAAAAACGCCCCGCAGGGCGTTTCATTGTGTGCGGTACTCGCAGCGGCTTAGCGGCCAAACAGATCGCGTTTTTTCGCTTTGAAAGGCTGAGCAATGATCACCAGGATGGCGACCAGCAGATAGGCAGCAAAAATACCGACCAGCCATTGCGGCATCTCCAGCGACAGAAATTGCCACTGACGCACTGAACAGTCGCCGGACGCGACGAAAACCTGCGGCAGCCATTTATCCAACGGCAGCCAGGTTGGGAAGCGGGCGGCGAAATCACAGGTCTGGAACGGCGAAGGGTGCAGCTGGATCATCGTATGCTCCCACGCCAGCTGCAGTCCACGTATTGCGCTGTACAACCAGATCACCATGGCGACATAGCGCAGCGGCGTTTTGGGGGCGATGGCGCCGACCAGCCCCGCGCCCATGATGCCGAACAGCGCGCAGCGTTCGTAAATACACATCACACACGGCTGCAGCAGCATCACATGCTGGAACCACAGCGCAACGAGTTCGAGAATAAAAGCGGTTAATGCCATCAGGAGCCAGGCACCGCGTCCCCTTGAGCACTGGTTTAAATATTGCAACATAATCATTTCCCTGGAAGATGCTAAATCATGGCAGTGTAAACGAAAACCGAACCGACGCCAGCGGCCCGGCAGAAAATATTACGTAACGGGTTATTGAATGGCCCGGATGAATCCGGGCCAGGATCGGGTCAGGGCAGCGTGGGCGTGGTCACCCAGCCGTGCGCCAGTAGCCAGTTGGTGACCGGCATCAAGGTGAACTCGACGCACAGCAGGCCGACCAGCGTCAGTACGAGAGTGTAGGGCAGCGCCATCCATACCATGCGGCCATAGGAGAGTCGGATAAGCGGCGCCAGCGCGGAGGTCAGCAGGAACAGGAATGCCGCCTGGCCGTTGGGGGTGGCGACCGACGGCAGGTTGGTGCCGGTATTGATCGCCACCGCCAGCATCTCAAACTGCGGCAGGCTGATAACGCCATGTTCGAGGGCGGTTTTCGCTTCGTTAATGTAGACCGTGCCGACAAAAACGTTATCCGAAATGGACGACAGCAGGCCGTTAAATAGGTAAAAGAGCGACAGCTGCGCGTGCGGCGAGGCCTGCAGCACAAACTCAATGACCGGGGTGAACAGCTGCTGGTCGATGATCACCGCCACAATGGCAAAGAACACCGTCAGCAGCGCGGTGAAGGGCAGCGCCTCGGTGAACGCCTTGCCAATGGCGTGCTCATCAGTCACCCCGGAAAACGTGGTGGCGAGGATGATCACCGACAGGCCAATGAGCCCGACTTCGGCCAGATGAAAGGCGAGGGCGACGATCAGCCAGACACCAATCACCGCCTGGGCCAGCAGCCGCAGCTGCTCCTGACGGCTGCGCTGGGCGCGGCTGCGGTCGTCAAAGTCCTGCAGCACCTTCCGTACCGTGGGCGGCAGCGGTTCGCCGTAGCCAAACAGGCGATACTTTTCGACCAGCAGGCAGGTCAACAGCCCACACACCATCACCGGCACGGTGACGGGCGCCATGCGGATAAAGAACTCGCCAAAATGCCAGCCCGCCGCTTTGGCGATAATCAGATTTTGCGGTTCGCCAACCATGGTCATGACTCCGCCGAGGGCGGTCCCGACGCCGGCGTGCATCATCAGGCTGCGCAGAAAGCCGCGGAATTGCTCCAGCACCTCGCGGTAGTGCTGCTCGATATGGCTGTCGTCCAGCAGATCGTTATCATCAGGGCGAGCTGAAGCGACGCGGTGGTAGATGCCGTAGAACCCAACGGCGACGCTAATCACCACCGCCACCACGGTAAGCGCATCGAGAAAGGCGGAGAGGAAAGCGGCCGCCAGGCAGAAGGCCAGCGACAGCAGCATCTTGCTGCGGATCCCCAGCAGCAGGCGCGTGAAGACGAACAGCAGCAGTTGTTTCATGAAGTAGATGCCCGCGACCATGAAGATCAGCAGGAGCAGCACTTCAAGGTTGCCGGCGATCTCTTCCCGCACATGCGCCGGGCTGGTCATGCCGATCAGCAGCGCTTCAATCGCCAACAGGCCGCCCGGCAGCAGCGGGTAGCACTTCAGCGCCATGGCGAGGGTAAAGATAAACTCAACCACCAGCAGCCAGCCGGCGACAAACGGCGCCACGGCAAACACCAGCGGGTTTACGATTAAGAAAATGATTAATGCCAGCTTGTACCAGTCCGGCGACTGGCCAAGAAAATTGCGCCACAGCGCGCGGCCATATGAAATTTCCACGACAGAATCCTTCCCCGTCAATTAGTACATGATTTTGTGCGTAACTATTGGCAAGAGTATCAGTTGAGCAAAATGAGAAGCAACTTTCTTCGCACCGCGGCGGCGGTGACGGGAGATAAGGAAAAGCGCAAAGTAAAAACGGAAAATGAAACAGCGATCCCTTTTTAATTCACTTGCGATGCTATCTGCGCTATAGCGGCTCTGGTATGATGAGTGCAATTGCAACAATGTGTAATGGAAATATTATTATGGTCATTAAGGCGCAGAGCCCTGCGGGTTTCGCGGAAGAGTATATCATTGAGAGCATCTGGAATAACCGCTTCCCACCTGGATCGATTCTCCCCGCTGAACGCGAGCTTTCTGAGCTGATCGGTGTCACCCGCACCACTCTGCGCGAAGTGTTGCAGCGTCTGGCGCGTGACGGCTGGTTGACCATTCAGCATGGCAAGCCCACCAAAGTGAATAACTTCTGGGAGACCTCCGGGCTGAATATTCTCGAAACGCTGGCGCGCCTCGATCACGACAGCGTGCCGCAGCTGATTGATAACCTGCTCTCCGTACGCACCAATATTTCCACGATTTTTATTCGCACCGCGTTCCGTCAGCATCCGGATAAAGCGCTGGCGGTACTGGACAGCGCCCGGGAAGTGGAAGATCACGCCGACGCCTTTGCCGACCTCGATTACAACATTTTCCGTGGTCTGGCGTTTGCCTCCGGCAACCCGATTTACGGCCTGATCCTCAACGGCATGAAGGGGCTGTATACCCGCATCGGCCGCCACTATTTCTCCAGCCCGGAAGCGCGCAGCCTGGCGCTGGGCTTTTATCATCAGCTGGCGAAGGTGTGCGAAGGCGGTCTGCACGATCAGGTGTATGAGCTGGTCCGTCGCTACGGCCATGACAGCGGGGAGATCTGGCATCGGATGCAGAAATCGCTGCCCGGCGATTTAGCCATGAATATGCGTTAAGCCGGATATTGGCGATCGATAAACACAATAAGGGGGCCAGTGGCCCCCTTCGTCGTTTTCATCGTCCCGCAATGCTATAGCGCGTTCGGGCGCGCCGGGCAGCGGTCCAGCAGCTCAATGCTGCCGTCGGCGTTCTGCTGCTCCAGCAGCACATCGAATCCCCACAGACGATGCACATGTTTCAGCACTTCGCGCCGGCCTTTGTCCAGTGGGACGCGGTTGTGCGGCACATAGCGCAAGGTCAGCGAGCGGTCGCCGCGCAGGTCAACGTTCCACACCTGGATGTTCGGCTCAAGATTGCTGAGGTTATACTGCGCCGAGAGCTTGTTGCGGATCTCGCGATAGCCCTCTTCGTTGTGAATCGCCGAGATCTCAAGATAATTGTTGTGATCGTCGTCGAGCACGGTAAAGAAGCGGAAATCGCGCATGATCTTCGGCGACAGGAACTGGCTGATAAAGCTCTCGTCCTTGAAATCACGCATCGCGAAATGCAATGTTTCCAGCCAGTCAGAACCGGCGATATCCGGGAACCAGTACTTGTCCTCTTCGGTGGGCGACTGACAGATGCGCTTGATGTCCTGGAACATGGCGAAGCCCAGCGCGTAGGGGTTAATCCCGCTATACCACGGACTGTTGTACGGCGGCTGGAACACCACGTTAGTGTGACTATGGAGAAACTCCAGCATAAAGCGCTCCGTCACTTTCCCTTCATCATAGAGATGGTTGAGGATGGTGTAGTGCCAGAAGGTGGCCCACCCCTCGTTCATCACCTGGGTCTGTTTCTGCGGGTAGAAATACTGGCTGACTTTACGCACGATGCGCAGGATCTCGCGCTGCCACGATTCGAGCAGCGGGGCGTTCTTCTCCATAAAGTACAGCAGGTTCTCCTGCGGTTCGGAAGGGTAGCGACGGGCGGACTCAATCGCTTTTTCTTCCTCGCGCTTCGGCAGGGTGCGCCACAGCATATTCACCTGGCTTTGCAGATACTCTTCCCGGCTTTTCTGCCGCGCTTTCTCCTCCTGCAAGGAGATTTTTTGCGGACGTTTATAGCGGTCGACGCCGTAGTTCATCAGCGCGTGGCAGGAGTCGAGGAGTTTCTCCACTTCGTCGACACCATAGCGCTCTTCACACTCGGTAATGTATTTGCGGGCGAAGATCAGGTAATCGATGATCGAGCTGGCGTCGGTCCAGCTGCGAAACAGATAGTTATTTTTAAAGAATGAGTTGTGCCCATAGCAGGCGTGCGCCATGACCAGCGCCTGCATGGTGATGGTGTTTTCTTCCATCAGGTAGGCGATACAGGGGTTGGAGTTGATGACTATCTCATACGCCAGGCCCTGCTGGCCGTGCTTATAGGCCTGCTCGGTCTCAATGAATTTCTTGCCGAACGACCAGTGCGGATAGTTGATGGGCATGCCGACGCTGGAGTAGGCGTCCATCATCTGCTCGGAAGTAATGACTTCGATCTGGTGCGGGTAGGTGTCAAGACGATAGAGCTTGGCGACCCGGTCCACTTCGGCCAGGTAGGTCTCCAGTAACTCGAACGTCCAGTCGGGTCCATCGCTTAAACGGGTGGTGTCCCTGTTCATGGAGTCAATCGTAGCCATTAGCGCGCCCTCGTTGTTGTTGGTTTTCTCTGAACGGAAAACCTCTAAACAAGCATAGAACACCGGATGGCAAACTGTATCGTCAGACAATTTCTTTTCTTCGCGATTTCCCCATCTCAAAGCCGTTTTTTGCGCTTATTTACAGAATTTAATGCTGGGTAAAAATAAAGCGCAGCATGAGATCGTAAATCTCGCAGCGCAGGGCTGGTGCGGTTTGCTGTGAGTTAAGTCACCATAAATAAAGCGTATGTTGAATAATATTTTCAACTGAGTTATCAATTTGTAATTAGATGATTGTTCTTTAACTGTTACGGAGTCGCTATGCGTGTCGTCATACTGGGAAGTGGAGTGGTTGGGGTAGCCAGCGCGTGGTATTTGAGTCAGGCGGGTCATGAGGTGACGGTTATCGACCGTCAGCCCGGTCCGGCAGAGGAGACCAGCGCGGCCAACGCCGGGCAGATTTCTCCCGGCTATGCGGCGCCCTGGGCGGCGCCGGGGGTGCCGCTGAAGGCGATCAAATGGATGTTTCAGCGCCATGCGCCGCTGGCGATCGGTCTTGACGGCACGTCGTTCCAGCTGAAGTGGATGTGGCAGATGCTGCGTAACTGCGACACCCGCCACTATATGGAGAACAAAGGCCGTATGGTGCGCCTGGCGGAGTACAGCCGCGACTGCCTGAAAGCGCTGCGCGACACCACCGGCATTCAGTATGAAGGGCGTCAGGGCGGGACGCTGCAGCTGTTCCGGACCGCCAAACAGTATGAAAATGCCACCCGCGACATCGCGGTGCTGGAAGACGCCGGCGTGCCGTACCAACTGCTGGAAGCGAAGCGGCTGTCGGAGGTGGAGCCGGCGCTGGCGGAAGTCAGCCATAAACTGACCGGCGGCCTGCGCCTGCCCAACGATGAAACCGGCGACTGCCAGCTGTTTACCACCCGTCTGGCGGCAATGGCGGAACAGGCCGGGGTCACTTTCCGCTTCAACACCGCAGTGGACGCCCTGCTACAGGAGGGCGATCGCATTGCCGGGGTGAAATGCGGCGATGAGATTATCAAGGGCGATGCCTATGTGATGGCCTTCGGCTCCTACTCAACGGCGATGCTTAAAGGGCTGGTGGATATACCGGTCTATCCCCTGAAAGGCTACTCATTGACCATTCCGATTGCCCAGGAGGACGGCGCGCCGGTTTCCACTATCCTTGATGAAACATACAAAATCGCTATTACCCGCTTCGATCAGCGCATTCGCGTCGGCGGCATGGCCGAGATCGTCGGTTTTAACAAAGCGCTGCTGCAGCCGCGTCGCGAAACCCTGGAGATGGTGGTGCGCGATCTGTTCCCGCGCGGCGGCCACGTGGAGCAGGCGACGTTCTGGACTGGCCTGCGGCCGATGACACCGGACGGCACGCCGGTGGTCGGCCGCACGGCGTATAAAAATCTGTGGCTCAACACCGGCCACGGCACGCTTGGCTGGACCATGGCCTGCGGCTCCGGGCAGCTTATCAGCGATCTGATCTCCGGGCGCACGCCGGCGATCCCTTACGACGATCTGGCGGTCGCCCGCTACAGCCCCGGGTTCACCCCGGCGCGTCCGCAGCATCTGCATGGCGCACACAACTAAGGAGCTTGCATGACCCGTCCGGTAGTGGCCAGCATCGACCTGCTGGCCTTGCGGCAGAATTTACAGATAGTGCGTCGCGCGGCCCCTGGGTCGCGCCTGTGGGCGGTGGTCAAGGCCAACGCCTACGGCCACGGCGTGGCGCGCGTATGGAGTGCGTTAAGCGGGGCGGATGGTTTCGCCTTGCTCAACCTGGAAGAGGCGATCCTGCTGCGCGAGCAGGGCTGGAAAGGTCCGATCCTGCTGCTGGAGGGCTTCTTCCATGCCGATGAGCTGGCGGTGCTCGATCAATATCGCTTAACCACCAGCGTCCACAGCAACTGGCAGATTAAGGCGCTGCAGCAGGCGAAGCTGCGCGCGCCGCTGGATATCTATCTCAAGGTGAACAGCGGTATGAACCGGCTGGGCTTTATGCCGGAGCGGGTGCATACCGTCTGGCAGCAGCTGCGGGCGATAAGCAACGTCGGCGAGATGACGCTGATGTCGCACTTCGCGGAGGCGGAGAACCCGCAGGGGATTGTCGAGCCGATGCGCCGTATCGAACAGGCGGCGGAGGGGCTGGATTGCCCGCGCTCGCTGGCCAACTCGGCGGCGACCCTCTGGCATCCGGAAGCGCATTTTGACTGGGTGCGTCCGGGCATCGTGCTGTATGGCGCGTCGCCTTCCGGGCAGTGGCAGGACATCGCGAACACCGGGCTGAAGCCGGTCATGACGCTGCGCAGCGAAGTCATCGGCGTGCAGAACCTGCGCCCCGGCGAGGCGATTGGCTATGGCGGCCTGTACCGCACCAGCCAGGAGCAGCGGATCGGCATCGTCGCCTGCGGCTATGCCGATGGCTATCCGCGGGTGGCGCCGAGCGGCACGCCGGTGCTGGTGGATGGCGTACGCACCACTACCGTTGGACGCGTATCGATGGATATGCTGGCGGTCGATTTAACGCCTTGTCCGCAGGCCGGGATCGGCGCGCCGGTCGAGCTGTGGGGCAAAGAGATTAAAATCGACGACGTGGCGGCCAGCAGCGGCACCGTCGGCTATGAGCTGATGTGCGCCCTGGCGCCGCGGGTGCCGGTTGTGACCCTGTAACCTATTCCGGGGCGGATCACTCCGCCTCGTCTTCCGCGACCCGCACCCCGACCTTCAGCACGTGATCGTTCTCTTTTTCTGCCACCGTCCACACCATCCCGGCGAACTCCACCTGGTCGCCCACCACCGGCGCGGCGCCCAACAGCTGCTGCACCACTTCCCCGAGCGACTGCTGATGCTCGCGGAACTCCTCTCCGCCATCGAGGCCGTAGATTTGCGCCACATCGGCGAAGCGGGCCTCGGCATCAAGAATAAAGTCGCCGAAAAAGCGCTGATCGAGCGCCACCGGCGGCGACTGGCTGAACATTTTGCCCAGCGCCGGCAGGTCGTGCTCCCGACCAATGACGCACAGGATATCGCCTTCCCGCAGGCGGGTGCTGCCGGTGGGGTGCAGCAGGGCATTGTTGCGAAACAGTGCCGCAATCCGCGTCTCCGGCGGCATATGCAGATCGCGCAGCGCCGCGCCGATGCACCACTTATCGGCGCCCAGCTGATAGACAAACTGCTCCCACGGGTTTTCCGGGTGAATATCCAGCCCGACGCGGGAGATGGGCCAGCTGATGGGCGGCACCACCACTTTGGCTTTCTTCGCCGCCCACGACAGCGAAGTGCCCTGCAGCAGCAGCGACACCAGCACCACGAAGAAGGCGACATTGAAGAACAAGCGGGCGTTGTCCAGCCCGGCCATCATCGGGAACACCGCGAGAATGATGGGCACCGCGCCGCGCAGGCCAACCCAGCTGATAAACACCCGTTCGCGCAGGTTAAAGCCGCGAAACGGCAGCAGGCCGGCAAACACCGACAGCGGGCGGGCAATGAAAATCATCCACATCGACAGCAGCAGCGCCGGGATGGCGATCGGCAGCAGGTCGGAGGGCGTCACCAGCAGGCCCAGCACCAGGAACATGGCGATCTGCGCCAGCCACGCCAGGCCGTCGAAGTTCTGCAGGATACCGTGTCGGTTGCGGATCGGCCGGTTGCCCAGCAGAAAGCCGCAGAGATAGACGGCAAGGATACCGCTGCCGTCGAGGGTGGTGGTGACGGCAAAAATCATGATCCCGCCGCTCAGCGCCAGCAGTGGATAGAGCCCGGCGGGCAGCACGATACGGTTGATCATCTGCAGCAGCAGGTAGCCGCCGCCGAGGCCGATGGCGATCCCGAGACCAAACTGCTGGATGATATGCACGGCGAACATCCAGCTGAGGCCGGTCTGGTGCTGCTGGATCATTTCGATCAGGGTGATGGTCAGGAAGACGGCCATCGGGTCGTTACTGCCTGACTCAATCTCCAGCGTTGAGCCGACGCGCTCGTTGAGCCCCTTGCCGCCGAGCAGCGAGAAAACCGCCGCAGCGTCGGTGGAGCCGACAATGGCGCCGATCAGCAGGCCTTCGATCATATCCAGCTTGAACAGCCAGGCAGCCATCATCCCGGTCAGCGCCGAGGTGATCAGTACCCCGACCGTCGCCAGCGATAGCGCGGGCCATAGTGCGACGCGAAAGGAGCTGGCCTGGGTGCGCATCCCGCCGTCCAGCAGGATCACCGCCAGCGCCAGGTTACTCACCATATAGGCGAAGGGGTAGTTGTCGAAGGGGATGCCACCGATGCCGTCAATGCCTGCCAGCATCCCGATGGCCAGAAAGATGACCAGAATCGGGATGCCAAGGCGCGAAGAAAAGGAGCTCAATAAGATACTGCAGGTTACTAAAACAGAACCCAGAATAAACAGACTAATGACCGCAGCGGCGTCCAATGTTCACGTACTCCCTGACTGGCGTGAAAAAATGGCTAAAAGTGACACTATTTTAACAATTCGCAGGGGATCCGCCTATGCGTCCGGGAAATTTATTCTGTCAGCACCGGGTGGCCGCTGATCGTCAGAGTGGTCGTGGCCGCCTGATTCACCAGTCGCGCGCGGGCGCCCAGCGGCAGGGTCACCGTGCGCTGCTCGTGGCCAAACTCCAGTCCGCTAATCAACGGCAGGGAGAGCTGCTGGCGCAGGTAATCAAAGACCTGCGGCAAATCGTACCCCGCGTCATAGTCGTTTGGCGCGCTGCCGGTGAAGCTGCCGAAGATCACTGCTTTCTGCGCCGCCAGCACGCCGCTGTGCAACAGCTGAAGCAGCATGCGCTCGACGCGGAACGGGTGCTCGTTGATATCCTCCACCACCAGGATGCCGTCGCGGATCGCCGGTAGCCACGGCGTGCCGATAAGCGAGGTCAGCATCGCCAGATTTCCTCCCCACAGGGTGCCTTCCACCTGGCAGTTCGGCCCTTCGCCCGGCCATTCGAGGGTAAATTCCGCCTGGCGTAGCGCCTGCCAGAAATGGTGCTCGGTAAACGGATCGAGGGTCTCCGCGCCGAAGTTGCCCGCGAGCATTGGCCCGCTGAAGGTGATGACGTTGCCCGTAGCCAACAGGCCCGACTGGATAGCAGTGAAATCGCTGTGGCCGCAAATCAGCAGCGGGTCGCGCTGCTGGCGGGCAATCAGTCCCTGCCAGTCGATATGCGGCAGCAGGCGACTGGCGCCGTAGCCGCCGCGCACCGCGAGGACGATACGGTTGCGCCCGGGCAGCTGGGCCAGCTGGTTAATATCGGCCAGGCGTTCCTGTTCAGTCCCGGCGAAACGCTGCTGCCGGCGGGGAATGACCTGCTGGTGGGCCACCTCATGTCCGGCCTGCTGCAGACGCTCGACGCCGCGGGCTGCCGCCTGCTGGTTGATGCAATAACCCGATGGCGCGACCAGATAAAACTGAGACATGATAATTCCTTGCTATGAATGAAAGGGTTATGATGCCGCCTGGAATGGCGATTGTCATCTCCAGGTGGCTAACTTCAGTCCGCACCCGTCATCCTTCAGGTTGTCGGCCGGCGGGGGACGTACCGCTGCCGTCGTTCTGCAGCATGATGGCGTTTGGGTAGATAAGGATAGATGTGTGAAATTGAGATGGTTGCTTATTTTAGTCGTTTTTCTGGCCGGTTGTAGTTCGAAACATGATTACACTAACCCGCCGTGGAACCCCGAGGTCCCGGTGAAGCGGGCGATGCAGTGGATGTCGATCAGTGAAAAAGCCGGCGCCGCCTGGGGCGTGGACCCGCAGCTGATCACGGCGATCATCGCCATCGAGTCGGGCGGTAACCCTGCGGTGGTGAGTAAATCCGGCGCCGTCGGGCTGATGCAGCTCAAGCCGTCGACCTCCGGACGCGATGTCTACCGGCGGATGGGCTGGCGCGGCGAGCCGTCGGTCAGTGAGCTGAAAAACCCGGAACGTAATATCTCGATGGGGGCCGCCTATCTGAGCATTCTGGAGAACGGTCCGCTGGCGGGGATCAAAGACCCGCAGGTGATGCGCTACGCGGTGGTGGTCTCCTATGCCAACGGTGCCGGCGCCCTGCTGCGCACCTTCTCGTCGGATCGCCAGGACGCCATCGATGAGATTAACGATCTCGACGCCGATGAGTTCTTCGAGCATGTGGTGAAAAAACACCCGGCACCGCAGGCGCCGCGCTATATCTGGAAACTGCAGAAAGCGCTGGACGCCATGTAGGCCTACGCTCACCCCGCTGACCTGGCGGGGTGAGTGCTTCTCACTCGCCTAATCCTCGGTACGCAGCGAGGAGATAGCGCTCATCGGCGCAATGAGCGTTTTATAGTCCCGGTAGCGCTCGGGAAGGGATCCTGGGCCGTTCACCGCCACGCAGAGCATGGCTGTCGCGTCATCTTCCTGATCGCCTTTCAGCGCTAACGCTTCTCGTAACGCATCGATGCAGGCATGGGCGTCATGATGTGAGATGCCGCAGATATCGAGACGAATGGTTTTGCTAATGGCTTCTATCCATAACCCGCCCCACAAAACGCAACCCGTGGGCATGAGCAGGCAACTAAAGATGCTGTACGCGGTGAAGTCGAGCCAGATAAAGGTCTTACTGAAAACGATAATGCCGAGGGCGAGCGAAGGGATGCTGATGGCCAGCATATTACACCCGCGGCGCAGCGGACTTAAGGCTAAGCCCGCGCTCGCTATCTGTTCCTGCCAGAGGTTACGTCCGGCAATACTCAGGCTGCAGGGCAGATCTTCATGACACGGCTTTCGCACCTCAAAATGGTCAAACAGTATTCTTTCAATGACGTTCATTTCCTGGTTTGCATAGCGTCCGTTGGCCAAAACCTGCCCGGCCTCCGGGATCCACAGATACTTTTTACTGAGTAAGCTGAACATCGCCAGCTGGATCACCCGGGTCCCTTCTCCGGTCAGCCAGGCCAGCAGCCATGGACTGACCTCCGTCGCGTGCGGCTGGGGCTGAGCCGCTGGCCGTGTCACGACGATCGTCGTTCCGATAGCAATATAGATACCCGGGACGATAAACATAAATCCGCCAAGAAACAGCAGTGGATGCAGATGCATCATAAAATTCCACATACTGTCCCCTCGTTAATCCAGGCGCTGCAGACAAAAGGGATACTGAATAAGGTTGATGATTTTTACATATTCAGCAAATCTTTCGGGAAGCAGGGTGGTTGTACCAATCGCCACGCAATAATCGGCGTTTTCATCGGTCAGGGTATCTGCGTCAGCAATAAGCGTCTCTTTCAGGGTATCAATATAGTGGTGAAGAATATTAATAGCGATCCCCTCCCGGTCGAGCCGGGTGGCATTTAAGGTGATGCATAATAGCCACAGCCACCACAGTCCGGAAACCATAAACATCACCAGCCAGCTCAATACGCTGGAGTGAATTATCGCCTGATGATCAAATAGTGTTTTCCAGACGAGCACAGCGATTAACAGCAGGGAGGGGGCGGCAATCACTATCATGTTCCACGTTTGGTGCGTTGGGCTTAGCCGTAGCCCACTGCAGTGGGGATCGGTAGCCCAGTGGTTTTGTTCAGCGACGTGCAGAGAAAGCGGGAGATCCTGGTGACAGGATTTTGGCGTAGCGAAATGGTCAAACAGTATTTTTTCCACGCAGGTCATTTTGCATTCGGCATACTGCTGATTGGCGCAGAGCTGAATATCTTCAGCAGAATGGATGAGGGTGACATAGTTTTTTCTTAACAGCCGGAACATGGCCAGCTGAATGACGCGGGTGGCGCGATGACGTAGCCAGGCTAAAAAAGAGGGGGAGATAGAATAGGGCGCCGGAACGGCGGTGGTATTTTTAGCGGGGCGGGTCTTCACAATAATCATATTCAGCAGAATATATATCACTGTGGTGGATAATACATAATAACCCATAAATGATAACGGGTGTAAATTGGCGATATAGCTAATGACGGGGTTCACTTTTATTCCTTGTGAGCGCTATAACCGGTTTGCGCCAGCATAGTAAGCTTTCTCATCCACGGGGGGCAAGTGAAATAATGGGGTGGCATTTTTAAGTTAATTTCAGCAATAAAAGCGAGACAAAAGTCTTCATGAAAGCCTCCGCCGTCATGGCCGGAGGCTTATATTGCTGCGGTCAGTTAAAAGTCGTAGCCCACGGTGGCCATGACGCTGCGCTCTGCTCCCCAGTAGCAGTTGCCGGTGCCGTAGCAGCCGGAAATATACTCGCGGTCGCCGATATTGTTGGCGTTAACCTGCACATAAGCGCCTTTCAGCGTTGGCGACCAGACACCGAGGTCGGCCCGCATCATGGCATCCATCAGCGTGACCGACGGCAGCCGCGCGGTGTTGGCATCATCCGCCCACTGTTTGCCGATGTAGCGGACGCCAGCGCCCACCGAGATCCCCGCCGGGAACTGATAGCGCGCCCAGAAGGAGGCCATCTGATCCGGGGTCAGCTGCGGCGTGTTGTTATCGGTACCGTCCCTGGTGTCCTGGAAGCGCAGACGATTCCAGGTATACGAGGCGATAGTACTCAGCTGCGGGGTGATCTGGTGGTGTGCTTCCAGCTCAACGCCCTGGGAATGGACCTTACCCGCCGGAATATAGGTGGCGGTGGCGATGTTCGGGTCGCGGGTGGCGACATCCTTTTGCGTCAGGTCGTAAATTGCAATGCTATAGAGGTCGCGGCTGCCCGGCGGCTGGAACTTCAGACCGGCTTCGACCTGCTCGGCGGTGGTCGGTTTCAGCGGTTTGCCGTCCGCGCCCGGCAGCATCGCCGGGGTGATCGCCTGGCTGTAGCTCAGATAAGGCGAAAGGCCATTATCCAGGGCGTACAACAGCGAGGCGCGGCCGCTGATATGGTCGTCTGAACGGCGGTTTGAGGTGCCGAAGGTATCGCTGACCTGCTGGGAAACGATGCGGTCGTAGCGTGCGGAAACATCCACATGCCAGCGGTTCCAGACCATCTCATCCTGCAGATACAGCCCGGTCTGGTAATAGCGGCGATTATTGTCGTCGCTGTAGGTGACGGTATGCCCGGTCTGCGCGGTATAGCCGCTAAACGGGTTTAGCGGCGCCGCACCGCCGGCGCCGGTCCACAGATCGTTGCGGAAGCGATGATATTCGGCGCCGAGGATCAGGGTATGCGCCAGGTCACCAGTATTGAAATCGGCGCGCAGGCGGTTATCGGTCGACCAGCCGTCCAGCGAACCGCGCGAACCGCTGTAGCCGCGGGCCAGCATGTCGCTGTCATCTATCCAGCCGACCTGGTAGACCTGATCGAGGGAGACGTTGGTGTGGGTGTAGCTCCCGGCGGAATAGACCGACCAGACGTCGGTGAACTGGTGGTCAAACTCATAGCTGTAGATCTGCTGGCGGCGCTGATAGCCATCTCCCGGATCGCCCTCGTTGGTGCTGGGGGAGAGCTTACGACCACTATGTGCGTAGCGGGTGCCGTCCAGCGGCAAAGAGCCGTGGTAGCCGCCGGAAGGATCTTTTTGCAGATAGGCGCGCAGCAGCAGCGAGGTGTCGCTGTCCGGCTGCCACAGCAGGGAAGGCGAAATCGCGTAGCGCTCTTCGCGGGTATGGTCATACTGCGTGTCGCTGCTGCGGGTCATCCCGATCAGCCGCCATGCCCACTGCTCGTTGATGGCGTCGGTGTAATCGAAGGCCGCGCCTTTGGTATTTTGCGTACCGCCGGTCAGGCGGACGTGGCCCTGCTGGCTAAACTGCGGGCGTTTGGAGGTCAGGTTGACCACGCCGCCCGGCACGCTCTGCCCGTAGAGCGCGGAGGAGGGGCCGCGGATCACATCGACGCGTTCGATAAACCACGGGTCGATTTGCACAACGTTATGACTGCCGCCGTCGCTCATCAGGCGCATACCGTCGAGGAACAGGTTATCGACGTCGCCGCCGTGGTAGCCGCGCAGGGAGATAGCGTCGAACCGGGTCGCGCCGCCGCCGAAGCTGGAGTAGACCCCCGGGGTATATTCCAGCGCCTGGCTGATGGTATTCGCCCCCTGGTCCGCCATCTGCTGGCGGGTGACCACCGACACCGACTGGGCGGTGGTGATTAACGGCTGGTCGGTTTTCGTCGCCCCGAGCGAAGTGCTGGCGCTGTAGCCTTCAGTCGGCGCGCTGGCGGACGCCGGCGGGCTGGCAGTGACCACCACGGTCTCTTCAGCTTGCGCGGTGAGGGGAAGGGCGACCACGAGGGCGTACAGCAGCCTCGGGCGTTTTCGGGAAATAGCCACGTTCATAAGATCATCCTGAACCAACGCGGTCTGGTACTCCTGTACGCCGCCGCGGGAAAAACGAATCTGTCATTGTTCGTTAAAAAGTAATGCGAATTATTATTGTTTGTATTTATGTGATCAAGCGAAAGGTGACCGGTTCAGGGCGATGGGGGAGTGACGTGCTTCACGCGGGCCGCAGAGCGGGGCTGCACGGGGACGTTGTCAGCAGGGAGATAACTCCCCCTACTGATTTTGGTAGGGGGAGGGACGGGCCGGAAAAGCGTCAGGCGCCGGTTTTTTGCGCTGCCGCCGGTGCGGGGTCGTTGGCGGCTGGCTTGCTCTGCGCGGAAGGGGCCGCCGCCGGGCGCGTGGCGGGCAGGGCATCGCAGGGTTTCTCCTGCGGGCAGATCAGATCCAGCATCTTCAGGGTGACACCGTTGGTCCAGCCAAAGCCATCCTGTAGCGGATATTCGCCACCGCCGCCGCCGGTCCCGGTCGAGCTTACGTCATACTTCTCCACCAGCTTTTGCTTGCTGTCATAGGTATGCTGAACGTTGCTCAGGAAGCGCCAGCTGACCTCCATGGCGATCTTTTGTTGGCCGTAGTTTTGCAGGCCCTCGACCGCCACCCACTGCAGCGGCGCCCAGCCGTTCGGGGCGTCCCACTGCTGACCGCTGTTGACGGTGGTGGTGGTCAGCCCGCCGGGTTTGAGCAGCCGCGACTCAGCGGCGGCGGCCACTTTCGTCGCCCGCTCGCGTGACGCCGCATTGACGTACAGCGGGAACAGCGCCGCCGCGGTCAGCTGATTGCGCACCTTGTGGGTTTTCAGATCGTAATCGGCGTACCATCCCTCTTTATCATTCCACAGATATTTCTCGATGGCCTGCTGGCGGGCATTAGCCAGCGCATCGTACTGCGTAGCGCCGGCGCTGTCCCCGGATGCCTTGCTGGCGCGGGCGAGGGTTTTCTCCAGATGGAACATCAGGGCATTGAGATCGACCGGGACAATCGAGGTGGTGCGAATGGTGGCGAGCTGCTGCGGATTATCCATCCAGCGGGAGCTGAAATCCCAGCCGGAGGCGGCGGCGGAGCGCAGGTCGCGATAGATCTCGGTTGCCGGACGATTCGGGTTGCTTTTGGCGGTTTTGACGTCGTCAAGCCAGGACTCGGGGCGCGGGGTGTCGTTATCGTCCCAGTAGCGGTTGAGCAGCGCGCCGTCCGCCATCCGCACCGCCCGTTTGTCGGCGCTGCCGGGGGCCAGCGCGTCCGCTCCGGCCATCCAGTAGCGATACTCCTTCTCCAGCTGCGGCTGGTAGGTTTTCAGTACCTGGTCGCCATCGTGCGTCGCCAGCAGGCTCACCATAAAGGAGAAGAAGGGGGGCTGCGAACGGCTGAGGTAATAGGTGCGGTTGCCGTTGGGGATATGGCCCCAGGTGTCAATTTCCGCGGCGAAGTTGGCGACCATATCTTCGACTTTATCCCAGTGACCGCTTTCGGCAAGACCCAGCATGGTGAAATAGCTGTCCCAGTAATAGACTTCGCGAAAGCGTCCGCCGGGGACCACGTAGGGCTTAGGCAGCGGCAGCAGCGAGTCCCATTTTTCCACCTCGACGGTGCTGCGGGTCAGGACCGGCCACAGGCCATCGATATGTTGACGCAGGGTTTGCCCTTTAGGCGGCACATAGGTGTCATTTTCTTTCGGCAGCGTGAAGTTCAGCTCGACGAAGTGGCGCAGGTCAAAGCTGGCCTGGTTTTTCTGCATCCGGTAATCGGCAAGGATCATCAGCGGATCGCTGTTAGGGATCGCGTCGGCGAAGGTTTTTTGATCGGCAAAGAGCTTCGCGCTCTGGACATCATTGAACAACGGGCCCAGCAGAATATCCGGCGAGGGGGGCGGCGCGGTTTTGCCTTCTTCCGCCTGGACATTCAGGCTCATCAGGGCGAGCAGGGCGCCGCCGATCGCCAGGCGCAGGGTACAGGGCAAAGCAGCGGGACGATGTGCATCAGTACTCGTCATGGGGAGTTCTCCTTATCATTATCGACTGCGGGCCACGACGTTTGGCCATCCAGAAACCTTAGACGAATATCTGCCGCTGCGCGTGTCAGGGGTAACATTTTGCGCGAAAACAGAGGATTTACCTGCCAGGTTTTCTGATATAACCACCAGCAAAGCGGTTTGGTTTACAGGCAAGCCAACGCGCCCGGGAGCCAGTCATGAATCGACGTCAATTTCTGCTGTTTAGCGCCGCTGCGCTGTCTGCGGTGCGGGGCGCGGCGGCCACTGCTCCGGCGCTGACGCTGCCGCTGTGGCCGGATCAACCGCCGGGGGGAGGCGGGCCGGGGGGCGAGGCTCGGTTATCCGCCCGCGGCGCGCTGAGCCATATCCCTCGTCCTGTGCTGACGGTCTGGCAACCCGCCCGGGCCACTGGCCACGGAGTGCTGGTGGCGGCCGGCGGCGGATACCAGCGGATCGAGATGGGCAGTGAGGCCTGGCCTGCGGCGCACTGGCTGACGGCGCACGGCTATACCGCCTATGTCCTGAGCTACCGCTTGCCGGGGGAGGGCTGGCAGGCCGGTGCGCTGGCGCCGCTGCAGGATGCGCAGCGGGCCCTGCGGCTGATCCGCGCCCGGGAATCGCAGGTCAGCGTGCTCGGTTTTTCGGCGGGGGGACATCTGCTGGGGATGGCCGCCTGTCGGCCGGCGTTTTCCAGCTACCCGCCGGAGGATGCGCTGGACCACCAGCCCGCCACCGCCGACGGCGCCGCGCTGATCTATCCGGTGATCACGCTCCTGCCGCCCTGGAGCCATACGGCGACCCATCGTCTGCTGGTGGGGCCGCAGGCGAGCGAGGCGGCCGACCGCGCCTGGTCGGTACAAACCTGGGTGACAACGGCCACACCGCCCTGTTTTCTGGTACAGGCGCAGGACGATCCGATTTCCGATCCGCACAATACGCTGTTGATGGCTGACGCCTGCCGCCAGCATCAGGTTCCTGTGCAGCTTTTCCGCTATACCCGCGGTGGCCATGGCTTTGGTATGGGGCGCCCGGGAACGCCGACGACCGCCTGGCCCACGGCCTATGCCGCCTGGCTGAAGGCGCTGGCGTCCACGATGGCGCAAAAATCGTAGCGCTGCCTCACGACGGTGCAACCGCAGCCGGGCGCGGGCGGCTGTTCTGGCGATTTTTTGCACAATCAGACGGCGGGTCAGAACAGATTTGCACAACGCCGCGGCGGTAGATGACCTGGCATAATTAATGCTTATCTCTTACCGGGATTACCACAAAGTGAGTACAACCGGAGGGGATAGCCATGATTAAAATTACGCTACCTGACGGGCATTATTATGACGAGATGCTGACCGCGCAGGGTGAACAGCGGCCGCACTATAATGCCTGGTGGCAATGGTTTCGCAACACCGATCAATTCTCTATCCGGCAGAAAAAAGCGCAAGCGGAACTGCTTTTTCACCGTATCGGCATCACCTTTAACGTGTACGGCGAGGATGAGGGAACCGAGCGGCTGATCCCGTTTGATAGCGTGCCGCGGATCATACCCGCCGGGGAGTGGCAGCGCATTGACCGCGGCATTCGCCAGCGGGTGAAAGCGCTCAACGCCTTCCTCTATGACATCTATCATGAGCAGAATATTCTGCGCGCGGGGCTGATCCCGGCCGAGCAGGTGCTGGCCAACGAGCAGTATCAGCCGTGCATGCAGGGCATCAACCTGCCAAACAACACCTATGCCCATATCACCGGCGTCGATATGGTGCGCAATAACGACGGTCAATACTACGTGCTGGAGGATAACCTGCGTACGCCGTCCGGCGTCTCCTACATGCTCGAAAACCGTAAGATGATGATGCGCCTCTATCCGGAGATGTTCGAGCAGCATCACATTGCGCCAGTGGAGCGTTACCCGAGCTACCTCCTGCAGACCCTGCGCGAAAGCTCGCTGGTGGATGACCCTTGCGTCGTGGTGATGACCCCGGGGCGCTTCAACAGCGCCTACTTTGAGCACAGCTTCCTGGCGCAGCAGATGGGGGTCGAGCTGGTGGAGAGCGCCGACCTGTTCATTAAGAACGGCGCGGTGTATATGCGGACCACCGAGGGGCCGCGGCGAGTGGATGTGATTTATCGCCGCATCGACGACGCCTGGCTCGACCCGCTGGCCTTCCGCGCCGATTCCATGCTCGGCGTACCGGGGCTGCTGTCAGTCTATCGCGCCGGCGGCGTGGTGCTGGCCAACGCTATCGGCACCGGCGTCGCCGACGACAAATCAATCTACCCGTACGTTCCGGAGATGATCCGCTTTTACCTCGGTGAACAGCCGATCCTCAGCAATATCCCCACCTGGCAGTGCCGGAAAGCAGAGGACCTGCGCTATGTGCTGAGTAACCTTGAGCTGATGGTGGTCAAGGAGGTCCATGGCGCCGGGGGCTACGGCATGCTGGTTGGCCCGCGTTCGACTAAAGAGGAGCGAGAGGCCTTCCGCCAGCGCCTGCTGGCCAATCCGGCCAACTATATCGCCCAGGACACCCTCGCGCTGTCGACCTGCCCCACCTTCGTTGATGAAGGTCTGTCGCCGCGACATATCGATTTAAGGCCCTACGTGCTGTCCGGGCAGGAGATGCGGCTGGTGCCCGGCGGCCTGACCCGCGTGGCGCTGACCGAAGGGTCGCTGGTGGTCAATTCGTCGCAGGGCGGCGGAACCAAGGATACCTGGGTGATGGAGGATGACGCATCATGCTAAGTCGTACGGCGAGTGAATTGTTCTGGATGGCCCGCTATCTCGAGCGGGCGGAAAGCTACGCCCGGGTACTGGACGTGACCTGGAAATTATCGATGATCCCCCGGCACAGCCAGCAGTCGCGGGATCTGGCGCTGCCGCTGAATTTGTCGATGACCCACGAGCTGTTTCAGGCGCGCCATGCCCGCTTTACCATGAGCAACCTGCTCAACTTTTTTGCCCTCGATGGCAACAACCCCTGCAGTATTTACAGCTGCGTGGAGATGGCGTGGAACAATGCGCACGCGGTGCGCGGCAGTCTGTCGGCCGAGGTGTGGGAGAGCATCAACGCCACCCGAATCGAGCTGCGAACCCTGCGCCAGCAGGGGCTGGGCGAACTCGGCAGCGACGGCTTTTTCGAGTGGGTGAAAGAGCGGGTGCATCTGTTTCGCGGGGCGGTGATTGGCACGCTGCTGCGCAACGACGCGCTGAGCTTTATCGGCATCGGCACGCTGATAGAGCGTGCCTTCGCCACCACCCAGCTTCTGCTGATTAAGGATCAACAACTGACCAACGACCCGGATCCGGTGCGGGAATACTATCGACTGGATACCTTGCTCAATGCGGTCAGCGCCCGCGAAGCCTACAACAGCCTCTATCGCCAGCCAGTCAGTCGCGAAACGGTGATGGAGCTGCTGATCCTGCGTAACGATATTCCGCGTTCGCTGCGCGCCAGCATTGCCGATCTGGTCGGCGAGCTGGAGAAGATCGCCAACGATCGCTCCTATCAACCGCTGCGCCTGGCCCATCAGCTCAACGTTGACCTGCGCTTCAGCACCCGCGACGACCTGGCGCAGGCGGACCTGCAGACCACCCTTAACGGCCTGCTGGCGAGAATTAACGCGCTGTCCGACAGCATCAGACAAACCTATCTGGAGGCCTTATGAAACTGGTCATCGATCATCTCACCCGCTATGGCTACGATGAAGAAGTGAAGTTTTCCACCCAGTATCTGCGCCTGACGCCGCGCAGTACCGGCCGGCAGACCATCACCGCCTGGACGCTGACCCTGCCGGACGGGGCGGCGGTGACCACTACCGACGGCTGGGGCAATGTGCTGCATGTGCTGACGCTGGATAACCCGCACAAGGAAATCACTATCCGCGCCAGCGGGATTGTCGATATCGCCGACGAAGGGGAAGAGACGCGTGATGAAGAGGCCGAGCTGCTGTCGCCGCTGGTTTTTCTGCGCTGTACGCCGTTAACCCGCGCCGATACGGCGATCCGTGAGTTTGCCCAGCGCCTCTATCGTCCCGATGCGGCGGAAGAAAGTCTGAATCAACTGATGGCGGATCTGCTGTTAAGAATGCCATACTCCCCCGGCGCGACCCAGGTGCAGGACTCCGCCGCCGACGCCTTCGCCCGCGCGAAGGGGGTGTGCCAGGATCATACCCATGTTTTTCTGGCCTGCTGCCGCGCGCTGGAGATCCCGGCGCGCTACGTCAGCGGCTATGTTTACAGCGATAACGCTCAGCATGTGGCGATGCACGCCTGGGCGGAAGTCTGGCTCGACGGCCGCTGGCTGTCGTTTGATATCACCAATAATACCCGTCGCCTGAATCAGCATTTGCGGCTGGCGACCGGGCTGGATTATCTCGACGCCTGCCCGGTACGGGGCACCCGGCTGGGCGGCGGCGGGGAGATTATGTTAACCAACGCTGAAGTGCGCGAACACAGCCAGCAGGCGCAGCAGCAATAATACGGGAAAAACCGCAATGACCTACTGTGTGGCCATGTGCCTGGCGGATGGACTGGTGTTTGCTTCCGACTCCCGCACCAACGCGGGCGTCGACCATATTGCCACTTTTAAAAAGCTGCACGTTTTCCATCAGGAGGGGGAACGGGTGCTGGTGCTGCAATCCGCTGGCAACCTGGCCACCACCCAGAGCGTGATAAGCCTGCTCAGCGCGCGCATCCGTACCCAGCAGGAGCCGAATCTGATGCAGGTCACCTCCCTCTACGACGCCGCGATGCTGATCGGTAAAACGCTGCTGGAGGTGATCCAGCGCGACAGCAGCAACCAGCAGAACTGCAGTAACACCAACTTCAACTGCAACCTGCTGCTTGGCGGCCAGATCGCCGGCGAAACCCATCGTCTGTTCCATATTTATCCGGAGGGCAACTTTATTGAAGCCACCCGCGACACACCTTATTTCCAGATTGGTGAAAGCAAGTACGGCAAGCCGATCATCGATCGGGTGCTGACCATCGATACGCCGCTGGAGCAGGCGATGTGCTGCGCGTTGATCTCCATTGACTCGACGCTGCGCAGTAATCTGTCCGTCGGCCTGCCGCTGGATACGCTGCTCTACCGCAGCGGCAGCCTGAGCAGTGCCGGGCAGCATCGCATCACCGACAGCGATCCCTACTTCAACCGCATCCGCAAGGCGTGGTCCGAAGGGCTGTTGCACACCTTCCAGACGCTGCCGACCTGGACCCCAGCGGAGCGGGAAGAGGAGTAGCCCTGGAACACGACCTCGCCCGGAGCCCGGCCACACGGATGATGACCGGCTCCCTTCGCCCTTAGCGCGTCTCCGCCAGCTGCTCACCGCTGGCGGCATCAAACAGATGCAGGTTTTCGCGGCGGAGAGTCAGCCCCAGCGTCTGCTGCGCCGCGACCGCCACCCTGCCGGCAACCTGCACATGCACCGGAAAACCCTGCCAGTCGAGATGCAGCAGGGTGGATTCCCCCGTCACCTCCATGATGTTTACCGTTGCCGGCGCGCCATGCGCATCCGGCAGAATATCCTGCGGGCGCAGACCGACAATCAGCGGGGCATCGCCCTGCTGCGCCACGGCCTGATGCCAGCGTTCGGCCAGCGGAAACCACAGCGCGCCGCAGGCGACGCCGGGCTGGCCGTCGCGCACGGCGCGCTGGCCGGGCAGGAGATTCATCGGCGGGGAGCCGATAAAGCGGGCGACGAAGGTATTGCAGGGCTGGTCGTAAATGGCCAGCGGCGCCCCCTGCTGGACGATCTGCCCGTCGCGCATCACCACAATCTGATCGCCCAGAGTCATCGCCTCCACCTGGTCATGGGTGACATAGATCATGGTGGTATTGATGCGCTGGTGAAGGGATTTGATCTCCGCGCGCAGCTCCATCCGCAGCTGGGCGTCAAGGTTCGACAGCGGCTCATCGAACAGGAAAACCTGGGGGTTTCTGACCATGGCCCGGCCCATCGCCACCCGCTGGCGCTGGCCGCCGGAGAGCGCTCGCGGATAGCGAGCCAGCAGTTTATCAATCCCCAGCAGGCTGGCGACCTGCTGCACTTTGCTTTTCTGTAACTGCTTATCCACCTTTTTGACCTGCATATGAAAGGCGAGATTTTCCGCCACCGTCAGGTGGGGGTAGAGCGCGTAGCTCTGAAAGACCATCGCCACATCGCGGTCGGCCGGATCCAGATCGTTGACCGGCCGCTTGTTCATCAGAATGGTGCCGCCGGAAAGCGTTTCGAGACCGGCCAGCAGGCGCAGCAGGGTCGACTTGCCGCAGCCGGAAGGGCCCACCAGTACGGTAAAGCTGCCGTCGGGGATGGTGAGGTCCAGCGGCTGGAGCACCGTCTGTTTGCCGTAGCGCTTGGCGACATCGATCAGTTCAACACTGGCCATCGGTGGCCTCCTCAAGGTGATGTTGCAGGGTATGCCAGTCGGGATAGCGGCGCGGGGAGGTGCCGATCGCCTGCGCGGCGACGGTATTTCCCCAGCGCAGCGCGGCTGCCGCAGGTTTACCGCTCAGCAGCGCGGCAAGGAATCCTGCGTTAAAGCTGTCGCCAGCGCCGATGGTATCGATCACGGTGACCGGCCGGGTCGGCGCATGGTGATGGCCGTCGGTCGTCCAGCAGTCCGCGCCGTCGGCGCCGCGCTTTACCACGCACCCGCCGCGGCCGCTGAGCCGTGCCGCCAGGGCTGCGGCGGCTTCGGCGAGGGTCGGGTGGCCGGCCAGCTGCAGGGTTTCAACGTCGTTGAGCAACAGCCAGTCGCAGTCGCCCAGCCAGCGGTCGACCTCATGACGCAGCGGGTCGCTCCAGCCCTGAGGCGGCCAGCCGGTATCGACGGCAAGGGTAAACCCGCGCTGGCGGAGCGTGGAGAGCAGCTGCGGATAGTCGGATAGCAGCCCGGTACAGAGAAAGGTACCGCAGAGCAACACGATATCGCCCTCGCCAGCGGCGGCCGGCAGCTGGCTCAACACATCCCCGGCGGTCAGGCGGGTAATATGTCCGCGGTTGCTGAGGAAGGAGCGCTCTTTGTTGGGATGGGTGATCGCCACCGTCAGCGAAGTTTCACAGGGATACTGCGGCCAGCGTGCGCTGCCGCCGGGAAACTGTGCCGCCAGCCACGGAGTAAACGCGTCGTCGCCCTGACAGCCGACCGTGCAGTGCGGAAGCTGCATGGCGGCGGCGGCCAGCGCGCAGTTGCCGGCAGAGCCGCCGGGCCGCAGCGCGCTGTGCTCGAGCATCATCTCAGTCCCCTGGGCAGGCCAGTGGGTCAGGGTTCCCATCACTAAATCAATATTGTAATTGCCCACGATATAGAGCACAGGTGTCCTGGTGTTATCCATAGTTATCCTTTACTTCCCCCGTTAGTGAGGCCGCTGACCAGCGTTTTTTGCAGCCAGATAGCAATCAACAGCGGAGGGACTGAGGCCAGTATGCCCACCGCCGCCACCAGCCCGTCATCGGTGGCGCGGCCGGCGGTGAAGCCGGCGATGGTCACCGGCAGCGTTTGGGCGGCGAGGTTGCTGGTGAACAGTAGCGCATAGAAAAACTCGTCCCACGCCAGCAGCCAGCCGAACAGCGCGGCGGCGCCAAGCATCGGTTTCGCCAGCGGCAGAGTGATGCGCAGCAGGACCTGCCAGATGCGCAGACCGTCAAGCCGGGCCGCCTGTTCGATATCCTGCGGCAGGGTATCGAACTGGTTTTTGACCATCCACGTCAGAAACGGCACGATCAGCGAGCAGTAGACCAGCACCAGCCCGCTGCGGGTGTTGAGCAGGCCAAAGTGTTCAAGAATAAAATAGAGCGGCAGCACAAAGGCCACGGGCGGCACCATATAGATGCCGAGGCCGGCGTACAGCCAGCCGTCGCGGCCGGGATAACGCGAAAAGCTGAAGGCGGCGGGGATCGCCAGCAACAACGACACCAGCGTCGCCCCGGCGGCCACCAGCAGGCTGTTGCCCAGCGCGGGAAGAAACAGCGCCCCGGGTTCGCCAGGGGCCAGCGACAGCAGATGGCCATAGCGGCTGAAGTCCCACTGCCGCGGGAGCCACTCCAGCGGGACGCGGGTGAGGTCCGCGGTGGTGCTGACGCTCATCAAAAACAGCCACAGCATCGGGGCGAGGATCGAGATCGCCACCGCCAGCGCCGCCAGGTAACGCAGTACGATGTACCCTTTACGCTTCATCATCAACACTCCGGCGCCGCTGACGCAGCAGCAAAAACAGATACAGGGCTATCAGCACGGCGCACATCAGGCTCATCAGCATGGCGTAGGCCGCGCCGCTGCCGGCGCGCAGGTAGCTGAAGGACTCCTGATAGACAAAAAAGCTCAACGTTTTGGTACTGTCGAGCGGGCCGCCGCGGGTCATAACATAGATAATGTCGAACACTTTGAAGGCATCGATGGTGCGTAGCACCAGCGCGACGCCAAGGGGACCCACAATGGCCGGAAAGGTAATGGCGCGAAAACGCCGCCAGGCCGAGGCGCCGTCGAGCCGCGCCGCCTCGTACAGATCGTCGGGAACAGACTGCAGGGCGGCCAGCACCAGCAGGGTGACCAGCGGGTAGTTTTTCCAGATATCCGCCAGCATCACCGCGTGCAGGGCAGAATCCGGCGAGCCCAGCCAGCTGCGATAGCTGTCAATCAGCCCCAGCTGGCTGAGCAGAGCATTAACGCTGCCGTAGTCGGGATTAAAGTTAAGCCGCCACATCATGGCGTTGACGATAGTTGGCAACGCCCACGGCAGGATCACCAGCACCCGCAGGACATTTCGCCCGACAAAACGCTGATTCAACAACAGCGCCACCAGTACGCCGATCGCCCCCTCAATCGCCACCGAGACCACGGTGAAATAGAGCGTTCGCGCGAAGGCCGCACGAAAGTCCGGGTCGGTCAGGGCATAAAGATAATTATCCAGCCAGACGTAGTGGGTCGCCTCGCCGCTTCCCGCCAGCGCGGTATCGGTAAAACTCAGCCACAGCGTGCGCGCCAGCGGCCATGCGGTGAGGATAAACATCGCGATAAGCATGGGCGCTAACAGCACCCATGCCTGACGATGCTCGCGTCGTTGCAGACTCAGCATCATGCCTCCTTAACGCAGACGGGCCGCGCTGGTGTCGACCGCCTTGAGGGCGACGTCGGGCGTGGCTTTACCCTGCAGTACCGACTGAAGCTGCTGTTGCAGGGTGTTTGACAGGCGCGAGTAATCTGCCGTTTCGGGACGAGAGAGCATCACGTTCAACGACTTGTCGGCGGCGGCGATCAGGCTCTCCTGGCCTTTGGCAACGGCAGGATCCTGGTACGAGGCTTTCCACACCGGCAAGCTCAGTTTGGCATACTTGTCCTGTACCGGCTGGGAGGTCAGATAGTGAATATACTGCCAGGCCTCTTCCGGATGCTGACTGGCTTTGGCGATGCCCAGCCCCATAGAACCGTTGACGGCGCCGGGTTTATCCGGGGTATCGCCTGGGGCGGGGACAATGCCAACATCACCTGCGACTTTACTCTGTTTCGGATCGTTGGCCATGTTGTACATATAGGTCCAGTTGAGCGCAAAGGCGGCGTCGCCATTGGAGAAAGCCTTACGCACATCCTCCTCAAGGTATTCACGTGAGGCCGGGTTGCTCAGCCCCTGATCGAGCGAGGTTTTCATCAGCGTGACCGCTTTCAGCGAGGCGGGCGTCGAAAAATCGAGCTTGCCGTTCTGGTAGAAGCTCCCGCCGAAGCCGGAGACGAGAGTGGTGTAATCGCAGACCAGCGCTTCCGCTTGCGACCAGCTCCAGACCAGAGGATATTTAACAATCCCTTTGTCCTTAAGCACTTTGGCGGCGTCCATTACCTGCTGCCAGCTGGCAGGCGGCGTTTTGATCCCCGCTTTGTCCAGCATGGCTTTGTTGTAGTACAGATATTTGGTGTCGAGGATCCACGGCATGCCGAGGGTTTTGCCTTGATACACCACGGTATTCATCGCCCCGGGGAAAATCTTCTCGCGCTCGTCGGCGGCAATCCGTGAGGAGACATCCTGCAGCAGATCGAAGCGGCTAAACTCCGCCGGCCAGATCGCGTCGAACAGCACCACGTCGTAGCCGTTACCCCCTGCGCCGCGGGCGGCGACGATCTTGTCGTGCAGCGCTTCATAGGGGACGAATTCGAGATTGACCTTCACGTCAGGGTGTTGCTTTTCGAAGTCACTGGTCATCGCGCGAATGTCGTTTTCGCTATAGGCCGCCTGGGTCATGAACAGGGCATTAATCTGGGTCGCTGCGCTGACGCTCCCGCTGATAACGAGCATCGCCAGCAGACAGGCGTTGACCCGTAGTGCGCTGTGGTATTTCATCTTTGCTCTCCGCTGTGCTGTACTGAAAGGGGTTATGATTTATTAAATCAATTTGATTGATTTAATGAGGGCGACAATATCGGCAACATCTCCCGAGGGGCCCCAGCACTAAGCGTAGCAAAGGGTATGCCATCGCGAAGACCCGCCTGCGCGGGTCGTTGTCAGATCTGTGATGCCGGCTAAAATTTCACCAGTCCAGCCTGGAAGGGAAACGATGAAAACATCAGGTACAAACCTTGAACATGCCCGGGTGCATAACCGCCGGGTGATCATTGAGGCGGTGCGTTTACATGGCGAGCTGACCCGCGCCGAGCTGGCGCGGCTGACCGCGCTGACCCCGCAGACCGTGTCGAATATTGTGGCGGAGCTGGAGCAGATGGATCTCCTGACCAGCCACCAACCGCGGCGCGCCAGCGGCCGTGGACAGCCAGCGGTGCCGGTGAGCCTCAATCCCGCCAGCGCCTGGTCAATTGGCATCCATCTTGATCATCAGACGCTAATTGTGGTGCTGGTGGATCTGGCCGGCGAGGTCCATTTTCGCCGACTCATTCTGGTGCAAAAGCCCCAGCCTGGTGCGACCTTTGCCCGCCTCGCCGAGGTGCTGGATGAGATCCGTGCGCTGCCGACGCTGGACTGGTCGCGGGTGCTGGGGATGGGGGTCGTGATGCCGGGGCCCTTTGGCGTGGAAGGGATCTCGTCGACGGGACCCACGACGCTCAACGGCTGGGAAGGGGTCGATGTAGCGGCGGAGCTCGGGCGACTCAGCGGCCTGCCGGTGACTCTCGAAAACGACGCCACGGTGGCCGCCATTGGCGAACGCTTTCACGGCGTGGCGCGGCAGCTCAACTCTTTTGTCTATCTCTATATTGGCACCGGTCTGGGCGCCGGTATTTTTACCGATGGTCATGTGTATACCGGCCATGCCCATAACGCCGGTGAGATCGGGCATATTGTGGTCGCGCCGAACGGTCGCCCTTGCTATTGCGGGAATGAGGGATGCCTTGAGCGCTATGTTTCGCTGCAGGCGGCCTATGAGTTTTGCGGCCTCGACCCCTATCGCGCGCTACCGGAAGATCTGCTGTCGGTGGACGCTGCGCTTTTCGACCAGTGGATCACCAGCATCCTGGCGCCGTTGCGTCAGGCGATCAATTTGCTGGAGTGCGTCTTCGATGCCGAGACGGTGGTGGTGGGCGGTATGATGCCCGCCCCCTTGCTGGAGAAAGTGCTGGCGCGGCTGCCGCCGCTGTATCAGTCTGTGCGCGGGCGTTACCTGCCGGCGCAGCGTGTCAAAATGGGGATGACCGGCACCGATACCGCCGCGCTGGGCGCCGCTGCGCTGCCAATCTTTGATGAATTTAATCCGCAGTTTCAGGTGTTGATGAAAGCGGTGAATACAAACGCGCTTTTTGGCAAAGCTAAGTAAATTAAATACTTTGTTATTTAACGTGTTATCTCACATCTTCGGAGGGAATGAGGCAACACGGCAAGGTATCGGAAGTGACGGAAAAGAAGACGGCTGTCTATGTGGATGATCAACAGCGCATCCTGATCCGCCAGCTGGCGCGCAGCTGGCTGTGGCGCAGCGAGCTGCCGACATGGCTGCTGATAGTGACGGTTTACGGCGGCTGGTTTGCCTGCGTGGCGGGCTGGCAGACGCTGGGTTTGATGCCGGCCACGCTGCTGCTGATCTGGTTTACCACCTGGTATATGTCCTTACAGCACGAGCTTATCCATGGGCATCCCACCCGGCTGGCATGGTTTAACCAGCTGTTGGGGACGCTGCCGCTGGCGGTCTGGTATCCCTATGGCATCTACCGCGACAGCCACCTGGCGCACCATCGCAACCATCTGCTGACGCACCCCGAGGACGACCCCGAATCGTACTATGTGACGGCGGAAAGCTGGCAGCGCTTCTCTGCCTGGCAGCGCCGTCTTATCCACCTGCGCAACACCTTCTGGGGGCGTCTGCTGCTGGCGCCGCTGATGGATATTATTCACACCCTGAACCGCGCGCTGCGGGCTTTCCGCGAGGGTGACCGCCGCGCTATCGCCATGTGGAGTCTGCATCTGTTGCTGCTGACGGGCCTGCTGACCTGGATGGCGGGGCAGGGTTTTTCCCCACTGTGGTTTGTGCTGGCGGTGAGCTACCCGGCGCTGGCCCTGACCAAAGTGCGCTCTTTTCTCGAACACCGCGCCGCGGATGACCCGCTGGCCCGCTCGGTGATCAACGAGGCCGGGCTCCCCTGGCGGGTGCTGTTCCTCAATCTCAACTACCATGCGGTGCATCATGACCTGCCAGGGGTCCCCTGGTACGCATTACGTCAGCTGTATCTGCATCGCCAGACGGCTTATCTGCAGCGTAATCAGGGGTTCCTGGTGCGTGGGTACGGCGAGTGGCGACGCCATTTTGGCCGCCGGGCGGTGGCGGTGAACGCCCATCCGGGCTTTGGCGAGCAGGCGCAAGCGGGAGGAGAACATGGCTGAACGCATGACCTTTCCGATGTATGCCATCCACCGTCAACAGACCCAGGCCCTGTGGCAGGCGGTGCAGTCGCTGCTGGCCGAACGCGGCGTGACCGTGACGGGAGATCCTCCGGCGGCTGACCCCGAGGATCTGCTGGACCACTGGCGCCAGCCGACGCTGTTGCTGAGCCAGACCTGCGGCTACCCGCTGGTGACCCAGCTGCCGGAGGTGCAGACGGTGGGCTGTTTCCACTACGCCGCGCCCGGTTGTGAAGGGCGCCGCTACCGCAGCCTGTTGGTGGCCCGCGAAGCGGATAGTCATCGGATGCTGGGGGACTTTTTTGGCCGTCGGGCCGCGTGCAATGCCGAGCACTCGCAGTCCGGCTACAACGTGCTGCGTAAAATGGTCGCGCCGCTCTCCCGGGAGGGGCGATTTTTTTCGGAGGTGGTGTTCAGCGGCAGCCATCGGCAGTCGCTGCGCGAGCTGCAGCAGGAAAACGCCGATATCGCCGCCATCGACTGCGTGACCTACGCGCTGCTGCAGCGCCATCAGCCGCAGGCCCTGGCAGGCCTGGTGGCGATCGGCTGGAGCCCGGCCGCGCCAGGGCTGCCGCTGATCACCGCCGGCGCCACTCCGGCGGCGACGCTGAATAGCCTGCGCGAGGCGCTCCAGCAGTTAGTGAGCGATGCGCGCTATCGTCCCCTGTGCGATGCCTTGCTGATCTGCGGCTATAGCGATATGCCGCGGGAGGCCTATGCGCCGCTGCTGGCGTGGCGGGATGAGGCCGCGGCGCTGGGAGTCAGCCAGCTATAGGTAAAATGCCCCGGCCAGCGGTCTGTGCCGGGGCGGGCCACGTCGGGCTACGGCGCGGTGAAGCGGTTTTCCACCGCGGGCAGACCGAGCTTTTCACGCAGGGTGCCGGGCGGGTAGCGATCGCGCATGACGCCGTTACGCTGCAGAATCGGCACCACCTGGTCAACAAAGCGGTCAAAGTCTCCCGGCAGCAGCGGGAACATCAGGTTGAACCCATCGGCGGCGCCCGCCTGCCAGGTCTCCGTTAAGGCGGCGGCAATCTCCTCGGCGCTGCCCAGCAGCAGCCAGCTATCGGAACTCTGTAATAACAATTTCCCCAACTCCAGCAGGGTGAGCCGCGGATCGTACTGGCGGATAAGCTTCAGCGCCGTGCGGATGCCATCAAAGCTCTCTTCATCGGGGAGCGGCGGCAGGGGTTGGTCCCGTGGCAGGGTGCTGAGATCCATCCGAAGATAAGAGGAGAGCAGGTCGATAGCCATCTGGTCGCTCATCAGCTGCTCGTTAAGCTGCTGGCGGGCCGCCTTTTCCTCGCTGGAGTTCACCACCACCGGCAGGACCCCGGCGATAATTTTGAAATGGGCCGGATCGCGCCCGTGCTGGCGCAGCCGCTGGTTCATCTCTTCGCGATAGGCCAGCCCTTCGGCGATCGAGTGAATAAACACGAAGTGCATATCAGACCAGGCGGCGGCCAGCGCTTTTCCCGCCTCTGAAGAGCCGGCCTGCACCAGCAGCGGATGGCCCTGCGGCGGGCGAGGGACGTTGAGCGGGCCGCGCAGGCGAAAGTACTCGCCCTGATAGTCGAGGTGATGCACCTTGCCGGCATCGGCGAATACTCCGTGCGCTTTATCGAAGATCGCCGCGCCATCTTCCCAGGAATCCCACAGGCGAGTGACCACGTCGATGAATTCACTGGCCCGCTGGTAGCGGGTGCCGTGGCGGGGAAGCTGCTCCAGACCGAAGTTTGCCGCCTCTTCTTCCAGCCACGACGTCACCACATTCCAGCTGGCCCGGCCATTACTGAGGAAATCCAGCGAGGCAAAGTAGCGCGCCAGGTTATAGGGTTCGTTATAGGAGGTCGACGCGGTGGCCATCAGACCGATATGCTCCGTCACCGCGGCGAGGGCGGAGAGCAGCGTCAGGGGTTCAAGCCGGGCGTTGGCATAGTGGGTCAGGCCGCTGGGCACCGTATCCCACACCGCGATATGGTCGGCGACAAAGATAGCGTCGAGGGTCGCCGCTTCGGCCTTGCGCGCCAGACTGGCGTAATAGTTGAGGGTAAATATTTCCGCTTCTGGTGCGTCAGGGTGACGCCAGGAGAAACGGTAATCCCCCTGCGGGTTATAAAAGAACAGGTTCAGGATCATGTGTCGGGTAGACATAGCGTGGACTCGCGGCTGAACGCCATCCGTGGCGGGGTGACGGTCAGTGTTGGGGGAGGTTGGCATTAACCCATTGCTCGGCGACGGCTGCCGGATCTTTATGCTGGAGATCCACCTGCTGGTTGAGGGCAATCAGCGTGGCATTGTCCAGCTTGCCGGAAACCTCATTGAGCACGGCGCTGATCTCCGGCGTCAGACTGGCTTTGCGCACCAGCGGCACCACGTTCTGACTCGGTTGTTCATGTTTATCATCCTCGAGGACCACCCATTTCTCCTTCGCCAGGTTGCCCTGGGTGGAGACGACCGTCGCGACGTCGATTTTGCCCGAATTGAGCGCCAGCCGGGTCAGCGGCCCGCCCATGTCCAGCGATTTCACCGCTTTGAATTCAAGGCCATAGACGCGCTTCAGCCCCGGCAGGCCCAGGGCGCGCACCGCCAGCTCCGGTGGTCCGCCGATCACCAACTGCGGGGCGACGGGCTTCAGGTCGGAGAGGGTGCGCAGATGGTATTTCTCCGCGGTCTCGGCACGTACCGCCCAGGCGGTGATCGAGGTGGCCGGGGCCGGGTTCAACAGGGTGAAATCGGCGGGCAGGGCCTGGGCCAGCTCAGCGCTAACGGCCTGCTGGCTGGTGGCCTCGGTCTTGCCGTTATAGAAATTGAGCAGGGCGCCAAGATATTCCGGGACGATATCGATTTCACCGCTCTGCAGCGCCGGAATAATAATTTCCCGGTTGCCAAGGTTGAGACGGGTGTTGGCCTCGATATGGTTTTTCTTTAACGCGCTGGCGTAGATGTTGGCGAGAATGGAGCTTTCGGTAAAATTGGCCCCGCCCACCGTGACGCTGGCGGCAAAGGTGCTAACGCTCAGGCTCAAGAGCCCGGCGGCCAGCAGCGAGAGACGAAATCGACGGGCGGTGACGGCCTTGCCAAATAATTGCTTCATAATACCTCTTTTATTTTCAGGTTAATCAGCCCCAGGCGCTGGGGTCATGTCAGTTTCACGCTAATAAGGCGCGGCAATACGGCGATGAACCAGGCGGCCGGCGCAGCGGGCGAAAAGCAGTTCACCGCCTATCGCCAGCAGGGAAACCACCAGCGAGCCGCCGATCACCTGCGGGATATCCCGCTGCCCGAGGCCGTCAATCAGAAATCGTCCCAGCCCACCCAGACCGGCATAGGCCGCGACCACCGCCGTGGCGATAAGCTGAACCAGCGCCGTGCGCACCCCGGCGAGGATCAGCGGCGCCGCCAGCGGGATCCGCACCTGCCACAGGCTTTGCCAGGGGGTCATGCCCAGCGCGATGGCCGCATCGCACAGCGGGCGGTCGGCGTGATAAATCCCCACCCAGGTGTTAGTGAGGATGGGCGGAATCGAGAGCGCGATAAGCGCCGCCAGCACCGGGATATCGTTAAAGCCAAAAACGATGATGCATAATAAAATCAGCCCTAACGACGGAATGGCGCGGCCGAGATTAAACAGGTTGATCACCACAAAGGCCCCTTTGCGCCAGTAGCCCAGCGCGATGCCGAGCGGCAGGGCAATGGCGCAGGCCACGGCCATACTGACCAGCACGTAATAAAGGTGTTGGCCCAGGCGCAGCAAGATGCCCTCGTCACCCAGCCAGTGCTCCGGCTGGGTTAGCCAGTGAAAAGTAGCAAGAAGCAGGGTCATCATTCCGTCCACGGCGTTAGCCAGTCGCCGAGACGGGCAATCAGCCCGTCAAAGACCAGCGACAGGAGCAGGCTCAGGACCAGGCTAACGACTATCGGCGTTAGAAAGTCCTGATTAAAACCCGCCAGCAGTAGCTGCCCCAGCCCGCCCTGGCCGATCAGCGCAGTGACGGTGACCAGGCCGACCAGCGTCACCGAGGCAATGCGCAGCCCGGCAAACAGAGAGGGCAGTAGCAGCCACAGCTCGATATCGAAGAAGCGGAACCCGCGGGTATAGCCGAGCGCCCGCGCGGACTCCAGCGCCGCCTGCGGCAGCTTCTCCATGCCGGCCAGCACGTTGCGCAGCAGGATCAGCAGCGAGTACAGCGTCAGGCCAATTAGCGAGGTGGTCAGCGACAGCCCGGTAAAAGGCAGCAATAAAATAAACAGCGCCAGCGAGGGAATGGTAAAGAGCACGCCGCACAGGGTGATGAGCGGCTGCGCCGTTGCGGGCCAGCGTAAGGTCACCGCTAACAGGCCGCCGGTGAGCAGGGAGCCGAACAGCAGGGCCAGCAGGACCATCCGCGCATGCTGCCAGAGCAGATCGCCGATCATCGCGCGGTTATCGATAACCCAGCTCCAGTCAATCATGAGATCGCACCCCCACCGCGCCGTCGAGCACCTGCTGCAGCAAGGTGTGGGATACCGCCCCCTGGTATTGTCCTTCGTCATCCACATGCACCAGCACGCCGGTCGCCACGTCGAGCAGCGCGCTATAGGCAAAACGCAGGCTGTGGCTGCTGGCGAGCGGGCGCTCCACCGGCAGGGTGAGGCCCCGCTGCGGATCGAACCAGTGTAGCGGGCGTCGCTGGCGGTCAAGCACCAGACGCAACGGGCTGGCCAGCGGTGGATGGGCGCTGGCGATCGGCGTCAGCGCTTCGTCGAGCAGGGGGACATCGTGACGCGGCAACTGGCCGACCTGTATCATGCCCAGCCGCTTCAGATTGGGTTCCGGGCCGATAAAGCGGCGCACGAACTCGCTCGCCGGGTGGGCCAGAATACGGTCGGGAGTATCAAACTGCGCCAGCACGCCGCCTTCCTGGAAAATGGCGATTTTATCGCCGAGGCGGATCGCTTCATTGATGTCGTGGGTCACTAATACAATGGTTTTCTGCAGCCGCTGCTGCAGAAGCAAGAGCTCATCCTGGAGGCGTTCGCGGACCACCGGGTCGATGGCGGCGAAGGGCTCATCCATCAGTAAAATGGGCGGGTCGGCGGCGATAGCGCGGGCGATGGCCACACGCCCCTGCTGGCCGCCGGAGAGCTGATGCGGATAGCGGTGCAGCAGATGACTATCGAGCGACATCAGCGCCACCAGTTCGTCAATCCGCGCGCGGATCCGTGCTTTGCTCCAGCCCGCCAGCCGCGGCACGGTCGCGATATTTTGCGCCACGGTACGATGGGGAAAGAGCGCAGCGCTTTGCATCACGAAGCCGATCTGGCGGCGGATCTGGATAATATCAGCGTCAGCGAGGCGGACCCCCTGAATATAGACGTCGCCGCTGTCGGGAATATCCAGCTGGTTAATCATCCGCAGGATAGTCGTTTTTCCGCAGCCGCTCGGGCCGACGAAGGTGCAGAATTCGCCATGATCAATATCCAGACTGAGGTCGCGAATGGCCGGCTGGGCGCTGCCTGGATAGGTTTTAAAAAGATGCGTTAATTTAATCATGGCGGAATTCAACACTCTGAATAATAAAGTCCTGACCCGGATAAAGTGGCGCCGGGATCCTGGCTCAAACTACAGAGCGCCTGCGGGGAGGGCAAATACGTTATTTGCATTTGCATAGTGAAAAGCTGGTTAATCAGTTGCTATGGAAGAGAGGCCGGGAAGTTGTTTTATGGATTTGTGATCGGCAACACAAATGACTCTCAAGCGGCCACCGTAAAAGATAAATTACCAGGGTTGATTTTAATCAAAGTATGACCGCCTGCGATATGGCGGAAAAAGCAGCGCCGTCCGCCGCAAAACAAAAACAAGATTGTGAATTTAATGTTTCTATCGTGTAAATAATGACCGCGCATTTTGCCCAACCGCCGGGGATAAAATGTGATGCCCGACCGGCTTGTCGTTAAATAACGGCGTTTATTACGTCTGCTTTTTATTGTTTACAGCATTAATTTAATTTTCGGCTTTCTTCTCACCCAGATAGCGCGGGTCGAATAACGTACAAAAGGCGTATTTTTTATCGCCATTTCGCTGTCGATGTTATCGCCATCAATTATTTTTATCCCCGCATTCGACTACAGTAAAAGGCGCGCAAATAGCGTTTATGATGCTTGTAATTTGTTGATTTTAATTTACTTATTATGACTCGTGGCTCCTGCTTATCCTCCGCGGCGGAGCCTTTGTGAGAGCTCTCACATAACCCGGTGATCGCGATTTGTTACACTTTCCGCCGTCAACAAAGGAATGAAAGTGAGACGCGATGAATACTTTTTCTCTGCCTAAAACACAGCATCTGGTGGTTTTCCAGGAAGTGATCCGCAGTGGGTCAATCGGGGCCGGAGCAAAAGCGTTAGGACTCACTCAGCCGGCGGTCAGTAAAATCATTGGTGACATGGAAAGTTATTTTGGCAGCGAATTAATCGTCCGGCGAAATACCGGCGTCTCGCTCACCGAGGCCGGGCAGGTATTTCTCAACTGGTCAGAAGCGATCACCCGTGAAATGAAAAATATGGTCAATGAAATGAATGCTCTGACCAACAGCGCGGTGGTGGATGTCTCCTTTGGTTTCCCTTCGCTGGTCGGGTTTACCTTTATGTCGGAGATGGTGCATCAGTTTAAAATGACCTTCCCGAAGGCGCGGGTATCGATGTATGAAGCGCAGCTCTCCGCTTTTTTACCGGCGATCCGCGACGGGCGTCTCGACTTCGCCATCGGGACGCTGAGCGATGAGATGAAACTGCAGGACCTGCACGTCGAGCCGCTGTTTGAGTCTGAGTTTGTGCTGGTGGCGAACCGGGCGCGGATCGGCAACGGCACCGTCCGTCTGGCCTCGCTCCAGCATGAGCAGTGGGTGCTGCCGGAGACCAATATGGGCTATTACAGCGAACTGCTGGCCACCCTGCAGCGCAGCGGCATCCGCCGCGAAAATATCGTCAATACCGATTCGGTGGTGACGATCTATAACCTGGTACTCAATGCCGATTTTCTGACGGTGATCCCCTGCGACATGACCACGCCGTTCGGCTCGAGCCAGTTTGTCACCATCCCCATTAAAGAGGCCTTGCCGGTGGCGCGCTATGCGGCGGTATGGTCGAAGAATTACCGGCTTAAAACCGCGGCGGCGTCGCTGGTGGAGATGGCGAAACAGTACTCTTCGGGGCAGGGAAACCGCCACTGGCAGCCAATAGAAATTGCCTGACTGATATTGATTAAATAACCCAACACACGTCCTCGCTGTTATCAGCAGGATGACGCCCGGTCATTGACTTTATATTAAGATACAGAGGCCATCATGCATATTACCTACGATCTTCCGGTATCCATTGACGATATTCTCGAAGCGAAGCAACGCCTGGCGGGAAAAATATATAAAACGGGCATGCCCCGCTCGAATTATTTTAGCGAACGCTGCCAGGGGGAAATATTCCTTAAATTCGAAAATATGCAGCGCACGGGCTCATTTAAAATTCGCGGCGCGTTTAATAAGCTCTGCGGTTTAACCGCGGCGGAAAAACGCAAAGGGGTGGTGGCCTGTTCGGCGGGCAACCATGCGCAGGGGGTCTCGCTCTCCTGCGCCATGCTCGGCATTGACGGGAAAGTGGTGATGCCGAAAGGGGCGCCGAAATCGAAAGTCGCCGCCACCTGCGATTATTCGGCAGAGGTAGTCCTGCATGGCGATAACTTTAACGATACCCTCGCCAAAGCCAGCGATATTGTTGAACTTGAGGGCCGTATTTTTATTCCCCCCTATGACGACCCGCAGGTTATTGCCGGGCAGGGAACGATTGGTCTCGAAATATTAGAAGATCTGTATGACGTGGATAATGTCATCGTGCCGATTGGCGGCGGGGGATTAATTGCCGGCATCGCGATTGCGATTAAATCCATTAACCCGACGATCCGCATTATTGGCGTGCAGTCAGAAAATGTTCACGGCATGGCCGCCTCCTGGTATGCCGGGGAGATCACCAGCCATCGCCACGCCGGCACCTTAGCCGATGGTTGCGATGTCGCCCGGCCAGGGAAACTGACTTATGAAATCGCCCGCGAGCTGGTGGATGACATCGTCCTGGTCAGTGAGGACGACATTCGCCAGAGCATGGTCGCCTTAATTCAGCGCAATAAAGTGATCACCGAAGGGGCCGGGGCGTTGGCCTGCGCCGCGTTATTAAGCGGCAAACTAGACAGCTATATCCAGAACCGCAAAACGGTCAGCCTGATTTCCGGGGGCAATATCGATCTCTCGCGGGTATCGCAAATTACGGGTTTTGTTGACGCTTAATTCAATACATAAGTGAGGACAGGATATGAGTACGACTGAGAGCATTGCATCCAGCCAGACAAGCCTTTCGTCCTGGCGTAAATCTGACACCACCTGGACCCTGGGCCTGTTTGGCACCGCTATCGGCGCCGGGGTGCTGTTTTTCCCTATTCGCGCTGGCTTCGGCGGGCTGATCCCGATCCTGGTGATGCTGGTGCTGGCCTATCCCATCGCCTTTTATTGCCATCGGGCGCTGGCCCGGCTATGCCTGTCGGGGGCTAACCCCTCCGGCAATATCACCGAAACGGTGGAAGAGCATTTTGGCAAAACCGGCGGGGTGGTGATCACCTTTCTGTACTTCTTCGCCATTTGCCCGCTGCTGTGGATTTATGGCGTCACGATCACCAATACCTTTATGACCTTCTGGGAGAACCAGCTGCAGATGCCGGCCCTCAACCGCGGGGTGGTGGCGCTGCTCCTGCTGCTGCTGATGGCGTTTGTCATCTGGTTTGGTAAAGACCTGATGGTCAAGGTGATGAGCTATCTGGTGTGGCCGTTTATCGCCAGCCTGGTGGTGATCTCCCTGTCCCTGATCCCTTACTGGAATAGCGCGGTGATTGAGCAGGTCAACTTCAGCGATATCGCCTTAACCGGTCACGACGGCATTCTGGTGACGGTATGGCTGGGCATCTCCATCATGGTGTTCTCCTTTAACTTCTCGCCGATCGTCTCCTCGTTTGTCGTCTCCAAACGCGAAGAGTATGAAGCGCAGTTTGGCCGGGAGTATACCGAACGCAAATGCTCACAGATCATCTCCCGGGCCAGCATGCTGATGGTGGCGGTGGTGATGTTCTTCGCCTTCAGCTGCCTGTTTACCCTCTCGCCGCAGAACATGGCGGACGCCAAGGCGCAGAATATCCCGGTGCTCTCCTATCTGGCGAACCACTTTGCCTCGATGTCGGGCACCAAATCCACGTTTGCCACCCTGCTGGAGTATGGCGCGTCGATCATCGCCCTGGTGGCCATCTTCAAATCGTTCTTCGGCCACTATCTCGGCACCCTCGAGGGGCTGAACGGTCTGATCCTGCGCTTCGGCTATAAAGGGGATAAAACCCGGGTCTCCAGCGGCAAGCTCAATACCCTGAGCATGGTGTTCATCATGGGCTCGACCTGGGTGGTGGCGTATGCCAACCCCAATATCCTCGACCTGATTGAGGCCATGGGCGCGCCGATTATCGCCTCGCTGCTGTGCCTGCTGCCGATGTACGCCATTCGTAAAGCGCCTTCGCTGGCCAAATACCGTGGACGTCTCGATAACCTCTTTGTGACCGCCATTGGTCTGCTGACCATCCTCAACATCGTTTACAAACTGTTCTAATCCGGCTCAGGCCACGCGGAGTACAACATGACTGAATTTCCGGTAGTACTGGTGATCAACTGCGGCTCGTCGTCGATCAAATTTTCCGTCCTGGACGCCGCCAGCTGCGACTGCCTGCTGAACGGCGTGGCCGAGGGCATCAACGCGGAACGGGCGTTTCTCTCGCTCAACGGCGGCGAGCCGGTGGCGCTGGCGCAGCGCGGCTATGAAGGCGCCCTGCAGGCGATTGCCGGAGCATTAGCCCAACGCGACCTTATCGACAGCGTGGCCCTGATTGGCCACCGCGTCGCCCACGGCGGCGACCTCTTCACCGAGTCGGTCATTATTAGCGAGGAGGTTATCAATAACATTCGCCAGGTATCATCCCTGGCCCCGCTGCATAACTACGCCAGTCTCAGCGGCATCGCCTCGGCGCAGCGGCTGTTCCCGCACGTGATGCAGGTGGCGGTCTTTGATACCAGCTTTCACCAGACCCTGGCCCCGGAAGCTTTTCTCTATGGTCTGCCGTGGGAGTATTACCAGAACCTCGGGGTACGCCGCTACGGTTTCCACGGTACCTCGCACCGCTATGTGTCCCGGCGCGCCCTGGCGCTGCTCGGGTTGCCGGAGCAGGAGAGCGGTCTGGTGATCGCCCACCTGGGCAATGGCGCCTCGATCTGCGCGGTGCGCAACGGCCGCAGCGTGGACACCTCGATGGGGATGACGCCGCTGGAGGGGCTGATGATGGGCACCCGCAGCGGCGATGTCGACTTCGGCGCCATGGCGTGGATTGCCGGGGAAACCCGGCAGACCCTCAGCGACCTGGAGCGGGTGGCCAACACCGCCTCCGGCCTGCTGGGGATCTCCGGCCTTTCCTCCGACCTGCGGGTGCTGGAGCAGGCGTGGCATGAGGGCCATGCCCGCGCCCGCCTGGCGATTAAAACCTTTGTCCATCGCATCGCCCGTCATATTGCCGGTCACGCCGCGGCGCTGCAGCGTCTCGACGGCATTATTTTCACCGGCGGGATTGGCGAGAACTCGGTGCTAATCCGTCGGCTGGTGAGCGAGCGGCTGGCGGTCTTTGGCCTTGAGATGGACGTCGCCCGCAACCAACAGCCGAATTCGGTCGGCGAACGCCTGATCTCCGCCGACGCCAGCCGGGTGCGCTGCGCGGTTATACCTACCAATGAAGAGCGCATGATTGCCCTCGATGCGATCCGCTTAGGGCGGATCCACACGGCGGCGCTGGCCTGACTTTTTATTCTGTAGAGAGACGATGTTCATGAAAGTAGATATCGATACCCAGGATGTACGATACGCCGAGGCCTGGCAGGGCTTTCGCGGTACGGCGTGGCAAACGCAGATCGACGTCCGCGACTTTATTCAGCATAACTACACCCCTTACGAGGGCGATGAGTCTTTCCTCGCCGACGCGACGCCAGCGACCACCGCCCTCTGGGAGCAGGTGATGGCCGGGATCCGCGTCGAGAACGCCACCCATGCGCCGGTGGATTTCGACACCAATGTCGCCACCTCCATCACCGCCCACGCGGCGGGCTATATCAACCAGCCGCTGGAAAAGATCGTCGGCCTGCAAACGGACCAGCCGCTGAAGCGCGCCCTGCATCCTTTTGGCGGCATCAATATGATCAAAAGCGCCTTCGAGGCCTATGGCCGCGAAATGGATCCCGCCTTTGAGTATCAGTTTACGGCGCTGCGCAAGACCCACAATCAGGGGGTATTTGACGTCTATTCCCCGGATATGCTGCGCTGTCGCAAGTCGGGGGTGCTGACCGGGCTGCCGGACGGCTATGGCCGCGGACGGATCATCGGCGATTACCGCCGCGTCGCGCTGTACGGCATCCGCTATCTGGTTCGCGAACGTGAGCTGCAGTTTGCCGACCTGCAGCCAGCCCTTGAGCGCGGCGAGGCGCTGGAGGCCACCCTGCGCCTGCGCGAAGAGCTGGCCGAACAGCGGCGCGCGCTGCAGCAGATGCAGGAGATGGCGGCCCGCTACGGCTGCGATATCGCCCACCCGGCGCGCACTGCCCGGGAGGCGGTGCAGTGGCTGTACTTCGCCTACCTGGCGGCGGTGAAGTCGCAGAACGGCGGTGCGATGTCGCTGGGGCGCACGGCCACCTTCCTCGACATCTATATCGAACGCGATCTGCGGGCGGGTCGGCTCAATGAACAGCAGGCCCAGGAGCTCATTGACCACTTCATCATGAAGATCCGCATGGTGCGTTTCCTGCGCACCCCGGAATTTGACACGCTGTTCTCCGGGGATCCCATCTGGGCGACGGAGGTGCTGGGCGGTATGGGGCTGGATGGCCGCACCCTGGTCAGTAAAACCACCTTCCGTTACCTGCATACCCTGCACACCATGGGGCCGGCGCCGGAGCCGAACCTGACCGTGCTCTGGTCGCAGGCGCTGCCGGTGGCGTTTAAAAAATATGCCGCCCGGGTCTCTATCGCCACCTCGTCGCTGCAGTATGAGAACGACGATCTGATGCGCAGCGATTTTCACAGCGACGACTACGCCATCGCCTGCTGCGTTAGCCCGATGGTGATCGGCAAGCAGATGCAGTTCTTCGGCGCCCGCGCCAATCTCGCCAAAACGCTGCTCTACGCGATTAACGGCGGGGTGGATGAGAAACTGAAGATCCAGGTGGGGCCGAAAACCGACCCTCTGCGTGATGAGGTGCTGGACTATGACACCGTGATGGCCAGCCTCGACCACTTTATGGACTGGCTGGCGGTGCAGTACATCAGCGCGCTGAACATCATCCATTGTATGCATGATAAGTACAGCTACGAGGCGGCGCTGATGGCCCTGCACGACCGCGACGTCTACCGCACGATGGCCTGCGGCATCGCCGGCCTGTCGGTGGCGGCGGATTCGCTGTCGGCGATAAAGTACGCCCGGGTGAAGCCGGTGCGCGATCACCACGGGCTGGCGGTGGACTTTGTCATTGAGGGCGATTATCCGCAGTACGGCAACAACGACGATCGGGTCGATGCCATCGCCTGCGACCTGGTGGAGCGCTTTATGCGCAAAATTCAGGCGCTCCCCACCTGGCGCCAGGCGGTGCCGACCCAGTCGATCCTGACCATCACCTCCAACGTGGTGTACGGGCAGAAAACCGGCAATACGCCGGACGGACGTCGGGCGGGGACGCCGTTCGCCCCGGGGGCCAATCCGATGCATGGCCGCGACCGCAAAGGGGCGGTGGCGTCGCTGACCTCGGTGGCGAAACTGCCGTTTACCTACGCCAAAGATGGCATCTCGTATACCTTCTCCATCGTGCCGGCGGCCCTCGGCAAAGCCCCGTCGGCGCAGGAAAACAACCTGGTGGGGCTGCTGGACGGCTACTTCCACCACGAGGAGACGGTGGAGGGGGGACAGCATCTTAACGTCAATGTGCTGAACCGGGAAAAGCTGCTCGATGCGATAGAACACCCGGAGCAGTATCCGAATCTGACGATCCGCGTCTCCGGCTATGCGGTCCGCTTTAACGCGCTGACCCGCGAGCAGCAGCAGGATGTGATCTCCCGAACGTTCACCAGTCAACTCTGAGCGGCCGCCAGGCCACAGGAGAGCCTTTAACGGGCTCTCCTGTTATCATCTTCACATTACCGCAACAAAATAATCACCACTGTTGATCATATTCGCATTTTTGCACCACGCTGGCGCGCAGCGACCGCTAACTGCATCTATGTTTAGCTCACGGGTCGGTACGGATACCGCGTTGTCCGGCTCGCCACGTGATGGCAACCGATCTCCTGACCTGAAAGGGAATGCGCCCTTGCCGGATGCGGCACGGGTTGCCGTCGCGTGCGCACTGACCGGGGCGTCCGCTCTCTGGCGCGACCTCTCTACCTGGCGGGATTTTTGCTTCTTCCACCCTGGCCGTCCTGGCGCTGCGCCAACGTCGGCACCACACGGTAAGTGATATTTTCTGCGTCATTCCATGACGCCAGGCTTTACATCGCTGAGGAATATCCGAATGTCTTTGAAACTGAAAACAATGACGCTTCATGTTGTGATAGCAGGTTGTATGAGCATGGCCTTTTACGCCCAGGCAGACGTGAAGATCGGCGTCGCCGGGCCCTTTACCGGACCCAACGCCACCTACGGCGCCCAGTACTGGAAAGGGGCTTCACAGGCGGTGGCCGATATCAATGCCGCCGGCGGTATCAAAGGCGAAAAGATTGTGCTGGTGCAGGGGGATGACGCGTGCGAACCGAAGCAGGCGGTGGCGGTGGCCAACCGGCTGGTGGATGAAGCGAAAGTCTCCGCCGTGGTGGGGCACTTTTGCTCTTCCTCAACGATGCCGGCCTCCGAGGTATATGACGAAGCCGGGATCCTGACCATTACCCCCGGCTCGACCAACCCGCAGATCACCGAGCGCGGCATGAAGGACCTTTTCCGCATGTGTGGTCGTGACGATCAGCAGGGGGCGATTGCCGCCAACTATATGCTGGACGTGCTGAAGGCGAAGAAAATTGCCGTCATCCACGATAAAGACACCTATGGTCAGGGGCTGGCCGATGCCACCCGCGCGGCGCTGGCGAAGCGGGGCACCAAAGAAGTGTTGTACGAAGGCCTCTCCCGCGGTGAAAAAGACTTTAACGCCCTGGTGACCAAGATCGGCGCCCTCAAGCCGGACGTGGTCTACTTTGGCGGCTGTCATCCGGAAGCGGGCCCGCTGGTGCGTCAGATGCGCGAGCAGGGGGTGCAGGCTAAATTCTTCTCCGGCGACTGTATCGTCACCGAGGAGCTGGTGACGGCCGCCGGCGGGCCGCAGTTCACCAACGGCGTGCTGATGACCTTTGGTCAGGACCCGCGCACTCTCCCGGAAGGCAAAGCGGTGATCGAGAAGTTCCGCGCCAGCGGCTTTGAACCAGAAGGCTATACCCTCTACGCCTACGCCTCCATTCAGGCCATTGCCGCGGCCTGGAACGCCGTGGGTACCGATAACGCCAAAGCCAGCGACTGGCTGAAGAGCCACGACGTCGATACGGTAATGGGTAAGAAAGCCTGGGATGGCAAAGGCGACCTCAAGGTGTCCGACTACGTGGTCTATCAGTGGGACGACAAGGGCAAATATCATCAGCTCTGATCGGCCACGACCTGAGGACGCTCTGTCCTTTTGACTTGCGAATCGTCACATCACGGCGGTCGACCGGGAACGGAACCCGGCGGCCGTCTGCCTGGCGGCTGGAGGGGCTATGACGGCGTTTTTTCTGCAACAACTGATCAATGGGCTGACGCTGGGCGCAGTGTACGGCTTAATCGCCATCGGCTACACCATGGTGTATGGGATCATCGGCATGATCAACTTCGCCCACGGCGAGGTGTATATGGTCTCCGCCTATCTGTGCGCCATCGGCCTGGCGCTGCTCTCTTTCTTCGGGATCCACTCCTTTCCGCTGCTGATTTTCGCCACCCTGGTGTTCACCATCGTGGTCACTGGCGTATATGGCTGGGCGATCGAGCGCATCGCCTACCGGCCGCTGCGCAACTCGACGCGACTGGCGCCGCTGATCTCGGCTATCGGGATGTCGCTGATCCTGCAGAACTATGTCCAGCTGAGCCAGGGGCCGAACCAGCAGGGGATCCCGACGCTGCTCAGCGGCGCGCTGCGCATGACGGTGGGCGATGGGGTGGTGCAGATCACCTGGACCAAGGTGTTTATTCTCATCGCGGCGCTGGTGGGGATGCTGACCCTGACCTGGATTATCCAGTACACCCGGCTGGGGCGCATCTGTCGCGCTACCCAGCAGGACCGGCGTATGGCGGCAATCCTAGGCATCAATACCGACCGGGTGATCTCCCTGGTGTTTGTCATCGGTGCGGCGATGGCCGGTCTGGCCGGGGTGCTGGTGACCATGAACTACGGCACCTTCGACTTCTATATCGGATTTATTATCGGCATCAAAGCCTTTACCGCCGCGGTGCTGGGCGGGATCGGCTCGCTGCCTGGCGCGATGCTGGGCGGACTGCTGCTCGGGGTGGCCGAAGCCCAGTTCGCCGGGCTGGTGAATTCGGATTACAAAGATGTCTTTTCCTTTGCGCTGCTGGTGGCGATCCTGATTTTTCGCCCGCAGGGGCTGCTGGGACGTCCGCTGGTGGCCAAGGTCTAAGGAGGCTTTATGGGTGAATTTACGCGCCAGCCTGCGCGGGATATCAAAAGCGCGCTGATCGACAGCGTGCTGGCCGGTCTTTGCGCGTTAATTGTCTTTGGCCCGATCGTCGGCGTGGTGCTCAAAGGGTATGGTTTTACCCTCGCGCCCGCGCGGGTGGCGATCCTCGTGGCGGTGGTGATGGCCGGCAGGCTGGCGCTCAGCCTGCTGCTGCAGAGCCGTCGGGGAAAAGCCTTTATTGCCCGCTTTGAGGGGGCGGATGACGGGGTGTACGTCCGGCCGCCGGGATACCGCTCGCGGCTGCGCTGGATAATGCCGCTGCTGGCGGTCCTGGCCATTGCCTTTCCATTTCTCGCCAGCAAATACCTGCTGACCGTGGCGATCCTCGGCCTGATCTACGTTCTGCTCGGCCTGGGGCTGAACATTGTGGTGGGCCTCGCGGGCCTGCTCGATCTGGGCTATGTGGCGTTCTACGCCATCGGCGCCTACGGCCTGGCGCTGGGCTACCAGTACCTGGGCCTCGGCTTCTGGGCGATGCTGCCGCTGGGGGCGGTGATGGCGGCCCTCGCCGGGGCGTTGCTGGGCTTTCCGGTGCTGCGCATGCATGGCGACTACCTGGCCATCGTCACCCTCGGCTTTGGCGAAATCATTCGCCTGGTGCTTAACAACTGGGTGAGCTTCACCGGGGGGCCCAACGGCGTACCGGTGCCGTCGCCCACGCTGTTTGGCCTCGAGTTTACCCGCCGGGCCAGGGATGGCGGCATCCCCATCCATGAGTTTTTCCACGTCAGCTACAACCCCAACCTGAAATTCATCTTTCTCTACGCCGTGCTGTGCCTGGTGGTGATGCTGGTGCTGCTGGTGAAACATCGTCTGACGCGGATGCCCATCGGCCGCGCCTGGGAGGCGCTGCGCGAGGATGAGATCGCCTGTCGGGCGATGGGGCTCAACCACGTGCTGGTGAAGCTCTCGGCGTTTATGCTCGGCGCGTCGACCGCCGGCATCGCCGGGGTGTTCTTCGCCAGCTATCAGGGGTTTGTTAACCCGACGTCGTTCACCTTTTTTGAGTCGGCGCTGATCCTGGCGATTGTGGTGCTCGGGGGAATGGGCTCCACCCTGGGAGTGGTGCTGGCGGCGTTTGTCCTGACGGTCACCCCGGAGCTGCTGCGCGGTTTTGACGAATATAGGGTGCTGCTGTTCGGCGTGCTGATGGTGGTGATGATGATCTGGCGGCCGCGCGGCCTGGTGCGCACCAGCCGCAGCGGGGTTACGTTGCGAAAAGGAGTCGCGCCATGACCGACAGCATCTTACGCGTTGAGCATCTGATGATGCATTTCGGCGGCATCAAAGCGCTGAATGATGTCAATCTGGAGGTGGAGCGGGGGTCGATCACCGCCCTGATCGGCCCCAACGGCGCGGGCAAGACCACGGTGTTTAACTGCCTGACCGGTTTTTACCGGGCGACGGGGGGGAGCATCGTGCTGCGGGCGCGGGAAAAGGTTACCGATGTCATTCAGGTGCTGGGGCAGAAGCTTCACCCGGACGATTTTCTCCACCCGGCGCAGCTGGGGCGGCGGATCTATTACAAGATGTTCGGTGGCACCCATCTGGTGAACCGCGCTGGCCTGGCGCGCACCTTCCAGAATATACGTTTATTCCGCGAGATGTCGGTGATTGAGAACCTGCTGGTGGCCCAGCATACCCAGGTTAACCGCCATCTGCTGGCCGGGATCCTCAATACCCGTGGGTATCGGCAGGCGGAGAGTCAGGCGCTGGATCGCGCTTTTTACTGGCTGGAGGTGGTGGAGATGGTGGACTGCGCCAACCGTCTGGCGGGGACCCTCTCCTATGGACAGCAGCGGCGGCTGGAGATCGCCCGCGCCATGTGTACCCGCCCGGAGATGATCTGTCTGGACGAGCCGGCCGCCGGTCTCAACCCGGTGGAAACCCAGGCGCTGAGCCGGATTATTCGCTTTCTGCGCCAGCAGCACGGCATCACGGTGCTACTGATCGAGCATGATATGGGGATGGTGATGGAGATTTCGGATCATATCATCGTCCTCGATCACGGGGACGTCATCGCCCGCGGCGTGCCGCAGGCGATCCAGGCTAACGCCAGCGTGATTGCCGCCTATCTTGGCGCTGAGGAAGAGGAGACGCGCCGATGAGCCAGCCATTGCTTGCCTTTAATGAGGTGGATGTCTTCTACGGGCCGATCCAGGCCCTGAAGCAGGTCTCCCTCACCGTCAACGAGGGAGAGACGGTGGCGCTGATCGGCGCCAACGGCGCCGGTAAATCAACGCTGCTGATGTCGGTCTTCGGCCAGCCGCGCATTGCCGGCGGGGAGATTTTCTATCGCGGGGAGGCGATCAGCCGGAAATCGACCCACTTTATCGCCAGTAACGGCATCGCCCAGGCCCCGGAAGGGCGGCGCATCTTTCCCGATATGACCGTCGAGGAGAACCTGCTGATGGGGACCATTGCCATTGGCAACCGCTATCAGGCCGAAGACAAGGCGCGGATGTATCAGCTGTTCCCCCGGCTGGAAGAACGGCGGGGACAGCGGGCGATGACCCTCTCCGGCGGCGAGCAGCAGATGCTGGCCATCGCCCGGGCGCTGATGAGCCGACCGCGCCTGCTGCTGCTGGATGAGCCAAGCCTGGGGCTGGCGCCGCTGGTGGTGAAGCAGATTTTTCAGATCCTGCGCGAGCTGACGGCCCAGGGGATGACGCTGTTTCTGGTGGAGCAGAATGCCCGCCATGCCCTTAACCTGTCGGACCGCGCCTATGTGATGGTGAACGGCCAGATCCGCCTGAGCGGCAGCGGCCAGGCGCTGCTCAACGACCCGGAGGTGCGTAAGGCATATCTGGGGATCAGCGGCTGAGGGGGTTATTCCCGCGGTTCGTTACGGGTTTTAATGTGCTGCCAGAAACGTTCGGCGGCCTGGTTAAGCCGCGAGCCGGAGCGGTAGAGCCAGGCGCCGATCGGCAGCGACAGGCGGTCATCGAGGATCGTCAGTCGGCCTTCGTCCAGCTCGCGCTGAATAGAGTATTGCGGCAGCCAGCCCACGCCGTCGCCATTGAGGATCATGCGCTTGAGCAACTCGCTCATGGAAGAGACAAACGTAAGGGAGAAGGTGATCTCCGGCGTACGGTCGATCACCTGGTTCACCTGGCGCCCCATATAGCTGTCGTTGGCGTATTTCATCAGCGGCAGCACGCCGCGATGTAAATGAAACAGCGGGCGGCCATGTTCGTCGCAGGGGGAGACCAGGTGCAGGTAAGAATCAAAAATTTTATGATTAATAAACGGATAGTTCATTAATTCTTCATTATAGAAGGAGAGGATAAAATCGCTTTTTCCCTCTTTCAGGTTAAATACGGCGTCGTTGACGTTAATCGATTCAACATGAAAAGTCTTATTTTTACGGTCGGTGTAACCGGCGATGATTTCCGGCAGTAATAACACCGACAGCGAAGGGGCCGCGTCGATTCTTATTTTCTGGGTCGTGTTATTTAAACCCTTAATACGACTGATCTGAAAATCCATGTCATCGAGCATATTTCGCGCATAGCCGACAAAAATTTTCCCGCGGTTGGTCAATTGCAGGGGGTTGGCGCTACGATCGAAGATGCTGAATCCGAGGGAGGCCTCCAGCGACTGGATGCGTCGACTGAACGAGGACTGAGAGATGTTGCGGGCTTTGGCCGCCAGGGTAAAGCTGCGCGACTCCTCAAGGGCAATCACATCATACAGCCATTTTACTTCCAGATTTGCCAACACCGATCCAGTCCTCAAAAACGCAATAAAGGCTATGCAATTTTAGCATAGCGCATAGAAACTATGCAATTAACATAATTATCGACAGGTGTTAACATTTTTTGGAAAGTTGAGATTTATGAATGCATATCGGCGACCCTACATGAGCACGATATGAAATCGCGACTCACGGTTATTTATTGCTTTATTTTATTGTCCAGGACTTATCTTATTAAATCGCCGGCGACGATGACGAAAGCAATGAATAACCCAGGCCTCTTACCTTAAATAGTTTGTCAGGAGTTCCATGTCACAACAAATTGAATCAGTTAAAATGGCTCTGCAGGAGCTGGGGATTAATGCAAGCGGCGAATTCTTTTACAACCCTGATTACGATTTGCTTATTGCACATGAAACCGCTCCTGAGCTGACCGGCGCGGCCCGCGGCGTGATGACCGACTCTGGCGCCGTAGCTGTTGATACCGGGATCTTCACCGGCCGTTCACCGCGCGATAAATACATCGTCCGCGACGAACAGACTCGCGACACCGTCTGGTGGGCAGACTCCGGCCTCGGCCGCAATGACAACAAACCGTTATCGCCAGACGTGTGGCGCAGCCTGAAAAGCCTGGTGGCGGGCCAGCTGAGTGGTAAAAAACTGTATGTCATCGACGCCTGGTGCGGCGCCAGCCCGGATACCCGCCTTGGCGTACGCTTCGTTACCGAGGTGGCGTGGCAGGCTCACTTTGTCAAAAACATGTTTATCGTGCCGAGCGCCGACGAGCTGGCCAGCTTTACGCCAGACTTCGTGGTGCTCAACGGCGCGGGCTGCACCAATGCCAACTGGCAGGCGCAGGGGATGAACTCCGAGAACTTCGTCGCCTTTAATCTCAGCGAGCGTATTCAGCTCATCGGCGGCACCTGGTACGGCGGCGAAATGAAGAAAGGGCTGTTCTCGGTCATGAACTACCTGCTGCCGCAGAAAGGCATCGCGTCGATGCACTGCTCGGCCAACCGTGGCGAAGCAGGGGACGTGGCGCTGTTCTTCGGCCTCTCCGGGACCGGCAAAACCACCCTGTCGACCGATCCGCATCGTCAGCTGATAGGCGATGACGAGCACGGCTGGGACGATGACGGCGTGTTTAACTTTGAAGGCGGCTGCTACGCCAAGACCATCAATCTCGACCCGCAGGCGGAGCCGGAGATTTATGGCGCCATCCGCCGCAATGCGCTGCTGGAAAACGTGGTGGTGCGCGCTGACGGCAGCGTGGATTATGCCGACGGCAGCAAAACCGAAAACACCCGCGTCTCCTATCCGCTGTCGCATATCGACAATATCGTCAAGCCGGTATCCCGCGCGGGCCATCCGTCGAAGGTGATTTTCCTTGCCGCCGATGCGTTTGGCGTCCTGCCGCCGGTCTCCCGTCTGACCACCGAGCAGATGCAGTACCATTTCCTGTCGGGTTTCACCTCGAAGCTGGCGGGTACCGAGCGCGGCATTACCCAGCCGACGCCGACCTTCTCCGCCTGCTATGGCGCGGCGTTCCTGCTGCTTCACCCAACCCAGTACGCCAGCGTCCTGGCGGCGAAGATGGCGGAATCCGGTGCGGAAGCCTGGCTGGTCAACACCGGCTGGAACGGCGAGGGCAAACGCCTGTCGCTGCGCGATACCCGCAGCATCATTAGCGCGATCCTCAACGGCACTACCGGCCTGCTGCGCGATGAGACCATCCCGGTGTTCGGTCTTGCGATCCCGCAGAGCATTCCAGGGGTAGACAGCGCGGTGCTGGATCCGCGTAATGGCTGGAGCTCAGCGGATAAGTGGCAGGAGAAGGCCGAGAGCCTGGCTCAGCTGTTTATGGATAACTTTAAGCAGTACAGCGATACCGAAGCGGGCGCGCGTCTGGCGCTGGCCGGTCCGCAGCTGCAGAATAGCGCGGTCGAAGCTTGATCCGCGGCCAGCAGGTCGACGCCTTGCGCCGACCTGCTGGCGAGCCGCTTTACTCCGCAAAGGCCCGCAGCGCATCGCCCGTGAGTCGATAACGCACCCACTCATCCTGCGGCTGCGCGCCAATGCTCAGATAGAAATCAATCGCCGGCTGGTTCCAGTCGAGCACGCTCCACTCCAGACGCCCGCACTGACGCTGTACAGCATATTGCGCGATGGTTTTCAGCAGCGCTTTTCCGGCGCCTATCCCGCGAAAGTCGGGGGTGACGTACAGATCCTCCATATAGATACCATTGCGTCCAAGCCAGGTGGAATAGCTGGTGAAGAACACCGCGTAGCCCACCGCTTTGCCCGCCACCTCGCAGATCAGCGCTTCGGTTTTGCTGCCGCTGGCAAACAGCGTCTCTCTGATCTCCTCTGCCGTCGTCACCACCTCTTCAGGGGCTTTCTCGTAGACCGCGAGTTCATAAATCATGTCGTAAATAGCGGTGGCGTCGTCCGGGGTGGCCTGGCGGATCGTGATGCTCATGGGGCGTCCTGTATCAATAGTCAAAAGAGAGCAAAATTGCTGACCCTGAGGATAAGCGGTATTGTGAAAAGAATTAAGTGCAATGAAATCAGCAAACGATGAATATTATGCATCCTGTCCTGCGCCGGATTGACCTCAACCTGCTGCCAGTCTTTGACGCGGTCTATCGCTCCCGCTCGGTGCGCCTGGCGGCGGAAGAGCTGGCAATGAGCACCTCGGCGCTGAGCCATGCGCTTTCCCGGCTGCGCAGCGCCCTCAACGATCCGCTGTTCTATCGCGAAGGGCACCGGATGTGCCCCAGCGTCTATGCCAGCCAGCTGGCGCCCTCTATTGCTTCGGCGCTGAAGTTTCTCAACCAGGAGCTGACGCCGCCGGCGGCGTTTGTGCCGGCCGCCAGCACCGACTGCATGCAGATTGCGATCACCGATTTCACCGCGTTCTGCGTCTTTCCGACGCTGATGCACCACCTGCAGCGTGAGGCGCCCGGGCTGCGGTTTGAACTCCGTTATCTGCCCCACAGCCCGGCGCTGACCGAGCTGCTGGCGGGCGAGGTCGACCTGGCCCTCGGGTTCAATACCCCTGACGAGCCAGCCCATCCCGATCTTGAGGAGATTAACTGGCTGCGGGACGAATATGTGGTCATCAGCCAGGCCGACCGGACGGCGCTGACCCTGGACGCCTACCTTGCTGCCCGTCATCTGGTGGTGACCCCGTGGAATGAGCAGCAGGGGGTGCTGGACCGCGAGCTGGAGCGGCAGGGCTATTCGCGGCAGGTGGCGATGAAAACCCCCTCGATGCTGAGCGCGCCCTTCATTATTGAGCAGAGCGACCTGTTGATGGCGCTGCCCCGGCGAGCGGCGGAGACGATGGCCCGCGCCGCCCGGCTGACCATTTTCCCGCTGCCGTTTCCGGTTCCGCCGTTTGACGTCAAGATTTACGCCCACCAACGCAGCGGGAAACGCGAAGCTACCCGCTGGCTGATCGCTCTGTTGCAGACGCTGGTGGGGGAGTCCGCCGCTTCCGCTTCCTGACGCGCTTTGCGGCCGGCAGCGTGTATCCTCACCCCAGGCCAGGGTTTTTATGCCGTCAACCCACGGCGACGTACCCTGGCCTCGGTCACAAAACGGAAAACTGACTTTTTCGCCGTCACCCGCAGCGTGGTTAGCACGGGATGTGTTAAATGATTGTATGCAAAAGTAATGTTAATTAGTTAAATGTTATTCATGCGTAAAATGCATTAATGGATGCGTTTATTACGCTTATTTCGTTCCCGGTTCTGTTTCAGTCTTCAGCAACAGGCGCGCGACAACGCGTGGATAACAAACTGGAGACCTGCATGCATTCAACAACCTCACTGATGAGTACCCGTGACCGGATCGGCGCCATCCTGCGCGTCACGTCCGGTAACTTTCTCGAACAGTTCGACTTTTTCCTGTTCGGGTTTTATGCCACCTACATCGCACATACCTTTTTTCCGGCGAGCAGTGAATTCGCCTCGCTGATGATGACCTTCGCGGTCTTTGGCGCCGGCTTTTTGATGCGCCCCATCGGCGCTATCGTGCTTGGCGCCTACATCGACAAGGTGGGGCGGCGCAAGGGACTGATCGTCACCCTGTCGATCATGGCCACCGGCACCTTCCTGATCGTGCTGATCCCCTCTTACCAGACCATTGGCCTGTGGGCGCCGCTGCTAGTGCTGATCGGCCGTCTGCTGCAGGGCTTTTCCGCTGGCGCCGAGCTGGGCGGGGTGTCGGTCTATCTGGCCGAGATCGCCACGCCGGGCCGCAAAGGCTTTTACACCAGCTGGCAGTCGGGCAGTCAGCAGGTTGCCATCATGGTGGCGGCCGCGATGGGCTTTGCCCTCAACGCGGTGCTGGAGCAGAGCGCCATCAGCGACTGGGGCTGGCGCATTCCGTTCGTCTTCGGCTGCCTGATCGTTCCGTTCATTTTCATCCTGCGCCGTAAGCTGGAGGAGACCCAGGAGTTTACCGCCCGCCGCCATCATCTGGCGATGCGCCAGGTGTTCGCCACGCTGCTGGCGAACTGGCAGGTGGTTATCGCCGGGATGATGATGGTGGCGATGACCACCACCGCGTTCTATCTGATCACCGTCTATGCGCCGACCTTTGGTAAAAAGGTGCTGATGCTCAGCGCCTCTGACAGCCTGCTGGTTACGCTGCTGGTGGCGATTTCCAACTTCTTCTGGCTGCCGGTGGGCGGGGCGCTGTCTGACCGCTTTGGCCGCCGGCCGGTGCTGATTGCCATGACCCTGCTGGCGCTGGCTACCGCCTGGCCTGCACTGACCCTGCTGGCGAACGCGCCGAGCTTTTTGATGATGCTGAGCGTGCTGCTGTGGCTGTCGTTTATCTACGGCATGTACAACGGGGCGATGATCCCGGCGCTGACCGAAATTATGCCTGCCGAAGTGCGCGTGGCAGGTTTCTCGCTGGCCTACAGCCTGGCGACCGCGGTATTTGGCGGCTTCACGCCGGTGATTTCCACGGCGCTGATCGAGTATACCGGTGATAAAGCGTCTCCCGGCTACTGGATGAGCTTTGCCGCCATCTGCGGCCTGCTGGCCACTTGCTACCTCTATCGCCGTAGCGCCGTTGCGCTGCAGACGGCACGTTAATCAGGGAGAAGATGATGCGTAAAACGACAGGAACACTGCTGGCCACGCTGCTGCTGGCCGCCACCGGCGGCAGCGCGCTGGCCGCAGAGGTCACCGTGATGATCTCCGGCGGCTTCAAAGCGGCGCTGGAAAAGCTGGCCCCGGCGTGGGAAAAACAAACTGGCAACCACCTCGTGGTGATCCCCGGCCCGTCGATGGGGAAAACGCCGCAGGCGATCCCTAACCGCCTGGCGCGGGGCGAACACGCGGACGTGGTGATTATGGTCGGGGATGCGCTAACCAGCCTCGAAAAAGCGGGCCGTACGCAACCGGGTTCGCGTCGGGAGCTGGCCGACTCGCCGATCGGCGTGGTGGTGAAGGCGGGGGCGCCGCTGCCGGCTATCCATAGCGCAGACCAGCTGCGAGCGACGCTGCTGGCGGCGCCGTCGGTCGCGTACTCCGACAGCGCCAGCGGACGCTATGTTAGCTCGACGCTGTTCCACACCCTGGGCATTGATGACGCGATGCAGAGCAAAGCGCAGATGGTGGAGCGCATTCCGGTAGCCTCGGAAGTGGCGAAGGGACGGTATGCGATCGGTTTTCAGCAGGTGAGCGAACTGCTGCCGGTACCCGGCGTGACCTTCGTTGGCGAACTGCCGGATAACCTGCAGTACATCACCCGCTTTGCCGGGGCGGTGACTATCAGCGCCGACCACCCGCAGGAAGGCAAGGCGCTGCTGGCGTATCTGGCCTCACCGGCGGCGCAGGAGACCATCCACGCCACCGGCATGCGAAGCGTGGCCGCCACCACGCCGGTCAGCCAGAAGGATACTGTTCAATAATCAGCTTCTCCAGCTCTGCCGCCACGTAGGACTGAATACGGCCGCTGAGGCGGATCAGGCCTACCGTGCGCGTGACCACCGGGTCAGTGAGCGGCACAGCGCGGAGAACGGAATGCTCCCCGGCGGGCATCGACATCGCGGGCACGGCGGCAATGCCGATGCCCGCTTCCACCATCCCCAGCATCGTGGTGACGTGGCGGGTTTCGCAGATACTTGGCCGCGCCGGCGTCAGATGCGCCAGCTCCCGGTCGAGCAGCGTCCGGTTGCCCGAGACCCGATCCAGGCCAATATAATCCTGTTCAAAATACGCCTGCCAGCTGAGGTGCGTCTTGCGCGCCAGCGGATGATCGTACCGACAGGCGGCCACATAGCGGTCGTCGGCAAGAGGCGTGAATTCGAGACTGGCTGGCAGGTTTTTGGCAAAACAGAGGCCAAAGTCAGCCTGTCCGCTGCTGACGGCCTCGATCACATTCCCGACGCTGCTGTCAATCAACCGGATGCGCACCTGGGGATAACGCGCCTGAAAGCTGCGGATGATTTCCGGCATAAAGTAGTAGGCGGCGGAGGGCACCGTCGCCACCGTCACCAGCCCGGTGCGCGCCTTGCTGACCTGGCTGATATCCGCCAGCACCGTCTCGACATGGGCCAGCAGTTGCTCCGAACGTTCGGCAAAATTTTGCCCATACAGCGTGAGGGTCACCCGCCGGGTGGTACGTTCGAACAGCCGGTTGCCCAGCGCCGTCTCCAGCTTTTCGATGCGTCGGCTAAGGGCCGACTGCGACAGGCAGATGGATTCAGCGGCCAGCCGAAAACTGCCATATTCCATCAGGGCGCGAAAGGCGTAGAGATCGTTGAAGTCAAAATTTACGGGCATGGCGGCGGCATCCTTATCGGCTGTCTGGCGCCATCGCCCCGTCCGGCGAGGGGCGATGGCGGGTAGTCTATCGGGCAGGTCTTCGGGCGCGCGGGAAACCGCGCGCCGGGGCTTACACCTTAAGCAGTTTTACCGTGGCATCGATATCGATTTCGTCTTCCGAGAAGATCAGGGTTGTCCCCTGAAAGGTGGTGATCGCCAGCTTTTTCACCGAACGCATCTCTCCCGGCTGCACTGTGGATTTTGGCCGGATGCTGTTCATCAGCAGCCCGACCGACAGCACCGCGTTTTCTTTATCGACGCGGGTCTCGACCGGCTCCTCCTCATGGTACACCACATAGGATTTGATGGAGGTCAGCTTCAGCCGCTCGCCGGCGATATAGATATATTTGCTCTCCGGAATGACCTTCACCGCGTAGGCCGACAGCCCTTTATTGTTGGTGGTAGGTTCGAAAGTCACCGCCGCGTCTTTCTTGATAAGATCAGGATTGGCGACCTTAATCACGTGAAAATAACGATTTTCGCCGTTTTCATCTTTGATAAATCCAAAACCTTTATCTTTAAACCACGTTGTGATTGTTCCGTTCATCGCCATTACCGTATTACTCGTTGGTTAACACAAATTTTGCAGCGCGCAGTGTAAAGCACATTGCCTGTGCAGGCCATGCCTTTGCGATAAGTGTGGGTGATAAATGACGCCGCCGCGAGGGCGGATTGTGCGCCAGCATCGTGCCGGCGGCCAAAATGGGGTACTATCGCCAGCCACTCCTTCTTCGGGCCGCCTGATGTCCACCATTATCGATACCTTTGTCGCGCCGCCGTGCCGCGAACAGATCACCCTCTTGTATCAGGACGAACACCTGCTGTTGATCAATAAACCCGCCGGGCTGCTGAGCCTGTCGGGCAAAGATCCGCGCAACCTTGACTCCGTGCATCACCGGCTGGTTCAGCGCTTTCCGGGCTGCACCCTGGTGCACCGCCTGGACTTCGGTACCTCCGGTCTGATGGTGGTGGCCCGCAACAAAGACGTTAACGCCTTGCTGTGCCAACAGTTCAGCCAGCGCACGGTGGCAAAGGTCTATACGGCGCTGCTGTGCGGCCACCTGGCGGAAGATGAGGGGATAGTGGAGGCGGCAATCGCCAAAGATCCGGCCCGTTTCCCGCGCATGTCGCTCTGCGCCCGGCACGGCAAACCGGCGCGTTCGCGCTATCGGGTCATTGACCGCCTGTATCAGTCACGGGATGGGGAGAGGGCGCTGGCGTTAACCCGGGTGGCGCTTACCCCGGAGACCGGACGTACCCATCAGCTGCGCATCCACTGCCAGCTGCTGGGCTATCCGATCCTTGGCTGCGATTTGTACGGTGGCCGGGAGCTGCCCGGCACGGAACAGGCTCCGCGGCTGATGCTGCACGCCAGCGAACTGCGCTTTGTCCACCCCGTCAGCCATGAGCCGATGCATATCCTGCAGGCGAGCCCGTTCTGATCGCCCGCGGCGAGAGAACCGGGGTTACCACATCAGATCGTCGGGCACCTTAAAGTCGGCGTACGGATCGTCTTCATCCTGCTCATCCTGACTCAGGGCGCTGTGCAACACGATGCTGCTGGCGTCGCGCTGGGCGATTTTCTCGGCCACCACCGCCGGAATAATCGCATATTCACCTTCGGGCTTGTTATCCACCGCCAGGCGGGCAATCGCCAGACGGCCGTTAATCAGCTGGGTCTGGGTAATCTTGTCGACCATGATTTTTTTGATCAGATTATTATCGGTGAAGTTAAAGCCGATATCGCCCCGGGCGACCGTAATGCGGTTCATCTCGATCAGCTGCTTCACCTGGGCTTTATACTCTTTCGCCAGCACCGCCTGCTTTTGCTGCTCACTGAGCTGCTTATCGCGCTCCAGCTGAGCTTTTTTATTTTCTTCCACCGCTTCCCGGGCCTCACGGGCCTGAACGCGGGATTTTTTCGCCGTCCTCTGGACTTTAGCCATTTTTTTGCTGCTGACCAGGCCGGCTTTGAGCATCTGCTCTTGTAAGGTGAGTTTTGTCATCTGCGTGTCTGAAACTGAGGAAACATCTGCCAAGTATACCTGCATTGGCCGAAACGACGCCAGACTACCCACTGTTCGTTACCCCGATTAGCCTGACAGCCCCCCGCCGAAGCCGCGTTAACCCAGCCTCGCAGGCCCATCTTTCCCGTCCCCGGCGAAGGATCGTCGCCAGCATTTTTGGCATGTCGACGATCCTTTTTTGTGATGGATTGTCTTTTTTGTGATCTGTATTGTAGTACAATTTTTATTAATAGTACTACTATGTGTCACAGGCAAGGATGAACAGGTTCACGTTTGTACTACCAGACTGGGTGGAAATGCGCTGAACGGAGTAAAGTAACCGGGCATAACCCCGTTAAGGACACGCTATGAACCTGACTAAAACCGATCGGCTGATGGTGACCCTGGGCCGCCAGATTGTGAGCGGCAAATATCTTCCCGGCGCGGCGCTGCCGGCGGAGGCTGACCTGTGCGAGGAGTTTGCCACCTCCCGCAACATCATCCGCGAAGTCTTTCGCTCGCTGGAGGCGAAGCGCTTGATTGAGATGAAACGCTATCGCGGCGCCTTCGTCGCGCCGCGCAGCCAGTGGAATTTCCTCGACAGCGACGTATTGCAATGGGCGCTGGAACAGGATGAAGACCCGGGGCTCATCGCGGCGATGAGCGAAGTGCGTAATCTGGTGGAGCCGGCGATAGCCCGCTGGGCGGCAGAGAGGGCCACCTCCAGCGATCTGGCGCAGATTGAGGCGGCGCTGAATGACATGATCGCCAACAACCAGCAGCGCGATGCCTTTAATGAAGCCGACATTCGCTATCACGAAGCGGTGCTGGCGTCAGTGCATAACCCGGTGCTGCAGCAGCTCAGCGTGGCGATTAGCTCGCTGCAGCGCGCGATATTTGAACGGACCTGGATGGGGGATGAGGCCAACATGCCACAAACGCTCCAGGAACATAAAGCGCTGTTCGATGCGATTCGCCATCAGGACAGCAACGCGGCAGAGCAGGCGGCGCTCACCATGATCGCCAGCTCGACACGAAGACTGAAGGAAATCACATGACATCTCGCTACATCGCTGTTGACTGGGGAGCGACCAATTTTCGCGCCTGGCTGTTTGAGGGCGAACGCTGCCTCGACAGCCGACAGTCGGCGGCGGGGATCGCCCGCCTGAACGGTCAATCGCCGGCAGCGGTGTTAGCGACACAAATCCATGGCTGGCGCGAGGGGCGTACCCCGGTGGTCATGGCGGGAATGGTAGGCAGCAACGTGGGCTGGAAGAACGCGCCCTATTTACCGCTTCCCGCCGATTTCACGGCCATTGGCGACCAGTTGACCGCCGTAGATGAAGGGATCTGGATTGTCCCCGGGCTTTGCACTTCCCGCGAAGACCACCACAACGTCATGCGCGGCGAAGAGACACAGCTCCTCGGCGCACGCCTGCTGGCCCCTGCGGCGGTGTACGTCATGCCCGGCACCCATTGCAAATGGGTCAAAACCGACGGCCGGCGGATTGAGGACTTTCGCACGGTGATGACCGGCGAACTGCACCATCTGCTGCTGACGCACTCCCTGATCGGTGCGGGATTACCCGAGCAGCAGGCTGCGCCGGCGGCGTTTCACGCCGGGCTGGCGCGCGGCCTGGCCACGCCCGCGGTGTTGCCACAGCTTTTTGAGACCCGCGCCGCGCACCTGTTGGGGGCGCTGGCCCGGGAGCAGGTGAGCGAGTATCTATCCGGCCTGTTAATTGGCGCGGAGGTGGCCAGCATGCGCGCCTTCATTGCCGACGAACAGGCTATCGCGATCGTTGCCGGCCCGTCCCTCTCCGCGCGCTATCAGCAGGCATTTCAGCTGCTGGGCCGCCAGGTGACGACAGTGTCGGGCGACGATGCCTTTCTGGCTGGTATAAGGAGCATCGTACATGCAGTGGCAAACCTCACTTCCGCTGATCGCTATTCTGCGCGGCATCACCCCTGACGAGGCGCTGGCGCACGTCGGCGCGGCGATCGCCGCCGGGTTCGACACCGTGGAGATCCCGCTCAATTCACCGCAATGGCAGCAGAGCATCCCGGCCGTGGTCGAGGCCTACGGCGCGCAGGCGCTGATTGGCGCCGGAACGGTGCTGCAGGAAGCGCAGGTCGATCGGCTGGCGCAGCTTGGGGCGCGGCTGGTGGTGACCCCCAATGTGCAGCCGGCGGTGATCCGCCGGGCCGTCGGGCACGGGATGACCGTCTGCGCCGGCTGCGCGACGGCAAGCGAGGCGTTTACCGCGCTGGAGGCCGGGGCGCAGGCGCTGAAGATTTTTCCCTCTTCGGCGTTTGGCCCCGACTACATCAGGGCGCTGAAAGCGGTTTTGCCCGCGTCGGTGCCGGTATTTGCCGTCGGCGGCGTCACGCCGGAAAACCTGGCGCAATGGATCGAGGCCGGTTGTGCGGGCGCGGGGCTGGGCAGCGATCTCTATCGCGCCGGTCAGCCGGTAACGCGGACCGCAGAGCAGGCCGCCGCATTTGTTAGGGCGTATCAAGAGGCTGTGAAATGAAAATAACCAAACTGACCACCTGGCGTTTACCCCCGCGCTGGATGTTCCTCAAGATTGAAACCGACGAGGGGATAGTCGGCTGGGGCGAGCCGATCGTCGAAGGCCGGGCGCGCACCGTGGAGGCGGCGGTACATGAGCTGGGGGACTATCTGATTGGCCAGGATCCGGCGCGGATCAACGATCTGTGGCAGGTTATGTACCGCGCCGGCTTTTATCGCGGCGGACCGATCCTGATGAGCGCGATCGCCGGTATTGACCAGGCGCTGTGGGACATTAAAGGGAAGGCGTTAAATGCGCCGGTCTGGCAGCTGCTGGGCGGCCTGGTGCGCGATAAAATCAAAGCCTACAGCTGGGTGGGAGGAGACAGACCTGCCGAGGTCATTGCCGGGATTAACACGCTGCGCGGGATGGGGTTTGATACCTTCAAACTCAACGGCTGTCAGGAAATGGGGATGATTGACAGTTCGCGCACGGTGGATGCGGCGGTGAACACGGTGGCGCAGATCCGCGAAGCATTTGGCAACGACATTGAATTTGGCCTCGATTTTCATGGCCGCGTCAGCGCGCCGATGGCGAAATTGCTGATTAAAGAGCTGGAACCCTATCGGCCGCTGTTTATCGAAGAGCCGGTGCTGGCCGAGCAGGCGGAGTACTACCCGCGGCTGGCGGCGCAAACCGCGATCCCGCTGGCCGCCGGCGAGCGCATGTTCTCGCGCTTTGAGTTCAAGCGGGTGCTGGGGGCCGGCGGCCTGGCTATTTTGCAACCCGATCTCTCTCACGCTGGCGGCATCACCGAATGCTTCAAAATCGCCGGTATGGCGGAAGCGGCGGACGTGTCGCTGGCTCCGCACTGCCCGTTAGGCCCCATCGCGCTGGCCGCCTGTCTGCACGTGGACTTTGTTTCCTACAACGCTGTCTTCCAGGAGCAGAGCATGGGGATCCACTATAACCAGGGCGCCGAGTTACTCGACTTCGTGAAAAACAAAGCCGATTTCAATATGGAGGGTGGGTACTTTAAGCCATTAATGAAGCCGGGGCTGGGGGTCGATATCGACGAAGAGAAAGTGATTGAGATGAGCCGACGCGCTCCTGACTGGCGGAACCCCGTCTGGCGCCTTGCCGATGGCGTGGTCGCCGAGTGGTAGTCCCCGGTTAATACCTGCTGCGATTCTTAATATCAATCTTTGCCTGGTGCGGGCGGTCTTCCCCTGCCCGAGGCAAAGTCATGGGGTTATTATTATGAGCATTGAACTCTGTACTTCTACATTAAAAAAGCTAAACAGCAAAATCATCCCCTTTATTATTATCTGCTATTTTGTCGCGAATCTTGATAAAACCAATATTTCCATTGCCGCGCTGCAAATGAACGCCGATCTGGGATTAACGGCCAGCATGTACGGCCTTGGGGTCGGCATGTTTTATATTTCCTATATTATTTTCGAAATTCCCAGCAACCTGATCATGACCCGGGTGGGGGCGCGGATCTGGATCGCCAGAATAATGATCACCTGGGGAATGGTGAGCGCCGGCATGGCGTTCGTCCAGACGCCGACCCAGCTCTATATTATGCGTTTTTTACTCGGCATGGCGGAGGCGGGATTCACCCCAGGGATTATTTACTATATCTCCTGCTGGTTTCCGAAGCGCAACCGGGCGCGGGCGATGTCGTTCTTTTATATGGGATCGGTGCTGGCGTCGATCATCGGGCTGCCCGTCTCGGGGCTGATTTTAAATATGCATGGCATTGCCGATGTCGCCGGCTGGCGCTGGCTGTTCGCCATTGAAGGCGTTCCCGCCATCGTGCTGGGGGCGCTGGTGCTCTGGCTGCTGCCTTCCAGCCCGCAAAAGGCGGCCTGGCTCTCTGAGGCGGAGAAAGGCTGGCTGACGGCGCAGATTGCCGCTGATAACCGCGGCGCGGTAGTTAATCAACACGCCTCCTGGCTCAGTGCGCTGAAAAATAAAGTGGTACTCCTGCTGAGTCTGGTCTGGTTTCTGCAGGCGTTCGGCTCCATCGGCATCACGCTTTTCTTACCGCTGATCCTAAAAAGTATGGCCAGCGAGCAGAGCGATGTGGTTATTAGTCTGCTGTCCGCGGTGCCGTTTATTTTCGCCTGCCTGTTTATGTACCTCAATGGCCGTCATTCGGATCTGACCGGCGAGCGGGCGTGGCATATGGGGCTGCCGCTGATTCTGGCCGGTCTCTCGCTGGCTGTCGCCATCTATGCCGGCAACCTGCTGGTTGCCTATCTGCTGCTGGTGCTCACCGTGGGCTTTAATTTCGCGCTAACGCCGGTGTTCTGGGCGGTGACCACCGAGAAGCTGGCGGGCGTGGCGGCCGCGGCCTCCATTGCATTTATCAACACCATCGCCAATTTTGTCGGCTTAGGCCTGCCGCCGCTGCTCGGGAAGATTAAGGACCTGACCAGCAGCTATCACTCCGGACTGCTGATCGTCGCCGTGGCGCTGGCCCTTGGCGGGATTATCGGCATCATCGTCTCCCGGAGCGGCCAGAAACCCTCCGCCTTCCACACTCTGAAAGAAGATAAGCTATGAAACTGAACGTGTTAAAACAGGCTTCGCTCCCGGATGCCCTGACTGCGGAACTGGCGCGACGCTATCACCTCGTGGAGCTGACAGCACTCACCGATGCCGACTTTCGCGCGCTGGCTGGCACCTTTACCATGCTCATCACCAACGGCGAAGCCACCGTGACGCGAGAGCTGATCGCCAGCCTGCCCGCGCTGGAGCTGATCGCCGTCTTTGGCGTCGGCTATGACGGCGTGGATGTGCAGGCGGCCGCTGAGCACCAGGTGCGGGTCAGCCATACGCCGGGGGTGTTAACCGACGATGTGGCGGATCTGGCGCTGGGCCTGATGCTGGCGACCTCGCGGCAGATCGTCGCCGCCCACAAGTTTATCGAAGCGGGCGAGTGGGCGGCGGGCGGTTTTCCGTGGACGCAAAAAGTCTCCGGTTCGCGGGTCGGCATCGTGGGCATGGGGCGCATCGGCCAGGCCATCGCCCGGCGCTGCGAGGGGTTCGCCATGCAGATTGCTTATCATGACCGCAAGCGTCTCCCGGCGCTAAATTATGCCTGGCGGGAAGATCTGCTGACCCTGGCCGCGGAGAGTGATTTTCTGGTTATCTGCACGCCGGGAACGGCGGCAAACCAGGGGCTCATTAACCAGCCGGTGCTGGCGGCGCTGGGGGAGAAAGGGATCCTCATCAATATCTCGCGCGGCAGCGTGATTGATGAGCCCGCGCTGGTTGCCGCGCTGGAGAACGGGATTATCGCCGGGGCGGGGCTGGATGTCTTCAGCCATGAACCGGCGGTACCGGCCGGGCTGCTGCAGCGCAGTAATGTGGTCGTCACACCGCATATGGCCAGCGCCACCTGGAGTACCCGCGCGGCGATGGCGCAACTGGTGCTCGATAACGTTGCCTGCTGGGCTGAGAAGAAGGCGCTGCTGACTCCAGTGGCGGAAAGCCTGGCGGACTGACCGCAAAGCCGTGAACGCGCTGGGCTGCTGTATTGTACAGCGCGTTCGCGGCGGGGATTACTCCCGGGGCTGAAGCTGATAAATCCAGGCGCTGACCTGTTGTCCATCGTCGGTGGTCACCTCCACCGGCACCCGATCGTACCCCTCCTCAAAGTCGTCCAGCATGGGCCAGTGCGCCGCCAGCCGATCGGACAGGAACAGATAGCCGTTGACCCGCGGGCCGTGAGCGTTGAGGACGATCCCCGGAAAATCGGCGGCTGCGCCCCAGCCGCGCGCGTAAAAGGTGCCAGTGACGTAGCCGGGACGCCACTCGCCCCCGATCGCCTCCAGAATGTGCGCATTGCTGCGACCGGGACAGAGCGTCCCATAGACAAATAGCGGTTTCATTTTCTCTCTCTCGTTCGCCCTGATACCCGCCCACAGCGGAGCGGAAAACCAAAATACGGGGTAATTCAGCGCCTGGCAATGGCCGGGTGGGGCGGGCACTCCTCCGGGCATCTCTCTGATGCTGGGGAACGCTTTGGCCTCGGCGCTAATGAAGGTATATCGATTGCGATGATATTTTTATTATTATTTATATTTAAGATCAATATAAATAAGCCTGACGGAGAGACTAATTCGCTAATTAACATTCAATGGGGAAATAATAAAACGATAGCTTATGGAATATTCCTTCTCAATGGATTAAACAAGAGCCATAAAAGCAGCCGTAGGTTGAATTCAGATATTATTTAGGGCCAGGCGTTACCTCCCCTGGCTTTTTCGCTTTATGATAAACCTCCCTTGTACAAAGAATACCATCTGACTTCTAAACCCTCGCGGGCAGAGTTGATATTTCCTTTCCCTGAAGCGGCAGGCAATAAATCGAGCCGAACGACGTTCGGGAGAAAAACCGCTAGTGATGAACAGGCCAGAGCAAAGGCAGAGGCTGAGGCGAACGTACGGCGGATGAAGGATATCCGCCGCGGCATTTGGTCCTGTCTGCAAACAGATGAAAGCGAAAGGCACAGGAGGTGCAATGAAGATTTTCCGCCCATTATGGCGCGACGGGGCTTTTCTGGTCCCGCAGCAGTTTCAGCAACAGGCTCGCTGGGATGCGCACGTCGCCGATACGGTCTCCCGCATGGCGCTCGCCCACCCGTGGGGGGTATTGCGCGCGGAGTTTGACGCCAGCGCGCTCACCCTTTCCCGGCTCAACGCCACCCGGCTGATCGTGCGTTTCGCCGACGGAACGCTGATTGACACCGAGCTGGCGGATACTCTGCCACCGGTCCGTGATGTCTCGGGCGTGATGCTGGACAGCGTGGAGGTTGTGCTTGCTCTGCCGCTGCTCAGCGCCAGCGGCGGCAATCTTGATGACGGCCAGGAGAGCGCCCGCCCGCGCCGCTGGCGCGCCGAGCAGGTGACCGTGCAGGAGCTGGCCGGCCATGAACGTAGCGAACTGGCCGTTCTGCGGCACGCGCTGACGCTGCGTCTCTCCACCGAGGAAAATGCGGCCTTCCTTACCTGCCCGGTAGCGCGTCTGGTACGCGACGCCCAGGGACAGTGGATCGTTGACCCGGAATTCATCCCGCCGCTGCTGTCGCTGGCGGCAAGCCCGACGCTGGTCAGTGAGCTGGGCGAGCTGTTACATCGCCTGCAGGCCCGACGCAGACGCCTGATGGCCATGCGCCGTGAAAGTAATGCGCGAATGGCTGATTTTGCCGTGGCGGATGTTTCCCTGTTCTGGCTGCTCAACGCGCTGAACAGCGCCGAGCCGGTGCTCAGCGAGCTGCATCAGGACCCTTCGCGCCATCCGGAGCTGCTCTATCGTGAACTGACCAGGCTGGCCGGCAGTCTGATGACCTTCTCCCTTGAACATCATCTGGAAGCTATCCCCCGCTACCGGCATGCCTCGCCGGAGCAGGTATTCCCGCCGCTGTTTGCCCTGCTGGATACGCTGCTCGAAGTCAGCCTGCCCTCAAGGGTGATCGCCATCGCTCTGGAGCAGGGCGCCGACCGGGAGATCTGGCGGGGCAGGCTACACGATGCGCGGCTGCGCGAGGGGGCGGATTTTTATCTGTCGGTGCGCTCTTCACTCCCCCCTCACCAGCTACAGAGCCGCTTTCCGCAGCTCTGTAAGGCGGGTAGCCATGATGATGTCGCCGAGGTCGTCAACATTGCCCTCAGCGGCATCGCGATCAAACCGCTGAGCCACGTGCCGGCGGCGATTCCGCTACGTCTGGAAAACCAATATTTCGCTCTGGATCTCTCCACCGATGCCGCCCGCGCGATGCTGGAGGCCGGCAACTGCACCTTCTATACCCCGGAATCGCTTGGCGACATGAAACTTGAACTCTTTGCGGTACTGCGCTCATGAATACCTCTGAAAGCGATCTGATCAACAAAACTTTTTACCCGGGCTGGCTGATGGTCAGCCAGTTACGCTGCGGCCAGCCGGTGACCGATGGCGAGGCGCTCTATCGTCAGGCCTGTCGATGGGTGACCGAGGCGCGCGAGGCGCTGACGGCGGCAGGAATCAGTGACACCAGCGCTGAGCAGATGCTCTATGCCTACTGCGCGCTGCTCGATGAGAGCGTCCTCAACCGCGCCAGTCAGGATGATGGCTACCGCAGGTGGCGCAAGGATCCGCTGCAGGCGCGTTTTTTCAGCACTCTCAACGCCGGGGAAGAGCTCTGGGAACGGATCCGCCAGCTGCTGCGAGAGCCCACGGCGGATGCGGCAGTGCTGACTTGTTTCTATCGTACTTTGCAACTGGGGTTTGTCGGGCAGTACCGCGCCCAGGATGACGAACGGCGTGAGGACGTGGCGCATGCGCTTGGCGCACGGGTCCCGCCGTTCAGCCTGACCCAGGAGGCGCCGGTGGTGGTTCGTGCCTCCCGGCTGCGCAGCGGACGGCGGATGTACTGGTGCGGCTGGGCGGTTGGCATTGTGGCGCTGGCCGCGCTGTGGTTGACCTTCTCCGCCGTGCTGTCACAGATGGTGGCGAAGATAGCAGGGCAGGGATAAGAGATGCGTGATAACGCCCATCGTCTGCTTACGCTACTGACCGTCATCCTGGCCCTGTGGCTGGTGCTGGGCTTCTGGCCGCTGTCCATCGGCAACCAGGTGATCTTCAGTCTGTGCATCCTGCTGGCGGGCGGCGCGGCGCTCTGGCGTCAGCGTCGCCGGGCAGTCAGCCGTCAGCGATCGGAAATCGTCCTGCCGCCCGAGGATTTTCAGGGGGCGGTGGTTCTGGTCTGCGGGGATACCGACAGTCTGTTTCCCGGGCGTTCGGCGCACTGCGAAACCCGTCACGGCTGGTATCTACGGGGAGACAGCGCGGAGCAGTTGCCGCGGCTGGCCCAGTACCTGGCGGCAGCGCGTCCGGCGCTGGTATCGCAGGTTTCCGTGCTGCTGGCGGTGGTACCGGAGCATCACCCCTCCGGGGAGCAACTGGCGCAGTCGCTACGCGACTGGCGGCGGAGTATCGTTCAGTGCCGAACCTGGCTAAACGGTCTGCCGCCGGTGTGGAGCGTGTTCTGGGTGACGCCGCCAGGCGGCCAGGCAGGGGAAAGCCGCTGGTTTACCGTCACGCCGGAGAGGCCTGGTTTCCAGGTGCAGCAGAAGGGTCAAGTGCCCCAGTCGGTTGCCGAGTGGCTGCGGGAGGGCAGCCCTGCCTCACGCCTGCATCAGACGCTGTGGCTGGAGAGCATTCTGACCTTGGCCGAAAACGCTCTTTTCCGGCCATTCCGCGCCCGGCAGGCGGAACTTCCTCCGCTGAACCTGTGTGCCGCGGGCATCTGCCTGACACCGGTGGCGGCGGTGGCAAATAACCTCTGGCAACAGCAAATCGCCGGGATCACCACGCTCTCCCCGGGCAACGCCGCGGCGCCAGGTCCTCACCCGCTGCCGGATCTTCTTCTGTCGTCACTGCCGCACCGCCACGGGGTCAGCCGCCGGATGCGCGATGCCGGTCTTGCCGCTGGCGTGGGCTTCCTCTTTCTGGCGCTGGCGATGCTGGCTTCCTTTATCAACAACCAGCGCCTGGTGCGCAGCGTCGGCGATCATCTGGCGGTGTATCACCGCCTCAGCGGCACGCCGCCGACGCCGAAGCTGCAGGCGCAGCAGCGTCTGCGTACCGACAGCCGCCAGCTGGATGACTGGCTGCGCCGGGGAGAGCCGTTGCGTTACCGGCTGGGGCTGTATCAGGGGATGCGGCTGATCCCCTTCGTGGAAGCCGCTATCAATGACTGGGCGCCGCCCCCGCCGCCGCGTCCGGTCATTAAGCAGGTTGTGCAGGGGCCGCAGACGATCCGCCTCGATAGCATGGCGCTGTTCGATACCGGCAAATCGACGCTGAAACCGGGTTCGACAAAGCTGCTGGTGAACTCGCTGCTGGGCATTAAGGCGAAACCCGGCTGGCTGATCGTGGTGGCAGGCCATACAGACAGCATCGGCAACGATAAATCCAATCAACAGCTCTCCCTGAAGCGTGCCGAGGCGGTCCGCGACTGGATGCGCGATACCGGCGATGTGCCGGAGAGCTGTTTTGCGGTGCAGGGCTACGGCGCAAGTCGTCCTGTCGCCAGCAACGAGACGCCAGAGGGGCGGGCGAAAAATCGCCGGGTGGAGATCAGTCTGGTCCCGCAGAAGGACGCCTGTCTGACACCGGGCACGGCTAATACGTCAGGAGCCGGGGCTGACGCCTTAAAAAACGAAACCAAGTAACCCGCGAACCCGATCGCGGACGTTGAATAACAATCTGCCTGCCTGACCCTGTGCGCTACGGGTTCCTGATAAACAGGAAACAGCGATGGGCGGTAGCGTGCCTGCAGCCAGTCAATCTTGTCGGCAAAGCGGGGCCTCTGCGGGGATGAAGCGCAGGAAAGGGGATGGATAAAGGAGATCAGCATGGATAGCGCTAAGGACAGTGCCAGAGAAATGCTGGCGGCGATAAACGTTGAAGGTTCCGGTTTCTGGCTGCTCTTTTTATTTCTCAGTCAGTGAATATAAATATCCCTGGGGTTGCCTTTTAGTAATGAAACTCCTGGTGGGGTATCTGATATATCGATATGCACATAAATATATTTATGATGAATGAGATGATTATCATTAAACAAAATTAAACAGGGCGTCCTGTGAATTGATTTTTGATAGTTATTACAGCGGAGTAAAACAGGAATATAATGGATACCTCTTCAATGATTACCGGCACCACCCTTAACCGTTACCAGCTGGATATTCCTTCATGTACCGCATCGCTGGATGTGGAAGAATTCAGTGGTGCAGAAAAACTGAGTGAACTTTATTATTACACCATTACGTTTACCAGCGCAGAGAAAAACATTGATGCCGCACAGCTCCTGAGCAAACCCGCCATGCTGACGATGGGCGGCGGCGCACTGCAGCAGCTGGCGGACTGCAAACGCGTCCATGGTGTGGTGACTGCCTTCCGGCGTATCAGCAGTTCAGAAGATCAGTCGAAATATCAGATAACCCTCCAGCCGTTTCTCTCCCTGCTGAATAAACAGTTTCGCAGCCATCGTTTTTTCGTGAATAAATCGGTGCCGGAGGTGGTGGAGCAGGTATTGCAGGAACATCACCTGCATGACTGGGAGTATGAGTTTAATCTGAAGCAACACTATCCGCGGCGCGAGCAAATTAATCAGTATCAGGAGAGCGACCTGGCATTTATCCAGCGCCTGCTGGCAGAGGTGGGGATATTTTATTTCTTCACCCTGCAGGAAGAGGCGCAGAGCGAAGTGGTCCACTTCGCCGACGCGCAGCGGGCGCTGATGTTCGATAAAACACTTCCTGTAAACAGCCCGTCCGGGATGAGCGACAGCGGTACGGAATCGATATGGGGTCTGAGCATCACGCATAACGTCGTAGAGGCGAACGTCACTACCCGGGATTATAACCCCCGCGATGCGCAGAGCGTTCTCCAGTCGGCAACAGCGGATATGACCCGGGGAAATGGTGAAGGCCTCACTTACGGTGAGGTATACCACTATAAGCTTCGCCACCTGGAGCGTGGCGATAAAATCGACCCGCAGACGGAGACCGCCAACTTCTATGCCCGCCTCGACCATGAGCGTTTTCTGGCTCACCAGACGCTCATTACCGCGAGCAGTACTGCAGCCTGGCTGGCGCCGGCCCAGGTGCTGACCGTTACCGACAGCCTCCCACCGACCCTGCCTGCGCCCGTGCAGGATCCGCTGTTAATCACCGGCACCGGTTTTACCGCCAGCCGCCGGGAGGCGCTGCGGGTGTCCCTGCTGGCGGTGCCCTACAGCGAAACATTGTGCTGGCGTCCGCCGCTGCTGCCGCGCCCGAAGGTGACTGGCACCATGACGGCGCGGGTGACCAGCGCGAAGGCGAATGATATCTACGCCTGGCAGGATGCGTCCGGCCTGTACCGGGTGAAATTTGACGCTGACAGAGAGGTTAAAGGGCAGGGTCAGGAAAGCATGCCGGTGCGTCTCGCCAAACCCTACGGCGGCGACGTGTACGGCTTTCACTTCCCGCTGATCCAGGGCACGGAGGTGGCGATTGCTTTCCACGAAGGCGATCCTGACCGGCCGTATATTGCGCATGCGCTGCACGACTCGCGGCATGTCGACCCTGTGACGGAGAAAAACAGCACCCGCAATGTGATTCGTACTCCGGCCAATAATAAGCTGCGAATGGAGGATAAGCGCGGCGAGGAGCATATCAAGCTCAGCACCGAGTACGGCGGCAAGACGCAGCTGAACCTGGGGCATAACGTGAATGCGCAGAGGGAGTTGCGGGGCGAGGGGTTTGAGCTCCGGACGGATAAATGGGGGGCGATACGGGCGGGGAAAGGGATCTTTATCACCGCAGATAAACAGTCAACCGCCAGCGGCAAGATACTTGCAATGCAGGACACCTTGGACAGGCTTAAGCAGGCAGGTGATGAGATGGACTCTCTATCGCGTGATGCCGAGTCGGCTAAAGCCGACCCAGCCCAGGTAGAACAACAGTTAGCTTTTATGCGTGAGCAAATTGATCAGCTACGGGAGGCGGTTGCCGTGCTCAGCGCACCAAATGGTGTGGCTCTCGCCAGTGGCAAGCATCTGCAACTAACCGCACGTCGCAATCTGATGATCAATGCCGGGGCGAATGCCGATTTGGGCGTAATGAAACGGCTGTTTATTGGCGTAGGGGAAGGGCTTAGCCTGTTTGTCCGCAAGCTGGGGATGAAATTAATCGCCAATCAGGGGCCCGTGGCGATTCAGGCGCAAAACGATCAGTTGCAGCTCCTGGCGCGCAAGGATCTTGAGATTGTCAGTACTGATAGCGAAATTCACATTGTGGCAAAGAAAAAAATCGTCATTAACGCTGGAGGAAGCTATATCACCCTCGATCCCTATCGGATTGAGCTCGGTACTGGTGGTGATGTCGACGTCAAGGCCGCGGATTTTTCCTATAGCGGACCCGCCAGCATGAAGGCCGATCATCCAGATTATCCGCCACTTCAGTCCACGGTAAGGCAATCGCTGAATCTGAACGTGGCACAGTCGCCAAATGCGTCGGACAGCAGCTGGGCCGGGATGCCATATACCCTGTATGCCGATGGCGCCCTGTTGAAACAAGGGGTGCTGGATGAAAGAGGCCAGATATCAGTCGATCACCAGGTCGTGACCAGAAGTTACAAGCTGGAGATGGCTAATGGCGTCAGCTATCAGATACCCGTTGCCGAAGCGTACAGTCGCCCTGAACAGGGTGAACTCGCTAATCGCGGCTTTCACCACCATACCTCGCAGGCTGCATCTGATATTAACCCCCCCTCCTCACATACGGAGCATCGTAATACTTACGCGGATTTGCTCGATGACCATATTGAACAGGACGAAAGTCAATGAGTCACAATGATATTGTTACCCCGGTTGCTACGGTTGATACCAGCCAATGTATGATCACCTCGCCCTGGTTTGTTCAGAATACGGAATACCCACCGGCAGTGGCGACGTATAAGCCGCTGGTAAACGGCGAGGAGGCCTTTGCGGCGGTATATCGAGCCATCGAAAAGGCACAAAAATCGGTGGATATTATCTGCTGGGGGTTTCAACCATCCATGTATTTTATTCGTGACGGACAGGCGCTGCGCATCGGGGAATTGCTCTGTCTGCTTGCGGAAAAACAGGTTCAGGTGCGTATACTGGGGTGGGAGGCGCCCTTTAATACCGCCGGGGTTGTCGGCGAGGCAAACCTTCCCGGGAAGGGGATCCTGCATCTTGAAGATCGCGCCGGGCAGAGCGCGACAGACGAACAATATGCTTTTGATCTCGATTGGTTTGCCCGTCATTCATATAGTGACGATCTGCTGGATTCCAGCAACTTTTTAGCCAGCACAATCAATAAGCAGTTCAATCAGTGGACTGTCAATCCCCTATTTGTGGGCCGCGGGTTTAATAAAGTAGAACGTGCGGAAATCGCCTGGCGGGCGAGATATCAGGCTCTCGATAAAGGGCTCAGTGCCAGCGCGGTGGGGATAATGACGCTAGCGCCATCCCACCATCAGAAAACGGTGCTGGTGGATTATGAATTACCTGAAAGCGCCATCGGCTTTGTCATGGGACACAATATGCTCGATGAGTACTGGGATACCGATGCGCACTCTTCCCAGAATCGGCTCGGGGGCCCGGCCCCCTGGGGACCTGATCAAGGCGCTCGCGGCTTTTTACCCCGGCAGGATATTTCCAGTCAGGTGACGGGACCCATTCTTGAACATCTGCACGAAAATTTTGCCAAAGCATGGTGTAAGGAAACCGGGGAGGACCTTATCAAAAAGCGTCAGGCCCGTGAGATGGCGAAACGCCTTAAACCGCGGAAAGAGTGCGGTACCCTGATACTTGCCCAACTCCTGCGCACGCAGTCGCAGGAGAATAAACGTGATATCGAAAAACTCTATTTGCAGGCAGTCAACAATAGCACGCAGTTTATCTATATTGAGAACCAGTACTTTCGTTGGCCACCGTTGGCGGAAGTTATAAAAAAAGCGGCACACGTGCAGATTGACAAAGGACGAACGCCAGAAAAAGACGGATCGTTACATTTATTTGTTATCACCAATGTCACGGAAGGGGGGATTGGGGCGGGTACGGTAAATACCCAGCGTATGCTGGAAAGCCTGGGGCGCGCCAATACGATTCCAGGCGTGACCCGGGCCCGAATGATAGAGAAGATCAGGGAGGAAGACCCAGGCAAATTCGCCTCTCTCGCCTGGTCCCGCAATCCGGCCACCCAGGCGCAGATTAATGAAGAGTTTATCCGCCGGCAGAAAGAATATGAAGCAAAGCTAAAACAAGCAGAAGAGTTAAAAGATAGCGATATTCCGATGGTGCCAATACCCGGCCTGAAAATACATATTTGCTCACTGGTGGCTCAGGACTCTCCCGTGGATAACTGGATGCCAGTTTATATCCACTCCAAGCTGATGATCGTTAATGACGTTTTCACAACACATGGTTCGGCGAATATTAATACCCGCAGTATGCAGGTGGACAGTGAAATGAATATTGCACATGAGTGGGGCAGTGTGACGAAGGCGCTGCGGAAACGTCTGTGGAAACTACATACCAATGGTATGGGCGTACAGGATAATGCTTCAGATGCGTTTGACGCCTGGGAGGATATTCTAAAAAGAAATAAAAAACTTCAGGATACAGGAGAAGATAAGCCTATAGCGCCATTGGTTGAGTTTCGTTACACCAACAATGAACTGAAGGATCTGGACTGATGCGCCGGGTAATGCTGTTGTCCCTGTTGCTGATGGCGAGTAGCCAGCACAGCGTACTGTCTGCTGAAAAGGATTTATCTGTGAACTCTCTTTCTGATATTAATGCCCGTCTGGCGTTTACCTGCAAACATGAAACCATTCCTGAAGCATCGGCTGACAGCGATATGCTGTTTAAGTATGCCCGCTGGTTACAGAAGAATAACCAGTTAAAGCAGGACAAGGCCGTGGATACGGAAACGGAGCGTCTGTATCGTATAGCGGCAGAAAACGGGCACTATAAAGCCAGTATCAATCTGCAGAACGGGTCGCTGCGGGGGCAGTTTTCGCTGAACAGCCATGAGCGTCTGCGTCTGAGCCAGCGGCTGATCGATGCGGGAGTGGCGAGCGGTTACTACTTTATCGCAATTTATCTGGAACGTGGTGCCGCCGGTCTGAAGCAGGATCCAGAACTGTCGTTGCGTTACTACCGTAAAGCGGCGGATGAGGGGAATCCTCAGGCTCAAGCATATGTGGGGTACAAACTATCCCCAGCAAGAATGGCTCCAGAGGTTGCCCTACAAATGTTGCGCTGCGCTGCGGAGCAAGGGGAAGGGGATGCTGCTAATGGGTTGGGCAATATGTTAGCTATTGGTGGAAAGTACCGGGAAGCAGTTGAAGCTTTCCAGTTGGGTGTGGCGGCTGGTGATGGAAGTTCAGCAAGATTTTTAGCAAATGGGTTTAACGGTCCTAAACCTTCGGATGAACTTTATTATCTGGCTCAGCAGAAGGATCCGGAACGTGCCCGGCGCTATAAACTGATAACGAAGATCCTGAGCAATTATTCCTACGCCAGCCCCACGGTCCCGGAAATCAACGATATCGTGCCGTTGCCGCCGGCCCCACTGCCGGAATGGGACGGCAGGCTGAAGTGGCTGGAGGAACGGGAGGCCAATATCCCGCCGCCAGAACCCAGCGCGGCGCTGATAGAGAAACTGGCGAAAGCGAAACAGCTGAATCCGGCGACGGGCAGGCCGCTGCCGACGTCACCGGACTCCGCGAAATACAGCGGGTCAGCTGGCCAGTAAAAAGCGTTTTTTCCTGCCCGGTCCCTGAACCATCACAAACAGAAAGAAAGTCCTGCAATAAACACGCTGAAACCAAAACTTATAACGGAAAGATAAAAATAAGGAGACTGCCACGTACGGTAATTTCCTCGCTGAATGGCAAAAGTCTCACTTAAAAGGATGAAATATAATGACTCAGGAAGACATTATTACCCCGATTGCCACGGTTGACACCCGCCAATGTATGATCACCTCTCCCTGGTTTGTGCAGAATACAGAATACTCACCGATGCCGGCGACCTATAAGCCGCTGGTAAACGGGGAAGAAGCGTTTGCTGCCGTTTATCATGCCATCATGAATGCACAGAAAACGGTGGATATTATTTGCTGGGGATTTCAGCCTTCGATGTACTTTATCCGTGATGGTCAGTCGCTGTGTATCGGCGAATTACTTTGCAAGATTGCAGAAACAAAAAAAGTCCAGGTGCGTATTCTGGGCTGGGAAATGCCCTGTAATGCCGCAGGTGGAGGAGGAGAGGCCAATTTACCGGGTAAGGGAGTCATTCGTTATAAGGACCGGAAAGGCCAGAGTACTACGGATGAACGTTATGCCTATGACCGACAATGGTTCCGTCAGTATTCTCTGTCAGGCGAATGGTCCGATCATCAGTTAAAAAAGGGACAGGCCGGGATAGCGGAAATTGCTGCCGCACCCATAGCGCAACGACAAGAAAAATTAAGCTCACTTTCTCCTTTGTTTGTCGGGCGCGGGTTTAATTTCCTGGAGAGAGCTGAAATTGCCTATCGCGCTGCGAATATGGCGCTTGATCCGGATATCAGCCCTGACACGATGCTTACTCTTGCGGGTACCGTGACCCATCATCAAAAAACGGTGCTGGTTGACTACGAACTGTCGGAGTCTGCGGTTGGTTTTGTTATGGGTCACAACATGCTTGATGAGTACTGGGATACGGATAAACATTCTGCACTGTTTCGCCCGGGCAATAATATGGATCCCCGCTTAGGCGCTAACGGTAAGCTGCCGCGGCAGGATATCTCCAGTCGGGTAACCGGCCCGATTCTGGAGCATCTGCATCATAATTTTGCCATGGCGTGGGAGAAGGAAACCGGTCAGGATCTGCTGACTATTCGTGATAGCGTGTCCATCGCGAAAAAGCTGAAACTGCGTGCGGTACACGGTACGCCGGTGATGGCGCAACTGTTGCGCACTCAGGCGCAGGCAGGAAAGCATGATATTGAAACGCTTTATCTGCAGGCCGTAAATAATGCGACGCAGTTTATCTATATTGAAAATCAGTATTTTCGCTGGCCGCCGCTGGCAGAGTTAATTAATCAGGTTGCGGAAAGACAGAGTAAAGTGGGACGCGAACTGCATTTGTTTGTTGTGACTAACGTAACCGATGAAGGCATTGGGGCGGGTACGGTGAATACCCAGCGGATGCTTGAGGTGCTGGGTCGGGCAAACATTATCCCTGAAGTGACTAAACTGCGTAAGATCGGACAACTTAGCAACGCAATGTTCGGTGGTTCTGTTGGTTATATCGACCCCGGAGATACCAATAAACGTAATCGCGAGATGAGTGAGAAAATTGCTGATTTTAAAAAGAAGGCCGATGAAATTCAGAGCAGTGAAATCCTGCCGGAGGAACGCCCCGGACTGAAGGTTCATATCTGCTCGCTGGTGGCTCCGGACTCACCACCGGAGGAATGGATGCCGGTGTATATTCACTCGAAGCTGATGATTGTGAATGATGTATTTACCACCCACGGTTCAGCGAATATCAACACGCGCAGTATGCAGGTGGACAGTGAAATGAATATTGCCCATGAATGGGCCAGCGTGACGCGGGATTTACGACGGCGGTTATGGAATATGCATACTAACGGACGAGGGGGGCAGGATGAGGCGAAGGATGCTTTTAAGGCCTGGGGATATCTTATTAACACCAATGAAAAACTACAGGGTACAGGAAAAGACAGACCTGAAGCTCCACTGATTAAGTTTCTGTACAACAAATCAACACTGAGCGATCTGGACTGATGAAAAGACTTTTAATTGTATGTTATCTGTTACTGACCGCCTGTGACCAGAACAATACCCACAAGGACGCGCCGATGAACCCGCTAACCGATATCAATACCCGCCTGGCGTTTACCTGCAAATACCAGATTATTCCTGAGGCGTCTGTGGATACCGATGTCCTGTTTAAATATGCCCGCTGGCTGCAAAAAAATAATCTGGTTAACCGGGATAAAACGGTGGATGCGGAAATTGCCCGTCTGTACCGGATAGCGGCGGAAAACGGTCATTATAAAGCCAGTATTAATCTGCAGAATGGCGCGCTGCGCGGGCGTTTTGCGCTGAGCAGTCCTGAACGTCTGCGCCTGAGCCAGCAACTGATTGATGCGAAGGTGGCCGCCGGCTACTACTTTATTGCCATCTATCTGGAGCACGGTGCGGCAGGACTGGCGCAGGACCCGGAGATGGCGCTGCGTTACTATCGTAAGGCGGCAGATGAAGGGAATCCCCAGGCGCAGGCTTTTTTAGGCGAAAAACTATTTCCGGCCAAAAGAGCTCCTCAGGTAGCCATGCAGATGTTTCGATGCGCTGCCCTACAAGGCGAGGGAAAAGCGGCTAATTCGTTAGGAATTATGCTAACAATTGATCAGAAATATCAGGAAGCTGTAGAAGCCTTTCAGTTAGGAGTCGCTGCTGGTGATGAAACATCTTCCTATGCATTGGAAAAAGGATTTGCAGGCCCGGCACCGACCGACAGGCTGTACTATCTGGCACTGGAGAAAGACCCGGAGCGTGCCCGTCGTTATGAGCAGATAGGCGCTGTGCTGGCGAAATACTCATGGGCCCAGCCTGTCGTCCCGGAAATCAACGATATCGTGCCGCTGCCGCCGGCCCCGCTGCCGGAGTGGAACGGTAAGCTGAAATGGCTGGAAGAGCGCGAGGCGAATGTGCCGCCGCCGAAGCCCAGCGCAGCGCTGATAGAGAAACTGGCGAAAGAGAAACAGCTGAACCCGGCAACGGGCAGACCGCTGCCGACGTCACCGGACTTTGAGAAGGACAGCGTGGCGCGGCTGCAGTGCCGCAGCGGTGAACCCTGCCCGCAAAGCGGCTACTGGCAGCCGGCGTGGCGGCCCCGTGAGGGGATGAGCGAACATGCCATCCGTTATTTCCGCGAGGGAGACATGATGCCGGTGGAAAAGGTGACCTTCGTTCGCCCGCGTCCCTGGCCGCTGCGCGACAGACTGGTCGTGGAGGAGCAGGAGACGGTGTGGCGCCGGGTCGGCGAGGCATAAGCTCTGCAGATGAAAAGGAAAAGGAGAGCGTCAGGGAATGAAAGGGATAACGACATGGATAGTGCTGGGCAGCCTGCTGCTGTCGGGCTGCGACCAGAAAAGCATCCACAAGGATGTGCCGGTGAACCCGCTGACTGATATTAATGCCCGTCTGGCGTTTACCTGTAAACACCAGATTATTCCTGAGGCGTCTGCTGATACCGATGTCCTGTTTAAATATGCCCGCTGGCTGCAAAAAAATAATCTGATTAACCGGGATAAAACAGTGGATGCGGAAATTTCCCGTCTGTACCGGATAGCGGCAGAGAACGGTCATTATAAAGCCAGTATTAATCTGCAGAATGGTGCGCTGCGCGGGCGTTTTTCGCTGAGCAGCACTGAACTTTTGCGTCTGAGCCAACAACTGATTGATGCGAAGGTTGCCGCCGGCTACTACTTTATTGCCATTTTCCTGGAGCACGGTGCGGCAGGACTGGCGAAGGATCCAGAGATGGCGCTGCGCTACTATCGTAAGGCGGCAGATGAAGGGAATCCCCAGGCCCAGGCTTATGTTGGTGAAAAACTGTTTCCGGCCAAAATGGCACCACAAGTGGCCATGCAGATGTTTCAATGTGCCGCTGAACAGGGGGAAGGGAAAGCAGCTAATTCGTTAGGAAATATGCTTGCAATTTACAAAAAATATCCGGAGGCAGTTGAGGTTTTCCAACTGGGCGTTGCAGCAGGAGATTCAACCTCAGCCGGTTTCCTGATGCACGGATTTTCCGGACCTGAACCAACGGACAGGCTGTACTATCTGGCACTGGAGAAAGACCCGGAGCGTGCCCGTCGTTATGAGCAGATAGGCGCTGTGCTGGCGAAATACTCATGGGCCCAGCCTGTCGTCCCGGAAATCAACGATATCGTGCCGCTGCCCCCGGCGCCGCTGCCGGAGTGGGACGGCAAGCTGAAGTGGCTGGAGGAACGGGAGGCCAATATCCCGCCGCCAGTGCCTGATGCAGCGCTTATAGAGAAACTGGCGAAAGCGAAACAGCTGAACCCGGCGACGGGCAGGCCGCTGCCGACGTCACCGGACTTTGAGAAGGACAGCGTGGCGGCCCCGTGAAGGGCTGAACGAACGTGCCATCCGTTTCTTCCGCGAGGGAGACATCATACCGGTGGAGAAGATAAATCTTGTCCGCCTGCGCTCCTGCTCGCTTGGCGAGAAATGGCTGCGGGGAGAGAGGCCGGTGTTCTGGCGACTGACGGGCGAGGCATAAATCTCCTCTTACGGCGAGTTATCGCTGGCATTAATACCTATAAATTTAAGGAAAAATCATATGCGTAAATTTTTAATCGGCTTTTTTATTTTCTTCTCAGGAATAGCAACGGGGCAGTCTAATTTAGAAGATTTTAATCATTCGCCGAAGTGGGTGGATTCGGCTGGGCAAATAAATCCTGACCCGGGGTTGATGAAGTATTTTCAGAATATGAACTTTGTCTGTCATAACGCGTCTGGATTTACACCTAAAGAAAATAAGATTGCTGCAAAGGCGTTCAGTGAACTGGTTCAGTATACTTCTGAGGGAGATCAAATAAAGGGTTTCTGGAACAGTCCTGAACATAAGCAAAAACGTGAAGGACTGCTTGCAACAGCAATAAAAGCCGGAAGCTGGAAGGCCGCATATGTAAATAGTGTCTGGGCAATAAAATATCCGAGTGCGGAGACTCCGATAGAGGTTGCTTCCACCAAACTCCACGAACTCGTTTCTCGGGGCATCCCTATTGCTGCCTATAAATATGCGTCGTATTTGTTTGGTCGCGATTATGAAACAATGTACTACTTGTATGCTGAAGCCATCAAGCGTGGTAGTCCACAGGCCATGTCAGCAGTAGGGGGAACTATTGTTGTCAGGGTTCAGGAACTGCACCCATTAGGTAAGCAGTTACTGGAATGTGCGGTAGGGCAAGGTTATGCAGAGGCTTATGATCATCTTGGCTTGCTTGCCGATATGGAAGGCAGGAGAGTAGATGCCTATCGTTTGTGGGAGAAAGGCATTAACGAAGGATGTGAAGGCTGCATCAAAAAAATGAGTAATCTCGCTAAAGTTCGGCATGGTTATTCTGCGGATGTGCCGATGATGGAGTTGATGCCCGAACTCAAAAGGATTAAAGAATTCAATGAAAATAATTTCTTCTATCAATTGACTGAAATGCCAGATTTCTATCGTCGTCCGCCGGATGAACTGATTTTCCATCTAAACGATTCCGAACTTTTAAGTCTGCTTAAGCTGGAAAAATTTTCTCGCATGTTGTAACTCTGAAACTCAGGAAATGGCTGCGCAAATAATTTCGCTAATGATTGCAGCTATTTATTTTCCTTAAATGCAGCAAGGTAAAATAAAGTTATGAAAGGAATTATCCGTACAGGCGATACGCATACCGGTGGCGGGAAAGTGCTCCGTGGTTCCAGTAATATGAAATTTGGTGGTATCGGCGTGGCGCGGCTGGGCGATCCCGTCAGTTGTCCGATCAAAGGCCATGGTCCGACGGTGATTGCCGAAGGACACCCCACTTTTTGCGATCATGGTATACCGGTTGCGTTCCATGGCCACCGTTGTGCTTGTGGTTGCATATTGCTGTCGAGCCTGCCACAAGCCAGGGTGCGCTAACGATGCCTGTCGATTTAAAACGTATTCCCCCGCCTGCTCAACTGCCTCGAGCACCGGTATGGTGGGTTTGGTTGCTGTTTTTGCTGTGTTGGCTGGCAGCAGGCACCTGCTGGGCCATTATGAGCAATACAGATAAACTCCAAATACACACCGCGGATTTTTGGCAAACGGCGTTGATATTACCGGCATTACTCTGGCTTATTCTGCTGGCGTTGCGTATCGCCTGGTATAAAGGGTTACAGTCAATGGCTGATGGCTGGGATAACGATCGTGAACAGATTTTGAGTCGTGAAATCCAGAGAGGGCGGCGCCACCTGGCAATCCTGGGCGTGAGCTTACACACCGCATTACGTCTCCCGGATGATCGAGATGGTAAGGGGCAGCGAGAGGCGTTACGAAACAATACTCCTGCTTTAAAAACGCAGCCTTCCTGGTGGAGTGACGAAGGTATACGACATAGTCGGCTGATACGTATCGGCGACGAAACGCCCGAACAGTTGGTTAGGCGCATCATGAGCAATACGTTGAATGAGCTGACTTCTGTACTGGCATCTGTTCCTGCAGAGATACCGCTGTCATTAATCATAGAGAGCGACAGCAGTCTGTCCGTCAGCGAGATACAGTCGATCTGGCGTCAGTGTTTGGCGAGCAGTCACATCCGGCAACCGGTGACGTATCTGGAAGGCAAAGGGCTGCAGATGATAGACCACTGGCTGGATCAGCCGATGACTGAGCCATCCCTGATGCTGATTGTGGCACTACAGGTTGCTCCCAAGCAGGTTGAGGGGACGGCAGAAACGGTGGTTAGCCTGTTGCTCGCCAGCCCTCAGTTCGCGGCGGATCTCATGCCACTGGCGCGTCTCCACCGACCAGAGCAGGTGAAGGGGATAAGCCACGAGGCGTTTCATTATGCCTTTGCGCGCGCGTTTGACTGGGCCGCGTTACCCGCGGAGGCCGTGCCTGCCGGTTGGTTGGTGGGTATCAAGATGAACTATCATCAGCCCATCGCAACGGGATTGATCGCGTTGTCGAGCCCGATCAATATCGGTCGTGATTTCTACAACCTGGACAGTAGCCTGGGTTATCCAGGCGTCGCAGCACCCTGGGTCGCGATCGCTGGAGCAATCGTGCGGTGCGGTGACGATAAATCTCAACTCATTGTGAGTGGCGACGGTTTTGCCGACCAACCATTATGGGCCACGGTGATCACCCCATTACCACTATCATCAGAGCTTCACCAGGCCAGGCCCGTTCGCGCTGCCTGAGAGGCGGCAAGCCTCGTGACTACACACTATCTCATCAGACGGTCATATCAGCCCCTTGTGGTGGGTCTGAATCTTTCTCGAATCTTCTTACTGCAGGAAATAAGGATGAATGCAACGGATAGCATATTGCGCTTAGGTAGCCGTTTTGGGGTGCTGATGCTGATAGCTGGCGCAATGTTGTGGGGGATATATCACTATGGCGACAAGATTGGATTGAATACGCTGCAAACGAAACTCTATTTCTGCCTGGGCTTAGGGATCCTTATTCTGCTTTTTCGTTATGGCGGCCGTATTGTGCAGTTCATACTCGGCCGCCATCTGAAGGGGCAGGGGGCGCCATTGACAAGTGGTCAGCATCTGAAGCCGGCTTCCCCGAGTCATCGCGCTGTTATTGAGATGAGGCAGACATTGCGTCGCCAGTATGGTCGCTTTGGGGCTGGCAAAATGACCATTCTGATGCTCACGGGAAGCGTGGCGGATGTTGAACGCCTTGCGCCGGGACTGAGTAGCCAGTACTGGCAGGAGAATGGAGACACATTATTGCTTTGGGGTGGGGAACCCCAGAGCGAGTCGGATAATGACTGGCTTTTTGCTTTGCGTAAACGCTTTCGCCCCCCTGTGAATGGGCTGGTGTGGGTCACTTCTGCGTTTGATCATCTGCCCGCAGCCAATCAGCACGCATCCCCCGCTTTGTTGTCCATGGAGGATATGGATAACATTGCCCATGATCTGGCTGAACGTTTCTCACTGCTAGGGTGGGCTGTACCACTGTACGTCTGGTCGCTGCATCCCCAGGCGGATGACCAAGCCGGGCGCATCGTGCAATCTGTCGGCAGTCTCTTCCCGCCAGACTGTCAGTCGTCGCAGATGCGCCAGTTACTGTCGGCGTTGCCTTCAAGACTGTTAGAGAGTGGAGTACAACAGGTCGCGGGTAACCCGCAGCATCATTTTCTTCTGGGCCTGGCGGACCAACTCACGCGGCAGCCGGAGCGGATTAGTGTTCCCCTGTCGACGTTTCTGGAACCTCATCGTGCGTTACCGTTAGCCGGCGTTGTGTTCAGCCCGTCATCGCCGCAGGCGTCGCACAGCCTGAAGCATCATTGGCGCCACGATAAACGCTGGGACGTGCTACTGGAATCTCTCAGGGCATCCGGCTTAAAAGCACGAAAGATCGGCTTTCCCTGGCGAAGAGCTGTCTCTGCCTCCGCTGCCGCCCTGATGTTACTCTGGGCCGCCTCAATGACAGTCTCTTTTATCGCCAACCGCGAGCTGGTGGCGACCGCACAGCAGCAGGTGCAGCAGGCCTCAGCGGAGAAACAGCCGCTGGCCGTACGCCTGCATGCGCTCTCCGCGTTACAGAAAACGCTTTCTCAACTGGAATACCGCTCGCAGCACGGCGCGCCGTGGTACTTCCGCGCTGGCCTCAGTCAGAACGATGACCTGCTGGCGGCGCTGTTTCCGCGCTACGGAGAGAGGGCGCAGCCGCTGCTGCGCGATGCGGCGGCGCATCATCTGGAAGAGCAGCTCACCGCCTTCGTACAGCTGCCGCCGGACAGCCCGCTGCGTGAGAAGATGACGAAGACCGCTTACGACCAGTTGAAACTGTACCTGATGCTGGCCCGCCCGGAGAGAATGGATGCTGCGTGGTTTGCGGGAGCGTTGATGCGCGAGTGGCCGCAGCGTTCCGGCGTGGCGGACGCCGTCTGGCAGGGTAGCGGCCCTTCGCTGCTGGCATTTTATGCCGCCAGTCTGGTGTCGCATCCGCAGTGGCGTCTGCCTGTCGATGACGGTCTGGTCAGCCAGGTGCGCACACGGTTAATTCGACAGATGGGCCAGCGCAACAGTGAGTCCACGCTTTACCAGAAGATGCTCGCGCAGGTGGCGAATCAGTATGCCGATATGCGCCTGGCGGATATGACTGCGGACACCGATGCTTCGCGTCTGTTCAGCACTGATGAGGTGGTGCCGGGAATGTTTACCCGTCAGGCCTGGGAGCAGGCCGTGCAGCCGGCCATTGAGAAAGTGGTCGCGGAGCGCCGCGATGAAATGGACTGGGTGCTGAGCGACACGAAGCAACCTGCCGCACAGTCGACGTCGCCGGAAGCCTTGCGAGCCCGGCTGGCGGAGCGTTATTTCGCTGATTTCAGCGGCGCCTGGCTGGATTTTCTCAACAGCTTGCGCTGGCAGCGCGCGGCGACCCTCTCTGATGCAATTGACCAGCTGACCCTGATGGCCGATGTGCGCCAGTCGCCGCTGGTGGCGCTGATGAACACCCTGAGCGTGCAGGGGCGAACCGGCCAGACCGGGGAAGCCATCGCCGATTCGCTGGTCAAATCGGCCAGGCAGCTGTTCAACCGTGACAACCCGCCCGCCATCGATCAACGGTCCGGCGCGCGCGGTCCTCTGGATGCCACCTTCGGGCCCGTACTGGCGCTGCTGGACAATCGCGACGGCGGGACGCCCACCAGCCGTCTTAGCCTGCAGACCTTCCTGACCCGCGTCACCCAGGTGCGTCTGCGCCTGCAGCAGGTCACCAACGCCACCGATCCGCAGGCAATGACCCGGTTGCTTGCGCAGACGGTATTCCAGGGCAAGGCCGTGAATTTAACCGAAACGCGCGACTACGGCAGCCTGGTGGCGGCGGGACTGGGCCAGCAGTGGAGTGGTTTTGGGCAGACGCTGTTTGTTCGCCCGATGGAGCAGGCCTGGCAGCAGGTGCTGACCCCGGCGGCGGAAAGTCTCAACGCCCAGTGGCGCAGCGCGGTGGTGGAGGACTGGAATAGCGCTTTTGGCGGTCGCTACCCCTTTAAAAATACCAGCAGTGAAGTCTCTCTGCCGCTGCTGGCAAAATATCTCAATAGCGAGACCGGGCGCATCGCCCGCTTTCTGCAGACCCGGCTGAACGGTGTGCTGCATAAAGAGGGGAGCCGCTGGATGGCGGACAGTATCAATGCTCAGGGACTGACATTTAACCCGGCCTTTCTGCAGGCGATGAATACCCTGAGCCATCTCTCCGACGTCGCGTTCGCCAACGGCGAAGCGGGATTGCATTTTGCGCTTCGCCCCGGCACCGCGGACGGCGTGATGCAGACGGAGCTGGTCATCGACAGTCAGAAACTTGTCTATATGAACCAGATGCCGATCTGGCGGCGGTTCAGCTGGCCCGCCGACACCGAAGCGCCGGGCGCCAGTCTGAGCTGGATCAGTACCCGGGCGGGCACCCGCCAGTATGGCGATTTCCCGGGCGCCTGGGGCTGGGTCCGCCTGCTGGATAAGGCGGTAGTCAGCGCTTATCCCGGAACGAGCAGCAGCTGGAGCCTGAGCTGGAAAGCGCCGGATGGTCTGTTGCTGAACTACACGCTGCGTACCGAGGCGGGGGAAGGACCGCTGGCGCTGCTGTCTCTGCGAAACTTTACGCTACCGGAGACGATATTCAGCGTGCGCGCGCCTGCTGAGCGTGTTCCGCTGACCGACGATATACCCGGCGAAGAGGGATACTGAACCTTCTCCCTCACTGATTGGCGTTGACCTGCAACGCCAGGCCTCCTTCGCTCATGGCCGCCCGACGGCCAACTAATCTGACCGCGCAGCCATGCTGCGTGTCTCCCTGTAGACGAATAATGGAATATTCATAATGGACGATTTAACCCTGCGATATTTTGACGCTGAAATGCGCTACCTGCGCGAGGCGGCAAAAGCGTTCGCGCAGGCTCACCCCGATCGGGCGGCGATGCTGGATCTCGATAAAGCCGGTACGCCGGACCCTTACGTTGAGCGCCTGTTTGAAGGCTTTGCCTTTTCCGTAGGTCGCTTGCGCGAAAAAATTGATGATGATCTGCCGGAGCTGACCGAGGGGCTGGTCAGCATGCTGTGGCCGCACTATTTGCGCACCATTCCATCGCTATCGATCGTGGCGCTGACCCCAACGCTGCCGGCGATGAAGATGGCGGAAACGGTGCCCGTCGGGTTTGAGATTAGCTCCCGCCCACTGGGGCCGAAAAATACCGTGTGCCGGTACCGAACCACCCGCGATCTGACGCTTAATCCGCTGGCGATAGAGGAGGCGGTGATGACGGCGGAGCCGGACGGACGTTCGGCTCTGCGACTACGATTCGCCTGTAGCGAGCTGGCTGATTGGTCGCAGACCGATCTCCGCCGCCTGTCGCTGTACCTGGGAGAAGACGCCGTTACCGGCAGCGCCCTCCATCTGTGGCTGACCCGACGCCAGGCCGCGCTGTACCTGCGCCTGCCGGGTCAGACAGAGCGGATAAGCCTCGACGGCTATTTTTCCCCGGGGGGATTCAGCGAGGAGGATCGTTTATGGCCGAAGGGGGAGAGCGCTTTCAGCGGCTATCAGTTGCTGCTCGAGTATTTCACCTTTCGCGAAAAATTTATGTTCGTGCAGCTAAATGGCCTGGAAAACATCACCCTGCCGGCGGGGATATCGCATTTCACGCTTGAGGTGGTGTTCAGCGAGGTCTGGCAAAGCGATTTACCCGTCAGCGCAAGCAGCCTGCGCCTGCACTGTGTGCCGGTGATTAACCTGTTTACCCTCGAGGCCGATCCGTTGACCATCTGCGGGCTGGAGAGCGAATACCTCCTGCGTCCGAAGCGCCTGCAGGACGGGCATACCGAAATCTATTCTGTCGACAGCGTGACCGGCTCCGGGCGCACCGGGGAGGCGCGCTATGTGCCTTTCACCCGCTTTCGTCACCAGGGGGGAATGATGCGTCGCCATGCGCCGGAGCGCTACTACCACACCCGCGTCAAACGGGGCGTCACCGGCATGCACGATACCTGGCTTATCCTCGGCGGACAGCAATGGGAGGCCGACCGGGCGCTGGCGCGGGAAACGGTCTCCTTGCGCATCACCGGCACTAACGGCCAGCTGCCGCGCCGGGCGCTACAGAGCACGCTGCTGGATCGCTGTGAGTCGATATCAGACACGCCGCTTACCGTCCGCAATCTCTGTAAGCCCACATTGCCAGTATATCCCCCGGCGGAAGACCGCTACCACTGGCGGGTCATGAGCCATCTGGGCACCCGTTTTCTCAATATGATGAGCAGCGCCGAGGTACTGCGCGGTACGCTGTCGCTCTACAACTGGCGGGAGGATGAGCTCAATAACCGTCGTCTGGACGCTATTCTGGCGGTCAGCCATCACCGAATTCAGCGTTTCGAACAGGGATTCCTGCTGCGCGGGCTGGATATCGAAGTGACGCTCGACGGTAGCGGATTTACCGGTGCGGGCGATGTCCACCTGTTTGGCGACATGCTCAACCGCTTTTTCGCGCTGTATGCCGATATGAATCAGTTCAACCAGCTAACGCTCATTGTTCAACCTGAAGGGAAATGTATCCGGTGGAAAGAGAATCACAGTCTGCGCCTGCCCGGCTGATGGCGCAGCTCCGGCCTCAGTTGCCGTACATGAATTTTTACCGCTTCTGCCAGTTGCTGGAGGAGATCCAGCCGAAGGCGCCGATCATCGGCAGCGGCTGGCTATTAGGTGATGAACCCATACGCTTTCGCCCGCATCCGGGGATGGGTTTCCCGGCTGGCGAAATCCGTGGAATGGACGATCCTGAACCGTCCCGGCTGCCGACGGTGCGCGTTGCTTTTATGGGACTCTACGGCGTGGAATCCCCGCTGCCGACCCACTATAGCGATGACATTGCGCAACGGCGGGAAGGCGTCGAGGCGACCGAGGATTTTCTCGATATCTTTAACCATCGGCTGATCGCCCAGTATTACCGTATCTGGCGCAAATATTCCTACCCGGCAACCTTTCGGGCGGGTGGCACGGACAACACCTCGCAGTATCTGCTGGGCCTGGCGGGGCTGGGCATACCGGGATGTGCCGCCGTTGCCGCAGCGCCGCTGTCGCGATTTCTGGCGCTGCTGCCGGTGATGATGCTGCCGGGGAGATCCGGGGAAGGCATGGAGGCGCTGGTGGCGCTCCTGGCCCCGGGGACCCGGGCGACGGTGTACCACCACGATCCCTCCCGGATCCCCTTGTCGCAGCCGTTAACGATGAGCATCCGCCAGCCGGTTAGCCTGCAACACAGGCCAGTGATGGGAACTCACGCCACGGATGTGAACGGTCAGGTGTTGCTGCAGCTGGCGACGGAGAATCCTGATGAGGTTCGCGGCTGGCTGCCCGGCGGCGAACTGTTCAGCGACCTGATGGCGCTCCTGCACGTCTGGCTCGGATCTCATCTCGACGTGCGGCTGCAGCTTTGCGTCGCCCGCCATTTACTGCCGGATGCGCAACTTTGCTGCCAGCAGGCGCATGCCGTCCAGCTTGGCCGTACCGCTGTGCTGCGTCCGCTGGATGCGCAGAAACAGGCTGACGACAGGATCACGATTTATCTGGGGCGCTATCAGCGCGTCCGGGAAAATATCCACCGCAGGGAGAGCGATGAAGATGGCGATTACCGCAGTTAAACCCTACGCCAGGTTGCTGGCATTCCTTATGGTTACCGTCTTAACCGGCTGCGGCCTGACGCAGACCGTGAAAGACGGCGCCGTTTCCGTGACCCAGTCCATTTTTTACCCCCAGGTGAAAACGCTTCATCTGGATCTTCGCGCCCGGGAAGGGGTGAATAACAACGCCAAAGGCGCCTCCCTGGCGACGGTAGTGCGTATTTACCAGCTTAAGGACCGGCAGGCGTTCGACAATACTGACTACCCGTCGCTGTTTGCTGGCGATGGCCAGGCGCTGCAGGCGGACCGGGTGGCGGAAAAAGATGTTCGCCTGCGTCCGGGCGAATCGGTGACCGTCGATATGCCTATGGAAACCCGCGCGCAGTTTGTGGCGGTGGCGGCCATGTTTATCGATCCAGACCTGACGCAAAACAGCTGGCGGCTGGTACTCACCCGGGACGATCTTGACCCGGCGAGGCCGCGCATTATCGAAGCCAGCCAAAATCAACTGACGCTGCACCCGCTTAAGGAGAAGTGAAAATGCCTCGTCCCTCCCTGTATGACATCCTGTACGGCAATTTCGCCGGCGGGCTTGACCTGAATACTGTCAGCGAAACGGATCAGGTCATCCTGTCGGTGCTCGATAACATGCAGCGCATCCTTAACTGTCGGGCCGGAACGCTGGCGCATCTGCCGGATTATGGCCTGCCGGATATGACCGCTATCCTCCAGGGGATGCCGGCGTCGGCGCATCAGCTGATGAGCACGTTATCGGCGGTGTTGCTGAAATACGAACCGCGCCTGCAGCGGATTGCGGTGGTGATGCTCGATCAGCATGCGCCCGGCGAACTGCGCTATGCCATTGATGCGGAGCTGAAGGATATTGGCCTGGTGCGTTACGGCACAGAGTTTATGCCCGAGGGCAGGGTGTTGATCCGCCACCTCAAACGCCAGCAGTATCTTGACGCCCGCTCCGCCCTCTAATCTCTCGCTGAAAGACATCATGATGACAACACACGACGAACGCCACTATAAAACCGGTGGCGACCCGCGCACGCTGGCTGATTTTATTGCCCTGCGTGCGGAAATGAACAAGCTCAGCCACCCGGCGCGGCCGGATATTAACTGGCCGTATGCCGAGCAGCTTGCCCGCTCGCTGCTGGAGCATCACGGCGCGGATCTGCAGACTGTCGCCTGGTATACGCTGGCCCGCGCCAGGCTGGGCGGGCTGGCAGGGATCCACGAGGGGCTGTCGCTAATGGAGTCGCTGCTGGCCCACCAGGGGAAAAACCTGTGGCCGCAGGCGCTCCCGGCCCGGACAGAGATCTTCCGCACCCTGAGCAAGCGGCTGCGGCAGGAGATCCGCACTCTGAGTCTCGCCCCGGCGGATCTCGAATCGCTTGGGCAGGCTGAACGTTCGCTGCAAAGCTTCGACGCAGTGCTCCAGCGCCTTAAGATCGCGCCTGAAAACCCGCTGAGCGACCTGCGGGCGCTGCTGCACAGCACGGTAAGCCGCTTCGAGCATCTCGACCCTGCGCCAGCGCTCCCCACCGCGCCGCCGGTGGCGGTGTCTGACGCGGAACTTCCCGGCGCTCTGGTCAGCGAAGAGGATGCGGCGAAGGTTGAACCCGTGCCAGAACTAAAACGTAAGCCAAAGGCTGAGCCGCTTGCGCCGCCTTTACCTGCAAAGCGGCCCGCGCCAGTGGTGGCGTCTTCTCCGGCAACCGCGCCGCGCTGGAAGCCGTTTGTCGCCGGGATGGTCACCATGCTGGCGGTGACGGGCATCGCCGTCGGTGGATGGCTGGCGTTGCGTCAGTCCGATTTACCGCCCATTTTGGTGACCCAAAATGTGATACCGGGCCTGCCGGGGGCATCTCCCCTGATGCCGGTGGATCTGCCTCAGACGCAGCGCCAGCTTAGCGAGCTCGCCCGCCTGGCGCCGGACTGGGCGGTAAGCTACGGCGACCAGCTGGTCCGGCAGGCCCTGAGTCGCTGGCCGGATCAAGCACAACCGCTGGCGCAGCAGTGGCGGCAGCAGTTGAGCGCTGCCGCATTGCCCGCGGAAAACCTCACCGGCTGGTCCGAGGGAATGCAGCAGCTGCAGCGGCTCGCCGGCCAGCTCAATGCCCTCGACGAGCAGAAGGGGAGATACATCACGGTGAGCGAACTGAAAACCGCAGTGTTTGCCATCATGCAGTCGTTTAACCGCGCCGTTCCGCTGGAGGAGGAGCTACGCCAGCTGGCCGTGCTTCCCGTTGAGCAACCCTGGCCTGCCGCCCGGGGAAGCCTCGCGGAGCTGCATCTGCAACAACTGATCGTGGAGTATGCCCTGCTGAAGCGAAAGCAGTCGCCGCCCGCTGAGATCCCCCTACCGGTAAGCCCTCGGTGAGTGAGGCGGTGAAATAAAGTGTGCGCATGGCAACATTTTCTTTACATCATGATTGCAAGAACCGAACGCCCTTCGTAGTCTGAAAATGATTTAAATATACCGTTTGTGTTTGTATTGAAAATTTTATTTCAACCGCTGAGAGCATGCTATGAAGCACTGTAAAATCATCCTGTTAGTGGGGTTACTGGCCTGTTCCGCCTCGGCTTTGGCGGAGAAGATCGGCGTCTCAATGGCCTACTTCGATCAAAACTTTCTCACCATTATCCGCCAGTCCATTGAGAAAGAAGCTCAAGCCCGCCACGTCGACGTGCAGTTTGAAGACGCCCGCGGCGATACCGGACGTCAGGCCGATCAGGTGCAGAGCTTTATCGCCTCCGGCGTGGACGCGATCATCGTCGACCCGGTGGACTCCGCCAGCACCCCGCAGCTGACGAAGATGGCACAGCAGGCCAAAATGCCGCTGGTGTATGTGAACCGGACGCCGGGGGATAAAACGTTACCGCCTGGCGTGGTGTTTGTCGGTTCGGACGAGCGGGAGTCCGGCACATTGCAGATGGAGGCGCTGGCGAAGCTGGCGAACTACAAAGGCAATGTCGCCATCATGATCGGCAATCTCACTGACGCCGGCGCGCTGCAGCGCACCAAAGACGTCGAGCAGGTGGTGGCCAAATATCCGGCAATGAAAGTGGTGCAGAAACAGCCAGCCAACTATTCCCGCAGCGAGGGAATGGATCTGATGCAGAACTGGACAGGCAACGGGGAAGCGATTGATATTGTGGCGGCGAACAACGATGAGATGGCGATTGGCGCGGCGATGGCGCTGGAGAAGAGCCAGAAGAAGCTGTTGATCGGGGGGATCGACGCCACGCCGGACGGGCTGAAAGCCCTGGCCAGCGATAAGATCCAGGTGACGGTCTTCCAGGACGCCGTCGGTCAGGGCAAAACGGCCTTAGCGGTAGCGCTGAAGCTGATTAAAGGAGAAAAGGTCGAGTCTCATGTCTGGATCCCGTTTGAGTTAGTGACCAAAGAAAACATGCAGACCTATGTGGAAAAAAGTCATTAACGGCAAGGCGCACGTGAACGAACTTTGCTGATAAAACCGGGCTGATAATGTGACGCCCGGGCAACGAAACCGGAGGAAAAGACATGGCAACGGCAAGAAGCGGCTATACGCTGCAGGTGATAAAGGCAGGGCAGCAGGGACATGTTGAAATGAGGTGGGGGCATCTCGCAGACGTTGATACGCGCGCGGCGGCGGCGGCCATCGTGCAGCAAATCGGGCGACCATCGTCCGCAGCGGGACAGCAGGAGATCAGTCTGTCACTGACCAATGCCGCCAGCGGCATCTCGGTCGAGCTTCATCACCCGGCCTCAGGGGAAAGCGCCACCCCGGCTTTCATCGAGGGCGAGTTAAAGAAAATTGTGCAGATCGTTGATGGCTATGAGGCGGCTGAAGAGACCCATATTGTGGAGTAGCGTGTCGTCCGGGTAAAAAAAATCCACGCCGCTGCGTGGATTTTTTATGGCGCGATGGTGGCGAAAATGCCAGCCAGCGGGATCAGACGTTGAACAGGAAGTTCATCACATCGCCATCTTTCACGATGTAGTCTTTGCCTTCTGCACGCATTTTACCGGCTTCTTTTGCACCCTGTTCGCCTTTGTAGGTAATAAAGTCTTCATAGGCGATGGTCTGCGCGCGGATAAAACCTTTTTCGAAGTCGGTGTGGATCTTACCGGCTGCCTGCGGCGCGGTCGCTCCGACCGGGATGGTCCATGCGCGAACTTCCTTCACGCCTGCGGTGAAGTAGGTCTGCAGATTCAGCAGCTCGTAACCGGCGCGGATCACGCGGTTGAGGCCTGGCTCTTCGAGACCCAGCTCGGCCATAAACTCGTCGCGGTCAGCGTCGTCCAGCTCGGCAATATCGGACTCAACGGCGGCGCAAACGGCGACGACCACAGAACCTTCGGCGGCGGCAATTTCACGGACTTTATCGAGATAAGGGTTATTCTCAAAGCCGTCTTCATTGACGTTGGCGATATACATGGTCGGCTTCAGCGTCAGGAAGCTGAGGTATTTAATCGCTGCTTTGTCTTCGTCGGTCAGGTTTTTCAGTGAACGCAGCATGCCGGCATTTTCCAGCTGCGGCAGGCATTTTTCCAGCGCCGCCAGCTCAGCTTTAGCGTCTTTATCGCCGCCTTTAGCTTTCTTCTGCACACGGTGGATAGCGCGCTCGCAGGTGTCCAGATCGGAAAGTGCCAGCTCGGTGTTGATAACGTCGATGTCGTCAGCCGGATCCACTTTGTTGTTAACGTGGATAATGTTGTCATTTTCAAAGCAGCGAACCACGTGGCCGATGGCTTCGGTTTCACGGATGTTGGTCAGAAACTGGTTGCCGAGACCTTCACCTTTGGACGCGCCTTTCACCAGGCCCGCGATATCAACGAATTCCATCGTCGTCGGCAGGATGCGCTGCGGTTTGACGATTTCAGCCAGCTTGTCCAGACGAGGATCGGGCATCGGTACGACACCGGTGTTCGGCTCAATGGTACAGAAGGGGAAGTTGGCCGCTTCAATACCCGCTTTGGTGAGCGCATTGAACAGGGTGGATTTGCCGACGTTGGGCAAACCGACGATACCGCATTTGAATCCCATGATTTAAATCACCTTAATCTTTGGATAATCAATCTGTTATAAGCAACAGATTGCAGAAAATTGAATAGCTTTGCCTATTATACACGGTGCGCGGCAAAAATGCCGCACGACAACGGCTTATTGCGCCTTAAAGGCATGTAAGCGGTTGGTGGCTTTGGTCAGCCCGTCCTTTAACCAGATTTCGGTGCAGCGCGCCGCTTCGTCGACAGCATCATCAATCAGTTTCTGCTCGCTGGCCGGCGGTTTGCCGAGTACAAAGCCGACAACCTTGTTTTTGTCACCCGGATGGCCGATCCCGACGCGTAAGCGGTGAAAGTTCGGGTTATTGCCGAGCTTACTGATGATGTCCTTTAGGCCGTTGTGGCCGCCATGGCCACCGCCAAGCTTGAATTTCGCCACCCCGGGCGGCAAATCCAGCTCATCATGGGCGACCAGAATTTCATCCGGGTTAATGCGATAAAAGGTCGCCATTGCAGCCACTGCTTTACCGCTGAGGTTCATAAACGTCGTAGGAACCAGCAGGCGAACGTCTTCGCCCGCCAGATTGATGCGCGAGGTGTAGCCGAAGAACTTGCTCTCTTCGCGCAGCGGCGCACGATGGCGATCCGCCAGTAAATCGACATACCAGGCGCCAGCGTTGTGCCGGGTGGCGGCATATTCCGCACCGGGGTTGGCCAGGCCGACAATCAGTTTAATGGTCACGTTTTCTTTCCTGCATGGGGCATTCTCTGCCGCGTAGTGTACTGTCTGCGGGCGCGCTTGACAAAGTTCTGCCCACGAGACAATACCAGCATTGATGATTACCCACCTGAATCATTAGAATTTGATATTGTTCAGAGGCTTATTTGTAAATATTTGTCTAATCGGTGTTCACTAATGTGATCGTGGGCGCACTCCAGGGCAGGGACCCTGTCTATACTACACCTATAAGATTTGGGGATATTCCCTGGCAACCCAAAGTCCGGAGGTGACACATGAAACGCAAAAACGCTTCGTTACTCGGTAACGTACTCATGGGGTTAGGGTTGGTGGTGATGGTTGTGGGGGTAGGTTACTCCATTCTGAACCAGCTTCCGCAGCTTAACCTGCCGCAATTCTTTGCACATGGCGCAATCTTAAGCATCTTCGTTGGCGCCGTGCTCTGGCTGGCCGGTGCCCGTATTGGCGGCCACGAGCAGGTCAGCGACCGCTACTGGTGGGTGCGCCACTATGATAAACGCTGCCGTCGTAATCAGCATCGCCACAGCTAACCGTAGCATGATTTCCCGCATCGGCCCCTGAAGGCCGATGCGTTTTCCTGTGACTCTCGTTATTTCCTCCTCTTTTCCCCATCACCATACGACCCCATTCCGTCCTGACCTCCGTGCTGCTAAGGTTGCCACCAAAATGAATAGCTAATGAGGTTTTCGCTTGACCCTGACGTTACGTCAGGCAGCAGAGTAGCGGACCTGGCCACAGAGAGGAGCAGTCATGTTAATTCAGGTGGGAGAGCTGGCGAAGCGCGCCGGAATGACGGTGCGTACGCTGCATCATTATGAACAGACGGGGCTGTTAACGCCTTCGGCCAGAAGCGAGGCGGGCTATCGGCTCTATAACCTGTCCGCGGTTCAGCGCCTGCATATGATAAAGGCGCTGGCGCAGGCCGGGCTGACGCTCGCCACCATCAAGGACTATCTCGATCGGCAAACGCTGTCGCTACCCGAGCTGCTGACGCAGCAGATAGAGACGCTCAACGCCCAATTGCGCGATGTCGGCAGGCTGCGCGACCGGCTGTTGGTGCTGCGCGAGGCGCTGGCGGGCGGCAATGAACCCGATCTGGAGTCCTGGCTACAGACGCTGGAGTTAATGAAAATGTACGATCGTTGGTTTAGTCAACAGGAGTTAGCCGCGCTGCCGTTTGCGGCACAGGATGAACAGCGCGCGCAGGCGTGGCGCGAGCTAACAGAGGAGGTGCAGACGCTGATGGCGAGCGGCTGCCCGACGGACAGTCCGCAGGCGATGAGTCTGGCGACGCGCTGGATGGAGCGCCTGGAGCAGGATACGGCAGGGCGCCCGGAGTTTCTGACCCGCCTGAACGAGATGCATGCCGCCGAGCCGCAAATGGTTGAACAGACCGGCGTCACCCCGGCCATCATCGCCTTTATCACCGAGGCCTTTGCCGAAAGCAAACTGGCCATCTGGGCGCGTTACCTCGACGACGAGGAGATGGCGTTCACCCGCCGGCACTATTTCGACCGGCTACAGGAGTGGCCTGCGCTGGTGGCGAAGCTGCATCAGGCGTGCCGGGAGGGCGTAGCGCCGGACTCAGCGTCGGGTCAGGCGCTGGCCCGGGCGTGGCTTGAACTGTTTCAGTCCTATGCCGGTACCCGGCCGCAGACGTTGCAGAAGTTTCGTCGGGCAATGGAGCAGGAGCCGCATTTGATGAAGGGCACCTGGATGACGCCGGCGGTGCTGAGCTGGCTGCAGCAGGCGACCGGAGCCTTGATGCGGCAGGCGCAGGGGCCTGCCGCCGGGTGATCACAGGTCAGCCAGCGCGGCCTGACGATCGGGGTAGAAGCTCAGGCGTCCGGGCAGCGGCTTGACGCCGGCGCGCGCTAACGTGCGCAGCGGCTGAAACTCGAGGTTAGATACGCGCAATTCACAGCCTTCCGGCAGCTTGTTCACAAAGCGCTGGAAGGCATCCAGACCACCGGCGTCGAGAACCGGCACCGCGTCCCATTTCAGCACCACGATGCGCTTGCCGGCGATCCGGGTCTCCAGGTCGTTGAACAAGCCTTCGGCGGCGGCAAAGAACAGCGGCCCAATCACCCGCAGCACCAGCACATCGTCTGGCACCTCGACGTTGACCGGCGCCAGATGGGTCATGCGCGCGATACGGCGCATAAACAACAGCGAGGCCAGCACGATCCCGACGCTGATGGCAATCACCATATCAAACAGCACCGTCAGCGACATGCACATCAGCATCACCACGATGTCGTCTTTCGGTGCGTGGCGCAGCAGGTTGATCACTTTATGCGCCTCGCTCATATTCCATGCCACCATCAGCAGCAGGGCGGCCATCGCCGACAGCGGCAGCCAGGAGAGCAGCGGGGCGAGGATCAGCAGCGCCAGGATCACCAGCAGGGCGTGGATCACGGCGGCCACCGGCGATGTGGCGCCGGCGCGGACGTTCGCCGCCGAGCGGGCAATCGCCGCGGTGGCAGTGATCCCGCCGAAGAACGGCGCAACGATGTTGCCCAGCCCCTGGCCAATCAGCTCGCTATTGGCTTTATGCTTGGTACCGGTCATGCCATCAAGCACCACCGCGCACAGCAGAGACTCAATGGCGCCGAGCATCGCCATGGAGAAGGCGGCAGGCAGCAACGCCTGCAGCGAGGCCCAGCTCAGGGTAAAGTTTGAACCCGGCATATCCCAGGGGAGTACCAGCTGCGGCAGCAGCTGTGGAATGCCGTTGCCCTGAGTGCCGTCTGCCAGCTGATAGTGGAACTGCGAGCCAATTGTGGCGACATCGCCGCCGAGCAAATTAACCACCAGCATCACCGCGCAGCCGGCCAGCAGCGCCGGAAGGTGGCCCGGCAGGCGAATACCCAGCCGCGGCCAGAGGATCAGAGTGCCGAGAGTGACGACGCCGATGGCGGCATCGCCGGGGTTAATCGTTGGCAGGGCCATCGCCAGCGCCGCCACTTTCTGCAGGTAATGCTCCGGCACATGGGGCATCTGCAGGCCGAGGAAGTCTTTAATCTGCATGGTACCGATGGTGATACCGATCCCGGAGGTGAAACCGAGAGTCACCGACAGCGGGATATATTCGATCAGACGACCAAAGCGCGCCAGGCCAAAGAGGATTAAAAAGATCCCCGACATCAGCGTCGCCACCAGTAGCCCCGCCAGACCAAACTGCTGGGAAACCGGATAGAGGATCACCACAAAGGCGGCGGTCGGGCCGGAAACGCTAAAGCGCGACCCGCCGGTTAAGGCGATCACAATCCCTGCCACCGCTGAGGTATAGAGGCCGTACTGCGGCGGCACACCGCTGCCAATCGCCAGCGCCATCGCCAGCGGAATCGCAATGATCCCGACGGTGATCCCGGCGATCAGATCGCGGGTAAAGCGGGCGGTGGTGTACTTTTCTTTCCAACAAGCGTCGATGAGGGCGCGGAAAGGCATCACATGTGAGGAAAATAATCTGTTCACAATAATGTTTCATCCATGAGCGCATCATCTGTCAACTAAATGGCAGGTGAAGGAGGCATTGGTCATTTCCACGTCATCCTTCGGGATGCCTCTGTGTTGGCTGCGTTCATTTACCCCGGTCACGTACTGCCTGTACGCTCCCGGGGATTCATTCACTTGCCGCCTTGACGCATGCCGAATGATTTTGTGGAAGAATTAAAAATTCAGAGACAAAAAAACCCGCCGCAGCGGGTTTTTATGCTCGGCTCGATTAATGTTCGAACATAGCAGAGATAGATTCTTCATTGCTGATACGGCGAATAGCTTCAGCCAGCATACCGGAGAGCGTCAGAGTACGCACTTTATCCAGCGCTTTAATTTCGGGTGCCAGCGGAATGGTATCGCAAACGACAAATTCATCAATCACAGAGTTTTTGATGTTCTGGATAGCGTTACCGGAGAAGATCGGGTGCGTGGCGTAAGCGAATACGCGTTTCGCGCCACGCTCTTTCAGCGCTTCTGCCGCTTTACACAGGGTGCCGCCGGTGTCGATCATATCGTCGACCATCACGCAGTCACGACCAGCCACGTCGCCGATGATATGCATCACCTGGGAGACGTTGGCGCGCGGACGGCGCTTGTCGATGATAGCCATATCGGTATCATTCAGTAGTTTAGCGATAGCGCGGGCACGCACGACGCCGCCGATGTCCGGAGAAACCACAATCGGGTTGTCCAGGTTCAGCTGCAGCATATCTTCCAGCAGGATTGGGCTGCCGAACACGTTATCAACTGGCACATCGAAGAAGCCCTGGATCTGTTCTGCGTGCAGGTCAACGGTCAGCACGCGGTCAACGCCGACGCTGGACAGGAAATCTGCCACCACTTTCGCGGTGATTGGCACACGAGCAGAACGAACACGACGGTCCTGGCGAGCATAACCGAAGTAAGGGATAACGGCGGTGATACGACCTGCCGAAGCACGACGCAGAGCATCAACCATAACAACCAGTTCCATCAGGTTGTCATTGGTGGGAGCACAAGTGGACTGGATGATGAAAATATCACCACCGCGTACGTTTTCATTGATTTGTACGCTGACTTCGCCGTCGCTAAAACGACCTACAGCGGCGTCGCCAAGAGAAGTGTACAGGCGGTTGGCAATACGTTGTGCTAGTTCCGGGGTGGCGTTACCAGCAAAAAGCTTCATATCAGGCACGAGAAGAACCTCAGGCATGCGTCCAGTGGTGGATGAGTGGGCCAATAATGTGCGGGCTGGCGCCATTCGATCCAGTCGGTGTATTTAAAGAGCACGATGCAACGTCTGGAACAGGGTGACGTTGTCACCGTAACTCAATTTCCCCGGTTGACTCGTCATCGTTGCGCCATCACGGCGCAGGATTCAGAGCAGGGCCTGCTTGAGCGGCGAAAGGTTAACTCCGCGCGCCACAAAGCCGTTTAGCCATGCCGGGGCAGTGTCCAGCACCTGACGGGCAGCGGATTCGGTGTTAAATTCAGCAAACACACAGGCCCCTGTGCCGGTCAGGCGTGACGGCGCATATTCTAACAGCCAGGAAAGCGCTGCATCAACCTCGCGAAAACGTTTTCTTGCGATAAGCTCGCAATCGTTGCTGAATTCACAATTTAATAACGTATTAATTGACCGGCGCGGGGTATTTCGTGGTAGCTCCGGATCGCGAAAAATGACTGGCGTCGGAATACTGACCCCCGGGTGCGCCACCAGGTACCATTTTTCCTCGGGCTCCACCGGCGTCAGAATTTCGCCGACCCCTTCGGCAAAGGCGGCATGACCGCGCACGAAGACCGGCACATCGGCCCCCAGCTGAAGGCCCAGGGTCGCCAGCTCCTCTTCCGAGAGACCGCAGCCCCAGAGATGGTTGAGCGCCACCAGCACGGTGGCGGCATTGGATGAGCCGCCGCCCAGGCCGCCGCCCATCGGCAGGCGCTTGTCGACACTGATATCGGCGCCGCTACCCGCCGGCAGGCGGTCGCTTTCGCTGGCGGCACGCATCAGCAGACGCGCGGCGCGAACGATCAGGTTCTCCTCGTCCGGCACGCCGGCCACCGGCGTCAGCAGGCGCAGTTGACCGTCAGTTCGCGGTTCGATGGTCAAGGTGTCGCCATAGTCGATAAACTGAAACAGCGTCTGCAGGGTATGGTAACCATCGGCCCGCTGGCCGGTGATATATAAAAACAGATTCAGTTTTGCAGGAGAGGGCCAGCGGCTCATCATTTCACGATCCAGTTATCCATCTTCAGCTTGATGCGCTGAGCGCCATTGTTCAGCTCGACATTAGACGGCAGGGCTGGCTGGGTATCGCTGGTGTAGCCGCCGTAGGTGACGTGCCAGGTTTTGCCATTTTGCGTGTAGTTAAGTTCACGCAGACGGTACTGATCGTCCAGCGAATAGTCGGTGGCGTCGCCCGGCAGGCCGATGATCCACTGGCGCAGGCTGTTCAGCGGGATCGGCATCCCGGTCAGGCGGCCGATCATCTCTTCGGCATCGGAGGCGGTGTAGGTCTGGCCTTTGTTATCGATCAGCTGCACGCTGCCTGGCTGCGCGGTCAGCGACAGCTCGGTGCTGCCCAGCGGGTTGGTCAGCAGCAGGCGATAGCGGTCCTGGCCGGTCTGTTGCCAGAAGAAGCGAGCATAGACTTTTTGCTCATCGGAAAGATAGGCAAACGCCCCGCGAGTCTGGAACTGGTTGAGGCTGCGAACAGCCTGCTGGTGCTGACGCCACTGCGGCGAATCCGGGCTTTTGCCAGGCCCTTGCGGCGTATGAAGAGAACAGGCGGTGAGGACGAGGCTGGCCAGCGGCAGCAAGCGGAACAGTCGATTCATAATGATGACAAATCCTTGATGTCTACAGGGAAAAACGGCGGCAGGGGAATAGCGGGCCGATTTGTGTAGCAGGTTACATTTATAACCCTTAATGCTAGCGTCGCCGGGCGATAGCGTCTACGTTCAAGTTGTCTGAAATCAAAAAATTAACGTTAATGGCGGTCTTGCTTTGGCTATTACTCCAAAAGGGGAGCCTCTCTTTTATTGATTACGCGCATCCTGTATGATGCACTCAGACTAACCTTAGCAACGCTGGTACTACTCCCTCACAATGACCCTTTTAGCTCTTGGCATCAATCACAAAACAGCGCCGGTCGACCTGCGAGAACGCGTGACGTTTTCGCCGGAAACGCTCGATCAGGCGCTGGAGAGCTTGCTGGCTCAGCCGATGGTGCAGGGGGGGGTAGTGCTGTCGACCTGCAACCGCACGGAACTCTATCTCAGCGTCGAAGAGCAGGACAATCTGCAGGAAGCGCTGATCCGCTGGCTGTGCAACTATCACGGCCTCAACGAAGAAGACCTGCGTAAGAGCCTCTACTGGCACCAGGATAATGACGCCGTCAGCCATCTGATGCGCGTCGCCAGCGGCCTCGATTCGCTGGTGCTGGGCGAGCCGCAGATCCTCGGCCAGGTGAAAAAAGCGTTTGCTGATTCCAGCCGCGGTCATCTGAACGTCAGCGAACTGGAGCGGATGTTCCAGAAGTCGTTCTCGGTGGCAAAGCGTGTGCGTACCGAAACCGATATCGGCGCCAGCGCCGTTTCCGTCGCGTTCGCCGCCTGTACCCTGGCGCGGCAAATCTTTGAATCGCTCTCCAGCGTCACCGTGTTACTGGTCGGCGCCGGTGAAACCATCGAACTGGTGGCGCGCCATCTTCGCGAACATCACGTGCGCAAAATGGTGATTGCCAACCGCACCCGCGAACGCGCCCAGGCGCTGGCGGACGAAGTGGGCGCCGAGGTGATTGCCCTCAGCGATATCGACGAACGGCTGAAAGAGGCCGACATTATTATCAGCTCCACCGCCAGCCCGCTGCCGATCATCGGCAAAGGCATGGTGGAGCGCGCGCTTAAGGCGCGGCGTAACCAGCCGATGCTGCTGGTGGATATCGCCGTTCCGCGCGATGTCGAACCAGAGGTCGGCAAACTGGCCAACGCCTACCTGTACAGCGTCGACGATCTGCAAAACATCATTCAGCATAACCTGGCGCAGCGTAAAGCCGCGGCGGTGCAGGCGGAATCGATCGTCGAGCAGGAGACCAGCGAATTTATGGCCTGGCTGCGCGCGCAGAGCGCCAGCGAGACGATTCGCGAATACCGCTCTCAGTCTGAGCAGGTCCGTGAGGAGCTGACCGCGAAGGCGCTGGCCGCGCTGGAGCAGGGCGGTGATGCCCAGGAAATTATGCAGGATCTGGCCCGCAAGCTGACCAACCGCCTGATCCACGCGCCAACCAAATCTCTTCAGCAGGCCGCCCGTGACGGGGACGACGAACGCCTGCATATTCTGCGCAACAGCCTCGGGCTGGAATAGCGCACCTTTCTCTTATTTTCAGGACAGGGTGAATTCACGCCTATGAAGTCTTCTATTGTTGCCAAACTGGAAGCGTTGTACGAGCGCCATGAAGAAGTGCAGGCGCTGCTCGGCGATGCCGCGACGATTGCCGATCAGGATAAATTCCGCGCGCTGTCGCGGGAATATGCTCAACTGAGCGATGTGGCGCGCTGCTATACCGACTGGCGTCAGGTGCAGGAGGATATCGAAACTGCGCAGATGATGCTCGACGATCCGGAGATGCGCGAAATGGCGCAGGAAGAGCTGCGTGACGCCAAAGAAAAAGGCGACCAGCTGGAGCAACAGCTGCAGGTGCTGCTGTTGCCGAAAGATCCCGATGACGAGCGTAACGCTTTCGTGGAAGTGCGCGCCGGAACCGGCGGTGACGAAGCGGCGCTGTTTGCCGGCGATCTGTTCCGCATGTACAGCCGCTATGCGGAATCGCGTCGCTGGCAGGTGGAGATCCTCAGCGCCAACGAAGGTGAACACGGCGGATTCAAAGAGGTGATTGCCAAATTCAGCGGCGACGGCGTTTACGGTCGGCTGAAATTTGAATCCGGCGGCCATCGCGTGCAGCGTGTGCCGGCCACCGAATCGCAGGGGCGTATTCATACCTCCGCCTGCACCGTGGCGGTGATGCCGGAGCTGCCGGAAGCCGAAATGCCGGACATTAACCCGGCGGATCTGCGCATCGATACTTTCCGCTCCTCCGGCGCGGGCGGTCAGCACGTCAACACCACCGACTCAGCTATCCGTATTACTCACCTGCCGACCGGCATCGTGGTGGAGTGTCAGGACGAACGTTCCCAACATAAAAACAAAGCCAAGGCGTTGTCAGTGCTGGGGGCGCGTATCCGCGCCGCCGAAGTGGCCAAGCGTCAGCAGGCGGAAGCCTCCACGCGCCGTAACCTGCTGGGCAGCGGCGATCGTAGCGACCGTAACCGCACTTACAATTTCCCACAGGGGCGCGTGACCGACCACCGCATCAACCTGACGCTTTATCGTCTGGATGAAACCATGGAAGGCAAACTCGATATGCTGATTGAGCCAATTGTTCAGGAATATCAGGCCGATCAGCTGGCGGCGCTGTCCGAGCAGGAATGATGACCTTTCAGGCCTGGCTGCAGCAGGCGATCGCCCGACTGCGTGAAAGCGACAGCCCGCGACGCGATGCCGAGATCCTGCTGGGACATGTTACCGGCCGGGCGCGCACCTGGATTTTGGCCTTCGGCGAAACGACGCTGTCCGCTGGCGAGGCGACGACGCTGGAGGCGCTCCTGCAGCGACGTCAGCGCGGAGAACCCATTGCCCACCTGGTTGGGCAGCGTGAGTTCTGGTCGCTGCCGCTGTTCGTCTCCCCGGCGACGCTGATCCCCCGACCGGATACCGAGTGTCTGGTGGAGCAGGCGCTGGCGCGACTGCCTGCCGTGCCGTGCCGTATTCTCGACCTCGGCACCGGGACCGGCGCCATTGCTCTGGCGCTGGCCAGCGAGCGTCCGGATTGCGAGGTCACCGCGGTGGATGTGATGCCGGACGCCGTGGCGCTGGCATTGCGCAATGCCGCTCATCTGGACATCGCTAACGTGACGATACGGCAAAGCGACTGGTTTAGCGCGCTGGCCGGGCAGCGTTTTGCCATGATCGTCAGTAATCCACCCTATATCGACGGCGCCGACCCGCATCTCGCCGAGGGCGATGTGCGCTTTGAGCCGTTGACGGCGCTGGTTGCTGCCGATCAGGGGCTGGCGGATCTGGCGCAGATTATCCGCGAGGGACGGCAGTATCTGCTGCCCGGCGGCTGGATGCTGCTGGAGCATGGCTGGACCCAGGGCGAGGCGGTTCGCGCCCTGTTCCGCGAAGCGGGCTATCTCGACGTCGCGACCTGTCGCGACTATGGCGACAATGAACGTCTGACTCTCGGACGTTTACCCGACATGGAGAACGTTGGCTGATGAACTTATTCACGGCTGTCCTCTACCTGCACATCGCCAGCGTGGTGGTGTCGGTAGGATTGTTCGTTTTACGTTACTGGTGGATGTATCATCAGAGCCCGCTGCTGAACCAGCGGTGGGTGCGAATTGCGCCGCACTGCAGCGATACGCTGCTGTTTCTCAGCGGTGCGGGTTTAATGGCGATAACGCACTACCTGCCGTTCACCGAAGACGGCGCATGGCTGACTGAAAAGCTGTTTGGCGTTATCATTTACATCGCATTAGGTTTTATCGCGCTGGGCCGCCGTCGTCCGCGCAGCCAGCAGAGCCGTTTTATCGCGTTCCTGCTGGCGCTGGTGGTGTTGTTTATTATCATTCAACTCGCCATCACAAGAATACCGATACTGGGGTAGGGCATGGGGTCATTAGCGGATTTCGAATTTAACAAAGCGCCATTGTGTGATGGCATGGTCCTCATTTCTGAACAGGTCCGCGACGATTTTCCGTCGCGTTTTGTCGAGGAAGAGCTGCAGCGGCTGCTGCGCCTCGCGCAGGAGGAGATTGCGCCGTCGTGGGACCAGGAACGCCAGATAGAACGCCTGCTGGCGCTGTTTTACGACGAGTGGGGCTTTGGCGCTTCGCAGGGCATTTATCGTCTTTCCGACGCGTTATGGCTGGATAAAGTGCTGGTCAACCGTCAGGGGAGCGCGGTGTCGTTAGGCGCGATCCTGCTGTGGATCGCCCAGCGCCTGGCGCTGCCGGTGGTGCCGGTGATCTTCCCGACCCAAATGCTGTTGCGTGCGGATCCGGAAACCAGCGAAGAGATGTGGCTGATTAATCCGTTTAACGGCGAGACCCTCGACGAACATACCCTGGAGGTATGGCTGAAGGGCAACATCGGGCCGGTGGCGGAACTGTTTAATGAAGATCTCGACGAAGCGGATAACGCCGAGGTGATCCGCAAGCTGCTGGACACCCTGAAGTCGGCGCTGATGGAAGAGCGGCAGATGGAGCTGGCTCTGCGCGCCAGCGAAGCGCTGCTGCAGTTTAACCCGGAAGATCCGTATGAGATCCGCGACCGCGGGCTGATATACGCCCAGCTGGACTGCGATCACGTGGCGCTGTTGGATCTGAGCTATTTCGTTGAGCAGTGCCCGGAGGATCCGATCAGTGAGATGATCCGCGCGCAGATCAACACGATTTCGCACAAACAAATTACATTGCATTAGTCTGGAACCATTCCGGTTACACCCTGATAAGGCGAACTTATGAAACAAAAAGTGGTTAGCATTGGTGATATCAACGTAGCGAACGACCTGCCGTTCGTGCTGTTCGGCGGGATGAACGTGCTGGAGTCGCGCGATCTGGCGATGCACATCTGTGAACATTACGTCACCGTTACGCAGAAGCTTGGCATCCCCTACGTCTTCAAAGCCTCCTTTGATAAAGCCAACCGTTCCTCCATCCACTCCTATCGTGGTCCGGGTCTGGAAGAAGGGATGAAGATTTTCCAGGAGCTGAAGCAGACCTTTGGCGTGAAAATCATCACCGACGTTCATGAAGCCAGCCAGGCGCAGCCGGTGGCTGACGTGGTGGACGTGATCCAGCTTCCGGCCTTCCTCGCGCGCCAGACTGACCTGGTGGAAGCGATGGCCAAAACCGGGGCGGTGATCAACGTCAAGAAGCCGCAGTTCGTCAGCCCGGGTCAGATGGGCAATATCGTCGATAAGTTTATCGAAGGCGGTAACGACAAAGTGATCCTCTGCGACCGCGGCGCTAACTTCGGTTACGACAACCTGGTCGTGGATATGCTCGGCTTCGGCGTGATGAAGAAAGCCTCCAACAACTCGCCGGTTATCTTCGACGTCACCCACGCGCTGCAGTGCCGCGACCCGTTTGGCGCTGCCTCCGGCGGTCGCCGCGCGCAGGTGAGCGAGCTGGCCCGCGCCGGTATGGCGGTAGGTATCGCCGGTCTGTTTATCGAAGCGCATCCGGATCCGGACCACGCGAAATGCGACGGCCCGTCCGCGCTGCCGCTGGATAAACTGGAGCCGTTCCTCAAGCAGATGAAAGCGATTGACGATCTGGTGAAAAGCTTCGACGAGCTGGATACCAGCAAGTAAGCCTGACCGCATCACAGAAAAAGCCTGCCGGTGTTAATACCGGCAGGCTTTTTTTTCGCCCGGACTCCGCCGGGCGGGTAAGCGGGGTCAGGCGAAAATGGTCATCAGATAGGCGGCGAACAGCGCCAGGTGGGCCGCGCCGTTCAGCACATTGGTGCGCCCGGTGGAGAAGGAGATATGGCACAGCACCAGCGAGGCGACCATCACCACCATCTCCGGGGCGCCAAGGCCAAAGCGCAGCTCATTGCCGGTCAGGAAGGCGATGAGGGTGACCACCGGGACCGTCAGCGAGATGGTGGCCAGTACGGAGCCGAAAAACAGGTTCATCGCCCGCTGTACCTGATTGTTGAGCACCGCTTTGAGGGCGCCAAGGCCTTCCGGCGACAGGATCAGCAGGGCCACCAGGAAGCCGGTAAAGGCCACCGGGGCGTTCATGCTGGTCAACAGCGTTTCCAGCGGATTGGCGTTCATTTTGGTGACCGCGATCACTGCCACCAGGTGCACCAGCAGCCAGGCGGTATGCCACCCGCTGCTGTGGGCAGACGGTTTACCGTGGTGCGGGTCGTCATCGTCGCTGTCGTCTTCATGCTCATAAACAAACAGACTCTGATGGGTTTTGGTTTGAATCAGCAGGAAAACGCCGTACATGGCCGCCGAGATCACCGCCACCAACAGCGATTGCCCGGTGCTGAAGTTTGCGCCCGGCAGCGCCATCGGAAACACCAGCACGATAATCGCCAGCGGAAACAGGGCGATAAGATACTGCTTAATGCCGAACAGATTCATATATTGGGTGGCAAATTTACGCCCGCCCAGCAGCAGAGAGAAACCGACCAGACCGCCGGTGACGATCATAATAATGGAGTAGAGCGTATCACGCATCAGGGTCGGCGCGGCGTCGCCGGTGGCCATTAAGGCGGAGATCAGACTGACCTCAAGGATAACCACCGACAGACTGAGGATCAGGGAGCCATAGGGTTCGCCCAGGCGGTGGGCGAGGACGTCGGCGTGGCGGACCACGCTGAAGGCGCTGCTTAAAATACCGACCAGCGCGAGGATATTAATTGCGATAACCACTGGCAGTGACTGGCTGCTGCCCCAGAAAAACAGCACCGCCAGCGCCAGCACCGGAAAGACGAGGGAAGACTCCTTATGGCGGGTTTTTACCGCCTCATGTGCATGGGTCATGAACCATCTCCATTTATGCAGGTGTTATAATTATAAAAACGTAGGGCGGTAAAGTAACAGATTTTGATAAATTACCGCTGGTTTTTTACTTAAATTTACGGGTATCGAGTGATATCTTGATTAGTTTATTATAATTTATGTTTACCACTATTTAGTTCTTACTATTCAGATAATTACTAAAATAATTTTTCTACTCATTTTGACCTTGATAGCCAGCCGCTTGCGTACCAGACTTAAATTTAATGCTCAAACAGGAGGTCAGTATGCCCTATCGCAATAAACAAGAACTCCCCGACAGCGTTCAGCATGTTCTGCCTGCTCATGCGCAGGAAATTTATAAAGAAGCGTTTAACAGCGCCTGGGATCAATATAAAGATAAAGATGAGCGGCGCGATGACGCCAGCCGCGAAGAGACGGCGCACAAAGTCGCCTGGGCGGCGGTGAAGAACAGTTACGAGAAAGGCGATGATGATAAGTGGCATAAGAAAAAATAATTGCTGACGCCGCTTTTATGCTTGCCAGCGCCCCGCTGATTGCTTATTGAAGGATAAAGCTGGATAATATTTCAGCAATATTGACGGATGCATGAGACGAACGCCGGGAAGCGGGCAGTGGCGGAGGTAGTAAACAGTGTTAACTCGTGATTTCTTAATGAATGCGGATTGTAAGACAGCGTTTGGCGCTATTGAGGAATCGCTACTCTGGTCGGCAGAACAACGTGCAGCCTCGCTGGCGGCGACGCTGGCCTGCCGCCCGGATGATGGCTCAGTATGGATCTTTGGCTACGGTTCGCTTATCTGGAACCCGGCGCTCAATTATCGCGAGTCCTGCACCGGTACGCTGCCGGGCTGGCACCGTGCGTTTTGCCTGCGGTTGACCGCCGGGCGCGGTAGCGCCTGCCAGCCGGGACGCATGCTGGCTCTCAAAGAGGGCGGCCGAACCACCGGCGTCGCCTATCGTTTGCCTGACGACACGCTGGAAGAAGAGCTGACCCTGCTGTGGAAGCGGGAGATGATCACCGGCTGCTATCTGCCCACCTGGTGCAAGCTGGAGCTGGACGACGGACGGACGGTGAATGCCCTGGTGTTTATTATGGATCCGCGCCATCCACTGTTTGAACCGGATACCAGCGCCCAGGTTATCGCCCCGCTGATCGCCCGGGCCAGCGGGCCGCTCGGCACCAACGCCCAGTATCTGTTTTCGCTCGAGCAGGCGCTAAGCAAGCTGGGGATGCACGACGCCAGTCTCGATGACCTGGTGGCCAGCGTACGCGCGCTGTTGGGCGAGAGTCCGACGCCGGGCCTGGCCTGAGCGCGCGCAAAAGAAAACGCCCGGCATGGCCGGGCGTCCGATTGCTGACCAGTAAGGAAAAAGCGTGGTTTTTCCTTACTGGTGGTTATCAGCCGAAAATCAATAAATTGATTTTCCCTGTTATTTTTCTGGTGCAATCTGCAAGTACAATGATTGCATGAGGTTTGTCATGAATCTCACGCCCGGCACGGCCGGGCGTGTGTTCTGATAGTAACTGTCAGGCCGGAACGTAGCTGATGGAGTGCTCCAGTGACTGGCTGTGACTGTCGATAAGCACGTTCCAGGTGCCGCTGTAGGGCACCGTCAGATAGGCGCTATCCCGATCCTGCACGCTCAGAATATCCGCATGGCTATCGCCCGGGACCTTCGCGCTCATTAGATGAATATGGCAGCGCTCTGAACACCGCACCACCAGTGTGTCACCACCAAATAACGTCAAACTTGCTTTAACCATCGCCATTTTTGTACCCCGTTTCTGTCCCGCTACAGCATCCTGCCCACCCAGTCCTCGCGTGATATTGTTCACACTTTGCTCTGTGCATCACACCAAACGGCGCGGGCCGGGATGCTGATTTTGATCAAAAAAAGGGATAAAGATTAAACAAAAATGACGTTGTTCCTGAAAGCATTCAGCTAACGTTTTTTTTGTCTCTTCAAGCGCCAATACGTGACATTTCATCCCGTTCGACGGCCTACATTCAGAAGGTCAGCACTTTATCTGCCGCCAGCGTCCACTGGGCCAGCTCAACCAGAGTACCGACCTCCACGCCGTCAATCAGCGGTAGCGCGCTGACGCCGCGGCCGTCCGCGCAGGTTTTGCACAACTTCACCGGCACCTGCTGGGCGGTGAGGATCTCCAGCATCTGCTGCACATTGTATCCTTCCGCCGGCTTCTGCCCGCGCAGCCCGGCGGTGACGGCGTCGGACATCAGAAACAGCTTGAGATCGAGGTCGGACTGTTGCTCGCACAGGGCAATGGCCAGGCGCAGGCTGTTGAACAGGGATTCGCTGCCATAGGCGGCGCCGTTGGCGATAATCACAATACGTTGCATACAAACTCCTTCTTAAAGGCACGGTTATTGCTTTACCGCAGTATAAAGCGTTAACCCGGAGGAGGGGTATGAATAATACGACTGGTCACGCGCACGATGAGACGGCCTGGCTGCAGCTGGCGCGTCGCCTGCAAAAACAACAGCTTCAGCAGCTTAGCCAACTGGGAGAACTGGCCAGCCAGCTCAGCGCGCTGGTGCATATGCTGCAGTGTGAGCGCGGGGCATCGAATATTTTTCTTTGCTCGGGCGGCCAACTGTATGCGGCGGAGTGTCGGGCGGGCGGGGCGCTGGTTGATGAGCGGTTAGCGCTGTTCTATGCCAGCCTCGAACGGGCACGTACGGTCGCCGGCAGCGCGCTGTGCTGGCGCATTGCCAGGGCGGTTGGCGATCTGCTGCAGCTTCCGGCGCTGCGTGAGCAGATCGCCCGCCGGCAGATTGCCGCGGAAGCCGCGACGGAGCAGTTCAGCCGTGTCATCCGCCATCTGCTGAATATCGTCCCGCAGCTCAATGACAGCATTGACGATCCGCCGGTGGCCGGCCGCATGGTCGCGCTGTACAGCTTTATGCAGGGTAAAGAGCTGGTGGGTCAGGAGCGCGCGCTGGGCGCTCTGGGCTTTACCCGCGGCGAGTTCAGCGACAGCCTGCGCCAGCAGCTGGTGGACCGTATTGACGGTCAGCAGCCCTGCTTCGACAGCTTTCAGGCGCTGGGCAGCCCGGCGACCGTCCAGCTGTTTATCACCCAATGCCAGGCCGGCCTGGACATTGAGCAGCTGCGGCGGATCGCCTGCACCCGCCAGCCGGCCGCCGACGGCGGGGAAACGGCGCTGCGCTGGTTTGGCCTGCAAACCCAGAGGCTTGAACACCTGCGCGAAGTGGAAGAGCAATTGATCGACGATCTGCTGAACGCCACCGACACGCTGTTAGTGGACGACGCGCCTGGCTGGCTGCCCGGCGAGGAAGTCGATACCCTGACGCCGCATCTGGATAAACAGCTGCTGCCGCTGGTGCGCCAGCAGGCCTATGAGCTACAGCAGCTCTCCAGCCAGCTGGCCTCGCTGAAAGACGCGCTCGAAGAACGCAAGCTGATAGAAAAAGCGAAAAGCCTGCTGATGACGCACCAGGGAATGCAGGAGGAGCAGGCCTGGCAGACGCTGCGCAAGATGGCCATGGACAAAAACCAGCGCATGGTTGAGATAGCCCGCGCGCTGCTGATGGTGAAGGCGATTTGGCCGCTAACACCAAAGGAGTAGATGCACAATCGATGGGCATTCTTTGCCTGCCGGCGGTGCACTTTTACGTGAAAAACCGGCCAACGTTGGGAAAAAAGCCTGCCAGCGCGCGATTGCCAAAGCTGGCATCCCGTTTGCATTACTTATTGAGTGAATAAAAGTCCGGACAACGAACCAATGGCGGTTCGGGTGTCCGTGGATAAAGGCGTCCTGCAGTGCGTATGCACTGTCGGACGCTTTTTTTTTGCGCGTGGTGGAGCGGATATGAGCGACAAGTTTTCAATTTCCCGGCGGCGCTTGCTGCAGGCAGGGGCCGCGCTGGGCGGCGCGATGCTGCTGCCGGGGGTGATGCAGGCCGCATGGGCCGGCGGATCGGACAAACCGGAGCAAACCCGCGTGCGGGTCGGATTTATTCCGCTGACCGATTGCGCGCCGCTGGCTATCGCCGCGGCGAAGGGGTTTGACAAAAAGTATGGCATCACCCTGGTGGCGAGTAAGGAAGCCAGCTGGGCGGCGGTGCGCGACAAGCTGGTGGCCGGCGAGCTGGACGCGGCACATATTCTCTACGGCCTGCTGTACGGTCTTGAACTGGGGATCGCCAGCAAGCCGCAGGCGATGGCTAATCTGATGACCCTCAACCGCAATGGTCAGGCCATCACCCTCTCCGGTGAATTGCAGGAGAAAGGGGTAACCGACCTCGGCGGGCTGAAACGGCTGATCGACCGCAGCGCGCCGGGCAGCTACACCTTCGCCCATACCTTTCCCACCGGCACCCATGCCATGTGGCTCTACTACTGGCTGGCGAGCGCCGGCATCGATCCCTTTAACGATGTGCGCACCGTCGTGGTGCCGCCGCCGCAGATGGTGATGAACATGCGCATCGGCAATATGAGCGGCTTTTGCGTCGGCGAGCCGTGGAACGCGCGCGCCATTAACGACCGCATTGGCTTCACCGCGGCCACTTCCCAGGATATCTGGCCCGAGCATCCGGAAAAGGTGCTGGGCACCCGTCGCGACTGGGTGGAACGCAACCCGAACACCGCCCGCGCGCTGGTGGCGGCCCTGATGGAGGCGCAGCGCTGGATCGCCGCCTCGCCGGAGAACACTCAGGAGACGGCCCGCCTGCTCGCCAGACGCGGCTGGCTCAATACCAAGGAACAGTACCTCACCGGCCGGATGCTTGGGGAGTATGACAACGGTCTCGGCCGCCGCTGGCAGGATGCCCATCCGATGCGCTTCTGGGCCGGGGGCGAGGTGAGTTTCCCCTGGCTGTCGGACGGAATGTGGTTCCTCACCCAGTTCCGCCGCTGGGGGTTGCTGAAGCAGGCTCCGGATTACTTCGCGGTGGCGTCACGCATTAACCGCATCGACGTCTGGCAGGCTGCCGCCCAGGCGGTCGGCGGGATCAGCGCCCCGGCAGCCACGATGCGCAGCAGCACACTGATGGACGGTACGGTCTGGAACGGGTCCGACCCGGAAGGCTACGCCCGCCATTTTGCCATTCAACGTAAGGGGGCATGAGATGAAGCAGGCACAACGTAAGCAACCGGTCGTCAGCGTGGAGAACGCGCCTGGCGAAGTGATTATCCTGCCGCCGGTGCAGGTCCGGCGCACCACGCCAACCGTCACGCGTTGGCTGCGTGAGCTCACTCAGCGCCTGCTGCCCCCGCTGTTGGGGTTGGGGGTGCTGCTGCTGGCCTGGCAGCTGGCGGCGATGCACAGCAAAGGTTTTCCCACGCCGCTGAGCACGCTGGACTCGGCGCTGACGCTGTTTGCCGATCCGTTCTATCAGGACGGGCCCAATGACATGGGCATCGGCTGGAACGTGCTGGCCTCCCTGCAGCGCGTGGCGGTGGGCTTCGGCCTGGCGGCGCTGGCGGGCATTCCGCTGGGGTTTTTGATCGGCCGTTCGTTGTTCTTCGCCCGCATGTTTAATCCGCTGATTGCCCTGCTGCGCCCGGTCAGCCCGCTGGCCTGGCTGCCGATTGGCCTGCTGCTGTTCCAGAAGGCGGAGCCGGCCTCCAGCTGGACCATTTTTATCTGCTCCATCTGGCCGATGGTGATCAACACCGCGGAAGGCGTGCGGCGGATCCCGCAGGACTATCTCAACGTCGCCCGCGTCCTCCAGCTCTCGGAGTGGACGGTGATGCGCAAAATTCTCTTTCCGGCGGTGCTGCCGGCGGTGCTCACCGGCGTGCGTCTCTCCATCGGCATCGCCTGGCTGGTGATCGTGGCGGCGGAAATGCTCACCGGCGGGCTGGGGATCGGCTTCTGGATCTGGAACGAGTGGAACAACCTCAATGTGGAAAACATCATCATCGCCATCGTCATTATCGGCGTCGTCGGCCTGCTGCTGGAGCAGGGTCTGATGCTGCTCGCCCGCCGCTTTAGCTGGCAGGACAAATAAGGAGCCAACATGAAACCATTAATTCAGGTACAGGCCGTCAGCCAGCGCTTTAACACCGCCAGCGGCGAGTTCCTGGCGCTGCAGAATGTCTCCTTCGATATCGTCGAAGGGGAGACCATCAGTCTGATCGGCCACTCGGGCTGCGGAAAATCGACCCTGCTGAATCTGATCGCCGGGATCACGACGCCCACCGAGGGCGGACTGCTGTGTGATAACCGGGAAATCGCCGGGCCCGGGCCGGAGCGGGCGGTGGTTTTCCAGAACCACTCGCTGCTGCCGTGGCTGAGCTGTTTCGATAATGTGGCGCTGGCGGTGGATCAGGTGTTCCGTCGCACCATGAGCAAGAGTGAGCGCCGGGAGTGGATCGAACACAACCTGGCGCGCGTGCAGATGGGGCATGCGCTGCACAAACGTCCCGGGGAGATCTCCGGCGGTATGAAGCAGCGGGTAGGTATCGCCCGGGCGCTGGCGATGAAGCCGAAGGTGCTGTTGCTTGATGAGCCCTTCGGCGCCCTGGACGCGCTGACCCGCGCCCACCTCCAGGACACGGTGATGCATATTCAGCAGGAACTTAATACCACCATCGTTATGATCACCCACGACGTTGATGAAGCGGTGCTGCTCTCGGATCGGGTGCTGATGATGACCAACGGTCCGGCGGCGACGGTGGGCGAGATCCTCGCGGTCGATCTGCCGCGTCCGCGTCACCGCGTTCAGCTGGCGGACGACAGCCGGTATCACCATCTGCGCCAGCAGATCCTGCATTTTTTGTATGAAAAACAGCCGAAAGCGGCGTGAGGAGGCGGTCATGACGCGGCGACTGGTGGTGATCGGTAACGGCATGGCGGCCACCCGACTGGTGCAGCGACTGGTTGAGCGCGACCCCGCGCAGTTTGCCATTACTGTCGTCGGCGACGAGCCGCATCCGGCCTATAACCGCATTCAGCTCTCGCCGCTGCTGGCTGGCGAAAAAACGGCGGCGCAGCTCCCATTGCTGCCGGCGGAGTGGTACACCCGGCACGGGGTGTGCCTGCGGTCCGGCGAGGCGGTCGATGAAGTCGATGTTGAGCAACGGCGGCTGCGCATCGCGGAAACCTGGCTACCGTGGGACGAGCTGGTGTTCGCCACCGGTTCGCGGCCCTTTATCCCGCCGCTGCCGGGCAGTGATCGTCCGCAGGTTATCCCCTTCCGCACCCTGGCGGACGTGGAACGTATTTTGGCGATACCCGGGCCGGCGGTGGTGATTGGCGGTGGGGTTCTGGGTGTGGAAGCGGCGGCGGCGCTGCGTCGCCACGGCGGGGAGGTCACTCTTCTGCATCGCGGCAGCGGATTAATGGCGCCGCTGACCGACGCTTTTGCCGCCGATGAGCTCAGGCAGCAACTTGAAGCGCGCGGCATCCGCTGCGTGCTGGAATGCCGGATCGCCGCCATCGAAGAGGATGGCGTGCGGCTGGCGGACGGGCGCGCTTTCCGTGCCGCCAGAGTGGTGCTGGCCGCCGGCGTGCAGCCTAACAGCCGTCTGGCGGCGCAGAGCGGCGTGCTGTGTCAGCGGGGGATCGTGGTTGACCGCCAGATGGCCGCCTCGCTGCCGGGGATCAGCGCCGTCGGGGAATGTTGCGAAATTGACGGCCAGACCTGGGGGCTGGTAGCTCCCTGCCTGCGCCAGGCCGAGGTACTGGCGGATCGCCTGTGCGGCGCCCCCGGCGAGGGCTTTGTCTGGCAGGACGCCGGGACCCGCCTGAAGGTTACCGGCATTGAACTCTTTAGCGTCGGGGAGCAGCAGGCCGGCGAACAGGATGACATCTATACCAGCTGGGACCCCATCGATCGCCACTACCGTCGCCTGCTGCTGCGCGACGGCCGCCTGCGCGGCGTGCTGCTGATGGGCGACTGCACCGCCGCCGCCGCGCTCACCGCGCGCCTGGAAAGCGACGAGCCCGCCACCGCGGACTGGCTTTTTGACCCCTCTTCAACGCAGCCGCAGGCTGCAGGAATAATGACGATGACGAAACCTGTATTAGTACTGGTGGGACATGGCATGGTCGGCCACCATTTTCTCGAACAATGCGTGAGCCGCAACCTGCATCAGCAATATCGAATCGTGGTGTTTGGCGAAGAGCGTTACGCCGCCTACGACCGGGTCCATCTCTCCGAATATTTCGCCGGGCGCAGCGCTCAATCGCTGTCGCTGGTGGCCGATGATTTCTTTCACCAGCACGGCATCGAACTCCGCCTCGGCGAGGCGGTGGCGACGATCGACCGCGACGCGCGGCTGGTGCGAGACGCCGAGGGACATGAAACCCACTGGGATAAACTGGTGCTGGCGACCGGCTCCTATCCCTTTGTTCCGCCGATCCCTGGCAACGATCTCGACGGGTGCTTTGTCTACCGCACTCTTGACGATCTCGACCGTATCGCCGCCCATGCCGCCGCGGCGAAGACCGGAGTGGTTATCGGCGGCGGCCTGCTCGGGCTGGAGGCGGCTAACGCCCTGAAACAGCTGGGGCTGGACACGCACGTAGTGGAGTTTGCCCCGAACCTGATGGCCGTCCAGCTGGATAACGGCGGGGCGGCGATGCTGCGGGAGAAGATCGTCGCCCTCGGCGTGGGGGTGCATACCAGCAAAGCGACCACCGCCATCGTGTGCGAGGCCGACGGCCTGCGGCTGAACTTTGCCGACGGCGGCGCGCTGCGGACCGACATGGTGGTCTTCTCGGCGGGGATCCGTCCGCAGGACGCGCTGGCCCGCGGTTGCATGCTGCAGGTGGGCGAACGCGGGGGCATTCACATCGACGGCCAGTGCCGCACCTCTGACCCGGACGTGCTGGCGATAGGCGAATGCGCCCTGTGGGACAATAAAATTTACGGTCTGGTGGCGCCGGGCTACCAGATGGCGCGTATCGCCGCGGCCACCCTCGCGGGAGAAGACGCCTGCTTTAGCGGCGCCGACATGAGTACCAAACTGAAGCTGCTGGGGGTGGACGTCGCCTCATTTGGCGATGCGCAGGGGCGCACGCCGGGCTGCCAGAGCTATCAATGGACCGACGGTCCGCAGCAGGTGTACAAAAAAATCGTCGTCAGTCAGGACGGCAAAACCCTGCTTGGCGGCGTGCTGGTGGGGGAGGCCAGCGACTATGCCACGCTGCTGCAGATGATGCTGAACGGCATGGCGCTGCCGCCGCGTCCGGAGAGCCTGATCCTGCCCGCGCTGGAGGGCGCCGCGCCGAAGGCGCTCGGCGTCGCGGCGCTGCCCGACAGCGCGCCGATCTGCTCCTGCCATAATGTCAGCAAAGGCGATATCTGCCAGGCGGTGAACAATGGGGCGGGGGATATGGCGGCGATAAAAAGCTGCACCAGAGCGGCCACCGGCTGCGGCGGCTGCAGCGCGCTGGTGAAACAGGTGATGGAGTACCAGCTGGCGGAGCAGGGCGTCGAAGTGAAAAAAGACGTCTGCGAGCATTTCCCGTGGTCGCGCCAGGAGATTTACCACCTGGTACGGGTCAATCATATCCATACCTTCGAGCAGCTGATTAGCCGCTACGGCCAGGGACACGGCTGTGATGTCTGCAAACCGCTGGTGGCCTCGGTGCTGGCCTCCTGCTGGAACGAGTACCTGCTGAAGCCGGCGCACCTGCCGCTGCAGGATACCAACGACCGCTATTTCGCCAACATTCAGAAGGACGGAACCTATTCGGTGGTGCCGCGGATGGCGGCAGGGGAAGTGACGCCGGACGGGCTGATCGCTATTGGGCAGATCGCCAAACGTTACCAGCTCTACAGCAAAGTGACCGGCGGCCAGCGTATCGATCTGTTTGGCGCGCGGCTGGAACAGCTGCCGGCTATCTGGCGCGAGCTGGCCGACGCCGGGTTTGAAACCGGCCACGCCTACGGCAAGTCGCTGCGCACGGTGAAATCCTGCGTCGGCTCAACCTGGTGTCGCTACGGCGTGCAGGACTCCACCGGGCTCGCCGTGCGGCTCGAGCATCGCTATAAAGGGCTGCGCGCCCCGCACAAAATCAAGATGGCGGTCTCCGGCTGCACCCGCGAATGCGCCGAAGCCCAGGGGAAAGATATCGGGGTGATTGCCACCGATAAAGGCTGGAATCTGTACGTCTGCGGCAACGGCGGGATGAAACCGCGTCACGCCGACCTGTTTGCCAGCGATCTCGACGAAGCGACGCTGATCCGCAGCATCGATCGTCTGCTGATGTTCTATATCCGTACCGCCGATCGCCTGCAGCGGACCAGCACCTGGATGGATAACCTGGAGGGCGGCGTCGCCTATCTGCGGCAGGTGGTGCTGGAGGATAGTCTCGGCATTGGCGAGGAGCTGGAGCAGGAGATGGCCCGGATCGTCGACAGCTACCAGTGCGAGTGGCAGACCACCCTCAACGATCCGCAGCGTCTGGCGCTGTTCCGCTCCTTCGTGAACAGCGACCAGCCGGACGAGGCGGTGCAGCGCCACGAGCTGCGTGGTCAGCCGCAGCTGTTGCTGACTGAGACGTTGCCCGAGGGCGAACTCCCATCCCGGCCGTGGCAGGCGGTATGCGACCTTGACGCCATCCCGGCGCAGGCGGGGATCGGCGCCCGCTTAGGGGAGCGGCAGATTGCCCTGTTCCGCTTTGGCGATCGGGTCTACGCCCTGGACAACCGCGAGCCGGGCAGCGCGGCCAACGTGCTGTCACGCGGGCTGTTAGGGGACGTCGGCGGCGAGCCGGTGGTGATCTCCCCGCTGTACAAACAGCGGATCCGCCTGCGCGACGGCTGGCCGTGCGACGGCAGTGAACAGGCGGTACGCGCCTGGCCGGTGAAAGTGGAAAACGGCAAAGTGTGGGTGGGCAGCCAGCAGCAGCTGGCCCGAGCGGAGGCCTCCTGATGCAGACCATCCGAACGACCTGCCCCTACTGCGGCGTAGGCTGCGGGGTGCTGGCGAGCGTGGACGACGCGGGGCAGGTGAGCGTGCGCGGCGACGATCAGCACCCGGCCAACCTCGGCCGCCTGTGCGTCAAAGGGGCGGCCCTCGGGGAGACCACGGGCCTGGCGGGGCGGCTGCTGGCACCGGAGGTCGACGGCCAGCAGGTAGCCTGGCCTCAGGCGCTGGCGGAGACCGCTGCGCGCCTGCAACAGGTTATCGACCAGCACGGCCCGCAGGCGGTGGCCTTCTACGCCTCTGGCCAGCTGTTAACCGAGGATTACTATGCCGCCAACAAGCTGATGAAGGGATTTATCGGCGCGGCGAACATCGACACCAATTCGCGGCTGTGCATGTCGTCGGCGGTGACCGGCTACAAACGGGCCTTTGGCGCCGATGTGGTGCCCTGTAGCTATGAGGATGTGGAAAACAGCGATCTGGTGGTGCTGGTCGGCTCGAACGCCGCCTGGGCGCACCCGGTGCTGTTCCAGCGGCTGGCGCAGGCGAAGCGGGATAATCCCCGACTGCGGATCGTGGTGATCGACCCCCGGCGCACCGCCACCTGCGAGATCGCCGACCGCCATCTGGCGCTGGCCCCGGGGAGCGACGGTGGGCTGTTCGTGGGGCTGCTTAACGCCGTGGCGCAGGCCGGAGCCTGCATCGACGGCTTTCGCGATGGCTCACAGGCGCTGGCCGAGGCGAGAGGCTGGGACGTGGCGAAGGTAGCGGATTTTTGCGGCCTGACTGTCGATGAGGTGGCGGCCTTCTATCGCGAGTTTATCGCCGCCCCGCGGGCGATCACCCTCTACACCATGGGAATCAATCAATCCGCCAGCGGCAGCGACAAATGTAACGCCATCATCAACGTCCATCTGGCCAGCGGGAAGTATGGCCGCCCCGGCTGCGGCCCCTTTTCGCTGACCGGTCAACCCAACGCCATGGGCGGCCGCGAAGTCGGCGGGCTGGCGACGATGCTGGCCGCGCACATGGATTTTGTGCCAGACGATCTGCAGCGGCTGGCCCGCTTCTGGGGGACGGAACGGCTGGCGCAGACCCCAGGGCTGACCGCCGTGGAGCTGTTTGCCGCCATTGGCCGCGGCGAGGTGAAAGCGGTGTGGATCATGGGCACCAACCCGGTGGTGTCGCTCCCTGACAGCCACGCGGTGAGCCAGGCGCTGGCCGCCTGTCCGCTGGTGATCGTCTCGGATGTCGCCGCCCAGACCGATACCGGACATTTCGCCCACATCCGCTTTCCGGCGCTGGCCTGGGGCGAGAAGAATGGCACGGTCACCAACTCGGAGCGGCGGATCTCCCGTCAGCGCAGCTTTCTGCCGCCGCCGGGGGAGGCGAAAGCGGACTGGTGGATCATCGCCAGAGTGGGGCAGGCGCTAGGGTATCGCGAGGCGTTTGCCTGGCAGCATCCGCATGACGTCTTCCGCGAGCATGCGGCGCTGTCCGGTTTCGAAAACGACGGTCAGCGGGCGTTTGATATCGGCGCGCTGGCGGATCTCAGCCGTGAGGCGTGGGAGGCTATGGCGCCGGTGCGCTGGCCGGTCAGTCGCAGCGAGGCCGCCTGGGATATCGCGCGCGGCTGGCATGGCGATGGCAGGCTGCGGATGGTGCCGGTGACGCCTCAACCGACCCGGGCGACCACCGATGTCTTTTATCCGCTGATCCTCAACAGCGGGCGGATCCGCGATCAGTGGCACACCATGACCCGTACCGGCGCGGTGCCGCGGCTGATGCAGCATATTGCGGAGCCGGTGGTGGAGGTGACGCCGCAGGATGCCGTTCGCTACCAGCTTCCCGCCGACGGGCTGGCGCGGATCTGGTCGCGGCATGGGGTGATGGTGGCGAAAGTGACGATCAGCGAAGGGCAGCGCCCCGGCTCGCTGTTTGTCCCGATGCACTGGAACAACCAGTTTGCCCGTCAGGGGCGGGTGAATAACCTGCTGACCGCCGTCACCGACCCGTATTCCGGCCAGCCGGAAAGTAAACAGGCGGCGGTGGCCATCGCCGCCTGGCAACCAGCCTGGCACAGCGAGCTGTTCTGTCGCGAACCGCTGCCGTTTCCTGCCGCCTGGCACTGGCGGCGGCGGGCGGCGCCTGGCGTGCTGCACTATTCGCTGGCCGGGGAGGTGTCTGCCCGACAGTGGATCAGCGCGTGGTGCGCCCGGCGCGGCTGGCAGCTACAGGTGGCTGACGGCGGCGCGGTATGGAACCTGCTGGCCTGGCATCAGGGGAGGCTGATGCTCGGCTGGTGGAGCGATGCGCGCGAGCCGGCGGTGGATAGCGCATGGATAAGCGCCGCCTTTGCCGCGCCGCCGTCCGATGCCGTCCAACGACATGCGTTGCTTAGCGGCCGACCAGGCGCCGCCGTCGCCCCGCGGGGGCGGATCGTCTGCAGCTGCTTTGGCGTGGGGGAACGGTCAATTAACGAGGCTATCGCCAGCGGCTGCGCCAGCGTCGGGGCGCTGGGTGGAAAGCTGAAATGCGGGACCAACTGCGGCTCCTGCGTGCCGGAACTCAACGCGCTGCTGGCGGCGCAACGAACCCGAACCCAGGCGTAACGGTGGCGCGCAGCGACGGCTCCGGTTGGGCGACACCTTGCCCAACCGGTTTCAGTATATTCCTGGAATTGCCCACAGGGCTGCGGGAGCAGGGAAAAAACGATAAACTAACATTTCTTCCCATTTTTGTGAGCCTGCTCAAAATCTGTTGATGCCTGTGTCCTTCCGTTTGTTGCCAACGTTGACCTTTCTCCTGCTGCTGCCGGGCGTTCCCGTCTGGGCGCTGACCGCCAGCGACACCACTCGCCCCGCGCCAGCGCAAGATCCGCTGCCCGATATGGGGATTGCTCCCCAGGTCGATGACGACGCCCGGCACTTTGCTGAGGTGGCGAAGAAGTTTGGCGAGGCCAGCATGAGCGATAACGGCCTGACGGCGGGCGAGCAGGCGCAGCTGTTCGCCATCAGTAAAATCGGCAATGAAGTGAGCCATCAGCTGGAGAGCTGGCTCTCGCCGTGGGGCAACGCCAATGTCGACCTGCTGGTCGATAAAGAGGGCAAATTCACCGGCAGTAAAGGGAGCTGGTTCGTGCCGTTGCAGGATAACGACCGTTACCTGACGTGGAACCAGTATTCGGTGACCCGGCGCGAGAACGATCTGGTGGGCAACATCGGGCTTGGTCAGCGCTGGCGGGTCGGTGGCTGGCTGCTGGGCTATAACTCGTTTTACGACAAAGTGTTGAGCGAAAGCCTGGCGCGCGGCAGCGTCGGCGCGGAGGCGTGGGGAGAATATCTTCGCCTGTCGGCAAACTATTACCATCCGCTGGGCGACTGGCAACTGCGCGATAATCAGACTCAGGAGCAGCGGATGGCCGCAGGGTATGACGTCACCGCCCAGGCGCAGCTACCGTTCTACCGGCACATTAATACCAGCGTCAGCGTCGAACAGTACTTCGGCGATAGCGTCGATCTTTTTCACACCGGTACCGGCTACCATAACCCGGTAGCCGTCTCCGTTGGGCTCAATTACACCCCGGTCCCGCTGGTCACCGTTACCGCTAAGCATAAGCAGGGGGAAAATGGTGTCAGCCAGAACAATGTGGGCCTGAAGCTAAACTATCGCTTTGGCGTCCCCCTTAAGCAGCAGCTGGCCGCAGACGAGGTAGCGATCAGCAATTCGCTGCGCGGGAGCCGCTTCGATAGTCCGGAGCGGGATAATCTGCCGGTGGTGGAGTATCGTCAGCGCAAAAATCTGACGGTCTATCTGGCCACGCCGCCCTGGGATCTGCAGTCCGGGGAGACGGTGCAGTTGAAGCTGCAGATCCATAGTCTGCATGGCATCAAGGCGCTGCACTGGCAGGGTGACACCCAGGCCCTCAGCCTGACGCCGCCGGTGGATGCCAGCAGCGCGGATGGCTGGAGCGTGATCATGCCGGTGTGGAACAGTGAACCGGGCGCCGCGAACCGCTGGCGCCTGTCGGTGGTGGTGGAGGATAAACAGGGGCAGCGCGTCTCCTCCAATGAGATCGCTCTGGCGCTGACCGAGCCGCTGGTCAAGTTCACCACGCCTGGCGTCTCCTGGACGGACTCGCCTTAGAAAATTCGCTCCTGGTGGACCCATACCGCGGCTTCCACCCGGGATTTGAGCTTCATTTTCTTCAGCATGTGCTTCACGTGTACTTTGACGGTGCTTTCGGTGATATCCAGGCGACGGGCGATCATTTTGTTCGGTAGTCCCTGGGCGATCAGCTTGAGGATGTCGCGCTCGCGCGGGGTCAACTGGCTGATGTCGCGATCGGAGGTGGCGCGGTTGGCGCGCAGGCTGGCGGCCAGCACCGGGGTTAACGCTTCGCTTAATACCATCTCTCCGGCGGCGGCCTGCTGCAGCGCTTTCAGCAGATCTTCCGGCTCCATATCTTTCAGCAGATAGCCATCGGCGCCGCGCTTCAGGGCGGTGACAACGTCCTCTTCATGGTTGGAGACGCTAAAGACCACCACCCGGCCAGAAAGGGATTTCTCACGCAGTTTGTCCAGCGTTTCCAGGCCATTCATGCCCGGCATATTGAGGTCGAGCAGGATCAGGTCCGGATCCAGCGATTCCGCCAGCTCGATACCTTGCGCGCCATTGCTGGCCTCGCCAATCACCTGGATGTCCGGCGCCATGCTGATCAACTGTTTCACGCCGGTGCGCAGCATCGGATGGTCGTCAATGAGAAGGATGGTTGCCCGTTCCTGTTGACTCATGGGGGTCTCCTTATTGGATGGAAAACGTTTTTTCCGGGATAAACGTGACGATCACTTCGGTTCCGCCGGTTTCCCGGCGTCGTACCTGACAGTCACCGCGCAAGCTCTGGGCGCGATCCCGCATAATAATTAAACCGTAATGGTTACTCCGCTCGGCGTGATCCGGCACGCCGCGGCCGTTATCCGCCACCACCAGACGGACCTGATTATCGCGTTGTGACACCGTCACGGTCACTTCCGTCGCGCTGGCATGCTTCAGGGCGTTGCTTAACGCTTCGCGGGCGATCTGCAGCAGGTGAATGGCCTGATGCGACGGTACAAAGCGCGGCGGAAGCTGATAATCAAGCTGTACCGTAAAGCCGAAGTGGGCGCTGTACTCCTGACAGCTGGCCTCCAGCGCCGGGCGCAGTCCCGGCTCGGTCAGCTGCAGGCGGAAGGTGGTTAACAGCTCCCGCAGCTGGGCCCAGGAGGTATTCAGCTCGTTGCGTATCTGCCCCAGCAGCTGGCGGCTCTCCGCCGGTAAGGCGTCGCCCTGCATCTGCAGACAGCTGACCTGCATCTTCATACAGGACAGCGACTGGGCGATGGAGTCGTGCAGCTCGCGGGCGATAGTGGCCCGCTCTTCCATGACGATCAGCTGCTGCTGTTTCTCCTGATGGCGGTCCAGCGCCAGGGTACTGGTCAGTTGTTCCACCAGAGTGTCCACCAGCTGCTGCTGGTCGTGGCTGAGATGGCGGCCAACCGGCAGCGTCGCCAGCAGAATGCCGTACTGATTATGCGCATCCGACAGCCGCCACTTCAGCGTTGTTCCGCCATCCGGCAGCGGCGGCAGATTGCGTGGACAGAGGTAGCAGCCTTTATCATCACACTCATCATCCGAGTGGCAGGTAAACTCCTGGTGATTATCTTCGTCTTCCAGGTCGTAAACCCGTACCTCGATATCTCGCAGCAGCGTCAGCCCCTGCAGGCCATTCAGTACCGGTGAAATCCGCTCGCAGAGCGGGGCGCTGGCATGCAGCCGGCGATTGGCCTGCCATAAGAAAGCAAGGATCTCGTTCTTCTGTTCCAACCCGGCGGTCTTCTCCTGCACCCGCCGCTCGAGCACCGCGTAGCTTTCCGCCAGCTCTTCCGACATGTTATTCAGCGCCATGCCGAGGGTCGCCATTTCGTTACGCCCGCTAATGTGCGCGCGCTGGGTGAAATCGCGCTGGCTGACCGCCCGCGCCATGCCCAGCAGCTGTTTCCACGGCCGCAGCAGGCGGGCGCGTAACCAGATGATGGTAAAAATCAGCAGCAGTGCCATACCAATGGCGAGAATGCGATGGATCCAGACTACCCGCTCGATACGCTGCTCGGTGGTGTGGTCGAATGCGGTGACCAGCTGGTCGATACGATCGACAAAGTCGGCGACATCCTGGGCCACTTCAGCCTGGTTAACCGCACGCTGCATGCCGGGGGCCAGCGCCTGCTGCCAGTATTGCTGCAGCGCTTTTAACTGTTGTTCCTGGCCGTCGCGGCGGGCGGAATTCTGCAGCTCGGGGCTGAAGACGGTGGCGGTCATGTCCGCCACCAGCTTTTGATCGTTTTCATTCAGCGGGATCGCCGCCAGCAGCCGGTAGCTTTGCATACGCAATGAACCGGCCTTGTTAATCGCGTGGGCGCTGCCCTGGACGCCGTTCACCAGACGCGCGGAGATCGCCATGCCGGCGACGCCAATAATGGTGGCGAGCAGCACGATTAACGCCAGTTGATTGACCAGCGTCAGCGGAGTAAAAAGACGTTTTAACATGGAATGCGTGGCTCCTGACCGGTGATCTCTCCGGGAGTGGCGCTTATTCTCGGCTATCCCCTGGAGTATACCCATACCCCTAAAGAGTTACTCCTTAATTGTCGGTGGTAGGCGCTATTGGGGGTGGGGTTATACGCAACCCGGCAGCCGCGTGAAAAACCACACTTTTTTCCTCACCTTTCTCTACTCACTTCGGAGCATGGTTTATTTTTGCACAAATTAGTGCGCGCTTTTCCTTTGATTTATATCAACTTACCGCCCCGGGCAACCCCTAAGGTAGCGGCAGGAAATATGAATAATCAGAGGTATCTATGAGTCAATCTTCCCTCCCGGAGAAGGCTAACCGCTCGGTCATTACCGACTGGCGCCCTGAAGATCCTGAATTCTGGCAACAGCGCGGTCACCGTGTGGCGAGCCGTAATCTATGGATCTCCGTTCCCTGTCTGTTACTGGCGTTCTGCGTATGGATGTTGTTCAGCGCCGTCGCCGTTAATCTCAACAAAGTGGGCTTTCAGTTTACGACCGATCAGCTGTTTATGCTGACCGCGCTGCCGGCGCTGTCTGGCGCCTTATTGCGCGTGCCTTACGCTTTCATGGTGCCGCTGTTCGGCGGCCGTCGCTGGACGGCGTTCAGCACCGGGATCATGATTATTCCGTGCGTCTGGCTGGGCTTTGCGGTCCAGGATACTTCCACGCCGTTTAGCGTCTTCGTGATTATCTCGCTGCTGTGCGGCTTCGCCGGGGCCAACTTTGCCTCCAGTATGGCTAACATCAGCTTCTTCTTCCCGAAAGCGAAGCAGGGCGGGGCGCTCGGCGTCAATGGCGGCCTTGGTAATATGGGCGTCAGCGTGATGCAGCTGGTCGCGCCGCTGGTGGTGTCGGTCTCAGTGTTTGCCATTTTTGGCGGGACCGGCAGCGAGCAGCCGGACGGCTCAATGCTGTATCTGGAAAACGCCGCGTGGATCTGGGTACCTTTCCTGATTATTTTCACCCTGGCGGCGTGGTTCTTTATGAACGACCTGTCGGCTTCTAAAGCCTCGCTGAGCGAACAGCTGCCGGTGCTCAAACGCCTGCACCTGTGGATTATGGCGCTGCTCTATCTGGCCACCTTCGGCTCCTTCATCGGATTCTCCGCCGGCTTCGCCATGCTGTCGAAAACCCAGTTCCCGGACGTGCAGATCCTGCACTACGCCTTCTTCGGCCCCTTTATTGGCGCGCTGGCGCGTTCGATGGGCGGGGCGATCTCCGATCGTCTCGGCGGGACTCGCGTGACGCTGGTCAACTTCGTGGTGATGGCTGTCTTCTGCGCGCTGCTGTTCCTGACCCTGCCGACTAACGGCCAGGGCGGCAACTTCATCGCCTTCTTCGCGGTGTTCATGGTGCTGTTCCTGACCGCCGGGCTGGGGAGCGCCTCCACCTTCCAGATGATCTCCGTGATCTTCCGTAAGCTGACCATGGACCGCGTGAAGGCCCAGGGCGGCAGCGAAGCGCAGGCGATGCGCGAGGCGGCGACCGATACTGCGGCGGCGCTGGGCTTTATCTCCGCTATTGGCGCCATCGGCGGCTTCTTTATTCCAAAAGCATTCGGTATCTCGCTGGATCTGACCGGTTCGCCGGCCGGCGCGATGAAAATCTTCCTGATCTTCTATATCGCCTGCGTGATCATCACCTGGGCGGTATACGGCCGTAAGCGTCAGTAATCCGCCGCGTTCATCATGACGTTTGAAAAGGCGCGCTCCCAGGGCGGCGCCTTTTTTTACGTTACTCGTTAGTTACAACATACTAATGGATGATTTGATTCATATTGGCCACAGAGCCGGGAAGGGACGGCTTGCCAGCGAAACGGCTCTACCCCTTAATACCTCCTTTGTTAACAAATCCTTCCATGATGACAGCTTTTTAGGAAAAAAAGCTTATAAAACATAAAATTAAAAAATAGTATCTCATACCACCTTGGTGGTAATTGCGGTTTCCCTCCGCTTTGACAAGCCAGTCCGGATTGATCGCCATCAATTCTCGCCCTCTTTCATAGCGTTACCTTCGCTGCAAATCCAGCAATGTCGATTTATCAGAGAGCCGTCAGGCTCCATATCAGGAGAAACCCGATGAGTAAATTCCTGGACCGGTTTCGCTACTTCAAACAGAAGGGTGAAACCTTTGCCGATGGGCACGGCCAGCTTCTAAACACCAACCGGGACTGGGAGGATGGATACCGTCAACGTTGGCAGCATGACAAAATTGTGCGTTCCACTCACGGTGTCAACTGCACCGGCTCATGCAGCTGGAAGATTTATGTGAAAAACGGTCTGGTGACCTGGGAAACGCAGCAGACTGACTACCCGCGCACCCGTCCGGATCTGCCGAACCACGAACCACGCGGTTGCCCGCGCGGCGCCAGCTACTCCTGGTATTTGTACAGCGCGAACCGCCTGAAATACCCACTGATGCGTAAACGTCTGATGAAGATGTGGCGGGAAGCGAAAGTTCAGCATAGCGATCCGGTTGAGGCATGGGCCTCGATTATTGAAGACGCCGACAAAGCCAAAAGCTTCAAACAGGCTCGCGGTCGCGGCGGGTTTGTCCGCTCCTCCTGGCAGGAAGTGAATGAGCTGATTGCCGCCTCCAACGTCTATACCGTCAAAACTTACGGTCCGGACCGCGTGGCCGGTTTCTCGCCGATCCCGGCGATGTCGATGGTTTCCTACGCCTCCGGCGCCCGTTATCTGTCGCTGATCGGCGGCACCTGCCTGAGCTTCTACGACTGGTACTGCGACCTGCCGCCAGCCTCGCCGATGACCTGGGGCGAACAGACCGACGTCCCCGAATCGGCGGACTGGTATAACTCCAGCTACATTATCGCCTGGGGCTCCAACGTGCCGCAGACCCGTACCCCGGATGCCCACTTCTTTACCGAAGTCCGCTACAAAGGCACTAAAACCGTGGCGATCACCCCGGACTACGCCGAAATCGCCAAACTCTGCGATCTGTGGCTGGCGCCGAAGCAGGGTACCGATGCCGCGATGGCGCTGGCGATGGGCCATGTGATGCTGCGCGAGTTCCATCTCGATAAGCCGAGCCAGTATTTCACCGATTATGTGCGCCGCTATACCGACATGCCGATGCTGGTGATGCTCGAGGAGCGCGACGGTTATTACGCCGCAGGCCGTACGCTGCGCGCCTCCGACCTCGTGGATTCCCTTGGTCAGGAGAACAATCCGGAATGGAAAACCGTCGCCTTTGACGAGAAGGGCGACATGACCGTACCGAACGGTTCCCTCGGATTCCGCTGGGGCGACAAAGGCAAATGGAACCTCGAACAGCGTGACGGTAAAACTGGCGAAGAGATTGAGCTGCGTCTGAGCCTGCTGGGCAGCCATGATGAAGTGGCGAACGTCGGCTTCCCGTACTTCGGCGGCGAAGGTTCTGAGTACTTCAACAAAGTCGACCTCGAAAATATTCTGCTGCACAAACTGCCGGCCAAACGCCTGCAGTTGGCCGACGGCTCCATCGCTCTGGTGACCACCGTTTACGATCTGACCATGGCCAACTATGGCCTGGAACGCGGTCTGAACGATGAAAACTGCGCCACCGGCTACGATGACATGAAAGCCTACACCCCGGCCTGGGCGGAGAAGATCACCGGTGTCTCCCGCGCGCATATCATCCGCACTGCACGTGAATTTGCTGATAACGCCGATAAGACCCATGGTCGCTCGATGATTATCGTCGGGGCGGGCCTCAACCACTGGTTCCACCTCGACATGAACTACCGCGGCCTGATCAATATGCTGGTCTTCTGCGGCTGCGTCGGTCAGAGCGGCGGCGGTTGGGCGCACTATGTGGGCCAGGAAAAACTGCGTCCGCAGACCGGCTGGCAGCCGCTGGCGTTCGCCCTTGACTGGCAGCGTCCGGCACGTCACATGAACAGTACCTCGTACTTCTATAACCACTCCAGCCAGTGGCGCTATGAAACCGTGACCGCGCAGGAACTGCTGTCGCCGATGGCGGATAAATCCCGTTACAGCGGCCACCTGATCGACTTTAACGTGCGCGCAGAGCGCATGGGCTGGCTGCCGTCTGCGCCGCAGTTAGGGGTGAACCCGCTGCGTATCGCTGATGAAGCGAAAAAAGCCGGCATGACCCCGGTGGATTACACCGTGAAGTCGTTGAAAGAGGGCTCGATTCGCTTTGCGGCCGAGCAGCCGGAAAATGGTAAAAACCACCCGCGTAACCTGTTTATCTGGCGCTCCAACCTGCTGGGCTCCTCCGGTAAAGGCCATGAGTATATGCTCAAGTACCTGCTGGGTACCGAGAACGGCATTCAGGGCAAAGACCTCGGCAAGCAGGGCGGCGTGAAGCCGGAAGAAGTCGAATGGCGGGATAACGGCCTCGACGGCAAACTGGATCTGGTGGTGACCCTCGATTTCCGTCTGTCGAGCACCTGTCTCTACTCCGACATCGTGCTGCCGACCGCCACCTGGTACGAAAAAGACGACATGAATACCTCGGATATGCATCCGTTTATTCACCCGCTGTCGGCCGCCGTTGACCCGGCCTGGGAATCGAAGAGCGACTGGGATATCTATAAAGGTATCGCGAAGAAATTCTCTGAAGTCTGCGTGGGCCACCTCGGCAAAGAAACCGACGTCGTCACGCTGCCGATCCAGCACGACTCCGCCGCGGAAATGGCGCAGCCGCTGGATGTCAAAGACTGGAAAAAAGGCGAATGCGATCTCATCCCGGGGAAAACCGCGCCGCATATTATTCCGGTTGAGCGTGATTACCCGGCGACTTACGAACGTTTCACCTCGATCGGTCCGCTGCTGGAAACCATCGGCAACGGCGGAAAAGGCATCGCCTGGAACACCCAGAGCGAGATGGACCTGCTGCGTAAGCTCAACTACACCAAGGCGGAAGGCCCGGCGAAAGGCCAGCCGAAGCTGGAAACGGCCATCGACGCCGCGGAAATGATCCTCACCCTGGCGCCGGAGACCAACGGTCAGGTGGCGGTGAAGGCGTGGAAAGCGCTGAGCGAGATCACCGGTCGCGAGCACGCGCACCTGGCGCTGAACAAAGAAGACGAGAAGATCCGCTTCCGCGATATTCAGGCGCAGCCGCGGAAGATTATCTCCAGCCCGACCTGGTCTGGCCTGGAAGATGAACATGTCTCCTATAACGCTGGGTATACCAACGTTCACGAGCTGATCCCGTGGCGGACGCTGTCCGGCCGTCAATCGCTGTATCAGGATCATCAGTGGATGCGCGACTTTGGTGAAAGCCTGCTGGTCTATCGTCCGCCAATCGACACCCGTTCGGTGAAAGCGGTGATGGGCGAGAAGTCCAACGGCAACCCGGAGAAGGCGCTGAACTTCCTGACCCCGCACCAGAAATGGGGTATCCACTCGACCTACAGCGATAACCTGCTGATGCTGACCCTGTCGCGCGGCGGGCCGATCGTCTGGATGAGCGAAGCGGATGCGAAAGATCTGGGTATCGAAGATAACGACTGGATTGAAGTGTTTAACGCCAACGGCGCCCTGACGGCGCGCGCGGTGGTGAGCCAGCGTGTACCGGCCGGGATGACCATGATGTATCACGCGCAGGAACGCATCGTGAACCTGCCGGGATCTGAAATCACCGGTCAGCGCGGGGGGATCCACAACTCCGTCACCCGCATTACGCCAAAACCGACCCACATGATCGGCGGCTACGGCCACCTGGCCTATGGCTTTAACTACTACGGTACCGTCGGCTCCAACCGCGATGAGTTTGTAGTGGTACGTAAGATGAAGAACATTAACTGGTTAGACGGCGAAGGCAACGACCAGGTACAGGAGAGCGTAAAATGAAAATTCGTTCACAAGTCGGCATGGTGCTGAATCTCGATAAGTGCATCGGCTGCCATACCTGTTCGGTGACCTGTAAAAACGTCTGGACCAGCCGGGAAGGGATGGAATACGCCTGGTTCAACAACGTGGAGAGCAAACCTGGCGTTGGCTTCCCGAACGACTGGGAAAACCAGGAAAAATGGAAGGGCGGCTGGATCCGCAAAATCAACGGTAAACTGCAGCCGCGCATGGGCAACCGCGCGATGCTGCTGGGTAAAATCTTCGCCAACCCGCATCTGCCGGGGATCGATGATTACTACGAGCCGTTTGATTATGACTACCAGAATCTGCACAACGCGCCGGAAAGCAAGCATCAGCCGATCGCTCGTCCGCGCTCGCTGATCACCGGCCAGCGGATGGACAAGATCACCAGCGGTCCGAACTGGGAAGAGATCCTCGGCGGCGAGTTCGAAAAACGCGCCAAAGATCAGAACTTCGACAACATGCAGAAGGCGATGTACGGTCAGTTCGAAAACACCTTCATGATGTATCTGCCGCGCTTGTGCGAGCACTGCCTGAACCCGGCCTGCGTCGCGACCTGCCCGAGCGGCGCCATCTATAAGCGCGAAGAAGACGGCATCGTACTGATCGACCAGGACAAGTGCCGCGGCTGGCGGATGTGTATCACCGGCTGTCCGTACAAGAAGATCTATTTCAACTGGAAGAGCGGGAAATCCGAGAAATGCATCTTCTGCTACCCGCGTATTGAATCCGGAATGCCGACGGTGTGCTCCGAAACCTGCGTGGGCCGTATCCGCTATCTCGGCGTCCTGCTGTATGACGCAGATGCGATTGAAAACGCCGCCAGCACCGAGAACGAGAAAGATCTGTATCAGCGCCAGCTGGATGTGTTCCTCGATCCAAACGATCCAAAAGTAATTGAACAGGCGTTAAAAGATGGCGTACCGCAGGGGGTCATTGAGGCTGCGCAGCAGTCGCCGGTCTACAAAATGGCGATGGACTGGAAGCTGGCCCTGCCGCTGCACCCGGAATATCGCACCCTGCCAATGGTCTGGTACGTGCCGCCTCTGTCGCCAATTCAGTCGGCTGCGGACGCTGGCGAATTGGGTAGCAACGGTATTCTGCCGGACGTGGAAAGCCTGCGTATTCCGGTGCAATACCTGGCGAACCTGCTGACCGCAGGCGATACCCAGCCGGTCCTGCTGGCCCTGAAACGCATGCTGGCGATGCGCCACTATAAGCGTGCGGAAACCGTTGACGGCGTCGTCGATACCCGCGCGCTGGAAGCGGTGGGGCTGAGCGAAGCGCAGGCCCAGGAGATGTACCGCTATCTGGCGATCGCTAACTACGAAGATCGTTTCGTGGTGCCGAGCAGCCACCGTGAACAGGCGCGAGAAGCGTTTCCGGAGAAAAACGGCTGCGGCTTCAGCTTTGGCGATGGCTGCCACGGCTCGGACAGCCAGTTCAACCTGTTCAACAGCCGTCGCATCGACGCTATCGACGTGACCAGCAAAACGGAGCCGCACGCATGATTGAACTCGTGATTATGTCGCGTCTGCTCGAATACCCTGACGCTGCCTTATGGCAGCATCAGCAGGAGATGTTCGAGGCGCTCGCGTCATCAGAGAAACTCAGCAAAGAGGATGCCCACGCGCTGGGCGTTTTCCTGCGCGATTTAGTGGCTCAGGATCCGCTGGACGCCCAGTCGGCCTATAGCGAATTGTTTGACCGCGGCCGCGCCACCTCGCTGCTGCTGTTTGAACATGTCCACGGCGAATCCCGCGATCGCGGACAGGCGATGGTGGATCTGATGGCGCAGTATGAGCGCCACGGTCTGCTGCTTGACAGCCACGAGCTGCCGGATCATCTGCCGCTGTATCTGGAGTATCTGGCGCAACTGCCGGAAGAGGAAGCGCTCGGCGGCCTGCGGGACGTTGCGCCGATCCTCGGCCTGCTCAGCGCGCGCCTGCAGCAGCGCGAAAGTCGCTATTCGGTGCTGTTCGAGCTGTTGCTGAAGCTGGCCAATACCCAGGTCGACAGTCAGAAGGTGGCGGAGAAGATTGCCGACGAGGCGCGCGACGATACGCCGCAGGCGCTGGATGCGGTCTGGGAAGAAGAACAGGTCAAATTCTTTGCCGACCAGGGCTGCGGCGAGTCGGAAATTTCCGCTCACCAGCGTCGTTTTGCCGGAGCCGTAGCCCCGCAATATCTGAATATCTCTAACGGAGGACAGCAATAATGCACTTCCTGAATATGTTCTTCTTTGACATTTATCCGTACATTGCGGGCTCGGTGTTTCTGATCGGCAGCTGGCTGCGCTATGACTATGGCCAGTACACCTGGCGCGCCGCCTCCAGCCAGATGCTGGATCGTAAGGGGATGAACCTGGCGTCGAACCTGTTCCATATCGGCATCCTGGGTATTTTCGCCGGCCACTTCCTCGGCATGCTGACCCCGCACTGGATGTATGAGTCCTTTCTGCCGATCGACGTCAAGCAGAAGATGGCGATGATCGCCGGCGGCGCCTGCGGCGTGATGACCCTGGTGGGCGGGTTACTGCTGCTCAAGCGTCGTCTGCTCAGCCCGCGCGTTCGCGCCACCACCACCGGAGCGGATATTCTGATCCTCTCCTTGCTGATGGTGCAGTGTGCGCTGGGTCTGCTGACCATTCCATTCTCCGCCCAGCATATGGACGGTAGCGAAATGATGAAGCTGGTCGGCTGGGCGCAGTCGGTGGTGACGTTCCGCGGCGGCGCGTCACAGCATCTGGATGGCGTGGCATTTATTTTCCGCGTTCATCTGGTGCTGGGCATGACCCTGTTCCTGCTGTTCCCGTTCTCCCGTCTGGTTCATATCTGGAGCGCGCCGGTCGAATACCTGACGCGCAAATACCAGATTGTCCGCGCCCGTCGCTAACTGGCCCGCGACTGCTCACTGACCCCGCCGCGGCGGGGTTTTTTTTCGCCCCAGCCGAGGTTATTCCCTGCGGCGGCAAACAGAATAAGCATCCCGCCAATTAACTGCACAGGGGTCAATGCATGGTGGAAGACCAGATAGTCGACCACCATTGCCACCAGCGGATAAATAAAGGAGAGCGAACCGGTAATGGGCGTCGGCAGTTTCTGTATCGCGCTATATAAAAGCTGATACATGATCCCGGTATGGACGATGCCGAGGATCAGCAGATAGCGCCAGGGGAAGCTGGCCGTCCATTCGGGGGCATGCACCAGCGGCAGCAGCATCACGACGCCAACGAGCACCTGAATAAAGGCGATATGCTGCGCGGGGAGCGGATGCAATTTGCGCGCGATAATGGCGGTCAGGGCATAGAAGAATGCCGCGCCCAGCGCCAGCAAAACGCCGGTGGTAAGCCCCTCTCCATGCGCAGACGTCAGCTCGCTTGACAACAGGATCACTACGCCGCCAAAGGCCAGCAGTAGCCATCCCCATTTCACGGCGCTGACCCGTTCCCCCAGCACCATCCCCATCAGTACCAGCATAAACGGCTGGGTGTTATAGACCACGGTGGCCATACCGATTGAGATCCGCGAATAGGCGGCAAACAGCAGCAGCCAGTTGACGACCAGCGCCGCGCCGCCAATCACTGCCAGAGCGAGAGTGAAACGCGTTAGCCGGCTGAAGGGCTGGCCGCTTAACACGATAAACACCAGTAAGGTTAGCGCGCCAATCAGGCAGCGCCAGAACACCACATCCATCACCGGCAAACCAGAGAGCAGCACGAACGCGCCGATCGAGCCGGAGATTATCATTGCCAGGCTCATTTGCCAGACGCCGCGGGTAAGTTGCATTTTTCACCTCCATCATTTTTCAGTTATTGTGCGAAAAACCCTGACAGGGTGATATGGCTGAATTAAGGTAGAAAGACGCGAATGCCTTTTATAATTAGGTGAAAAACATGAATGACGTACTTGATGAAATTGACCGGGCCATCCTCACTTGCCTGACTCAGGATGCCAGAGTCTCGCTAAAGGTATTGAGCGCGCGAGTAGGGCTGACCTCGCCGAGCACGGCCGAGCGGGTGAAGCGCCTGGAGGAGCGGGGCGTCATTCAGGGCTATGGGGCGCGGGTGAATCTCGCCGCGCTGGGCTACAGCCTCCAGGCGCTGGTGCGGGTCCGGCCGCTGCCTGGGCTGCTGCAGAAAGTGGATAAATATATCCAGGCGATGCCGGAATGCATTGAAAGTGACAAAGTGACCGGGGAAGATTGTTTCGTAATGCGCCTCGTGGTGCGCGATATTGCCCAGCTGGATACCCTGCTGGACGGTCTGGCCGAGTATGCGCAGTGTAACACCTCGGTGGTGAAAAGCTCGCCGGTAAAAAGGCGTTTGCCACCGCTGTGAGTTTCCCGGAGGCGGGCTGCGCACCTGTCCGGGCTACCAGACGGCGCCACCTGTAGCCTCGCTAAGCGAAGCGCGAGCGAGGAGGTAGCAGTACAGGTGGTTGCAGAGAGCGCGAGAATAGAGGGGGAAGGATAACTCGTCGCTATCGCTCCTCGCCCTTCGGGCCATTGCCTGCGGCAACGTTCTCTCGCTGGCGCTCGAGTCGAATCTTAGTCGAAGCTTCTCATCCTTCCCCGTAGGGCAGAATCTAGAATATCGTAGAGTAATTGGATTGCGGTGTTTTTTAAGAGGATGGTGGTGGGGGAAGGATAACTCGTCGCTATCGCTCCTCGCCCTTCGGGCCGTTGCCCTTGGCAACGTTCTCTCGCTGGCGCTCGAGTCGAACCTTAGTCGAAGCTTCTCATCCTTCCCCGTAGGGCAGAATCTAGAATATCGTAGAGTAATTGGATTGCGGTGTTTTTTAAGAGAATGGTGGTGGGGGAAGGATTCGAACCTTCGAAGTCGATGACGGCAGATTTACAGTCTGCTCCCTTTGGCCGCTCGGGAACCCCACCAGGGGTAAAATCACATTGTAGGCTATTCAGCAAAATGAATGGTGGTGGGGGAAGGATAACTCGTCGCTATCGCTCCTCGCCCTTCGGGCCGTTGCCTGTGGCAACGCTCTCTCGCTGGCGCTCGAGTCGAACCTTAGTCGAAGGTTCTTACCCTTCCCGCTAAGTGCAAACATCGTTTACGCTTGTCGGAGAAACCATATCACTGTAGTGAATAATGGTGGTGGGGGAAGGATTCGAACCTTCGAAGTCGATGACGGCAGATTTACAGTCTGCTCCCTTTGGCCGCTCGGGAACCCCACCACGGGGTAATGCTTGGTACTGGCCTGCTTCCTTCTCGGGAAGCGGGGCGCATCATACCAAATGATGCGCCCCTGTAAAGCATTCGTTTGACAAAAATAAACTGGTTGCCTGATTTTTACGCGTAACGCCGTAAAGCTAACCAATTCATTTCTCAGTCGATTAAAGAATAATCGTCCGGTTACCGTAAACGAAGACGCGCTGCGCCAGTACCTGATACAGCGCCCGGCTCAAGACGTTTTTTTCGACATCGCGGCCAGCGCGCATCATATCTTCTGCAGTATAGGTATGATCGACATGAATCACGTCCTGCATGATGATTGGGCCTTCATCCAGATTGTCATTCACATAGTGGGCGGTGGCGCCAATGATCTTTACGCCGCGCTCATAGGCCTGATGATAAGGACGGGCGCCGATAAACGCCGGCAAAAATGAATGGTGAATATTGATGATTTTGTTCGGGAAGCGGGCGACAAACTCCGGGGTGAGGACGCGCATATACTTGGCCAGTACCACGTAATCCGGCTCATGTGCCGCAATGGCATCCCCCATCTGCTTGTCGTGTTCTTCGCGGCTTAACCCTTCGTGACTGACCAGCTCAAACGGAATACCAAAACGCTCCACCAGCGGGCGCAGCGTGTCATGGTTGCCGATAACCGCGGCGATATCGACATCCAGTCCGCCGTAGTTGGCTTTCATCAGCAGATCGCCGAGGCAGTGCGCCTCTTTGGTCACCAGAATGACCACCCGGCGACGGCCTGCCGGATTCAGTTCGCGGATGGAACCTTCCGGTAGGGCGCTATCCAGATCGGCCAGCAGAATAGCGTCGTTAAAAATGCCCTCCAGTTCGGTGCGCATAAAGAAACGACCGGTACGGTGGTCAACAAATTCATTGTTCTGCACAATGTTAAGTTCGTGTTTGTAGCAGATATTGGTGATACGCGCGATGAGGCCTTTCTGATCAGGGCAAATAGTGCGTAGTACTTTACGTTGTAATGAATGCATCGCGAGGAAAATCCTGTAGTGTTTGCAAGCGCTACGGCAGCGTTACTGGCCGCAGCATTTTTTAAATTTTTTACCTGAGCCGCAAGGGCAGGGGTCATTACGACCAATCAGCGGTCGTGTCCCGTCGATATAGTACCACTGTCCATTTTCTTTTAAGAATCTGGAACGTTCAATAATGGCGCCCGGACGGTTATTGTCATTAAAGCGGGCGACAAAGCTGACAAAGCCTTCATTTGGGACTCGCCCTTCATCACTGGCGAATAGGGTTAAACCCAGCCACTCGGTCTGGCTGAACCCCTTCTCCAGCTCGGCGCGAAACGTCTGCGCCTGACAGGACGGATGCCAGGTTTTGATCAGATAGTCGGCATCTTTCATGACGAACGCGCTATAGCGGGAGCGCATAAGCTGTGACGGGCCTGGCGCAAGCTCTGCGCCGGACAGATATCGCTGGCAACATGAGCTATACTCCAGTGCGCTGCCACAGGGGCATAATTGCGACAAAACTGCCTCCATGGAAGAAAGAATTACGGCGCTTCAACGCCAAAGGTGTTTATGTTAACTGAGCCGTGACAATGTTGCCACGCTCAGAGTGGAAGGATAGTTATCAGTAATAATGAGAAAGCTTAAAATTGGTCTGGCGTTAGGGGCGGGAGCTGCCCGAGGATGGTCGCACATTGGCGTCATCAACGCCCTCCGTCGGGCTGGTATCGAGATTGATATCGTCGCGGGGTGTTCTATCGGTTCGCTGGTAGGGGCGGCGTATGCCTGCAACCGGCTCCCGGCGCTCGAGTCATGGATCTGCTCATTCAGCAACTGGGATGTCCTGAAGCTGATGGACCTCTCCTGGCGACGTGGGGGCCTGCTGCGCGGTGAAAAGGTATTCAATCATTACCGTCGTATTATGCCGGTGACCGATATCGAACGCTGCGAGCGTCGGTTTGCTGCCGTCGCGACCAATTTAAGTACCGGCCGGGAACTGTGGTTTACTGATGGCGATCTGCATTTAGCCGTTCGAGCCTCCTGCAGCATGCCTGGACTGATGGCGCCGGTGAGGCATAATGGTTACTGGCTGGTCGATGGCGCAGTGGTCAACCCGGTTCCCGTGTCGCTGACGCGGGCAATGGGGGCCGATATCGTGATTGCCGTTGACCTGCAACATGATGCCCATCTCATGCAGCAAGATTTATTTTCCCTCGAAACGCCGCGGCCGGAAGCTGAAGAGAAGGAGGGCCCATGGCATACTCGTCTGCGCGCGCGATTGACGCAAATGAGCTCCCGTCGTACGGCCGTGACGCCGACGGCGATGGAGATCATGACCACGTCTATCCAGGTTCTGGAGAACCGTCTTAAACGCAACCGCATGGCGGGTGACCCGCCGGATATCCTGCTGCAGCCATACTGTCCGCAAGTGTCGACGCTCGACTTCCATCGCGCAGGAGAGGCGATTGCCGCGGGCCAATTGGCCGTGGAAAAGAAAATGGATGAACTATTACCCTTAGTGCGTACAGCGGTTTGACGTACAAGTACCTGACTTAAGTAAAATCTGACAGGCGATAGTGAGAATAGCGTGCCACTATTGAATTATCGTCAGCCAGGGGAGATATCATGACGCAGCCATTGGCGGGAAAACAGATTCTGATAGTTGAAGACGAACCCGTTTTCCGCTCACTCTTGCATGGATGGCTGGCCTCGCTGGGAGCAACGACCTGGCTGGCGGAAGATGGCATGGATGCCCTGCATAAAATGACTGAGGTGCGTCCGGACCTGATGATTTGCGACATTTCAATGCCGAGAATGAACGGTCTGGAACTGGTTGAGACGCTGCGTAACCGCGGCGAGCAGCTACCGATACTGATGATTTCCGCCACCGAAAACATGGCGGATATAGCCAAAGCGTTACGGCTGGGCGTCCAGGATGTGCTGTTAAAACCGGTGAAAGATTTCGATCGCCTGCGTGAGACCGTTTATGCCTGCCTGTATCCCGCGATGTTTAGTTCACGTGTGGAAGAGGAAGAGCGTTTATTTGAGGACTGGGACGCGCTGGTCAGTAATCCGACCGCCGCATCGAGACTGCTGCAGGAGCTACAGCCTCCGGTGCAACAGGAAATGTCACATTGCCGCATTCATTATCGACAGCTGGTATCGGCGGATAAGCCGGGGCTGGTGCTCGATATTGCGCCGCTCTCGGAAAATGATTTGGCTTTCTATTGTCTGGATGTCACACGAGCAGGGGATAATGGCGTGCTGGCGGCTTTATTACTGCGCGCGCTATTCAATAGCCTGCTGCAAGAGCAACTGGCGCATCAGGGGCAACGGCTACCTGAAATGGGGAGTCTGTTAAAACAGGTCAATCAGTTACTCCGCCAGGCGAATCTTCCCGGTCAGTTCCCTTTGCTGGTGGGTTATTACCACAGTGGACTGAAAAATTTAATTCTGGTGTCCGCAGGGCTCAATGGCACGTTGAATACCGGTGAGCATCAAATTCAGATAAGTAATGGCGTTCCTTTAGGGACGCTGGGCGATGCCTATCTTAACCAAATTAGCCAGCGCTGCGCCTCATGGCAGTGCCAAATTTGGGGGGCCGGGGGGCGTTTACGCTTAATGTTGTCTGCGGAATGAGCAATTGCGTTTATATCTAAGCAGACGGCATTACCTGCAGCCCTATACTGGTGGTACCATCGAGCAGTTTTATGCGTAAAAGTCCTAATTCGAGGCTATCGGAACCTTTTCAGACCAGTGAATACGCGGTTGACTGATATACTCGACACGTTATTTGTAACGAGAAGTTTAAAAAACAAACAGTCCAGGAGATTTCAATGGCTGCCCTTAATTCTAAAGTCAGAAAAGCGGTTATCCCGGTAGCGGGATTAGGCACCAGGATGCTGCCTGCCACCAAAGCAATTCCAAAAGAAATGCTGCCGCTGGTAGATAAGCCGTTAATTCAGTACGTTGTTAATGAATGTATCGCTGCAGGAATTACTGAAATTGTTCTGGTAACGCACTCATCGAAAAACTCTATCGAAAACCATTTCGATACCAGTTTTGAGCTGGAAGCGATGCTGGAAAAACGTGTAAAACGCCAGCTTCTGGAAGAAGTGCAGTCTATTTGCCCGCCGCACGTGACCATTATGCAAGTTCGTCAGGGACTGGCGAAAGGCCTTGGTCACGCCGTGCTGTGCGCCCATCCGGTAGTAGGTGATGAGCCGGTAGCGGTTATTCTGCCAGACGTTATTCTGGATGAATTTGAGTCCGATCTGAGCCGTGATAACCTTGCGGAGATGATCTCTCGTTTTGATGAGACTGGCGCCAGCCAGATTATGGTTGAGCCTGTCGAGGATGTGACCGCGTATGGCGTGGTCGATTGCAAAGGCGAATCCCTGAAGCCGGGCGAAAGCGTGCCGATGGTGGGCGTGGTCGAGAAGCCAAAAGCTGACGTTGCGCCGTCCAACCTGGCGGTAGTGGGGCGCTATGTCCTCAGCGCAGATATTTGGCCGCTGCTGGCGAAGACCCCTCCGGGCGCCGGTGATGAGATTCAGCTGACTGACGCGATTGATATGCTGATCGAGAAAGAAACGGTTGAAGCTTATCATATGAAAGGCAAGAGCCATGACTGCGGCAATAAGCTTGGCTACATGCAGGCGTTTGTCGAATATGGTATTCGTCACAAGACGCTTGGTGACGATTTTAAAGCCTGGCTGGAAACCGCGGTGACGAAGTAATCCGCAGCGCGATTAAAAGCCAGAAACCGGGAGCGCGTCAGCGACTCCCGGTTTTGTTTATCGAGCCTGAGGGCAAAAAAAATCCCGCCGGAGCGGGATTTTTAATATTGCGACAACGGAGATTAGATCAGGAAATCGTCCAGTGATTTACCTTGTTCGTCCATTGCTTTTTTGATCACCGCAGGAGTACGGCCCTGGCCAGTCCAGGTTTTGGTTTCGCCGTTTTCGTCTACATAGCTATATTTAGCCGGACGTGCAGCACGCTTAGTTTTGGTACCGGCTTTAACGGCAGCCATAGTGCTCAGCAGTTCATTCGGGTCAATACCGTCAGCAATCAGCATTTCACGGTATTGCTGCAGCTTACGCGTACGCTCTTCAATTTCTGCTGCGGCGGCGTTTTCTTCTTCACGGCGCTCGTTAACAACGACTTCTAATTTTTCCAGCATTTCTTCGAGCGTTTCAAGGGTGCATTCTCTTGCCTGCGCACGAAGAGTACGGATGTTGTTCAAAATTTTAAGTGCTTCGCTCATTGTAGTAATCTCAAACTTATATTGTGGGGTGGTTTGTTGAACTAATAATAGAGCGATAAAATGCGTTGTGCAATAGGGGAGAATGTAAGGAATTCAAAATTACTGGTTATTTGTCGCGGGAATTAATTAATTTAAGTTAAAATTCTCGTGCCGCTTCACATCTTTGCTCCTTATAGCCATGAGTAGGGGGCCAGCTAAAACACTGAGACCATATGCTTTTTCTGAGGTTCAGTGAGAAAAATTATCCTTTGCATGGGTAAATAACCCTCGTCAGTATTAGCGCATTTTTGGTTACGCGCCTTAATATAAAACAAGCCGCAAGCCCGCTTATAGTGCATGGATACTGGTCCTATAAGCACGAAAAGACAATGGTTACCTCACCGATAGCGTAACGGGGCGTACAAATAATGGCCCTGTAAATTCAATTCATCCACGTCACCCTTTTCGTTTCCATGCCCTTCAGCGCTGCGACAATACCCCTGCGGAAAGGGCGGCTGTATGCCTAAAATATGGTACAATCGCCGCCGCGATAAAACACTTTGATTGGGGTCACGCAGCCGATGGCACAACTTTATTTCTACTACTCTGCAATGAATGCAGGTAAGTCGACCGCTCTGTTGCAATCTTCGTACAATTACCAGGAGCGGGGGATGCGTACCATCGTTTATACCGCTGAGATAGATGACCGCTTCGGTGCTGGAAAAGTCAGCTCGCGTATCGGCCTCTCCTCGCCGGCCCGGTTGTATAATCCGCAGACGTCGCTATTTAACGATATTGCGGCAGAGCACAAGCTTAAGCCGATTCACTGCGTGCTGGTGGATGAAAGCCAGTTTCTGACGCGCGAACAGGTTCATGAGCTGTCCGAAGTTGTCGATACACTGGATATTCCGGTGCTGTGCTATGGACTGCGGACGGATTTTCGCGGCGAGCTCTTTACCGGTAGCCAGTATTTGCTGGCATGGTCCGATAAGCTGGTGGAGCTGAAAACCATTTGCTTCTGCGGCCGTAAGGCGAGCATGGTGCTACGTCTCGATCAAGAGGGGCGACCTTATAATGAAGGCGAGCAGGTTGTCATCGGCGGCAATGAGCGGTATGTGTCCGTCTGTCGTAAGCATTATAAAGAGGCGCTGAGCGTGGGTTCTTTAACCCAGGTACAAAACCAGCGTTATTCCTGCTGAGTCGCTCAGAAGCTCATACAGGCGCCTGTGGGCGCCTTTTTTATACTCTGGAAGGCTGGAGCTCGGGATTGGCTGACAAGCAGGTATAAAAAAGCCCCGTCAGGTGACGGGGCTTGCAGTGTGTTTACCGTTGTTGATTAAGCGGATTTCTTCGCTTTTTTCTCAGCTTTCACCGGAGCAGCGTCGGTTTTCGCAGCAGTTTCGCCTTCGACGAACTCGCGGCCGTAGTAGGTATCCAGCAGAATCTGTTTCAGTTCGGAGATCAGCGGGTAGCGCGGGTTAGCGCCGGTGCACTGGTCATCGAATGCATCTTCAGACAGCTTATCAACGTTAGCCAGGAAGTCAGCTTCCTGAACGCCAGCTTCGCGGATAGATTTCGGAATTCCCAGCTCAGCTTTGATGCTTTCCAGCCATGCCAGCAGTTTCTCGATCTTCGCTGCGGTGCGGTCGCCCGGTGCAGAGAGACCCAGGTGATCGGCGATTTCAGCGTAGCGACGACGAGCCTGCGGACGGTCGTACTGGCTGAACGCAGTCTGCTTGGTCGGGTTGTCATTCGCGTTGTAGCGAATAACGTTGCAGATCAGCAGGGCGTTGGCCAGACCGTGCGGAATATGGAACTGAGAGCCCAGTTTGTGCGCCATGGAGTGACACACGCCGAGGAAGGCGTTCGCAAACGCGATACCGGCGATAGTCGCAGCACTGTGTACGCGCTCACGGGCAACCGGGTTCTTGGAACCTTCGTGGTAGGAAGCCGGCAGGTACTCTTTCAGCAGTTTCAACGCCTGCAGAGCCTGGCCGTCAGAGAACTCAGAAGCCAGCACGGAAACGTAAGCTTCCAGGGCGTGAGTCACCGCATCCAGACCACCGAACGCACACAGCGATTTCGGCATATCCATCACCAGGTTGGCATCAACGATGGCCATATCTGGGGTCAGCGCGTAGTCTGCCAGCGGATATTTCTGACCAGTTGCGTCATCGGTCACTACGGCGAACGGCGTCACTTCAGAACCGGTACCGGAGGTGGTGGTGATGGCGACCATCTTGGCTTTGACGCCCATTTTCGGGAACTTGTAGATACGTTTACGGATATCCATAAAGCGCAGCGCCAGTTCTTCGAAGTGGGTTTCCGGATGTTCGTACATGACCCACATGATTTTCGCCGCATCCATCGGGGAACCGCCGCCCAGCGCGATGATGACGTCTGGTTTGAAGGAGTTCGCCAGATCGGCACCTTTACGTACGATGGTCAGGGTCGGGTCAGCTTCAACTTCGAAGAAGACTTCGGTTTCAACGCCCGCTGCTTTCAGTACGGAAGTGATCTGATCGGCATAGCCGTTGTTGAACAGGAAGCGGTCAGTCACGATCAGCGCGCGTTTGTGACCATCAGTAATCACTTCATCCAGTGCGATTGGCAGGGAGCCACGACGGAAGTAGATAGATTTCGGAAGTTTGTGCCACAACATGTTTTCAGCTCGCTTAGCAACGGTTTTCTTGTTGATCAGGTGTTTCGGACCAACGTTTTCAGAGATGGAGTTACCACCCCAGGAACCACAACCCAGAGTCAGGGAAGGCGCGAGTTTGAAGTTGTACAGGTCACCGATACCACCCTGAGAAGCCGGGGTGTTGATCAGGATACGTGCGGTTTTCATCATCTGGCCGAAGTAAGCCACGCGAGCCGGCTGGTTGTCCTGGTCGGTGTACAGGCAAGAGGTGTGACCGATACCGCCCATGGCAACCAGTTTTTCTGCTTTGGTGACCGCGTCTTCGAAATCTTTCGCACGATACATCGCCAGCGTCGGAGACAGTTTTTCGTGAGCAAACGGTTCACTTTCGTCAACGTTGGTCACTTCGCCAATCAGGATCTTAGTCGTAGCCGGAACGGTGAAGCCTGCGAGTTCCGCGATTTTTGCCGCTGGCTGACCAACGATAGCAGCGTTCAGCGCGCCATTTTTCAGGATGATGTCCTGAACCGCTTTCAGCTCTTTACCCTGCAGCAGATAGCCGCCGTGGCTGGCGAAACGTTCGCGAACCGCGTCATACACTGAATCAACGACGACAACAGACTGCTCAGAAGCACAGATAACGCCGTTATCGAAGGTTTTAGACATCAGAACGGAAGCAACAGCACGTTTGATATCAGCCGTTTCATCAATGACCACCGGGGTGTTACCGGCACCAACGCCGATAGCTGGTTTACCGGAGCTGTACGCCGCTTTCACCATACCTGGACCACCGGTCGCAAGGATCAGGTTGATGTCCGGGTGATGCATCAGCGCGTTAGACAGTTCTACGGACGGCTGATCGATCCAGCCGATCAGGTCTTTCGGCGCGCCAGCCGCGATGGCAGCCTGCAGTACGATATCAGCCGCTTTGTTGGTGGCTTCTTTTGCACGCGGGTGCGGAGAGAAAATGATGGCGTTACGTGTCTTCAGGCTGATGAGCGATTTGAAGATGGCTGTTGAAGTCGGGTTAGTTGTCGGTACGATACCGCAGATGATGCCGATCGGTTCAGCGATAGTGATGGTACCAAAGGTGTCGTCTTCTGACAGGACGCCACAGGTTTTTTCATCTTTATATGCGTTGTAAATGTATTCGGAAGCGAAGTGGTTTTTGATCACTTTGTCTTCAACGATGCCCATGCCGGATTCGGCAACGGCCATTTTAGCGAGAGGGATTCGAGCATCTGCAGCGGCCAGAGCGGCAGCGCGGAAGATTTTATCGACTTGTTCTTGAGTGAAACTGGCATATTCACGCTGGGCTTTCTTGACACGCTCAACAAGCGCGTTCAGTTCAGCGATATTAGTAACAGCCATAATGCTCTCCTGATAATGTTAAACTTTTTTAGTAAATCAGTCGCTCGATTCGACATTATAGACAGGCTGTTAACAGCTTGCATGTAAATGTTTATGTAGAAAAATCAGGACACTGTTTTACCGATTTACTAAAAAAGCTCTATTACTTTAACTTTCAGGTCATGCTGCCTTCCACTCTGTTGGTGTCATCAAGATTACTCACTTCTGAGTACAAAATACGTGATTTAGATCAAGTATTGGCGTGGCTGATACCTTTCAGCTGGCTGCTTTTTAACCGATTCGATCAAGTGTAATGGAAGGGTTTTGAAATTAAAAAAACGATTAGCATTAAAGCTACAAATAACTAACATTCGATACATATCACCGGGTTATGCATATTTATAATGAATATTGCATGCAAAAAGCGTATGTTTCGCGCAGTTATTTTATGCTGTTAATAGTCAACCGCCAATTTTGATGATGCTGCGGAGCCCATTGTGACTCAACCACTGTTCGATTTTGCTACCTATTTCAAGTTTTTCATTGGCTTATTTGCCCTGGTCAACCCGGTCGGCATCATTCCGGTGTTTATCAGTATGACCAGCTACCAACCGGCAGCGGTGCGCAACAAGACCAACCTGACCGCAAACCTGTCGGTGGCGATCATCCTCCTGACGTCGTTGTTTCTCGGCGATGGCATTCTGCAGATTTTTGGCATCTCGATTGATTCCTTCCGCATTGCCGGCGGCATCCTGGTGGTGACCATTGCGATGTCGATGATCAGCGGCAAGCTCGGCGAAGATAAGCAGAACAAGCAGGAGAAGTCGGAGACGGCGGTCCGGGAGAGCATCGGCGTCGTGCCTCTCGCACTCCCCTTAATGGCCGGACCGGGGGCAATCAGTTCAACTATTGTCTGGGGCACCCGATATCATTCCTGGGTGCACCTGGTCGGGTTCTCACTGGCGATAGCGGTATTCGCTCTTTGCTGCTGGGGCATTTTCCGAATGGCGCCGTGGCTGGTTCGTCTGCTGGGACAGACGGGAATCAACGTCATCACCCGTATCATGGGGTTGCTGCTGATGGCCCTGGGGATCGAGTTTATCGTAACCGGTATTAAAGCGCTGTTCCCCGGACTGCTTAATTAGTGGAACACCATGCAAGCGTGGAGGCTTCACTTCGCGCTTGCGCGATTATTAGCAAAACCTATTAACCAGCGCGAGATCGGCTGTTGAGATAACGTTTTGCGATAATATCTTTAAATCCATATTTTTCATTAAGATATCTGTTTTTGTTCATTGTTTTCCCCTCACGCTCTTCCTGCCTGCGATGTTATTTTCTTCACATCATTCTCTGGCACTTGCTGTCGGATCATCGAAATGATATTAGTAATTTTAACAAGGCAGTAGATGAATGTGCTAAAAAGTAACCTGTTGTTAAATTTTTGTACAAAAAAGCACCTTTTAGCCGATGCTCGATTCTCAACGCGATTAAAAAATCATATCACTATGATTAACAATGATATTTTTTTGTCGGTAGTCCGCGAAGATCTTGAGCATCGCGGGCAATATCGGCGATAAAAGAGAATCCGGTAACATATTTGCAAATTGCATTGGCGGAGGTGTTTACCTTTTGGTAATTTCCGCCGTTATCGTCTGCTGAATTATATGCGTAAATGAGAATTATTATTAATAATCTCACTGCGCCGGAACTGCCCTCCAGCGAGGGGGCAAAGAATCGACGTTAAGGCTGCCGTTCGAGCGGTCGTAATAAATAAGTCGGTGATAGCAATCTGCCAATCGCAAACGCTCCTGCGTTGGACAGATCCCCGCAAACGGGAAAAAAACAGGCTGGTTAAAAAACCAGTAATTATAATGACTGGAGTTACAACACAATGACCATCATCACTAAAAAACGTTTGATCGCCGCGGGAGTGCTATCCGCACTGCTTGCCGGCAATATGGCTATGGCAGCGGATGTCCCGGCCGGTGTGCAGTTGTCGGATAAGCAAACGCTGGTGCGAAATAGCGGCGCTGAGCCGCAATCGCTGGACCCGAATAAAATTGAAGGGGTACCCGAGGCCAATATTAGCCGCGACCTCTTCGAAGGCTTGCTGAATACTTCGCCGAAAGATGGCCACCCGATCCCTGGCGTAGCAGAGAGCTGGGATAATAAAGATTTTAAAGTCTGGACCTTCCATCTGCGTAAAGATGCGAAATGGTCTAACGGCGAGCCGGTTACTGCTCAGGACTTCGTCTACAGCTGGCAGCGTCTGGTGGATCCGAAAACCGCTTCTCCTTATGCCAGCTATCCGCAATATGGTCATATCGTTAACGTCGACGACATCATTGATGGCAAGAAAGCGCCGAGCGAACTGGGCGTAAAAGCCATTGACGACCACACGCTGGAAGTTACCCTCAGCGAGCCAGTCCCTTATTTTTATAAGCTGCTGGTTAACCCGGCGATGTCTCCTGTCTACAAACCGGCTATTGAAAAATTTGGCGAGAAATGGACACAGCCTGGCAATATCGTCACCAACGGGGCGTATACTCTGAAAGACTGGGTGGTCAACGAACGTATCGTGATGGAGCGCAACCCGCACTACTGGGATAATGCTAAAACCGTCATTAACACCGTTACCTGGCTGCCGACCTCTTCCGAAGTGACCTATGTTAACCGCTATCGCAGCGGTGAACTGGACATGACCTATAACCAGCTGCCGATCGAACTCTTCCAGAAGCTGAAAAAAGAGATCCCCAACGAGCTGCACGTCGACCCGTATCTGTGTACCTATTATTACGAAATCAACAACCAGAAAGCGCCGTTTACCGACGTACGCGTCCGTACCGCGCTGAAGCTGGGTCTGGATCGCGATATTATTGCTAATAAAGTGAAAGGACAGGGCGATCTGCCGGCCTACGGCTACACGCCGCCGTACACCGATGGCGCGAAGCTGAGCGAGCCGGAATGGTTTACGTGGTCGCAGGAAAAACGCAACGAAGAAGCGAAGAAACTGCTGGCCGAAGCCGGCTATACCGCGGATAAACCGTTGACCTTTAACCTGCTGTATAACACCTCCGATTTGCACAAGAAGCTGGCGATTGCCGCCGCCTCGCTGTGGCGTAAAAACCTGGGCATTGACGTGAAGCTGGTTAACCAGGAGTGGAAAACGTTCCTCGATACCCGTCACCAGGGCACCTATGACGTGGCACGCGCAGGCTGGTGCGCCGACTATAACGAGCCAACTTCCTTCCTGAATACCATGCTCTCTGACAGCTCAATGAACACTGCGCACTATAAGAGCCCGGCGTTCGACAAGATTATGGCTGAATCCGTAAAAGCGTCTGATGAAGCGCAGCGTACGGCAGCCTATGCGAAAGCGGAACAGCAGCTGGACAAAGACAGCGCGATCGTACCGGTCTATTACTACGTCAACGCCCGCCTGGTGAAACCGTGGGTTGGGGGCTATACCGGTAAAGACCCGATGGATAACGTCTATACCAAAGATCTCTACGTTATCAAACATTAATGGCAATACGTGGGGCGGGCCTGTGCTCGCTCCATCGTGTCTTATTTGAGAGCAGTGCAAAGGCACACGCCAGAAGGTACGGGCAATGTTAAAATTTATCTTACGTCGCTGTCTGGAAGCGATTCCGACGCTATTTATTCTTATTACCATCTCATTCTTCATGATGCGTCTGGCACCGGGAAGTCCTTTTACCGGGGAGCGCACCCTGCCGCCGGAAGTCATGGCGAATATTGAAGCAAAATACCATTTAAACGACCCAATCATGACGCAGTACTTCAATTATCTGAAGCAACTGGCGCATGGCGATTTTGGTCCCTCCTTTAAATACAAAGATTATTCGGTCAACGATCTGGTGGCCGCCAGCTTCCCGGTTTCTGCGAAACTGGGCTTCGCCGCCTTTTTACTCGCGGTGGTGATCGGCGTAGCCGCCGGGGTGATAGCCGCTCTGAAGCAAAACACCCGATGGGACTACGCGGTGATGGGGGTAGCCATGACCGGCGTGGTTATTCCGAGCTTTGTGGTGGCGCCGCTGCTGGTGATGATTTTTGCCATTACCCTGCACTGGCTGCCGGGCGGCGGCTGGAACGGCGGAGCGCTGAAATTTATGATCCTGCCGATGGTGGCGCTTTCCCTGGCCTATATCGCCAGTATCGCCCGTATCACCCGCGGCTCGATGATAGAAGTGTTGCACTCTAACTTTATCCGCACCGCGCGGGCAAAAGGGCTGCCGATGCGCCGCATTATTTTGCGCCATGCGCTGAAGCCGGCGCTGCTGCCGGTGCTCTCCTATATGGGGCCAGCTTTCGTGGGCATCATCACCGGCTCAATGGTCATTGAAACCATTTACGGCCTGCCGGGGATCGGCCAGCTGTTCGTTAACGGGGCGCTTAACCGCGACTACTCGCTGGTGCTGAGCCTGACGATCCTCGTTGGCGCCCTGACTATCCTGTTCAACGCCATCGTTGACGTGCTGTACGCCGTTATCGATCCGAAGATTCGCTACTGAAGCCGGAGTTCGCCATGATGTTAAGTAAGAAAAATAGCGAGGCGCTGGAAAACTTCAGTGAGAAGCTGGAAGTGGAGGGGCGTAGCCTCTGGCAGGATGCGCGTCGCCGCTTTATGCACAACCGCGCCGCGGTGACCAGCCTGATCATGCTGGTGCTTATTGCGCTGTTTGTCACCTTTGCGCCGATGGTGTCGTCGTTCTCCTACTTCGATACCGACTGGGGCATGATGTCCAATGCCCCGGATATGGCTTCAGGCCACTACTTCGGAACCGACTCCTCCGGGCGCGACCTGCTGGTGCGCGTGGCGATCGGCGGGCGTATTTCGCTGATGGTCGGGGTGGCAGCGGCGCTGGTGGCGGTGATCCTCGGCACGCTGTACGGTTCGCTTTCCGGTTATCTCGGCGGCAAAGTGGACTCGGTGATGATGCGTCTGCTGGAGATCCTCAACTCCTTCCCGTTTATGTTCTTCGTCATCCTGCTGGTGACCTTTTTTGGTCAGAATATCCTGCTGATCTTTGTTGCCATCGGCATGGTTTCCTGGCTGGATATGGCGCGTATCGTGCGCGGACAGACCTTGAGCCTGAAGCGTAAAGAGTTTATCGAAGCCGCGCAGGTCGGTGGGGTCTCCACGGCCAGCATCGTGCTGCGCCATATCGTCCCCAACGTACTGGGGGTGGTGGTAGTGTACGCCTCGCTGCTGGTCCCCAGCATGATCCTCTTCGAATCCTTCCTCAGCTTCCTCGGGCTGGGAACCCAGGAGCCGCTCAGCAGTTGGGGAGCATTGCTCAGCGATGGCGCCAACTCAATGGAAGTCTCGCCCTGGCTGCTGCTGTTCCCGGCGGGTTTCCTGGTGGTGACCCTGTTCTGTTTCAACTTTATCGGCGATGGTCTGCGTGATGCCCTCGACCCGAAAGACCGCTAAGGAGCGCTGCCATGACCATGATTGAAACGGCAAAGGCGCCGCAAGCGCAGAGTCACAGCGGCCTGCTGCTGGACGTGAAAGATCTCCGCGTCACCTTTAAAACGCCGGATGGCGATGTCACTGCCGTCAATGACCTGAACTTCACCCTGCAGGCGGGCGAGACGCTCGGCATTGTGGGCGAATCTGGCTCCGGTAAATCGCAAACCGCCTTCGCTCTGATGGGGCTGCTGGCGGCCAACGGCCGCATCGGAGGATCCGCCACCTTTAACGGTCGGCAGATCCTCAATTTGCCCGAGCGTGAACTGAACAAACTGCGAGCCGAGCAAATCTCGATGATTTTCCAGGATCCGATGACCTCTCTTAACCCGTATATGCGGGTGGGCGAGCAGTTAATGGAAGTCCTGATGTTGCATAAAGGACTGAGCAAAGCCGAAGCGTTTGAAGAGTCGGTGAAGATGCTCGATGCGGTAAAAATGCCGGAAGCGCGCAAGCGCATGAAGATGTTTCCGCACGAGTTTTCCGGCGGGATGCGCCAGCGCGTGATGATTGCCATGGCGCTGCTGTGTCGGCCGCGGCTGCTGATTGCGGATGAACCCACCACCGCGCTGGACGTCACCGTGCAGGCGCAGATCATGACGCTGTTGAATGAGCTTAAACGCGAATTCAATACGGCAATCATCATGATCACCCACGACCTCGGGGTGGTGGCCGGGATCTGCGATAAAGTGCTGGTGATGTACGCCGGGCGCACCATGGAGTACGGTCAGGCGCGCGATGTCTTCTATCAACCGTCACATCCATACTCTATTGGCCTGTTGAATGCAGTTCCTCGTCTGGATGCCGAGGGCGATGCGTTGTTAACCATCCCTGGCAACCCGCCAAACCTGCTGCGATTGCCGAAAGGCTGTCCATTCCAGCCGCGCTGCCCGCACGCCATGGAGCAGTGTAGCAGCGCACCGCCGCTGGAGTCGTTCGCGCCAGGCCGCCTGCGCGCCTGCTTTAAACCGGTGGGGGATCTGCTATGAACGCCGTAACTGAACAACGAAAAGTCCTGCTTGAAATTGCCGACCTGAAGGTGCACTTCGATATCAAAGATGGCAAGCAGTGGTTCTGGCAGCCGTCGAAAACGCTGAAAGCAGTGGATGGCGTGACGTTGCGCCTCTATGAGGGGGAAACCCTCGGTGTGGTAGGGGAGTCAGGCTGCGGCAAATCGACCTTCGCCCGCGCCATTATTGGCCTGGTGAAAGCGACCGATGGCAAAGTGGCCTGGCTTGGGAAAGATCTGCTGGGTATGAAGCAGGAAGAGTGGCGCGATGTGCGCAGCGATATCCAGATGATCTTCCAGGATCCGCTGGCCTCGCTGAATCCGCGCATGACCATCGGGGAGATTATCGCTGAACCGCTGCGCACCTATCATCCGAAGATGTCGCGTCAGGAAGTTCGCGATCGCGTCAAAGCGATGATGATGAAGGTCGGGTTGCTGCCTAACCTGATCAACCGCTATCCGCATGAGTTCTCCGGCGGTCAGTGCCAGCGTATCGGCATCGCGCGGGCGTTGATCCTTGAGCCGAAGCTGATTATCTGCGATGAGCCAGTATCTGCGCTTGACGTGTCGATTCAGGCTCAGGTGGTCAATCTGCTGCAGCAGCTGCAGCGTGAGATGGGGCTGTCGCTGATATTTATCGCCCACGATCTGGCGGTGGTTAAACATATCTCCGACCGCGTCCTGGTGATGTATCTGGGCCATGCGGTGGAGCTGGGCACCTACGACGAGGTGTATCATAATCCGCTGCATCCCTATACCAAAGCGCTGATGTCGGCGGTACCGATCCCCGATCCTGATCTCGAGAAAGCGAAAACTATTCAGTTGCTGGAGGGCGAATTACCCTCGCCAATTAACCCTCCGTCGGGCTGCGTGTTCCGCACCCGCTGCCCGCTCGCCGGGCCAGAGTGTGCGAAAACCCGCCCGGTACTGGAGGGCAGTTTCCGCCATGCGGTTTCCTGCCTTAAGGTAGACCCGTTATAATCTCAGGGGCTGACGCAGGTCAGCCCTTTTTTTTGCGAGGTTAACGAAGTGGGTATGCTTTCTGCCGCGCGTCTGCGGCTTTATCATTTACTTTTCGATCAGAACCGACGTTCCGGCCGCCGCTTCGAAGGGCTGTGCGGACTTTTCGCCTTGCTCAGCGTGCTGGTGATTTTTATCGAGTCGGGGCTGGGCACGCAATATCATCTGACATTAGATGAATGGCATATTTTCGTCTGGCTGGAGCTGCTGGTGACCGCGGTTTTTACCGTGGAGTACCTGCTGCGTATCGCCACCTGGCCCAATCCGCTCCACTATATTTTTAGCTTTTGGGGACTGATTGACCTGGCGACGATTTTGCCGCTGTATGTGATGTGGCTGTGGCCGGAGATTAGTCTGAATTATGTCTTTGCCTGGCGAGCAATGCGAGCGATCCGCGCGCTGCGTATTCTCAAACTGTTGCGCTTTATGCCTTCGCTCAACGTGTTCTGGCGAGCAATCGTCAGTGCGCGTCACCAGCTGATTCTGTTCTATTCGTTTATCGCCATTGTGATGGTGATTTTCGGTTCGCTAATGTATTTGATCGAGGGGCCGGAGTACGGCTTTACAACGCTCAACGCCTCGGTCTATTGGGCCATCGTGACCATCACCACCGTCGGCTATGGCGATATCACCCCGCATACCCCACTGGGCCGCATTCTGGCGTCGATCCTCATCCTGATCGGCTACTCCATTATTGCGATACCGACCGGGCTTATCACTACCCATATGACCAGCGCCCTGAACCGTCGGCGTCAGCGTCGCCTGTGTCCGCAGTGCCAGCAGGGCGACCATGACGATAACGCCCGTTTTTGTCACGCCTGCGGCCATGCGTTGCCGAAATAAGCTGCCAGCATAAAAAAAGCCTGCCGGGTGAACCGCGGCAGGCTTTTCACTGGATAGTGAGCGTTATTCACGCCACAAAATATGACACAGCTTATGATCTTTTTCGCGGCACAGCAGAACACGGGCGAAAATGTCATTAATTTCCCCGCCATCGGTATCCGCCAGGCCAATTACCACTTCGGCGAAGAAATCCGGATTCAGATCGTAATCCACATGCTCTTCCCAGTCTGCGGACGGGTCGAACAGTTCGGCGCCCCCGCGCTCTTCAAACTGCAGGTTAAACAGAATGATGTCCGCCGGGTCGAGGTTGTCGGCCGCCAGCTCGAGGAAGATATCGTAAGCCTGCTCAAGCGTTTCGTCTTCGGTCAGGCGGTTGTTTAAATCCATATCCATGATTGCTACTCATTCGGTATCTGATGGGCACGTTTTACAGCAACGGGCTGAAGAAGTAAAACAGTCGCTCGACGATCCGCTGCCAGAGCGGTCGTTTTAGCCAACGACGGGCGTCAAGCAGGCGCGAACGCGAGATATAGTCATCCTGGACCGCCGCCAGATCGCTGCCAAAACCGGCGTCATCAATGACCAGCGTAATCTCAAAATTGAGCCACAGGCTGCGCATATCCAGATTCACCGTCCCCACCAGGCTCAGTTCGCCATCCACCAGCACGCTCTTGGTATGCAACAATCCGCCTTCAAACTGATAAATTTTGACCCCGGCCGCCAGCAGCTCGGTGAAAAAGGCCCGGCTGGCCCAGCCCACCAGCAGTGAATCGTTCTTGCGCGGTAAAATAATACTCACGTCGACACCGCGCTGGGCGGCGGTACAGATTGCGTGCAGCAGGTCGTCGCTGGGCACGAAGTAAGGTGTCGTCATGATCAGATGCTCTTTCGCCGCGTAGGCGGCGGTGAGGAGCGCCTGATGGATCAGATCTTCCGGAAAGCCCGGGCCGGAGGCGATCGTGTGGATGGTATGCCCGCTGGCCTCTTCGAACGGCATGATATTGACGTCCGGTGGTGGCGGCAGAATGCGCTTTCCGGTTTCGATTTCCCAGTCGCAGGAGTAGACGATGCCCATCGAGGTCGCCACCGGGCCTTCCATCCGCGCCATCAGGTCAATCCACTGGCCGACCCCCGAGTCCTGCTTAAAGTAGCGCGGATCGACCATATTCATGCTGCCGGTATAGGCAATATAGTTATCGATCATCACCATCTTGCGATGTTGACGCAAATCCATCCGGCGCAGGAACACACGCATCAGGTTAACTTTGAGGGCCTCGACGACTTCAATACCGGCGTTACGCATCATCGCCGCCCATGGGCTGCGGAAAAAGGCCACGCTGCCCGCAGAATCGAGCATTAGCCGACAGTGAACCCCACGACGTGCGGCGGCCATCAGCGATTCGGCGACGCTGTCGGCCATACCGCCTGGCTGCCAGATATAAAAGACCATCTCGATATTGTGGCGGGCCAGTTGAATATCGCGGATCAGAGCCTGCATCACGTCGTCAGATTCCGTCAGCAGCTGCAGCTGGTTGCCTTTTACGCCACCAATGCCCTGACGCCGTTCACACAGCTTGAACAGGGATTCTGCCACCGGGCTGTTATCTTCCGCGAAGATATGTTTGCAGGCTTTGAGGTCGTTTAACCACTTGGCCGTCGAGGGCCACATCGCCCTGGCGCGTTCCGCCCGGCGTTTGCCGAGATGCAGTTCGCCAAAGGAGAGATAGGCGATAATCCCCACCAGCGGCAGGATATAAATGATCAGCAACCATGCCATGGCGGACGGGACAGCGCGGCGTTTCATTAGAATTCGTAATGTTACACCGGCGATCAACAGCCAGTACCCCAGAATGACCAGCCAGTTCACCACCGTGTAAAAGGTTGTCATAGATGTAAAATCCTTTTGAATGACGTTATGTGATGAGTTTACGCATCAGTATTTTTCTGGCAAATAAAAACGCAGCGAAAGCGGTAGTCAGTTGCTGGCAGAGGTTTATAATGGAGGCTGTTTTCACTCGTAGAGTCGTTGCAATGAAGCGTAGTAGAACGGAAGTAGGGCGCTGGCGCATGCTGAGACAGGTGAATCGCCGTAAAGCGCGCTGGCTGGAAGCCCAATCGCGCCGCAATATGCGGATCCTTGCTATCAGGAAGGGACTGGTGAAACGGCAGCGTCATGCTCTGCTGTTTATTTTTCCCGACTGTTAAGCGAGCAGGCTAACGGCACCGTACGCGGTGCCGTTGTCGTTTTCTCAGCCCTGCGCTGAATTATCGTTATCATTGCCATCTTGACATCATTATTTTGCTCGACTGCGGTGCAACGACAGTTTGCGCCTGGCTTGCTTTCACGTCTCATTAAAATAGGCATGTCACGTTATTCCGGGCGGTTTGTTTCAGGCAGAACCTATTCCTGCCGCCACAGGAATTAATTGCCATGCAGTATTTATTGTTACCCAGACAGGTGCGGCGCTGTCGAATGCATGCCCACACTGGCCAGCAGATGCAGCCTGAAGTAAGTTGAGAAGAATGATGAAACAGGCGCAGTCAGATCATGGCGCATGAGGCTAAGCGTGCCGCTCCTGGTCTTAAATAATCTGCGCCTGTTTGTTTGCCTTTCAGAACGGTTGTCTGGATAACGCGCCTGAATAAAATGCACGCTATTACGCGTGCATTACTTTATTTTGCATAGGCTTCAGTGGATAAAGTGATGGTCACGTTATCACTTACCGCGGGCACATACTTATCAAGCTTGAAGTCTGAACGTTTGATTACCCCTGTTGCATCAAATCCAATCGCCTCTTTTTTCACCATTGGATGCATGTCCTGCTTATTGAGGGTTGCATGCAGAACTACCGGTTTGGTGATGCCTTTAATGGTCAGGTTACCTTCGACATCATATTTATTGTCGCCCTTGCTTTCCACTTTGGTACTCCGGAAAGTAGCCTCGGGAAACGTTTTGACATCAAAGTATTCTTTGCCTAAAAATTCATCGGTTAACGCTTTGACATGCGTGTCAATGGTTTTTACCGGCAGAGTAACGCTAACAGAAGATTTTTCAGGATTTTCTTTGTCAAAAGATAATTTCCCTGAAACATCAGAGATATAGGCGGTAGGGTTAGAGAAACCGAAATGGTTCCAGGCAATAACCACCGACGTGTGCTGCGGATCCAGGTTATATTCCGTCGCCGCAGCTTGTGATACAGGGATATATAAGGCAAGCAGAGAAAGAAATGCTGTTTTTTTCAGAACGTTCACAAAAAATTCCTCAAAATGGGCAAGTACACAAAGGGTAGCTTAAAAAGAGGGAAGTCTTATTGAAAACATTTGTTATTCCCTTTCAAAATTTTTAATCAAGCACGAATAACCCTACAGTAACGCAGCGTGAACTTTACGCAAGGCAATTAATAGAAGTTAAAAAATGATCATCGGCAATTTTAACCTGACGGTGAGATTTTTATTGGGCCATGTCAGTATATTGTGTGTGGTTATATCATTGCGGGGTTATTTTCCGGGGGAGAGAAATCACCGCGAGCCTGAATGCAGGAAGGTTGTTTAAGACCGGTTCAGTACCTTGCGAAAACCGGACATTAATCCCCGTTTATTCCATGGCTTAATATCGGCAGGGAGAAATTACCCGCATCAACATGCTTATCCAGTCAATGTAAAAAAAGAGCAATAACCATAAATTAGGCATTTATCCAATCTAATGTCGATGTGAAATGAATAAATGTCGATATATTATTCTGTGTTATTTATTTGTTGTAGTCATTTCTTTTTAATCCTTCCTGGCGTTTTTTTAGCTTTATCACAATAGTGTCGCGCAAAAAACAATCAATAAATAAATAAAATACAAGATCTTACATAACGGACTTACACAATTTATTAACAATTAAATATAATTCCCGACATCGATGTTTTATCGCCATTTTCTATCCCGGCATTATGCTTCATTTATGCCGTTTGGCTTACTGCGGGGAAAACATCGATAGTTAAATAAGAAATAGTTTTATTTCATGGTGTTATCAGGAGAGTTATTATGTCAAATACGAATCCCCGCTCATCCGGCTGGTTAGGCCTGTGGTGCCTGCTGGTCGGTGTGATACTGCTTGCGACAGGCCTGTTCTTTGTCATCGGCGGTTATAAACTGGTTTCCCTGGGGGGAAGCTGGTATTTCCTTATTGCCGGGGTTATTACCCTGCTCGCCGCGATTCAGTTTTTCCGCCGCAGGTCGTCCGCGGTGTGGCTGTTTGCTCTGGTATTCGTGGGTACCCTGATTTGGGCACTGTTTGATGCCGGCTTCGACTTCTGGCCGCTCGTTTCCCGTTTGATGGTACCCGCCGGGTTGATGCTGCTGGCGGCGGCCACCTGGCCTGCGCTACGTAAGCATGAAGGAAAGCCTTACAGCACCAAAGGGGCATGGGGGGTCTGCGTTGTTCTGGTTATCGCCATGGGCGTCACCTTTGTTCAGATGTTTCAGCCCCATCCCACAGTGGCGTTCAGCGGCGAGAAATTACCGCTGGTGCCGGTAAAAGAAGACGCTAAACAGCAAAACTGGGACCACTACGGCAATACTGCCGGCGGTAGCCGCTTTGTGGCGTTGGACCAGATCACGCGTGACAATGTAAAAAACCTGAAACCCGTCTGGACCTTCCATACTGGCGACACCCCGTTAAGCCCGGATGGCAATGGCGCAGAAGATCAGCAAACACCGCTGCAGGTAGGCGATCGTGTTTTCCTCTGTACCCCGCATAACAATGTGATCGCCGTCGATGCCGATAGTGGAAAAGAGATCTGGAGAGCGGAAATTAATGCGAAATCCGCCATCTGGATGCGCTGCCGAGGCCTGGCGTATTTTGATGCGACGAAGCCACTGACGCAGCCCACTGTGGCAGGCTCCACACCGATTCTGCCGGCACAGGTCGCGCCAGGTGCAGCATGCCAGCGTCGCATCCTGATGAATACGATTGATGACAGATTGATCGCCTTAGACGCAGATAACGGCCAATTCTGCCCGGACTTCGGGACGAACGGCAGCGTGAATCTGCGAGAAGGGATGGGCGCAGCGGCAGATCCAAGCTATGTGTTGACTTCAGCCCCGACGCTGGCTGGCACCACGGTGGTGGTTGGAGGCCGCGTGGCGGATAACGTCAGTACTGACATGCCTGGCGGCGTGGTGCGCGGTTATGACGTGATTACCGGCCAGCAGCGCTGGGCATTTGATCCGCGTAATCCGGATCCCAATCATGTTCTGCAACCGGGGGAACATTACAAACGCAGTTCCGCTAACTCCTGGGCGCCCATGTCATGGGATGCGTCGATGAATACCCTCTTTATTCCGATGGGGAGCTCCTCTGTTGACCTGTGGGGCGCGGACCGTATTCAGGGCGATCACAAATACGCCACTTCAATCCTGGCGCTGGATGCGACCACCGGGAAAGAGAAGTGGGTATACAAGACCGTGCGTAACGATCTGTGGGACTTCGATGTCCCGATGCAGCCAAGCCTGGTCGATTTCCCGACCAAAGAGGGCAACAAACCCGCCGTGGTGGTGGGGACCAAAGCGGGTCAAATCTATGTACTTGATCGCCTGACGGGTCAACCGCTTACCGAAGTGAAAGAGGTCCCGGTGAAACCGGCTGATATCCCAAATGAACAATATCCGGCGACGCAGCCGCGCTCTGTTGGGATGCCGCAGATTGGGGCGGAAACCCTGAAAGAATCTGATATGTGGGGGGCAACGCCGTTTGATCAGCTGGTCTGTCGTATCAGCTTCAAATCGATGCGTTATGACGGGCTGTACACCATGCCGGGGACCGATGTTTCCCTCAGCTTCCCGGGCTCTTTGGGAGGAATGAACTGGGGCAGCCTGTCTACCGATCCGAACAACCACTATATCTTCGTCAATGATATGCGTCTGGGTCTGTGGGTGCAGCTGATTAAGCAGGACCCACAAAGCGCGGTGGCCAACACCGGTGGTGAAGCGGTGAACGCCGGGATGGGGGCGGTCCCGATGAAAGGAACACCGTACTCGGTCAACAAAAACCGTTTCATGTCGCCGCTGGGGATCCCATGTCAGAAACCGCCGTTTGGTACGCTGTCCGCGATTGACCTGAAAACACAGAAAATCGTCTGGCAGGTGCCGGTCGGTACCGTCCAGGATACCGGTCCGTTTGGCATAAAAATGCGTGCTCAGATGCCGATCGGTATGCCGACGCTGGGTGGAACCCTGGCAACTCAGGGCGGCCTGGTGTTCATTGCCGGAACCCAGGACTACTACCTGCGCGCCTTCGATTCATCTACGGGTGAAGAAGTCTGGAAAGCCCGTCTTCCGGTAGGAAGCCAGGGGGGACCCATCAGCTATGTTTCGCCGAAGACCGGCAAACAATACATTCTGATTTCCGCCGGTGGAGCCCGCCAGTCGCCGGATCGCGGTGACTACGTGATTGCCTATGCGCTCGATAAGTAACAGATAATTGGATCAGCGATAACGATCAGAGGCCCCCGCCGGACAGCGGGGGCTTTTCATATTAATGCATGGATGGTGTGGCGTTGTGTTAGGCGACGATGTTGAGGCAGGAGAGGGGATCTGACCCTGTACAGGACATGTCAGTGAGAGAACAGCCAAACTTTTCGCGTGATGGAAAAGGGCGGCATTTTAATGTTGTGTACCAAAATGCGCCCTTTAATCTGATGGCCTGGTGTCTTTTTTATGGCTAACCAGAAAAATAGCAGGGAATATTTATCAAAACACTTTCTTATAAGGCTTAACAGAGACCTGGCGGTAGACGCCAGCCGCAATATACGGATCATCATTGGCCCAGGACTGCGCCGCTTCCAGCGACTCAAACTCGGCAATCACCGTTGAGCCGCTGAACCCTGCTGCGCCCGGTTCGTTGCTGTCAACGGCCGGCATTGGCCCGGCGGTAAGCAGCCGGCCTTCATCGTGTAAGAGTTGCAGACGCGCGAGATGCGCAGGGCGAACCGAGAGCCGCTTTTCCAGAGAATCGGCGATATCTTCAGCGTAGATAACGTAAAGCACGGCAAAGCTCCTTATCAATAATCAGGCGAATTACGTTAAGTTAAACCGCCCTGGACTGCAATGCAAAGATGCATACCGGTGTCGAATGCGCTGCCGACGCGGCTTTTTTCTGCAAATGGTGGCAAAAATTGACTCAGGTTAAGACGCCTTATTGAATATGATTGCTATTTGCATTTAAAATCGGAGCATCATTTTTCAACAGAAACGACTATGAGCGCAATGACCCTTGATTTACCTCGCCGCTTCCCGTGGCCAACGCTGCTGTCCGTGGCTATCCACGGTGCCGTTGTGGCGGGGCTGCTTTATACCTCGGTACATCAGGTTATTGAACAGCCTTCTCCGACGCAGCCGATTGAGATTACGATGGTCGCGCCGGCCGATCTTGAACCGCCCCCGGCGGCACAGCCAGTCGTGGAGCCCGTTGTCGAACCTGATCCTGAGCCGGAACCCGAGGTGGTGCCTGAACCGCCGAAAGAGGCGCCGGTGGTGATCCATAAACCGGAACCGAAGCCGAAGCCTAAACCCAAACCGAAACCCAAGCCGGAGAAAAAGGTTGAGCAGCCGAAGCGGGACGTGAAGCCGGCAGCAGAGCCGCGTCCGGCCTCGCCGTTTGAAAACAACAACACGACGCCAGCGCGCACCGCGCCAAGCACCTCGACCGCGGCCGCCAAACCCACCGTTACTGCCCCGAGCGGCCCGCGGGCGATCAGCCGTGTCCAGCCGACCTATCCGGCCCGCGCCCAGGCGCTGCGCATCGAAGGGACGGTACGGGTGAAGTTTGACGTGACGCCAGATGGCCGAATCGACAACCTACAGATCCTCTCTGCCCAGCCGGCCAATATGTTTGAGCGCGAAGTGAAAAGCGCGATGCGCAGATGGCGTTACGAGCAGGCAAGACCGGGAACCGGCGTGACGATGACTATCAAATTCCGTCTGAGTGGGGTCGAGATCAACTGATAATGCGTTGCGGCGGACCCCCTGGTCCGCCGTGAGTCTTGTCTAACGCGTTTTTTCCGTCAATACATCGTCCAGCGCCTGCTGGACCGTCACCAGGTGCTGGCCACCAAACAAAATCGCCCGGTTCAGCAGGGTGTACAGCTGATAGATGGGCTGACGATCGAGAAAACCTGCTGGCAGCGGTGAAACGGACTGGTAGCCGTCATAGATCTGCGGCGGTTGTTCCGGGTGCATCGGCAGCATGGCTAAATCGCACTCGCGATCGCCCCAGTAGCAGGCCGGATCGAAGATATAGGGGCCATCTGGTCCTAAGGCGCAGTTACCGGACCACAGGTCACCATGGAGCAGAGAAGGTTGCGGCTGATGGTTGGCCAGCCGCTGCTGGATCACATCGACTAAGGTATCGATATCGCCAAAGTGCAGCCCTTTCTCCGCCGCCAGCTCCAGCTGCCAGCCGATACGCTGCTCGGCAAAGAACACCGACCAGCGACGCTGCCAGGCGTTGGGCTGCGGCGTGGTGGAAAGATCGTTGTCGAAATCCAGACCAAACTGCGGCTGATCGCTCCACTGGTGCAGATGCGCTAACTGCTGGCCGAGCAGGAAGGCATTATGCGCATCCAGCGGACGGGGAGGGAGGTATTCCATGACCACAAAACTGTAGTCACGGTCGCTGCCGACCGCATAGACCTGCGGCACGCGAACGGTTTTGCTTCGCGACAGCAGTTCCAGCTGATCGGCCTCGGCGGTGAAGATGGGCAGAAGCTCACGTTCGTCGCATTTCACGAAGTAATCTTTCCCACCGAAGCGTAAGTGCCAGGCCGAATGGATTTCCCCTCCGGGCAGCTCGGTTTTCAGTTCGATTTCAGCGTTTTCGGAATGCCAATCGCGTAAAAGTGTACTGATTGCTTGCCACATGCTGTCTCTCCCCATGTTTTCCACCATATCATAAGGTTAGCGCACTGCTACCGGGTAAACCTGGAACTGACGCACAACTGACGCTTTCCGTTGCGTTAAACGCACTTATTGAGCTTTTAACCACTCGGCGAATGTGCTGACCGTAATCTCTGCCGGGCGGCCCAGAGCTGATTCCGCCAGCCCTGCGCTGAGGGCCTTAACTTCATCAGCATCCTGGGCGCTGAGCAGGCCAAAGGTGTTGGTCCCCAGCTCATGGGGATTGCCGTCTTCATCATTGAGCGTCAGTACGAACCCGGCGCGGGTAAAGTGGTTGCTGACCTCGTTGATCTCCGTCAGCGCCTGTTCGTGAAAGGTGACGCTGACGACCCAGGCGGTTATCTCATTGCTCATCTCTACACCCCATTGTTATCCATAGCCTTTCCAGCATAGACCATCCAGCCAATATCGTGGCTCCCTCCGCCAGCGCGGAGGGGCAGGGAAGATCAGCGACCGCAGAGATAATCGTAGATTTTTTGCGTATTGGCCTGCGAGCAGAGACGGGTGCCCTGATTGATTGTCGCGGCGCTACCGGCAGCGACGCCAAAGCGAACCATATCTTCCAGCCCGGCGTTTTCCGCCAGACGCAGGGTCATGGCGCCCACCATGCTGTCGCCGGCGCCGACGGTGCTCTGGCTTTTCATCGGAGGCGGCACCACCTGAACGCTGCCGCTGGCGTCAACGCCTAACGCCCCCTGCGGCCCGAGCGAAACCACCACCCGGCGTACTTTACCGGACTGGATCAACGACTGGGCGGCAAGGCGTACGTCATCGGGTTGGCTCAGATCGCGCTGTACGAGGGCGCTGAGCTCTTTCTGGTTCGGCTTCACCAGCTCAATATTGCCGACGTCCAGCGCCGCAGCCAGCGCGTCGCCGGAACTGTCGATAATGCAGCGCAGTCCCTGCTGTTGCGCATTTTTCACCAGTTGCATCAGGTTTTCGACGCTGATACCTGGCGGCAGGCTGCCGCTTACCACCAGCAGTGAGCCGGGTTCGATAGTCAGGACTTTCTCTTCCAGCCGACGGAACTCATCATCCGTCAACGCTGCGCCGGGCATGACAAAACGATATTGTTCGCCGCTGGCGGCCACGTGAACGTGCAGGTTTTGCCGCGTCCAGTCGCGGGTTTCGACGGTCTCGACCGGCACCTGCTCATCGGCCAGCAGGGATGCTAAGTGCTCGCCGGTGGCGCCGCCAACCGGGAAAATGGCGGTGGCTTTGCCGCCAAGAAAGGTCACGGCACGGGCAACGTTGATCCCGCCGCCGCCGGGCTCAAATACTGGCGCGCTGCAGCGGAGTTTACCTTCGGGATAAATCTGTGGGGTCTGCGTGGCGCTATCCAGCGAGGGGGCCAGCGTTAACGTATAAATTTTGGTCATTCCTTCTCCTCCTTAATACGGCGACTGTGCTTTATTTAAGCATGGCACGATGGCTCCGGGAGGGAAAGTGATGTTCCTGAGAGATTTGCAAAGAAGCCTGTATTTTCATTATGAAATAAAGATTGTTTCCGGAGCTGTCTTATTCAAAAAACGAAAGAGTAAGTGATTGCTATGTTATTCGTGCTTTTTTATAATTTGCTACCTTTCTTAGGACCTGCACACCGCGATCCTCGCGAAAGTTTCCGGGACCCTCAGGTCTCTTTTATGTTGTACGGACGCTAAATTCAATGAGCGGGCAGGTTGTGTCTGTTCATCATTTGTACTGTCCTAAAAAATGTATTTTAGAGAGTTATAATGAAGCTTTTAAAGACAGTACCCGCAGCGGTTATGCTGGCGGGGGGGCTTTTTGCGTCTGTTGGCGCAATGGCCGATGATTCTGTATTTACCGTCATGGATGACCCTTCCGCTGCTAAAAAACCTTTCGAAGGTGTGGTTAACGCAGGCTACCTGGCGCAGTCCGGCAACACCAAAAACTCCTCGATGACGGCAGATTCCACCTTGACCTGGTATGGTAATACCACCGCCTGGTCGCTGTGGGGGAATGCCAGCAACACCTCTTCCAACGATGAGCGATCCTCAGAAAAATATGCAGTCGGTGGGCGTAGCCGCTACAACCTGACCGATATGAACTATATCTTTGGTCAGGGCAGCTGGCTGACCGACCGCTATAATGGCTATCAGCAGCGTGATGTCCTGACGGCGGGTTATGGTCGTCAGATCCTCAACGGTCCGGTGCACAGCCTGCGGTTTGAATTCGGTCCTGGCGTTCGCTATGACGAGTTTACCGATGGAGAAACCGATACTCAGCCGCTGGGTTACGCCTCCGGCACCTGGGCCTGGCAGATGACCGATAACGCCAAATTTACGCAAGGGGTCTCGGTGTTTGGCGCTGAGGACACCACCGTCAACTCTGAGAGCGCGTTAAACGTGGCGATTAACGCCCATTTCGCGCTGAAGGTCGCCTACAACGTGACCTGGAACTCGGCACCGCCTTCCTCTGCGCCGGAGCATACCGATCGCCGGACGTCGCTGTCCCTTGGGTATAAAATGTAATATTTTCAGGCCGGGTTTCCCCGGCCTGTTCGTTTTAAATTTAGCAATGAGTGCCATTATTTTTTCTGGCCTTTCGTTTTAGTTTTTATAAAAAGAAATAGCCCTCCATCTTTTCTCCATTATTCCCGGCTTGTTGACAAATATTCATTCTATTTGACACGAAAAGCTAAATATTCGACGGACAAATATGTGATCTGGATCTATAATGATATGCACTGTCCGGGCGGAGAAATCGCGCGGTCTGTCTTCCGTAATAAGAGAATGAATATCATGAAAAACACTTCATTTACCATCGCAGCCCTGGCGCTGTGCGTGCTTTCTTTTGGCGCATCCGCTGCCACGCCCGTTCCGCCATCAGGCAACCAGGACCATACTCAGGTTGGCATCGCCAAAGCGACTGACGTTGAGGCTGGCTCGAATATCGCCCCCGGTTCCCGAACTACCGGACAATCCATGAGCGATGCCTTTAATGTGCATACGCTGGTGGCCGGCGAGTGGTCATAATATACCAGACCTTTATTTCGTCATACGTCAATTAAGCCGGGTGGAGCGGTACCGGTTTAACGCGCTGTGTTAAAAATTAAGTATGCAATATCATTGCGTCTCTACTATCACGTCCGAATAATATTATCCGGCTTTGCCGGGGATTATTCTCGCCTGCAGTAGCAGGATATTCGTCTTTTTATCTCAATCTCTCTTGTTTTCTCCACATTCCGCCATCATTTATACGCTTGCGGCTTTAATCACGTACCAATGATGTGTAAACTACTCCCCGGTGTTATCAGCAGGCGGTGGCAGGCGGGAACGGTCTATCCGGTCGTCCTCCTATTTTCGCAGAGTGAAGCGGGAACTGCGCCTTAACCTGATGATAATTATGATTATATAGTTTTGTATGTGCTCTTTCGTGTGGGGCACCACTGCAAATAAGGACATAAAATGCCTGTAATTACGCTTCCTGATGGCAGTCAACGCCATTTTGACCACGCTGTTAGCCCCATGGATGTTGCGCTGGATATCGGTCCAGGCCTGGCGAAAGCCACCATTGCCGGGCGGGTAAACGGTGAACTGGTAGACGCCTGCGACCCGATCGAAACCGATTCCACTCTCTCTATTATCACTGCGAAAGATGAAGAAGGGCTGGAGATCATTCGTCACTCCTGTGCGCACCTGTTAGGCCATGCCATTAAACAGCTGTGGCCCAACACCAAAATGGCTATCGGTCCGGTTGTTGATAATGGCTTCTACTATGACGTAGACCTCGACCACACCCTGACTCAGGAAGATATCGACGCGCTCGAAAAACGTATGCATGAGCTCGCCGAGAAAAACTACGATGTCATCAAGAAGAAAGTCAGCTGGCACGAAGCGCGTGAAACCTTCGTGAAGCGCGGCGAAACCTATAAAGTTTCTATTCTTGACGAAAACATTGCTCATGATGATAAGCCGGGTCTGTATCATCATGAAGAATATATCGATATGTGCCGCGGCCCGCACGTACCGAATATGCGCTTCTGTCATCACTTCAAGCTGATGAAAACCGCCGGTGCCTACTGGCGCGGCGACAGCAATAATAAAATGTTGCAGCGTATCTACGGTACCGCGTGGGCAGATAAAAAAGCGCTGAATGCCTATCTGCAGCGTCTTGAAGAAGCCGCCAAGCGTGACCACCGTAAAATTGGCAAGCAGCTTGACCTGTATCATATGCAGGAAGAGGCGCCGGGGATGGTGTTCTGGCACAACGACGGCTGGACTATCTTCCGTGAACTGGAAACCTTTGTTCGTTCTAAACTGAAAGAGTACCAGTATCAGGAAGTCAAAGGTCCGTTCATGATGGACCGTGTGCTGTGGGAGAAAACCGGCCACTGGGACAACTACAAAGATGCGATGTTCACCACCTCTTCTGAGAACCGTGAATACTGCATCAAGCCGATGAACTGCCCGGGCCACGTGCAGATCTTCAACCAGGGATTGAAATCCTACCGCGATCTGCCGCTGCGTATGGCGGAATTCGGTAGCTGCCACCGTAACGAACCGTCTGGCGCGCTGCACGGCCTGATGCGCGTTCGCGGCTTTACCCAGGATGATGCGCATATCTTCTGTACTGAAGATCAGGTTCGCGATGAAGTGAACGCCTGTATTCGTATGGTCTACGATATGTACAGCACCTTTGGCTTCGAGAAGATCGTCGTCAAACTGTCAACTCGCCCGGAAAAACGTATCGGTAGCGATGAGACCTGGGATCGCGCGGAAGCGGATCTGGCGGTGGCGCTGGAAGAAAATAACATCCCATTTGAGTATCAACTGGGCGAAGGGGCGTTCTACGGCCCGAAAATTGAATTTACCCTGTATGACTGCCTCGATCGCGCATGGCAGTGCGGAACGGTACAGCTGGACTTCTCTCTGCCGCAGCGTTTAAGCGCCTCTTATGTGGGCGAAAATAACGAGCGTCAGGTACCGGTCATGATTCACCGCGCAATTCTTGGTTCCCTGGAGCGCTTCATTGGCATCCTGACCGAAGAGTTCGCTGGCTTCTTCCCAACCTGGATTGCACCAGTGCAGGTAGTGGTCATGAATATTACCGATTCTCAGGCTGAATACGTTAACGAATTGACGCGTAAACTACAAAATGCGGGCATTCGTGTAAAAGCAGACTTGAGAAATGAGAAGATTGGCTTTAAAATCCGCGAGCACACTTTACGTCGTGTCCCGTATATGTTGGTCTGTGGCGACAAAGAAGTCGAAGCCGGCAAAGTGGCCGTGCGCACCCGTCGCGGGAAAGACCTCGGCAGCATGGACGTAAGTGAAGTGATTGAGAAGCTGCAACAAGAGATTCGCAGCCGCAGTCTTCAACAACTGGAGGAATAAGGTATTAAAGGCGGAAAACGAGTTCAAACGGCACGTCCGAATCGTATCAATGGCGAGATTCGCGCCCTGGAAGTTCGCTTGACAGGTCTGGAAGGCGAAGCTTTGGGTATTGTGAGTCTGAGAGAAGCTCTCGAAAAGGCTGAAGAGGCCGGAGTAGATTTAGTTGAAATCAGCCCTAACGCCGAACCGCCAGTTTGTCGTATCATGGACTACGGCAAGTTCCTTTATGAAAAGAGTAAGTCTTCTAAGGAACAGAAGAAAAAGCAAAAAGTTATCCAGGTTAAGGAAATTAAATTCCGTCCTGGGACCGATGATGGTGATTACCAGGTAAAACTCCGCAGCCTGGTTCGCTTTCTCGAAGATGGCGATAAGGCTAAGATCACACTGCGTTTCCGCGGTCGTGAGATGGCCCACCAGCAGATCGGTATGGAAGTGCTTACGCGCGTCCGTGACGATCTGAGTGAACTGGCAGTAGTCGAATCCTTCCCTACGAAGATCGAAGGCCGCCAGATGATCATGGTGCTCGCTCCTAAGAAGAAACAGTAAGGCCTTCAAGTAGCGATGTCAGTGGAGCCTTAGGGCTTCACTGATGTTGTTCGCCTATGTTTCGTTTATTAACAATGCGAAGTGGAAGTTATTAAGATGCCAAAAATTAAGACCGTACGCGGTGCTGCTAAGCGCTTCAAAAAAACCGGTAAAGGTGGTTTTAAGCACAAGCACGCTAACCTGCGTCACATTCTGACTAAAAAAGCTACCAAGCGTAAACGTCACCTGCGTCCGAAAGCCATGGTTTCCAAAGGCGATCTGGGCCTGGTTATCGCGTGCCTGCCGTACGCATAAGTCGTTAACGTTTAACTTTTTTAACTTAGAATAGATACAGGAGAGCACACATGGCTCGCGTAAAACGTGGTGTAATTGCACGTGCACGTCACAAGAAAATTTTGAAACAAGCTAAAGGCTACTACGGTGCGCGTTCTCGCGTATACCGCGTTGCCTTCCAGGCTGTTATCAAAGCTGGTCAGTACGCTTACCGTGACCGTCGTCAACGTAAACGTCAGTTCCGTCAACTGTGGATTGCACGTATCAACGCAGCAGCACGTCAGAACGGTATTTCTTACAGCAAATTCATCAATGGCCTGAAAAAAGCCTCTGTTGAAATCGACCGTAAGATCCTGGCTGACATCGCCGTATTCGACAAAGTAGCGTTCACCGCTCTGGTCGAAAAAGCGAAAGCAGCTCTGGCATAAGCCAGTTGAAAGAGGGAGCTTGTCTCCCTCTTTTCGTTTCAACACCATCAATACATTGACTTTTATCGGCGCAGGCTTTTCAATACAGGTCTGACGTTTCTTACCAGACAAGGTAATGCAAGCATGAATGCTGCTATTTTCCGCTTCTTTTTTTACTTTAGCACCTGAACTCAGGAGGCTAGCGCGTGAAAGAAGAAACGGAAAACAGCGCCAGAAAGCCTCCCCTGTGGAGGCTTTTTTCGTATATGGATTCGGGATATTAATTTCACTATAACCGGTGTCTGCACCGACATAATGAGGAAAACCATGTCACATCTCGCAGAGCTGGTTGCCAGTGCCAAGGCAGCCATTAACGAGGCATCAGATGTTGCTGCGCTGGACAACGTCCGCGTGGAATACCTGGGTAAAAAAGGGCATCTGACCCTGCAAATGACCACCCTGCGTGAGTTACCGCCGGAAGAGCGTCCGGCAGCCGGCGCGGTCATCAACGAAGCGAAAGAGCAGGTACAGCAGGCGCTGAACGCGCGTAAAGCTGATCTGGAAGGCGCAGCGCTGAATGCGCGTCTGGCCGCAGAGACCATTGACGTCTCGCTGCCGGGACGCCGCATTGAAAATGGCGGCCTGCATCCGGTCACTCGCACCATCGACCGTATTGAAAGTTTCTTCGGTGAGCTCGGCTTTACCGTGGCGACTGGCCCGGAAATCGAAGATGATTACCACAACTTCGATGCGCTGAATATTCCGGGTCATCATCCGGCGCGCGCTGACCACGACACTTTCTGGTTCGATGCCACTCGCCTGCTGCGTACTCAGACCTCCGGCGTGCAGATCCGCACCATGGAAAACCAGCAGCCGCCCATCCGCATTATCGCGCCGGGCCGCGTCTATCGTAACGACTACGACCAGACCCATACCCCGATGTTCCACCAGATGGAAGGTCTGATTGTTGATAAAAACATCAGCTTCACCAACCTGAAAGGGACGCTGCACGACTTCCTGAACAACTTCTTTGAAGAAGACCTGCAGGTGCGCTTCCGTCCGTCCTACTTCCCGTTCACCGAGCCGTCCGCAGAAGTTGACGTGATGGGTAAAAACGGCAAATGGCTGGAAGTGCTGGGCTGCGGGATGGTACACCCGAACGTGCTGCGTAACGTCGGTATCGATCCGGAAGTTTACTCCGGCTTCGCCTTCGGTATGGGGATGGAGCGTCTGACCATGCTGCGTTATGGCGTGACCGATCTGCGCGCGTTCTTCGAAAACGATCTGCGTTTCCTCAAACAGTTTAAATAAGGGCAGGACAGAACAATGAAATTCAGTGAACTGTGGTTACGCGAGTGGGTTAACCCGGCGATCGACAGCGAAGCGCTTTCCGATCAGATCACCATGGCGGGCCTCGAGGTCGACGGCGTTGAGCCGGTTGCCGGCAGCTTCAACGGCGTAGTGGTCGGTGAAGTGGTGGAGTGCGGCCAGCATCCAAATGCTGACAAACTGCGCGTCACCAAAGTCAACGTGGGCGGTGAACGCCTGCTGGACATCGTCTGCGGCGCGCCAAACTGCCGTCAGGGGCTGAAAGTCGCCGTGGCGACCATCGGCGCCGTGCTGCCGGGCGATTTTAAAATTAAAGCGGCGAAGCTGCGCGGCGAACCGTCAGAAGGGATGCTGTGCTCTTTCTCCGAGCTGGGTATTTCCGACGACCATAGCGGTATCATCGAACTGCCGGCGGATGCGCCGATCGGCACTGATATTCGTGAATACCTCAAGCTTGACGATAACACTATCGAAATCAGCGTCACGCCAAACCGTGCCGACTGCCTGGGTATCATCGGTGTGGCGCGCGATGTCGCTGTGCTGAACAAAGCGCCGCTGAACGCGCCGGAAATTACGCCGGTTGCCGCGACCATTGACGACGTGCTGCCGATTCAGGTTGACGCGCCGCAGGCGTGCCCGCGCTATCTGGGCCGCGTGGTGAAAGGCATCAACGTCAAAGCGCCGACCCCGCTGTGGATGAAAGAGAAGCTGCGCCGCTGCGGGATCCGCTCCATCGACGCGGTGGTTGACGTGACTAACTATGTCCTGCTTGAGCTGGGCCAGCCGATGCACGCCTTTGACCGCGACCGTATCGAAGGCGGGATCGTGGTGCGCATGGCGAAAGAGGGTGAAACCCTGGTGCTGCTCGATGGCTCTGAAGCGAAGCTCGACAGTGACACCCTGGTTATTGCTGACCATAACAAAGCGCTGGCGATGGGCGGGATCTTCGGCGGGGAACACTCCGGCGTTAACGACGAAACCCAGAACGTGCTGCTGGAATGCGCGTTCTTCAGCCCGCTGTCCATTACCGGCCGCGCGCGCCGTCATGGCCTGCACACCGATGCCTCTCATCGCTATGAGCGCGGCGTCGATCCGGCGCTGCAGTATAAAGCGCTGGAGCGTGCCACGCGTCTGCTGATCGACCTCTGCGGCGGTGAAGCCGGCCCGGTGATCGACGTGACAAACGAAGAGACCTTGCCAAAACGCGCCACCATTACCCTGCGTCGTAGCAAACTGGATCGCCTGATTGGCCACCATATCGATGACGCGCAGGTCACCGACATTCTGCAGCGCCTCGGCTGCGAAGTGACGGTGGGTCAGGACGAATGGCAGGCAGTCGCCCCGAGCTGGCGTTTCGACATGGAGATCGAAGAAGATCTGGTCGAAGAAGTGGCTCGCGTTTATGGCTACAACAACATTCCTGATGAGCCAGTACAGGCGGGTCTGATCATGGGTACCCATCGTGAAGCCGACCTGTCGCTGAAGCGCGTAAAAACGCTGCTGAACGACAAAGGCTATCAGGAAGTGATCACCTACAGCTTTGTTGACCCGAAAATCCAGCAGCTGATCCACGCCGGGGAAGAGGCGCTGATCCTGCCAAGCCCGATCTCCAGCGAAATGTCGGCGATGCGTCTGTCGCTGTGGACCGGCCTGTTGGGTACCGTGGTCTACAACCAGAACCGTCAGCAGAGCCGCGTGCGCATCTTTGAGAGTGGCCTGCGCTTCGTGCCGGATACTCAGGCGCCGCTGGGCATTCGTCAGGATGTGATGCTGGCCGGGGCGATCTGCGGCAACCGTTACGAAGAGCACTGGACGCTGGCGAAAGAGACGGTCGATTTCTATGATCTGAAGGGCGATCTGGAATCCGTACTGGATTTAACCGGTAAATTGGCCGACATCGAGTTCCGTGGCGAAGCGATCGCCGCGCTGCATCCAGGTCAATCCGCAGCGATTTATCTTAAAGGTGAACGCATTGGTTTCATTGGGGTTGTTCATCCGGAACTGGAACGTAAACTGGATCTGAACGGTCGCACTCTGGTGTTCGAACTGGAGTGGGACAAGCTCGCAGACCGCGTGGTGCCTCAGGCGCGCGATATTTCCCGCTTCCCGGCGAACCGTCGCGACATCGCGGTACTGGTCGCGGAAAACGTGGCTGCTGCCGATGTTTTAGCCGAATGTAAGAAAGTTGGCGTAAATCAGGTAGTTGGCGTAAACTTATTTGACGTGTACCGTGGTAAAGGTGTGGCGGAAGGGTATAAGAGCCTTGCGATTAGCCTGATCCTGCAGGATACCAGCCGTACACTCGAAGAAGAGGAGATTGCCGCTACCGTTGCCAGATGTGTAGAGGCATTAAAAGAGCGATTCCAGGCATCATTGAGGGATTGAACCTATGGCGCTTACAAAAGCTGAAATGTCAGAATATCTGTTTGATAAGCTTGGGCTTAGCAAGCGGGATGCCAAAGAACTGGTCGAGTTGTTTTTCGAAGAGATCCGTCGTGCTCTGGAAAACGGAGAACAGGTCAAACTCTCCGGGTTCGGCAACTTCGATTTGCGGGATAAAAACCAACGCCCGGGACGTAACCCGAAGACGGGGGAGGATATTCCCATTACAGCCCGGCGCGTGGTGACCTTCAGACCCGGTCAGAAGCTGAAAAGCCGTGTCGAAAACGCGTCGCCGAAAGACAAATAATCTGAACTAATTAAAAAGGCCGCATTGCGGCCTTTTTCTTTTCTACACGTCCTTACGCTTTGACGGCGGTGAGCATGATCTCCACCAGGATATCCGGTCGCGCCATCTCCGCCTGTACTGCTGCTCGCGCCGGGCTCTGGCCTTCCGGCATCCACTGTACCCACACGTCATTGAATGCGACAAAATCACGTTCGATATCTTTCAGCCAGATCTGCGCGGAGAGAATTTGCCGCTTATCGCTCCCGGCAGCCGCCAACAGGGCATCGATCTTCTCCAGCACTTCACGGGTTTGTAAAACGATATCGTCTTCGCTGCTTTTTGGCGTCTGCCCGGAGAGGAACAACAGATTGCCATACGCAACGCTGGCGGAAAGGCGAGGTTGTGGATTATTGCGAATAATGGTCATGCGGTTTGTTTCCATGTGAGACCTTCTAAAGAAATAGTGGGTGCCTGATTGTCGATTAACGCGCCCAGCACCACCGCGCTGCCGGCGGCGAGGGTAAAGCCGAGACTACCCTGGCCCAGGTTCATCCACAGATTGGGGTATCCGGCGCGACCCAGCATCGGCGGGCCTGCTGGTGTTGACGGGCGCATGCCGGTCCAGGCTTCGGCCTTGTCCAGCCCTTCGAGTTCGGGAAAGCTACGGGCGACGATGTTTTTCAGCGCCTGAATGCGGCTCTCGCGCAGTTGGTCGCCGTCGTAGCCGATGTCCACCATCGCCGCGATGCGCAGTTGTTGGCCAAGGCGGGCATAAACGATTTTGTGCCCGTAGTCGGTGACGCTGATGTCAGGGGCAATACCTGCTTTTTCAGGATAGGGCAGGGTCAGGCTGTACCCCTTCAGGGCGCACAGCGGCACGCGAACTCCCAGATGCCCAAGCAGAGGACCACTGCCGTTACCGGCGGCAACGACATAATCATCGCCGGTGATGGTTCCCCGGTTGGTCTCCAGGGCGATGATGCGTCCGCCGCGCTTATTGAGCCGCTGCACCTCACAGTGCGTCAGCAGGCTAAAGTCGTTGCTGGCATTGAGCTTGTCGAGCAGGGCAAGGCAGAACTGATGGCAATCTGCCGTTTCATCGCCCGGCGAATAAATCCCGCCCTGCAGCGAAGGGCTGATATGTCTGAGTGCCGGCTCCAGTTGCAGACAGGCGTCAGCATTCAGCGCTTGTTGATACTGAGGATCTATCCCTTTTGCCGCTTTATTAAAATCATATTCGCGGCGATGGATAATTAATTTACCGCTGCGCCGCCAGTGAAAATCGGCAAGATTATCCTCATCCAGCCACGACTGCATGACCTGACGGCTGAGCAACGACAGGCGCAAAATATGATCGCCGTTCATTTTATTGGTCTGGCTATTACAGGCACGCAGGAACTGCAGCAGCCAGCGCCACTGCTGGAAAGACATCTTAAGACGCATATTCAGCGGCGAATCGGCTTTGCCCATCCATTTAATCCCCTGCAGGGGAACGCCGCTATCGGCAAGGGGGGCAACGTAGCGATAACTTAATTGTCCGCCGTTAGCAAAACTGGTGGCACTGCCCGGTTCAGCATTGCGCTCCAGTAATTGCACCTGATGGCCGCGCTTAATCAGTTCCCAGGCCGTGGCCAGACCGACCACGCCGCCGCCGATAATGACAATGCGTTTGTTCATAACCCGATATATCCACCGCTAATCAATTTATCGGGTTATGTCAAAGCATTTACCCCAGCGGCGCAATTGACTTTTTATGGTCAGGGTATAACCGCAGGTTAATCTCCTTGAGTTGCTGGCGCAGACGCTGGCAGAGAAAATCGACGAACTTTTGCGCCATTGGACTCAGCGAAACATCGGCCCGGCGCAGCAGGCAGAGGTTGATGGCAATCGGCGGCGTAATGGGGTGGATCATCTCTGGAGCCAGGTTGTGCTGGGCGGAAAAGATATCTGTGATGCTGCAGCCCATGCCGCGCTTCACGAACTCGGTAGCCATATAGTAGGTCTGAACGTTAAGCCGGGTGGTGGAAAAGTCGCGACGGGTGGCGATGGCGGCAGAGAGCGAGTGCGGCCCTGGCGAGATCCAGCGCTGCTGGTCGATCTGGCCGATGTCCACCGCCCCCTGACGATAATGACGGTCGATGTACACCAGCGGTACTTCGGCAATCAGGGTGGTCAGGATCTCTCCCTGCTGCACCGGCTGTAGCGTCAGCGCCAAATCTATCTCGCGCAAATCCAGTTTTCTGACCAGCGTCTCGGTGTGCTCGGTGGTGAGCGTCATCACCAGGTTGCTGTTTTGCTGATAAAAGTCGGTCACCAGCTCTGGCACCAGGCTTAATCCCAGACTCGGCAGGCAGCCTAAGGTGATTTTGGCGCGCGGATCGCGGGCCAGATTGTCGGCCAACAGGCGCAGGTTATCGAGGTCCTGATAAATGCTCTGCGCTTTTTCGAAAAGTGTGATCGCCTCGCTGGTCGGCAGCAGCTTGCCGCGCACCCGCTGAAAGAGGGTAAAACCCAGTTTCATCTCGGCGCTTTTTAGCGCTTTGCTGGCCGCTGGCTGAGAGATATTGAGCGCTTCCGCCGCCCGTGACAGCGAGCCGCAGGTCATTACGGCGTGAAAGATTTCCAGATGACGCAGTTTCATGAACAGTTAACTCAGGGTTATAGCCTACCGATAAAAAGTCATTATCCACTAACACAAAGTTAACATAAATTTAATCTCCAATCAGCGCTCCGGTTACATATTGTGCTGTAGACCCCGCCTGATGGCGGAATATTACGCTCTCAGAATCTATTCCTTTGTACCCAAACGCACCCTCAGGCTCGCGGCCAATAATGAAAAAGAGGGAGGATGTTTTCTGAGCAGGTCCCAATACACCTCCTGACCCTTACGGTCGGATTGATTGGCATTAAGGAGTGTTATGAGTGACTCAACGCTCACAGGCAATGCGCCTGTCAGACGAAATATCACGCGGAAAAACGTTATTACTGGTCTGTTATTGCTGCTGTTCGTGTTGATCGCGCTGTGGTGCCACGGTCGACCGGGCAGTGAGCTTGGCCTGCTGGGATTTACGCCGCTGGTGGCACTAGCGATATTATCGCTGATCGGCGTTGATATTGTGCTGGCGGTGATCTCCTCGATTATTATCGCCATGATAATGACCTCGACCGGCCTGCCGGAAATGGGCACGATGCTGGCGAAATCCACCGGATCATTTATCGCCACGGTAGGGCTTATCATTATGCTCGGCGCCGGCGTGGGGGAAGTGGCCACCCGCACCGGCGCAGCGGTTGAGCTGGTGAAATTCGTGGTTCATCGTATTGGGCTGTCGAGCCAGACGCGGGTTAAGTTCGGCATTGTGGTGTCATCGATTTTAATTTGTGGTTCGCTGGGCACCATGGCCGGTGGTAACGCCATTATCGTGGCCGTGATCATTCCGGTGGCGGCAGCGGTACGCTTAACGCCGCCGACGGTCGCCGCGCTGATGATGACCGCCGGCTCCGTTGGGCTCTTTACCGGGCCCTTCACCCCCAGCACCGTGACAATCCTCAGCCTCGGCGGGTTAAGCTATCCGGATTATCTGCTGTACGTCGGTCTGCCGATGAGTGCGGTGACGCTGCTGGCCGGCTGGATAATGGCGGGGCGGATCCAGAAGATGACCGAAGGCAAACTGCGCTATGACGTCGATCTTTCGGAGAAGCCAAAAGAGGATCTCAGCGCCGCGCAGCAGCGTCGGCGTAAATTAAGCGCGCTGGCCTTCGCCGCGACGATCATTGTGATGGCGGTCGTTGGCGTGGTGATCAAAGCTGGCTTCAGCTTTGCGATTATCGTGATGCTGCTGGTGGCGCTGATGACCGGGCTGGTAGGCGGCCTGCGACCGACGCAGATCCTGCAGGCGTTGTATCACGGCTGCGGCCGTCTGGTGTGGATGTTTATCCTCTACTGGCTGTATAACCCAATCCTTGAACTGATGGATGGTCTGCATGCCTATCAGGGGCTGCTGGAGTATACCCAACCGCTGCTCGAGGGGATCTCCCCGGCCTGGCTGTGCTTTAGCATCTTTGCGTTCAATATTATCGGCCATGTGCCCGGTGCGGCGGTGGCGCAAATGACGTTTACCCATAAAATCTTTGGCCCGATGCTGATGGCCGCCGGCGTGCCGCCGCAGGGGACCACCGCGGTGCTGCTCGCCTCTTCTCAGGTGGACTGGTTCGGTCCGTTTCCCTCATCGGACATGTTCGGCCAGATGGGGCTGGCGCAGTCCACGCATCTGAAATATATGCTCTATAACGGCTGGGCAATCGTGGTGGCGAATATCATTCTCTTTGCGCTACTGTTTCAGATCCTGGTGTAACGAACGAACGCAGACGCGGGGGAGGTCTTCCTCCGCGTCGACGAACGGCCGCGAGGTTTTCCTTTTCTCACCGCGACACCCACCGTAAAATCAGTCTCTTGTTCCCACTGCGTAATGGAATCTATGCTGACTCTCGCCCATCTTCAACAGCGCCGCAGCCGGCGTTGGCTCTTCGGATTAACGCTGTTGCTCCTGGTTACGCTACTGATCAGCCTGTGCGCGGGCGAACAATGGATCCCGCCTGGGGAATGGCTGAGCGCGAAAGGCCAGTTGTTCATCTGGCAGATCCGCCTGCCGCGAACCCTGGCGGTGGTGCTGGTGGGGGCGGCGCTGGCGCTCTCCGGGGCGATTATGCAGGCGCTGTTTGAAAATCCGCTGGCGGAGCCGGGTTTGCTGGGCGTCTCCAACGGGGCGGGCGTCGGGCTGATTGCCGCCGTCCTGCTGGGCAAAGGAGTCTTGCCCGGCTGGGCGCTCGGCCTGTGCGCGATCCTCGGCGCGCTGCTGATCACCTTTATTTTGCTGCGTTTTGCCCGCCGCCATCTCTCTACCAGCCGTCTGCTGCTGGCGGGGGTGGCGCTGGGGATCATCTGCAGTGCCCTGATGACCTGGGCGGTCTACTTCTCCACCTCTTTTGACCTGCGTCAGCTGATGTACTGGATGATGGGCGGGTTTGGCGGCGTCGACTGGCAGCAGCTGTGGCTGATGATAGCCCTCCTGCCGGTGCTTTGCTGGGTTTGTCTGCAGTCGCAACCCCTGAATTTACTGGCGCTGGGCGAAGTCTCCGCTCGTCAGCTTGGGCTGCCGCTGTGGCTATGGCGCAAGTTGCTGGTGGTGGCGACCGGCTGGTTGGTCGGCGTTAGCGTGGCGCTGGCGGGGGCAATTGGCTTTATCGGCCTGGTGATCCCGCACATTCTGCGGCTATGCGGTTTAAGCGACCACCGGGTGTTGCTCCCGGCCTGCATGCTGGCCGGGGCAAGCGCCTTGCTGGGGGCGGATATCATTGCCCGACTGGCGCTTTCCGCCGCAGAGCTGCCGATTGGCGTGGTGACGGCGACGCTGGGCGCGCCGGTCTTTATCTGGTTGCTGCTGCGTTCGCGGGGGCGGGGATAGCACGGCGCCGTCGGCAGGGACGGCGCCGGTTCAGGCTTACCAGCCTTTGATCGCGTCGCCTTTGTAGACTTCCTTCGCTTTTTCCGCGACTTCGCTGGTCTGGAAGGCGGCTTTCAGCTCCTGAATTTTCTTGCTGTCCTTATTATCCTCGCGGGCGACAATCGCATTCACGTAAGGGGAATCCGGCCCCTCCATAAACAGACCGTCGCGGGCGGCCGACAGGCCCGCCTGGGCGGAGAAGTTGGTGTTAATGATTGACAAGCTAACGTTCGGATCATCAAGGGTACGGGTCAGCTGTGGAGTATCCACTTCAACAATTTTCAGCTTTTTCGGGTTGTCGATGATATCCAGCGTAGTGGGTAAATAGCCGACGCCCGGTTTCAGCTTGAGTAACCCCTGCGCCTGGAGCAGCAGCAGGCTGCGGCCCAGGGTGGTGGTTTCATTAGAAATGGTCACCGTCGCCCCTTCGGGCAGTTCGCTGATGTTTTTGATCCGGTGAGAATAGGCGGCAATAGGGAAGACAAAGGTTTTACCGACCACCGCAAATTTATAGCCGCGCTCTTTCGACTGCGCCTCAAGGTACGGCAGGGTCTGGAAGGCGTTGGCATCCACATCTTTGTTGTTCAGTGCTTCGTTGGGCAGCACATAATCATTGAAGGAGACCACTTCGACGTCGAGATGATATTTATCCTTCGCCACCTGCTCCACCACTTTCCAGATGGCTTCGTCCGGCCCGGTATTGATAGCGACTTTCACTTTATTATCTTCATCCGGAGAGCAGGCGCTCAGCAGGGCGACAGAGGTGGCGATTAACGCCAGGCTAAACAACTTCTTCATCAATAAAACTCTCTTAAATTAACAAGTAACGAAACCATATTACATTACCGGGACACTGTACACGGAAATGGTCGACTGCCCAATTGAGAGGATTTCATGTTGCCGACGGCCAGCGAAGCGCTGTTACATCATGCGACAACTCGGGGGGATTGGCAGTAGAATGGCGGCCGCTGAATCCGCTACAGTAGATAGGGATCACCTTCACCGGAAACCGGTTTATCCATTGAGGACAGGCTATGCAACATGACATTCTGAATACCGAAGTGACGACCATTGATGGCGAGAAAACCACCCTGGCATCCTTTGCCGGCAAGGTGCTGTTGATCGTCAATGTGGCCTCGAAATGCGGCCTGACGCCGCAGTATGAGCAACTCGAGGATCTGCAAAAGCAGTTTGCCGGCGAGGGCTTTAGCGTGCTGGGGTTCCCCTGCAACCAGTTCCTCGGCCAGGAGCCGGGCAGTGAAGAAGAGATTAAGACCTTCTGCAGCACCACCTACGGCGTCACCTTCCCGCTGTTCAGCAAAATTGACGTCAACGGTGAACATCGCGCGCCGCTGTATCAAAAACTGATTGCCGCCGCGCCGAAAGCGGTGGCCCCGGAAGGCAGCGGTTTTTATGAGCGGATGGCCAGCAAAGGCCGGGCGCCGCTGTATGTGGACGACATTCTGTGGAATTTCGAAAAATTCCTCGTCGATCGCCAGGGCAACGTCATTGAGCGCTTCTCTCCGGATATGACGCCGGACGATCCGCAGCTGGTGGCGGCGATTAAAGGAGCGCTGGCGAAATAATGGCGTTTCTGATGCAGCTACAGGATGTAGAAGCGGCGGGGCGTCTGGCCCCGTTTTCTGCGGCCTTTCGCGCCGGGGAGATTGTCCACCTGGTGGGGCCGAACGGCGCAGGGAAGAGCACGCTGCTGGCCCGCATGGCGGGGCTGTCCGAGGGCCCCGGCACGGTCCATTTTAACGGACGGCGGCTTGACGAGTGGCCGGCGACGGAGCTGGCGCGCCGTCGCGGATATCTGTGTCAACACCAGACCCCGCCGTTCGCCATGCCGGTGTGGCACTACCTGGCACTGCATATGCAGCAGCAGGGCGATAGCGCCCGTCTGAGCGATATCGCGGCCAGGCTTGGTCTTGACAATAAGCTGGACCGTCAGGTTAATCAGCTTTCGGGCGGTGAGTGGCAGCGCGTGCGGCTGGCGGCAGTGATCCTGCAGATCGATCCCTTGAGTCATCCCGCGGGTCAACTGCTGCTGCTGGATGAGCCGATGAACAGTCTGGATGTGGCCCAGCAGGCGGCGCTGGATCGGCTGTTACGTGAGCTGAGCGCGGCGGGAATTGCGGTGGTGATGAGCAGCCACGATCTCAACCATACCCTGCGCCATGCCGGACAAAGCTGGCTGCTCTGCCAGGGCGAAGCCATCGCCTGCGGAGAGACCGCCGAGGTGCTGAATGAGGAAAATTTAACCGCTGCCTATGCGATCCCGTTCCAGCGCGTGGAGGTGGCCGGTCATATTATGCTCATCGCGTCACAGTAGCACGCAGTTATCTTGTCACTGTATTGATAAACAAGCTAAATTATTGCGATAAAGAGACTAGGGACAGAGGGATCATCTGAAATGCGCTTCTGGTTCATGTTGGCGGCGGCGTTAATTTTAGCCGGCTGCAGCAGCCATCGGGCACCGCCGCCGAATCCACGGCTGGCTGACTCCATCACGGTGGTGGCGAATCTGAACGAGCAGTTGCGTAGCTGGCGTGGCGCACCGTATCGCTACGGCGGCATGACGCCGCGCGGCGTCGACTGCTCCGGCTTCGTGGTGCGCACGTTTCGCGATAAATTTGCCCTCCAGCTGCCGCGTGAAACCCGCGAGCAGGCGGAAATCGGCACCCGTATCGATAAGCGCGATCTGCTGCCCGGCGATCTGGTGTTCTTCAAAACCGGCTCAGGGGAGAGCGGTTTGCACGTCGGCATCTACGATACCGATAACCAGTTTATCCATGCCTCCACCAGCCAGGGCGTCACCCGTTCCTCGCTGGATAACGTCTACTGGAACAAAAAGTTCTGGCAGGCGCGGCGTATCTGACGTCATTCAGAAGCAAGAGGGAAGCGAGCGCTTCCCTTTTTTATGCCGATAACCCTGCACTCCGCCCGTGTTAATCCGCTGTTTGAGGCACTACACTGAAGGTAGGAGGAACCATGACCCTTTCTTTTACCACCCACTGGCGGGATGAACTGCCGGATTTTTACACTTCCCTGTCACCGACGCCGCTGGATAACGCCCGACTCATCTGGCGTAACGCCCCGCTGGCGCAACAGCTGGGGGTGCCCGATGCCCTGTTCGCGCCTGAAAATGGGGCCGGTGTCTGGGGCGGCGAAGCGCTGCTTCCGGGCATGTCGCCGCTGGCGCAAGTATACAGCGGCCATCAGTTTGGCGCCTGGGCCGGCCAGCTGGGCGACGGACGCGGGATCCTGCTCGGTGAGCAGCAGCTGGCGGATGGTCGCCGTTACGACTGGCATCTGAAAGGCGCCGGCCTGACCCCCTATTCGCGGATGGGGGACGGGCGCGCTGTACTGCGCTCGACGATCCGGGAAAGTCTGGCGTCGGAGGCGATGCACGCCCTGGGGATCCCGACGACGCGCGCCCTGGCGATGGTGACCAGCGATACCCCGATCTACCGCGAGCGCGTGGAGCCTGGCGCGATGCTGATGCGGGTGGCCGAGAGCCATGTCCGCTTCGGCCATTTCGAACATTTTTACTATCGCCGTGAGCCGCAGAAGGTCCAGCAATTGGCCGACTATGTTATTCGCCACCACTGGCTGCAGCTGCAGGATGAGGCAGACAAGTATCTGTTATGGTTCCGCGACGTTGTCACGCGCACCGCGCAGACCATCGCCAGCTGGCAAACCGTGGGCTTTGCCCATGGGGTGATGAATACCGACAACATGTCGATTCTCGGTCTGACCATCGACTACGGCCCGTATGGCTTCCTTGACGATTTTCAACCGGACTTCATCTGCAACCACTCCGATTATCAGGGGCGCTACAGTTTTGAAAACCAGCCGGCGGTGGGGCTGTGGAATCTGCAGCGTCTCGCCCAATCGCTGTCGCCGTTTATCAGCGCTGAAGCGTTAAACGCGGCGCTGGATGAGTATCAGCACGCCTTGCTGACCGCTTATGGCCAGCGGATGCGCGATAAACTCGGCCTGTTCAGCCAGCAGAAAGGGGATAACGACCTGCTGGACGGGCTGTTTGCCCTGATGATCCGTGAGAAGAGCGACTATACCCGAACGTTCCGCCTGCTGAGCCACAGCGAACAGCTCAGCGCCGCCTCGCCGCTGCGCGACGAGTTTATCGATCGGGCGGCTTTCGACAGCTGGTTTGCCGGGTATCGTGCGCGCCTGCGTGATGAACAGGTAGATGACGCGCAGCGCCAGCAGCGGATGCAGGGCGTTAATCCGGCGCTGGTGTTACGCAACTGGCTGGCGCAGCGGGCGATAGAGCAGGCCGAGGCGGGCGATATGGGCGAGCTGGAGCGCCTGCATGCCGCGCTGGCAGACCCCTTTACCGATCGCGAGGACGACTACGTCCGCCGCCCTCCGGACTGGGGGAAACGTCTGGAAGTCAGCTGCTCGAGCTAACTCGCCTCGCCCCGCGCTCAGCGGGGCGCTTACTTGGTCAGAATTAACTTCCCGGCGTTGGTCTGGCGCAGCAGATAGCGCTGGCCGCCATGTTCAATGACTACCCGTCCTTCGCTACCTAACAGCACCCGACTGCTAATCTGCCTGTCCGTCGCCACGGGATAAGGGGCATTGTCTTTTGGTTTTTCAGCTGTGGCAGTGTTATCCATACGCGTCATAGCTCTCAAAATAAAAATCAAAGCAACAATGATAATCATTATCAATAATGTTGTTTTTGACGGCAAGCGTTATTTATCGTGTTACCGGATTTGGTAGGGGAGTCACCGAAGGAAATTGCCCGCCGCAGGCGCGACGGGCGGAGCGGTTACAGACGGGTAGCGGTGGCGGCGGCCAGCTCGCTCAATAACCTTTCGCTGTCATCCCAGCTCAGGCAGGGGTCGGTGATCGACTGGCCCCAGGTCAGCGGCTGGCCGGGGACCACTTTCTGGGTGCCTTCCTGCAGGAAGCTCTCTGCCATAATTCCGGCGATGGCGGTGGAGCCCGCGCGAATTTGCTGACAGATATCGGCGCACACCTCCAGCTGACGGCGGTGCTGCTTCTGGCAGTTGCCATGGCTGAAATCAACGACCAGCTGTTCCGGCAGATCGAATTCACGCAGCGCCTCGCCGGCGGCAGCGATATCCTCGGCATGATAGTTTGGCTGTTTGCCGCCGCGCATAATGATATGCCCGTACGGGTTGCCGCTGGTCTGGTAAATCGTCATCTGCCCCTGCTTGTCCGGGGAGAGGAACATATGGCTGGCGCGGGAGGCGCGGATGGCGTCCACCGCGATGCGCGTATTGCCATCGGTGCCGTTTTTAAACCCGACCGGGCAGGAGAGCGCTGAGGCCATCTCACGGTGGATCTGGCTTTCTGTGGTGCGCGCCCCGATGGCACCCCAGCTGATGAGATCGGCGATAAACTGACCGGTCACCATATCGAGAAACTCGGTGGCCGTCGGTACCCCCAGCTCATTTACCTGCAGCAGCAGGCGCCGCGCCAGCTCGATTCCGTGGTTGACCCGGTAGCTGCCGTTGAGGTCCGGATCGGAGATTAAGCCTTTCCAGCCCACCACGGTACGCGGTTTTTCAAAGTAGGTGCGCATCACGATCTCCAGCTGCGGCTGGTAGCGCTCGCGCATGCCCTGCAGGCGGCGGGCATACTCCAGCGCCGCGTCGGTATCGTGAATGGAGCAGGGGCCGATAATCACCAGCAGGCGGCGGTCTTCGCCGTTGAGGATTTTTTCAATTCGGCGGCGGGAGGCCGAAACGTGGGCGGCCACGTCGGCCGTGACGGGATGGCGCTGGGCCAGTTCCGCGGGCGTTACCAGGCTTTCAATGCGCGCGGTACGCAATTCGTCTGTTTTATTCATTGGGGTCTCAAAAATCTGTTTCTTCCGCGGCGAAAATGCCGGGAAGTGATGCGCATCACGATAAACCAATCCCTGCTTATTGCAAGAGCAGGGCATGATCCTGTATAGGCCACGGGTGATAGCATAAACAAATTTTTAATAATGTACTAGTGTGTTAGTACATTCTGCGATTCAGCCCCATGATGTCCATGATTTTGGTGGCAATTTCCTCAACAGAATAATTGGTACTGTTCAGGCACGGGATTTTATTTTTGCGATACAGGGCCTCCACTTCGGTCACCTCCATCCGACACTGACGCAGAGAGGCGTAGCGGCTGTTTTCCCGACGCTCTTCGCGGATGGCCGCCAGCCGTTCGGGGTTGATGGTCAGGCCGAACATCTTATGTTGCAGGGGCTTCAGCGACGCCGGCAGCACCAGATTGTCCATATCGTCGGCGATAAACGGATAGTTGGCGGCGCGAATGCCGTACTGCATGGCGAGGTACAGACTGGTGGGCGTCTTGCCGCAGCGCGACACACCGAGGAGGATCACCTGGGCCTGATCGAGGTTACGCAGGGAGATGCCATCGTCGTGAGCGAGGGTGTAATCGATGGCGGCGATACGCGCATCGTATTTGATCAGGTTCCCGGGGTTCAGGCCGTGAGTACGGTGGGCCACTGGCGTCGGGTCGAGGTTGAGCTCCTGCTGCAGCGGGGCCACCAGCGCCTGCACGATGTCCTGACAAAAACCTTCACTTTGCAGAATAATGTCGCGGATTTCCGGGATGACGATGGAATAGAACACCAGCGGGCGAATACCCGTTTGCTGGTAGATGGCGTCGATCTGCTCCTTTACCGCCCGCGCGCGGCTGATGTTTTCGACAAACGGCAGAGTCACGCTGCTGATGGCAACCGGGAATTGCGACATCACGGCATGCCCCAGCACTTCTGCCGTAATGGCGGTACCGTCAGAAATATAAAATACGTGGCGATCTACAGCACTTTCCATTTTGACCATCCGGTATAATGAGTTTAATTGCCTGAATACGGATATTAAATTTAAGCATATCCCTGTTTGATTTGTCTCTTGTTAAAATTGAAACGCTATTTTTGTTTTTTATGAAAAGGGTGGTTCATTTTCTTCTTTTTGCCGTTATTTCCAGCGTTTTTCGTCATAATTCCTAAAAATCATTAAGTTAGCTATATCGCGGGAACAGTCCGAAAAATGAAAAAATAATTTGCTTGAACGATTCACCGTTTTTTTCAGCCCCATAAATATGTCAGGATAATCCTGCAGTCGATCGTGAAATTTTTTTCACTGGTATTAAATCACAAAAGGATTGTCTCGATGTCCAACAATGGCTCGTCACCGCTGGTGCTTTGGTATAACCAACTCGGCATGAATGATGTAGACAGAGTTGGGGGCAAAAATGCCTCCCTTGGTGAAATGATTACAAACCTGTCCGGTATGGGTGTTTCCGTGCCTAACGGGTTTGCCACCACCGCTGATGCTTTTGATCAGTTCCTGGACCAAAGCGGTGTTAACCAGCGCATTTATGCACTGCTGGATGAAACCGACATTGACGACGTTTCCGCATTAGCGAAAGCGGGCGCGCAGATCCGTCAGTGGATCATCGACACCCCTTTCCAGAGCGAACTGGAAAACGCGATTCGCGATGCTTATGACCTGCTGTCCGCCGATGACGCCGAGGCCTCATTTGCCGTGCGCTCTTCCGCTACTGCGGAAGATATGCCGGACGCCTCCTTCGCCGGGCAGCAAGAGACATTCCTCAACGTGCAGGGCTTTGACGCCGTGCTCGTTGCCGTGAAGCACGTGTTTGCCTCACTGTTTAACGATCGCGCGATCTCCTATCGCGTGCATCAGGGTTACGATCACCGCGGCGTGGCGCTTTCCGCCGGGGTGCAGAGGATGGTCCGCTCCGATCTGGCCTCCTCCGGCGTCATGTTCTCTATCGATACCGAGTCCGGTTTTGACCAGGTGGTGTTTATCACCTCGGCGTGGGGCCTCGGCGAGATGGTGGTGCAGGGCGCGGTGAACCCGGATGAATTCTACGTCCACAAGCCGACGCTGGCCGCTGGCCGCCCGGCCATCGTGCGCCGCACCATGGGGTCGAAAAAGATCCGCATGGTATACGCGCCGACTCAGGAGCACGGCAAGCAGGTGCGTATCGAAGATGTGCCGCAGGCGCAGCGCGATGTTTTCTCGTTAACCAACGAGGAGGTGCAGGAGCTGGCGAAGCAGGCGATGCAGATCGAGAAGCACTACGGCCGTCCGATGGATATCGAGTGGGCGAAAGATGGCCACACCGGTAAGCTGTTTATCGTTCAGGCGCGTCCGGAAACCGTGCGTTCCCGCGGCCAGGTGATGGAGCGTTATACCCTCCACGCTCAGGGGCAGATCATCGCCGAAGGGCGCGCCATCGGCCACCGCATTGGCGCCGGCCCGGTGAAGGTGATCCACGATATCAGCGAGATGAACCGCATCGAACCTGGCGACGTGCTGGTCACCGACATGACCGACCCGGACTGGGAACCGATCATGAAGAAAGCCTCGGCGATCGTCACCAACCGCGGCGGACGTACCTGCCACGCGGCGATTATCGCCCGTGAGCTGGGGATCCCGGCGGTGGTCGGCTGCGGCGATGCCACCGATCGCATTCAGGAAAACCAGAACGTGACCGTCTCCTGCGCCGAAGGCGACACCGGCTACGTTTACGCCGAGCTGCTGGACTTCAGCGTCAAGAGCTCCAGCGTTGGCGAGATGCCGGATCTGCCGCTGAAGGTGATGATGAACGTCGGCAACCCGGATCGTGCGTTTGACTTTGCCTGCCTGCCGAACGAAGGCGTGGGTCTGGCGCGGCTGGAATTTATCATCAACCGCATGATTGGCGTTCACCCGCGCGCGCTGCTGGAGTTTGACGACCAGGAGCCGGGCCTGCAGAACGAAATCCGCGAGCTGATGAAAGGCTACGATTCGCCGAGAGAGTTCTACGTCGGCCGTCTGACCGAAGGGATCGCTACCCTTGGCGCCGCCTTCTACCCGAAACGCGTCATCGTGCGTTTGTCGGACTTCAAATCGAATGAGTACGCCAACCTGGTGGGCGGCGAGCGCTATGAGCCGGAAGAAGAGAACCCGATGCTCGGCTTCCGCGGCGCCGGACGCTACGTTTCCGAAAGCTTCCGCGACTGCTTCGCGCTGGAGTGTGAAGCGATGAAGCGCGTGCGTAACGACATGGGGCTGACCAACGTTGAAGTGATGGTGCCGTTTGTGCGTACCGTCGCCCAGGCGAAAGCGGTGGTCGAAGAGCTGGAGCGTCAGGGGCTGAAGCGCGGCGAGAACGGGCTGAAGATCATTATGATGTGTGAGATCCCATCGAACGCCTTGCTGGCCGAGCAGTTCCTCGAGTACTTCGACGGCTTCTCCATCGGTTCGAACGACATGACCCAGCTGGCGCTCGGTCTGGATCGCGACTCCGGCGTGGTCTCTGAGCTGTTTGATGAGCGCAACGACGCGGTGAAAGCCCTGCTGTCGATGGCGATCCGCGCAGCGAAAAAACAGGGAAAATACGTCGGCATCTGCGGCCAGGGGCCGTCTGACCATGAAGATTTTGCCGCCTGGCTGATGGAAGAAGGGATCGACAGTCTGTCCCTCAACCCGGATACCGTGGTGCAAACCTGGTTAGGTCTGGCGGAACTGAAAAAATAAGTTCGCCCTGACAGCACCGATCCCCGGCAGTGATGCCGGGGATTTTTTTTGCCTGTTGCAGGCTGTCCCGTGTGGCGATGCGCAGGACAAAAAAAAGCCCATCGTGGGAGATGGGCAAAGACTACACACAGCAATTCGTTGTTTCACTCAGGGGATTTCCATGCTTATAAATCAAGGTGTTGATTTATAACCGTGAGCTAATAGTAGGCAGCGGGGCCTTTGCCGTCGATCAGATTCCTCTCAATAGTTAAATTGTTGTGAAGGACCTGGGGAGGAAAGCGAGGGGAATGGCGCTCAGGGCCAGCGCGTTGCTGGCGATCAATAAATTTTGCTTAACAATAGGCGGGCAAGGAAACAGGCGGGTCTCCCCGCCTGCCAGGGCATTACTTGCGCCCGGCCTCCAGCTCGCTAAGCTCTTCGAGGACGACATCGGGGTCTTTCGGCGGCGGCGGCACTTCGTGTACCCAGGCGTCATACAGACGCCAGGAGACGGCCAGCAGCACTGGACCGATAAACAGACCGATCATGCCGAAGGCGATCAGTCCGCCAATGACGCCGGTAAGAATGAGGATCATCGGCAGGTCGGCGCCCATGCGGATAAGCACCGGACGAATGACGTTGTCCATGGTGCCAACCACGCAGCTCCACACCAGCAGCACGGTGCCCCAGGTGGTGTCCCCGCTCCAGTAAAGCCAGATAATCGACGGCACCAGAACCAGCAAAGGGCCGAGCTGGACCAGACAGGTAAAGATCATCACCACGGTCAGCAGAGCGGCGTAGGGCACGCCGGAGATGGCAAGGCCGATCCCGCCCAGCACCGCCTGAGTAAGGGCCGTCACCACCACGCCCAGCGCCACGGCGCGCACGGCCTGGCCGGCCAGCAGCACCGCCGCATCGCCGCGTTTGGCTGCGAGGCGTGTAGCGAAGTAGCGGAAACCATAGGCCACCTGCTCGCCGCGCCAGTAGAGCAGCGCGCTGAACAACAGCATCAGACCGCAGTAGACCAGCAGCTTGCCGATGTGCGCCGCTTGCCCGACAAACCAGCTGGTGGTAGTGCCAATATAGGGGCGAACCTTGGCCATAATCGCCGAGCCGCCCATATCCAGCAGACCATGCCAGGCGGAATACAGCTTATCGCCGACCAGCGGCACGCTGTTCAGCCAGGCGAAATCCGGCAGCGTCACATTTCCACTGCTGATAAGTTTGATCAACGGGACGCTGTTATCCACCAGGCTGTTGACCAGCAGAGCAATAGGAATAACGAATAACAAAAACAGCAGCAGGGTCATCGCCAGCACCGCCAGCAGTCGTTTGCCAAACAGCACGCGCTGCAGACGCAGCAGCACCGGCCAGGTGGCGATCACCACCGTACCGGCCCAGGCGAAGGACAGAATAAACGGCTGCACAACCCACAGGCAGGATATGATAATCAGGGCCAGGAACAGCACCGACAGCAGTATTTGCGGAATGTCCCGAGGCTGATGGGGGTTTATCATAGAGAAATTTTACCTTTCCAGTCGCGCCAAAAAGCTGGCGCCGCGTAAATCCATGTACTGATAATAATATCAATAATATTGCCGGGCTGATTTTGCACAGAAAACACGTGGGCGCATATGAAAAAAATGTGATAAAAAGTTGAATGCGCTACGCAAACGTTTAGTTAGCACCAACACAATATTTTCAAACACAACATAGTCAGGCAGGGTCAAGTGTGATGATCCCACAAATTTCTCAGGCACCAGGGGTAGTTCAGCTGGTGCTGAATTTTTTGCAGGTACTGGAGCAACAGGGTTTTACCGGCGATACCGCCACCAGCTATGCCGACAGGCTGACGATGGCCACCGACAACAGCGTCTATCAGCTGCTGCCGGATGCGGTCCTTTTCCCGCGTTCTACGGCGGACGTGGCCTTGCTGGCGCGCGTCGCCGCCGAACCGCGCTTTACATCGCTGGTCTTCACGCCGCGCGGCGGCGGCACCGGCACCAACGGCCAGGCGCTGAACGGCGGGATTATTGTCGATATGTCCCGCTATATGAATCGCATCATTGAGATTAACCCCGAAGAGGGCTGGGTGCGCGTTGAAGCCGGGGTCATCAAAGATCAGCTGAACCAGTTTCTTAAACCCTATGGTTACTTCTTTGCACCTGAGCTTTCCACCAGCAACCGCGCCACGCTGGGCGGGATGATAAACACCGACGCGTCCGGACAGGGATCGCTGGTGTACGGTAAAACGTCGGATCACGTGCTCGGTCTGCGAGCTGTGCTGATGGGCGGCGATATCCTCGACACCCAGGCGGTGCCAGTAGCGCTGGCGGAGACGCTGGGCAACACCCCATCGACGATTGGCCGGATCTATAACACGGTCTACCAGCGCTGCAAGACGCAGCGTGAACTGATCATTGATAAGTTTCCTAAACTTAACCGCTTCCTCACCGGGTACGATCTGCGCCATGTCTTTAACGATGAGATGAGCGAGTTCGATCTGACCCGTATTTTAACCGGTTCGGAAGGCACGCTGGCGTTTATTACCGAAGCGCGGCTGGATATCACCCGCCTGCCGAAGGTGCGCCGTCTGGTCAACGTTAAATATGACTCCTTTGACTCCGCGTTGCGTAATGCGCCATTTATGGTGCAGGCGAAAGCGCTGTCGGTGGAGACTGTCGACTCCAAGGTACTGAATCTGGCGCGCGAGGATATCGTCTGGCACTCGGTAAGCGAACTGATCACCGACGTGCCGGATAAAGAGATGCTCGGGCTCAATATCGTCGAATTCGCCGGGGATGACGCTACGCTGATTGACCAGCAGGTCACTACCCTGTGCCAGCGGCTGGATGAGCTGATGGCCGGCAGCGAGGCGGGCGTCATCGGCTGGCAGGTCTGTCACGATCTCGATGGCGTAGAGCGGATCTACGCCATGCGCAAGAAGGCCGTCGGCCTGTTGGGCAATGCCAAAGGCGCCGCCAAGCCTATTCCTTTCGCTGAAGACACTTGCGTACCGCCTGAGCATCTGGCGGATTACATCGTCGAGTTCCGCGCGCTGCTCGACAGCCACGGCCTGAGCTACGGCATGTTTGGCCACGTTGATGCCGGGGTGCTGCACGTGCGCCCGGCGCTGGATATGTGCGATCCGCAGCAGGAGGTGCTGATGAAGCAGATCTCCGATGACGTGGTGGCGCTGACGGCGAAGTATGGCGGCCTGCTGTGGGGCGAACACGGCAAAGGCTTCCGCGCGGAGTACAGCCCGGCCTTCTTTGGCGAGGCGCTGTACGGCGAACTTAGGAAGATCAAAGCAGTCTTCGATCCCGATAACCGCCTGAACCCAGGGAAAATCTGTCCTCCGGAAGGCGTCGACGCCCCGATGATGAAAGTCGATGCGGTGAAGCGCGGCACCTGGGATCGGCAGATCCCCATCGCGGTGCGCAGCAGCTGGCGCGGGGCGATGGAGTGTAATGGCAACGGGTTGTGCTTCAACTTTGACGTCAAGAGTCCGATGTGTCCGTCGATGAAAGTCAGCAACCAGCGCATCCACTCGCCGAAAGGGCGCGCGACGCTGGTGCGTGAATGGCTGCGCCTGCTGGCCGACCGCGGCGTCGATCCCAACCAGCTGGAGAAGGCGCTGCCGGAGCAGGGCGTCAGCCTGCGTTCGCTGGTGGCGCGCACGCGGAACAGCTGGCATGCGCGTAAAGGGGAATATGACTTCTCGCACGAGGTCAAAGAGGCGATGTCCGGCTGTCTGGCCTGCAAAGCCTGTTCGACCCAGTGCCCGATCAAAATCGATGTGCCCGAGTTCCGTTCGCGCTTCCTGCAGCTGTATCACAGCCGCTACCTGCGCCCGGTACGCGACCATCTGGTGGCCTCGGTCGAATCCTATGCGCCGCTGATGGCGCAGGCGCCGAAGACCTTTAACTTTTTTATTAACCAGCCGTGGCTGAAAAAGCTGTCGGAGAAGCACATCGGGATGGTCGATCTGCCGCTGCTTTCGGCGCCGTCGCTGAAGCAGCAGATGGCCGGCCACCGCTCTGCCAACATGACGCTGGAGCAGCTCGAAGCGCTGAGCGCTGAGCAGAAAGCGAAGATGGTGCTGGTGGTGCAGGATCCGTTCACCAGCTACTACGACGCCCAGGTGGTGGCTGACTTTATTCGCCTCGTCGAAGCGCTAGGCTATCAGCCGGTGCTGCTGCCATTCTCGCCGAACGGCAAAGCGCAGCATATCAAAGGGTTCCTCACCCGCTTTGCTCGCACCGCGCAGAAGACGGCTGACTTCCTCAATCGCGTGGCGCAGCTTGGCATGCCGCTGGTCGGCGTCGATCCGGCGCTGGTGCTCTGCTACCGCGATGAGTATAAGCAAACCCTTGGCGATAAGCGCGGCGATTTCCAGGTGCTGTTAGTCCATGAGTGGTTGCCGAAGGCGTTGACGACCGCCGCCCGTCCCGAACAGGGAGGCGAGCCCTGGTACCTGTTCGGTCACTGTACGGAAGTGACCGCGCTACCGGCGGCGACAAAACAGTGGGCAGAGATTTTTGCCCACTTTGGCGCGAAACTGGAAAACGTCAGCGTTGGGTGTTGCGGGATGGCAGGGACCTATGGCCATGAAGTGAAAAACCATGCCAACTCGCTGGCCATTTACGCGCTCTCCTGGCAGCAGGCGATGCAGCGGCTGCCGCGTAACCGCTGTCTGGTGACGGGCTACTCCTGCCGCAGTCAGGTGAAGCGCATTGAAGGCAGCGGCGTTCGCCATCCGCTGCAGGCGTTACTGGAGATAATAGGATGATTTGGAAACGTCAGGCCACGCTGGAGCAGCTCAACCGGCTCGGTGAGGGAAACATGGTAGGGCTGCTCGATATTCGCTTTGAGACCTTTACCGACGATACGCTGGAGGCCACGATGCCGGTGGATAGCCGTACGCAGCAGCCGTTTGGCCTGCTGCACGGCGGGGCCTCGGTGGTGCTGGCGGAGACCCTGGGGTCGGTAGCGGGTTATCTGTGCAGCGAAGGCGAACAGAAGGTGGTGGGGCTGGAGGTTAACGCCAACCACATTCGTTCGGCGCGCGGGGGCCGGGTGCGGGGGGTCTGTAAAGCGCTGCATGTCGGCACTCGTCATCAGGTCTGGCAAATCGAAATCTTCGACGAACAGTCGCGATTATGCTGTTCATCGCGGCTAACCACCGCAGTAATATAAGCCATGACCGGGAGGCGAATAGCCTCCCTTTTTTCAGGGTAATAAACGGTAACGGGTTTGTCAGGACCAGAGATTTTGTCGCACGGACCACCCTGCAGCGGCAAGGAATTATCTAATAAATATATTATTGCCGATCCACTCGCGTTATATATGCTACTCTTTTCAATACTAAATGCTTAAAGGTAACAAGAGGACGGTTAACCATGGGTATTCTTTCCTGGATCATTTTTGGACTTATTGCCGGTATTTTAGCCAAGTGGATTATGCCGGGGAAAGACGGCGGCGGGTTTATTGTGACCGTTATTCTGGGGATCATCGGCGCCGTGGTTGGCGGCTGGATCAGTACCCTGTTTGGTTTTGGCAAGGTCGACGGGTTTAATTTCGGCAGCTTTGTGGTTGCGGTAATCGGCGCGCTGGTCGTGCTGTTTATCTACCGGAAAGTGCGCAGTTAATTCTCTGCCATTCTGTTTCATTCTCGTTAACAAAGCTGCCGCGATAAGCGGCAGCTTTTTTTATTGCAGTGCCCAGGTCAGGCGACCCGCGCAAGGGCTATTGCCCGTCGGCATCCCCGGTAACGGGCACCACCTCAACGTGAACTTCGTAGTGCTTCGCCGGGCTGGCCGGGATCAGCGCGGTCAGTTTGTTAATGGTTTCTGCCGGCGTATCGGTCGCTACCGTGGCCGAAAACAGCACCGGTCTGTGCGGCGGAAGCTGCGGCGGGAACGGCGGCAGGGGGCCACGGCCCATCTCCAGCGGGGGGTGGGCCCCGTTATCAACGGCGGGCGCCGGGACGTCGGTTTTATCGGCCGCAAAGGCGCTGGCGGCGGCAACCGCGGCGATGGCGAACAGGGCAGTCATAGCTTTTTTCATCTGGTATTCCTCGATTAGCAAGTACCAAAAGAGTAGAGGGCGGCGGCAGGCGGGACAATCCCATGCGACGCGAATCCTCTGAATCTCCTTTTTTCTTCGCGAATGTGAAGGTCAGATGAGAGCTTGTGTCATTGGGGAAGCATTTTAGTTCAGCAGTACGCTCATAATCAGCAGCACGGCCATGCACATCGACATAATACTGATATCAACAATCATTCTTTACGACAAAAGCTCCAGCAAACGGGTACGGCACGGCGGCGACGTCAAAGCACGTATTATAGTGGTTAAAGATTGTACCCTGGCATATATTCACTGGACAAATGATTATTCGCCAGACGTTGCCTGAGTTGCCCGCGCCTGACCATAGCGCCATGACCACGACCGGTTCCACACCTTGCAACCAGCGCTCAGCGGAGCAACATGAGGATGGCTCATGTTGCAATGAATTTAAGTCGCTTTCCCTCCACCGCCGACTCTGGCAAAAATAGACTCATTAACGAATCAACAACATTTATCGGTTGAAGCGCGCCAGGCCTGACCCCGCGTTGCTTGTGGAATGGCAATCTGCTCATTCAGCTTCATACCCAACACCAGAATGGACAATCGCCATGACTAACGAATTTACCTATACGATTAAGCGCAGTCGTTTTGATGAAAACTATAACCCCGCGGAAAATACGCGTATTACCACCAACTTTGCCAATTTAGCCAGAGGGGAGAACCGTCAGGAAAATCTGCGCAATACGTTAATCATGATGAATAACCGGTTTAATACCCTGGCGCACTGGGATAATCCTCATAACGATCGCTATGCGGTGGAACTGGATATTATTTCTGTCGAGATGAATATTGCTCAGAATGGCGCCAGCTTCCCGGTGATAGAGATCCTGCAAACGCATATTGTCGATAAAAAGAGCGGAGAGCGCCATGCCGGTATCGCCGGTAATAACTTCTCCTCCTATGTGCGGGATTATGATTTTAGCGTGCTGCTGCTGGAACATAATAAAAACCGGGGTAGCTTTAGCGTGCCCGATAACTTTGGCGAGCTGCATGGCAATATCTTTAAGGATTTCGTGCAATCCAGCGCCTATAAGGCCAGCTTCAGCAAGGCGCCGGTGATTTGCCTGAGCGTCTCCAGCAAAGATGTTTACCGGCGTACCGGTAATGAACATCCGGTCCTCGGCATTGAATATGCTCAGGATGGCGTGTCGCTGACGGAGCGCTATTTCAGCAAAATGGGCCTGCAGGTGCGCTATTTTATGCCGAAGCACAGTGTCGCGCCGTTAGCCTTTTATTTTACCGGCGATCTGCTCAGCGATTACACCAGCCTGGAGCTGATCGCGACCATCAGCACGATGGAGACGTTCCAGAAAATATACCGCCCGGAGATCTACAATGCCAATTCCGCGGCGGGGCAATACTATCAACCCAATCTCAACCACCTGGATCATTCATTAACAAAAATTGTTTATGACCGGGAAGAGCGCAGCCTGTTGGCGATAGAGCAGGGTAAATTTACACAACAACATTTTATCAACCCGCACAAGACGTTGCTTGAGCAATGGTCTGCTAACTTCGCGCTTTGCTAAACCAAAATAAAAGGCTACTTATTATGAAAACATGGCTTCCGACATCGACCGCCGGCAGTTTACCGAAACCGTCCTGGCTGGCGCAGCCAGAGACCCTGTGGTCGCCCTGGAAACTGTCCAGCGAGGAATTACTGGCCGGCAAGCGCGATGCCCTGCGTTTGTCCCTCGACGACCAGCTGCGTGCCGGGATCGATATTGTCAGCGACGGCGAGCAAACGCGGCAGCACTTTGTCACCACCTTTATTGAGCACCTCAGCGGCGTTGATTTTGCCAAACGCGAGATCGTGAAAATTCGTAACCGCTATGAGGCCAGTGTTCCAACCGTGGTGGGCGCCGTGGAGCGCCAGAAACCGGTCTTCGTGGAGGACGCGCGCTATCTGCGTCAGCTCACCAGTCAGCCGATCAAATGGGCGCTGCCAGGCCCAATGACCATGATCGACACGCTGTATGACAACCACTATAAAAGCCGGGAAAAGCTGGCCTGGGAGTTCGCCAAAATCCTTAATCAGGAAGCGAAAGAGTTAGAGGCCGCCGGGGTCGATATTATTCAGTTCGATGAGCCGGCCTTCAACGTCTTCTTTGATGAAGTCAACGACTGGGGGATCGCCGCCTTAGAAAGAGCGACCGAAGGGCTGAAGTGTGAAACGGCGGTGCATATCTGCTACGGCTACGGCATCAAGGCGAATACCGACTGGAAAAAAACGCTGGGTTCTGAGTGGCGACAGTATGAGGAGGCCTTCCCGCAGCTGCAGAAATCCTCCCTCGATATTATCTCTCTCGAGTGCCACAACTCGCGGGTGCCGATGGATCTGCTGGAACTGATCCGCGGTAAAAAGGTGATGGTCGGGGCGATCGATGTCGCCAGTCATGCTATCGAAACCCCGGAAGAGGTGGCTGAAACCCTGCGCAAGGCGCTGGCGTTCGTCGATGCCGACAAACTCTACCCGTCCACCAACTGCGGTATGGCGCCGCTGCCGCGCCATGTCGCGACCGGCAAACTGCATGCCCTGAGCGCCGGCGCCGAGATCGTTCGCCGCGAGCTGGCGGCAAAGTAAGGCGGGGCGCATTCCCGTTATCTTCCTCTGGCGGTGTCACTCATCGCCGGTTCACCTCCTGAGCGGGCTGTTGCCCGCTCAGCGTCATGTTGCCGCCAGCGGGCGGCAGATCGCCCGCAGGGCGACGGCACTGCACAGCGGAAACAGCGCCAGCAGGAGCCAGGGATAAACCGCCTGCGGCGAGGGGGTGAGCGCCTGGTCAAGCAAATGACCGAGCAGCAAATTCCCGGCTAACACCGCGCACCCCCCCGCGGTGGCGAGCGCCCCGTAGTGGGCGCCCAGCGTCGACTCCTCAGCGAACAGGGGGATCAGATCCTTGGCAGAGGGCACCAGCAGCATCTGGCCGAGGGTGAGCAGCGTGACAAAGCAGGCCGACGGTACTAATCGCAACCAGCCTTCGGCGGGCGGGGTGGCGGCGAATAACGCCACGCTGACAAAAGAAGCCGACAGCAGCAGAAAGCCCACCGGCAGGATGCGCACGGCGCCAATTCGTCGGGCGAAGCGGGCGAGAGGGAGCTGCAGGGTGATAATCAACAGCGAAGCCAGCATAAAGAGCGGCGCCAGATCCTGCTCACGACCGCCGGAACGTTGGATCTCCACCGGCAGGGCGAGGTACAGCTGGTTGTAGCTCAACAGCCAGGAGCTGTAGGCGAGAATAAACGCGACAAAGCGCGGCTGGCGCAAAGGCATCCACCATGGGACTCGTCTGCGCATTGTTGTCGTGTGCCCGTCGGCGGGCAGACAGAAAAAGAGCACCAGCAGCGCCAGGAGAAAGATTCCCGCGCCGGCGAGGGCGATATGCCGAAAGCCGATCCCGCTCAGCAGCCCTCCGGCCACCGGGCCGATAACCGCCCCCAGCTCACCGCACACCGCAAACAGCGCAAACCACTCGGCGCGGCTGCGTTTCCCGTTGGCCTGGCTGTGGGTACCAGTCCGCGCCAGCAGGGCCTCGATCGACGGGGAAAACAGAGCGCCGCCGACGCCGGTCAGGCAGGCGCCGAGGATAATGGGCCACAGCGACGTAGCGCACGCCAGCAGCAGATAACCGGCGACGCGAACGACGCAGCCGGCGAGGATGATGGCCTTAGCGCCATAGCGGTCGGCCAGCGTCCCGCCGATGATAAACATGCCCTGCTGAGAGAAGGTGCGCAGCCCGAGGATCAGGCCGATAAGTCCCCCCGAGAGCAGCATGTCGTCGCGCAGGAAGAGGGCGAGGAAAGGAACGACCGCGTAAAAGCCAATATTAAAAACGAACTGGCTTCCCAGTAACACGGGAGGCCAGAGGGTTGCCGCAGGGCGCAGGGAGAAGAGAGGCATATCCGCCCAACCTAAACGATGAAATGAATGTGTTTTTTACCGTGGTAAGGGGAGATCTCGATTTTGGTTTTCACCCGGAAAACGTCCCACAGCAGCGCTTCGGACAAAATCTCCTCCGGCGTCCCGCTGGCGAGGATCTGCCCCTGCTGCATCACGATCAGCGAATCGCAGAACATCGCGGCATGGTTAAGATCGTGAATGGCCACAATGCTGGTCACCGGCAGCTCGCTGATCAACTGCATTAACTGCATCTGATGGTGTATATCCAGATGGTTGGTAGGCTCATCCAGCAGGATTTCGCTCGGGCTCTGCGCCAGCGCGCGGGCGATATGCACCCGCTGCCGCTCGCCGCCGGAGAGGCTTAACCATCCCTGCTCGCTTTTCTCCAGCATCGCCACCCGCTGCAGCGCGGCGGTGATCGCCTCATCATCCTGAGCGCTCCAGTTTGAAAACGGGGAGTGGTGGGGAATGCGCCCCAGGCGCACGACGTCGCGCACCCGCATATTGGCCTCGGTCATGCCGTGTTGCTCGACGAAAGCCACGCGGCGGGCGAGCTGCTTTTTCGCCATCCGGGTGATGTCCTGGCCGTCGAGGGTGACGCGACCCGCATCCGGGCGGCGCAGGCCCGCCAGAACGCGCAGCAGCGAGGATTTGCCGCAGCCGTTGGGCCCCAGCAGTCCGACCGTTTCGCCGCGCGACACCCGCAGCGAGACATTATTGACGATGACCTTTTTGCCTGCCTTCCAGGTGATATTTTCAGCGCAAATACTCATCACTTATTCCTTGAGCGGTAGATAATCACGGCAAAGAAAGGCACCCCAACCAGGGCGGTTACCACCCCAACGGGCAGACTCTGCGGGGCAATCAGCAGGCGCGACGCAATGTCCGCCAGTACCATCAATATCGCCCCTGCCAGCGCGCTGGCGATCAGCAACGTCCGGTGTAGCGGGCCAAAGAAGAAGCGCATCACGTGCGGCACCACCAGGCCGACAAAGCCGATCGAGCCGGCCATACTGACGATGGTGGCGGTGATCAGCGCCGCGGTGGTGAAGAGGATCAGGCGTACCTGTGGCACGGCAATCCCCAGCGAGGCGGCGGCATCATCGCCGAAGGTGAATGCATCCAGCGCCCGGGCATACCACAGGCAGACCGCCAGGCCCGCGAGCACCACCACGATGACCAGCTGGAATTCGGGCCAGCGGACGCCGCTGAAGCTGCCCAGCAGCCAGAACATCACATCGCGCGCCTGCTGCGCGCTGGCGGAGGTGCTGATGGTGTAAGCCGTGATGGCGTTAAATAACTGTGACGCGGCAACGCCCGCCAGAATCGTACGCTCATTGCCGCCGCGCGCGCCATTAGTCAGCAAGGCGACAAAGGCGAAGGCGGCGAAGGCCCCGGCAAAGGCGCCTGCCGAGAGGGAAATCGCGCCAGCGCCAAGGCCCAACACCACGATCGACACCGCGCCGGTGGAGGCCCCGGCGGAGACGCCGAGGACGTAGGGTTCCGCGAGGGCATTTTTCAGCAGGCTTTGCAGCACGACGCCGCAGATAGCGAGGCCTGCGCCGCAGCAGGCGGCGACCAGCGCGCGGCTGAGGCGGAAATCCCAGATCACGCTCTCATAGATACGGTTGAGAGGCTCAGCGGTTAAGCCGGTTCTGTTGCTGATAGCGTAAAAGACATTCTGCAGCGGGATGGCCAGCTCGCCGACGCTGACGCCCACCGCTATCACCAGCGCCAGCACGATCACGGCCAGTAAACACCAGCCGGTGAGCAGCATGCTGCGGCGCGTCTGAAGCACGGCGACGCTCATCAGTTCAGCCCCATTTTTCTCAGCTGCTCGCCCACCTGTTCCGCGCCATAAAGCGTGCGGATGGTCGGGTTCATCGCCTGACCGTCCATGACCACGATATGGCCTTTTTTCACGGCCTCCAGCTGGCTGACGGCGGGATCGCTTTTGAGGAATTTGATCTTCTCCTCGGCCTTATCCAGCGCCCAGCGGTTACGATCCAGGCTGGAGACCACGATCACATCCGGGTTGGCGGCAATGATGCTCTCCCAGCTCACCGTGGGCCACTCGGTCTCGGAGGTTATCGCATTATGGCCGCCCAGCACGTTGGCGATAAAACCGGAGGCGCTGTTTTTGCCGCCAACATAGGCATCGGCTGAAGGTGAGGCGCTGGAGAACCAGAAGACGAAGGAGAGATCTTTTTTGCTTTTACCGAACTCCTGACGCAGGTCGGCTTCACGTTTTTTGAAATCGGCTATCAGCGCCTGACCACGATCTTCGACGTTGAAAATGCGGGAAAAATCGCTAATTTCCTGATACAGCCAGGTCATATCCCACAGCTTTTGCCGGCTGCCGTACATATCGCCGGTGGCCTTTTTGGTGGCGCACATCCCCGGTGAGACGTAGCTGTTTACGCCGACGGTAGCGAGATCTTCACGCTTAGCGACTTTGCTTTCCGGCCCCAGTAGCAGAGGTAACTGGGCGGGAACGAAATCGGGATTTTGCGCCAGCACGGATTCCAGGCTCGGAATTTCCACCGTCAGGGTTTTAATCTTCGCGTTTTGCTCAGCCAGCTGCGGTAAAACGCTGGTCGGCCAGAAGGCGCTGGCGACCACCTGCTTTTGCAGCCCGAGCAGCAGCAGAATTTCGACCGTATTTTGCCCCAGCGCGACCACGCGCTCCGGCGGCCGGGTGAAGGTCTCCTGATAGCCACAGTTTTCAATCGTCAGGGGGTAGGTTGTTGCCAGCGCGGAACTGACGGCGGTGAACATCAAGCCTAACGCGCAGAGGACCTTCTTCATTAAACGCTATCCTTGTAAACAGGCGAGTGGATGACCAGCAAATGGGAGTAATGCAAATGAAACTCATTATTGGGGCGGGGTTTTATACAATGCCATATTTACAGTGTCAATGAGTGACTATTTCGGCAGGCAATGAAATGCCCGCGCGATGGGGCGGATCAGCTCGCCAGTGGGCCACGAATATACGCCTGCAACCCCTGGGCGAGAAAATCAAATACCCGCTTACAGGCTGGGCTGTGGCGCAGATCCTCATGCATTACCAGCCAGGTATCGAGATTCAGGGAAAAGTCGGCCGCCAGCACTCGCTGCAGGGGAATAATGCCATCCGCAAGGGGCACCTGGCAGATGCCGATCCCCGCCCCGGCGCGGATCAGGCTCAACTGGGCGAGGTCGCTATCGGTCCGCATCGCGAACGCTTCGCGCTGAAATCGGGGGTAAGCCTGCAGGGCCCGGCGAACAAGTGGGGTGGCGCTATCGAAACCAATCAGCGCGTGGCTGGCCAGATCGTCGAGGGTTGCGGGCAGCCCCTGGCGCGTCAGGTAGGCGGCGGTGGCATGTAACCCAAGCTCGATCCTGCCGAGACGGCGGGCGATAAGCTGCTCCTGCTGCGGGGCGACCATCCGCACCGCAATATCCGCCTCCCGGTGAAGCAGATCCTGAAACCGATTGGAGAGCATCAGTTCGATGACGATATTCGGGCACGCCTGCCTGAGCCGGGCAACCAGCGGCGGCAGCACCTCGGCGCCGACCACCTCGCTGGCGGCCACCCGCACCACGCCACGCAGATCGGTTTTGTCGCGACTGAAGTTGGCCGCCGTGCGTTCCAGCGCCCGGGCGGTATTGTCCATCGCCTCGGCGTGCACCCGCAGCGCCAGCGCCGCGTCGGTCGCCAGCAGGCCGGTCTGCGAGCGGGTAAATAAGGCCTGGCCGAGCGCGGCCTCCAGCCCGGCAATATGGCGCCCCGCCGTCGGCTGGGTGATGTTCAGGGTGCGCGATGCGCCCGATAAGGAACCTTCCTGCAGGACGGCGAGAAAGGTTCGGTACCACTCCCAGGGAATAGAGGTATTCATACAAAAATGTATAGCTGCTCGATGATGGTATGCAATTTCATTTGATATGAGCGGCAGGTAGGCTGTCAAGCATCCATTAGCGAACGGGGAAAGAGGATGAACAGCAGCGGCAAGGTACTTATTCTGGGAGCAAGCGGGGGCATTGGCGGGGAAGTGGCGCGCCGGCTGGTGGCGGACAACTGGCAGGTTCGGGCGCTGAAGCGCGGCGCTCAGATTCGCGGTCCCGCAGATGGCATGCAGTGGATAGCCGGCGACGCGCTGAATGCCGGGCAGGTTGCGGCGGCGGCTGCCGGTTGCGACGTTATCGTCCATGCGGTCAATCCGCCGGGCTACCGGCACTGGCGGCAGCAGGTACTGCCCATGCTGCACAACACCCTGCAGGCCGCCGAACAACAGCGGGCGTTAGTTGTCCTGCCCGGCACGGTCTATAACTATGGACCGGATGCCTTTCCGCTGATTGCTGAAGAGGCCGCACAACAGCCAGTGACCCGCAAAGGTGCCATCCGGGTGGAGATGGAGCTGGCGCTGGAGGATTACGTGCAGCGCGGTGGCCGGGCGTTGATTGTTCGGGCGGGCGATTTTTTTGGTCCACGCGCCGGAAATAACTGGTTTTCTCAGGGGCTGGTCAAGCCTGGTCAGCTTCCCCGCGTCATTAGCCGCCCGGGGGCGATCGGCGTCGGGCATCAGTGGGCTTATCTGCCCGACGTCGCCGACACCATCGCCGCGCTGCTGGCCCGCAGGCATGAGCTTGAGCCGTTTGCTCGCTTTCATATGCAGGGCCACTGGGACCCGGACGGCCGCGAAATGAGTCAGGCGATCCAGCGGGTGGTCGCCCGCTATGGCGGCCGAGCGGCAGTGAAGTCTTTTCCCTGGTGGCTGGTAAAGCTGGCGGCGCCCTTCAACGCCACCCTGCGGGAAATGGTCGAGATGCACTATCTTTGGCGTCTGCCGGTACGCCTGCGCAACGATAAACTGGTTGATTTTTTAGGCGCGGAGCCGCATACCCCACTCGACAGCGCGGTGCTTCAGACGCTGCAAGGCCTGGGTTGTCTGCCCGCCGGCGCGATAAACACCGAGGTGCGCGAGGCGTGACGCGGCGAGAGGTTCACAGAACGGACGTTATTGTGACCAAATCATAATAACGTCACTCGTTGTCAAACGATAGCGATCGCATTAAGCTAAACGGATGACGAAAAATACCCCCACCCCTGCAAGCCGTGGTCCCCATGACCACAGCGTTCGGGACCAGATTCTTGACGCGGCCATGGCGCACTTTAGTCGCTATGGCTATGAGAAAACGACGGTCACCGATCTCGCCAAAGCGATAGGCTTTTCCAAAGCCTATATCTATAAATTCTTTGACTCCAAGCAGGCGATTGGCGAGGCGATTTGCGCCAGCCGGCTGGAGAAGATCATGGTGGCCGTCAGCGCGGCTATCGCCGATGCGCCGTCCGCCAGCGAGAAACTGCGCCGCCTGTTCCGGGCACTGACCGAGGCCGGCAGTGAACTGTTTTTTGAGGATCGCAAACTGTACGACATCGCCGCCGTCGCAGCGCGCGATAAATGGCCTTCAACGGAACAGTATGCCGGTCATCTGCAGCAGCTGATTGGTCAAATCCTTGTCGAAGGCCGCCAGGCGGGTGAGTTCGAGCGCAAAACCCCGCTGGATGAGGCAACCCTGGCGGTCTATATGGTGATGTGTCCTTTCATCAACCCGGTGCAGTTGCAATACAATCTCGACACCGCGCCCACCGCGGCGGTGCTGCTTGCCTCCCTGATCCTGAGAAGTCTCTCCCCCTGATTAGTGACTATTGACTTTGTTGGTCACTAGTCTGAGAATGCGGTCACTGTCCGGTCTTTTCATTAAGGTGACCCATGCTCAGGCTCAATGCCGTCCATCTTGCCGTCTGCCTCCTGCCGCTGGCCCTCGCGGGCTGCGGCGAACCTGCCGATCATGACGATCCCCGCACCCGGCCGCCGCTGGTCCGGGTGGCGACCGTCGAGCGCGCGGAGGCCAGCTCGCGGGCCTTTACCGGCGTGGTGGTCGCTCGTACCCAAAGCGATCTCGGCTTCCGGGTATCGGGAAAAATCCTTGCCCGGCTGGTGGAGACCGGGCAGAGCGTCAAGCGCGGTCAACTGCTGCTGCGTCTGGATCCGGCTGATTTAACCTTGCAGGCGCAGTCTCAACAGCGGGCCGTGGATGCCGCGCGGGCGCGAGCCAAAAAGGCGACCAACGATCTGGCCCGCTATCGCGGCCTGGTGGCGAGCGGCGCCGTCTCGGCCGCGGAATTCGACCAGATTAACGCAGCGGCAGAGGCGGCGAGAGCCGACCTGAGCGCGGCCCAGGCGCAGGCCAATGTGGCGCAAAACGCCACCGGCTATGCCGGACTGCTGGCGGACGCTGACGGCGTGGTGGTGGAAACGCTTGCCGAACCGGGGCAGGTGGTCAGCGCCGGACAGGTGGTGATCCGCCTGGCGCGGGCGGGGCAGCGCGAAGCGCGGGTGCAGCTTCCGGAGACGCTGCGCCCGGCGGTCGGCAGCGAGGCGCTGGCGACACGCTATGGCAGCGAATCTCAGCCGGTCACGGCGACCCTGCGACTGCTTTCGGACGCGGCTGACGCCACCACCCGCACCTTTGAAGCGCGCTATGTGCTGAACGGGGCGCTGGCGAATGCGCCGCTGGGGTCTACCGTGACCCTGCGTATCGGCAGCGACCAGGCGCCAGGCCAGGCGCTGGAGGTGCCCCTGGCGTCGCTCTACGATCCGGGCAACGGCCCTGGCGTCTGGCGCATTGCCTCGCGTCCGGCCACCGTCTCCTGGCAACCGGTGACCGTGCTCGGCCTGAATGATGAAACGGCGCGGGTGACCGGCCCGCTGAAGCCCGGCGAGCCCATCGTCGCCCTGGGCGCCCATCTTCTGCACCAGGGCGAGGCGGTGCGTCTGGCGGAACGACGCGAGCATAATGCCGCCGGGAGCCAGCCATGAGCGCCGGGCGTTTTAATCTCTCCGCGCTGGCCGTCCGCGAGCGGTCGGTGACCCTGTTTTTGATTATCCTCATCTCCGTCGCCGGGCTGGTGGCGTTCTTCGGACTCGGGCGGGCGGAAGATCCGCCCTTCACGGTCAAGCAAATGACGGTCATTACCGTCTGGCCCGGCGCCACCGCGCAGGAGATGCAGGATCAGGTCGCCGAGCCGCTGGAAAAACGGCTCCAGGAGCTGAAGTGGTACGATCGCACGGAGACCTATACCCGCCCTGGTATGGCGTTGATCACCTTGTCGCTGCAGGATCAGACTCCGCCGTCCGAGGTGCCGGAGCAGTTTTATCAGGCGCGCAAAAAGCTCGGGGATGAGGCGAAAAACCTGCCTGCCGGCGTCTCCGGCCCGATGATGAATGACGAATTCGCCGATGTCACCTTTGCCCTCTTTGCTCTGAAAGCGCGGGGAGAGCCGCCGCGGCAGCTGGTGCGTGACGCTGAAGCCCTGCGCCAGCAGCTGCTGCATGTACCCGGGGTGAAAAAAGTGAATATCCTCGGCGAACAGGCGGAGCGCATTTATCTCTCCTTTTCTCATGATCGTCTCGCCACCCTGGGCCTTTCGCCAGAGGCGATTTTTGCCGCGCTGAACAGCCAGAATGTGCTGACCGCCGCCGGGGCCATTGAGACCCGGGGCGGGCAGATCTTTATCCGCCTCGACGGGGCGTTCGACCGCCTGCAGCAGATCCGCGACACGCCGATTATTGCCGGGGGCAGAACGCTGAAACTGGCCGATGTCGCCACGGTTGAGCGAGGGTATGAAGATCCCGCGACCTTCCTGATCCGCAATCAGGGCGAACCGGCGCTGCTGCTGGGGGTGGTGATGCGCGAGGGCTGGAATGGTCTGGCGCTGGGGAAAGCGCTGGACGCCGAAACGGCCAGCATCAATCAGAGCCTGCCGCTCGGCATGTCGTTGACCAAAGTGACCGATCAGTCGGTGAATATCAGCGCCGCAGTCGATGAGTTCATGATCAAATTCTTTGTCGCCCTGCTGGTGGTGATGGCGGTGTGCTTTGTCAGCATGGGGTGGCGCGTGGGGGTGGTGGTCGCGGCGGCGGTGCCTTTAACCCTGGCCGTGGTGTTTGTGGTAATGGAGGCGACCGGCAAAAACTTCGACCGCATCACTCTCGGCTCGCTGATCCTCGCCCTGGGCCTGCTGGTGGATGATGCCATCATTGCCATCGAAATGATGGTGGTCAAAATGGAGGAGGGGTACGACCGCCTCAAAGCCTCCGCCTATGCCTGGAGCCATACCGCGGCGCCCATGCTGGCCGGTACCCTGGTGACGGCCGTGGGCTTTATGCCCAATGGATTTGCGCAGTCCACCGCCGGGGAGTACGCCAGCAACGTGTTCTGGATCGTCGGTATCGCGCTGATTGCCTCCTGGATTGTGGCGGTGATTTTTACCCCCTGGCTGGGGGTGCACCTGTTGCCGGACAGAAAGCCCGCGGCGGCAGGCCACGCCGCGCTGTATGACACCCCACGCTATCAGCGTTTCCGTCGGCTGCTGACCCGGGTTATCGCCCGCAAATGGCGCGTGGCCGCCAGCGTGGTGGTGCTGTTTATGGTGGCGATACTGGGAATGAGCGCGGTGAAAAAGCAGTTTTTCCCCACCTCCGATCGTCCGGAAGTACTGGTTGAAGTACAGATGCCTTACGGGTCGTCGATTATCCAGACCAGCGCCGCGACGGCGAAAATTGAGCACTGGCTGCAGCAGCAGCCGGAGGCGAAGATTGTCACCAGCTATATTGGCCAGGGCGCGCCGCGCTTTTACCTGGCGATGGCCCCGGAGTTGCCCGATCCCTCCTTTGCCAAACTGGTGGTGTTGACCGACGGTCAGGACGCCCGCGAGGCGCTCAAGCGGCGGCTGCGGGAGGCGGTGGCCAATGGCCTGGCGCCGGAAGCGCGGGTGCGCGTCACTCAGCTGGTCTTTGGCCCTTATTCGCCCTATCCGGTTGCCTGGCGGGTGATGGGGCCCGATCCGCACACCTTGCTCGACATCGCCGAACGGGTTAAATCGGTGCTGCAGACCAGTCCGCTGATGCGCACCGTCAATAGCGACTGGGGTTCGCGGGTGCCGGTGATGCATTTCAGCCTCAATCAGGACCGGCTGCAGGCGAGCGGACTCAGCTCCCAGTCCGTCGCCCAGCAGCTGCAGTTCCTGCTGTCAGGGATCCCCATCACCACTGTTCGGGAAGATATTCGCGCCGTGCAGGTCATCGGCCGCGCGGCGGGCGATATCCGTCTGGATCCGGCGAAAATCGCCGACTTCACCCTGGTGGGCAGCGGCGGGCAGCGGGTTCCCTTGTCACAGATTGGCGACGTGTCGATCAGAATGGAGGACCCGCTGCTTCGCCGTCGCGATCGCACGCCGACCATCACCGTCCGCGGAGATGTCGCGGATACCCTGCAGCCGCCGGATGTCTCCAGCGCGCTGATGAAACCGCTGCAGCCCATTATCGACTCGCTGCCGCCGGGGTATCGCATCGAGACGGCGGGGTCGATCGAGGAATCAGGCAAAGCCACCCGGGCGATGGTGCCGTTATTTCCCATCATGATCGCCCTCACGCTGCTGATCATTATCCTGCAGGTGCGTTCGCTGTCGGCGATGGTCATGGTTTTCCTGACCGCGCCGCTGGGGCTGATTGGCGTGGTGCCGACACTGCTGCTGTTCAATCAGCCGTTTGGCATCAATGCTCTTGTGGGCCTGATCGCCCTGTCGGGGATCCTGATGCGCAATACGCTGATCCTGATTGGCCAAATCCACCACAACGAACAGGCAGGGCTCGATCCGTTCCACGCGGTGGTGGAGGCGACAGTACAGCGCGCCCGCCCAGTTCTGCTGACCGCGCTGGCGGCGATCCTGGCGTTCATTCCGCTCACCCATTCGGTCTTCTGGGGAACGCTCGCCTATACGCTGATTGGCGGGACGCTGGGGGGAACCATCATGACCCTTATTTTCCTGCCGGCCATGTACGCGATCTGGTTCCGCATCCGACCTCAGCCCCCGGCTGACGCAGTGCAACACCCGGCGCTGCACCCGCAGGGGTAATTCCCTCTTGCCGGACCTGGCCGATAAACGCGGTCAGGCCCGGCCCCGGGCAGCATCAGGCGGGTAAGGATACCGGCACCGCATGAGTGCGATGTTGATCCTGTTCGAGACGGTCAAGGCAATCGAGGCTGATGGCCGATGGCGAGGTCGCGCCGGTGAGGGTCATGGTGACCTTCATATCCTCGGCAAATAAGCGCAGCAGATGCGCCACGCCCGCTTCGCCCGCCGCGGCCAGGGCATAAATATAGGCCCGCCCGAGCAGCACGCCCTTCGCGCCGAGGGCCAGCAGGCGAATGACGTCCACGCCGGAGCGCACCCCGGAATCAGCAAGCACCGTCAGATCGTCGCCGACCGCATCCACCACCCTTGGTAGCGCCCGGGCAGTGGGGATTGCGCCATCGAGCTGTCTGCCGCCATGATTCGACACCACAATACCATCGGCGCCGAGGCGCACGGCATTGCGCGCATCGTCGGCATCGAGGATCCCTTTGATGATTAATTTCCCTTGCCAGCTGTCGCGGATCCACTCCAGATCGTGCCAGGCGATGGACGGGTCGAAATTGTTGCTGATGAACCCCATATAGTCGTCCATGGTCATTTTGTGGCCGGTGTAGGCTTCGATATTACCGAACGACAGGGGCCTGCCCGCCAGCCCGACGTTCATTGCCCAGCGTGGATGAGTACAGGCCTGGAGATACTGTCGCAGGGTGGCGTGCGGCCCGGACATGCCTGAGCGATTATCCCGATACCGCGAGCCGGGGATCGGCATATCGACGGTGAATACCAGGGTTTTCATGCCGGCGGCCCACGCGCGCTCCAGCGCATTACGCATGTAGCCGCGATCTTTCAGCACGTACAGCTGGGACCAGAGCGCGCCGCTGGCCTGGCTCGCCACCTCTTCAATCGAGCAGACCGACACCGTGGACAGGGTGTACGGGATCCCGGCGCGGGAGGCGGCGCGGGCCGCCTGAACTTCGCCGCGGCGGGCGTACATCCCGGTGGCGCCGACGGGCCCCAGCGCCACGGGCATCGCCCATGAAGCATCAAGGATCGTGGTGGCCAGCGTCGGTTCGCCCGCCCCGCACAGCACGCGCTGGCGAAGGGCTACCGAGGCAAGCTCGGTGGCGTTGGCGTTCATGGTATTTTCCGCCACCGCGCCACCGTCAATATAATCAAAAAGGAAGCGGGGCAGACGGCGACGAGCGGCTTCGCGATAATCGCTGGGGGCTGAAACAATCATTATTATGTCCTTATGTCTTTTAACCTAAGTGGATGTTCTGCAGGCAAAAAAACTATAGGCTTCTAAAAACCGGTGGGGAAATGAAATATTAGCATCCCAGCTATTCCCTGCTGGAATAATCTGGTTTTATCGCTGAGGCTGTTATTTCCTTTTTTTACTCTTCGGCGCGCGCGTTATTTTTATTTATTTCCGCGCAACGTGAAGCTGGCAAAATAAAGACCCGGTATGAGGCGGCAGCGCTTTGCGCCATCGCCACCAGGGGGAAGGAGAGGTCAGCGCGGCGCCTGCGTTTTCCGGGAGGTGTAAAGAAGATGAATTTGAAATTGAGCTGGTGGTATCTTTTGCTAGCCTTTCTCTGGAGGACAGACGGAGCGACACCATGAAAGATAAAGATGAACAAACGGCATTGATTGGCATGGCCATCGGCGCGGCGGTCATTAGCTTAGTGGCTACACAGAAGCAGATTAATCAGGGGAGTATCGTGGATGAACTGGTGAGACTGGGCAGACAGAAGGGGGACGGGGTGGAAGATGAGGTTTTTGTTCAGGCCGCCCGGCTGGTCAGAAAAGGCACCTAGCCAACCGCGACCCTGCCTGGCAATCCATTTACCCGTTTCATCACAGTTTTCATTCCCTGGATCGCGGCCTGGCGAGCGGCGATTGTTGCTTTCCGAAAGCGTCACGGACTGGCGCTTTCTTATCCTGACCACCGGACCTGCGCCTTCTCGGCCTTGTTGGCCTTTAGGTGACACTGTCACTTTTCCTTCTCCAGGCTGTGCGATAAACAGGAACCGGGTCATCTGCTATTGCATAAATCGGTATTTTCGATACATCTTTACCATTGCGTGCGAATATAGAACGATTTCAGAATAACCTATTATAAATCAAAAGATTAAGTTGACCCTGCATACCCTGATAATCCCCGGGCGAGGGTCTATGCTTATAAAAAGCGCTAAATGGGGCAATACCCCTGCTGCAGATGGGTTGAAGTGATAATCATTATCACTAACATGGCGGTATGCCTTGATGGCGCCAACCTGGAGGTCTATCGATGGAAGTACAAGCAGGAACCTTTAATCCCGCCGATTTTAGCTGGCAGGGACTGACCATGACGCCGGCCGCTGCCGCGCATATTCGCGATCTGATGCGCAAGCAACCGGACAAAAAAGGGCTGCGGCTGGGGATAAAAACCAGCGGCTGCGCCGGTTTTGGCTATGTGCTCGAAATGATTGCCGAGCCGGCAGCCGACGATCTGCTCTTTGAACATGACGGGGCGAAGCTGTTTGCGCCGCTGCAGGCGATGCCGTTCATTGACGGCACGGAGCTCGATTACGTCCGGGAAGGTTTAAATGAAATCTTTAAATTTCATAACCCGAAAGCGCAGCACGAGTGCGGCTGTGGCGAAAGTTTTGGGGTGCAGGCGGAGTAACTATGTCGCGTAATACTGAAGCAACTGACGATGTCAAAACCTGGACCGGCGGCCCGCTCAATTATAAAGAGGGCTTTTTCACCCGGCTGCAGACCGATGAGCTGGCCAAAGGGATTAATGAAGAGGTGGTCCGGGCCATTTCCGCCCGTCGCAATGAGCCGCAGTGGATGCTGGAGTTTCGGCTCAATGCTTTCCGGGCATGGCTGGAGATGGAGGAGCCGCACTGGCTGAAGGCGCATTACGATAAGCTGAATTATCAGGACTACAGCTACTATTCCGCCCCCTCCTGCGGCAACTGCGATGAGACCTGCGCTTCAGAGCCGGGCGCGGTGCAGCAGACCGGGGCCAACACCTTCCTGACCAGCGAGGTGGAAGAAGCCTTTAACCAGCTGGGCGTGCCGGTACGTGAAGGGCGCGAGGTGGCGGTGGACGCCATATTCGACTCGGTGTCGGTGGCGACCACCTACCGCGAAAAGCTGGCGGAGCAGGGGATCATCTTCTGTTCTTTCGGCGAGGCGATCCACGACCATCCGGAACTGGTGAAAAAGTATCTGGGTACCGTGGTGCCAGGCAATGACAACTTCTTCGCCGCGCTGAACGCCGCAGTGGCTTCGGATGGCACCTTTATCTATGTGCCGAAGGGCGTCCGCTGCCCGATGGAGCTGTCGACCTATTTCCGCATCAACGCCGAAAAGACCGGGCAGTTTGAACGCACCATTCTGGTGGCCGATGAAGGCAGCTACGTCAGCTATATTGAGGGCTGCTCGGCGCCGGTGCGCGACAGCTATCAGCTGCATGCGGCGGTCGTTGAAGTCATCATCCATAAAGATGCGGAAGTGAAATACTCCACGGTGCAGAACTGGTTCCCCGGCGACAACAACACCGGCGGCATTCTCAACTTCGTCACCAAGCGTGCGCTGTGCGAAGGGGAGAACAGCAAGATGTCATGGACCCAGTCGGAAACCGGCTCGGCCATCACCTGGAAATACCCCAGCTGCATTCTGCGCGGCGATAACTCGATCGGCGAATTCTTCTCGGTAGCGCTGACCAGCGGTCACCAGCAGGCGGACACCGGCACCAAAATGATCCATATCGGCAAGAACACCCGCTCGACCATCATCTCGAAAGGGATCTCCGCCGGACACAGCCAAAACAGCTATCGCGGGCTGGTCAAAATCATGCCGACCGCGACTAACGCCCGCAACTTCACCCAGTGCGATTCGATGCTGATCGGCCCGGACTGCGGGGCGCATACCTTCCCGTATGTGGAATGCCGCAACAACAGCGCCCAGCTGGAACATGAAGCGACCACTTCGCGGATTGGCGAAGATCAGCTGTTCTACTGTTTGCAGCGCGGGATCAGCGAAGACGATGCCATCTCGATGATCGTCAACGGTTTCTGTAAAGACGTCTTCTCCGAACTGCCGCTGGAGTTCGCCGTCGAAGCGCAAAAATTGCTGGCCATTAGCCTTGAACATAGCGTCGGCTGATAATTAAGGAAAAAAGATGTTAAGTATTCAAGATTTACACGTCGCCGTCGAAGATAAAGCGATCCTGCGCGGGCTGAACCTTGAGGTGCGCCCGGGGGAGGTCCACGCCATTATGGGGCCAAACGGCTCGGGGAAAAGTACGCTTTCGGCCACCCTGGCCGGGCGTGAGGATTACGAGGTGACCGGCGGCCGCGTCGAATTTAAGGGTAAAGACCTGCTGGAACTTGCCCCGGAAGATCGCGCCGGAGAAGGTATCTTTATGGCCTTCCAGTATCCGGTGGAAATTCCCGGCGTCAGCAACCAGTTCTTCCTGCAGACCGCGCTGAATGCCGTGCGCAACTATCGCGGCCAGGAGCCGCTGGATCGCTTCGACTTCCAGGATCTGATGGAAGAGAAAATCAGGCTGCTGCAGATGCCGGCAGATCTGCTGACCCGCTCGGTGAACGTTGGCTTCTCCGGCGGTGAGAAAAAGCGTAACGATATTCTGCAAATGGCGGTGCTGGAGCCGGAGCTGTGCATTCTTGATGAGTCAGATTCCGGGCTGGATATTGATGCACTGAAGATTGTCTCGGAAGGTGTCAACTCGCTACGCGACGGCAAACGCGCCTTCATCATTGTCACCCATTATCAGCGCATTCTTGACTATATCAAGCCGGACTACGTCCATGTTCTGTATCAGGGGCGGATTGTGAAGTCGGGGGATTTCACCCTCGTCAAACAGCTGGAGGAGCAGGGCTATGGCTGGCTTACCGAACAGCAGTAACGCGCTGCAGCAGTGGCACCACCTGTTTGAAGCGCAGGGCGGCCAGCGTACGGCGGAGGCCACCCAGCATCTGCAGCAGCTGCTGCGCCTGGGGCTGCCGACACGTAAGCACGAGGACTGGAAATACACCCCGCTGGACGCGCTACTCAACGGTCACTTTGTCGCCGACGAGGGGGCATCGCTCAGCGCTGAACAGCGTGATGCGCTGGCGCTGCCGCTGGACGCCTGGCGGCTGGTGTTTATCGATGGCCGCTATCATCCTGAGCTGAGCGACGATCTCGCCGCCAGCGGCGTGGAGGTCAGCGTCGATAACCAACGCCAGCATCTGCCGGATGCTTTGCATCCGGAGGTGTTTCTCCATCTGACCGAAAGCCTGGCGCAGACGGTGGCCCGCCTTCGCGTACCGCGCAACCGCCGCCTGGATAAGCCGCTGCTGCTGATGCATATCACCCGCGGTCTGGCCGGCGATGCGCTGAATACCGCCCATTATCGCCATCACCTGGCGCTGGAAAGCGGGGCGGAGGCGACTGTGGTCGAACATTACCTGAGCCTCAATGAGCAGCCGCACTTCACCGGCGGGCGACTGACCATGACGGTGGCCGATAACGCGCACCTCCAGCATATCAAGCTGGCGTTTGAGAACGCGCTCAGCTACCACTTCGCCCATAACGACCTGCTGCTGGGCCGCGACGCCTCGGCCTTCAGCAGCAGTTTCCTGCTCGGCGGCCAGGTGCTGCGTCATCACACCAGCACCCGCCTGGGCGGTGAAAACAGCAACCTGCGCCTCAATTCGCTGGCGATGCCGGTGAAAAATGAGGTCTGCGACAGCCGCACCTGGCTCGACCATCAGGTCGGCTACTGCAACAGCCGCCAGCTGCACAAAACCATCGTCAGCGATAAGGGTCGGGCGGTGTTTAACGGGCTGATCAACGTCGCGCCGCACGCGCTGAAAACCGACGGCCAGATGACCAATAACAATCTGCTGCTTGGGCGGCTGGCGGAGGTCGACACTAAACCGCAGCTGGAGATTTACGCCGATGACGTGAAATGCAGCCACGGGGCGACCGTCGGGCGCATTGATGAAGAACAGCTGTTCTATCTGCGCTCGCGCGGTATCGAACAGCAGGCGGCGCAGCAGATGATCCTCTACGCCTTCGCCGCCGAGCTCACCGAGGCTATCCGCAGCGATGCGCTCAGAGAGCAGGTGCTGGCGCGGATTGGACAGCGTTTGCCGGGAGGCACTGTATGACATTTTCAGTAGAACGGGTTCGCGCCGATTTTCCGGTACTGAACCGGGAGGTCAACGGTCAGCCGCTGGCCTATCTCGACAGCGCCGCCAGTGCCCAGAAGCCGGAGGCGGTGATCGGCGCCGAAGCGGAATTCTATCGCCACGGCTACGCGGCGGTGCACCGCGGCATCCATACCCTCAGCGCGGAAGCCACCGCGCGGATGGAAGCCGTGCGTCAGCAGGCGGCCACCTTCCTTAACGCCGGGTCGGCGGAGGAAGTGGTGTTCGTCCGCGGCACCACCGAGGGTATCAACCTGGTGGCCAACAGCTGGGGAAACGCCAACGTCGGCGCCGGGGATAACATCATCATCAGCGAAATGGAGCACCACGCCAACATTGTGCCGTGGCAGATGCTGTGCGCCCGCGTCGGGGCTGAGCTGCGGGTGATCCCCCTGAACCCGGACGGCACCCTGCAACTGGATGTTGTCCCGGGACTGTTTGACACGCGCACCCGCCTGCTGGCGATAACCGAGGTCTCCAACGTGCTGGGGACGGAAAACCCGCTGGCGGCGCTGATTGCCCTTGCGCATCAGCATGGCGCGAAAGTGCTGGTGGATGGCGCTCAGGCGGTGATGCACCACCCGGTAGATGTGCAGGCGCTGGGGTGCGATTTCTACGTCTTCTCCGGACACAAGCTGTATGGCCCGACCGGGATCGGCGTGCTCTATGGCCGTTCCGAGCTACTGCAGGCGATGGCGCCATGGGAAGGCGGCGGGTCGATGATCGCCACCGTCAGCCTGACGGAAGGCACCACCTGGAACCGGGCGCCGTGGCGCTTTGAGGCCGGTACGCCGAATACCGGGGGGATCATTGGCCTCGGCGCGGCGCTGACCTACGTCAGCCAACTGGGGCTGACGCAGATCGCGGAGTACGAGCAGACCCTGATGCGCTATGCGCTGGAGGCTCTGCGCGCCGTGCCGGATCTGATCCTCTACGGGCCGGCGCAGCGCAAGGGGGTGATCGCCTTTAACCTCGGCCAGCATCACGCCTATGACGTCGGCAGCTTCCTCGACAACTACGGTATCGCGGTGCGAACCGGGCACCACTGCGCCATGCCGCTGATGGCCCGGTATCAGGTACCGGCTATGTGTCGGGCCTCGCTGGCGATGTACAATACCACGGAAGAGGTGGACCGCCTGGTGGCCGGCCTGCAGCGGATCCACAAATTATTAGGGTAAAGGACGTGACGATGGCGGCACTACCAGACAAAGACAAACTGTTGCGCAATTTTAGCCGTTGCGCCAACTGGGAAGAGAAGTATCTCTATATCATTGAGCTGGGCCAGCGGCTGGCGCCGCTAAGCCCGGAAGAACATAGCGTGCAGAACATTATTCAGGGCTGCCAAAGCCAGGTGTGGATTGTGATGGCGCAGGACCCCTCCGGCGTTATCACCCTGCGCGGTGACAGCGATGCGGCGATCGTCAAAGGGCTGATTGCGGTGGTGTTTATCCTTTATGATCGGATGACCGCCCAGGATATCATCGAGTTCGATGTGCGCCCGTGGTTTGAAAAAATGGCGCTCACCCAACACCTGACGCCTTCCCGCTCGCAAGGGCTTGAAGCCATGATCCGTGCGATCCGCGCGAAAGCCGCAAATATTAGCTAGAATAAACAGGTAGATTTCATTCTGTTACGTCCGGTAGGGGTTCTGCTCCTGCCGCCGTTCAGTCTCCTGGCGTTTTATCAGCGAAAGAAGGAATCTCAGTATGAAACGCAAAACGATGATCACCTTAGCCCTTCTCAGCGCGCTTGGCGTCTCCTCGGCCGCCTGGGCCGTCGACTACCCGCTTCCTCCCGCCAACAGCCGGCTGATTGGCCAGAACCAGTACTGGACCGTACAGGAGGGAGACCGCAACCTGCAGGCGATCGCCCGCCATTTCGATACCGCGGCGATGCTGATCCTCGAAGCCAACGATACCATCGCGCCGGTGCAGCCGAAGCCAGGTACTCAGGTCCTGATCCCCTCCCAGATGCTGCTCCCCGACGTACCGCGAGAGGGGATTGTCGTCAACCTTGCGGAACTGCGGCTGTATTACTTCCCGCCGGGAGAGAATCAGGTGCAGGTCTATCCGCTGGGTATCGGCCAGTTAGGGCTGGAAACGCCTGAGATGACCACCCGCATCGGGCAGAAGATCCCCAACCCGACCTGGACGCCCACCGCGGGCATTCGGGCGCGTTCGCTGGAGAAAGGGGTGACGTTACCAGCGGTGGTCCCGGCCGGGCCGTACAATCCGCTGGGGCGCTACGCGCTGCGTCTGGCCTATGGCAACGGCGAATATCTGATTCATGGCACCAACGCGCCGGACAGCGTCGGTTTACGCGTCAGCTCAGGCTGTATGCGAATGAACGCCGATGACATCAAAGCGCTGTTCAACCAGGTGAAAACCGGGACGCCGGTACGGATTATCAATCAGCCGGTGAAGTTTGCCGTCGAACCGGATGGTAAACGCTATGTCGAGGTCCACAGGCCGCTTTCGCAGACGGAAGGGGAAAACACCCGGACCATCGCCTACACGCTGCCTGCGGCGTTTCACGACTTCGCAGAGGATAAAGCGGTCGATGATGCACAGCTGAAAAAAGCGATGTCGAGAAGGGCGGGATATCCGGTGGTGGTGTCCACGGGGACGGGGAGTGCGCCAGCTACGCTGTCGGCGCAGAACACGCCGTCAGACAACAGCCTGCTTACCCAGTAGCCCTCATGCTGAGGGCAAAAAAAATGGCGCACAGAGTGCGCCATTTTTATTACCAGAACTCTTACTTACGGTAAGAGTGAGCCTGGTTGTCCAGACGCTGGTTAGCGCGAGCTGCGTCGTCTTTAGCAGCCTGAACGTCGGAACGGATTGCGTTCACGTCGTTGCTCAGCTGGTCAACTTTAGCGTTCAGAGTCTGAACGTCAGAAGACAGCTGATCGATTTTAGCATTGCTGGAGCAACCAGCCAGCAGAGTAGAACCCAGGATTACCGCGCCCAGTACCAGTTTAGTACGATTCATTATTAATACCCTCTAGATTGAGTTAATCTCCATGTAGCGTTACAAGTATTACACAAAGTTTTTTGGGATGAGAATATTTTTTTTACCTGAACGCACTTATTTTTGATCGTTCGCTCAAAGAAGCATCGAATTGGACAAAATCGCTGAAAAAGGCGAGTGAAAACAGCGCGCTTCCATCGGATTCATCTTAGATAATCTCTTATTAAATAGTAAATTCCGATTTGCATTTTTAATAGGAAGAGCTAATCAATGAATAAAAAAAAGCGCCCCGAGAGGCGCTTTATTAAAAAAAACCAATTAACCTGTAAATTATTACAGCACGTGTACAGAAGCCGTATTAGTGGTACCGCTCGGCACTAATGCGCCGGAAACCATCACCACCACGTCGCCTTTACGCGCGAGGCCGCTTTTCAGCGCCAGATCTTTGCCCAGATGATAGAAGTCATCGGTAGAGGCGATCTCTTCCACCAGCTGCGGCACAACGCCTTTGCTCAGCACCAGCTGGCGAGCGGTGGTTTCGTTGGTGGTCAGGGCCAGGATGGTGGCGTCCGGGAAGTATTTACGCACAGCGCGTGCGGATTTACCGCCCTGGGTGGCGACAACGATCAGCGGCGCTTCCAGTTTCTCAGCGGTTTCTACCGCGCCGCGGCACACCGCTTCGGTGATGCGCAGTTTACGGTTGTCGTTATTGAAGTCCAGACGGCTGGTCATCACGCGGTCAGTACGTTCGCAGATGGTGGCCATGATGGTGACGGCTTCCAGCGGGTATTTACCTTTCGCGGATTCGCCGGACAGCATCACTGCATCGGTACCGTCGAGGATGGCGTTGGCCACGTCGCCGGCTTCAGCGCGGGTCGGACGCGGGTTCTTGATCATGGAGTCCAGCATCTGAGTCGCGGTGATAACCACTTTGCGCGCGCGGATACATTTTTCGATGATCATTTTCTGGGCGAAGATAACTTCTTCAACCGGGATCTCAACGCCCATGTCGCCACGAGCAACCATGATGCCGTCAGAAGCTTCGAGGATTTCGTCGAAGTTGTTCAGGCCTTCCTGGTTTTCGATTTTGGAGATGATCTGGATGTTTTCGCCGCCGTGGGCTTTCAGGTGCTCACGGATCTCGACGACGTCGGAACGTTTACGGATGAAGGAGGCCGCGACAAAGTCCACGCCCTGTTCGCAACCGAAGATCAGATCCTGTTTGTCTTTCTCAGCCAGCGCCGGCAGGGCGATGGAGACGCCCGGCAGGTTTACGCCTTTGTTCTCGCCAAGGTCGCCGTTGTTCAGCACTTTACAGATAACTTTGTTACCTTCGATAGCCGTCACTTCCATGCCGATCAGGCCATCGTCCACCAGAACGGTGTTGCCGACGGTGAGGTCAGACGTGAAGCCTTCGTAGGTCACTGCAACGATTTCGTTGTTGCCGACGACGGATTTATCGGTGGTGAAGGTGAAGGTCTGGCCTGCTTTCAATGAGACGTCGTTGCCGCCTTCCAGCTTGATGGTACGAATTTCCGGGCCTTTGGTGTCCAGCAGAATAGCGGCTTTCTTACCGGTTTTGCTCATCACATTGCGCAGGTTCTGGATGCGCTGACCGTGTTCCGCATAGTCACCGTGGGAGAAGTTCAGACGCATCACGTTCATGCCGGCTTCCAGCATTTTGGTCAGCATCTCTTCAGATTCGGTTTTCGGACCGATGGTGCAAACAATTTTGGTCTTTTTCATGACAGTTTTAGTCTTTAAGTTGTGAAGGATATGGAATTCTCGCTCCGCGGGCGCACTGCCGGGGAGCCAAACCTGTATTACGAAAGTTGCTAAGCCACGCCCTAAGGATAGGTGACAACCCCGGAGCGTGCAGAAGAATGTGTGCTGGCGGTTCAGCCCATGAAATGTGGCAAGGTGTTATGCGTTTTATCATGCAGTCCAATGCGCTGAAACCATTCAAGAAAGAATCGAAGCGCATTATACGCTGCCGAAATCAAAAAGGAAAATAAAAACCTCGTTTCAAATTATGGACAAAACGCGTAACAAAACCGGCACGTTATGCATAAAAGTACGCAACACATTTTTTCATCACCGGGCAGGCAAAGGGGCAGCGGAAGGCGCTTTTTCTCGCGTGATGAACCAGTAAAATGCGCCATTGGCCCATTCCGCCGGGGATAATTTGCGTTGCGGAAAAAATCTATCAATAATGAATTGATTGATAATAATAAAGTGCGAGCAAAACCAGATGGGAAATAAAGCCAAAGACGACGAGCTGTACCAGGAAATGTGCCGCGTGGTGGGTAAAGTGGTGCTGGAAATGCGAGACCTGGGCCAGGAGCCGAAACACATTGTCATTGCCGGCGTACTGCGCACCTCGCTGGCGAACGCCAAAATTCAGCGTTCGGCGCTCACCGTGGAGGCCATGGAGAAAGTCATTCACGCCCTTTCCGGGCATTAACGTCTTTCGCCGGCGGGTCAGGAAATCACGAAGCGGATCACCGCCCGGACGGCAATGTCACAGTGGTGGGCCACCATCGCTTCGTCGTCTATGGCGGGCAACGGATCGTCAAGGTACAGGCTGCTGAAGGTGTAGAAGTTCGACACCTGATAAAAGCTGAAGCTGCTGATTAACCGGTGCACATCGCGTGCTTCGAGCCCCGCCTGAAAGACGCCTTGCTGCTGGCCGCGCTGTAAAATGTCTTCCAGAATCGACAGGGCGGTACGATTCAGCGGTTTCAGTTCACCCGAGGTTTGTAACCACTTGCCGCGCTGCATATTCTCCATGCAAATCACCCGCATATAGTCCGCGTGGGTGGCGTGATAACGCACGCTCCAGCGCACCAGCCGCACCAGCGCCTCCACCGGCGGCACATTCTCCAGCCCCAGCTGCTGCTCGGTTTCGCGGATCCGCGCATACACATACTGCAGCACCTCCTGATAGAGCTGCTCTTTGCTTTTGAAGTAGTAAACCACCATGCGCTTGGTGGTCTGCGCTTCGGTGGCGATCTGCTCCATGCGGGCGCCTGACAGCCCGTGTTCAGCAAAAACAGCGATAGCGGCGCTGAAAATCCGCGCCTTCAGGGATTGTGCTTCATCATGAGCAACGACGGTCATGGCAACTCCTTTTCTTGGGTGACAAAAAATACACATAATGATCACAATTTAGCAACCTAGTATGGCGCAAATGAACCAAATGATACATATTCAAGGCTCACGTCAGTTGTTGACCCGAGGACCTTATGCTGCGCTCTATCGCCACCGTTTCGATTTCCGGCACCCTGCCTGAGAAGCTGCACGCTATTGCGGCGGCGGGCTATCAGGGTGTGGAAATTTTCGAGAACGATCTGCTCTATTATACGGGGACGCCGGCGGAAATCCGCCAGCTTGCCGCCGATTTAGGGTTAAAAATCACGCTTTTTCAACCCTTTCGCGATTTTGAAGGCGCCAGCCGGGCGCAGTTTGCGGCGAATATGGCCCGCGCTCGGCGCAAGTTTGCCCTGATGCACGAGCTGGGCTGTGACACGCTGCTGCTGTGCAGCAATGTGCAGCCGGACTGCTCGGCGGATAGCGAATTGCAGGTCGCGGATCTGCGGGCGCTGGCCACGCTGGCGGAAGAAGAGGGGATCACCATCGGCTATGAGGCGCTGGCCTGGGGAACCCATGTGAACCGCTGGCAGCAGGCCTGGGAGCGGGTGCGGCGGGTGGACAGCCCGGCGTTGGGCCTGGTGCTCGACAGCTTCCATATTCTGGCCCGCGGCGACACGCTGGACGCGCTACCGTCGGTACCGGTGGAGAAAATCACCTTTGTTCAGCTCGCCGATGCGCCGTACATGAAAATGGATCTCCTGGAATGGAGTCGCCATTTCCGCTGCTTCCCCGGGCAGGGCGAGCTGCCGCTGGAGCCGTTTGCCGAGCAGGTCACCCGCTGCGGCTATCGCGGCCCCTGGTCGCTGGAGATCTTTAATGACGGTTTTCGCGCCTCGCCGAACGGCGCGACGGCCAAAGATGGTTATCGTTCGCTGCTGTGGCTGGAGGAGCAAACCCGCCGTCGGCTCCCGACGTGCGATGCCGATCTGTTTTCACCGCCGCCGCTGCCGGTCTATCACGGGCTGGAGTTTATCGAGTTTGCCGCCAGCGCCGCCGAGGCGCAGCGCCTGGGGCAGCATCTGCAGGCGCTGGGTTTTCAGCACGAGGGAAGCCACCGCTCCAAACAGGTGACGCTGTGGCGCAACGGCGGGGCGCGGATCGTCATCAACCATCAGCCCCACAGCTGGGCCGATCATTTCTATCAACGCCACGGCGTTTCGCTCTGCGCCATGGCGCTGCGGGTCGATCGCAGTGCGCCGATTGTTGCCCGCGCCCGCGCGCTGGGGTATGCCACCTGGCAGGGCGATGCCGGGCCGAACGAAACGCCGATCCCGGCGATCTGCGCCCCGGACGGTAGCCTTATCTATCTCATCGAGGCCGGGGAAGGGATCTATGAGCGCGATTTTCATCTGCGCGACGGACTGACGGTGCGCGAGGATTATCTCGGTATCGACCATCTGGCGCTGGGGATGGAGGCCGACAGCCGCGACAACTGGGTGATGTTCTTCCGCACGGTGTTTGGTTTTACCCTTGAGCATGAGCAGACGCTGCCGGACCCGTATGGACTGGTGCGCAGTCTGGCGGTGCGCAGCCCGCAGGGCGATATCCGTCTGGCGCTGAATATTTCGCAGAGCCGGGCGACGCAGATTGCCCGCTCGGTCGCCTGCTACCAGGGGGCAGGGCTGCAGCATGCGGCCTTTGCCTGCCGCGATCTGCCGGCCACCTGCGACCAGCTTGCCGACGTTGCCCGCCATGCGCTGCCGATCCCGGCCAATTATTATGACGATCTGCTGGCGCGCTTCGGCGGCGAGCTGGACGTTGGGCAACTGCAGCGGCGGCAGCTCCTCTACGACCGCGATCCGCAGGGCGGGGCCTTCCTGCATCTTTATACCCGCCCCTTTACCGCCGGGCGCTTTTTCTTTGAATTAACCGAACGACGGGCCGGTTACGCGCTCTATGGCGCGGCGAATGCCGCCGTCCGTCTGGCGGCGATGCAGTATTGTTAGCCCGAATCAAATGGTTCATTATGCTTTAAACACAATAACAACATCCTCTGTACCCGAGACAGGAACTGACTATGAGCTCATATAGCCCTAACCCGACGGCTGCCGCCCAGCCTGCCGTCACCGTGCGCCGCTCCCGGCGGCGCATCGGCATCCTTGCGCTGTTGGCCATTGGTACCATGATCAACTACCTCGATCGCACCGTGCTGGGGATCGCCGCCCCAAAGCTCACCGGTGAGCTGGGGATCGACCCGGCGATCATGGGTATCCTTTTTTCCGCCTTCGCCTGGACCTATGCCCTGGCGCAGATCCCCGGCGGGCTGTTCCTTGACCGCTTTGGCAACAAAGTGACCTATTTTCTGTCGCTGACCCTATGGTCGCTGTTTACCCTGTTCCACGGCATGGCGGTGGGGCTGAAAACACTGTTGCTGTGCCGCTTCGGACTCGGCATTAGCGAAGCGCCGTGCTTTCCGGTCAACAGCCGGGTGGTCAGCGCCTGGTTCCCGCAGCATGAGCGGGCGAAAGCCACAGCGGTGTACACGGTAGGGGAATACCTCGGGCTGGCCTGCTTTGCGCCGCTGCTGTTCTGGATCATGGACGGCTTTGGCTGGCGGGTGCTGTTCGTTAGCGTCGGCGCGGTCGGTATTCTGTTTGCCCTGGTGTGGTGGCGCTGCTACCGCGAACCGCATGAAGATCCGCGCCTCAGCCAGCAGGAGCGCGAGCATATCGAAAACGGCGGCGGCCTGAGCGCCCCGACGGACCAGCAGGTGGCATTCAGCTGGCCGCTGGTCCGCCAACTGCTGAGCAAACGGCAGATCATCGGCGCCAGCATCGGCCAGTTTGCCGGCAATACCGTGCTGGTGTTCTTTCTCACCTGGTTCCCGACCTGGCTGGCCACCGAGCGGCATATGCCCTGGCTGAAGGTGGGCTTCTTCTCCATCCTGCCGTTTGTCGCCGCCGCGGGCGGGGTGATGTTTGGCGGCTGGATCTCCGACAAACTGCTCAAGGCCACCGGGTCGGCCAACCTTGGCCGTAAGCTGCCGATCGTCGCCGGTCTGCTGATGGCCAGCTGCATTATCACCGCCAACTGGCTGCAGAGCGACCTGGCGGTGATCCTGGTGATGTCGTTTGCCTTTTTTGGTCAGGGAATGGTGGGGCTTGGCTGGACGCTGATCTCCGATATTGCCCCGAAGGGGCTAGGCGGCCTGACCGGCGGCCTGTTTAACTTCTGCGCCAACCTCGCGGGGATCCTCACCCCGCTGGTGATCGGCTTTATCGTTGCCGGGTTCGGCAATTTCTTCTACGCGTTGATCTACATCGGCGGCGCCGCGCTGCTGGGCGTGGTGGCCTATCTGTTTATCCTCGGCGACGTCAAACGTATCGAGTTATCGCAGTAAGCAAAGGAGCAAGGCATGGTGATTAGTGGAAATACGCGGCTGATAGCGCACCTTGGCTATCCGACCGCCAGTTTTAAGGCGCCGATGATCTATAACCCGTGGTTCGTCGACCAGCAGGTGGACGTGAAGGTGGTGCCGATGGGGGTCAGGCCGGAGGACTACGCCGCGTTTATTCCGCCGCTGTTTACGATGACCAACATCATCGGCGCGCTGGTGACGATGCCGCATAAAATCGCCACCTGCGATCTGGTCCAGCGCCTGAGCCCGACGGCGGCCATCGCCGGCGCCTGCAACGCCATCCGTCGCGAGGCCGACGGTAACCTGAGCGGGGATATGTTCGATGGCGACGGCTTTGTGCTGGGCCTGCGTCGTAAAGGGTTTAATCCGCAGGGGACGCGGGCGCTGGTGGTCGGCAGCGGCGGGGTGGGGTCGGCTATCGCCGCCTCCCTCGCCGCGGCGGGAGTCAGCGCCCTGACCCTGTACGATACCCGGCCCGAGGTGGCGCACGCCCTCGCCGGACGGCTGCATCAGCACTATCCGCTGCTCGATATCACCCTGATGCAGCACGATCCTGTCGGACACGAGCTGGTGGTCAATGCCACCCCGCTGGGGATGAAGGCCAGCGATCCGCTGCCGCTGGACGTTGACCGTCTGGCGCCAGGCACCTGGGTGGGGGAGGTGGTGATGACCCAGGAGTACACCCCGCTGCTGAGGGCCGCTCAGGCGCGACAGTGCCATATCCAGCGCGGGACCGACATGTTGTTTGAAATGATCCCCGCTTATCTGCGCTTTTTCGACCTGCCGGTAGCCACCCCCGAGCAGCTGCGCGCGCTGGCGGAAATTCGCTACTGACGCGACGGCAAACCGGGTAATATAGCGTTATATTATCCGGTTTATAGCGACTATCTATGATGTCCACTCCTCTCACGCTGCTGGCGGCGGGAAGCCTGAGAAGCGCTTTCCTGCCGCTGGTGGCGCACTTTCAGCAGCACACTGGCCTGGCGGTCGATGCGCAGTTTGGCCCTGCCGGCCTGCTGCGCGAGCGGATCGAGGCCGGGGCGCCGTGCGCGGTTTTTGCGTCCGCCAACGCGGCGCACCCGCAGGCGCTGCTGCAGGCCGGTCTGGCGCAGGAATGCCAGGGATTTGCCGGCAACCAGCTGATGCTGACCGCCCGGCGGTCGCCGGACAACGATGGCCTGGACTGGCTGGCGCTGCTCAGCACGCCCCGCCTGCGGCTGGCGACTTCCACGCCGGGATGCGATCCGTCGGGAGATTATACCTGGCAACTGTTTGCCCGAATTGAGGCGCACTATCCTGGGTTGGGCAACGCGATAGCCGGGCGGGCGCAGCCGCGGGTCGGCGGCAGAGACTCACTGAGCGTGCCGCCGGGCGAGATAGCCGGCGCGTGGCTTATTCGCCAGAATCTGGCGGATCTGTTTATCGGCTACGCGCACTATGGCCCCGCGCTGGCCGCCTGCGACGATCTGCGTACCCTGACCATCCCGGCGCCGTGGAATATTCGCTGCGATTACCAGCTGGCGCGTCTCAGGGCGGATCCCGCCGCGCTGGCCCTGTATCGCTTTATCCTCGGCGACGTTGGCCAGAGGTATCTCCGGCAGGCGGGTTTTATGCCGTTCAGCGACGCAGAGTAAACCCCGGCGCCAGCAGAGGGGACGCGGACGCTGGATGGTAGATCAGACGTACCGGCAGGCCGTACGCTTGCCGGAGGTGCGTTTCGCTCAGCACGTCGGCGGTCTCGCCTGCCAGCCACTGGCCCTCCGGCAGAAGCAGCAGCGTATGGCTGGCCACCTGCAGCGCATGGTTTGGATCATGGGTGGTGAACAGGACGGTGCGTGCCTGGCGGTGAGCGAGGTCGCCGATCAGCTGCAATACCACCTGCTGGTTACCGAGGTCCAGCGCCGAGCAGGGCTCATCCAGCAGGATATTCTGGCTGGCGCTGACCAGCGCGCGGGCAATCAGCACCAGCTGCTGCTGGCCGCCGGAGAGGGCGCCGAAGTCATCCCCGGCCAGGGCGGCAATCCCCAGCTGCGCCAGCGCGTTCTCAACCCGCCGGGCATCCTCCTCGCCCGGCTGGGCAAAGAGATCCACATGACGGGCGCGACCCATCAGCACCACATCGCTCACGCGCCAGCGAAAAGCGGGACGAAACGACTGCGGGACCAGGGCGACGCCCCCCTCGCACTGCACCTGGCCGCCCAGCGGCGGCAACACGCCGGTCAGGGTGTCCAGCAGGGTACTTTTTCCCCGGCCATTGGCGCCCAGCACCGCCCAGATCTCACCGGGCCGGCAGGTCAGCGTGAGCGGGGCGAAGAGCGGCTGACGGTGGCCGTAGCGTAGCGCTTCCAGCGATAATGAGCTGTTCATCGGGCGGTACTCCGGCGCCGGGATTGCACCAGTAAAAAGGTAAACAGCGGCGCCCCGAGCAGGGCAGTGATGATCCCGATCGGGATTTCCGCCTGGGTCAGCGTGCGCGCCAGATCGTCCACCACCAGCATCAGCGCGGCGCCAAGCCAGAAGGCGGTGGGCAGCAGGCGACGATGGTCAGCGCCCACCAGCAGGCGGGCGAGGTGCGGGACCACCAGCCCCATCCAGGCGATGCTGCCGCTGACCGCCACCTGGGCTGCCACCAGCACTGCACAGCACACCAGCACGCCGCGACGCAGCGCGGCCACCGGAACGCCAAGACTGCGGGCATCGCGTTCCTCCAGCGCCAGCAGGTTGATACGCCAGCGCAGCTTCCACAGCACCCCGGCGGCTAGCGCCATGGGCAGGGACATAAGCAGAACCTTATGCCAGCTGGCGGTCGCGAAGCTGCCGAGCAGCCAGAAAACAATGTTCGGTAACGTCTCTTCGCTATCGGCGAGGTACTGCATCAGGCTGACCAGCGCGGCGAAGAAGCCGCTGAGAATGATCCCGGACAGAATCAGCCCCAGCGTGCTGTCCCGCCCCTGCAGGGCGGCGAGGGCGTAAATCAGCCCCAGCGCGATGAGGCCGAAGAAAAAGGTCGAGGCCATCATCAGCAGACCGCCGACGCCCAACAGGATCGCCAGCGTGCCGCCGAAGGCGGAGCCGGCGGTCACCCCGATGATGTGCGGGTCCACCAGCGGGTTCTGGAACACGCCCTGCAAGGTGGCGCCGCACAGCCCCAGCGCGCCCCCGGCCAGCAGAGCCATGACCACGCGCGGCAGGCGAACCGACCAGACGATCTGCCCGATCACCCCTTCACCTGGCGGTAAATGGACCAGGGTGTGGCCAACGGCGCGCAGGCTTAGCGGGTACTGGCCGAAACAGAGCGAGGCGACCGCGATCGCCAGCGTCGCCAGCGCCAGGCTACCCTGCAACCGCCAGGGATGGTGGTTAGCGCGCATCTGGCGTCCACGCCACGCGGTAAAAACGCTGATAGTAATCCCTGGCTTTACTGTCCACATCGATGCTCTGGTAGCGCGAAGGATAGAGTTTTTTCGCCATCCACAGCTCGCCCAGCGCCAGGGCCTCCGGCATCGGGTAACCCCAGGCTTTGGCGTACTCCGGCATCAGCCACACGCGGTGGTGTTTCACCGCATCGATCGCCTGCCACTGCGGGTCGTTCTCTATCTGTTTGACCACCTGCGGATAACGGTCCTGGACGAAGATCACCTGCGGGTTCCACTCCAGTACCTGCTCCAGCGACACCTGACGGGCGCCTTTTACGCTGGCGGCCGCCACGTTCAGCGCCCCGGCGTGCGCCATCATCAGCCCGGTGTATTTACCGGCGCCGTAGGTATTCAGATCGGGGTTGGCCATATACACCCGCACCCGCTGGTTCGGTGGAATATCGGCCACCGGCGCATTGGCTTGTTTGCGCGCCGCAAAGGTGTAGTGAATCAGCGCCTCGGCCTCGGGCTGGCGCTCGACGACCTCGCCGATAAGGCGGATCCCCTCCACCAGCCCGGCGTTATAGGCCTGCTCTTCGTCTGCCATGGTGGGGTTCATTTTATTTTTTTCACCCGCGGCGTCCTGGCGCAGCGAGATGGCCACCACCGGGATCCCGGCCTGTTGGATCTGCGCGATCATCGCCGGCGGCGCATAGTTGGCGACAAAAACCACCTGCGGACGCAGCGCCAGCAGGCTTTCAATATTGACCTGGGTGAGATCGCCTGGGGTCGCCAGCTGCCCGATCTCAGGCATAAAGCGGGCGAACTGCGGCCCGAGCTGTTTCTGCCAGCTGCTTAAGACGCCGACGATATCCTCGGCGGCATGCAGTTGCACCAGCAGGTTGAGCGTCTGATGTTGCAGAACCACGACGCGGGTGATGTGGTCGGGGAGCGTGACCTGGCGACCCAGCTGGTCGGTGACGGTGCGGTCGGCGAAGGCCTGGTCGGTGAACAGGCTGGCGCTGAGCAGCGTCAGGCCCAGCAGTAAGGGGTGTTTTGACATGGTGTGGCCCGAATGGCGTGAAAAATTCGTTATGTATTAAATTATATAACGAAGCCGGGCGCAATGGGTGATCGCATTTACTCTCATCACGATCAAGGCATTTCGTACCACACTTCTTCCTCTTCCATGCGGGCCTCTATCTGACTCGCCACCCTCTGCAGGGCGGAAAGATGCTTCTGCGCCGCCTGCTCAATGGTCATCGCGCTGGCGATATAGACCAGATTCAGGCAGCCGATAACCCGCTGCTGGCTGCAGACCGGCACGGCGATGGAGGCGATTTTCTCCTCCTGCCGCCAACCGCGGAAGTTTTCGCCATAGCCGTTCTGGCGGGTGCGGGCGAGGATCGCCGCCAGCCGTTCCGGTTCGCGGGCCAGCTGATACTCAGCTTCCGGACGGGCGGCCAGCATGCTGACGATGGCGTCGCGCTCCGCGTCGGGGGCAAAGGCCAGCCACGTCAGCCCGGAGGCGGTGAGCAACAGCGGCAGCCGCCGTCCGACCATCGCGCGGTGAAACGACAGTCGGCTGAAGCGGTGGGTAGTCTCGCGCACCACCATGGCGTCGACGTCGAGGGTGGTGATGTCTGTCGGCCATTGCACCTCGCGCAGCAGCTCGCCGAGCAGCGGCGTGGCGAGGGCAGAAATCCAATGTTCGTCACGAAATCCATCGCTCAGCTGGCGGACGTTAATGGTCAACCGGAAGCTGTCATCGGAGCGGCTGCGGCGGACAAAACCCTCCTCCTGCAGCGTCTCCAGCAGCCGGCGCACGGTGGTGCGATGCAGGCCGCTAAACTCCGCCAGCAGGCCCGGCGTCGCGCCGCCGTCGAATTTATTTAACAATTTTAATAACAATAAACCCCGGCTTAACCCACGCACCGTTTTGTACTCAGTGGACCCATCGTCACGCATAAATCCTTCCTTAAAATGCTTTATAAACAGCGTTGTGCACCTGGTGCACATTCGGCGATGTTTTGATTGTAGCCGAAAACCCCCGCCCTATACTCAGCCCATTATAAAAATACGTTTACACATGATTAACAAATTGCCTGTCAGCCGGGCAGTTTCCGAGTCGTGAGGTCGCTGAAAATGACAACATCTACACCCGATATTCAACCCGCCGTGCAGCATACCGCTCAGGTCGCCATCCCCGGCGCCGGTCCGGTTGGCCTGATGATGGCCAACTACCTTGGCCAGATGGGCATCAGCGTGCTGCTGGTGGAAAAGCTCGACACACTGATCGATTACCCGCGGGCCATCGGCATTGACGATGAATCCCTGCGGGCGATGCAGGCGGTAGGGCTGGTGAACGACGTGCTGCCGCACACCACGCCGTGGCACGCCATGCGCTTTCTGACCCCGAAGGGGCGCTGCTTTGCTGATATCCAACCGATGACCGATGAGTTTGGCTGGTCGCGGCGCAACGCCTTCATTCAGCCGCAGGTCGATGCGGTGATGTATAACGGCCTGCAGCGTTTCCCGCAGGTCCGCTGCCTCTTCTCCCGCGAAGTAGAAGCCTTTAGCCAGAACGGTGACGGTGTCACGTTAAATCTTAAAGGACCGGACGGCGAGCGGGAGACGGTGCGCGCGGACTGGCTGGTGGCCTGCGACGGCGGCGCCAGCTTTATTCGTCGTACGCTGAACGTCCCCTTCGAAGGCAAGACCGCGCCGAATCAGTGGATCGTCATCGATATCGCTAACGACCCGCTGGCCACCCCGCACGTTTACCTGTGCTGCGACCCGGTGCGACCCTACGTTTCCGCCGCGCTGCCCCATGGCGTGCGCCGCTTTGAATTTATGGTGATGCCCGGAGAAACCGAAGCCCAGCTCAGCGAGCCGCACAATATGCGTCGTCTGCTGAGCAAAGTGCTGCCGGACCCGGACCGCGTCGAGCTGATCCGCCAGCGGGTCTACACCCATAATGCCCGCCTTGCCGAGCGTTTTCGCATTGACCGGGTGCTGCTGGCCGGCGACGCGGCGCACATCATGCCGGTCTGGCAGGGGCAGGGATACAACAGCGGCATGCGCGACGCCTTCAACCTGGCGTGGAAGCTGGCGCTGGTGGTCAACGGTAAAGCGGGAGAGGCGCTGCTCGACAGCTATCAGCAGGAGCGCCGCGACCACGCGAAAGCGATGATTGATCTGTCGGTCACCGCCGGCCACGTGCTGGCGCCGCCGAAGCGCTGGCAGGGGGCCGTGCGCGACGGTCTCTCCTGGCTGCTGAACTACCTGCCGCCGGTGAAGCGCTACTTCCTCGAAATGCGCTTTAAGCCGATGCCGCAGTACCGCGAGGGGGCGCTGCTGACCGACGGCGCCGGCAAGACCTCGCCGGTGGGCAAAATGTTTATTCAACCGCAGGTGACGCTGGAGAGCGGCGAGAGCGTGCTACTCGACGAGGTTATCGGCGCGAATTTCGCCATTATCGGCTGGGGCTGCAACCCGCAGTGGGGGCTCGACGCCGGGCAGATCGCCCGCTGGCGCGCGATTGGCGTGCGCTTTATCCAGGTGGTGCCGGCGGTGCAGATCCATCGCGAGCAGGATAACGCCCCCGGCACGCTGCGGGTGGGCGATACGCAAAACCGCCTGAAGAGCTGGTTTGCTCAGCATAACACCGCCATTGCCGTGGTCAGACCGGACCGCTTTGTCGCCGCTCTCGCCATCCCGCAGACCCTCGGCGCACAGCTGACCGCCCTGGCGGAAAAAATGGCCCTCGCAACCGGGGATACCGCCCACGCTGAAGAGAAGGTGGCCTGATATGGATGCCTATTTGCACTGTCTCTCCCACACTCCGCTGGTGGGATTGGTGGACCCGGAGCAGGCGGTTCTTGATGAAGTGAACGGGGTGATTGCCGACGCCCGGCGGCGGATCGCCGCCTTCGAGCCCGAGCTGGTGGTGCTCTTCGCTCCCGATCACTACAACGGTTTTTTCTATGACGTGATGCCGCCGTTCTGCCTCGGCGTCGGCGCCACCGCCATCGGCGACTTCGCCAGCGCCGCCGGCGACCTGCCAGTGCCGACCGAGCTGGCGGAAGCCTGCGCCCACGCCGTGATCAACAGCGGTATCGACCTGGCGGTGTCGTACAACATGCAGGTGGACCATGGCTTCGCCCAGCCGCTGGAGTTTCTGCTGGGTGGCCTGGACCGTGTGCCGGTGCTGCCGGTGTTTATTAACGGCGTCGCCGCGCCGCTGCCGGGTTTTCAACGTACCCGGCTGCTGGGCGAGGCGATGGGCCGCTTTCTCAATACCCTCAATAAGCGGGTGCTGATCCTCGGCTCGGGCGGACTCTCGCACCAGCCGCCGGTGCCGGAGCTGGCGAAAGCCGACGCCCATCTGCGTGACCGTCTGCTTGGCAGTGGCAAACAGCTGCCGCCGGACGAACGCGAACTGCGCCAGCAGCGGGTGATCAACGCCGCCAGGCGGTTTACCGAAGATCCGCACTCGCTCCATCCCCTCAACCCGGTCTGGGACAACCGCTTTATGAGCCTGCTGGAGCAGGGGCGGCTGGCGGAGCTGGATGCCATCGGCAACGACGAGCTGTCGACGATGGCCGGGAAATCGACGCACGAAATTAAGACCTGGGTGGCCGCTTTTGCCGCGCTATCCGCTTTTGGCCGCTGGCGCAGTGAAGGCCGCTATTACCGGCCGATCCCCGAGTGGATCGCCGGGTTCGGCTCGCTGAGCGCCACCACCGAGATTTGATTAACCGGGAGACTAACATGAGCTATCAACCGCAAACCGAAGCCGCCACCAGCCGATTCCTCAATGTCAACGAGGGGGGCCGAACGCTGCGCATCCATATCAATGACTGCGGCGACGGGAAAGAGACTGTGGTCATGCTGCACGGATCCGGGCCGGGGGCCACCGGCTGGGCCAACTTCAGCCGTAACATTGACCCGCTGGTCGAGGCGGGCTATCGCGTGCTGCTCCTCGACTGTCCGGGGTGGGGCAAAAGCGATGCTATCGTCAACAGCGGCTCGCGTTCGGACCTCAACGCCCAGATTCTGAAAAGCGTGGTCGATCAGCTGGGGATCGATAAAGTCCATCTGCTGGGCAACTCGATGGGCGGCCATAGCGCGGTGGCCTTCACCCTGAGCTGGCCGGAGCGGGTGGCGAAGCTGGTGCTGATGGGCGGGGGGACCGGCGGCATGAGCCTGTTTACGCCGATGCCGACGGAGGGCATCAAGCTGCTGAACGCCCTGTACCGCGAGCCGACCATAGAAAACCTGAAGAAGATGATGAGCATCTTCGTCTTCGACACCCGCGACCTCACCGAGGCGCTGTTCGAGGCGCGTCTCAACAATATGCTGTCGCGTCGCGACCATCTGGACAACTTCGTCAAGAGCCTCGAAGTCAACCCGAAGCAGTTTCCTGACTTTGGCCCGCGGCTGGGCGAAATCAGCGCGCCAACCCTGATCGTCTGGGGACGCAATGACCGCTTCGTGCCGATGGATGCCGGGTTGCGCCTGCTCGCTGGGATCGCCGGTTCGGAACTGCATATTTACCGCGACTGCGGCCACTGGGCGCAGTGGGAACATGCCGACAGTTTTAATCAGCTGGTGCTCAATTTCCTCGCACGGGCTTAAGGAGTAAATGATGACTTTTTCTCTTGACGCGCTGGCCCGGCAGCTGCGCGACGCGGAACAGACCGGCCAGGCGATCGCCCCGCTGCGCGATATCCTCGGCGTCGACAATGCCGACGCCGCCTATGCCATCCAGCGTCTGAACGTCCAGCACCACGTGGCCCATGGCCGGCGGGTAGTGGGCCGCAAGGTGGGCCTGACCCATCCCAAAGTGCAGCAGCAGCTGGGGGTCAACCAGCCGGATTTCGGCACCCTGTTTGCCGACATGTGCTACGGCGACAACGCCGAGGTGCCGTTTAGCCGCGTGCTGCAGCCCAAAGTGGAAGCCGAGATCGCCCTGGTGTTGAAGCAGGATCTGCCGCATGCCGATACCACCTTTGATGAGCTGTATAACGCCATCGAATGGGTGCTGCCGGCGCTGGAGGTGGTGGGCAGCCGCATTCGCGACTGGTCAATCGGCTTTGTCGACACCGTCGCCGATAACGCCTCCTGTGGCCTGTACGTCATTGGCGGCCCGGCGCAGCGCCCGGCAGGACTGGATCTGAAGCAGTGCGCCATGCACATGACCCGCAACCAGGAGCTGGTCTCCAGCGGCCGCGGCAGCGAGTGCCTGGGACATCCGCTGAACGCCGCAGTCTGGCTGGCGCGCAAGCTGGCGAGTCTCGGCGAACCGCTGCGGGCGGGGGATATCGTGCTGACCGGGGCGTTAGGCCCGATGGTGGCGATTAACGAGGGGGACAGCTTTGTCGCCCATATCGAAGGTATTGGCTCAGTTGCGGCACGCTTCGTCGCCGCCGGAGAAGGACATCGTGATGCGTAAACGTAAAGTCGCCATTATCGGCTCCGGGAATATCGGCACCGATTTAATGATTAAAATCCTGCGCCACGGCCAGCATCTGGAGATGGCGGTGATGGTCGGCATCGACCCGCAGTCGGATGGCCTGGCCCGCGCCCGGCGCATGGGCGTCGCGACCACCCACGAAGGGGTGGGCGGCCTGATGCAGATGGCGGAATTTGCCGACATCGATTTTGTTTTTGACGCCACCAGCGCCGGGGCGCACATCAAAAACGATGCCGCGCTGCGCGAAGCGAAGCCGGGGATCCGCGTCATCGACCTGACGCCGGCGGCGATTGGCCCGTACTGCGTACCGGTGGTCAACCTCGCGGCCAATCTCCATCAGGGCAACGTCAATATGGTGACCTGCGGCGGGCAGGCGACCATCCCAATGGTCGCCGCGGTCTCGCGAGTGGCGAAGGTGCATTACGCGGAGATCGTGGCCTCGATCGCCAGCCAATCCGCCGGACCGGGCACGCGGGTCAATATTGACGAATTTACCGAAACCACCTCGCAGGCGATTGAAAAAGTCGGCGGCGCGGGCAAGGGCAAAGCGATTATTGTACTGAACCCGGCGGAGCCGCCGCTGATGATGCGCGATACCGTCTACGTCCTGAGCGAGCTGGCGTCGCAGGAGGCGATTGCCGCCTCGATCGCCGAAATGGCGGCGGCAGTGCAGGCTTACGTCCCAGGCTACCGGCTGAAGCAGCAGGTGCAGTTTGAGGTTATCCCCGAGGATAAGCCGGTCAACCTGCCCGGCGTCGGCTGTTTTTCCGGCCTGAAAACCGCGGTTTACCTCGAAGTGGAAGGGGCGGCGCACTATCTGCCAGCGTACGCGGGCAACCTCGATATTATGACCTCGGCGGCGCTGGCGACGGCGGAGCAAATGGCTGGGGCAATGCACAGCGCGGCGGGAGCGACAGCATGAACGGTAAAAAACTTTATATCTCGGACGTGACGCTGCGCGATGGCATGCACGCCATCCGTCACCAGTATTCCCTGGCGCAGGTGCAGCAGATCGCCGGCGCGCTGGATAAGGCTGGGGTCGACTCCATCGAAGTGGCCCATGGCGATGGCCTGCAGGGATCCAGCTTCAACTACGGCTTTGGCGCTCACAGCGACATCGCCTGGATTGAAGCGGCGGCGGAGGCGGTCACCCAGGCGAAAATCGCCACCTTACTGCTGCCGGGCATCGGCACGCTGCACGATCTGAAAGCGGCGTATCAGGCCGGAGCGCGGGTGGTGCGGGTCGCCACCCACTGCAGCGAAGCGGACGTCGCGGCGCAACATATTGCCTTTGCCCGCGAGCTGGGAATGGACACCGTCGGTTTTCTGATGATGAGCCATATGATCTCCCCGCAGGCACTGGCGCAGCAGGCGCTGAAGATGGAATCTTATGGCGCGACCTGTATCTATGTGGTGGATTCCGGCGGGGCGATGAACATGAACGACATTCGCGACCGTTTCCGTGCCCTGAAGGCGGTGCTGAAGCCGGAGACCGCCACCGGGATGCATGCCCACCATAACCTGAGCCTCGGGGTGGCGAACTCTATCGCCGCGGTGGAAGAGGGGTGCGATCGCATTGACGCCAGCCTGGCCGGGATGGGCGCGGGGGCGGGCAATGCGCCGCTGGAGGTGTTTATTGCCGCCGCCGACAAGCTCGGCTGGCAGCATGGCACCGATCTCTACGCCCTGATGAACGCGGCCGATGAGCTGGTGCGGCCGCTGCAGGACCGCCCGGTGCGTGTCGACCGCGAAACGCTGGCGCTGGGCTACGCCGGGGTCTACTCCAGCTTCCTGCGCCACAGCGAAGCGGCGGCCGAGCGCTATGGCCTCAGCGCGGTGGATATTCTCGTCGAGCTGGGCAAGCGGCGGATGGTCGGCGGTCAGGAGGATATGATCGTCGACGTCGCGCTGGATCTGCTGAACCGCAATAAATAACGAAAAACGTGCGGCTGACAAAGCATCAGCCGCCAGTCACCTGCTCCGTTTGTTCGGCTATCGCCAAGGTACCCTATGACCAAGATAACGACTGCAAACCCCTCGCGCCTGGCGGTTACCATCGGGCTCTGTTTTATGGTGGCCCTGATGGAAGGGCTGGATCTGCAGGCGGCGGGGATCGCCGCCGTCGGCATGGCGCAGGCCTTTGCGCTGGATAAAATGCAGATGGGCTGGATCTTCAGCGCCGGGATCCTCGGCCTGCTGCCTGGCGCGCTGGTGGGCGGCATGCTGGCGGACCGCCACGGGCGCAAGCGCATTCTGCTGGGGTCGGTGCTGCTGTTTGGCCTGTTCTCGCTGGCCACCGCGGTGGCATGGAGCTTCCCGACGCTGCTGCTGGCGCGCCTGCTCACCGGCGTCGGGCTCGGGGCGGCATTGCCTAACCTGATTGCCTTAACCTCGGAAGCCGCTGGCTCACGCTTCCGCGGCCGGGCGGTAAGCCTGATGTACTGCGGCGTACCCATTGGCGCCGCGCTGGCGGCAGCGCTGGGCTTTTCCGGTCTCGCCGCGGCCTGGCAGACTATTTTCTGGATTGGCGGCGTGGTCCCGTTACTGCTGATCCCGCTGCTGATGCGCTGGCTACCGGAGTCGCAGGCGTTTCAGCGCGCGGAGGCCAGCGTGCCGCTGCGCACCCTGTTTGCCCCAGGGCATGCCGCCGCCACCCTGCTGTTGTGGCTGGGTTATTTTTTCACCCTGCTGGTGGTCTATATGCTGATCAACTGGCTGCCGATGCTGCTGGTGGGCCAGGGATTCCGCGCCAGCCAGGCGGCGGGGGTGATGTTCTCTCTGCAGATCGGCGCCGCCTGCGGCACGCTGCTGCTGGGAGCGCTAATGGATAAGCTCACCCCGCTGCGGATGTCGCTCCTGATCTACAGCGGGATTCTGGCTTCCCTGCTGGCGCTGGGCAGCGCGTCGTCGCTAAACGGAATGCTGCTGGCGGGGTTTGTCGCCGGGCTGTTCGCCACCGGCGGCCAGAGCGTACTCTATGCCCTGGCGCCGCTTTTTTACCCCGCAGCGATCCGCGCCACCGGGGTCGGCACCGCCGTGGCGGTGGGCCGTCTTGGCGCAATGAGCGGCCCGCTGCTGGCCGGCAAGATGCTGGCCCTCGGCACCGGCACCATCGGGGTGATGGCGGCCTCGGCGCCCGGCATTGTGCTGGCCGGCGTGGCGGTGTTCTGGCTGATGCATCGTCAGCAGCGCGCCGCGATTGTCTGAGACGCATCCGGCGGTCTGGCAAAAAAATGCCGGGCCGCCGCCTTGCCTGTCCGCGTCACCTGGCCTATGGTAAGACATCATTCCCTGACGCTTATCGTCCCTATGGCTTACACCTCCCGTTTGCTCAATGCTATCCCTGGCATCCGCCACGCTTTTCTCGATGTCCACGAAACCGCCGCCTTTCCCTATGCCGAGCTGGCTCCGGTGAAGCTGGTGCATGGTAATGAGGTTCATCATTATCAGCAGCCGCTGCCGACGCGCCCGCACGCCGACGCGGTGTTTACCGCGGTAGCCGGGCAAAAGGTGGGGGTGGTGACCGCCGACTGTCTGCCGATGCTGATCGCCTCGCGCGACGGTCGCTTCGTCTGCAGCGTGCATGCCGGCTGGCAGGGGCTGGTCAGCGGCATTGTCGATAATAGTCTGGCCTGTTTTCGCCAGCAGGGGGTGGCATTGGCCGATCTGGTCATCGCCGTGGGGCCGCATATTCACCCTTGCTGTTACGAAGTCTCCGCCGGATTTTATCAGCAACTGCTGGACCAGCCCGGCGGTGATCGGGTGGCCCGCCATCGCCAGCGGCTGTTTCATTCCCGTTCGGGCCCGGTCAGCGATCCGCTCAAAGCCGCCGCACGCGGCAGCGATAATCTGTGGTTTGATCTGCGCGCCTTTGCCGAAGCGATCTTCGCAGAGGCGGGAGTGTCGCCGGCGAGCGTTGAATGGCTGGGGAGTTGCACCTACTGCACCCCGCAGTCGCTGGGCTCCTACCGACGCCGGACCCATTTTCCGGCGCCGAAGAGCTTTCAGTATTCGTGGATCCTGCGCGAGGCCTGAGGCGCGCTCGCGCTAGAGCACCCGAAAACCGTGGGTGCCGTCGCGGGCCAGCTGATCCGCCAGGCCATACTCCCACTCCAGATAAGCCTGCATGGCCTCGGCGGAATTATCGGTTCCTTCGTACGGACGACGATAGCGGTCAAGGCGCTCGACGGCGAGGCCGCTGTCGCCATGCGCCAGCGGCAGACCGGCGGCGATCCACGCCAGCGTCCCGCCGGTAAGCAGCTGCACCGGTTTACCGGTCAAGGCCGCCACCTCCGGCACCGCGTAGCGGGCCAGCAGACTACTGCCGCAGGTCACCACGTAACGTTGGGCGGGAGGGATCACATCCAGGGCCTGGCGCAGCTGCGAGCGCGTTAGCCACCACGCGCCGGGGATATGGCGAGCGACAAAGTTGGCGCTGGTGGTGAAATCGAGCACCACCGTACCGGGTTCGTCCAGCTGTTGCGCCAGCTGCGCCGGGCTTATCTCCTCCGCCTGCGGGCCGGGCGGCACCTCGGCGGCCGGCACCCCGCGTTCGCTCAACTGGCTGGCCGACAGCGCACTCAGCCGCGCCGTCTCCCAGCCCATCTGCGCCAGCCACGAGCCGGTTATCGCCGCCCGGATGCCATCGTCATCCAGCAGCACAATGCGCGCCCCTCGTACGCTGGCGAAGTGATCGGTCTCCTGCACCAGCTGGCCGCCTGGCGCGCTCAGGCTGCCGGGATAGTGACCCGCCGCGTACTCCTCGGGGCTGCGGACATCAAACAGGAAGGTAGTGCGGTCGCTCTGCTGCAGCCAGCGTTGCAGCGTGGCCTCATCGATGACCGCCACCCCGGCCCGTTCGGCAAGATGCGCCACCTCAGCGGCCCGGACGCCGGAGGCGCGGGCGGAGGGATCGTATTGCCGCTGCTGCTGGTGCGCCAGCGTCTGGCCGGCCAGCGTCCAGCCGATAGTGCCATTGCGCAGGGCATGGACCGGGTTTGGCACGCCGGCGTTGATCAGCGACTGGGTGCCGATGATGCTGCGGGTGCGTCCGGCGCAGTTGACGATAACCGGCGTCTGCGGGGAGGGCGTCAGGCTCTCCACCCGCAGGGCCAGCTCGCCGCCGGGCACGCTGATGCTGCCGGGGATGCTCATGGTCTGGTACTCATCGAAGCGCCGGGCGTCGACGATCACCACCTCCTGTCGGCTGTCGATGAGCGCCTGAACCTCCTGGGCGCTGAGCGACGGTGTGTGACGCACGCTTTCCACCAGCTCGCCAAAGGCTTTACTGGCGGAGTTGACGTCCTGAAACAGCTCGCCGCCGCTGCGGCGCCAGCCGGCGAGACCCTCGGCCAGCAAGGCCACATCCTGATAGCCCCAGGCCCGCAGCCGTTCGACGGCGATCTCCGCCAGACCTTCGCCGTTGTCGTAGACGGTGAGCGGGGTGGTGAAGCGCGGTATCCGCCGGCGGACCTCCAGCTCCAGTTTGCTGAGCGGCAGATTGACGGCAAACAGCGGATGAGCGGTAGCGAAATCGGCCTCTTCACGGACGTCGATTAGCGCCAGTTCACGACGGTCGAGCAGCGCCTGACGGATCCCGGCGGCCTGGCGATAAGCGTAGGTGGACATAGTGGTTATCCTTGATGTTCGCGGGACAAATCCCAGATATTGGGTAAATGGCGGTTAGAGTAGCCGGAGATAAACGGTTTCTGCTGCCCTTCCGGGGTATACACGGCGCGCTTCACCGCGCCGATATTGCCGCCGTAGATGTGAATGCTGATGGAGACGCGATCCGCCAGCGCATTGCTGACGCGATGAATATCGCCATCGTCAGCGGAGACTTTCTCCACCTGGCCTGCTTCCAGAAGCGTGGCGGCGCCCAGCGCGCGCGGGATGCCATCGGCATCCAGCTGGTAGCGCTGGTTTTCCTCCGCGCCGCGCAGCATACCAATGGCCCCCCACACCCGATGGTCATGGATCGGCGTCGCTTGCCCCGGTCCCCAGACGAAGCTGACAATCGAGAAGCGCTCCCCGGAGTCGGCATGCAGCAGATACTGCTGGTAATGGTGCGGATGCGGCAGGGTGTACTCTTCCGGCAGCCAGTCGTCGTAACGCACCAGCGCCGCCAGCCGCTGCGCCACGGCGTCAAGCAGCGGGGCGGTCTGGTGGTGTTCACGGTGCAGGCGGTCTACCTCATGAATGAAATGGCGTAATTTTTCCAGTCGTGGTGCAGTCATGTGCGGTTCCTGTGAGAGGGACTGGTCAAAACGCTAACAGAGGCGTTAATATTATTTAAATGCAATTTACGCATATATTAATATGCAAATTTCACATAAGGATCCTATGCGCATTGACGATATTGACGCTTTGCTGGCCACGGTGCAGTTTTCCTCCCTCAATCAGGCCGCGGAATATCTGGGGATCACCCAGTCGGCCATCACCCGGCGTCTTCAGCGTCTGGAACAGGAGCTGAACGTGACGCTGTTGGAGCGCCAGACCCGCCCGCTGACCCTGACCGCCGCCGGACACCGGGTGTACGAGCAGTGTCTGAGCATTAAGCGTGAGACGAAAAAACTCTACAGCCTGTTGGATCCGGAAGGCGAGCCGCGCGGCGCGCTGCGTCTCGGCGTGCCGCAGAGTCTCAGCGAGATTGCCCTGCCGGCGGCGCTGTCAGCGCTGAGCCAGCAGTTTCCCGGACTGTCGCCGCAGATCACCTGCGGCTGGAGCGGACAGCTGCAGCGTCGGCTGGAAAACGGCGAGCTGGACGGCATGCTGGCGATGGGGCCGGCCCAGCAAAGCTTCGCCGAGGGCTATAGCGGACGGCTGCTGTGTCCCCTGGAGGTGGTGCCGATCGTCGGCCGGCGTTTGAATTTGCGCGCGTCATCCCTGCGGGAGTGCGCCGAACAGGGCTGGATCCTTAACCCCGACGGCTGTGGCCTGCGCGCCGGGCTTATTCGCGAGCTGCAGAGCCAGGGATTGCGGTTGACGCTCAATGTCGAGAGCGCGGGCGCGCAGCTGCAGATAGCGCTGGTGGCGCAGGGACTGGGGTTGGGTCTGGTGCCGCGGGCGGCGCTGGCCAGCAGCCCGTGGCGGGACGAGATCGCGGTCCTCAACCTCAGCGATTTTCAGCCTGCGGTCTCACTGTGGCTGATCCACGCCCAGTATCTGGCAAACCTGCAGCCGCCGCTGACCTTTTTCGCCAGCAAAGTGGTGCAGCAGCTGACAGTATCCGACTGAAAGCACTATGCATTTTTGTTTGATGCTAATTCAGCATATTAAGATATGATAAAAATGCATTTTGCTCATTAACACACTCTGTATAGGGTAATGACCAGCGCCGCTGTCGCGGCCACTCCATTACCCTGACGCAAGGAGTTGTTCATGAGCATTCAGTTTCTCGGCATGATTGGCCACCGCCTCTCTTCCGAAACGATTGCCCCGGTGGGGCCGATCTTTGACCGCGACTATATCGTTCGCTTTGCGCAAACCCATGAAGCCGCCGGGTTTGATCGTCTGCTGGTCGGCCACTGGTCCGATCAACCCGACGGCTTTCTGGTGACGGCCCTGGCCGGGCTGTCGACGCAGAAAATCCATTACCTGCTGGCCCATCGCCCCGGTTTTGTTTCGCCAACCCTCGCCGCGCGCAAATTCGCCACCCTTGAGCACCTGTTGGGGGGCCGGCTGGCGGTCCATATCATCAGCGGCGGCAACGATGCCGAGCAGCGCCGGGATGGCGATTATCTCGACCACGACCAGCGCTACGCCCGCACCGACGCCTTCCTCGACACCGTGCGCCAGGTGTGGACCAGCGAGCAGCCGGTGGATATTCACAACGATTTTTATCAGGCCGAGCAGGCCTGGTCCGCCATTCGCCCGCTGCAAAAACCGCATCTTCCCATCTACTTCGGCGGCTCGTCGGAAGCGGCCATCGCCGTCGCCGGCAAACATGCCGACGTCTTCGCCCTGTGGGGCGAGTCGCTGGCGCAAACCGGAGAGACCATCCAGCGCGTGCGCGCCGAAGCGGCGAAACACCAGCGTGATATCGGCTTCAGCGTCTCGTTCCGGCCGATTATCGCCGACAGCGAAGCCGAAGCCTGGGAGAAAGCCGAGCATATCCTGCACGTCGCCACCGAGCAGGTGGCACAGCGCGGAGGGGGTTTCAAAGCCAAACCGGACAGCATCGGCGCCCAGCGGCTGCGGGCCACCGCGGCGCAGGGCAGGGTGGTGGACAAACGTCTGTGGACCGGCATCGCCCAGCTGGTGGGCGGCGGACATAACTCCACCGCCCTGGTGGGCACCCCGGAGCAGGTGGCGGATGCGCTGCTCGATTACTACGACCTCGGCGTGCGTAACTTCCTGATCCGCGGCTTCGATCCGCTGAACGACGCGGCCGACTATGGCCGGGCGCTGCTGCCGATCGCCCGGGAAAAAGCTGCCCGGCGTGCGGTGGCGGAGCGCGCATCGTGATCCATCCTGAGCGCGACGACTGGGCCCGGCAGTTGACGGCGCTCCGCCAGCAGATGGCGGAGCAGGCGGCCAGCCTTGATGCCAGCGGCGACTTTCCCCAGCGTAATATCGACCATCTGCGCGCGGGGGGCTGGTTAAGTCTCGCCGTGCCGTCATCCTGCGGCGGCGCGGGCGCCACTCTGGCCCAGCTGCAGCAGGTCATCGCCGCCATCGCCTGGGGAGAGCCGGCGACAGCGCTGATCGTCTGCATGCAGTATCTGCACCATTTGCGGCTGGCGGAAAATGACGCCTGGCACGCGCCGCTGCGCCAGCAGGTTTTTCACGATGCTGTCGAACACGGTGGCCTGATCAACAGTCTGCGCGTCGAGCCGGAGCTGGGCTCCCCGGCGCGGGGCGGCCTGCCGGACACCGTGGCGACCCGTCGCGCGGAGGGCTGGGACATCAGCGGCCATAAAATTTATACCACCGGCATTGAAGGGCTGCGCTGGCTGGCGGTGTGGGCCAGAAGCGATGATAACCCGCCGCTGGTGGGCACCTGGCTGGTGGCTGGCGACAGCCCGGGTATCAGCGTGGTGAAAAGCTGGGATCACGCCGGGATGCGGGCCACCGGCAGCCATGAAGTTATTTTTAACCACGTGCGGGTGGCGGCAGAGCACGCGGTGGATGTCTGGCCGGCCGATGCGCCACCCGCCGCGGAGGCCGAACCGTTTCGCCTGTTCGCCAACCGGCAGACGGCGCTGCTGGCGGCGATCTATGACAGCATTGCCCACGCCGCTCACGACTGGCTGGTGAGGTGGCTGGCGGGACGGGTACCCGCCGGTCTCGGCCATCCGCTCTCTCGTCTGCCACGGGTGCAGGAGAAAGTCGGGCAGATCGCCGGGCTGCTGCTGGTCAACCGCAGCCTGCTGGAGCAGGCCGCCGCGCTGCGCTTTTCCGCTATCGAGGCCAATCTGGCGAAAGTCACCATCACCGACAACGCCATTCAGGCGGTGAATATTGCGCTCGAGCTGACCGGCAATCATGGCCTGAGCCGACAGAACCCGCTGGAACGCCACTACCGCAACGTGCTCTGCGGACGGGTACATACCCCACAGAGCGACAGCGCCTGGCTGGCAGCCGGCAACTTCGTCTTTCAATCACAAGGATAATCACGATGCGTCTATCATTTTCAGGCCGGGTGGCGGCAGCGCTGATGCTGCTGGCGCTGGGCGGCTACGCGACAGCGCAGGAGCGGATCACCCTGCGTATCGCCGATCAAAAAGGCGGCATGCGTTCGCAGCTGGAGGCGGCCAACGCCCTGCAAAATCTCCCTTACGACATTAAGTGGGCCGAGTTCCCGGCCGCCGCGCCGCTGGCGGAAGCCCTCAACGCGGGCGCCGTGGACGCGGGGATCATCGGCGATGCGCCGTTGCTCTTTGCCCTGGCCAACGGTGCGCCGGTCAAGGCCATTGCCGTGGATAAAAGCAACCCGGCGGGGACCGCGGTGCTCGTTTCCCCCGGCAGCACGTTAAAAAGCGGCGCCGATTTAAAAGGCAAACGCATCGCCACCGGTAAAGGGTCGATTGGTCATTTCGTGGCGCTGAAAGCGCTGGAGCAGGCGGGGATTTCACCGAAGGAGGTGCAGTGGGTGTTCCTCGGCCCGGTGGACGCCAAAGTGGCGCTGCTTAACGGTTCGGTAGACGCCTGGGCGACCTGGGAGCCCTACACCACCCAAATGGTGAAGACCAACGAGGGGCAGATTCTGGTGAGCGGCAAAGGGCTGCTGCCGGGGAATACCTTCCTCGCGGCAACGGATTCCGCGCTTAACGATCCGCAAAAACGCGCCGCGCTGCAGGATTATCTCCAGCGCCTGGCCGGCGCTGAGCGCTGGGCCTACGCCAATCTCGACAGCTACGGCAAAACGCTGGGGGAGATCATCCGCTTCCCGGCGGAGATCGCCCGCGCGCAATTTGCCAACCGCCAGTCGCAGTGGCAGCCGCTGGCAGAGGAAACGGTGACCCAGCAGCAGGCAACGGCGGACTTTTATCTCGCCAACGGCCTGATCCGCACCCGGCTGGACGTGAAGCCGACCTTTGACCCCAGCTTTAGCGTGCCCGCCGCCGAGGTGACACCATGACCAGAAACACTTTTTCCCGCCGCCGTTTTTTACAGCTCAGCGGCGGCCTGGCGCTGGCCGGGGTCTCTCTGCCGCTGTGGGCTCACGATATGGCGAACATGGCCAGCGGCGATGCCCATCCGGCGCTGCGCCTGCCAGAGCCCTACAAGATCAAGCTGGCGATCAATAAAAGCGCGGTATGCCTTGCGCCGGTCGCCGTCGCCGAGCAGCAGAAGATTTTCAGTAAATATAACCTCGACGTTGAGTTTGTTAACTTCGGCAACTCCACCGATGTGCTGCTGGAGGCGATCGCCACCGGTAAGGCCGACGCCGGGGTGGGGATGGCGCTGCGCTGGCTGAAGGCGCTGGAGCAGGGCTTTGACGTCAAGCTCACCGCCGGAACCCACGGCGGCTGTCTGAACCTGCTGACGGCCAAAGACTCGCCGTTCGGCGGCCTCGAGAGCCTGAAGGGACAAACCATCGGCGTCACTGATATGGCCGGGCCGGATAAAAACTTCTTCGCCATTCTGCTTAAGCGCCACGGTATCGACCCGATCAGCGACGTGCAGTGGAAAGTCTACCCGGCGGATCTGCTCAGCGTGGCGCTGGACAAGCGCGAAATCGCCGCCATCAGCGGCAGCGAGCCATTCAGCTATCGTCTGCTGGAGACCGGCAAGTATCAGCTGATCGCCAGCAATATGACCGGGGATTATGCCAACCTCAGCTGCTGCGTGCTGGGGGTGAGCGGGAGCCTGGCGCGGGACCATAAACCGGCCGCCGCCGCGCTCACCCAGGCGATCCTTGAGGCGCACAGCTATGCCGCTGCGCATCCGGAAAGCGTGGCGCAATCCTTCCTCGCCCATGCCCTGAACACCAGTGAAGCGGAGGTGAGCGGCATCCTGCACGGGCAGGGCCACGGCCATCATGCGGTGGGCGAAGCATTCGTGAAAGAGCTGACGCAGTACGCGGTCGACCTGCAGCGGGTGCAGGTGATCAAGCCGGGTACCGATCCCCATCAGTTCGCGGAGAGTATCTATGCCAACGTATTCGCCTGAGCAGGCTCTGGCGCGCCCCACCGGCCGCGCGCCGCTATGGGGAGAAGGGCTGCTGGCCGCCGCGCTGTGGCTGCTGGGCGGTCTGTTTACTCTGACCTGGCCCGATGCCGGGCGGCGCTGGCCGTTTAGCGAAGGGTGGGCGCTGGCGCAATTCACCCTCGGCAGTGGATTACTGCTGCTGGCGCTGAGCTATCGCTACTGGCGAGCGCGCGGCGCGCGTGTGCGGCATGCCGGCAAGTGGCTGGCGCTGTTGCCGGTGCTGTTTGCTGTCTGGGAAGGGCTGACCGCCAAGAGCGCCGTGCTGCCGGTGCCGTTTTTCGCGCCGCCGCAGGCGCTGATCGAAGTACTGCACGACGACTGGCCGCGCCTGCTCGACAGCCTGCTGCACTCGCTGGGGCTGCTGGGGCTCGGCGTGCTGCTGGGCACCAGCAGCGGGTTCATCACCGGTCTGGCCATCGGCTGGTCGCAACGGATTGGCTACTGGGTGCATCCGGTGTTACGTCTGCTGGGGCCGGTGCCGTCCACCGCGCTGCTGCCGCTGTGCCTGTTTATTTTTCCCTCGAGCTTCGGCGCCAGCGTGTTTTTGATCGCGCTGAGCACCTGGTTCCCGGTCACGGTGCTGACCTGGTCCGGAGTGATGGGCATTGATAAGGCGTGGTACGACGTGGCGCGGACCCTCGGCGCCAGCCAGCGTTTCCTGATCCTGCGGGTGGCGATCCCCGCCGCGCTGCCGAACGTCTTTGTCGGCCTGTTTATGGGGCTCGGCGCGTCGTTTTCGGTGCTGATTGTCGCCGAAATGGTCGGGGTGAAGTCAGGGATCGGCTTTTACCTCCAGTGGGCCCAGGGCTGGGCGGCCTATCCGAATATGTACGCCGCGCTGCTGGTAATGGCGTTGTTATGCTCCGGCCTGATAAGCGGATTATTTATGCTGCGTGACCGGCTGCTGAGCTGGCAGCGAGGAGGAATGCAATGGTAACAGCGACGCCAGATTCGCCGGCGATAGCGCGCGGCGCGGCGGTATCCATCAGCCATCTTCATCATGCGTTTACGCTTGGCAAACAGACGGTACCGGTGCTGGAGAATATCAGTCTGCAGCTGCGCCCAGGGGAAAGCGTGGCGCTGCTGGGCCCTTCCGGCTGCGGCAAATCAACCCTGCTGCGGCTGCTGGCGGGGCTGGAAGCGGCGCAGAGCGGACAGATGCAGATCGACGGTGCGGCGCCCGGCGCCCCGGGGCCGGAGCGGATCCTTGTGTTTCAGGATCCGACGCTCTACCCATGGCTGACGGTACGGCAGAACGTGCTGCTGGGCCCGCAGGCACAGGGCAAAAAGGGGCTGGAGGCGAAGGCCGACGCGCTGATTGACCGCATCGGGCTGCAGGCCTTCAGCGAGGCGTGGCCGCGGCAGCTGTCCGGGGGGATGGCGCAGCGTGCGGCGCTGGCGCGCGCCTTATTGAATGAGCCGCGCCTGCTGCTGCTCGACGAGCCGTTGGGCAAACTCGATTCCCTGACCCGCATTAGCATGCAGCGGGAGCTGATCGCCCTCTGGCAGCAGCAGGGGTATACCAGCCTGCTGGTGACCCACGATATCGAAGAGGCGCTGCTGCTGTGCGAGCGGGTGCTGGTGATGTCGCCGCGTCCAGGGCGGATTATCGCCGAGTTCGCGCTGCCGCTGGATTTTCCCCGTCATCGCGATAACCCGCAGCTGCTGCAGCATCGTCAGGATATATTGCGCATCCTCGGCCAGGAGGAGGACTGGTAAGCTGAACGCATTGCCCGGTGGCGGCTGCGACAAATGTCACGGAAAGGTAGGCCGGTGCAAGCGCAGCGCCGCCCGGCAATGGGCATTCGGCGCCAGGCTGCACGTTTTTGCCCGGTGGCGGCTGCGCCTTACCGGGCCTACGAACTCGACAGGAAAGGGAAGGACCCCAGGCTATGCAGTTGTAGGCCGGCGCAAGCGCAGCGCCGCCCGGCAATGAACATCCGGCGCGACGCCATGGCCCGGCTTAAAAATCCATCTTCACCGTGAACTGCACTTCGCGCGGGTCGCCAATCTGGTTGCCGAGGTTATTGGTGCCGATGGAGGAGGTGTAATAGGTCTTATCAAACAGGTTCTTCACATTCACCTGCAGCGTCACCGGATACTGCAGCTTCATCTTATAGGCGGCGAACACATCCGCCACCGCATAGCCCTGCAGATAATAATCCGCGCCGTTGGTGCCGGAGCGCTTGCTGACCGCATGGCCGCCGCCGCCGACGGTCAGGGTGTTGCTGTTATAGACGTTATGAATGTCATAGGTCAGGAACAGCGAACCGGTATGTTTTGGTACGTTTGGCAGCGGTTTCCCGGCGTAATCCGGATCTTCCAGCACTTTGGCGTCGGTGTAGCCGTAGCTGGCGATCACGCTGAGGTTATCGGTGATGGACCCGGCCAGGTCCACTTCCACGCCCTGGGAACGCACCTTGCCCGCCGTTTTGGCCACTGTCTCATCGCCAATGCTCTCGGTGTACAGCACGTTACGCTTATGAATATCAAACAGCGCGATATTGGCGGTAATGCCGTTTAACAGGTCGAATTTGGCGCCCACTTCGTAAGAGGTGGACTCTTCCGGCGGCAGCTCGCCGATATAGCTGGCGATCGACGACTGCGGCATAAACGACTGGGCGACGTTGGCGAACAGGGAGACGTTCGGCGTCACCTTGTAGACCAGGCCGGCTTTCGGCGTCCATTTCTCATCGCGGCTATCGGTATTGACGTTAAATGGTCGGCCTTTACCGGCGTACTGGGTGTAGTACTGGTAGCGCACGCCAGCGACCGCGATCCAGTTGTCGGTCAGGTACAGCGCGTCCTGCACGTATGCGGCATAGCTCTCCTGCTGGATACGCTGATCGCTGTCGGAGGCGGAGACGGTATTACAGGTGTCGAGAGTGCCGTAGACCGGATGATAGATGTTAAAGCCTTTCACGTTCTTGCAGCGCAGCATATCGGTGCGCAGCAGATCGTAATTCTCATAGGCGACGCCGGTCAGCAGTTCGTTATAAAAGCCGCCCACCACCACGTTGCCCTGCAGGTCGGCGCGGGTGGAATGCATCTTCTGCGTTGAACCGTGGGTACCGTCGACCCGGCGGGTGAGGTTGCCGGTCGCCGAATCATAGGCCATCACCCGCGCCTGGTTATCGTTGTAATTATCCTGGCTGTAGCTGTAGTCGAAGCGCGCGGTCCAGGCGTCGTTAAGGCGATACTCGGCGTTGAGCTGAGCGAGATCGGAATAACCATCGGTAATATTAAACGCTTCATCGAAGCGGGTTTTGCGATCGACGTTCACCGCATGGCCGGTGTTCAGATCGAAAATAGTGCCGCGGTCAAAAGGCGCGCTGTAGTCGCGGTGCGAATAGGACGCGGTCACCGTCGCCCGCTCGCCAAACCAGGTCAGGGAAGGGGCGATAAAGCTGCTTTTGTTTTTACCAAAATTGCGCCAGTAATCCTCATTCTGGTATTCCCCAATCAGCCGGTACGCCAGATTCGTGCCTTCGATGGGGCCGGTGACGTCGAAGCTGCCGGTACCGCCGCCAAAGCTGGTGGACGTCGCGGAAACCGAACCAGAGAACTGCCGCTCCGGCCGTTTGGTGATGACGTTGATCAGCCCGCCGGGGTCGAGGATACCGTACAGCGTTGAAGCTGGCCCCTTCAGGACTTCCACCCGTTCGGTGGCGGCGTTAAAGCTGCGCGGCAGCACGGTGCGCAGACCGTTGGTCATGATCGAGCCGTCGCGGTTGGCGCCGAAGCCGCGGCGGGTAAAGGCGTCCTGGGTACCGCCGAGGGTGTTGGTCTGCACCACGTTAGCGACGTTATACAGCGCCTCATCGAGTGAGGTGGCGTGCTGATCTTCGAGAACCCGATCGCTGACGGTATTAACCACCTGCGGAATATCCAGCAGCGGCATCGAGGTCAGCGTCGCGGTGGCGGAGCTGAGTGGCTGATAGCCGCTGGTGGCGCTCTGCTGCGCGCCGTCGGCCACCACGGTGATGGTCTCTTCCGCGTCGTTATTACTTTTCGCCGCGCTATTGTCGGCGGCCATTAATCCCGGTGAGGCTAAAAAAAGAAGCGAAAAAAGCGCGCGCCCTTGCAACGCTCTGCAGGCGACATGGGGTTGAGTCATTATCTGTTTCTCGTGAACGAATCTGCCTTTGCGGTCAGATTAAGCCAATAAAATCATTGCCCTGAATAATAAAAGCACTCTGTTTAGCGTCTGAACGCGCCTTCAGATGTGTAATTGAGAATCATTCAATCATGAAGGGATGTAGTAGTAAATGTTATGTAAGATAAAAAATTGGCGGTGGGAAATGGCGGGGTCATCACGTCTTTTCAATGAGGTGGTGTGTTGTTATTTTATTGATATTAAATGATTTTATTGGTTTTACTGTTGCGCAGCCTCGCTGTAGTGCTCGCGACGGACGGATGACGATGGCGAGTATTGACTACTACATCTATCCCCGTCATGATCAAAAGAGAATGAGATTTATTTTTGTTTGACTGCAGACTGTTCAGCGATGGCCTGGAACGCTGCGGCGCAGGAGCGAGTTATGCCACAGCGGGTGAAACCTGCAGAGCAGGGGATCGTACTGGATGCCCTGTCGGCCGGATACGGCCAGACCCTGATCGTTGACGATATCAACCTGACCATTCCCACCGGCAAAATGACGGTGCTGGCCGGGGCGAACGGCTCCGGTAAATCCACGCTGCTCTCGACCATCGCCAGAATGCTGAAACCGCTCGGCGGCTGCGTGCGTCTGGACGGGCAAGCCATTCACCAGATGCCGACGAAGGCCGTCTCGCGCCAGCTGGGCATCCTCCCGCAATCGCCGCTGACCCCGGAAGGGTTAACGGTTTTCGAGCTGGTCTCGCGCGGGCGCTACCCATGGCAAGGGCTGATGCGCCAGTGGTCCGAGGCCGATGAGCTGGCGGTGGAGGAGGCGCTGCGCTTAACCGGTACCGCCGAATTCGCCCATCTGCCGGTGGGCAGCCTCTCCGGCGGCCAGCGTCAGCGCTGCTGGATCGCCATGGCGCTGGCCCAGCAAACGGCCACCATTCTGCTCGATGAGCCGACCACCTGGCTCGATCTGCGCTATCAGGTCGATATCCTCGAGCTGCTCCAGACTCTCACCCGCGAACATGGCCGCACGGTGGTGACGGTGCTCCATGACCTTAACTTTGCCGTTAACTACGCCGATCTGCTGGTATTCCTCAAACAGGGGCGCATCGCCGGCACGATTAGCGACAACGATGTCTGTAGCCCTGAGCTGATTAAACGCGTGTTTGACGTTGACGTGCAGATGTCGATTAACCCGCAAACCGGCAAACCGTTCTTTATGCCGTTTCGCGCCCGCCAGGCCGTTGACGCATGAGCGCCGCCGTTATGTACGCCGCGCGGCGTCATGCCCGCCCCCGACTGGCGCTCTTGCTGCTAACGCTGCTGCTTATCGCCGCCTCGCTGGTGCATCTTGGCTTAGGCGCCCGCTGGATCGCCCCACAGACGGTGCTGCAGGCGCTGCTGGAGTACAATCCGCGCAACTTCGACCAGCGAATCATCGTCGATCTGCGCCTGGTGCGGCTGGCGGCAGCGCTGCTGACCGGCGCGGCGCTCGGCGTCGCCGGGCTGCTGCTGCAGACGGTGATCCGTAACCCACTTGGCGAGCCGCATATTCTCGGCCTTAACGCCGGCGCTTCGCTGGCGGTGGTGGCGACCTCGGCGCTGGGCCTGTCTCTCGGCGCTTTCCCCGCCGGGCGCCCGCTGACCGCCGCCTGCGGCGCGGGGCTGCTGTTCGGTGGCGTGATGGCGCTGGCCTCTGCCGGGCGCGGCGGGGCGACGCCGCTGCGCATCACGTTGTGCGGAGTGGCGCTGTCAGCGTTTGCGTCGGCGGTGACGGCGGCGATATTGATCCTCGATGAACAGACGCTGCTGGCGATGCGTACCTGGCTGGCCGGCGACCTGGCCGGACTGAACTGGAGCACGCTGCAGACGGCGCTGGTTCCGGCGCTGATCGGCCTTGGCGTCGCGCTGCTCATTGCCCCACGGCTTAATGTGCTGGCGCTGGGGGATAAGGTGGCGCTGGGCCTTGGCATTAATCTCGTCCAGACGAGGCTGCTGGGTCTGCTGGCGATTGCGCTGCTGTGCGGCGCGGCGGTGGCGGTGGCCGGGCCGATCGGCTTTGTCGGGCTGGTGGTGCCGCACGTGGTGCGCCGTCTGGTGACGGAAGATATCCGTCTGGCGCTGCCCATGGCGGCGCCGGTGGGGGCGCTGGTGCTGGTGCTGGCTGACATCGCCGCCCGGACGCTGATCGCGCCGCAGGAGCTGGCGACCGGGGCGATGACCGCCCTGGTGGGCGCGCCGCTGTTTATCTTTATCGCCGCGAGGTTTTTTAAATGACGCGCGCCGTTCACCGGGCCGGTTTTCGGCCGCTGGTTATCGCCTCCCGCCAGCTGCTGCTGCGCCCGGCGGCGCTCAACATTGCCGCCATCATGATGCTGATGCTGCTGGCGCTCGGGCTGTACAGCCTCAGCCGCGGCAGCTTTCCGTTGCCCGCGTCGACGCTGGCGCGGGCCCTGCTGGCGCCGCAGGATATGGGCGAGCAGCCGCGCTTTATTCTGTTTGATATCCGCCTGCCGCGGATCCTGATGGCGCTGCTGTGCGGGGCCATGTTGGGGCTGGCCGGCGCGGCGATGCAGAGCATCACCCGTAACGGGCTGGCCGACCCGGGGCTGATTGGCGTCAAAGAGGGGGCCAGCATCGTGGTGCTGGCGCTGGTGCTGTTTTTCCCGGCGGTAGGGCTGGTCTGGCGGCCGCTGGCGGGGATGGTCGGCGGCGTGGCGGTGGCCCTGCTGGTCCTGACGCTGGCGCGCGACTGTTCGCGGCCACGCTTTATTTTAATTGGCATCGGCGTCTCCTGGACTCTGGCGGCAGCGGTCGGCATCTTTATGACCACCGCCGACGTTCGCGACGTGCAGACGGCGATGATCTGGCTGGCGGGCAGCCTGCAGGCCGCCACCTGGCCGCTGCTGGCGGTGGCCTTTTGCTGGGCGCTGCCCGGGGCCATCATCCTGTTCTGTACCGCCCGGGCGGCGGACGTGGCGCTGCTGGGCGACCGGACCGCCATCGGCCTCGGCGTACGTCTGCAGCAGCTGACGATGCTGCGCTTTTTCGCGCCGGTGCTGCTGACCTCGGCCAGCGTCTCCTGCGTCGGCAGCCTGGGCTTTGTGGGCCTGATGGCGCCGCATATGGCGCGTTTTGTGCTGCGCGGCGGCCAGGTATCGCTGCTGTGCGGCAGCGCGCTGATTGGCGCCTTGCTGGTGCTGGTAACCGATACCCTTGGCCGGCTGGCGTTTGCCCCGCTGCAGATCCCGGCGGGGATTGTCATTGCCCTGGTGGGCTGCCCATTCTTTGTTGTCTTGCTCTGGCGTCGCCGTGATGCCCTTTAACCAGGAAGGTAGTATGCGTTGGTTCGTCTCATTGCTGCTGTTGCTGACGGGGGCCGTCAGCGCCGCCGCCTCACAAACTCAAACTTTCACCGATGATTTAGGCCGTACGGTCACCGTCCCGCTGCATCCGCAGCGCATTGTTTCGATGCACGATCTCGATATTACCATTCCGTTGATTGAGCTCGGGGTGCCGCCGATCGCCAGCCACGGCCGGACGCGCCCGGACGGCAGCCACTATCTGCGCGCCAGCGCCCAGCTCACCGGCGTCGATTTCGACAACAGCGATATCCGCTTTATTGGCACCGCCGATATCGATCTGGAAGCGGTAGCCGCCGCAAAGCCGGATCTGATTATCACCGAGCCCAGCCGCCATGTGTCAGTGGAGCAACTGGAGAAGATTGCCCCGACGGTGAGCATCGACCATCTGCAGGGTAGCGCCCCGGAGATTTACCGCAAGCTGGCGCAGCTGACCGGCACCCAGCCGCGGCTGGCGATCCTTGAGCGCCGCTATCAGGAACAAATCAAACAGCTGAAAGCGATGGTCAATCCACCGCAGTACAGCGTCTCCGTGATCCAGGCGAACAACGGCAAGGTCACGGTGCATCATTCGTATCATGCGCTGGGCCGGGTGCTGCGCGATGCCGGGTTCCGCTTTCCGCCGCTGATTGAGCGGATCCCCGACGGTCAGCGCATTGACGTCAGCGCTGAACAGTTGCCGGAGCTGGACGCCGATTTTGTCTTCGCCACCTGGCGGTCGGATACCGGCGGTAAGCCGCAGGATGAGCTGCAGGCGATGGAAGGCGTGATGCCCGGCTGGTGTGACTTTTTGCGTGCCTGCCGCACCGGGCACTATATTTTGCTGCCGCGGGAAGAGGTGATCTCTAACTCCTACGCCGCGCTGTCTCTGATGGTGGCCCAGGTGCAGTCGCATATTGCCGGCAGGCCCATCCCGGCGGAGGCCAAATGAAAAGCGCGGTAAAAAAAGAGAAGGGCAAAGTCGATCTGTTCGGCGAACGCTATCGCGCCCGGGCGCACCAGCTTTCCCCCCGGCTGCGGGCGGTGGTCAGCTATATCAACGACAACCGCGAGGTGGTGCTGGAGCATACGGCGATGGAGATCGCCACGGCGACCCAGACCTCCGACGCCACGGTGGTACGCGCCATCCAGGCGCTGGGTTTCGCCGGGCTGCGCGAGCTTAAGCAGACCATGGAGCGCTGGTTCGGCACCTCGGTCACCTCGGCGGAAAAGATGCGCTCGACGGTCACGGCGCTCTCCAGCGACGTCAACTCCAGTATTGATTTTGTGCTTGAAGGCCATCAGCGGGTCTGCGAGGTCCTGTCGCGAGCCGACAACCGCGCGGCGGTGGCCCAGGCAGTGGCATTGCTCAGCGACGCGCGCCAGGTAGGGATCTTTGGCATCGGCGCCTCGGGGATCCTCGCCGAGTACACCGCCCGGCTGTTCAGCCGCATTGGCCTGCCGGCGTATGTGATGAACCGCACGGGCTTCAGCCTCGCCGAGCAGCTTATCGGCCTGCAGCGCGGCGATGTGCTGATCATGATGGGGCAAAAATCCCCCCATCGCGAAGGGATGACCACCCTGCGCGAGGCGAAGCGGCTGGGTATTCCGACCATCCTGCTGACCCAGGCGGTGGACTCGCGCTTCAGCCAGGAGGCGCAGGTGGTGATCGACGTCCCGCGCGGCGGGGACAGCAGCCGGATGCCGCTGCACGGCACGGTGCTGGTCTGCCTGGAGATGATTGTCCTGTCGGTGGCCTCCACCACGCCACAAAAAACGGTGAAATCCCTGAAACGAATCAACGACCTGCACCGGGCCATCGGTAAATCCGGCGGTAAACGGGGCAGTTGAAGAGATAATTCACCAGCGGGAAGGTTTCCGGTTGCATATAAAAGTCAGTGTGTGTATTTTTATGCAAAATAAATGCATAAAAAGGAAATCTCATGGTCAAGAATTTGCTCAAGGCGTGTTTCATGATGGCCGCGCTGACGGCAGCCGGACAGGCGGCTGCGGAAACCTATACCGTCGGTTCCGGCGGCACCTACCGGCCGTTTGAATTTGAAAACAGCCAGAAACAGCTGGAAGGTTTCGACATCGACATCATCAAAGCCATCGCTAAAGCCGAAGGCTTTGACGTCAAGCTGGTCAATACCCCATGGGAAGGCATCTTCGCCACGCTGAACACCGGCGACCGCGACATCATCATCTCCGGGATCACCATCACCGATAAGCGCAAACAGATGGTCGATTTCTCCGCGCCGTACTTCCCGGCCGAGCAGTCTATCGTCGTCGCCCAGGACTCGCAGGTGGATTCGCTGGCGGCCCTGAAAAACGAGAAGGTCGGGGTGGTGAACTCCAGCACCGGCGATATCGTGGTTTCTGAGGTGCTGGGCAAAAACAGCACCGCGATCAAGCGTTTCGACAATACCCCGCTGATGCTTCAGGAGCTGTTTGAGGACGGCGTCAGCGCCGCGGTTGGCGACGTCGGGGTGGTGAAGTACTACATCAAACAGCACCCGGAGAAGCAGTTCAAGCTGGTGCCGGATGCCAAATTTGAGCGTCAGTATTTTGGTATTGCGGTGGCGAAAGGCAACAGCGAACTGCTGGGCAAGATCAACGCCGGGCTGCAAAAGATTGTTGCTAACGGGACTTACGCCAAAATCTATAAAACCTGGTTCGACGACAACGTGCCGACGCTGCCAGCGCAATAATCCACCTTTTTCAGTGACCACGGCTATCGCCCAGGCGATAGCCGTATTTTTTAGGGAAGGACTATGACGGGATTCCGTTGGGAGATCATCGAGGAGTACGGCCCGCTGTTTGTGGACGGCGCCCTGATGACGATTAAATGTACCATTATCTGCGTGATCCTCGGGACGCTGTGGGGGTTAACTCTCGGTCTCGGGCGGATGGCGAAGGCCGAGCACGGGCCATGGAAATATATTCTCCGCTACCTGGTGCAGTTTCCGGTGCGTTTTTACGTTAGCGCCTTCCGCGGTACGCCGCTGTTCGTGCAGATTATGGTGGTGCACTTTGCGCTGGTGCCGCTGTTTATCAACCCGCGCGACGGTCTGCTGGTAACCGGCGGCCTGATGAGCGCCGACTTTGCCCGCGAGCTGCGCGCCAGCTACGGGGCGTTCCTCTCCTGCATCGTGGCGATCACCCTTAACGCCGGAGCCTATGTGTCGGAGATTTTCCGCGCCGGCATCCAGTCGATCGACAAAGGGCAGATGGAGGCCTCCCGCGCGCTGGGCATGCCGTGGTGGAAAACCATGCGCAAGGTGATCCTGCCGCAGGCGTTTCGCCGCATTCTGCCGCCGCTGGGCAACAACGCCATCGCCATTGTCAAAGACTCGTCGCTGGCTTCGGCGATTGGCCTGGCCGATCTGGCCTACGCCGCGCGCACCGTCTCCGGCGCCTACGCCACCTACTGGGAACCCTACCTGACCATCTCTCTGGTCTATTGGGTGATCACCTTCCTGCTGGCGCAGCTGGTTAACCGTCTGGAAAAGAGGTTTGGCAAAAGTGATTCACATTAATAACTTACATAAGCGCTTCGGCGACAGCCACGTGCTGCGCGGCATCAGCTGCGATATTAAACCGCAGGAAGTGGTGTGCATCATCGGCCCATCCGGCTCGGGGAAAAGCACCTTCCTGCGCTGCATGAACGCCCTGGAGACGGTCAGCGAAGGCGAGGTGGTGGTTAACGGCTTTGCCGCCCACGACCGGACCACCGACCTCAACAAGATGCGCGAAAGCGTCGGCATGGTGTTCCAGCGCTTTAACCTGTTCCCGCATATGACGGTGCTGGAAAACCTGATTATGGCGCCGATGAATCTGCGCAATATGCCGCGCCAGCAGGCGGTCGACCTGGCGGACGCCTTGCTGGCGAAGGTGGGCTTAAGGGATAAGCGCGACGCCTGGCCCTCGAGCCTGTCCGGCGGCCAGCAGCAGCGGGTAGCCATCGCCCGCGCGCTGGCGATGAAGCCGTCGATTATGCTGTTCGATGAGCCCACTTCGGCGCTGGATCCGGAGCTGGTGGGCGACGTGCTGGAGGTGATGAAAAACCTCGCCAGCGAGGGGATGACGATGGTGATCGTGACTCACGAAATGGGCTTTGCCCGCGAAGTAGCCGACCGGGTGATCTTCATCGACCAGGGCGTGATTCAGGAAGAGGGCAAGCCGGGGCAGATCTTTAGCACGCCGAGCAACCCACGCACCGCCGCGTTTCTCAGCAAGGTGCTGTAAACCGAGCGGGCTGGAACAATTTCATCTGTGAGGCGTTCTATAGGCTATGACATAGAGAGTAGAAGGGAAGAGAGTTAAAACACGCTGAGAATAGCGAGGGAGAGAGTTTAGGACATAAGAAAGGCCGCTCTTTGGCGGCCTATAAGATTTAATGTAAATATGCTGTTAGAGTCTGGTTTATTACTGGGTCTATTGTGCTTCAGAGCGTGGCCATTACCGTAGTCCATATAACCACATGAGCCGCCATCAAGCTAATTTTCATTGCACTTTCAATAATTCACCATGCCGGATGTTTTCTTTACGATCTGCAAAGAATTCAACCACCAGGCCGCACACTGATATTCCCCAGCAATAAGGGCTAGCAAAAGAGGCCATCATCAGCAGCGCCTGAAGCAGCCACGTAGAATTGAAAAGGGTTCATCTTAATCGCCTAGTATGATTGCGTTAAATTCAGGATCATGCCATAAATCTTCAGGGTCACGCTTACGAAAGCGAGGATGATTAAATACAGCACCTACTTTACGTTCATGCGCAATCCGTCTATCACGCTGTTCTTTGGTTTCCAGTTCATTAACTGGCGTTACTACGTATTCTTCATATGGTGTAGTCATTACTTAAATCACCCCAGCCATTAAACAGCAAAGCGCGATAAAGCCGAACACTGAAAGGATAATGTTTAGCGTCTGCTTACTTTGCTGGCGCTCTCTGAATGCCTCCAGTGTGGTGATCTCAATATCTCGCCAATCCTGATATGTATCAAAAATCGCCATATTCTTACCCTGATACATTCCCTCCGCTACTACGTATCCCTGCTTTAGCATCACTTCATAGTAACTTACATGGGGATTCATCACGCCGGGTACAATGTTAGCCTCTGCTACAGCTTTAGCTTCCCGGATTTTTTCTAAATCTTCCTGCATGATCAGGCCTTATTGTTCACTGTATTGTTGATAGTGATAGGCGCTTGTGTAGGAGCTACCACATGCATTGTATTACTTGCGTTTGCGTCTGGATGTGTTGGATCTGGCTGTGTATTCACTGTAACCGCTGTGTCTAAATCCCACGCAGCGCCAGTGATAAGATCAACGCCACCACATACAATCAACCCGCAAGCAATATCACCCCAGAGCCAGCCGTTCAGATTGTCTGTTACTGTGGCAGAGGTCATAGGGGCTGAGTCTGTACGCTGGAGTGTCACAGAATAGGGCGCATCGCCACGCTTGAGGTTTACCGTTGTAGGTGCAACGCCTGTACTCACTACTTCACCATCACCATTTCTAATCGTGTACATTGCCGGGGCATTAGTCTTAATGGCTACAGGCTGTGTTTTACCGTCCACTATTAGCGCACAGCCAGAAAGTGACATAGCGGCAACAATAGCAGACAGAGCCACACAGATAGATTTGGTTTTCATTACAAGTGCATTCCTATTGATTGGATTAAATTGCTTTCTTAAAAAGTTTTGCCTGATAATTACTACGCGCTTTTAGTAGCGCTTGAGTGTCTCTACTTTTCCATTCGCTTAGCTTAGCCGCTAGGGTAATACCCGCATTAAGTTCCATTTGATATTTAGTCTCGAACCAGAGCGGGGGATAGTGTTTCATTTCCCGAATACCACAATAATAATGAGGCACACAACCAAAAGTCCTATAACAACCTTTGCGCATTTAAAGCAGAACGTAAGAATCTCGTTTATTGTCCTATAGAGCTTTTCTTTCTCATTCATAGGCCACCATCTAAAAGTTTAGTTATTACCTGATCGCTTCTGGTATCATTCTTATCTATTACCGAAAAGATACTCCCACCTTTAGGGCAAATAATTAACTCATCTGTAGGGAGCCAGATAGACGTAATATATTGCTGCGAAGGGTTCACTTTTAACACGGTGCTGTTCTCTAATGTGATGATGCCGCCACCATTACTAACTTCTTGTACCCAATGCCCAGTTATACACGCAGACGCTGAAAGGGGAGCCAGCAGCGCTAGCGCTATAAGTGATTTTTTCATTATTAATCCATCCAATAATCAAAGCTATCTACAGAAGTAGCGTAAAGCTGTGCATTATATTCTTCACCAATGCCACCTTGTTCTACACGATCTAATACACGCTTGATGAACTTACTACCCCTTGCTTTAGCGTCGTACTTGTGCCAGAAGTCGCAAGCCTGAGAGGGGCTTACACGCGCTGTTTTGAGCATTGCCGCTAAGATGCCTTGCGGGTAACGTGCAGCCTCAAAACTTAATCCCCACGTATCAATAAGGCGGATCTCTTCGATGTAGTCAGTTTTACCCTTCAGCAATGCATCTTTGCCCTTGTAGCCTAACTGCTTAACCGCTGTAATGCCTATGCGCTTAGCTTGCTTGCTCTCCAGATCTGTAAGGCTCAGACGCTTATCGATGATAGAAGCTCTTTGTGTAGCGTTAGGCGTTCTCTTGCCCTCCATATGTGCATCTTGCCGCGCTCTGATATCGTCCATCGTTTCCGCTTCACGGTGCCACACTGCAAATGTATCAGGGAGATTATCAAGCCAACCATTAGCTAAAGCGTGTTGCCTGTGATGCCCATCTACAAGGATAAATTCATTATCCAGTAGGCACACTTCGAACGGATCGCCTAGTGAATCATTCCATTCGCCCTGCAAGTAGTTCCCGCTGAAGTTTAAAGTACGGTTTTCTAAGTTCGGTTTAATAGCCAGTACATCAGCGAGTGACCAACGTTCAATAGAGCCATCTGATAAAGCCATTTTATTTACCTTATTTGAAGAGATTAAAATATTTATCCGCATCAGCTTTCATTTTCTTTTTAAGCTGATAATGTTTGTATTCAGTTTTTGCCAATACAGCGCAGGCCAATAAAACCCCCACTAATAAAAGTATGTGAGTATTAGAGGGTTCCTGTTCTCCATGTGATGGCAAGTGATCGGGCAAAGAGTCTATAGGCGGTAGATCGGATGGAAGAGGCGTTGGAGCTGCCTGATTATCCCAATTAGTTGTTTGTCCCACTTTGCCAGCATCTACCAGATCGTTAGGGGTATCATTTGCAGGAACTAAACTAGCATCATCAGCCGGGGTTAATGGTTTATTACTCTGATCGCTCACTTTAGCTTTCTGCTGATCTTGAGATACTTTGCTTGTATCTGGTGTGCTAACTACTTCATATTCTCTAAGATCAAGCGTAGGGGGCACAGCTTCACCAGCATTATTATCAGCGCCGCAATCTACCCCGTATTGCTTCCCATTCTTTAATTTGATAATAATGTAGCTCGTATAGGAGCCATCGCTATTCACTTCTGTAGAGCCATTAGTGATAAGTTGATTGCCCTTACCATCTGTTAATACTGTTCCGGTATCGCTACCGTAAGCGCCTGTGAATTCAAATCCGGCAATAGTCCAAGCCGCTTGCCCGTATGACATACTCATAGAAGCGCGTGTATCGTTATCACCTGCTGTAAGGCCTTGAGTGTCACAGGTAAAGCCAGTAGTGAAAGCGTGAGCGCTGAATGATGCACAGAGTGCAAGAGCAAGAGCTAGCTTTTTCATTTTTTATATAACTCCTTGCGGAACTCATCGCAAATTTTATCTAAAGATTTAACATCTTTTTCATGCAGGATAATAATGCGCATTATGTAACTAAACCAACAGACGGAAAACATCATCAGCATGATCAATTGACCTATCGAAATAACCATTAAGAAAATCTCCGAATTAAATCAATTACGCCAAGTGCTAACCATGTTAAATTAAACCATAACACTATGAACAACTTGCTTTAGCTTGCCCTGCGTAGTGCTATAGGCCAACCTTTGACCTGCAAAGATTATCCACATAGCAGCGTTAAAAGTGATTTTAAAGTAGCAAGGGAAATCATCTCCTTTAATCACTGTCTATACGTCTGAAACGTCAGTAGGACATACAACATTATCAACTACTTTAATTATGGATTTCTTATTGCTCAGCTGAATGTTGAACATTTCTTTAACACTGTTGTTCAAAGAATGGGCATTCAAGTTAGTGATAGTGGAAAATCCTATTAACCTCATGTTTGTTGTTCGTTATTACTGCTGTGTGATGAATTATCCTAGGGACATTCTAATAGGGCCACTACTATTGAGATGATTCTTATGTAATGCGCACAAATACATTAAGAATTTATATTTATGATCAGGCTTGCCCATCATTTCATATTGATATATTCATGCCGTTTATGAAATTAACATAACAGTACAATTAAGTGTATTTAACGGTTACATTCAAAGCATTTAATGTAGTGTACACATGTGATTACTCAGCATGCATGTAATACATGCGTAGAAGTAAATGAGATGTGATTAATGCGCCGTAGTTATTTACTTTACTCTGTAAAAACGATGAAAAGGAAAGAAAAGTAAAAAACAGCTATTGCTAGCTAATACATACGTTTAATAGCTTTACATCACATAGCTGTATAAATTTCTGCAAAACGAACCATTCACTTTTCCTGCGCTGCATGAATGCCCTGGAGACGGTCAGCGAAGGCGAGGTGGTGGTTAACGGCTTTGCCGCCCACGACCGGACCACCGACCTCAACAAGATGCGCGAAAGCGTCGGCATGGTGTTCCAGCGCTTTAACCTGTTCCCGCATATGACGGTGCTGGAAAACCTGATTATGGCGCCGATGAATCTGCGCAATATGCCGCGCCAGCAGGCGGTCGACCTGGCGGACGCCTTGCTGGCGAAGGTGGGCTTAAGGGATAAGCGCGACGCCTGGCCCTCGAGCCTGTCCGGCGGCCAGCAGCAGCGGGTAGCCATCGCCCGCGCGCTGGCGATGAAGCCGTCGATTATGCTGTTCGATGAGCCCACTTCGGCGCTGGATCCGGAGCTGGTGGGCGACGTGCTGGAGGTGATGAAAAACCTCGCCAGCGAGGGGATGACGATGGTGATCGTGACTCACGAAATGGGCTTTGCCCGCGAAGTAGCCGACCGGGTGATCTTCATCGACCAGGGCGTGATTCAGGAAGAGGGCAAGCCGGGGCAGATCTTTAGCGCGCCGAGCAACCCACGCACCGCCGCGTTCCTCAGCAAGGTGCTGTAAACCGAGCGGGCTGGCGCCAGGCCAGCCCGCTGAGCATTCTGGGTGTATTGACGAAGCTTTTAATTATCCGCGCAAACATTGACTGGGCTCATATATCCCGCGATAACCCCTTTGTTAATCTCAGGGTGCCGATTAGGACTTCTCCAGGAAAATAACGTTGGAAATCTTTTTTTAACCCACTGAAAAATAGCGATTAACTATTTTTCATACGCCAAAAATCATGGTCCGTTAATAACGGACTCGGTTTCGTATGGGTTAAAAAAGGTACGTTATGACAGTTACATGGACGGTCACGCCCGTGGGGTATCAGCACATTGCCAAACGCTGCCCCGCCTGCAATGTAAAACGCGACTTCGCGCCTTCCGGCGCCATCCGGATGAATTCGCAAAAGAAGCTGCTGGATATCTGGAGCATCTATAAATGCACGCGCTGCGATTACACCTGGAATATCGCCCTGTTTTCCAGGCTGCACGTCAGCAAGATAAACCGTGAACTGCTTCAGCGCCTGAGGCAGAACGATGCAGCTATGGTTCACTATTATGCCGCTGACCTCGCGACGCTGAAGCGCAACCGCGCCGAGCCGTCGGGGCAACCTGATTTTCGTATTCACGAGCAATGGTCGGTTACGTTGATGGCATGTCAGCGGATAACGGTGCGCGTCAGAGTCAGTCAGCCATTTCGCATCAGCCTGCTATCAATACTGAAAAAACAGCTCAAGCTGAGTACGGCTGAAATCCGGTGGTTGGTCGCGACAGGGCATATCGAGGGTATTCCACTAAAACAGCTCAAGACGAAAAAGCTGAAGGCGATGGAATATCATTTTCAACTGGCGGCGGAAACGCTGTATGCGCGACGCCGAATTGTGCTTAAGCGGCACCGTAGCTAACCCGACGGCTCAGAAAATCCGCCGTGCTTGAGCTGCTGGCTATTCCATTTTTCGGTGAAATAAGGACGGCGAAGTTGGCCGTCCTGACTCCCTTATCTCCGCCTGAAAAAGTCACCTCCGCTGCAGCCATTCAATCTGCAGACGCATAATAAACAAACGCCAGCTTATTGCCGTCGGGATCGCGGACGTAGGCGCTGTGAAAACCGTCGCCATACTGCGGCCGGTGACCGGGACCGCCTTCGTCACGTCCGCCGAGTTGCAGGGCGAGGGCATGCAGTTCCGCAATATGCTCGACGGAGCGGGCGTTAAGCGCCACCATCGTTCCATTGCCCACCCCGGCAGGCTGCTGGTCAAAAGGAACGCCCACGCACAGCCCACAGGTGTGATTGCCGTTGAAGGTCCCCCAGGACGCCCCCTGTTCGTTACGGCCGGCTTTGACGTGTCCCAGCAGCGCCATTAACGGGTCATAGAATTTGATGGCGCGTGGCAGGTCATTGGTTCCAAGCATGATGTATGAAAACAAAGTGTCCTCCTGTTGCGGGCAAAAAGGTGACTTTCGCCTGCTTACGGCGTGAAGCTGATCGCAACAGACCCGGCGCTGCGCTCAGCCTCGCCATGGTAGACCGCCTCAATATTATTCCCCTGCGGATCCAGCACAAAAGCGGCATAGTAACCAGGATGATAGTGTCGTTCGCCAGGTGCGCCGTTATCGCGGCCGCCATGGGTCAGCGCCGCATGGTAAAAAGCGTCCACCCTGTCACGATCTCTGGCCTGGAATGCCAGGTGGTGGCGCCCAGTCAGTTTCCCGGCAGCCTCCGGGCTGTGGCGTGAGGCCACCACCAGTTCGTCGGCCAGCAAGTAGTCATTGGCGGTGGTGATAACCGGGATCTCCAGCGCCGACAGTACGGCAGTATAGAAGTCTTTGCTTGCCTCAAAGTCTTCGACAACCAGCAGGATATGATCGATCAATCTGCCACGATGTAACGTCATGCTTACCATGGAATTTCCTCCCGGCTGGGGGGCCGGCAATGGTTACAGCAGTGAGCCAGCAAGAACAGGATACCCTCCGGTGAGGGCCATAAAAAAAGGGCTGGCGCCAGACCAGCCCCACGCAAAACTACTGCGCGGACTCCGTCGCCTCGTCCATCTCCTCTTCCTGCTCACTGGCAAGCAGGGTTTTCTCGTTTTTGCATAGACATTGAATCAACAGGAACAGCACGCCGCTGGCCACCAGGGTGACGATCAGGCCATCGTAGCCGGTGATGCCGATCAGCATGCCGCTGACTACCGGCCCGGCGACGCTGCCGGCGGACCAGAAAAAGCCGAACAGGGCGTTAATCATAATCAGCTTCTGCCCATTGAAGGTTTTCCCCGCCCGCACCAGCGACAGGGTATAAAGCGCGCCCGCGGCGGCGCCCAGCAGCAGGCAAATGGCCATCAGCTGAATGCGCGAGCCGAGCATCAGCGGCAGGGCCAGCAGCGACAGGCTGAAGACTACCGCGCAGGACAGATGCACGCGGCGAATGCCGACCCGGTCAGCCAGCCAGCCGAGCGGGGTCTGGAACATCGCATCCCCGGTGAGCACCACGGTGACCAGCAGCACCGCCATCCCTTCATTCAGCCCTTTGTCCATGCCGTACAGCGGCAGCAGGGCAAGGATGCTGGCGTCAAAGAAGGCGAAGCAGAAGACCCCGGAGGCAAGTACCGGCAGGAAAGCGCCGAGGCTGCGCCAGCTGGCGCGCTCCCCAAGGCTTTCGCGGGTGCCAGTGGGCAGATGGCGCAGCATCAGCAGGCAGACGGCGGTGACCGCGACGATCGCCATCAGCGCCGAGGCCTGCCAGGCGGGGCCGACGGAGATCAGTAACGGCCCGGCCAGCTGGCAGCCGGTAAAGGCCGAGGCGTAGATGCCGGTGAGGGTGGCGCGCTGGCTGCCCGCCGCGCCGCCGGTGATCCAGCTTTCGCCCAGCACGATAATGACCCCGGAGGCCAGGCCGGTCAGCAGGCGCGGCAGCAAAAGCAGCGTCATATCGGTGGTCATGCATGAGGCGATGGTCGCCAGCGCCAGCAGGATCAGACTGCCGCTCAGCAGCACGCCCATTTCAACGCGCCGGCACAGCGCAGGAGAGAGGAAAGAGGAGATCATCATGCCGGCGGGCGGCAGGGCGGCCAGCAGGCCGACGTACAGCGGCGCGATCTGCTGCTGCGCCAGCTCAAGACTGATTAACGGCACCGTATAGCCGGTGATAAATCCCACGAGCGACGCGGCCATGATCATCGCCAGCGTGGGGGCAAGACGATTCTGGTCTGGGTTAAACATTTTATTTCCGATGAAGGAGAGGTCAGTAGTGGATCCTTCGGCAAATTGCCGTCCTGAGTTGCATAATAATTAATCGCCTGGCCGTTGTCACCGTTGAAATCACTACCAAAAAAGGACCGCCGGGCGGCGACAGGGCTGTACGCCGCGCCGCCGCCGCATTTCGTGACGTTGTCAGCGTGTTAACGACAGGATATAACGGAGGGAGCGGCAGCGACCCGACGTCGGTGAGCGACGGGGAAAAAACGCGACGCATGACCGATTATTCAGCATTACGCTATGCAGGAAAGGAGTAATACATGGCCGTATCGCCGTCACTGATCGCCGAAGCCGTTGGCTGGCGACGTGAATTTCACGCCGCGCCTGAGCTCGGATATCAGGAGCAGGAGACCTCGCGCCGCGTTGCGGAGCTGCTGGCCTCGTTTGGGCTGCAGGTACACCGCGGGCTGGCCGGCACCGGCGTCGTGGCGACGCTGGAAAACGGTCCCGGGCCGGTCATCGGCCTGCGCGCCGATATGGACGCCCTGCCGATCACCGAGCTGGGGAGCGTCAGCTATCGCTCGCGCCGTCCCGGGGTGATGCACGCCTGCGGCCACGATGGTCACACCGCGATGCTGCTGGCGGCGGCCGCCCATCTGGCGCAGACCCGCCAGTTCAGCGGCACCGTCCACTTTGTCTTCCAGCCGGCGGAAGAGAACCTCGGCGGCGCGCGCAAAATGGTGGAAGAGGGGTTGTTCGAGCGCTTCCCGATGGACGCCATCTACGCGCTGCATAACTGGCCGGGGATCCCCCTTGGTGAAGTGGCGCTCAGCGATGGCGCGATGATGGCCTCGCTGGACGCCTTCGAGATCACCCTGCGCGGAAAGAGCTGTCATGCGGCGATGCCGGAGAGCGGGGCCGATCCGATCGTCGCGGCGGCGCAGCTGATTATGGCGCTGCAGACCATTCCTTCCCGCCGCCTGTCGCCGCAGGATTCCGCGGTGGTCAGTATCACCCAGATAAACGGCGGCGAGGCGATCAACGTCCTGCCGGACACCGTGGTGCTGCGCGGTACCTTCCGCTGTCTGAGCAATCGCGTTCGCGCCCGCGTGCGCGAGCTAATCGAAAGCTATGTGGCGACCCAGCCGCAGGTGTCCGATGTGCAGGGTGAGATTAGCTGGTTCCCGGGCTATCCGGTGACCAAAAACCATGCGCTGCAGGCGCAGCAGGTGCGCGAGGTGGCCGTCGCCACCCTCGGCGCGGAAGCGGTGCGCTGGAACCAGGCGCCGTCGATGGCCTCCGAAGATTTTGCCTGCATGCTGGAGGCCTGTCCGGGAGCCTATTTCTGGATAGGCACCGACGGCGAAACCCCGTCGAAGCCGCTACATAACGCCAGCTATGACTTTAACGATGCGCTGATTAGTCCCGGGGTGGCCATGTGGGTGGCGCTGGTGGAGAAACAGCTGCCGGCGGCGTAACCCACCGGCAGCGGCAGAGGGAGCGCGGCGCGCTCCCTGAGGTCAGACGTCGGCGGCGGCTTTCAGTCGCGCCTTCATATCGCTGTAGGCCGTCCAGGCGTAGCGCTCCGCCCATTGCTGGTCGGCTATCGCTTCCACTTTCACCGCACAGTATTTGGTTTCCGGTGTTTTGGAGATCGGATCGAGGTTATCCTGGGTCAGCTCATTGCAGGCGCCCACCCACCACTGATAGGTCATATAGACCGCCCCCGGATTGATGCGATCGCTGAGGTCGGCGCGGGTGATCACCTTCCCGCGCCGGGAGCTGACCCACACCAGCTGTTTGTCAGCGATCCCCAGTCGTTGCGCATCCACCGGATTCATCTGCACCCGTCCCGGCTCGTCGGCCAGCGACTGCAGCGCGGCACAGTTGCCGGTCATTGAGCGGCAGGAGTAATGCCCCACCTCCCGCACGGTGCAGAGCACCAGCGGCCACTCGTCATCCGGGCGCTCCGCCGGCGCGCGCCAGGCGGTGGCGAACAACTGTCCTTTACCCGATGGGGTGTCGAAGCGGTTGTCTTTATACAGCCACGGCGTGCCGGGGTGGTCGAGGGTCGGGCACGGCCACTGGACATGGCCCATCTCGCCCATTTTCTCCCAGGTCACGCCGTAGAACAGCGGGCAGAGTTCGCGCATCTCGTCCCAGATCTGCTGGTTGTTCTCATAGTGCATCGGATAACCCATTTCGCTGGCCAGTAGGCTAATGATCTCCCAGTCGCGCTTCACATTCCCCGCCGGAGGGATCGCCTGTTCAAACCGCTGGAACCCGCGGTCGGCGCAGGTGAATACGCCGCCGTGCTCGCCCCAGGAGGTGGCCGGCAACAGGACATCGGCAATTTCCGCCGTTTTGGTCATGAAGATGTCCTGCACCACCACAAAGTCCAGCGCCTCGATGCCTTTGCGCACCAGGCCGAGGTCGGCTTCGGTCTGCAGCGGATCTTCACCCATGATGTAGTAGGCTTTGATCTCGCCGGTCAGCGCTTTATGCGGCACCTCGGTGATGCGGGTGCCGACCTGGTCATCCATCAGCGCCGGGTCGACACCCCAGGCGGCGGCGAATTTCTCCCGCACGGCGGGGTCGGTGACCTCCTGATAACCCGGGAACAGGTTCGGCAGCACGCCCATATCGCAGGCGCCCTGCACATTGTTTTGCCCGCGGACCGGGCCCACGCCGACGTTCGCCCGCCCCAGGTTACCGGTGAGCAGCGCCAGGCTTGCCAGACCGCGCACCACGTCCACCGCCTGGCCAAACTGGGTGACGCCCATGCCCCACATAATAGTGGCGGAAGGGGCGGCGGCGAAGATGCGCATCGCCTCACGGATCGCCTGCGCGCTGACCCCGACAATCGCTTCCACCGCTTCCGGGGCATAATCCTTCACCGCTTCGCGGTAAGCATCCAGCCCTTCGGTATAGCGTTCGACATAGGCTTTGTTGTACAGCTCCTCCTCCAGCAGTACATAGCCGAAGGCATTCACCAGCACCATGTTGCTGCCGTTGTTGAGCTGCAGATGACGGTCGGCAATGCGCGCGGTTTCAATGCGCCGCGGATCGCAGACGATGATTTTGGCGCCGTTTTCCCTGGCTTTGATCACCCGGCGGGCGACGATTGGATGGGAGTCGGCGCAGTTGTAGCCAAAGACCAGCAGGCATTTCGAGTTTTCGATGTCGCTGATCGAGTTGCTCATCGCCCCGTTGCCCAGCGCCTGCTGCAGCCCGGCGACAGAGGGGCCGTGGCAGACGCGGGCGCAGCAGTCGACGTTATTGGTGTTCAGCACCGCGCGGGCGAACTTTTGCATCACATAGTTGGTTTCGTTGCCGGTGCCGCGCGAGGAGCCGGTGGTCATGATGGCGCGCGGGCCATGCTTCTCTTTGATCTCCCTGAGCTTGCTGGCGGTATAGCGAATCGCCTCCTGCCAGCTGACCGGCGTGAAGGCGCCGCCTTTCTGGTAGCGGATCATCGGTTGTTTGAGACGGGGCGTCAGGAGCTGCGTATCGTTAAGAAAATCCCAGCCGTAGTAGCCTTTCAGACACAGCTGGTTCTGGTTGGTGACGCCGTCGGCGGCTTCCGCGCGAATGATTTTATTGTTGTCGACAACCAGTTTAAGTTTGCAACCCGCCCCGCAGTAGGGGCACACGCTCGTGATTTTTTTCATCAGTAACAGACCTGTTAACAGTGAACAGAGGATCGCTGTCGCGCCGGGCCCGACGGGCAACGATCGCGGTAACGCCTGGTCGTGATGCAGACGCAGGCCTGCTGCGCTATGCAGGTCTTGTGCCAGAATTTAATTTATTGATTTAAATGTGAAAATTAAAATGGTGTGATGACGGGAACGTGACCTCGTCACTAATGACGATGACGCAGAGCGCCGACGTCAGACGCTCTGCGGGGGTAAACGTGGCTAGGCGAGAGGGCGGCAGCGGTCGAAGTGCGATTCGCTCAGGCCGACGTCGCGCGCGGCGGCGCAGATAGCCTGCCAGCTGCCGGCATCCAGCGGGATCCCCTGCGCCAGCCGCGCTTCGCGGTTGGCGGCCTCCCATTCGCCGGGCGCCAGCACCGGGGCATCGGCATCGTGCGGCGACTGCTTGCACCATGCGATAAAGGCCTCCGTCTGCGCCTGGCTGTCCGGGGCATCGAACGCGTCCGGGCGCAGGATCACCGTGGTCATGCAGTTAAAGATGGCGTCGACGCTGGTCTGCAGGCTCTCCTGATGGGTGGTTTGCCCCCCGGAGAGCGCGCCGCCGAGCACTTCGCACAGCGTCGCCAGGGCATAGCCTTTGTGCTGGGCGAAGGTGAGCAGGGCGCCCAGCGGCGAAGTCTGCATCACCGCCGGGTCGGTGGTGGGTCGGCCCGCGGCGTCGATCAGGCAGCCAGGGGCCACGGCTTCGCCTTTATGCCAGGCGACGCGGGTTTTACCAAAGGCGATGGCGCTGGTGGCGTAGTCCAGCAGCAGCGGCGGATGGCCCGCGCGGGGAAACACCACGCACAGCGGGTTAGTGCCGAAGCGGCTGTCCTTCCCGCGGAACGGGGCGACCATCGGGTCGCCAATCACGCTGACGAAGTGGATGGAGATCAGCCCGGCGGCGGCGCACTGCTCGGCCCAGTAGCCGATGCGCCCGACGTGATGCGCATTGCGCAGGGCGATTGCCGCCATACCATGCTGCTTCGCCTTTTCGATACCTAACTGCATCGCTTCGTGGGCGACCACCTGGCCGAAGCCGGCGTTGCCGTCGAGGGTGACCACGGCGCCGGCGTCTTTGGTCACCGTGGCGTGGCGGTTGAGCTGCAGAAAACCACCGGCGTGGGATTTCACGTAGCTTGGGATCATTCCCACGCCGTGGGAGTCATGCCCGGCAAGATTGGCGGCGATCAGATGGTCTGCGACGAGGGTGGCTTCTCCTGAGGTACTGCCGAGATAGGTAAACAGTGAGACGACAAACTGATGCAGATCCGTCGCCAGAAAGCGGTGTCCTGTTGGCACTGATTCTCTCCTGTAGTCTGTTGTTATTTTGTTATGTTTGCCGTTTTATGCTGCGCCGCCCGGCGCAGAAGGTCAAGGGCGGGGGCTTCCGGCGGAACGTCACTGCGTCTGAGTCAGGCGACAGGCGATAAAAAACGGGGCCGGGATCGCGTTTTAATTAACGCCATAAACACCACATTTTTAAATTCTGCCAGTGTCACAAAAGCCAGAAAAAAGCCATCCCCGGCGTTGCAAGGGGAGCTGATACCACTATATGTTAAATTTGTGTTTATTAATTGATGATTAAAGGTTGGTATCATGTATAAGAAAATAAGTGGTTTAGTGGTTTCACTGACGGCCGTTTTCGCCTGTGCCGCCTGGGCGGAGGTGCCTGCGGGCTATCCGGCGGATTATCAAAAAACGGTGGATGCCGCCGTAAAAGAGGGCAAGGTGGTTATCTATTCCACCACCGATACCAAAGCGGCCGGGCCGTTAATTAAAGGATTCGAAGCGCAATATCCGGGCGTCAAAGTCGAATATAACGACATGAACAGCACCGAGCTGTATAACCGTTATATCAGCGAGCAGGCCGCCGGGGGCGGCAGCGGGGACGTGGTGTGGAGCTCGTCGATGGATACCGCGCTGAAATTAGCTACCGAATACGCGGAACAATATGCCTCGCCGGAGGTGAAGCAATTACCCGACTGGGCGGTCTGGCAGCAGAAAGCCTATGGCACCACCTACGAGCCGGTGGTGTTTATCTATAACAAACGGCTGATCCCGCAGAATGAGGTTCCTGATTCGCATACCGCGCTGGCAAAACTGATCGCCAGCCAGGCCGATAAATTTAAAGGCAAAGTCACCACCTACGATATCGAAAAATCGGGCCTCGGCTTTATGCTGGCGGTGCAGGACAGCCAGGCCGACGCGAACTATTTTACCGACCTGGCGAATATCGCCAAAGGCGGCCTGACGGTGCAGTCTTCCACCGGCACGATGATGGAGCGCGTCTCCTCTGGCGAAAACCTGATCGGCTATAACATCCTTGGCTCCTATGCCGAAGCGCGGGCGAAAAACGATCCCTCTTTAGGCATTGCCTATCCGAAAGATTACGTGCTGGTGCTCTCCCGCGTCTCGTTTATTAGCCAGGAGAGCGAACATCCCAATGCGGCAAAATTGTGGCTCGACTATGTCTTGTCGGAAAAAGGGCAGCAGATCCTCGCCAGCCAGGCGGATATTCCCTCTATTCGTCGCGATATTGAAGGTAAAAATGATATCGATGGTATGACCGCGCTGTTGGGCAAAGCGTTAAAACCGATCCCGGTCAACGAAACGCTGCTCGATTATTTACAGCCGCAAAAACGTCTGCAGTTTATTAAACAATGGCGCAGCGCCGCCGCGAAATAATCCTCCTTCGGGGCATCGCCGATGCCCCTTATTCACACCCGGCGGGTTTTTTCTCCTGACCAAAGGGATGAACCATGAATGTATTACGCAGAAAGTGGCAGGGGCTGCCGCGCGGCGTGGTGGTGTGCATCACGGCGCTGGTGATTTATGTCCCACTGTTATTTATTGTGGTGCAGAGTTTTCTCTCCGCGCCATTCTTTTCTCGCTCCAAATCGTGGAGTCTGGAAGCGTTCGCCTTTATTTTTACCGACCCGGATTTTTATCTGGCATTAAGGTCAGGTTTTATTCTGGCCTTTGGCCTGGTGATTATTGCCATTCCGCTGGGCGGTATTTTGGCGTTTCTGATGGTGCGCACCGATTTACCCGGCCGGCGGATCATTGAGCCGCTGATCCTGGTGCCGATCTTCGTCTCGCCGATGGTGCTGGGCTTTGGCTACGTGGTGGCCGCCGGGCCGGTAGGCTTCTTTTCCCAGTGGGCGCAGCAGCTGATCGGCTTTGTGCCGTGGAATATCTACTCGATGTTCAGCATTGTGGTCATCGCCGGCTTAACCCACGTTCCGCACGCCTATCTCTATATCTCTTCGGCGCTGCGCAGCGTCGGTTCCGACGTGGAAGAGGCGGCGCGCACCGTCGGCGCTACCCCGCTGCAGGTGATGACCTCGGTGAGTCTGCCGATGGTGCGGCCATCCATCCTTTACGCCTGCGTGCTGCTCTTCTTCCTCGGTCTGGAGGTTTTCGGTCTGATGCTGGTGCTGGGCGACCCCGAGGGCAACATGGTGCTGGCGACCTATCTTTATAAGCTGACCAACAAGCTCGGCACCCCCTCCTACCATCTGATGGCGGCGGTGGCGGTGGTGCTGATCTGCATTACCATCCCGCTGGTGATGCTCCAGCGGCGGCTGATGCGCACCGCCAACCGCTTTGTCACCATGAAGGGCAAGGCGTCGCAGGCGCGGGCGCTGCCGCTGGGCAAATGGCGCTGGGTGGCCGGGGCGGTGGTGGTGGCCTGGCTGACGGTGACCATCGGCGTGCCGCTGCTCGGCGTGGCGCTGCGCGCCTTTATCTCCAACTGGGGCGTCGGGGTGTCGCTGTGGGATGAGCTGTCGCTGACGACGTTCCACAATATCTGGCAGCAGCCCAACCTGCTGCGGGCGATCGTCAACTCGATGGCTATCGGCATCGTCGGCGGCGCGCTGGCGGTGATCTGCTATCTGTTTGTCGGCATCGCCATGCACCGCAAAGCGGACAACGTCACCCGCTTTCTCGACTACAGCGTGCTGGTCCCGCGTGCGGTGCCGGGGCTGCTGGCCGGGCTGGCCTTCCTGTGGGTGTTCCTGTTTGTGCCGATGTGGCTCGATCAGTCGCTGAAGCACGGCTGGCTCTCGGCGCTGCCGGTGGCCGACTGGCTGCGCGAACACCTTATCGTGCAACTGCGTGCCCTGCGCAACACTATCTTCAGCGTCTGGCTGGCCTACACCGTGGTATGGATGGCTTACGGCCTGCGGCTCATCTCTTCGACGCTGCTGCAGGTGGGCCCGGAGCTGGAGGAGGCGGCGCGCAGCACCGGCGCTTCCCGGGGGCAGATCACCCGCCACGTGACTGTCCCGCTGTCGCGCTATGGGCTGATTGGCTCCTGGCTGCTGATGTTCCTTATCTTTGAGCGTGAGTATTCCACCGGCGTCTATCTGCTGTCGCCGGGTACCGAAACCATCGGCTCGATGCTGGTGTCGCTGTGGGCGGCGGGGGCCATCGATATCGTCGCGGCGCTCTCCTTTATCAATATTCTGCTGGTGGTGATTGGCCTTGGTATCGCCCTGCGCTTTGGAGTGAAATTACATGATTGAGTTATCGGTAGAAAATCTGCATCTCACCTATGGCGACAACCCGGTGCTGAAGGGGGTTTCCATGACGCTTGGCCGGGGAGAGGTGGTGTCGCTGCTGGGGCCTTCGGGAAGCGGCAAAACCACGCTACTGCGGGCGGTGGCCGGGCTGGAAAAACCGACGAGCGGACGGATCGCCATCGGCAACCGCACGGTGTACGACGGCACGCCGCGCAGCGAGATCCCGGCCGAAGAGCGTAACCTGGGCCTGGTCTTTCAGTCCTATGCCCTGTGGCCGCACAAAACGGTGTTCGACAACGTGGCCTATCCGCTGAAGCTGCGTAAAGTGGCTGCGGGGGAGATAAAAGAGCGGGTGCAGCGCGTACTGGATCAACTGGGGCTGGGGCACCTCGGCAACCGCCATCCGCACCAGCTCTCCGGTGGCCAGCAGCAGCGGGTGGCCATCGGCCGGGCGCTGGTCTACAACCCGCCGGTGATCCTGCTGGATGAACCGCTCTCCAACCTTGACGCCAAACTGCGCGAAGAGGCGCGGGTGTTTCTGCGCGAGCTGATCATCAAGCTGGGCCTGTCGGCGCTGATGGTCACCCACGATCAGAATGAAGCAATGGCCATCTCCGATCGTATTCTGCTGCTGAACAATGGCGTCATTGAGCAGCAGGGGACGCCGCAGGAGATGTACGGCAGCCCGGCGACGCTGTTCGCCGCCGAGTTTATGGGCAGCAATAACCGTCTGCACGGTAAGGTGACGGCGCTGGAAAACGGTCGTGCAAGGGTTGAAGGCGCCAGCTGGACGCTGTGGGGTCGAGCGGGCGAGGGGGTCAGCGTTGGCCAGCCGGCGACGGCGGTGATCCGCGTCGAGCGCCTGCGTCTCGACGGCGCAGCGCAGGATAATAGCCTCCAGCTACCGCTGCTGACCAGCATGTACCTCGGCGACCGCTGGGAGTACCTGTTCCGTACCGAAGGCGATGACTTTCCGCTGCGCGCCTACGGAACGGCGCTGCGCGATGCCGAACACTGCCATCTGACGCTCCCGGCGGAGGATGTGTGGATTTTTCCGCAGCGGTAACCGCCCGTTAAGACGCCAGATGGCACACGGCTTCAATATTGTGCCCGTCTGGCGCAATCACAAAGGCGGCGTAGTAACTGGCGTGGTAGTTTGGCCGTACCCCCGGCGCGCCGTTGTCCTTTCCTCCGGCGGCCAGCGCCGCCTGCCAGAAGGCATCGACCTGCTCGCGGCTGTCGGCGCGAAAGGCAATGTGCAGCGGCGCCGGTTTTTCCGTACTTTGATAGAGGCATAGAGAGACATCGCCGCTGCCAGCCAGCTCTGCGCCGTAGCTCGGCTCGCCTTCGCCAACCAGCGTTACGCCAAGCGGGGCCAGGGCCTGTAAAAAGAACGTTTTGCTGGCGGCATAGTCGCTAGCGCCGAATTTCACATGATCGAACATATCTTCTCTTCTCCTGTGGATGGGGATCGCCAGTTGAACGCGTTAGCCGGGAAATAGATGTAAAATAGTTAACAACGGTTATTAACTTTTTTAACAGCTCAAAATCTTTAATTATTCCTAATACGAGTATTTACAGACGTTTAATCTGCCATGTACCATAAACAAAAAATAACATTTGTGATACAAGTCACTCTTTTATGGCGCATGGGTAAGCTCAGCGCGGTGTGAATGCGGCTGGTTTACCGCCTCAAGGTTATGGCAGCACCCTTCTCACGATGACATTCCGGTGAATTTCTCTCCGATTTCCCGCGTTTCGTTGAGAATCGTCTACTATCCAAACGATAACCCTATAAATGATATCGCCTCTGGCGATGTTTTATCCGACTTGCCGGGCCGGGCCAGACGCTAAGCGGTTTGAAAGCGCAATGGTATCGGTTCCAGCACGACATTCACTGGGTTTGTCTGCGACAAAAACAGTAATTTTCAATGACAGGAATGTGATGATGTCGAGCGAGAAAACCAACAATTCCAGGCGTGATTTCCTGGTGAAATCGATGGCGCTGATCCCGACGGTGGTGATCGGCGGCGCGGGAGCAGGGGCCATTGGCGTGGCCACCAGCGCGACCGCGCAGGCGGCCCCCGCGTCTGAGCCTGCTTCCGGGAACACGGCGGCGGCCAGCGACTGGAAGCCGCAGTTCTTCAACGATCGTGAGTGGGTGTTTATCAACGCCGCCGTCGCTCGCTTAATCCCGGCGGATGAACTCGGTCCTGGCGCCAAAGAGGCCGGGGTGCCGGAGTTTATTGACCGCCAGCTCAATACCCCCTACGCCACCGGCTCCATCTGGTACATGCAGGGGCCATTCAACCCCGACGTGCCGAAAGAGATGGGCTATCAGCTGCCGCTGGTGCCTAAACAGATCTATAACCTCGGGATCGCTGATGCCGAGGCGTGGTGCCAGGACAAATATCATAAAACCTTCGCTGAACTGAGCAGCGAGCAGCAGGACGAGGCGCTCGGCCTGTGGGAATCCGGCAAAGCCGAGTTCAAACAGCTGCCGGCCTCGCTGTTCTTCACCTATCTGCTACAGAACACCCGCGAAGGGTTCTTCAGCGACCCGATCCATGGCGGGAATAAAGGCATGGTCGGCTGGACGCTGATTAATTTTCCCGGCGCGCGCGCCGACTTTATGGACTGGGTTGAACGGGGCGAACGCTACCCCTTCCCGCCGGTATCAATTAATGGGGAGAGGGCGTAATTATGGCCACCGTATTGAAAAAAACCGATGTCGCGATCGTCGGCTTCGGCTGGGTTGGGGCAATCATGGCCAAAGAGCTGACCGAAGCCGGGCTCAACGTCGTCGCGCTGGAGCGCGGCCCGATGCGCGACACCTGGCCGGATGGCGCCTATCCGCAGGTGATTGATGAGCTGACCTACAACATCCGCCGCAAGCTGTTCCAGGATCTGTCGAAAAGCACTGTCACCATCCGGCATAACACCAGCCAGCAGGCGGTGCCGTATCGCCAGCTGGCGGCCTTCCTGCCGGGTACCGGCGTGGGCGGTGCCGGGCTGCACTGGTCCGGCGTCCATTTCCGCGTCGATCCCATCGAACTGCGGATGCGCAGCCACTATGAAGAACGCTACGGCAAAAACTTCATTCCCCAGGATATGATCATCCAGGATTTTGGCGTCACCTACGACGAGCTGGAACCCTTCTTCGATAAAGCGGAAAAAGTGTTCGGCACCTCCGGGACCGCCTGGTCGATCAAAGGCAAGGTCGTCGGCAAAGGCCGCGGCGGCAACGCCTTCGCCCCGGACCGCTCAGACGACTTCCCGCTGCCGGCGCAGAAAAACACCTGGTCGGCGCAGCTGTTTGAAAAAGCGGCGCTGGAAGTGGGGTATCACCCCTATAACCTGCCGTCGGCCAACACTTCCGACTCCTATACCAACCCCTACGGCGCGCAGATGGGCCCGTGCAACTTCTGCGGTTTCTGCAGCGGCTACGCCTGCTACATGTACTCCAAAGCCTCGCCGAACGTGAACATCCTGCCGGCGCTGCGCCAGGAAAAACGCTTTGAGCTGCGGACCAACGCCAACGTGCTGAAGGTCAACCTGACCGACGACAAATCCCGCGCCACCGGCGTGACCTACGTCGACGGCCAGGGGCGCGAAATGGAACAGCCGGCGGACCTGGTGATTATCGGCGCCTTCCAGTTCCACAACGTGCACCTGATGCTGCTCTCCGGGATCGGCAAACCGTACAATCCGGAGACCGGCGAAGGGGTGGTGGGGCGTAACTTCGCCTACCAGAACATGACCACCATCAAGGCCATTTTCGACAAAGACACCTATACCAACCCGTTTATCGGCGCGGGCGGCAACGGCGTCGGGGTCGACGACTTCAACGCCGACAACTTCGACCACGGCGCGGCGGGCTTTGTGGGCGGTTCGCCATTCTGGGTCAACCAGGCCGGGACCAAGCCCATCTCCGGTTTCCCGGTACCGCCGGGCACCCCGGCGTGGGGCAGCAAGTGGAAAGCGGCGGTTGCCGATACCTACACCCATCACCTGTCGATGGATGCCCACGGCGCGCACCAGTCCTATCGGCAGAACTACCTCGATCTTGATCCGAACTACAAAAACGTCTTCGGCCAGCCGCTGCTGCGCATGACCTTCGACTGGCAGGAAAACGACATCAAGATGGCGCAGTTTATGTTCGATAAGATGGCGCCGATCGCCAAAGCGATGAAGCCGAAATATATCCTCGGCAGCCCGAAAAACGCCAACAGCCACTTTGATACCACCACCTACCAGACCACCCATATGAACGGCGGGGCGGTGATGGGGGAAGATCCGAAAACCAGCGCCGTTAACCGTTATCTGCAAAGCTGGGACGTGCATAATGTCTTCGTCATCGGCGCCTCCGCGTTCCCGCAGGGGCTGGGCTACAACCCAACCGGCACGGTGGCCGCGCTGGCCTACTGGTCAGCGAAGGCGATCCGCGAGCAGTATCTGAAAAATCCGGGACCCCTGGTGCAGGCATAAAGGAAGGCAGATGATGAAAATGCAATGGTTATCGGCCCTGGTGCTTGGGGCATTGAGCTGCGCGGCTTTTGCCGAAGAGGCGCCTGCGGACAGCAATCTGATTAAGCAGGGGGAGTATCTGGCGCGGGCGGGGGACTGTGTCGCCTGCCACACCAACGGCAAAGCGGGGAAACCTTTCGCCGGCGGTTTGCCGATGGAGACGCCGATCGGCACCATCTACTCCACCAATATCACGCCGGATAAAGAACACGGCATCGGCGGGTACACCTTCGAAGAGTTTGACGACGCGGTGCGTAAGGGCGTGCGGAAAGACGGTTCCACGCTCTATCCGGCGATGCCGTATCCCTCGTTCGCGCGGATCAGTGAAGCGGACATGCGCGCCATGTACGCCTACTTTATGCATGGCGTGGAACCGGTGAATGCCGCCAACAAGGACACCGACATCCCGTGGCCGCTGTCAATGCGCTGGCCGCTGGCGTTCTGGCGCGGCATCTTCGCCCCGACGCCGAGCGACTTTGTCGCCAACCCGCAGGTTGACCCGGTGCTGGAGCGCGGCCGCTATCTGGTGGAAGGCCTGGGCCACTGCGGCGCCTGCCATACCCCGCGCAGTCTGACGATGCAGGAAAAAGCGCTCAGCGAAAGCGAAGGCGATGATTACCTGGCGGGCAGCAATGCGCCGATTGACGGCTGGGTCGCCTCCAGCCTGCGCGGCGAAAACCGCGACGGTCTGGGGACCTGGAGCGAGGCTGAGCTGGCCGAGTTCCTGAAAACCGGACGCAACGATAAATCGGTGGTCTTCGGCGGCATGAGCGATGTGGTGGAGCACAGTCTGCAGTATCTTTCTGATGACGACATCACCGCCATCGCCCGCTATCTGAAGTCGCTCCCGCCGCGCGGCGGCAAACAGACTCCAGCCCCGGTGGAAGACAGCGTGGCGAAAGATCTGTGGAAGGGTAACGACAGTAAAACCGGCGCCGCGCTGTACGTTGATAACTGCGCCGCCTGCCACCGCACCGACGGCGCGGGCTATAAACGCGCGTTCCCGTCGCTGAAGGGCAACCCGGTGGTACAGACCGAAGATGCCACTTCGCTTATCCATATCGTTCTGACCGGGAGCACCACGCCGGCGGTGAAAGATGCGGTCTCCAACCTGACCATGCCGTCGTTCGGCTGGCGTCTGGACGACCAGCAGGTGGCGGATGTGGTCAACTTCATCCGCACCAGCTGGGGCAACAATGCGCCGGCGGTCAGCGCCAGCGATGTGGCGAAGGTGCGTAAGGAGACCGCGGCGCACGATGAGAAGGCGTTAGGCAACGCCGATATCTCGAAGCTGCCGGGGGCCGGACAGTAACCGTCAGGGTTGCGTCGCCCGCGCGGCGCAACCCATACTTAGCCAGGACGTAAAATACTGTCTGAATCAAGGAGTTTGCCTTCATGCTGCATGCAGAGCGACTGACCTGCATCGTTGACGATCGACCGCTATTTGCGGCGCTGACGCTGTCCCTCGCTGCCGGCGAGCTGCTGCAGGTCGCCGGTGATAACGGCGCGGGGAAAACCTCGCTGCTGCGGATCCTTTGCGGCCTGGCGCGCCCGGAAAGCGGGGTGGTGAGCTGGCAGGGGCAGCCGCTGGCGAAGGTCCGGGAGTCATTTCATCGTCAGTTGCTGTGGCTGGGCCATAAACCCGGCGTCAACGCGGCGCTGACCGCCGATGAAAACCTGCGTTTCTTCTTTCCATCCAGCCGCCTTCAGCAGCGGGAAAGCGCCCTCGCCGCCGTCGGCCTGGCGGGCTATGAAGACCTCCCCTTGAGCCAGCTCTCCGCCGGGCAGCAGCGCCGGGTGGCGCTGACCCGCCTGTGGTTAACCGACGCGCCGCTGTGGATCCTCGATGAGCCGTTCACCGCGCTCGACGCCACGGCGATGGAAACCCTGACCCGCCGCCTGGAGCAGCACGCCCGGCAGGGGGGAAGCGCGATCCTCACGACTCATCAGCCGCTGCGGCCGCTGCGCTGTCCGTTGCGCACCCTGCGCCTCGGCGGCGACGCGGGAGGCGGGCAATGATGCGAGCGCTGTTGGCCCGGGAACTGCGCCTGGCGTGGCGCAGCGGGGCGGAGATCCTCAATCCGCTCTGGTTCTTTCTGATCGTCATCACCCTGTTTCCGTTCGGCGTCGGCGCCGCGCCACAGCTGCTGGCGCAGATTGCGCCGGGCGTGGTGTGGGTCGCCGCGCTGCTGGCGGCGCTGCTGGTGATGGATCGGTTGTTTCGCGACGACTGGCAGGACGGTTCCCTGGAGCAACTGATGCTCCTGCCGACGCCGCTGGCGGCGGTGGTGCTGGTGAAGGTGGTTGCCCACTGGATGATGAGCGGCCTGCCGCTGCTGATCGTCTCGCCGCTGGCGGCGCTGCTGCTGGGGATGAGTCTGCATGACGCCGGTGTGCTGGCGCTGACCTTGCTGCTCGGCACCCCGACGCTCAGTTTTCTCGGCGCGGTGGGGGTTGGCCTGACGGTCGGTCTGAAGCGCGGCGGCGTCCTGCTGAGCCTGCTGGTGCTGCCGCTGGCGGTGCCGCTGCTGATTTTCGCCACCGCGGCCTGCCAGGCGGCGGCCGCTGGGCTCCCGGTCAGCGGCTATCTGGCGATGCTGGCGGCGTTCTTAACCGCCAGCGCCACCCTGTGCCCGTTCGCCACCGCCGCCGCGCTGCGGCTGACCGTGCAATAATTCGCTGCGCCTGCGGGCGCAGCCATCATAACCGTGTGAGTAAGCATCTATGTGGAAAGCGTTACATCAACTGGCGATCCCCGAGCGGCTGTACCGTCTGTGCGGATGCTGGATCCCCTGGCTGGCGGCGTTGAGCGCGCTGTTGCTGGTCATCGGCCTGGGGTGGGGCTTTGGCTTCGCCCCCGCGGACTATCAGCAGGGGGAAAGCTATCGGATCATGTACCTTCACGTCCCGGCGGCGATGTGGTCGATGGGGCTGTACCTGGCGATGGCCGTCGCGGCCTTCGTCGGGGTGGTCTGGCAGATCAAAATGGCCGACCTGGCGATCGCCGCCCTGGCGCCGGTGGGGGCGGTCTGCACCCTGGTGGCACTGGTCAGCGGCGCGGCATGGGGTAAGCCGATGTGGGGAACCTGGTGGATCTGGGACGCCCGCCTGACCTCAGAGCTGGTGCTGCTGTTTCTTTACGCCGGAGTCATCGCCCTGTGGCACGCCTTTGACGACCGGCGGCTGGCCGGGCGCGCGGCCGGGATCCTCGTCCTGGTCGGGGTGGTCAATCTGCCCATCATTCATTACTCGGTCTACTGGTGGAACACCCTGCACCAGGGCTCGACCAACCTGCAGCAAACCATCGACCCAAGCATGCGTCTGCCGCTGCGGATCTGCATTTTTGCCTTCCTCATGCTGTCGGTCACGCTGACCCTGATGCGCCTGCGTAACCTGATCCTGCAGCTGGAGCGCCGTCGACCGTGGGTGGTGGCGCTGGTGAATAAAGGAGCTGCCCGATGAGCCCCGCTTTTTCGTCTTTCGCCGCCTTCCTGAATATGGGCGGCTATGCCGTGTACGTCTGGCTGGCGGTGGCCGTGGCGGTCGCCGCCTTTGGCCTGCTGACGGTGCATACCCTGTGGGCGCGGCGGGCGCTGTTCCATGAGGTACGACGCCAGCAGGCGCGCGAGCGGCGGATCGCTGCCGCCCGCGAACACGACAAGGAGGCCGCGGATGCAAGCGCGTCGTAAAACCCGGCTGTATATCGTGCTGGCGGTGCTCGCCGGCCTCGGGTTGACCGTCAGCCTGACGCTGTACGCCCTTAGCAGCAATATCGATCTGTTCTACACCCCGGGGGAAATTATCTACGGCAAAACGGAAACCCGGGCGCTGCCCCATACCGGGCAGCGGCTGCGGGTGGGGGGCTACGTTCAGCCGGGCTCCCTGCAGCGCGACCCGCAAACCCTCGACGTGCGCTTTAAGCTGTATGACGCCCGCGGGGTCGTGGACGTCAGCTATAAGGGCATTCTGCCGGACCTGTTTCGTGAAGGGCAGGGCGTGGTGGCCCAGGGCGTACTGGACGGCGAGCGGCATATTACCGCCCAGCAGGTGCTGGCCAAACATGATGAAAATTACACGCCGCCGGAGGTGAAAAACGCCATGACGCCGGAGAAAACGGGGGCGCAGCCATGATGCCGGAGCTGGGCAACTTTTTATTGTGTCTGGCGGCGGGGCTGGCGCTGCTCCTGAGCGTCTATCCCCTGTGGGGCGCGGCGCGGCAGGACCGGCGGCTGATGGCCCTGGCGCGGCCGCTGGCCTGCGGGCTGTTCGCCTGTATCGGCGGTGCCTTCCTGCTGCTGGTGCACGCCTTTGTGGTCAATGACTTTACCGTCCGCTACGTGGCGGAAAACTCTAACAGCGCGCTGCCGGTGTGGTATCGGGTGGCGGCGACCTGGGGGGCGCACGAGGGCTCGCTGCTGCTGTGGGTCCTGCTGCTCAGCGTCTGGACCTTCGCCGTCGCCCTCTTCAGCCGCCGGATGCCGCTCGACGCCGTCGCCCGGGTGCTGGCGGTGATGGGGATGATCGCCTTTGGGTTCCTGCTGTTTATCCTCTTTACCTCCAACCCGTTCAGCCGCGGCCTGCCGCAGTACCCCATTGATGGCCGCGACCTCAATCCGCTGCTGCAGGATATCGGCATGATTTTCCATCCGCCGATCCTCTATATGGGTTACGTCGGCTTCTCGGTGGCTTTCGCCTTTGCCATCGCCTCGCTGTTGGCAGGGCGGCTGGATACTGCCTGGGCGCGCTGGTCGCGTCCCTGGACCCAGGCGGCATGGATGTTCCTCACCCTCGGCATCGTGCTGGGCTCGGCGTGGGCCTATTACGAACTGGGCTGGGGCGGCTGGTGGTTCTGGGATCCGGTGGAAAACGCCTCGTTTATGCCGTGGCTGGTGGGGACCGCGCTGCTGCACTCCCTGGCGGTGACCGAGAAGCGGGGCAGCTTCCGCGCCTGGACGGTACTGCTGGCCATCGCCGCCTTCTCTCTGTGCCTGCTGGGCACCTTCCTGGTGCGCTCCGGGGTGCTGGTCTCGGTGCATGCCTTCGCCTCGGATCCGTCGCGCGGGCTGTTTATTCTGGTACTGCTGATTGTCGCCATCGGCGGATCGCTGCTGCTGTACGCCCTGAAGGGCGGCCGGGTGCGGGCGCGGGTGGAACATACGCTGTGGTCGCGCGAGTCGTTCCTGCTTGGCAACAATATCTTGCTGATGGCCGCGATGCTGGTGGTGCTCCTCGGGACGTTGTTGCCGCTGGTGCATAAAGAGCTGGGCCTCGGCAGCATCTCCATTGGCGAGCCGTTCTTCAATACCATGTTCACCGCCCTGATGGCGCCGTTTGCGCTGCTGCTGGGGCTGGGACCGCTCATCCGCTGGCGGCGCGATGACGTCGCCAGGCAGATTAAGCGCCTGATTATCGCCCTGGTTGTGACGTTGTCACTTTCTCTGGCGCTGCCGTGGCTGCTGCAGGACCGTATCACCGCCATGGCGGTCATCGGCCTGATGATGGCCCTGTGGGTGCTGATCTTCGCCCTGATGGAGGTTCACGAACGGGCCACCCATCGCCACGGCTTCTGGCGCGGCCTGCGCACTCTGACCCGTAGCCAGTGGGGGATGGTGCTCGGTCACGTTGGCGTGGCGGTGACCGTTATCGGCATCACCTTCAGCCAGAACTACAGCGTGGAGCGCGATGTACGGATGCGCCCCGGCGACAGCATTGATATCCATCACTATCACTTTGTGTTTAACGGCGTGCGCAATATCGTCGGCCCCAACTGGACCGGCGGCGAAGGCATTATTGCCGTGACCCGCAACGGCCGCCCGGAAGCGACGCTGTATGCCGAGAAGCGCTTTTACACCGCCAGCCGGATGATGATGACCGAGGCGGCGATCAGCGGCGGGCTGACCCGCGATCTGTACGCCGCGCTGGGGGAAGAGCTGAGCGACGGCAGCTGGGCGGTGCGTCTGTACTATAAACCGTTCGTTCGCTGGATCTGGTACGGCGGGGTACTGATGGCCCTCGGCGGTCTGTGCTGCATGCTCGACCCGCGCTACCGGATGCGTAAGAAGCTGCAGGAGGCCTCATGAACCGGAAGCTACTGTTTATCCCGCTGGTGCTGTTTCTGGCGCTGGCCGCCGCGCTATTCTGGCAACTGATGCGCAACGCCGATGGCGATGACCCGACGGCCCTCGAGTCGGCGCTGATTGGCAAACCGCTGCCGGAATTTCGCCTTGAAGCGCTGAATACCCCCGGCCAGACGCTGGACCGGCGCACGCTGATTGACGGCAAGCCGCTGCTGCTTAACGTCTGGGCCACCTGGTGTCCAACCTGTCGCGCCGAGCATCAGTTTCTCAACGGCCTGGCGCAGCAGGGCGTGCGGGTGGTGGGGATGAACTACAAAGACGATCGGCAGAAGGCGATGAGCTGGCTGCAGCGCCTGGGGAACCCGTACATGCTGAGCCTGTACGATGGCAACGGCATGCTTGGTCTGGACCTGGGCGTTTATGGCGCGCCGGAGACGTTTCTCATCGACGGTCAGGGCATCATCCGCTGGCGGCACGCCGGCGACCTGAACGAACGGGTGTGGCGCGAGGAGCTCCAGCCGCTGTGGGATCAATACAACCGGAGGGCGGGCTGATGAGATGTGCAACGGTCATCCTGCTGGCGCTGATGCTGACCGGCCAGGCGTGGGCCGCCATCGACACCTGGCAGTTTAAGGATGAGGCCCAGGAGCAGGCCTTCCGCGAGATCACCTCCCAGCTGCGCTGCCCGAAATGCCAGAACAACAGCATCGCCGACTCAAACGCGATGATTGCCGCTGATATGCGGCAGAAGGTGTACGAGCTGATGCAGCAGGGGAAAACGAAAGGGCAGATCGTTGACTATATGGTGGCCCGCTACGGTCATTTTGTCAGCTACGAGCCGCCCCTGACCGCGGGCACGGTGCTGCTGTGGCTGGGGCCGGGGCTGTTCGTGCTGGCGGGCGCGGGGGTGATTATCGCCCGCGCGCGTCGTCGCGACATTCCTGACGCGGCGCTCAGCGCCGAAGAGCGCCAGCGGCTGGCGGCATTATTGAAAGAAGGAAAAGAACGATGAGCCTGTTGGTGGTTATCGTCGCGCTGCTGCTGGCTGGCGCGCTGGGGCTGCTGTACTTCCCGTGGCCGGGCAAAGGGGCGGTAGACCGCGATACCCTCAACCGCGCCCTGTACCAGTCGCGTCTGCAGGAGCTGGCGCAGGAGCGCGGCGAGGACAACCCGGCGCTGGTCGTCGAGCTGCAGCGCACGCTGCTGACGGATATTCCGCCCCAGGCACAGCCTGGCGAACGGCCGCTAAGCCGCTGGGCGCTGCTTCCGGGCGCGCTGCTGCTGGTGGTTCTGAGCCTGGGCCTGTATCTGAAAACCAGCGATATTGGCCAGGTGCTGCTCTGGCAGCAGGCTGAACGGCATTATCCTGCGCTGTTGCAGCAGGTTAAGGACCCGACGGCGGCGCCGCTGCGTATGGATGAGCTGGCGGAGCTGCGGCTCGGGCTGCGCAGCCACCTGCAGACTACGCCGAACGACCTCGCCGGCTGGCAGCTGCTTGGGCGTCTTGGCCTGTTGTTGAACGATGGCGAGACGGCGATCGGCGCCTTTGGCCGGGCGCATGATCTGGCGGCGGATGACCCGGCGGCGGCTTTCGATTACGCCAGCGCGCTGGTGCGGGCGGGGGATAGCGGTCAGGTTCGGATGGGCGAGTTGCTGCTGCGTGACCTGCATCAGCGGCAGCCGAACAGCCTGCCGGTGCTGGAGATGCTGGCCCTGAGCGCGGTGCGTAATGAAGATTACCCCGAAGCCGTGGCAGCCTTGCAGGCGTTACTTGCCCGGCTGCCGGAAGGGGATGCGCGGCGCGAGGCGATCGTCCGCCAGCTGGCGCAAGCGCAGCAGCAGGCGCAGTAACAGCCCGGCGGCGCTGCGCAGGCGCGGGCCAGGGGCATGCCACCAGAAGAGTACGGGCGGCCCTGTTTTTGTAGGCCGGGTCAGGCGCAGCCGCCACCCGGCAAAATAACGGCACAAGAGTGGCACAACCGCGTAGCCCGGATAAGGCGCCACGCGCCGCCATCCGGGATTTTCCGAGCCGGCGCTACGCTTAGCCGCTAGCGCGTGACGTCTCCTGGTGTCGATCACGCCTGCTGTGTGCCAGAGCGGACGTCGTAATGTTTGTTCAGCTAACACCCGTTGAGCGTTTCATAATGATATCTCTCTGGGGATCTGTCCCAACCTGGAAGATATGTTCACCCACCTCGGTAAACCCAAGCTTACGGTAAAAAGAGATTGCCCTTGGGTTATGTTCCCAGACACCTAACCAGACAATATCCGATCCCTGTGCCGCAAATTCAGCAAAGCACTTGTGTATCAGCGCTTGTGCAAAACCTTTGCCATGATAAGGTTCATCGATATACAGACACAGGATTTCCCCGGCGTGAATGCTATTTACACAGGGAGGAAATGCTTCCCACCTCAGTTGGGCATACCCTATCAGTTTGCTTTCGTATTCGCAGACTAATGTAATCCAGTCTTCTCTGAGGATTTCTTGCAACTGAATATCTGTTGAATAACTTGCCTGGCAGTGAAGCTCCATATCCTTCTGAGTATTACCCGCCTCAAACGTTTTTCTAAAGGTGCGTTCGGCTAAAATGGCAAGCTCTTCTGCATCAGAGGGACGGCCCCTACGGATTAACATTTATCATTATTCTCAAAAAATAGTCTTACTTTTGCCCGGGTTGACGATAAATATCGGGTCGATTGATTTGCCAGACAAAATCTGGTTGGTTCAATGGGTTATACCCCAGCTTCTGGTATAGCCAGGGCGCGCTAGAGGTTACCAGCATTATCCGTCGCAGGCGTGACATCACGGGATGGGCGTGACAGCATTCAATCAGCCAACGACCAAGACCACTTTTCTGATACTCGTTCAGCACGTAGACGTCGCACAAATAACCAAAAGTGGCATAGTCGGTGACCAGACGGGCGAAGCCGATTTGTCTTGTTACATCCAGAAGCGCAAAACAAAGGCTGTTCTGGATTGATATTCTGACCGTTTCAGCATCAATGCCAGGCGCCCAGGACGATTGCGAGAGGTAATCGTGAATGGCTTCCTGCTGAAAAAAGGCGGGATCGGTTGTGACAGTAAACTGGCCTTGGGTAAAACGCAGATGCTGATTATCCACTAAACGACTCCTTGCAAACTTGCTTTGATGAGACAAGCCCTACAGGCATACCGGGCAACCACTCAGGATGCTTTCTCATGTACTGTCATGATAAATACCAGCGGGCTCTCCCCCTGGTTTTCGTAGAAATGAGGAACGTCCGTTCTGGCCGTTGCCGAACAGCCGGTTTTTACCCGATACAAATGGTCCTTTACCCCCAATGTGAGCGTGCCCGACTGAACATAAAACAGTTCAAGCGTTCCTTCCGTGTGGCCCGGTGAAGCAAACTTTTCCCCCGGCTGCATTTCCCACATCCAGAGCTCGGTCATATCAGGCCCACCCGACCCTGCGAGCAGTCTTGCTCTCCCGCCTTTTTCACCTTCCCACAATTCTGGGATCTCATCTTCAGCAATGAGATGCACAGTCGGTTTGGAACTGACATCCACAAAATCAGCCACCGAAACCCCCATCGCGGTAGCCAGGCGGCATAACAGAGCAATGCTGGGATTGGCCCGGCATCCTTCTATCTCAACCAGCGCTCCCTTGCTGACGCCGGCTCGACGGGAGAGTTCATCGAGGGAGATTTTCTTTTGCTTACGATACTGTTTAATTCGCTGAGATACGGCTTCATTCACCGTGTTGACGATAGCATTTGCATCGGTCATTAAATTGACTTTTTTGGTCATCGGTCATTATCATAGAATAAATTAGTCATTAAAGGATTATCACGTGTTAACCGTCTCTCCGTCAATTGCCCCTGAAATTTATCGTATTGCCCCAGGTTTTCGGGCACTCAGTATCTGCGTAAAAGCTGCGCCAGTGCTTCATCCCGACGCTGGAGAAATCGCGCTGCGGGAAGCCTGTGAAGCCGTTCTGGCCGGCGAACCGGAATGGGCGGGATCTCATCTGGCAGCCTGGGCCGACGTTTTTCAAAAGTTTGGTGCTAAACCTAAACGCACCCCTTGCTCAGCTGATGCGTTACGTAAGCGCGTATTACGTGACGGAACGATGCCCGCGCTCGATCCCATCGTTGATATTTATAACGCCGTGAGTCTCCGCTACGCCGTACCGGTTGGTGGGGAGAATATCTCTGCCTATCAGGGTTCACCACGTCTGGCTGTGGCAAACGGAACAGAGCCTTTTGATACCGTCAAAGAGGGTGAAACGGCCGTTGAATATCCTTCACAAGGAGAGGTTATCTGGTGTGATGACACCGGCGTGACCTGCCGCCGCTGGAACTGGCGACAGGGGATCAGAACCCTTCTGGGCGTGGACGCTCAGCAAATGTGGTTCATTCTGGAAAGCCTGCCGCAGATGCCGCTGGAGAAACTGCACGAAGCCGGGAAGATGCTGACCGACGGCCTGGAAAAAATGATGCCCGGCCTGTGGTTTGACGTTGCTCTCATCGAAGAACAACAGCAGTAATATCCTTCAGGAGAAACAGGTATGTTTAGCGGTTATCGGCGTTTCCATTAACCCCAATAGCCGCCAGCGGCGTGGATGAAAAGGGGTTCAGCCATATGCTTTCCCGCCGTACAGATGCTCGGGTTGATTCTATGGGCATCCTGGGGTCAACCGCACGCTACGCCTATCTGACCTGTGAGCAGCGCAAGCGCGTAGCCACTCTGGCAAAACAGCATGCCGGGGACATCCCGGTTATGGTCTGTGTGTGATCGGTCCGTATCGACGCCATTCTACATCTGGCTGATGATGCCCAGGCAGCTGGCGCGAATGTCCTGTTACTCCCGGCGGTCAGCTACCAGTCACTCCGTGACGACGAAGTCTTCTCACGCTTCGAGGCCGTTACCCGGCACCTGTCTGTACCAGTGTGTATCTCTGATAATCCGGGCACGACGCATTTTACCTTTACGGACGAACTCCATGGTCGTCTCTCATCACTTAAGGGTGTTAGCTCGGTCATGTTCCCTGACGAGCTGACAGCTGGCAAAAGGAATCATTGATACACTCGCTCAGCTCCCACTAGTCCTGATAGTGAAACGACCTTGGGAATGGATGTGGTACGAAGCGCCTGGTAAGAAGGTCAAAGGGATTGCCGCTGAAGACGCGGTATTCACTGATCATTTTATCTGGTAGCCTGTCACTCGCGCCGTTGGTAACGTGAAGATTCATGGTTAATTTTGGAATTCGGACGATTTATGCAAGCTATCAGACTATTCACCCTGATTCTGCCATTGTTCCTGGCACTCTGCGCCGGTATACCGGCCAGCGCCAGCACACCTTCAGGCAGCATTTCCTCTGCAAATGCAGCAATTACCACTCATGATAAGAACGGAAACCTCCTGCCGAATGCTCTGCGGATTCAGTATGATGTTGATTCAGATGGCAGAGTTCAGAATGTTAAGATACTGGAATCGACAACGACTCCGGAGTTTGAACATAAAATCATCGAGAAAATGATGAGTAAATGGCGCTTTGAAAAGGGGAAACCGGGAATAGCTAAAAGAGTAGTCGTCATGATCCAACCCAAATCAGCCGGCGGTCCCGCGAATAAGCAGTAAGCACTTTTGAGGATTAGTTGCCTGACGCATCATCTACGCCGATAAAGTCCCTTGGGTGCCATGAGCAGACCTTTTAAAGGCTCATAGAAAAAACAAGCGGAGTGTTCGCCTGTTAATTTTACATCCTGGCTTTAATTATGGATTATGGAATTCTATATGTTCTGAAAAGGATTTATCCATGAGTGTCCTCTTTCCACCCAGGCTGGCTCCAGGAGATGTTATTGGTGTAACCGCTCCCTCTTCTGGCGTACCTGAACATCTGCATCCCAGACTGGAACTCGCCATAAAAAACCTAAAGAAAAGAGGTTACCAGGTCCGCGAAGGACGCTGCTTACGCTCGCAGCACAAAAATAAAAGCGCCACTAAATTTTCTCGCGTTGAAGAATTAATGTCTTATCTTACTGACCCAGATATAAAAGCTGTTATGCCACCTTGGGGCGGTGATCTGGCGATGGAATTACTTGATTTGATTGATTTTGATCTGTTGTCCCGGTCTAAACCAAAATGGTTTGTGGGCTTTTCAGATCTTAGTACACTTCATTTCCCACTGACGACGATATCGGGCTGGGCTACTTTGCATGGGCCGAACCTCATGGATCTTGGCGCTCAAAAGTTAGATGCCACCACTCAGGCCGTATGGGAAATTCTGGAATCGAATCGGGGAACTGTAATCAAACAGTACTCTTCAACAGCATTTCAAGCGGATGAAAATCAATGGGGAACAGCGTCAGACGGAGGTTTCAATCTGACCCAAAAAACACAGTGGAAACGCCTTGATGGTGTTACATCTTCTCTGACATTTAGCGGGAAACTGATCGGCGGCTGCCTCGAAATAATATCCAGGTTAGCAGGTACACCATTCGGGAATGTGCCCTTGTTCAAGGCGAGCAATAGCCCTCAAGGAATAATCCTCTATTTTGAAAATGTGGAAATGGCTCCCTGTGAATTAACACGCGCATTATTTAGCTTACGATTACAGGGTTGGTTTGATAACTTAAATGGTGTTCTTATCGGCAGAAGTGCTGCACCCGACGTAAGCGACCCGACTAAACATAATTATCTGGATGCCCTTAAAGCCGCTTTTGAGAATATTGCCGTGCCCGTACTCTATGATGTTGATATTGGTCACATGCCTCCTCAAATATCCCTGGTAAATGGAGCCGATGCGACGGTATTTTTCGCTGAAAATGGTAGCTGGGTAACTCAGCAGTTGTAGATAAGGCAGTATTAATCACAAAGGCGGGCCTTGCTGTTCTTTTGCACTGAAGATCCGCTCTTCGTTCAGAGCGGACCTCACGGCGCTTCAGAGGGGCCGCGCTTTGTCAGAAATAGCCGTTTAACATGGCGATCGTTTACGTCGTGCATTAAGCAATGCCTGAGTGCCGGGAGCGGACATTGTATTAACGTTAGTGATTTAGCAGACTCACCCCTTTTATCTAATTTCTTGCATATCTCCCTGGCAGTACCTGAAGGAGACGACAAGGGGGGAACGATTGTCCTTAAGGGATATATTCAGTATGCCGGGAGTTCTCTAAATGTGAATGGTTCGGTTAAGCGGGATCCTTACAGTACCGTTAAGGGGGCAGTTTGGATATCAAAAAATATTGTACGTTAAGGCTGTATTTTTGACCTTTCGACTTTAGCTGGTCTCAGCCGACGAAACCACTGCGGGGTTAATGAAACTGCCGTCGTAGTTGCTTATTTCATGCTTGTCAGAAACGACAGCATCCGTAATCAGACCTGCTGTTATCCAAATTAATGTCAGGATAAATTTATCTTCCGGCAAGTTGTATAAGTTGCATTTGCAACATATGCGTAACCAGGCATGTTGCAAATGCAGCAGATAAGTTCCTTTCTTTTTTTATAATTAGCTGATTTTAAAAAAATTATTTCGCCTCCTGTTTTGGCATGCATTCTGCAAACACCTTTATAACCAAAAGCTGTCTTTTTATTTTCGAAAGGCAAAAATCGTTATATAGAAAGATGGTAATTCGCGGCTACAGCAACTCGCCTGCGACGCGTTGTAAGGCGGACAGATAAATTCATCAATGACGGGAGTGCCCTATGTCCATTTCAGAGCCAGGTAATCATCCGCTGCAGTTCGCCTATTGGGTGCCGAACGTGTCGGGCGGGTTAGTGATCAGTAATATCCCGCAGCGTACCAGTTGGGATATCGACTACAACCGTAAGCTGGCGCAAATTGCTGAACGTGCCGGTTTTGACTATGCGCTTACGCAGATCCGTTTTACGGCCGGCTATGGTGCCGACAACCAACATGAGTCGGTCTCTTTTTCGCAGGCGCTACTCGCATCAACTGAAAATCTGAAAGTGATCGCCGCCTTGCTTCCCGGCCCCTGGAACCCCACTCTGGCGGCAAAACAAATCGCCACTATCAGTCATCTGTACGGCCCGCGCATCGCGGTCAATATCGTCAGCGGCTGGTTCCGTGGTGAGTTTAAAGCTATCGGCGAACCCTGGCTAGACCATGAAGAGCGTTACCTGCGTTCAGAAGAGTTTATCCGTTGCCTGCAGGGCATCTGGCGCGAAGACAGCTTTACCTTTGCCGGCGATTTCTATCGCTTTCGTGATTATTCCCTCAAGCCCAAGCCGCTGGCGCCGCTGCCGGAAATTTTCCAGGGTGGTAGTTCGCGTGCCGCGCGGGACATGGCCGCGCGCGTTTCCGACTGGTATTTCACCAACGGCAACACGCCTGAAGGCATCAAAGCACAGGTGGATGACATCCGGCGTAAGGCGGCACAAAACCAGCATCAGGTGAAGATCGGGGTTAACGGCTTCGTTATTGCGCGTGAAAGCGAAAAAGAGGCGCAGGCGGTGCTGCGGGAAATTATTGATAACGCCAATCCGGACGCGGTGAAAGGGTTCCAGCACGAAGTGAAAAACGCCGGCAGCGCATCGCCGGAGGGCGAGGGCAACTGGGCCAAATCCAGCTTTGAAGATTTGGTGCAATACAACGACGGCTTTAAAACCAACCTGATTGGCACGCCGCAGCAGATTGCAGAGCGCATCATTGCGCTCAAACAGTCAGGCGTCAATCTGCTGCTGCTGGCATTCCTGCATTTCCAGGAGGAAGTCGAGTTCTTCGGAAGGGAAGTGATCCCTCGGGTGCGTGAGCTGGAAAAGCAATCTCAGCCTGCTATAGCCCACGTCGTGCCAGAAGCCCTCAAGTATTGATGCTTCGTTTCCCCGGGATGCTTACACTTACACTCAAACCAAAAAAAGCCCCTGCGCGAAAGCAGGGGCAAGCCATGTCAGAGCTTATTTTTTTATTAGTTAAATACCATCCCGCCGTCGATCAGCAATGACTGACCGGTCATGTAATCAGAATCCGGGCTGGCAAGATAGGAGACGCAGGCGGCGACATCTTCCGGCTCGGACAGACGACCGAGAGTGATGCGTTTGGCGAACTCGGCGGTACCGTAGCCCAGCGGTTTACCGGCGGCTTCGGACACCTGGCGGTCAATTTCGGCCCACATTGGCGTTTTGACAATCCCCGGGCAGTAGCCGTTGACCGTGATGCCCAGCGGCGCGAGGTCGCGAGCGGCGGTCTGGGTTAAGCCGCGTACCGCGAATTTACTGGAGCTATACACCGCCAGCTCCGGGTTGCCGACGTGGCCGGCCTGGGAACAGGCGTTGATGATTTTCCCGCCGTGCCCCTCTTTCTTAAAGGCCTCGACCGCCGCCTGAATACCCCAGATCACCCCTTTGACGTTGATGTTGTAGACTTTGTCGACAATCTCCGGGGTAATGGACTCGATCGGCGTAGACGGTGCCACACCGGCGTTATTGACGATGACGTCGAAGCCGCCCAGCGTTTTGCGTGCCTGTTCAACGGCGGCAAATACCTGGTCGCGGTCAGAAACATCCACTTTCACCGCCACGGCGTGTCCGCCGGCCTGGTTGATTTCGGAGGCGACCGCTTTGGCGGTGGCATCGTTATAATCGGCAATGGCCACGGCAAATCCATCCTTCACCAGACGAAGGGCGATAGCTTTACCAATCCCCTGGCCGGCGCCGGTAACAAGTGCGACTTTTTTCATTTTCCTTTCCTTATTGTGATGACTTACAGAATCTGACTCAGATGCAGCTGACCCATCAGCAGCGGGTTATCGCGATAATCCACCGGGATGGCCACCACCGCCGGGCCGTCGACGTCCATCGCGGCGCGCAGGGTCGGCTCCAGCGCCTCGGCGCTTTCCACGGCAAACCCTTTGGCGCCGAAGGACTCGGCATAGGCTTTAAAATCCATCGGCCCGAACTCGACGCCGGACAGGCGCTGGTATTTTTTCTCTTCCTGGATGGCCACCATGTTGTAGCCGTTATCGACCCAGATCAGGTGCAGCACGTTGGCTTTCAGGCGGACGGCGGTCTCCAGCTCCATGCTCGACTGCAGGAAGCCGCCGTCGCCGGAGACGGAGACCACTTTGCGCTCAGGATTGACCAGCCAGGCGCCGATGGCCCAGGGCAGGGCGACGCCCATGGTCTGCTGGCCGTTGGAGATCATCACCTGGCGGGCGCGGAAGCTGTACAGGTAGCGGGCGATCCAGATATGGAAGCTGCCCATGTCCACGGTCAGCGTGACGTCGCTGTTGACGATATCCTGCATGGCGCGAACGATGCGCAGCGGATGCAGGGCAAACTGATTCAGCTGCGCGCCGCGGCGGTCCAGCAGCTCGCGCTGGTGCTGGCGGTCGCGGAGGATCTCCGCCGCCTGCGGGGAGAGCACCAGCCGGTGATCGATATTTTGCGCCAGCTTGTTGAGGGTGCCGGCGATATCGCCCACCAGCTCGACATCCGGGGTGTAGTTGCGCTCTTCATAAGCGGGCAGCACGTCGATATGCACCAGCGTCGCGTTGCCGCTGTTCCACATCGCCGGTTCATATTCCACCGGGCTGTAGCCGATGCAGATCACCAGGTCGGCGAGCTGCAGCAGACGGTCCCCGGCCTGGTTGTTAAACAGCCCGACCCGACCGGCGAAGCGAGAGAAGTTATCCTGATTCACCGCCCCGGCGGCCTGATAGGTGCTGGTGACCGGAATATGGCTGGCCTCCAGCAAACGGCGCAGCGCCGCGCTGTTTTCCGGCTGGCTGGCCATCAGGCCGAGCAGGAAGATCGGGTTCTTCGCCTGAGCGATAAGCTTCGCCACCTGGTCGATGGCGTCATCCGGCGCGGCGCCCATCTGCGGAGCCCGGCTGGCCGGCAGTACTTTACCGCTGACCGGGCCATCGACCACATCCTGCGGCAGGCTGACGAACGCGCTGCCCGGGCGGCCCTGCTCGGCGGCACGGAAGGCGTTGGAGACCACTTCCGCCAGCGCATCCGGCGCCGTCACCTCGACGGCGTATTTGGTGACCGGGCTGAACATCGCCACCGTATCCATACTCTGATGGACCTGCTTCGCCTTATCGGCGCGTTTCACCGCGCCGCCCAGGGCCACCACAGGGTCACCTTCGCTGTTGGCGGTGGCCATGCCGGTGATCAGGTTGGAACAACCCGGACCGGAGGTGACCAGCGCCACGCCCGCTTTGCCGGTAATGCGTCCGACCGCGGCGGCCATAAACGCGGCGTTGGCTTCGTGGCGTACCGGAATAATGCGAATCGAGGAATCCAGCAGTGAGTCGAACACCTTGTCGATTTTGGCGCCGGGGATACCGAAGATCTGACGTACGCCTTGCGCTTCCAACTGGCTGACGACGAGATCGGCGCCGTGCGCCCATTGGCGTACCGGATACTGTTTGTCCATGTGAACCCCTTAACTTTCTACGGAACGGATGGCGGCATCGAGATTATCGGGATGCAGATTGGCCTGCAGGAACGCGCTGTCGGCGGGCAGGTCGATCATCAGCTTGTGAATTTCGCCGAAGGTCAGCACCCCGTGATCGAGCTGGTAATCCAGCAGGTGACCGCCGCCTTTGCGGTCATCGGTAATAAAGTGCTCGTGATACCCGGCGACGTTGATCCCCTGCATATGCTGCGGGGTACGGAAGCCGACCAGCACCCCTTCGCGCTGGTTAAAGCGGAACACCGGCTGATCGTCGAGGACGTCGGTCATCGCCCGGTACGGTGGCGTCTGGCGCGGCACGGTGCGGGTATGGGCATGGCGGAAATGGCCGTCGATGCGCAGGGCGCAGAACAGGTTGTCAGAGGGAATTTGCTGATCAATAACGTCGTGCAGTTGCTGGCGGCTCACCGGATGGTCAAAGGTTTTCCGGTACTGCGGCTGGAACCAGGTCATCACCGCGAACGGCGTTTTCTGCTCCGGCTGGGCTTTGCGCGCGCTACCGTCGGCGCGCAGCTGATAGACCTGACTGCTGAAGGCGATCAGCTCCCCGTCCAGTTCATTAAAGGTACCGAGGCCGAAATCGCCGTGTTTCAGCAGGTCCGCGATGGTGGTGCTGCCTTCGTAAACCCCGCTCAGCAGGGCGCTCATTAGCGATGTCTGATAGAGCACGCTCTCCGGATGCTGCGCGGAAAACGCCCGTAGGGTTTCGCACAGACTCTCTTCGCAGGTGCATTCAGCAGAGTGATTCATATACCACTTCCTCGTTCAACAAATATAAGAAAGGTTAAATAAATGTTGACCCGATTCAGCTCACAGTTCCAATATAGAAACCATGCTGGTTTGAGACGTTTTCGATATGGAACTTCGTTATCTTCGTTATTTTGTCGCCGTCGCCAGGACGCGGCACTTCACCCAGGCCGCCAAGGAACTGGGTATTTCACAACCTCCTTTAAGTCAGCAAATTCAGCGACTTGAGCGCGAGGTGGGGACCCCGCTGTTTCGGCGTTTAACCCGCGGGGTGGAGCTGACGGAAGCGGGAGAGTCGTTCTATGAGGATGCCCGCCAGATCCTCGCCATGAGCGATGCGGCGCTGGAGAAGGCCAAGGGCATTGCGCGCGGGATGAACGGCAGCCTGTCGCTAGGCATTACCAGTTCTGATGCTTTCCATCCGCAAATCTTCACGTTGCTGCACCGCTTTCAGCTCGACCACCCCGGGGTGACCCTGCACCAGATGGAAGACAATATGGCCAATCTGATGACCGCCCTGAGCGAGGCCGAGCTGGATATCGCCTTCGTCCGTCTGCCGTGCGAGAGCAGTAAAGCCTTTAATCTGCGGATTATTGATGAGGAGCCGATGGTCATCGCGCTGCCGCGCGATAACCCGCTGGCGACGCAGCCGACCCTGGCCCTGGAGCAGCTGTGCGACGTGGCGCCGATCCTCTTCCCGCGGGAGGTGGCCCCCGGGCTGTATGAGCTGGTGTACAACAGCTGCCTGCGCGCCGGGATCGACATGGAGCGTGCCTGGCAGTCGTCGCAGATTTCGTCGTCGCTGAGCATGGTCAATGCCGGGTTCGGCTTCGCGCTGGTCCCGCAGTCGATGACCTGCATTCAACAGCCGAACGTCAGCTATCACCCGCTCAGTGGGGCGCCGCTGAAGACCGATATCGCCATCGCCTGGCGGCGCTTCGAGCGCTCACGCACGGTGAAACGCTTTCTGGCGATGTTTTAATTGTCACCCCTGATAATTGGCAGGCCGCATGCTTTCGCTTTCACGTTACAGTTAGGCGGTCTTTCAGTGCTTGTACAAACAGGGAAGAGTTATGAAAAAAAGAGTGATGCCGGTGATGTTGCTTGCGGTGCTTAGCGGCTGCGCACCGCTGCACCCGTCCGATTGCCATAAAACCTCGGCCCTCGGCAGCTGTAGCTCCGGACGTTTTAGCGACGAGGATGAATATGGGCAGCAGGCAAGGGCGATTAAAAACGCGCTGGAGGCCCAGCTTGCCGATCGATATGCGTGGCACGGGAAAAAGTGCCGTCTGCATCTTGAGTTTGCCCGCGATGGTAAACTGAAAAAAATCGACGCCGTCGAGGGAAATAAAGCATACTGCGCCGCGCTACGCGAAGCGGCAGCGCGGGCGACCTTCCCGGCATTTACCAGTCAGCAAGTCTATGATGCCTTTGCCCGGTCACGTTTTAATATGCAGGGAGACTAGATTGAGAAAAGTCTTTTTTGGTTAACTAACTCATAATTTTTCGAGAGAAAGGAGGGATAATATTAATATATAACTGTATTGTGCTTTTTATTGTTTTCAATAGTAGGTTGTTGTATTCGTTGATTAAATTAATGCTTTTAAGCATTTCAGGAAATAGAAATTGAATTTCACAGGGTTAAATCATTTGCTGCCTTAAACAAGGAGTGGTCAGTGAATAAAATTAATTTACAGGTGTGGTCAACATTCAGACTTTACGGCAAAATTTGCGAAAATTGCTCCGGCGCAATGGCACTGTGTTTGTTGCAAGCGCTGGCAATGTTGGGTTGTCTCAGCAACCGTGGTGTGGGTGGGGCATATTACTGGCTATTAACGTTTATAGCTGTTTTAGCCACCGTTGGTTTCCTGGGGTCTCTCATTAGTATTGGTAACACCATCTATTTCTATACCCGAGACCGGAAAATTGAGTGTTATATCATTTATGCTGTTTTTTATCCTGTGGTGATTGGCGTGTTGATCACTGCAGCTGCCACCTTGAAGTCAATTAGCGGTTAGTCAGCCTGGCGCTGCAGTAACAGGGGAGCCATTACCTGACTCCCCGAGTTCGTCTACTGCGCCACCCAGCCGCCATCCATATTCCATGCGGCGCCGCGCACCTGGACAGCGGCATCGCTGCACAGAAACAGCGCCATTTCGCCCAGTTGCTGCGGGGTGACAAACTCCCCGGAGGGCTGTTTTTCCGCCAGCAGCTGGGCGCTGGCCTGCTCCGGGTCGACCCCCTCGGCGATGCGCTTATCGATCTGCTGCTGCACCAGCGGGGTCAGCACCCAGCCCGGGCAGATGGCATTGCAGGTGATGCCGCTGCGCGCGGTTTCCAGGGCCACGGTTTTGGTCAGCCCGACCACCGCGTGCTTGGCGGCGACGTAGGCCGATTTCTCTTTCGACGCCACCAGGCCATGCACTGAGGCTATGTTGATGATGCGCCCCCAGTTGCGCTGGCGCATGCCCGGCAGCGCCAGGCGGGTGGTGTGGAAGACGCTGGAGAGATTGATCGCGATGATGTCGTTCCATTTGTCCACCGGGAACTGCTCCACCGGGGCGACGTGTTGGATGCCGGCGTTATTGATCACGATATCGACGCCGCCGAAGGTGCTTTCGGCATAGTGCATCATCGCCTCGATCTGCCCGACGTCGCGCAGGTCGGCGTCGTGATAGCCGGGGATCTTACCCAGCGCGGCGACTTCAGCCCGGGCGTGGCTGCTGTCGCCGAAGCCATTGAGGATCACCTGCGCGCCCGCCTGAGCCAGCACTTTGGCGATCCCTAAACCGATGCCGCTGGTGGAGCCGGTGACCAGCGCTGTTTTACCGTGCAAATTCATTTTATTACTCCTTCAATCGGGTATCAGACAATGCCGGTCACATAGAACGTGACAATGACAAACAGTACCGCGAGGCTTTTGATCACCGTGATGGCGAAAATACCGCCGTAGGCCTGGCGATGGCTCAGGCCGGTGATCGCCAGCAGGGTGATCACCGCCCCGTTATGCGGTAGGGTGTCCATGCCGCCGCTGGCCATGGCGGCGACACGGTGCAGGACCTCGAGCGGAATATTGGCGGCGTGGGCGGCGGCGACAAAGGTCTCGGACATCGCCGCCAGCGCGATGCTCATCCCCCCGGAGGCCGAGCCGGTGATCCCGGCCAGCACCGTGACGCTGATCGCCTCGTTTAACAGCGGATTGGGAATGGCCGCGAGGGCTTTCGACAGCACCAGGAAACCCGGCAGGGCGGCGATAACCGCGCCGAATCCGTACTCAGAGGCGGTGTTCATCGCCGCGAGAATAGCCCCGCCCACCGCCGTTCGGCTCCCCTCCGCCAGCCGGCCGCGGATATTGCGATAGCCGCAGACCAGCACCAGCACAATGCCGGAGAGCAGCGCCGCCTGCACCGCCCAGATAGCGGTGATTTTCCCTACTTCGGTGACGACAGGCTTCGCCAGACCCGGCAGGGTGAGCTCATGGCTGGCGCCGTACCACTGCGGGATCCAGTGGGTAAACAGCAGATTCAGCACCCCCACTAACAGCAACGGGGCGATAGCGATCAGCGGATGCGGCAGATCGATGTCATCCGGGGTCTCCGGCTCATTTTGCAGGTCGGTCCCATAGCCTTCGCCGCGGGCCTGCGCTTTGCGGCGCTGACGCTCCAGCCACAGCAAACCGAAGATGATAATGAACAGCGAGCCGATAAGCCCCAGCCAGGGGGCCGCCCAGGCGTTGGTGCCGAAGAAACTGGTGGGGATAATATTCTGGATCTGCGGCGTGCCGGGCAGGGCGTCCATGGTAAACGAGAATGCCCCGAGGGCGACGGTGGCCGGGATCAGCCGTTTGGGGATCCCGCTCTGGCGAAACAGTTCGGCGGCGAAGGGGTAGACGGCAAAAGCCACCACAAACAGCGACACCCCGCCGTAGGTCAGCAGGGCGCACACCAGCACGATCACCGGGATCGCGTGGCGGCGTCCGAGGATGCGGATGGCGGCGGCGACAATCGACCGCGAGAATCCCGACAGCTCAATCAGCTTGCCGAACACGGCGCCCAGCAGAAACACCGGGAAATAGAGCTTCACAAAGCCGACCATTTTTTCCATAAACAGGCCGGTAAAGGCCGGGCCGACCGCGCCCGGGTCGGTGACCAGCACCGCGCCGAGGGCGGCGATCGGCGCAAAGAGGATCACGCTGTATCCACGGTAGGCCGCCAGCATCAGTAACGCCAGCGCGGCCAGGGCTATTATCACACTCATCACGACGTCTCACTCTCATTGTTATTGTAGGGGTACAGAACGCGATACTAGGGTTTCAGGGCGAAGCGCAGCTGGTGTTCCCGGCGCGACTGGATGCGCTGGTGCCGGGCCTCGTCCCAGCGGTAAAAGCCTTGCCCGCTGCGGGCGCCGGTGTCGCCTCGCGCCACTTTCTCCGCCACCAGCGACATCATCTCCGTGCCGCTGGCCAGCTCCGGCAGCAGGTGCTGGCAGATATCCTGGACCGTCGCCAGCCCGGTCATGTCCGCTGCCTCCAGCGGGCCGACCATCGCATAGCGGCGGCCCAGCGAGGCGCGCATCACCTGGTCCACTACCTCGGCAGAGGCAATGCCGCTGTGGACGATATGCAGCGCTTCGCGCAGCAGGGCGAACTGCAGCCGGTTGCCGACAAAGCCCGGCGCGGCGCGATTGAGCACCACCGCTTCCAGCGCGCAGGCGGCGCAAAAGTCGCTCACCTGGCGCGCCAGATGGGGCAGTGTGGCGCTCCCGGGCACCACTTCCACCAGCGGGATCAGGTGCGGCGGATGCCAGAAATGGGCGATCAGCAGCCGTTCAGGGTGGCGCATGCCCTGAGCCAGCGAGTCCGGCGGCAGGCCGCTGGTGTTGCTGGCGATAATCGCCTCGTCGGCGATCAGCGTTTCCAGTTCGGCATACAGGGCGTGCTTCAGTGCCAGCCGCTCGGGGATCGCTTCTATCAGCAGCGTGGCATCGGTCAGGGCATTCAGCGTCGAAGCAGGGGTCAGACGGGCCAGCACAGCGTCGCGGTCGGCGGGATCCTGCTGGCCGCTCGCCTCCAGCTCGCGCAGGATGGCGCTGGCCACCGCCGGAACCTCGGCGAGACGCTGCGGGTCGGTGTCATACAGGCGGACGACGTGACCGTGACGGGCGAAATGGCAGGCGATGCCGACGCCCATCAGTCCCGCGCCGAGTACCGCCAGGCGTGGTGTAAACATAGTGGCTCCTGTTAACGTTGTAGAGTCATGGCGATGCCCTGGCCGCCGCCGACGCACAGGGTTGCCAGCCCTTTGCTGGCGCTCCGGCGCTGCATCTCATGCACCAGGCTGACGAGGATCCGGCAGCCGGAGGCGCCGATGGGATGGCCAAGGGCGATGGCGCCGCCGTTGACGTTGACCTTCTCGCTATCCCACTCAAGCAGCTGACCGACGGCCAGCGCCTGGACGGCAAAAGCCTCGTTAGCTTCGATAAGATCCACCTCGTCCAGCGTCCAGCCGGCGCGCTGCAGCGCTTTACGGCAGGCGCTCACCGGGCCGATGCCCATCACCGATGGGTCGACCCCGGCGACCGCTGAGCTGACAATGCGCGCCAGCACCGGTAGCCCGAGCTCGTGCGCTTTATCGACGCGCATCAGCAGGACCGCCGCGGCGCCGTCGTTCAGCGACGAGGCGTTTCCGGCAGTGACGCTGCCGTCAGCGGGACGAAACGCCGGGCGCAGCTGGGCCAGCTGCTGCTCGCTGGTCTCCGGGCGCGGTTGCTCGTCGTCAGTCACGACACGCGGCGGCTTTTTGCCCTGCGGGACGCTGACCGGGACGATCTCCTCGCGAAAGCGTCCGGCGGCGATGGCGGCCGCCGCTTTGCGCTGGGACCCGGCGGCAAAGGCATCCTGGCGCTCACGGCTGATGTCGAAGGCATCAGCCAGATTCTCGGCGGTAATGCCCATGTGGTAGTCGTTAAAGGCGTCCCACAGGCCGTCCAGAATCATGCTGTCCTGCAGGCTGGCGTGGCCGAAACGCAGGCCGTCGCGGGCGCCGTGCATCAGATAGGGGGCATTGCTCATGCTCTCCTGGCCGCCGGCGATGACGATCTCGGCGTCGCCGCAGCGGATCGCCTGCACCGCCTGCTGAACCGCTTTCAGCCCGGAGCCGCACACCAGATTGACGGTGACCGCCGGGGTGTCGATCGGCAAGCCAGCCCGCAGCGCGGTCTGGCGCGCCGGGTTCTGCCCGCAGCCGGCGGTGAGCACCTGGCCGAAAATCAGTTCGTCGACCGCCGCGGCGGGCAGCTGGCCGCGTTCAAGCAGGCTGCGCACCACCGCCGCGCCGAGGTCGACGGCGGAAAGAGGGGCGAAGGCGCCGCGAAAGCTGCCGACCGGAGTGCGTACTGCAGCAACAATGGCAATATCGGTCATGGTCTCTCCTTAGCTGAAGCGCATTTCGCGCACATCGTCGGCCACGATCAGCCGTCCCGCCGTTTTACGCATCACCTCGTCGGGGCTCACCCCCGGGGCCACTTCACGCAGGACAAACGCGCCGTCGACAATGTCCAGCAGGGCCAGATCGGTGAGCACCCGGCGAATACAGCCCACGCCGGTGAGCGGCAGGGTGCACTGCGGCAGCAGTTTGGATTCGCCGTTTTTTGAGGCGTGGGTCATCACCACGATGATGTTCTGCGCGCCGGCTACCAGGTCCATGGCGCCGCCCATCCCCTTGACCATTTTTCCAGGGATCATCCATGAGGCGATGTTGCCCGCGACGTCGACCTCAAAGGCGCCAAGAACGGTCAGGTCAACGTGGCCGCCGCGGATCATGGCGAACGACTGAGCAGAGTCGAAGATGGCCGCCCCGGTTTGCGCGGTGACGGTCTGCTTGCCGGCGTTAATCATGTCGGCGTCGATCGTGGCTTCGTCGGGAAATTCGCCCATCCCTAACAGGCCGTTCTCCGACTGGAGCATCACCTCAATACCGGCGGGAATGTAATTGGCCACCAGCGTCGGGATACCGATCCCGAGGTTGACGTAGTCGCCGTCGCGCAGCTCCTGGGCGACGCGCATCGCCATTTGTTCACGGGTCAGCATCTCACTTCCCTCCGGCGCGCAGGGTGCGCTGTTCAATACGTTTTTCGAATTGCCCGACGATCAGCCGGTCGACATAGATCCCCGGGGTGTGGATGGCGGAGGGCGGCAGTTCGCCCGGCGGTACAATCTCTTCCACCTCCACCACCGTAATACGCCCGGCGGTGGCCATCAGCGGGTTGAAATTCTGCGCGGTATGGCGATATACCACATTGCCGTACCAGTCGGCTTTCCAGCCTTTGACCAGCGCGAAATCGCCGCGGATCGCCTCTTCAAGGATGTAGTGCCTGCCGGCGAACTGGCGAACCTCTTTGCCTTCGGCGACCGGGGTGCCATAGCCGGTGGCGGTGTAAAAACCGGGGATCCCGGCGCCGCCGGCGCGAATTTTTTCGGCCAGCGTTCCCTGAGGAGTGAGCTCAACCGCCAGCTCGCCGCTCAGCACCAGCTGTTCAAACAGCGCGTTCTCCCCGACGTAAGAGGCCACCACCTTGCTGATCTGGCGCGACGCCAGCAGCATACCGAGACCGAAGCCGTCGACGCCGCAGTTATTGGAGACCACCGTCAGCCCCTGCACCTGGCGACGCTGCACCTCGGCGATCAAGTTCTCGGGAATGCCGCACAGGCCGAAACCGCCGGCGAGCAGCGTCATGCCGTCCGTTAACCCTTCCAGCGCCGCTTCATAGCTGGCGACGCGTTTATCCAGTCCTGCCATCTTGTCTCTCCTGCCTTGCGATAGCCTTATCATTGGCGCTGGAGACTGATTTGATAATTTTGAATTTGTGACCCACTCATTTGGAATTTTAATTAATTTCCTGTTAACTAATTTTTTTCAATTAGTTAACAGGAAGAAAAATGAGAATGAGTGTCAAACAGTTACGCGCGTTTTTAGCGGTAGCTCACACTCTGAATTTCGCCCACGCCAGCGAAAGGCTCAATTTGTCGCAGCCAGCCCTCAGTTTGACCATCAAAGGGTTAGAGGAGGCGCTGGGCGGCGCGCTGCTGCAGCGCAGCACCCGCAAAGTGACCCTTACCCAGGAGGGGGAACTCTTTCTGCCGATGGCCCGTCAGCTGCTGGCCGACTGGGATAACGTCGAGGAGGCCATGCGTCAGAGCTTTACCCTGCAACGGGGTAAAATTTCGGTGGCCGCGATGCCGTCGTTTGCGGCCAACGTCCTGCCGGAGGCGCTGAAGGCCTTTCGCGACCGCTATGCCGGCGTGAACGTCACGGTGCATGATGTGATTAATGAGCAGGTGATCGAGATGGTGCGCGAGGGGCGAGTGGAGATGGGTATTGCCTTCGAGCCATCGCCCACCCACAACCTGCTGTTTACCCCGCTGGCGGTGGACCGCTTCGTGGCGATCGTTCCCCGGCAATCCCCGCTGGCGAAGAAAAAGCAGCTCACCTGGCAGGAGCTGTTTACCCTCGATTTTATTACCCTGCAGCGTCCCTCGGCGGTACGCCTGATGCTGGAGGAGGCGCTGGCGCGCAGCGGTCGCCAGCTGGACGTAGCGCTGGAGAGTCACCAGCTGGTGACGGTGGGGAGAATGGTGGCCAGCGGCCTGGGGGGCAGCGCGGTACCGGCGCTGTGTAAAACGCAGATGACGTCCCTGGGGGCCGTCTGCATCCCGCTCAGCGATCCGCCGATTGAGAAGTGCGTCGGCGCGATCCATGCCGGGCATATGCCGCTGTCGAAGGCGGCGCAGGCGCTGCTGGATACGCTGAAAGGCTTCTTGCCGGCCTGAGCAGGCGGGAGGGGCAAAAAAAACCGGCCTGCTGGCCGGTTTGACTATCAGATTTTGCAGGCGTCGCCGCAATCGTCATCGGCAACGATCGCCTGCGCTTTTTTGTCCGCTTCTTCCAGACGCTCCGCGTTGCGTTCTTCCGCTTCATCCAGGCCGCTGAAGACCAGGTTGTCGAGATCAATTTCCATAAGTTACCTATCGTCGCTGGTTTTTAATCAGCGTCAAGTATAGGGCAAAACCGCCAGCGGATGTAGCCGCTCTGCGCGCCGAACGCACAGAGCGTTAAGTCGCGGGGCGGCAGGCTTTCCCTACCATAAATAACCGTTGACAGGCGGGAGTTGGCTTTATTAATCACCATACAGAATGATTTCCTGTGTATATATTAAATGAAAGGACAACGAAGGAGTAATTAAGCGTTGACGAAAAGCTTTTATGTTAATATGGCCGCGATTATGGATGAATCTATGGATCTTAATCAATGGAACATACTGTTGCAGGCGCCATCAAAGAATGGCGTAAACATAATAAAGTGATCGGTCAGGTCAAAATAAACTATAAAAAAGTTTTACGAAAATGCAGAGAGCTCTCGCTCGCAGGAGGTAAATACAGAGAATATCAAGAACTTTGTGCAAAATATCAGTGTGCGCGGTTGACCGCCGTGACCAAAGGGCTGGTGCCTTTTGAGGATAAACCGTTTAAAGCGTATCTCAATAAACGGCTGTCAAAACGACGCAAGCTGGATATTGCCCACGGTTCACTGAATTTTATTGAGAAAACGTTTCACCCTGATGTCCTGCCGCAGCTGTACAATGTGGCGGATTTTGGTCGCGCGATGTTCTCTATTCCTTTGAAAAATGGCGATAATCTTGACGTTAAACTGTTGGCGTCGCCGTTTCAGGAGGAGGGCGAGCTGATGCTGCAGCTGTTTCTCGGTGACCGGCGCGTCTATAGCGTCTGTTTTTCCTGTACCGACGATGGCCGCGCCTATATTGGCGGCATCCAGGGCGGAAAAGATATCACCAATGACGAAGTGAAGGTGCTGACTAAAGAGCTGCATGGCGCGCGGCCGAAAAATATCATCATGAGCGTGCTGTATGGTTTCCTGCGTTATTTCAGCATCACCACGGTCTACGCGATCGATTCCGATTACCACGTGAAAAGCGATCTGGTGAAAGCCAGTTATTCATCGCTGTGGCTGGAAATGGGTGGTGAGAAACAGGCTCGCGGCTGGTATAAATTACCGGCGCAAGAGATCAAAAAAAGTATTGAAGAGGTGAAAAGTAAGCACCGGAGCCAGTTTATTAAGCGCGAAGGTGTCAAGGATCTGATTCAGATAGATATGGCGAACGCCCTGCAGCACATTACGTTGCAAGCACGGGTGAATTAACGCCTCTCATACGTCAGCCGGGCTGCAGGGGGCTGCTACCCGGCTGGCGATTTCCTCTCTCCCCAGGTCGCTGTGCCGTAGTTTACTGCCCGCTCTCGCCGATTGGCGGTGACGCGGAGACGGTGAGCAGCGGAGCGCTGCGCCACCATACCATCAGGGCGACAATCGCGATAACGCTCAGCACGCCGAAGGCGGTGGCATAGGAGTAGTGCCCGGCGATAGACCCGGTTAACGCCGGACTCATTGCCGCCCCGGCGCCCTGCATCAGCATCACCACGCTCTGTCCAGCGTTAACGTGCCCGCTGCCGCGCAGCAGCGAGACGATAAAGCTGGGCACCGCCACCCCCAAAATCCCTGCCGCCAGGCCATCAAGAATTTGCACCGGGACCATCATCGCCGGGGCGTCGCTGGACGCCGCCAGCGCCGCCCGGATGGGCATGATCAGCAGCGCCAGCAGGATGCATCGCCAGTAACCGTATTTGTCGATGCTGCCGGCGACCCGGATGGCCACCGGGATCATCACCACCTGCGAAATAATCACCGTGGCGGCGGCAAACAGTCCGGGATTGAGGTGTCCCGGCGCGGCGGCGATCCGCATGCTCAGCATCGGCAACAGTGCGGCATTGGCGAGATGGAACAGCATCAGGGTTACGCCGGCGATCAGCAGCGGCGTATGGCGGAACAGGATGGCAAACCCCGGCAGGGAGGGCGTGGATGCCGCTTCGATGCCGCGGGCGGCGTCATCGTCGATATCGCCGCCGCGGATCGCCAGCAGGGCGACCAGGGTAAGCAGCGTGGTACAGGCCATCAGAATGAAAATGCCGCCGATGCCCCAGTACCAGGCGATAGCCCCGGCCATTAGCGCGGTGAAGAAATTTCCCGCGTGGTTGAAGGCTTCGTTTTTCCCCATCTGGGCGCTAAAGCCGCGCTGTCTGGCAAGACCGAGGGTAATCCCGGCGATCAGCGGTCCGACAAAGGCCGCGCAGATGCCGCTGGCGACTTGCGAGAGGGCGACCACGCTGGTCTTCTGACTAAACCAGAGCAGCAGGGTGGTGAGGGTGATCACCAGGCAGACCCCGGCCAGCAGCAAGCGCTTATGCCGCGAGCTGTCGGTGATGAAGCCGGCGGGCAGGGTCGCCAGCAGGCCGGCGATACCGCCGACGGACATCAGCAGGCCAATGTCCTCCGCCTGCCAGTGACGCTGGGTGAGAAAGATCCCCAGAAACGGGCCGAGACCGTCGCGCACGTCGGCAATAAAAAAGCTGGTCAGACATAAAGCCCGCAGAGAACGAAGCGACATTTTCTACCTTTAGCATGCGCGATCTGCGCGTCGGAATGGTCACCGGATACCTTCATCCTTTATCGCACCGTTCGATGAAACAAAAATGTCCCGCGCTCGTCGGGTACCGTGGCTATGCAACATACCCGCTTGCGGCGGCTTTCGCCAGAGGCGTACGAAAGTTCTGTAGCGGCGCTATTAGCGTTCGTCTGCCTTGACGATCTGCAGGGCGGCGGGGCTCGCCACGGTGCCGCTGGCAGTAATAAACCCCGGATGGACAGCCTCGCCGCTGGCGCTGTCCACCAATGCTATATGCGGCGCACTGTGCAGCACGTGCTGATGGCCCCATTCCATCAGGGCGAACAGCACCAGCGCCAGGCTACGGCTTTTATCAGTCAGAACATATTCATACCGTTCGCGGGAGCCGGCTTCCCGGTAGGGCACTTTGCTGAGCAATCCCGTTTCGGTCATGGTTTTTAACCGGGTGGTGAGCGTCTGGCGGGTAATATGGGTGTGCGACAGCATCGTTTCAAAGCGCGTCACGCCGTAAAACGCCTCGCGGAGGATCAACAGCACCCAGCGGTCGCCGAGGATTTTCGCCCCTTCCGCCAGGCCGCACAGCGCCGGGTCGAGGTAGGGCAGTGATTTATTTTTTGACATCGCGAGATTGACCTTCTACTCTGAGTTTGAATTTTAGACCTAGATGCTAAGGAGAATAGCGTGCCATTTGTTAACGTGCAAACCATTAAAGGGATCATGACCGCGGAACAGAAAAGTGAGCTGCTGCGACGGATGACCGATCTGCTGGTGGAGATTGAGGGGCAGGGCGATCCGCAGTTCCGTCAGTCCGTCTGGATCCGCATTGACGAACATGACCCGGAGCAGTGGAGTCTGGGCGGCGTCCAGCCGACGGCCGCAATGATCGCGGCGAAATTTGCCGCCGCGCGGCGCGACGGATCCCCGGAATAAAACGGGCGGCGAAGCCCGGCCCGGCGATCTGACGCAGAAGAGGGGCCAGATCGCCGGGTAATATTGCGATTCGCTATGGTGCAAAAGCGTATTTTGCGGCTAAGGTAACGGTCAGGGAACCCAACAAACAGGGCGCGATGCCAGACGGCCAGCCTGGCGCCACTCTCAAACCGGTGAAAACAACGGATGTCTACAGAACACATGCTGCCGCTGGCGGTGCAGAACAAAAATATCCTTCGCCTGGCTGCCGCTCAGGCGCTGGCCGGCGCCAACTCGGTGGTCTTCTACGCTACCGGCGCGATAGTGGGTAACGCGATTGCCCCCAGCCCGTCGCTGGCCACGCTGCCGATCACCCTGTTTGTGCTGGGGATGGCGGCCTCCATTCTGCCTTTCGGCGCGCTGGCGCGAACGCGGGGCCGCAAAGCGGCGTTCAGGCTCGGCACCGGCGCCGGGATGGTGACCGGACTGGCGGCCGCCCTGGCGGTAGTGCTGAATTCTTTTCTGCTGTTTTGTCTCGCCGCGATGCTTGGCGGCGCCTATGCCGCCGTGGCGCTCAGTTTTCGTTTTGCCGCCACCGACGGCGTCGCCCCGGCGCGTCGCGCCCGTGCGCTGTCGCTGGTGATGGGCGGCGGTGTGGCCGCCGGGATCATTGGCCCGATGCTGGTCACCGGCACCATGCACCTCTGGCCGGCACATATCTTCGCCGTCACCTTCCTCGCTCAGGCGCTGGTTGCAGTGCTGGCCGCCTTTTTGTTGAGAGGGGTGACGCCGGCGGAGCCCACCGCGGCCAGCGTGCGCGGAGGGCGGCCGCTGCGCGAGATTGTCCGCCAGCCGGGTTTTGCCACCACGGTATTCAGCGGCGCGGTGGCCTATATGGTGATGAATTTTCTGATGACCGCCGCGCCGCTCTCCATGCATATGCACGGTCTTTCCCAGCAGGCCGCCAACCTCGGGATCCAGTGGCATGTGATGGCGATGTACGGCCCGGGATTTTTCACCGGCCGGCTGATCCAGCGCTTCGGCGCAGTGCGAATGGCGGCGGCGGGATTGCTGATCACCGCCGCGTCGGTGGCGGTCGGCCTGAGCGGTCTCGGCGTGTATCATTACTGGCTGTCGCTGATTTTGCTCGGCATCGGCTGGAACTTTGGCTTCACCGGCGCCTCGGCGAAAATCATCGATTTCCACCGCCCGGAAGAGAAGACCCAGGTTCAGTCGCTCAACGATTTTCTGGTCTTCGGCGTGATGATCGTGGGGTCGTTTTCGTCCGGGGTTCTGCTCAACGCCTTCGGCTGGAACGCCGTGCTGTGGGGCTCCCTGGTCCCGGTTGCGGTGGCGTTGTTGACCCTGCTGCTGCGCCCCTTATCCCCACCCCGCGCTTAGCGCCTGGCCTGCCGCTGCGCAGGCCGTCTTTTGCTTTTTTCAGCTATGCATTGCTGAAATTCATCTGACTCCTTGCGCGTAAAAACGTCACAGACGCTACATGCTGTAGTAATCTCTACAACATGACAATGCATCTCTTGATCCTTAACCTGACAACGTCTCAAGCCACGCTGCGCATGCGTGTCTGGCGAACCCTGAAGCAGAGCGGGGCAGCGGTCCTGCGCGATGGGGTCTATCTGCTGCCCGACGTGCGCCAGGGCTATGACACTTTCCTCAGCACCTGCCAGGCGATCCGCGCGGAAGGGGGGACCGGGTATGTTTTCACGATTGAGGCGGCGGAAGAAGAGGCGCTCAGGCCGCTATTCGATCGTCGTGAACAGTACGACGCGCTGTTGCAGGATCTGCAGGCGCTGCAGGGGACGTTATCCAACGACGAACTGGCGGCTCAGCTCAAACAACTGCGTAAAATTCAGCGTGACTACCGGCGGATCGAGGCCATTGATTTCTTTCCGGGGGCCGCCCGGGAGCAAGCCGCTGAGCGACTGGCCACTATCGAGCAGGTCATTAATCAGCGGCTATCGCCGAACGAGCCGCAGTCGGTGGCGGGCGAACTGAGCCTGCTGGACAGAGGTGCCTTTCGCGGCCGGCTGTGGGCCACCCGCCGACGCCCGTGGGTCGATCGTCTGGCCAGCGCCTGGCTTATCCGGCGCTTTATTGACGACGAGGCGCTATTCCTGTGGCTGGCCGCGCCTGAGGACTGTCCGGCGACAGCGGTCGGTTTTGATTTTGACGGCGCGCCATTCAGCCACGTCGGCACGCTGGTGACCTTCGAAGTACTGGTCCGGCGCTTTGCGCTGGACGCGGTGATCCCCGACAGTCTGGGGCGGTTGATCCACTTCCTGGACGTCGGTGGGGTACCGACCCCGGAGACGGCGGGGGTAGAAAGCATTCTTGCAGGGCTGCGGGAAACCATTACGGACGATGACCAACTGCTGGCGACAGCTTGCTCGCTGTTCGACGGCTTACTGAGGTCCTGTGAAATGAGGTCTGGCAATCATGAGCAAAACGGTCGTTCTTCCGCAGAGTGACAGTCCTTCCGTCGTCGCTTCCGTCTCCTTCTGGCAGGCATTTCGCTTTTGGCTCAAGCTTGGCTTCATCAGCTTCGGCGGGCCTGCCGGACAGATCGCCATGATGCACCAGGAGCTGGTGGATAACCGACGCTGGATCTCGGAAGGGCGATTCCTGCATGCGCTCAATTTTTGTATGGTCCTGCCCGGCCCGGAGGCCCAGCAGCTGGCGACCTATATCGGCTGGCTGATGCATAAAACCTGGGGAGGCGTCATCGCCGGGGTGCTGTTTATTTTGCCCTCGCTGGTGTTACTCATCGCCCTGGCGTGGATCTACCTCGTCTGGGGGGATGTCGCCGTGGTGGCGGGGATCTTTTATGGCATCAAACCCGCCGTAGCGGCGATAGTATTGCAGGCGGCGCACCGCATCGGCTCGCGGGCGCTGAAAAATGGTGCCTACTGGGCCATCGCGGCCGCTGCTTTTGTCGCTATTTTTGCGCTGAACGTTCCTTTTCCGCTGATCGTCCTCGCCGCGGCACTGGTGGGTTTTATCGGCGGACGGCTGGCGTCGACGACGTTCGGCAAAGCGGACGCCCACCGTGCGCAGAGTCACCCTGGCGGAGCCGCCATCATTGATGACACGACGCCGATTCCGGCCCATGCCATTTTCAGCTGGCGGCGCACCTCAAGGGTGCTGATCGCCGGAATGCTGCTGTGGCTGGTGCCGATGGCCGCCCTGACGCTAATGCTGGGCTGGGCGCATCCGCTGACCCAGATGAGCTGGTTCTTTACCAAAGCCGCGCTGATGACCTTTGGCGGGGCATATGCCGTCTTACCTTATGTTTACCAGGGGGCGGTGACCCACTATGGCTGGCTGACGGCAGGGCAGATGATGGACGGCCTCGCTCTTGGGGAATCGACCCCCGGACCGTTGATCATGGTGGTGACCTTTGTCGGGTTTGTCGGCGGCTACACCAAAGCGGTGTTGGGCGTCGATGATGTGCTGCTGGGGGGCATCGCGGCGGCGTGCCTGGTGACATGGTTTACCTTTTTGCCCTCGTTCATCTTTATTCTCGCCGGCGGGCCGTTTATTGAAACGACCCATAATAAGGTGGGATTTACCGCGCCGTTGACCGCCATCACTGCCGCGGTGGTGGGCGTTATCCTGAATCTGGCGCTGTTTTTTATCTGGCATAGCGTCTGGGGACCGTCCGGTTTCGACCCGTGGTCCGCAGCCATAGCCCTGGGCGCCGCCGGGCTGCTGTTTCGTTATAAGTGGAAGCTGACCTGGGTACTGGCCGCCGCCGCCGCAGTAGGGCTTATCGTCCATATGGCGGGACTGTCCGGCGCAGGATAAGGTCGGCGATGGGCTGAGAGAAACGTGGACAGATGGGGGATTGGGGAGGGAGGCCAGTGCCTGAGCAGGCCCTGGCCGGATGGGTGGCAATTATTTATCTACGGGAGGCTCCTCCGCGAGATGCAGTTGACAATATTGCTCAACGCCCGCCTTTAGCATGTTAATAATCACCAGCAGTGTGGGTAAGTAAGGCACCAGTTTAACTAACAGCGAACTGATGGGTTCATCAATAATCAGTGCCAGCAGGGTATCCACTTTCTTTTTCCATGTTTTGTTATATTCCACACAAAAATTTTTAATATCGGCCGGCTGCGTTGAACGGGCAATCTGTTCGAGTTCTTCAATGGCGTTGAGTGCCGCTTTTATTTTCTCAATGTCGATTTGTTGAGTCATATTCGCCTCACGGTAATCGGAAAAAAACTGGATCATTCTTTATGTGGATTAAATAACAGCCACGGTAAGGTGTAATCGTACAGCGCTTTCACCGGCACCACGGATAAGTGGAAATGTTTATCGTGCGGGCTGGGCCCATGGTAATCCCGCCATACCCAAGGCTGGACAGAAGCGCTAATGATCCGTTTGTTCCAGATAATATATTTAATTCGTTTGTCTTTGCTGGCGACCAACGCATCGACAATCGCCTGAGCATCACATTTATGTAGAGGATCGTGGGTAATATCGATAGCCGTTACCACACGAATATTTCCATCTATCACCTGCGGATTATGATCCGAGTTGGTGTGGGCATGATGTTCATCACCAATGGTGCCATCGCTGTCCTTGTTGCGATGCGGAGCATATTGATTAATCTGATCTCTGAGTATCAGCAGACTCTTTGCGACACGCCATACCATGTTATTTACCCTCCGGATTGAAACAGGGGTTTGAGCTGACCGGCTCTGCGCCAGGAACCACGTCATGATAAACCGGAGAAGGGGGGGCAGGATCGGCTACTGGATCCGCTTTCACGCTGCTGACTTGTTGCTTTTTCAGGTTTTTCACTTGCAACAGATAATTAAGAATGACGTTCCAGAACGCCGATCCGCCGCTTGCCATCAGGCCAATACATAATGTCATCAGGTCCGGATGTTTAATGGCCGAGAAACTGCCGGCGACGAAAGGTTGGGTCAAAAACGCCGTCACAATACCGGCAACCACCGCTAATATCTGCAGGGCAGATTTGCGTCGTCCTTCGATGACCGGATCCTGATTTTCCAGATTAAGCCAGGGAAAATACCCTTTGATTATCTCTACCAGTCTTTCCGAGGCGATACTGATGGCGATCAGCATCGTAATGATGTTTTCAAGTTGCGAAGAAATGGCATCGCTCATATTATCCTCACTATTGCTGTGTTGAATAAAAATAATTTACAACGTTTTTATCATGTGCTTAATTCATAGGGGCAAATTTATGTCGACTCATTTTACGGTCATTTTTGTCGTTCAGGCCGGTAATCGGCAAGTTGTAATAAAATGACAGCGCGTAATAAATAATCCGCCAGAGCGTGTTCGGAATAACTATTTAATTCGACACGAAAACTGAACCGCGGAATTAACCCGCGATAATAAATTTATCGTCGCTTTTTTGATGAGTATAACGGAGGAAACAGAGACGCCACTCATTCATATGAATGAGTGGCGTAAAAAAACTCGCCGCGCGGGCAGGAGGAAGAGAAACGGGCCAGCGACCGGTTAGCGCGCCCCGGAATGGGACGCTCAGGTCGTGGGGGTTTCGCGGGTGGCCAGCGCCAGCGGGTTGCTGTCAAGCTCCAGCTGGTCGCGCAGCGCCCAGCCGCGCAGCTTGCCGGGGTTAAGCAATCCCGCCGGGTCGAGAGACTGTTTCACCGCCACGACGTCGGGGCGAATCACGCCCTGTTTGCCGTCCTCGACCTGCAGCACGTGGGGATTGTTAATTTTGACGTCGTTATCGCGAAATATCTGCATGATGGCGTTGAGCCGCGCGGGCGTGGTATAGCGCACCAGCTGCAGACCGCTGGCGGTGAGATTGCCCTCGATATCGCGCAGGAATTCAATATGGGAAATCACCTCTCCGGCGAAGTGCTGCTCCATCTGTAAAATTTGCTGCGGATAGCGCAGCGGATCAAACGCCGTCTGGAGATAAGTCAGCGTATTGTCCACCTTGAGCGCATGCAGGGTGGTATGGTTCCAGCAGTATTCCATTAACGAGGCGTTTTGCGTCCGGGCCTCGTCGCTGGCCTGACGGATGGCGTTGCTCCCGCGATGGCGCTGTAACAGGCTGGCGCAGAGTCCTTCGCTCTCCTCGGCGATCAGGCTGATAACCGCATGCTGCCCGGTGCGATAACGATCGTTGAGGTGGCTAAAATAATCGGCAATCGGCGTGGCCAGCAGCGCGACCTGACGTTTTACCAGCCCCGGCGAGCGGACGCAGGCGTTGGCATAGTTCAGCGCATCAGCGAAATCGTCAAACACGTCCAGGCGCTCTATCCACTGGTGCACGGGCGCCAGCGCCAGCTCAACCTCCAGAATGATGCCGTTGGTGCCGTAGGCGTGATGCAGCAGCAGCGCTTCGGGAGCCGGGACGGTCAGCACGCGGGGGACCGGCTCGACGGTCATCACTTTGACGCTGAGCACATTGCCGGGCGCCGCCAGCGGCCCATAGTTGATGGAGCCGATGCCGCCGAACCCGCCGCCGTAGAGGCCGCCCAGGCTCGCCAGTCGGTAGGTCGACGGCATGCAGCGCAGCTCCCATCCCGTTGGGCGGGCGGCGGTTTCGATGTCTGCCAGACGAATGCCGGCCTGGGCGCGCACCGTGCCGTTGCCGAGGGCGACGATCTGGTTGAGTCCGGTCATATCGACCAGCAGCCCGCCTTCGAGGGGGACCAGTTGGCCATAGTTGCCGGTGGCGCTGCCGCGCAGCGTCAGCGGCAGCTGGTGCTGCGCGCAGGCGGCGACCAGCTGGCGCAGCTCCTCTTCGTCGCGTGGGCGAACCACCGCGTCCGCCTGTTTCCCCGCCAGTTGCTCAGTGAGTACCGGACTGAACCAGTGAAAATCGCGGGAAAGCCGTTTGATCTTCGCCGGCTGTAAGGTCCACTCCAGCGTTGGGAGTGCCTGCTGGATCGCCGCGACCGCGTGTTGACGCTGCTCATCAGTCATCATTTTTCTTCCTGTTCGTCAGCAAAATATTAATGAGATTGCACGGCTTCGCTTTCATGCCAGGCGCTGAGCGCCCGGCGCGAAACCCAGGACATCACGCCAAACAGCGCGATCCCGGCGAGAGAGATCAGCAGCAGCGCGGCAAACATCAGCGGGATATCCAGCTGGTAGCCAGCCTGCAGGATCTGATAGGCCAGACCGGTATTGGTCCCGCCGGTCCCGGCGACAAACTCCGCCACCACCGCGCCAATCAGCGACAGCCCACTGGAAATACGCAGCGCGCCGAAGAAATAGGGCAGCGCCGAGGGGATACGCAGCCGCACCAGCGTTTGCCAGCGGCTGGCGTGATTGAGGCGAAAATAGCTCAGCAGGCCGGGGGAGACGCTGCGCAGTCCCTGAGTGGTATTGGAGATGATGGGAAACACCGCCATCAGGGTGGCGCATACCACCAGCGAGAGCGTGGCATCCTTCACCCAGATGATGATCAGTGGGGCGATGGCGACAATCGGCGTCACCTGCAAAAACACGATGTAGGGAAACAGGGCGGTTTCCACAAAGCGGTTCTGCACCAGGATAAACGCCACCGCGGCGCCAATGACAATCGACAGCAGAAACGAGATCAGGGTGATCTTGAGGGTGAACAGCAGCGCCAGCAGCAGCGGCGTGAGATGCGTCCACAGGCTTTCCAACATCACCAGCGGCGACGGCACCAGAAAGGCCGGGATGCGAAAATAGCTCACCGCGCCCTGCCACAGGAGCACCACCGCCACCGCGACGAGGGTCGGATAGAGAATTTTGAGAAAACGCGGATGCTGGACCCACGGCGTTGAGGTTGTGTTTTTCATATTATGACTCCATACCGGACTGGCTGGCCTGCAACAGACTGTCCTGCAGCTGACGGGCATACAGGGAAAAGGCCGGACTGACGCGGAACGCCTCGCTGCGCGGGAACGGCTCCCGGATGGCGATATCTTCGACCACCCGTCCGGGACGGGCCGCCATCATGATCACCCGCTGTGAGAGAAACACCGCTTCGTGGATCGAGTGGGTGACGAACACCACCGTCAGGTTCTGCTCCTGCCAGAGACTCAACAGGTCGCTGTCGAGTTTGTTACGCGTAATTTCATCGAGCGCGCCGAAGGGCTCATCCATCAGCAGCAGCTTTGGCCGGGTGACCAGGCCGCGGGCGATGGAGACGCGCATTTGCATGCCGCCGGAGAGTTCGCGCGGCAGGACGTCGGCGAATTTGCCCAGCCCCACCAGTTCAAGGACTTCACTCACCCGGGTATTACCTTCCGCGCGCGGCACGCCGGCCAGATCCAGCGGCAGCCTGACGTTATTGCGCACGCTGCTCCACGGCATCAGGGTGGCTTCCTGGAAGACGAACGAGAGCGGATGCTGGGCTTTCTCCCGGCTATCGCGCCGCCACAGCATCAGCTTGCCGTCGCTGGGCTCCACCAGGCCGGCGACCATCTTCAGCAGCGTACTCTTCCCGCAGCCGGACGGGCCGAGCAGGGTAATAAACTCCCCCTGATTGATGGTCAGGTTAACGGGCAGCAGCGCCCGGGTACCGTTGCTGTAGATCTTCTCCGCCGACAGCACCTCGATGGCCGGGGTGGCAGAGGCGGGCGTAAAGCGGGTGTCGCTCATCACGGTCAGTTTCGGGGCGGTATTCATGGCATCACTCCGGCGTCTTTGACCATCTCCAGGGTGTAAGTCTGCTCAAACGGCACCTTGCTGGCGTCGATCAGCTTGTTTTTCACCAGCATGTCCCAGGTTTTCTTCAGCCGCGGCTCGGTGATGATGCCGATGCCGCCGGTCTTGGCATCGCCGCCGGTCACCAGCTGGTACTGCTTCATCTGGGCAATACCAAAGGCGATCTGCTCGGCGCTCATTTGCGGATTTGCTTTAGCGATCAGACTGTTGCCGGGGGTGGGATCCTGCAGGTAGCTTTTCCAGCCCTCCATGGAGGCTTTGACGAAGGCCGCCACCGCCGCCGGACGTTTGCGGATGGTGTCGGCCATACAGATAATCGAGTTGCCGTAGGGCGGATATCCCCAGTCGCTGAGCGGATAGACATAGAACTGCTGCCCGCCTTTGGCGACGGAGAACGGCTCGGAGGTCACGTAGCCCTGCTGCACCAGGTTTTTATCGGCGAGGAACGGCTGAACGTTAAAGGTATAGGGGCGCACTTTGCTGCCAGCCAGACCCAGCTCGCTCTTCGCCCACGGCCAGAAAGAGGTATAGGCCTCGGTAGCGAGCAGGAAGGTCTTGTCTTTAAGCTCCGCCGGGTTCTCCACTTTGTTATGAGTGATAAACACCGTCGGCGAGTGCTGGAACACGGTAGCGACGGTCACCGCATGCACCCCGGCCTGCCAGGTCTCCAGCGCCTGACCGTTGTCGCCAAGGGTACAATCGGCCTGACCGGCAGCCATCAACTGCATGACGTTGATCTGCGGGCCGCCCATTTTAATCTCGACATCGAGACCGGCGTGCTGATACAGCCCGGTGGCCTGGGCCTGGTAAAACCCGCCGTGCTCGGCCTGGGCATACCAGTTGGTAAGAAACGTAAACTTCTCCGCTGCGAAGCAGGAGGCTGAGGTCGCGAGGGCGGCCACGGTCAGCAGGGTAAAAACGAGCGTCGGTCTGGTATTCATCAGGGCTCCTTGGATTCAGCAGCGAAAGAGGGGGGGAGGGACTGCACAAAGCCGTGCCAGTGCTGTTTGCCCCAGGTCGGTTCGTGACGTTCGACCCAGGCCATGCGGTGGATCTCGATGATCGCTTGCGCCCAGCTGGCGGCGAGGGAGTCGAGAAGCCCTTCGCCTTGCTCCCGCGTCGCCGGGGTCGGGTCGCCAATCACCCCGCTGGGGCCAAAGTCATAGGACGCCCACGCCGCCGCCGGGCGGCCTTTCGACAGGGTCGGGCAGGGGAATTTCGGCGGGAAGTTGGCGACCGCCCGCTCCATATGAACGCACTCCGGGGCCAGCGCCAGCATCAGCGCCGTTTCGCTATGTCCGGCGTGCATCGCCATCCGCTGTTCATGCGGGCTGAGAAACTGTTTTTCGCAGTTGGGTACGTTGAACACATCGTGCGGGATGGCGATGAAATCCCCGTGGCGCAGGCGCATTTCCCGGCAGGCGATTTGCAGGATCTGCGGCTGGCCGCCGTGGCCGTTGATCATCAGCAGCTTGCGAAAACCGGCCCGATAGAGGGATTCGGCGATCTCCAGCACGGTATGCAGCAGCGTATCGCCGCTGAGGGTCAGGGTGCCGGGAAAATGCAGATGCTCCTCGGACTTACCGTAGACGATCGGCGGGATGGCGTAGGCCGGGATCGCCGCCGGCAGCCGGGCGAGGGCATGGCCCGCCACGCCGGAAGAGATCACGCTGTCCACCGAGCAGGGCAGATGCGGGCCGTGCTGTTCGATCGCCCCGGTGGGGAGGACGATAACCGTATTGCTTTTATCCGGCAGGGCGGCCACGTCCGTCCAGCTCAGGAAAGGGAGAAAGCGCGCTGCAGGAATGTAACCGTTAATCATCGCGGTGCCTCGGAGTGAATTGGCTGGGGTAACCAGACGGTCGCTTCAACTTCAATCAGTACCGTGGCGTCGGGCAGCATTTCGCTGACCTGGACCACGGTGGAAACGGGCGGCTGGTCGGGATAAAACAGCTTCCTGACCCGGCTGTAATAGGGAAAATGGTCAAGGTTGCGAAAGTACTGCACCAGCTTGATAACGTCGCTCATCTGCCCTCCTGCGGACGCCACGGTGCGGCGGATGCTTTCCAGGACGTACCAGCTCTGGGCGAGGATCGGGCCCTGTTTCGCATCGGTCGAAAATTCACCGGTCGCCCCCAGCAGCTCTCGCACCGACTCAGGCACATCCTGAAAGCCGTTGACGATGGTGCCGGTCAGGGGATTGACCGGAATAATGCCGGAGAGAAAGATAAAATCGCCGGCTCTGCGCCAGGCGGCATACCGCGCCAGCGGCGCCCCCGCGCCTGCTTCAAGACTCATGTGCCATCTCCTCTTGCCACACGCGCCGGTGGGTTAACCTGCCGTGGTTAACCACCAGACGGGCGGCGCTGTTTAAAGGCCAGGTAAAACGGTCGCTACCCGGGAAAATCACCACGCTGGCCGCCGCGCCGATGGCAAAGGGCGCCGCGTCTGCCGGCGAACCGGTTAGCGCCGCGCGATCGCAGATCAGCCGCGACTGCCGGTCGAACAGGTCGCTGAGCTGAGCGCTGAACAGGCCGCAGGCCAGGGTGTCCAGCGGGTCGTAGCTTCCCGCCGGACAAAAAGCGTCCTGCACGTTGTCGCAGCCGAGCAGGGTGGCCACGCCGGCGGCCTGCGCCTCGTGCAGCAGGGTGATCCCCCGCTGGCGCGGCGTGCGACCGAATGTCGCATCCTGCAGCAGCAGGTTGGTCATCGGCAGAGCGATAAGGGTGACGCCGTGCGCCGCCAGCTGGCTCAGGATCGGAGCCGCCTGTTCGTCGCTGCCGGCGGCCAGCGCGCAGCCGTGGCTGCAGCAGATATGCCCGGGAAAAGGGTGGCGGGAGAGATGGTCCGCCAGCCAGGTCAGCCCCTGAGACACCTCGCTGAGCTCCTCATCAATATGCAAATCCAGATCCAGATCCCAGCGGGCCGCGCTATCCAGCAGGTTTGCCATGGCGGCGGCGTCCCAGTTGGAGGAGTGGATGAAGCCGCCCAGCAGGCAGCCCTCCCCGCTGGTGGCGACCGTTCGGGCAATGGCCCCGGCGTCCGCCGGATCGCGAAACAGGGTCAGCGGGACCAGCGCCACCCGCTCCAGGGTGATGCCGACGGTATCGAGGCGGGCGATCTCCTGCCAGGCGTCCGGTGCGTCGGCGGTAAACCAGTCGATATGGCTACGCAAATGGGTCACACCATTTGCTGCCGCCCGGGCCAGCGCGGCGGACGCCCGACGTTGAATATCCGCCCTGGTCCAGTGCTGGCGATCCTCGTGCATGGCGTGGATCGCCGCCAGCAGCCCGGCCTGCGCCGGACGGCAGCGTTCAATGGTAAAGGTTTTGTCCAGATGGGCATGGGGTTCCACCAGGCCGGGGAGCGTCAACGCCCCCGCCAGGTCCCACAGGCCGGGAGCCGGCTCGACGGACGGCGTCACGGCGGCGATCCGTCCATCGCGAAAGGCCAGGTCCGCCAGCTGCGGTTCACCGTTGGCCTGCGTCGGCCAGCCGTCGGGCAGCGCCCAGGCCGGGAGTCGGGCGCGGCTGATACCGGCGAGCGGTGCGGAAGAGGAGGGGAAGGTCATCGTCAGTCTCCTCACAGATCCAAAACCAGAACCGGCGATTTCGCCCGCGAACAGCAGAGCGTGATCTGGTCGTTGCCCGCTTTCTCTTCCGCCGTCAGCACGCTGTCCCGGTGTTCGGGGATCCCGTCGAGGACCCCGGTAATACACGACCCGCACATTCCCTGTTCGCAGGAGAGCATCACCTCCACGCCGGCGTGCTGTAATACCTGAGCAATGGTTTGATCCGCGGCGACCTGCAGGCGCCGCCCGCTGGAGGCCAGTTCAATATAAAACGCATTTTTCGCCGCAGTATTATTTTCCGCCGCGGGAGTAAAACGCTCGAAGACGAATTGCGACGGCGACCAGCGATATTCCTCCATGACCGACTGCAGTCGCTGAATAAAACCCTCCGGGCCGCAGGCGACCACTGCGGTATCAGGATCGGGTGTGGTTAAGCAGGCGGGGATCCGCTGGCGAAACGACGCGCCTTCCTCGCTACAGTGGATCGCCACCGTGCCGCCCGCAGCCAGCTGGGTCAGGCGCGGGGAGAAGGCCGTCTGGCGCGAGCTGGCGACATAATAATGCAGCTCCAGCGCCCCCTTTCTGGCGGCAATTGCTTCAGCCATCGCCAGCAACGGCGTGATGCCGATACCGCCGGCAAACAGCAGGTAGCGCCCGGCCTCCGGCAGGGGAAAATGGTTGCGCGGAGGCGAAATGGCGAGCCGATCGCCGGATTTCACCTGCTGGTGCAAATAGCGTGAGCCGCCGGTGGACGCGTCCGTCAGTCTGACGCAAATTTCATAAGTATTACTGCGGTCAGGCGTGCCGCACAGGGAATACTGCCGGGGGCCAACGCCGGGAATAATAATATCGATATGCGCCCCGGCAGAGTAGGCCGGTAATATTTCCCCAGCCGCCGCCTGCAATATTAATGATAGATTTCCCTCTCCATTGGGGCGTATTTCCCCGACCGAGACCGAAATAAGATCGTGGCTGTGCATTACCGTTTACTCTCCCTCATTCCGCTGTCTGCAGGGCGGCCAGGGTCGGCGAAGAGATAACTCCTCTTCGCGGTAAACTGTCCGGCGTGCAAGAAAATGGGTGAAACGATCGTTTCTCCGCTATGAATGCTACGGTATTGTGATAAAACTGTTGCGTCCAGAGCTTTGATTCGCACAACCCGTTGCAAAAAAGAGAGCACCCAAACCATGTTTGCCTTCTCCCGATTTCTGCTCTATTTCACCGAAGTGGCCCGTCAGGGATCGTTTCGTAAAGCGTCAGAGGCGCTGCATGTGTCGGCGTCTTCCATCGACCGTCAGATTTTGCGCGTGGAACAGGAGCTGGCGATGCCGCTCTTCGAGCGCCATCCCACCGGGCTGCGTCTGACCGCCGCCGGGGAGCTGCTCCTGCACGCGGCCAATAACTGGAAAAAGGACTTTACCCGGGTCTGCGAACAGCTGGATGACCTGCGCGGGTTGCGGCGGGGGCATGTGCGCATCGCTACCATCGATGCCATTAACCGGCATTTTTTTTCGACGATGCTCAAAGAGGTTCATAAACATTATCCCAACATCTCTTTTACATTGACCACCATCAACAATATCCACATTCAGCAGGCGCTGATCTCCGGTGAGGCGGATTTCGGCATCATGCTCAATCCCCAGACCTCTCGTGAACTGCAGGTGCGGGCGTTTGCCGAGATGAATATGGGTATCGTGGTGCCGACCGGCCATCCGCTGGCCAGCCGCAGCGCGGTGCGCTTTAGTCAGTGCATCGACTACCCGTTTATCCTGCCGTCCGCCCCGTTGATGATCAGCGAGCCGGTGGAGGCGCTGGTGAATATCAGCGGCAACGAGGTGAAGGAGGTGGCGGTGTCGAATAACATTCACATGATCCGCACCCTGATCAAAGAGCAGATGGGCATCGGCATCCTGTGCCGGCTGGATATTCTCGATGAGATCGAGTCCGGCCAGCTGGCGTTTGTACCGCTAACCGATCCGCAGCTTAAGCCTTTCACGCTGGCGCTGTGCGTCTCGCCCGCCCGCCAGCTTTCCCTCGCCGCCTCGATGATGTTGAACCAGCTGGAGATGCTCTTCAGTCAGCTGTGAGCGACCGGGCAGGCACTAAAATCATTCATTAGTGCACCATAATGGTGCGTTTTTTGTGTGCATGAATCAAAGGTTGCATGCCCGTGGGCGGCGGCGCAGGCGATTTATCGCGGCCGATCAAATCTGGCATTGTTTTTGTATAGCTGAGTGTGAGTAGAAGCGGTCAGTACGGGTTATCCATACGGGACATTGCTCAGTCACCATGTCGCGGTTCAATGTTGACCGGGATGGGAGGCTGAGCCGTGGTTTGCTCGCCCCTCTCCCGGCATGAAGAGGAGAGGGATAATGAAAAGTCGTGCACGCCTTCCCCGGGGCTTTCGCTGGCTGGGCCTGATGGCTCTCGGCGGTGTCTCGCTGGCCGTTCAGGCCGAGGAGAAAATCGTTCTGTTGACCTCCTGGTACGCTCAGGCTGAGCAGGGGGGTTATTATCAGGCTCAGGCCACTGGGCTGTACAAAAAATATGGTCTCGACGTCGAGATCCGCTCCGGCGGACCCCAGGTCAACGGCATGCAGTTGCTGTTGTCGAAGCGGGCCGATGTGATCATCGGCTACGATCTGCAACTGCTGGAAGGCATTCAGCGCGGCTTCCAGGCAAAGGCCATTGCCGCGCCCTTTCAGTACGATCCCCAGGGGCTGCTGACCCATGCCGATGTCACCTCCCTGCAGGGGCTGAAAGACAAAACGCTTCTGGTCTCCAGCTCCGGTCAGGCGACGTGGTGGCCGTGGCTGAAGGCGCAATATCAGCTGAGCGACGCTCAGGTTCGCCCCTATACCTTCAATATTCAACCCTTTGTCGTCGATGACGCCGTCGCCCAGCAGGCCTATGTCAGCTCCGAGGTGTTCCAGGTGCAGAAGGCCGGGGTGAAGGCGAACTTCTTCCTCTTTTCCGAGCACGGCTATCCCCCCTACGGCGGCATCCTTATCGCCCGCCCGGATACCATCGCCGAGCGTAAAGCGGCGATGGCGAAATTTGTGCGCGCCTCAATGGAGGGTTGGGTGAGTTACCTCAATAATCCGGCGCCGGGAAATGCGTTGATTAAGCAGGACAACCCGAAAATGACCGACGACCTGCTCGCCTGGGGCGTGACCCAGATCCGTGAGCATCACCTGATCGACGGCGGGGATGCCGCCAGCCAGGGCTGGGGGACGATGACCGACGCGCGCTGGCAGAAGACCCGCGACTTTATGGTCAGCGCCGGTCTGCTGGCGGCGGCCACCGACTGGAAACAGGCCTACACCACCGAATTTGTTCAGGCCATGCAGGTTAAACCCTGAGGAGCGACGCCATGTCATTAATGATTAAAAATGCCCATGCCATCCTCAGCGGTCTGCCCGGAGAGGCGGCGCGGCTGGCCGGGCCGGATATTCGCATCCGCGACGGCAAGATTGCCGCCATCGGCAGCCTGACGCCGCTGCCGGAAGAGCGACAGATCGATGCCCGCGACTGCGTGATCTATCCGGCATGGGTGAACACGCACCACCACCTTTTTCAGTCGCTGCTGAAGGGCGAGCCGCAGGGGCTGAACCAGAGCCTGACGGCCTGGCTGAGCGCCACGCCGTACCGCTTTCGCGCGGCTTTCGATGAACATACCTTTCGTCTGGCGGTGCGCATCGGCCTGGTGGAGCTTCTGCGCTCGGGCTGCGCCAGCGTGGCGGATCACAACTACCTGTACTGGCCGGATATGCCTTTCGATACCTCGGAGATTGTCTTCAGCGAAGGGGAAGCGCTGGGGATGCGCATCGTTCTGTGCCGGGGTGGGGCGACCCAGGGTCGGGCGGTGGAACAGGATCTGCAGGTGGCGCTGCGTCCGGAAACCTTCGACGGCTATATGGCGGATATCGAACGGCTGGTCAGCCGCTATCACGACCCCCGGCCCGATTCTCTGCGCCGGGTGGTGATGGCGCCCACTACCGTCCTGCACTCCGCGCCGGGCGCCCAGCTGCGGGAGATGGCGAAGCTGGCCCGCCAGCTGGGGATCCGGCTGCACAGCCATTTATCGGAAACCGTCGATTATCTCGACGCCGCGCGGCAGAAATTCGCCATGACGCCGGTTCAGTTCTGCGCGGAACACGACTGGCTGGGAAATGACGTGTGGTTTGCCCATCTGGTGAAGCTGCTGCCGGAGGAGATTGCCCTGCTGGGCCGCACCGGAACCGGCATCGCCCACTGCCCGCAAAGCAATGGCCGACTGGGCAGCGGCATCGCCGATCTACTGGCGTTGGAGCAGGCCGGGGTCCCGGTCTCGCTGGGAGTGGACGGCGCCGCCTCGAATGAAGCGGCGGATATGCAAAGCGAAGCCCATGCCGCATGGCTGCTGCAGCGTGCACGCAAAGGGATGCTGGCGCAGCCGCGCTACGCCGGAGGCACCTTCGAGGGCGGGGCCGATGCGGCCACGGTGGAGGATGTGGTGCGCTGGGGCAGCGCCGGCGGCGCGCAGATCCTTGGCTTAGCGCAGACCGGCACCCTGCAGGTCGGCATGCAGGCGGACCTCGCCATTTACCGGCTGGACGATCCGCGCTACTTCGGCCTGCACGATATGGCCATTGGGCCGGTGGCCTGCGGTGGGCGCGCTGCGCTGAAAGCGTTGCTGCTCAATGGCCGCCCCATCGTGGAAGACGACGCCATTCCCGGTCTCGACCTTGACGCGATGCGCCACGACGCGCTGGCGGCCGTCCGTACCCTCCAACAGCGCGCCGCTGTTTAACTGATAACAGGATAATGACGATGAACGCAACCACTCAGATTCAACGCTACGCCTTACAGGAACTGGAAAAAGAGGCGCTGATGGGCGCCCAGGGCGAAGAGACCTTCGCCCGCGAAGTGCGCTGTATCGACCTGTCGAACTTTGCCGAAAGAAAAAATGACATTGCCGAACAACTGTGGGAGGCGGCGGTGGAGATCGGCTTCTTCCAGGTCAGCCACCACGGTATTCCGCTGGCGGATATCCGCCAGGCGTTCAGCATGACCGAGGCGTTTTTCGACCTGCCCGACGAGGTGAAGCGCCAGTATCCGCTGGCCGGCAACGCCGGCTGGGAAAGCAAAGCGCAGGTTCGGCCATCGACCCGCACGCCGGATCAAAAAGAGTCGTATCAGATCACCCGGCCGCTGATGGCCGGGCGCTGGCCCAGCGATCGGGAGTTGCCAGCATTCAAGCAGACGATGCTCGGGTTTGAATCGCAGTGCTGGCAGCTGGGGATGAAGATCCTCTCCTGCTTTGCTTTGAAGCTCGGTTTTCCGGAATCGTTTTTCACCACCGCGCACGATCCGCAGCGAGACACCTACCAGAGCACCTTGCGCATGCTGCATTACTATGCGACCGAGCAGTCGCAGCAGGGGATGTGGCGGGCCGGCGCGCACACCGATTTTGACTGTCTGACGCTGCTGTTCCAGCGCCCCGGCCAGGGTGGCCTGCAGGTTTGTCCCGGTAAAGACCGCGAAAGCCAGCAGTGGACCAGCATTGAACCGCGGGAGGAGGTGATCACCTGCAATATCGGCGATATGCTGATGCGCTGGAGCGACGACCAGCTGCCGTCTAACTTCCACCGGGTGAAAAATCCGCTGCCCCACGAATATCAGGGGCCGCGCTACAGCCTGGCGTTTTTCTGCCAGGCCAATAAAGATGTCGAGATCCTCGGGCCGCAGAGAAAGTACCCGCCCATCAGCGCCGAGGATTATCTGCAGCAGCGGATCCAGGCGAATTTCGCCAAAGGGTAAGATGCGCTCTTGAATGGTATACCTGCCGCCGGCTTTCGCTGGCCGGGCGGCAGGATATCCGGCGCTGAGCTTTTCAGCTACCGTGTTAAGTTGCCTGGTGTCACTGAAATATCTGAAGAACATCCCCCTAAGCGTCAGCAGCAAGCTACCTTGGTTAAGGCCCTGAAAATCACGTCCTTTACGTCGTAAACGCCGTAAAGCCAGCTCACCGGGGTTAAAGGGATTACCTTAACTTCTTTATTGCTGTTAGTGGGTTAAGGCTAACCAGGGCAGGGGGACCGAATTTATAGCTCGGTAACCGGCTACACCGGGCTTTCGGCGCCATGTGACTCCACAGACACATGTAACCTCATCTGGCACCTCCATGCCGCTGACGCGGCATTCAGAAGCTTCCCGATGCTGTAGGTGTTAACGTCTGCTCTGTGCCAAAAGCTGACGCTGCAGTACATTCCGCTTTCGGCTCGAATCGGACTGAGGTAACGTAGCGGAAATATTTTTCCGGACTCCACCACGATGCCTTCTATCGAAACGTTTATAACTTTCCTCCTCGCGCTAACGCTTCTGGAGATCTCTCCGGGGCCAGACATGATGTTGACTATTGCCAGAGGCGTCGGTCAGGGAAGACGTATCGCACTGCTTACGGTACTGGGCAATGTATTTGTAGCGGGTTTTGTGCAAGTTTCATTTCTGGTCCTGGGGCTGGTAACCGTTGTTCATGCCTGCCCAGTCGCGCTAGATCTGTTACGGTGGGCTGGTGCGGCTTATCTGATGTGGCTGGGCATAAAAATGATTGCGACTTCAGGCACAGATACGCGGCTGCGAAAAACTGCCAAAATTTCTGACTGGAGTGCCGTTAAGGAAGGCGCCCTGAACAGCCTGACCAACCCAAAATCCCTGCTGTTCATGTTCGCTTTTCTTCCTCAGTTTGTCGATCCTGCCGCGGGTCCTGTCTGGCTGCAATTGCTTGTTCTGGGTAGTATCCAGAAGCTGGCAGGAATTATTTCCCTGGGGTCAGTCGCGATGGCATCAGGGACATTTGGAAACTGGCTAAGTAAACACCCAGGCTTTATCAAATGGCAGGAACGATTTACAGGCGTTGTCATGATAGGCCTCGGTATCCGCATGTTGTTTAGCGGGTCTGATGTCGTATCGAAACCTTCCAGTTAAGTTTTACCGAAAGGGTAAAGCCACTGTCCGCTCTTCGCTCATAGCGGAACTTCATCCTTTGTTGTAAATCCACAGTTAAGTAATAATATGACTCACTTGTCCTAAGTTTCTCAGTGTGATGCGACTCTACGGGTTTTCGGAACTGCGGAGCGGAGAAGACGAATTATTGCCGCTGGGGCACAAAAAAACGGCAAATTGTTGCTATACGACCTATCCATTGACAAGATGAATATACTGGTAAATGTATAAGGACAGATATAATTCTGTCCCTATATTTACTCTCTATGTTCTATGAGACTGAAAATATTTCAATCTCATACAGGTATCGTTCCGATTACCAGTGCTGCGACGAGTGCGCAGACGCTCATAATCCAGATTTTCGTCATAGAATGTCGGATATGTTCATCAACTCGTAAATTAAGTAGGCTCAGGCCGAGATGCGTGGCAGGTATCACCGGGCTTAGCAGCAGGCCAATCTGCTCGGTGATGAGCATGGCGATAGTCACGTGCAGAGGCGAAACGCCGAAGCTCTGGCCAAGACCGACCGCGAGAGGTAATAGAGCAAAGTAGAACGCATCGGAACCTATCAGAATAACAATCGGCACGCTGAAGGCCGCGAGAATAAGATACAGATACGGACCCAGGCTGGTAGGGAAAATGTCGGCAATCTCGTTCACCAACACTTTGATAATGCCGGTGTTTTGCAGAATACCCACAAATACGCCGATAGTTAAAAATATAACGATCACCGGGAATATCGTGAGGGCGTAATCTTTTATTTTTTGTTGCGCGATCTTCGTGTCCGGGTAATTAATAATAATCGCCAGCGAGAAGGCGATCATAAACAGATAATTCCCGGCAACCAGGCCTGAGACTAGAATCACAATGGTGGCGATAACTAAGGCAAAATTGAGTTTCAGCAGCCAGGGATTATGATCGGTTTTGCAGGTCAGCATATCGGCCCGCATAAGATGGAATCCATCCGGCGAAATACCCGAACCGCTTCTGTTTTCGATCCTCGCCATAAACCAGCAAAGAATAACCCCCAGCACAAACAGGATCGCCTGTAACGGGATCAGCCGATAGTAGACGTCCAGAATATCCAGATGTGTCACCGCGATCGCTCTGTTGAGCGAGCCGCCCCAGGGGGTGATCCCGGTTACACCCACCCCCACAGTGATCAGCAGTAACAACGTCTTTTTACTGATGTTCATCTTTTCATAGATTGGCAGCAGAGCGGGCACTGTGACCAGCAGGGTGGCATAGGCATTCCCGTCAAGACTGCAAATGGAGGCAATCACCAGCGTCGCGAGTAAGACTGAAAATGTGGAGGGGGTAATGAACCGCAGAATAAAGCGAACGATTACGTCGAACACACCCGCTTCTTTCATCAGGGTGAAGAACATGGCGCTGAAGGCAACGAGCGTTGCTGTTCCCACGACAGATTTCAACCCTTGAGCGACATACTCGCCTAACTCTTTAAAACCGAAACCACATACTAATGCGGCAGCGGTAGGCAGAAGTATAAATAAAATACTGGGAGGGAATATGTTTTTCAGAAGACACCAGGTTAATATAATAAACATAACTATCCCGGTGATAAGCATAAGAGACATAGGCGACCTTATTATAATTTTGGTTACACGGGCAGGGCAAACCCTGCGCAATAAATTAACGCAGGGCGTTATTGCTATTACTTACTTCATATTGAATGTGGCGTTAAGCTCTTCAACATTTTCCTGAGTCAGGGTATTCATGCCAAATGGTTTGAGCATAAAATAAAGTTTTGCCGTCTCCTCTAACTCTTCGGCATTAAATACCGCCTCGCGGATGTCTTTTCCAGAAATAATAGGTCCGTGATTCGCTAAAAGAATGGCATTATGTTCCGCCGCCAGCTTTTCAACGTGCTCTGCAATTATCGGTGAACCCGGGCGAATGTAAGGCACCACCGGCAGTTTACCCACCCGCATTACGTAATAAGGGGTAATGGGAGGCAGGGCATTTTCAGGGTCGATACCTGGCAGGCACGACAGGGCGGTGAGCCAGGGAGAGTGCAGATGAACGATGCCGCCACAGTGCGGGCGTTGGCGATACATCGCAAGATGCATCAGCACCTCTTTAGAGGCTTTCTGGCCGGACAGCAGCTCTCCCTGCATGGTGACTTTGCTCAGCTCGTCTGCATCGAGGTCGCCAAAGCTGGAGTTAGTGGGCGTCGCAAGAATATTACCATCCGGAAGTTTCAGGCTGATATTGCCCGCGCCACCGCTGCTGTATCCGCGCTCAAACATGGAACGTGCATAGCGAACCATATCCTCTCTTAACTGTTTTTCACTCATGATAATGTTCCTGTGCTTTCTGGAAGAAATCCTGGCTACCGAAGTTCCCGGATTTGAGAATCACCCACTGCTGTTTGTTGAGGGTCTGGGTCCAGGGCACGCCCGGCGCGACCGATTCACCAATAATCATCCCCTCAATGTTCAATCCCTGCGTTACCGCGCCCGAAGTTTCGCCTCCCGCGACGATAAACTTGTTAAAGCCAGCTTGGGTCAGCGCCTGGGCCAGCGAAGAGAAAAAGGTTTCAATCCGGTCGCTGACGTACTCAGCCCCGTAGTTCTTCTGGATCAGCTCAATGATTTGTGGCGGTTGGGTGGCGTAGACCATCGGTGCCAGAGGCTCACCGGCATGGGCGATTGCCCATTGCGCCACGAACTCCACATAGGCGGGATCGTGAATAATTTTTTCCACATCCAGCGCCAGAGCGGAGGCGCGCTGCTGATAGAAATCCACCTGTTGATTGGTCATGGCTGAACAACTGCCAGAAAGCACCACGCTGGCTCCGCTGGCATCAATGTGCATGGCCTGTTTTCCGGACAATGTGTTCTGCCCATCCAGGGTGGCGATGGCATAACCCAGTCCGGCGGCGCCGGTCACTAGCGGGAAGTTCGCGGTAGCCCGGGCGACAGTCAGCAGATCCTGATTATCAAGGACGTCGAAGATGAAATAACGGGCTTTATTTGCCAGATGTTTTTCCATCTCAAACGCTATGTCATCCGGGTGATTTTTCACCCTCTCCAGATTAATCATCGCGCACAGCCCCACGGACTGCGCTTCCATCAGTTTTTTCAGGGAGGAATGTTTCATCGGCGTGACGGGATGATGTTCCATACCGCTTTCATTAAGCAGTTCACCCTTAACGAACAAATGGCCGTGTACTATCGTGCGGCCATTATCCGGTACCGCCGGGCAGACAAGAGTGGCGGGCGTATTTAAGAACTTCATCAGCGCATCGGTCACCGGGCCGATATTACCTTGAGAAGTCGAGTCAAAGGTGGAGCAATATTTAAAGAGCTGTCGCTGGCACCCCTGCGCCTTTAGCCAGGCCGAGGCCGATAACGACCGTTCCACCGCCTCGTTGACCGGGATCGAGCGGCTCTTCAGGGCAATCACGATGGCATCTGCATCCTGCGCGTCGAAAGCGCTCGTTGGCACGCCATTAAACAGCACCACCTTCCAGCCTGCGTTAACCATAAAGCTGGCTATGTCTGTGGCCCCGGTAAAGTCGTCGGCGATGACGCCTAACTTAGTCATGTTCATTCCTCTGAAATCCATTGATTGGGTTATATTGCTTTTATACGCTTATAAATGCAAATGAGGTGGTTGTTAAAGCGTGGTTAAGATCACACTTTTCCGGCGTTCCAGAGATCTCATGTGTATATCAACCATTAACGCGGAGATGCAACTGCAGCATGCGCTTATGGCCGCAAAGAATTGCTGCCCGCAAGTGCATGAAAGGTAAACAAAATGCTAAATTAATAAATGTTTATCAGATTAATGTGATCGCCATCACCTTACTACATATGCATTTATTGATATAAAAATGCAATCGTAAACAAACAACCTATTGGAGTTTTTATGCGCATTCTGGTTCTGCCATGTGACGGTATCGGTCCTGAAATCACCTCAGCTGCAGTAACAGTGCTGAATTCACTGGATAAAGCCTTCGGCCTGGATTTTGAATTTGACTACGAAGATGTGGGTTTCAAGAGCCTGGAAAAATATGGCACCACGCTTCGTCAGGAGTCGTTAGACAGAGCGAAAACCTACGATGGCATTATTCTCGGTACCCAGTCCCACGCGGACTATCCAGCCCCTGAAAAGGGTGGACGCAACGTCTCAGCGGGCTTTCGTATCGGTCTGGACCTGTATGCGAACGTTCGCCCGGCCCGCACGCGTCCATTCCTGACGTCGAACATGAAAGAAGGCAAAACCATGGATCTCGTGATCATGCGTGAAGCCACAGAAGGTTTTTACCCGGATCGTAATATGACGCGCGGCTGGGGTGAGGTAATGCCGAGCCCGGATATGGCGTTGTCTACCCGCAAAATCACCCGTCACTGCTCTGAGCGTATTGCGCGTAAAGCTTTTGAACTGGCGATGCAGCGTAAGAAAAAAGTGACGGCTATCCACAAAGCCAACAGCTTCCATATGACGGATGGTCTGTTCCTGGAAGCGGTGCGCACCGTGGCGAAAGAGTTCCCGGAAGTACAGCTGGATGACCTGTTGGTTGATGCATCCACCGCACATCTGGTGCGTAACCCGGAACGCTTTGACGTGCTGGTTGCTACCAACTTCTACGGCGACATCATCAGCGATCTGGCAAGCGAACTCTCCGGAAGCCTGGGCTTAGCGGGCTCCATTATGGCCAGCGATACCCATTGCTGTGCGCAGGCACAGCATGGTTCTGCGCCGGATATTCAAAATCAGGATAAAGCTAATCCGGTTTCGATGATCCTCTCCGCGGCAATGATGCTGGCGTGGTATGCCGAGAAGCATAACCAGCCGAAATTCCTGAAAGCAGCGGATGAGCTCAACCGCGCGGTGGACGAAGTGCTGGAGAACCCGGCGACCCGCACTCGGGATCTGGGGGGCACATGCGGTACTAAAGCCTTTGCTGATAAAGTGGCAGCGGCTATTCGTTCCTGAGCATAAGTTCTGGCTGCCCGGAATCGGGCAGCCCGTTATCTGGAGAGAGCCATGAGCCATCGTATTGTCCTGATCCATGCCACCCCTCTGGCCGTGGCACCTATCAATGACACCTTTAAGCAGCTGTGGCCTGACGCTGAAATCAGCAACCTGCTTGACGATGCCCTGAGCGTAGATCGCGCGAAAGTGTCCACGCTAACTCCATGCCTGAACAACCGTATCAATGCGTTAGTGGAATATGCCATTAGCATTGATGCAGCAGCGGTGCTGTTTACCTGTTCAGCTTTTGGCGCCGCCATCGAAGCCAGCGCGCGTGAAAAATCGCTACCCGTACTCAAGCCTAACGAGGCGATGTTCGAGGATGCGCTGAAAAAAGGGCGGAATATCGTCATGCTGGCCACCTTCGGGCCTGCGGTAAAAGGAATGGAAGACGAGTTCAGGGAACTGGCGGCAGCATGCCACTCAGATGCCACCCTGAGCAGCTATGTGGTACCAGGTGCCCGCGATGCCCTGAACGCCGGCAATGCCAGCCTGCATAACCAGCTTATTGTCGAGGCGGCCCAGCAACATCAGGAGGCCGACGCAATTCTTCTGGCGCATTTTTCTATGGAAATTGCTTACCCGCAGGTCAGTTCCGCTGTCTCCTGCGCGGTATTAAGTAGTCCGCAGTCCGCTGTAAAAAAATTAAAGCGTTTAATGAATTAACGTGCTGCACGCACGGCATAAAGAGTAAGGCTCCGTCGTGAATAATGAGAAAACAGAGGCAGAGATTAAATACAGCCATATTACGTCTCTACCCGGTGTTGTATTACCCGCGAATAGCTGTGACTGCCATCATCATATTTTTGACAGGCGTTACCCTTATGCGCCCGATGATAAACGCAAATTACCCGCTGCCACCGTCAGCGATTATCGCGCGTTTAAACACTGGCTTGGGTTTACTCGCCACGTCCTTGTTCAACCTTCTTCTTACGGTGCAGATAACCGCTGTTTACTCGATGCGCTAAAGTCCTTTGGCCCGGTTGCGCGCGGCGAAGCTGTGGTCACGGATACCGTTAGTGACGCGGAGCTGGACTGCCTTGCCGCCGCCGGGGTGACCGGCATCCGTTTCAATTTTGGCGCGGGCAGTATCACCACCCCGGAGATGCTGATGCCGCTGGCCTCCCGGGTAGCCGAACGCGGCTGGCATGTGCAAATCCATGCCACCGCCGACCAGCTCTGGGATCTGCGCACTTTGCTAACCCAGCTTCCGGGGCGGCTGGTTATCGACCATTTCTTCCGCCTGCCGCAGCCCGAGCCGATGTCCCATCCGGCATGGAAGCTCGCCTGGGATCTCATTAGTACTGGTCACTGCTGGGTAAAACTGTCGGCGCTTTACCATCAGTCACAGCGGGATGACGTGTCGGATATGGCGGACGTGATCAAAGTTTTTTTACATGAAGCCACTGAGCGCGTGGTCTGGGGAAGCGACTGGCCGCACCCGAATCTCATTAGCGCAAATAAGAAGATGCCAGATGACGCGTTAATTCTTTCAAATATTTTTCACTGGGCAAGTAATGAGCGGGTTCGGCATAAGTTATTTGTCGATAACCCGGCTGAACTTTACGGATTTAACTCTTCGTCTTCCTGATAAGGCCGAAAAGAATGACAACTCCCGACTCTGCTTCATCAAAAAAGAGACCCACGCACTATCGTTATATGATTTTGCTGATGGTGTTCTTAAGTATCGCGTTAAACCATGGCGATCGTGCCACCTTCTCCATTGCCGGACCTGATATGGTCAAAGCCGCTGGCCTGGATATTGTGGCGCTGGGTTATCTGATCTCCACCTTTACCTGGGCGTACGTGCTTGGGCAGTATCCGGGCGGCTGGTTACTCGACCGTTTTGGCTCCAAACGGGTGCTGGTCACCGGGGTCTTTACCTGGTCACTGTTTGTTTTCCTGGTGGGGTTCAGCACCTCATTTGACAACGTCTGGGTCACCCGCATCATGATCTTCGGCTTTATTTTTATGATGGGGTTAATCGAAGCGCCGACCCTGCCTGCCAACTCGCGCTTTCTTGCTGCCTGGTTCCCGGCGCGCGAACGCGGTAAGGCGTCCGGGTTTACCACGGCGGCGCAGTACTTCGCGCTGGTGGTCTTTTTACCCCTGATGGGCTGGTTCTCTTATCGCTTCGGCTGGGAGTCGGTGTTCTGGTTTATGGGCGGGCTGGGGATCCTGGTTGCACTTGTTATGCACCGGGTCCTTGCCGACACCCCGAAGGTCCATCCGCTGGTTAACAGCGAAGAGCTGGATTACATCCAGTCGGGCGGGGGGCTGACCAACCTGAAGGCCACCAAAAAGGGCGACACCACGGGCAAGGGCTATACCCGCAAACTGCTGACCAACCGGCTGGCGCTCGGCGTCTACATGGGGCAGTTCTTCTTTACCGTACTTTCGTACTTCTTCCTGACCTGGTTCCCGGTTTATCTGGTTCACGATCGTGGTATGACCATTCTGAAAGCCGGGTTTGTTGCCTCGTTACCCGCGCTTTGCGGCTGCGCCGGAGCACTGCTGGGTGGCGTGTTGTCGGATTACATGCTCTCCCGTGGCTTTAGCCTCTCTGCGGCCCGCAAAACGCCGATTGTTATCGGTATGCTGCTGGCCGTCAGCATGGTGATCTGTAACTACGTGGATTCTGCCTGGATTGTCGTGGCGATCATGTCCCTGGCCTTCTTCGGCAAAGGATTCGGCGCAATGGGGTGGTGTGTGGTTTCTGACTTCTCGCCGAAAGAGGCGATTGGCTTAAGCGGCGGGCTGTTTAATATGATCGGTAATATTTCGGGGATCTTCACGCCGATTATCATCGCCTACATTATTAAAGATACCGGCTCATTTAACGGCGCGCTGATCTTCGTTGGCGTCTGCGCTTTCCTGAATTTGTGCTGTTATTTATTTGTCGCCGGTAAAATCCAGCGCCTGAGTTTTGATACCGAACATAATGACCGTAACCGTCTTCCGGAGGAGCCCGATGTCAGTCATTGAACCCCTGCGTTTTGCTATTAATCTGGGTAATGCTGTACTTACAAAGGAACTGCCGGACGGCAGGCCGGGCGGGATCACGGTGGAACTGGCGCATAGAATCGCCGCGGAGTGGGGCAGAACGGCGCAATTCAAAACCTATCCGACCGCCGGAAAGGTGGTGGACGACGCGCAGAAGGGGATCTGGGATATCGCGTTTCTGGCAGTCGACCCTCAGCGCGAAGAGGTTCTGCTCTTTACCCAACCCTATATCCAGATCCAGGGAACGGTTCTGGTTAACGAAAGCAGCCCTTGGCAAAGCGTGGCGCAAATGGATAAAACCGGGGTGGTGATCAACGTCGGGAAAGGGGCGGCCTACGATCTCCATCTGACGCGTCAGCTAAAGAACGCCACCCTGAACCGGCTTAGCTCCTCTCAGGCTGCTATCGATGCGTTTCTGAACGGCGAAGGGGATATGGCGGCGGGGATCCGTCAGCCGTTGGAGCGGACAGCCGCGCAGCACGCGGGATATCGGGTCCTGCCCGATAACTTTGGTCAGATAAACCAGGCTATCTGCGTTCCTCGGGGTAACGAACAGCACTACCAGGATCTTGTCGCACTTCTGACCCTCTGGCAGGCGGAAGGCAGCATACAGCAGATTATCGACAGAGAATTAGCCGCAGCGTGATCTCCCTCTTAGCGTTCTCTTTTCGAGAACGCTATCTTATCAAAAGTTCAATTTTCGCCCAGCCCCGGACATGGCACGTTATCCCCTGACGAACATAACATTACTGCTGTGACGGAAGACCCTATGACATCAACCCTGGCTCTCGAACGCTCTGACCTGGTGATTCATCATCAGCGTTATCATTTTGTGGATCTCACCCAGCTGTTACCCCTGGCGCAGTTGCAGACGCTCCCTTTCAGCCTGCGCGTGCTGCTGGAAAACGTCGCGCTGCGCTCTCCGGAGTCTCTGCCACAATTTTTGCAGATGCTGGCCGGGGCGGCTGACAAAGGCGAGGTGGAGTTCTATCCCGATCGGCTGATGTTTCACGACACCACCTGTCTGCCTGCGCTGGCGGATTTTGCGGCGATGCGTGATTTAACAACCGAGCTGGGCGGCGATGCCACGGCGATCAATCCGCGCATTCCGGCAGTACTGACTATCGATCATTCGGTGATTGTCGAAAGCTATGCCTCCGCCTCTGCGCTGGAAGATAACCTACGGTTTGATTTTCGCCGTAACGCTGAGCGTTACCGCTTTATCCGCTGGGCCGAAAAGAGCCTGGATAACTTTCGCGTGATCCCGCCGGGCACTGGAATTATTCATCTGATGAACCTTGAAACCATTGCCGAGGTGGTGACGGTGGATAACAGCGCGCCGGTGCCGCTCCTGCATGCGGATTGTATGATCGCCACCGACAGCCATACCCCGATGATCAACGCCCTGGGCATTCTGGGGTGGGGCGTGGGCGGGCTCGAAGGGCAGGCCGCGCTGGTGGGGGAACCCGTCACCCTGAGCTTCCCCGAGGTGATTGGCATTTCGGTATCAGGCGCGCTGTCACCCGATGTCAGCGACAGTGACCTGGCCCTGCATATCACCCGCCTGTTGCGCGAAACCGGCGTTGTCGGTAAGTTTGTCGAATTTACCGGGCCTGCGTTAGCCAGCATGTCCGTTGAATCACGGGCCACCATCGCCAATATGGCTCCGGAGTACGGCGCAACGGTGGTGTTCTTTCCCTTTGACGAACGCAGCGCTGAATACGTGGCGTTAACCGGGCGTAGCGAAGAGAAGCAGTACCTCATCAGCGCCTACATGCAGGCGCAGCATCTATGGCGGACGGCTGATGCACCGCAGCCTGAATTCAGCCAGCTTATTGCGCTCGACCTCTCGACCATTGAGCCATGCATGGCTGGGCCGGTTAATCCCCATCAACAGATCCCGCTGGGCCAGGCGGCCAGCAGCTTCACCGACACGCTCAGTGCGAAAATGCGGGATCGCCACTGGTCGCGGTCTGAATACCCTGAACCGATCCGCCAGGGCGCGGTAGCTATTGCTGCTATTACCAGCTGTACGACCACGGCGAATCCCTGGCTTGTCATTCAGGCAGCCCTCTTTGCCCGCAATGCCGCCAGACATGGGCTGCGGCCCAAGCCGTGGGTTAAAACCTCGTTTTCGCCGGGTTCCAGATCGGTCACCGACTACCTCAGCGCATCGGGTTTGCTGATCGAACTGGAAAAAGTGGGCTTTGACGTCACGGGCTACGGTTGCATGACCTGCATTGGCAGCTCGGGTGCTCTGCAACCGGCAATGGAGGAGCTGGTCAGCGACGGGCTACAGGCGGTATGCGTTCTGTCCGGAAACCGTAATTTCCCCCGTCGCGTGAACCCCTCGCTCGGGCACGGCTATCTCACCTCTCCGGCGCTGGTGATTGCCTGGGCGATAGCCGGACATATCTCTCATGACATGGTTAACGACCCGCTGGGCGTTGATGAGGCAGGGCAGCCACTCACCATGCGCGATTTAATGCCGTCCCGGGAAGAGGTGGAAATGTGGCTCGGACGGATCATGAAACCGGAGCACTACGTCAAACGCCGGGACATTATCTGGCAGGGGACCCCGCACTGGCAGCAGATTATGGCCCCCGGAAGCGTGCATTATCCCTGGGAGGCGACCTCCACCTATCTGCGCCGGCCGGGGTATCTTGAACGCCTGCCCCGGGATCCCGCCGCGCCGCTGACCCTCTCTGGCGCGCATCCTTTCCTGTGGTTAGGCGATGATGTCACTACCGATCACATCTCGCCGGCCGGGGCGATCCCGCTTGCGAGTCTGGCGGGACAATGGCTGGTTGAGCACCATGAGGATCCGCAAGACCTGAACCTCTATTCCACGCGGCGCAGTAACCACGAAGTCATGGTTCGCGGCGCGTTCACCAATACCGCGCTGGTCAACCGCTTGCTTCCGCAGGCGCAGCGCAGCGGCGGTGGCAAGACCTGGGATGCGCAACATCAGCAGATCCTGCCAGCGTATGAAGCGGCGCAAAGCTGGCTCCGGCGTGAAACCCCGCTGGTGATCTTTGCCGGTGAACGGTATGGCGCAGGCTCCAGCCGGGACTGGGCCGCCAAAGCGCAGGCGCTGCTGGGGGTTAAGGCGGTAGTGGCGCACAGTTTTGAACGTATCCACCGCACCAACCTTATCGGGATGGGGATTTTGCCGTTACATATCACGCCTGACGAGGCGGCGCGTTTACCGGAGATGGACGGGCGCGAGGAGATTAACGTAGACGGTCTGGATCAGTTACAGACGGGCTGCACGGCCCTGAAGATGCAGATCCGACGCGGCACAACGCTGCTGGGCGAATTCATGCTCACGCTGACCCTCGATTCGCAGCAGGAACTGCGATATCTCCGGCACGGCGGCATTCTGCCTTACGTCATTCAGCAAACACTGAAGCATTAACTATGGATAAAACGATGCGTTTTGATCTGGTCTCTTTGTCTCTCTTTGTGGCGGTCGCGGAGACGCAAAATCTCACCCATGCAGCCCGCAGAAAACACACCGCGGTATCTGCGGTCAGCAAACGTATCGCCGAGCTGGAGCAGCAGGTGGGGACGCAGCTGATGCTGCGTATGCCGAGGGGCATAACCCTGACCCCCGCGGGTCATTCTCTGCTCTACCATGCCCGCCAGGTGTTCCGCAATCTGGAGAAGATGGAAGAGGAACTCAGCGATTATGCCGCGGGCATCCGGGGACACATCCGGATTTACACCATCTCAGCGGCCCTGATGAATTACCTGCCGCGGGTGGTGAGCGACTATCTTTCGCACTACCCGCAGACTGACATTGAAATTGAAGAACAGACCGGGATGAGCGTTGTGCAGGGACTACTGGCTGGCGAGGCCGATGTTGGCTTCTTCTCCAGCTGGACCCCGTCGGCAGGGATTGAGTACTGGCCCTGGCAGCACGATCTCCTCTCTGTACTGGTCTGGCCCTCTCACCCCCTGACGGTGCGCAGCGCGTTAACCTTTGCCGATATTGTGAATGAAAAACTGATCGGCTCGCACCGCAACAGTGCCGTGAGCTATATCCTTGAACGCCAGGCGCGCGCTCTGGGTAAGACCCTTAACGTGGGGCTGCGCGTGAGCAGCTTTATTGCTATGGCAGAGCTGGTGGCGCAGCAACTGGGGATTGCGGTGCTGCCGGTGAATGAGGTGGCATCCTCAACCCTGCACAGCGGCGTCCGCGTCATTCCGTTAGCGGAGCCCTGGGCGAGACGGGAGCTGCTTGTCGGCGTGCGGGATTACGGGCAGGCTTCGCCGTCGGTGAAAACCTTAATCGGCAGCCTGCTTCCGGCGGAGCAGGCTGCGCAACCCGAAGGAGAGGCAGAGCGACGCTGAGCCTGCGGGATCAGGCAAAGCAGATGCAGGTTGGGCTGGCCGTTGCAATGACGATTTTTGTCGCGGAAAGCATGCCGGTTTCATTGTCGACGTCGAACACCTGAATGGTGTCGGAGTCTTCATTCGCGCTGAAGCAGCGTGAGCCATCGGGCGAAAGGGTGGTGAAGCGGGGCGTTTTCCCGCCGCAGGGCACCCATCCAATGGGCATCAGCGAACCATCCTGTTGATTGATGCTGAACACGGCGATGGAATCATGGCCCCGATTAGCGGCATAGACAAAGCGCCCGGATGGGTGCACCTCTATCTCGCTGGCATCGCTCCGGCCCTCGTAGCCAGCAGGCAACGCGCTAAGGGTTTGTCTGAGTGAGATAGTACCTTTTTCCTGGTCGAAATGATAAACCGTGACCGTGCTGCTCAGCTCGCTGATGCCATACAGCCATTTCCCGTTGGGATGAAAATCGACGTGACGTGGCCAACTGCCTTCCGGGAGATGAACCTCATCGGCCAGGCATGAGTGGGTCTGCTCCCAGTGGTACAGACGGATCATATCGATGCCGTTGCCAGCCGTTCGGCCCTGAACCGGCACCGCAAACAGCGGGCTACCGGGCGCAAAAACGATTTCATGCGGACGCGACAGCGTGTTATGCGCGTCGGTATGGCCTTCGATGGCGGCAAAGTGCACTGGCGGCTCCAGACCCTCGTCGCTGACGGGCAGGGCGGCAATGTTGCCTCCCTCATGATTGGCGATCAGCAGGGTGTTCCCGTCAGGCGTCAGCGAGGCGGCAACCGGATTGTTTCTGCGGGCGGGATCGAGGTCCGGGTTGCTGTGACGTGAACCGGTGGTTTGATGTTGATGAAGGCTCAGCAGGCCAGTATTGGGATCGCGATTAAATACCGCAACGCGGTCGCCATCGCCGTGCAAAACGTAGAGCCGGTTACGCGGCAGATCGAGCGTCAGCCATGAGGGGTTGTCCTGTACGGAAGCAATGGATTGTAACAGCTCCCACGTTCCGGAATCGGAAATCCGGTAGACGCTGATTCCCTTACCACGCGCACCGCGCCATGCTGAAGTGCGGCAGCCAATATAAGCATAGGTTGTCATCATAACTCCTGTTTGTTTGCATTTTTTATATAATAAATGCATATTATGCACTGTGATATTTATCTCACTTCGCTGTGTAACTTCCCTTTTTTCCATGTTTTTAGCGGAATTTCTCGTTGTTAATCGAGGCGAAGAGCATGAGTGCAGTTTTTTGCTTAACCCTTAAATTGCATTTAAATATCATTAAATGCAAAAATTGAACGATCCTGCTCACATTTCCAACAAGGTCATGTTGCGGAATCCCTTAGCCCCCGCTTAATGTTAATAAGAAGTGAGTTAATGTTAATAAACTGCAACGGGAGAGGGCTATGACCCAACGTATCGCGTATGTCACATCTGGAATGGGTAGTCTCGGTACGGCTATTTGTCGTCGGTTAGCGCAGGACGGCTTTATTGTCGTGGCCGGTTGTGGGCCTAATTCAAAAAGAAAGGACGTCTGGCTGGAAGATAACAAAAAGTTAGGTTTTGATTTTATTGCCTCTGAGGGAAATGTTGCAGACTGGAATTCAACGGTCAAAGCCTTCGAAAAAATCCGCACCGAGGTGGGCGAGGTGGATGTGCTGATTAATAATTCCGGGACCGCGCGCAATGTCTTATTCCGCGATATGCAGCCCCAGGAGTGGCAGGCGGTTATCGATACCAATATGAACTCCTTGTTTAACGTCACGCGTCAGGTGGTGGATAACATGATGGCGCGCGGCTGGGGGCGCATTATAAATATCTCCTCCCTGAATGCGCAGATTGGCACCGTCGGGCAGGTTAACTACTCCACCGCAAAATATGCCGTGCGTGGCTTTACCCGCGCCCTGGCGCGTGAGGTTTCGGCGCGCGGCGTCACGGTTAATACCGTCTCTCCCGGCTATCTGGCCACTAGTAAACTGAAGACGGTCACTCCCGTTCAGGTTATCGACAAGATTGTTCAGGAAATTCCGGTCCGTCGTCTGGGATCGCCAAAAGAAATTGCCTCTATTTGTGCCTGGCTGGCATCCGATGAAGCGGGTTATGCCACCGGGGCGAACTTCTCCGTCAACGGCGGTATGCACATGAGTTAATCGCTCTCCCTAATAATTTAAAAACGTACATTCTTTCATTACGCAGTTAGCAATATCTGCGTCGGAGACTCTTATGCTCTCGTTACTGGGTTACGGCATGATTGTGGTCTTTATGATCCTCATCATGACCAAAAAATTATCGGCTCTGACCGCCCTGACTATTATTCCGATCCTGTTTGCGCTTATTGCCGGTTTCGGTGGCGAAATGGGCGATATGATGATTGATGGATTAAAGAAGGTCGCGCCCACCGCAATTATGGTTATTTTCGCGATCCTCTATTTTTGTACCATGTTCGACACCGGTTTATTCGATCCAATAATTCGTTTCTTCCTGCGCATTATTGATGGCGATCCGGTCAAGGCGGTGATGTGTACCGCGCTGCTGGCGGCGATGGTCTCTCTCGACGGGGACGGTTCCACCACCTACATGATTTGTGTTACGGCGATGCTTCCGCTTTTCAAACGTATTCGTCTCGACCCGCTTGCTCTGACCTGTGTGGTCTTCCTTTCCGGGAGTGTAACCAACCTGCTGCCGTGGGGCGGCCCGCTGGCGCGCGTCTCGGCGTCGTTAAAGGTGGAATCGAGCGAACTGTTTATACCGCTAATCCCTTCGATGATCTGCGGGCTGGTCGGGGTTCTCGCGCTCTCCTGGTATATCGGCATCCGCGAACGCCGTCGGCTGGGCAAACTAAGCATTCAGACCAATGCGCATGGCGCGGTAATTGAAGAAGATGCCGAGAGCTATCTGCCTGCCATAAATGAGGTCAATGACGAGCTGCGTCGGCCAAAAATGTTTTGGCTCAATGCCGCTCTGACGCTTGCGCTGATGGCTTCGCTGGTGATGGAGCTTCTCCCACTGTCGGTGCTGTTTATGGTGGCGTTTGCCATTGCGCTGCTGATTAACTACCCGCATCTGGATGCCCAGCGCCAGCGTATCGCGGCTCATGCGCCCGCAGCGCTAAATCAGACCTCAATATTTCTCGCAGCCGGCATCTTCGCGGGAATTCTGTCGGGAACGGGGATGGTCACCGCCATGTCCAACACGCTACTGGACGTCCTGCCGCAGTCCTGGGGGCCTTATCTGGCACCGATTACTGCGCTAATCAGCCTACCTGGTACTTTCTTTATGTCCAATGACGCCTTCTATTACGGCGTGCTGCCAGTACTGGCTGAGGCTGCAAAAGCTTATGGAATTGATCCGGTTGAGATTGGCCGTGCGTCGCTGGTGGGGCAGCCAGTGCATCTGTTAAGCCCGCTGGTGGCATCGACCTATCTGCTGGTGGGATTGGCAGGGGTCGAGTTCAGCGACCATCAAAAATACACCTTCAAGTGGGCGTTCCTGCTGTGCATGATATTCCTGGGCTCGGGATTATTGCTGGGGCTTTATCCCGTCTATTCGGTTGCCAGTTAACAGTAAATCGGCTCACAGGGTGAGCCGATGTTTTAGCTTGTAGCATTAACTTTCTGCGCTGATTCGGCGCATTTTTTTATTATCGAGGGCGACAGACAGATGTTGCTTCATGGTATAGGACGCTTCAATGCGCTGCCCGGATTCAATCAGGGCGAGGATCCGCATATGATCTTTTACTTCAGCGTAGTAACGGTTACGGTCATCCATGATCCGATAGTCCATCAGCCGGCGCATGCGGTTGACATTGCGCAGCGAGATTTCAAAAAACGGATTATTCGAAAAAGCGATAATCGTTTCGTGAAAGCGATAGCCTGCCAGCTGTAACTGTGTAGGGGTGAGACGCTCAATTCCGCTCTCCATCAGCATTTCCAGCTCGCGTCGTATCTCGTTGATTTTTTCCTGAGGAGCATTGAACGTGGGTTCCAGGATGGCCATAGGTTCTATGACCATACGGAAGCTGAAAATCTGCTCCAGTGCGGTCTTGGTTTTTGCCACCGGTAGAAAGCGCCATCCATAACCTTGCTTACGTTCAACCCATCCCTCACTGATGCCCCTGGCGAGCACTGTAGACAACTGGCTCTTGGTGAGATTGTAGCGTTTCATCAGGAAAAGTTCGGTCACTTCAGATTCGATTTCATCCTGCAGCCAGTCCTCAGCCAATTGATAATATTCGGGTAAGTCGAGTTCTTCTGACAGTTCTTGTCTGCTATCGGCTTGCGGAGTGTAGTCATCTTTAACAAAAAAACCGCGGTTTTGCTTCTGGAGTAGCACTCCCTTTTGTTCAAGGTAAACGAGTGCTTCGCGAACAGGGGAGCGGGAAACATCAAAGGTCTCGGCCAGCTTCGGTACACTTAAATGTGAACCTGGAGTAATCTCACCATTATCGACTAACACCATGATTTTTTGTGAAATTCGTTCAGTGAGTACACTAATTTTCATGTAAGCGCCCTGAGTAGGAAATGCAAATCTAAGCGTTATTATTGCATTTGTGAATAATTAAAAGCAATGTTGTAGGTGATTAATTATTAGAGAAGCATCACATTCAAAGCGAAAGCTGGCATGGAAAGGGCAGGTTAATGTTTTCATTGCGTTATCGTAAATAAATAATAATAGAGCCACATAGTTATATTTTTTTTCGGCATATATATTTGACGAAAATAATTCAAATTATCGCTATGGCATACCCTAATCGTTTGTATTCTTGCATTTTGTGGTTGTCCCTTTATTTGTGTATACGAATACATTCATACCAGTTAAAACATTCTGTGTCCGAAGACCGTAAATAGTTCATTTTATTTCCCGACCTCTTTCCTGGTCGTGTGCTGAACTGGACTTGATGAAATGACTGATAATTATCGCGGGAGGGATAGTACGAAACATATCCTGTGATGTTCTACCGGAAGATAAAAGATAGTCTAGCCCACCTCTACCCGGCAGGCTCACCTAGTTGATGCGTTCTGCGACCGCTTGGATACTTCCTGCCCTGGGAACGCGCTGTGGTGGACGCTACCCCGCATACCCAACGTCCGCTCTTCGCTCAAAGCAGACTTTCATCCTGGTCAGATTGTCAGCGACGTGCCAAGAGCGGACCTTCATTTATCAGGAAAGATTAACTCTGATGATTCTCGCGTGTTGAATAGCGAAGTTCATCAACTAGCAGGCTAAATGCCGGGGTGGGTTGTCGGTGGCCTGGATAGTAAAGGTGATATCCAGAGTAAGGTTCACACCAATCCTCAAGCACGCGAACAAGATCCCCTGATGCTATATAGGGTTCAAGCTGTCCTTCTGGTAGATAGGCTAGCCCTCGACCTTCAAGCGCCGCTTTCAGTATCATGCTCCCCGTATTGAAAACCAGTTGACCATCAACTCGCACATTCAGCTCTCGCCCGTCCTTTTCAAACTCCCACGCATAGAGTCCTCCATGCCCGGAAAGGCGCAGGTTTATACAACAGTGTTCTGTCAATTCCTGCGGAGTAATGGGCACATGCCTGTTACTGAAATAATCTGGAGATCCCGCCACTGTCATCCGCATATCTGGCGCAATACGAACGGCAATCATGTCTTTGGCAATAGTTTCTCCGGGACGTACACCGGCATCAAAACGATCTCTTACGATGTCAGTCAGCCCATAATCTGTAAGAATTTCGACTTTAATATCGGGGTATTTTTTAACGAGACGCGACACTGCTGGCCAGAGTATTGACTCTGCTGCATATTCTGTTGCGGTAAGGCGTATTGTACCGGCTGGCTTATCACGTAATTCACTCAGCACCATTAACTGCCGCTGAATATCCTCTATCTGAGGTCCGACTGAAGCGAGTAAACGTTCCCCAGCTTCAGTTGGGACAACTCTTCTGGTCGTTCGGTTAAGCAACCGGATCCCGAGTTGTGCTTCCAGAACACGAACAGTCTGACTGAGCGCTGACTGTGAAACACCCAGACGTTTTGCCGCTCGCGTGAAATTCTGTTCCTTAGCCACCACCATAAATGCAGCAAGGGCATTCAGATTATCATCAGCCATTTAGAGGTTCTCCTTATAATTTCAATCTCATTTTACCATCTAATCACTTAATGCGTCCTCAGATATACTTTCTTCGTTCACTAAATAACCATTCCTCCCGACAAAAGGCGTTTTCATTTGCAGGGAATTTATGTAATCCGCTACGCCATTTAGCCGAAAGTAACCAGCGAGGTGAAATATGAAAGCGATTATTGCTGCAGCCGCTATGTCTGTACTGGGTGCCACCCAGGTTTTTGCCGAAAGTATTGAAATCCGTCGTAACGGGCAGACCCCTTCTGTCGTCGGCAAGGCCGATAACTTCTCGGGGCATGCGGTTGTCAGCCCGTTATTGCCGCCAAACGAGTCCACGCGTGCCAGTCTGGGTCAGGTGGATTTCGCCCCGGGTGCGCGCACGGCCTGGCATACCCATCCCGCCGGGCAGCTGCTGATCGTTACGGCAGGCAAAGGCTGGATTCAGGAAGAAGGTAAGGCTCGTCAGGATATAGCCCCCGGGGATGTCGTCTGGATCCCTGCGACCGTTCGCCACTGGCATGGCGCCACGGCGACGTCCCCCATGAGCCATCTGGCCATGACGTATATGGTGGACGGTAAGAACGTGGACTGGCAGGAGCCCGTCTCCGACGAACAGTATCAGTAATCCGGAGGTCAGATGAAAACTTCGACGGCAGTTGCGCTGGCGCTTTCTCTCGGATCCGCTGGCGCCATTGCAGAAACGGGGGCACAGCGGGGCCCGCTGTCAGACACCGACATAGAGGCAGTATCTCCCGCACTCGGACGCTATGCGAGCACCAGGCTGGCAGGAGACCTCTGGAAAAGAAACGACTTGTCGCCACGCGATCGCAGCCTCGTTACCGTTGCAGCGGTTATTGCCCGGAATCAGACCGTACTTTTACCGGAGCAGCTGGAACTAGCGCTGAAAAACGGTGTTAAGCCGGATGAGCTTTCCGAAACCATCACGCAGCTGGCGTTCTATGCCGGCTGGGGCAATGCCATTGCGGCCGCAGCGGTAACGAAAGAGATATTCCTGCAAAAAGGAATTAACGCTGAACAGCTTCCTCGCGCGGAGGAGGCGCTGCTGCCAATCGATGAAAAAGCTGAAGTAGCTCGCGCTGCACGCGTGGAACAGAGCATCGGTAGCGCGGCGCCGGGGCTTGTCAGCGACACCACCGACGTGCTTTTCCGGGAATTGTGGCTGCGTCCCGGGCTTGCACCACGGGACAGAAGTCTGGTGACCCTGTCTGCCCTGATTGCAAACGGGCAGGTACAGCAAATCCCGCCGCACCTTAACCGGGCAATGGATAACGGCCTGACCCGGCAGCAGGCTTCGGGCGCACTGAGTCATCTTGCGTATTATACCGGGTGGCCCAATGCTTTCTCAGCTGCGCCGGTTTTTAAAACGGTGCTTGAGCAGCGTGAATCAAAATAATCACCCTTTACAGGAGGATTGTATGTCTCAGGGTATTGAAAACAAAATTATCGTCATCACCGGTGCCAGCAGCGGCCTGGGAGCAGAAACAGCCCGACACCTGACGAGGCTGGGTGCAAAGGTGGTCCTGGGTGCTCGTCGTATGGAGAAGCTGGAGCAACTTGCCGGCGAACTGGGCCTGGATGCCCGAGCCATACTGCGCACCGACGTGACAGACCGCGCACAGGTCCAGACCCTTGTTGACCGGGCGGTAGAGTTGCACGGCCGTATTGACGTCATTATTAATAACGCCGGCTTAATGCCGAGTTCCATGCTCGACAAGCTGAAAGTGGACGAATGGAACCGGATGATCGACGTGAATATTAAGGGCGTACTTTACGGTATTGCCGCCGCATTGCCGTATATGAAAGCGCAGAAGTCCGGACAGTTTATCAATGTATCGTCCGTAGCCGGACACAAGGTGGGACCCGGCGGTGCTGTATATGCAGGGACGAAATGGGCCGTCCGGGCTATTTCAGAAGGCCTGCGTCAGGAAGTGAAGCCCTGGAATATCCGCACAACTATTGTTTCTCCCGGCGCGGTAGATACCGAACTGACTAAAACCATCACCGACGAAGATATTGCGAAAGGTATGTCGAAAACCTACGAGAATGCGATCCCGGCAGAGGCTTTTGCGCGGGTCGTTGCATTTGCTATCAGCCAGCCTGACGACGTGGATGTGAACGAAATACTTTTCCGGCCGACCGTGCAGGTTTATTAAACCATCAACAGGCGGTTAGCTGACGTCTGCCTTATTTCCGGATGGTTTATATCATCCGGAAATAAAAAGAGCTGTATCAATTAACGCTTCTTTGTAGACAGGAAACTCAAATCAGAATTTTCTGTGGGTCACATCGTGCCCTATAAATGAAATACGTAAACGACATTCTGTTTATTAAAAGGTAAGGGGCTGATTTGTATGCCTGTAAAACATTCTCACACAATCTCCGGTGCCGGTGTCGTCTCAGCGCTGATGCCGGTAATGGCTGCGGTACTGGTCGGCTTTATTATTATCGGTGTGGCACTTCCTGTCCTGCCGCTGCATGTCAAAAATGACCTGGGCTTCGGGACGTTTATCGTGGGCCTGGTCGCCGGGGCTCAGTTTGCCGCATCGCTTATTTCCCGGGTGTGGTCCGGGAGCTATTCGGACAGGCGCGGTGCCAAAAAGGGCGTAGTAGTCGGCCTTATCGCAGCTGTCGTATCAGGGCTACTGTACCAGGTGTCGCTCTGGCTGGTCAGTATTCCTGTCGTGTCGGTGAGCGTGCTGCTTGCTGGACGCGCGATCCTGGGCGGTGCGGAAAGCTTCGTCATTACCGGTGCTGTGGCATGGGGTCTGGCTCTGGTGGATAAAGAGCACGCAGGTAAGGTTATCGCCTGGGTGGGCACCGCGATGTTTGCCGCTATGGCTCTCGGCGGACCGGTGGGGACGCTGTTATTTGATGCTTTCGGCTTTGAGGCGATCGCACTGCTGACGTTCCTGCTTCCGCTACTGGTACTGGCGTATCTCGCCCGTATGCCCGCCGTGCCGCCTCATCCCCATGCCGCACAAGCATCCTTTGGCTCCGTCATGCACGCGGTCTGGTTACCCGGCCTGGGCGCAGCACTGGCGAGCACGGGCTACTGCGCCATCCTGGCCTTCAGCTCACTGTATTACAGCACCATGAACTGGCAGCCCGTCTGGATGGCATTCACCGCCTTTGGCGTCGCGCTGATTGTTGCCCGTACCGTTGCTGGCCATCTGCCAGATCGCTTTGGTGGCGCTCGTATTGCGCTGATATTTGTGCTTGTCCAGGCCGCCGGTCTGTTCCTTATTTGGCTTGCCGGTACGTCCCTGATTGCAACGGTCGGAGCCGCGTTGGCCGGTTTTGGCTACTCGCTGGTTTATCCGGGCCTCGGTATTGAAGCCATCAATGGTTCAACGCCCCAGAACCGCGGCATGGTGATGGGGATCTACACAGCATTTCTTGACGTGGCGATGGCGATCGGCAGTCCTGCGCTCGGCTGGGTAGGAGGACATCTTGGGCTGAACGCGATATTTCTGGCCGGCGCGCTGGCAGTGCTGTCAACCGCTGTGGTGGCATTCCTGCTGTTAAAACACGCGGGCCAGAGTAAACAAAATCCGGCCTGAATAGGTCCTGCAGTCCGGAGGTTTATTGTTCTCCGGATTGTTCACTCCGTTTGTCTTAACACCGTTATTTAATTCAGGAGGTAATATGAAATTGCATTCAAAAGGAAAATTAAAAACCCTGGCCGCACTGACGATACTCAGCGTCGCTCTGGGTATGGGGGTAAACACTGCCGTCGCGGCGGATATGTCCCACGGTGCGGATAATTTCTATAAAAGCGATAAAGTGAAGACGGAAACCGTAAAATTCAAAAATATTTACGGTATGGAAGTTACCGGCACGTTATTTACTCCCCGCAATATGGAAGCCGGTAAAAAATATGACGCCCTTATTGTCGGTCATCCTTTTGCTGCAGTAAGACAGCAGGCTGCTGACCTCTACGCAACCAAAATGGCGGAGGCCGGTTTTGTTGCGCTGTCCTTCGACCAGTCTTTCTGGGGTGAGAGTGCGGGTACGCCGCGTGGTGCCGTGCTGCCTGATGTTTATGCAGAAAACTTCAGCGCCGCAGTTGATTTCCTCGGAACGCGCGCATTTGTGGACCGTGAAAAAATTGGCGTGATAGGTATCTGCGGTAGCGGCGGCTTTGCCATCGCCGCGACAAAAATGGATCCCCGCATCAGGGCGCTCGCCACCGTCAGCATGTACGACATGGGCGAATATTTTCGTACCGGTCTGAACCATGAGCGGACCGTGGAAATGAGAAACAAGGACCTGGCGATTGCAGCAGAACAACGCTACAAAACTGCTGAAACCGGGCAACCCGTTTATGGTCCCGGGCAAAACGATCCGGTGTTCATCGAAGGTAAAGAGTCCAATGACTTTTATCAGACGGAGCGCGGTAAGGTGGCATCCAACGATCGCCGCTCAACACCGGCGACCTATGCGAAATTCATGAACTTCCATCCGTTTATCGATATCGAGTCCATTTCACCGCGACCAATACTCTTTGTCGTGGGTGATGCTGCACCATCCCGCACCTATACCGATACAGCTTACAAAATGGCCGCAGAGCCGAAGGAGCTTGTGGAGATTAAGGGCGCTAACCGTATCGACCTGTATGACCGCACTGAACTCATCCCGTGGGACAAGCTGGTCTCATTTTTTAACACCAATCTGAAATCAGATAAATAATGTTTCTGAACGGCACTATTGCAGTGCCGTTATTCCTGAAAATATAAAAATAACGGAGAGTTTTATGTTCAAACCAGTCATGCTTGCTCTGGCCTCCCTAACGGCGGTGTCATTTTCATCTTTGGGTGCCGAGGCCGAAGGTATTCGGGTCAAGATCACCGCAGGTGACCAGGTGATGACGGCAACGTTTTATGACAATGCCACCACCCGGGCGCTGGTCTCTCGCTTTCCGCTGACGCTGCCCATGGAAGATCTTTACGGACGCGAAATGTGCTACCGGTTCCCGGATGCCCTGCCTGCAAACGAAACGCAGACCAGCGGTTATGAAGTGGGCGATGTTGTTTACTGGGCTCCCCGCCACAGCTTCGTCATCATGTACGAACAGAACAATGAACGGATAGGTAACCTTCAGAAAGTGGGTCGTATCCACTCTGGAGTTGGGATTTTCAGGCATACGGGTAATATCGATGTGACATTTGAAATGGCACATTGAGCTGCCATTCAATTCCGATAATTTAACGCAGCGGCATGAGTTGTCTTCATTGAGGGAGACTTCAGCGTCTGCTCCTCGCTCACAGCAGACATTGAACTCCCAGCCAGGAGCGGACATTTTGAAAGCCATCAAGTCCTTAACTTGGTGCCCATCGGAATTGTTTACTTTACAATGCCAGCTACAAACAGCCTAACTAAAGCCAGGTGATCACGTGCATTCAAACATGATTGAATACCTTAATATTTTCGTACAGGTTGTTGAGCAGGGCAGCTTTACAAGAGCCGCTGACATTCTGCAGATTCATCGTCCCACCGTGAGCAAAGCGATACAGCAGATAGAGGACGACCTCGGCGTAAAACTCATCCATCGCACTACCCGTAAGTTGAGCGTTACGGCTGAAGGGGAGGCGTTTTATCATCGCGCCAGGCTTGTATTGTCTGAAGTTAATGACATGATGGCGAGTTTTTCACCTACCCTTCCACCTCGGGGGCGGCTCAGGCTTGATGTCCCGCTGGCGCTGGCTCACGCCATACTGATCCCTAATCTCAAACATTTCCAGTCATTGTATCCTGACATTGATGTCGTATTGGTTTCATCGGACAAAAGAACCGATTTAATCACTGAAGGTGTGGACTGTCTTGTCCGCCTGGGTGAGCTTCAGGATTCGAGTTTTATCTCCAGACGTCTTGGCGACATCAGGATGGTCACCTGTGCAGCCCCATCTTACCTGCTACAACATGGACGACCGGAAACACTTGCGGATCTGGATCAGCATCGGGCAATAAACTTTTTCAGCGACCACAGTCGTGATGTGATGGAATGGAAATTTACTAAGGATGGGAAGATCGTTTCGTTGCGTCCCGTGGGCAGCATGCTGGTTGATAATTCAGATATTCTGCTTTCCTGTGGCCTGGCGGGCCTCGGCATAATCCAGGCCACCTTTAACGCCCTTGCCCCACATATTGCTTCCGGAGCTCTTGAAGAGATTCTGACGCAATATCCTTCTGTGTCTAAGCCCGTGTCGGTGATGTATCCGGACAGGCGCTACCTATCTCCCAAAGTACGGGTCTTTATCGACTGGTTCAGTGAAGTTTTGACCATGCAGAACCGCTGAAACCAATGGATTGTTAATAGATAATTAATACTGAAGTTCCCTGTCAGCTATTTTTGGGACGTTTATAGCAGCGTAGATTGTCAGTAAATGAACCGGGCATGTCTTCAACAATATTCTAAAGATGTGCTGATAACTGACGAGAGCTGAATATGTCTAAAGTTGTTACCTTTAACCGCACCGGTGGTCCGGAAGTTTTGGAAGTTATAGATGTGGAGGTGCCCGCACCAGCAGCGGGTGAAGTTCAGATTCGCGTACATGCTATTGGTCTTAACCGTGCAGAAATCATGTACCGTAACGGTCAGTATGTCATTGAACCGGAATTTCCAGCACGCCTGGGTTACGAGGCCTCGGGCGTCGTGCAGGCCGTTGGTGAGCATGTTGAAGGGATTGTTACTGGAGATCGGGTCAGCGTTATTCCTTCGTTTATGTTTAATGAATACGGCATGTACGGCGAACTGGTCAATGCCCCGGTAAATGCTGTGGTGAAGCATCCTGAAAACCTTTCCTTCGAGGAGGCAGCTGCAAGCTGGATGATGTATGTCACTGCATATGGCGCACTGGTTGAATATGGCAACCTTCAGGCTGGGCAGAATGTTGTGATCCGCGCAGCATCAAGCAGCGTAGGACTGGCTGCCATACAGATAGCTAACATGCTGGGTGCTAAACCCATTGCGCTTACCCGGACTGCCGAAAAAAGAGACATGCTTCTAAAAGCTGGTGCCGCCACTGTTATAGCTACCGCTGAGCAGGATATGGTTGCGGAAATCAATCATGCGACAGATAGCATGGGCGCCCATATTGTTTTTGATCCTGTCGGTGGTCCGGACGTGGCAAAACTGACCCAGGTGATGGCACCGCAAGGTATGTTCTTCCAGTACGGCGCGCTAGACAGTCGCGACCTGCTTGTGCCTGTCTTTGATATTCTCGGTAAGCATCTCACGCTGCGCGGATATGAGCTGTTTGAAATTACGACAGACCCTGAAAAAATGGCACGCGCAAAATCCTTCGTCACCGAAGGTTTACGTACCGGCAAACTGAAACCTGTCATTGATAAAACATTCCCGCTTGAAGATATTGCGGATGCACAGCGCTATATGGAAGCAAATGGACAGGTTGGCAAAATCGTCGTAATTGTTGAGTAAACCTCAAACCGACTAACCGTTCAACCTGATGAGCTGGTGTGAAAGGTGAAGCGGAGGGCCATGTGCTGCAAATCAAGATTCAGCGGTGCAGACTTTTCTGACCTTAGGGGAAGGGGGCGGCACACTCTGCTTCAGTGGGGGTAGCTAATCACCACAAATTGTTAGACACAAGGGATAGGGGGCGCCGATGCGGGTGACAAAGGTATCTCTGCCGCAGCCATAAAATCGATAAAACAGCGTATTCTCGGTGACAGGTAGCGGCTGGCGGGCCACAGGACCGAGAAATGCCCATCCTTGACGCAACAGCCGGGCAACACCTCCTGCAGTTGTCCCTCATCCATGGCCTCGCGCACGACAAAATCAGGCACATAAGCGATGCCCATCCCCGCCGCGCTTAAGCGAATGGCGGCCTCAATGTTATTGACCGTTACAACGGCAGCGGCCCTGAAATCTCCCGTCAGCCGCATATCGCGCAGTTCCCAGGGCTGGATCAGCCCCGTCGCGGGGAAGCGGAAAAAAATGCACTTGTGCGCCGCCAATTCCTTTGGCGAGTCGGGGGGCCCGTATTCCGCCAGATAGGCCGGGCTGGCGCAGAGCACAAAACGAAAGCCCCCCAGCTTTCTGGCGATCAACCGGGAGTCCGCTAATTCACCGCTACGGATAGCAACATCAAATCCTTCATCGATCAGATTGACCAGCCGGTCACTAAAGTCGAGATCCAGTTCAACCTGCGGATAAAGACGGGTAAAGGCGGTGAGGGCGGGGAGCAGCAGGCGGTAGCCAATGACGGGCAGTGAAATCCTCAGTTTGCCGGTGGGCTGTGAGAGACTGCTGGTCAGCTCTGACTCGGCCTCCTGGATCTGCTCCAGGATACTCTGGCAGCGCGTCAGAAATGCGGCCCCCTCCGCCGTCAGGCTGACGTTTCTGGTGCTGCGGTTGAACAGCCGGACCCCCAGTTTATGCTCAAGCCGGGCGACATTCTTACCCACCGCCGAGGCAGATATGCCCAGCAGCCTGGCGGCCTGAACAAAGCTTAGCGTTTCGGCGGTGCGGACAAAGGACGTCAGCGAGGTGAGGCTGTCCATCGATTATAAACCTTATGTCTCTTAAGAAGATATTTTCAGTCTATTTATCGGCAATAACATCCGCAATAGGATGGCGACAGTTTATTCATTCCTTGCCGACTGATGAGGGCCGCCCGATGTTACTAACCGCCAGAACACCTTCCCGATACGCCAGCGCCCTGGCCGCGCTTTCTGTCTTTATGGCGGCCTTGCTGCTGCCGTTAAGTTTTACCGGCGGCGTCATGACCACCCCCGCGATACAGCAGTCGCTGGGCGGCTCTCCCGCTGCGCTGTCGTGGCTGACCAATGGCTTTATGTTGACCTTCGGCAGCTTTTTGCTGGCCGCAGGGGTGACGGCGGATGCCATCGACAGAAAACGTATTTTTATCGTCGGCGCCGCGCTGTTTTGCCTGAGCAGCCTGCTGTTTTGTCTGACGCACAATCTCTTCCTGTCAGGCGTGTTGAGGGCTCTGCAGGGCCTGGCCGCGGCGATGATTTTAGCCAGCGGCAGTGCGGCGCTGGCCCAGCTGTATGATGGCGCTCAGCGGACGCGGGCATTCAGCATCCTGGGCACGGTGTTCGGCGCCGGCCTGGCGTTTGGCCCGCTGCTGATCGGCTTCATGACCGACGCGGTGGGTTGGCGCGGCGTATACGCCCTGTTTGCGCTGCTTTCGGCAGGGGTGCTGCTTATCGGACTGGCGTATCTGCCCGCGGCAGAAAAAAGCGAGCCGCGGACACCCGACAACCTCGGCTTACTCCTGTTTACGCTGGCCCTGATGCTGTTTACCTCATCGCTCATGGTCATTCCGGCCCGCGGTTTTTTATCCCTGACCACGCTGGCCTTGCTCATCGCGTCGGGGGGGCTGTTCGTGGCGTTTGTCGTGCGCTGCCGGAGGGTGAACAACCCGGTGCTGGACATCTCCCTGCTGCGTCATCCGCGTTTTGTCGGCGTACTGTTGCTGCCTGTCGCCACCTGCTGTTGCTACGTTGTCCTGCTGATTATTGTTCCCCTGCATTTTATGGGCGGAGAGGGGATGAGTGAGCCGCAGAGCGCACTGTATCTGATGGCGCTGACCACGCCGATGCTGGTTTTCCCATCCGTTGCGGCCCTGCTCACCCGCTGGTTTTCACCGGGGCACGTGTCCACGGCGGGACTGATGATGGCCTCCGTCGGGTTGCTGTTGCTGGGGAACGCTTTTCACAGCCACCATCTCCCGCAGCTGGTGCTGGCGCTGATCCTCTGTGGAGCTGGGGCGGCGTTTCCCTGGGGGCTGATGGACGGCCTGGCGATTTCCGCTGTGCCGATGGCGAAAGCCGGTATGGCGGCAGGCCTGTTCAATACCGTTCGCGTTGCCGGCGAGGGGATCGCCCTGGCGGTCGTTTCGGCGGTATTAACGGCAAGCAATAACCTGACCCTGCAAAGTCGCGTTCACGGGTATGCGCCTGAGGTGATTGACCGCGCCGCAGGCTGGCTGGGGGCTGGCAATATGCCGCAGGCGGCTGCGCTTTTGCCTGACTTTTCCCTCCGGGCGCTGCGCGAGAGCTATGACTCTGCTTATACGCTACTGTTTAGCGGGCTGGCGGTCGTCACCCTGGTGTGCGCCCTGATGGTCTGGCGGACGCTATGCCGGAAGGCGGGCGCTATCCAAACCCGCGACAGTGGATCCTGAACCCCTTGATAGCGCGGTGGCGTCACGCTTCCCGGGCTGCTCAGCGAACCTGAACTGTCATTGTTTCACTGGCGGAACTATGCTGATTAGAGCGGCCACATGCGCCGCCCCGGCCGCGGAAACAGTGACTCACAGGTGGCGGTATGGCGATTGATCCGGAACTGATTTACATCGAGATCCTGGAAACGGTGCTGACGGCCACCCTGGATCCCGATTTGTGGAAATCGGCATTGCAGAAACTGGCGTTACTGACCGGCCATCAGTACGCGGCATTTCTGTTTTACGACAAAGGCAATGCCCATCTGTTGACTGATTCACTCCTGCTCGAGGAGAAGGTCTTTACCGCCTATCGCGATGTATTTCTGGCTATCGATCCCGCCGAAAAAATATTGACCGCGTTACCGGTCGGGCAAATATATCGGGACCGGGAATATTTAGGCGATAAGTTTATTGCCGGCAGCGTCTATTACAATGAATTTCATCACCCCAACGACCTGAATCATCTCACCAGCGTCAAGCTGTGCACCATCAATGGCTATGCCACCTATCTGTCACTGATGACGGCCAATACGGCGGCTTATCCGCAGCCGGTGCAGTTTGAACTGTTCAGGCGCCTGATCCCGGCGTTAAAAACCGCCTGCCAGCTTCACGCCCGCTTTGAACAGCTGCGGGACACCATAAAATACCAGAGCGCGGTGATGGACAACGGGATCTACCCGGTATGGCTGGTGGATCATGGCGGTAAAATTCTCTACGCCAGCGCGCATGCCGAACGCTACCTGCGCGCCAACGCCCGCCTCTCCTGGTATAGCGGGGGCGATACGCTGTGCCTCGATACCGACAGTAAAAAGCTGAAACGCGCCATCGAGCAGGCCACCCGGACGGCAGAGCCGCCGAAGGCAGGGCTGTGCTATACCGCCGGGCGTCAGCCGAAACCGATCCTCGTGATCCCGGCAGCCCGTCTTGCCGGGGTCGCCTTCGTGATTATTCCCGAGCCGTTTCTCACCGGCAGCGCCTTGATGGAGCTGTTTAACGTCAAGCCCGCCGAGAATGCGGTGGCGGAGCTGCTGGTGCGGGGCATGACCCCGGATGAATGCGCCTTACATCTGGGCGTATCCATCGCCACCATCAGAACCCACCTCAGCGCCCTGTACCGGAAAACCCATACTCGTCATCAGGCAGAACTTCTGCTGATCCTCCGCGCGATTCACGGCTGATGGTTTCGCATCCTCAGGAATGATGGTCGCGCAGGAAAACCGTCAGCACCTCTTTCGGCGGCACACCGCCGCATTCGCCAATCATCCAGCCCACCGCCCCACGGTGATAGGCGCCGTGAAAGAGCATGTGGTTCAGCATCTCCATCGCGGTCATATTGCCGTCACCGCCGTCGACAAATTTGAAGGCGATACGTTCGTGGAAATCGGCGGGGGTCATGGCGCTGACGTACTGAATGTATTCGTCCGTACAAGCGGTCATGGCCGTTTCCAGCGCATCAACGGTTGGCGTCTCGGGGGTATTCAGCGCGGTGTAACCGTGCGGCCTGCCGCGCAGGTTCGCCCGGAAAATCATGTCAACGACATGGATATGGTTCATCAGCCTGATGGTCAGGTGACGTTTTTCGCCATATACCGTACCGTCAATTGCGCGGATCGCCTGTAAGGTGGCAAGGTCAATCCAGCGCTTGTATTTCAACAGCGTCACTACTGTGTCTTTGTCCATAGTCTGTCCCGGGTTGGTTGAGCCATTATCTTAGCGATTATGCCAGTGAGTTGTCATTCTCCAGCGCCAGGCACAAAAAAGCCTCGCCGGGGCGAGGCTTTTCAATAAGCTGGTGATTTAGTCAAACACACCGTTAATCACAGCGGTCACGATGGCAGTGCTCAGGGCGACCAGCACCAGGTCATCGCCGACCGCGCGCCATTCATAGCCTGGATAATAGGGCAGGTCGTTAATCATGGAAGCCGGCAGGGTCTTTTTCGCGATACCCGGAGGGAGCGGTTTGCCGCGGGCAACATTTTTGGCGATACCCGGAGGCAGCGCCTGATAGCCGACCAGACCGTAGTTCACGGCAAGGGAGCGCGCCCGTGAGAAGCTAATATCGCTGTCGACGTGGTCGGGTTTACCATAGTTTTTGCGGTTGCCATGCTCGTCAGCAGACTGACCTTTATTCTGGCCTTTATTACCATGGTCGCCATTATTGCCATGATTGCCGCTATTGCCATGGTTACCACTGTTCCCGTGATTACCACCGCCATTACCGTTGCCATTACCCGGGTTGGCATACGCCGGCGCGGCCATGACGGCAAGAGAAATAACCGCCGCCAGTGCTGTTTTGAGAGTGCGACGCTTAAGCATGATGTTGTTTCCTTAATGGGGAGTACACGCTTAAAACATAAGAGAAAGCTATACCCCTGGCAATCTCATCATTTCTTATTTTTTGCCGGTTTTTAATCACCGGCGGGGAAGATAAAGGGAAAGGGATAGCGGGACGCGGACAAGCAATTCCATTGCTGCGTTTTGACAGACGGGCGACCGCGCCCCGCTAAATGTGTTGCCGACAGGATCGCTCCCGGGCGTAGAGAAAAAAATGCCCGAAGCCATCGGGCAAAAATGAACAAAAATATTACGCTTCATTCATAACGCGTCTCACAAGACGGGGCGGATAGTAAATCCTGGCGCTGCCGCGCACAATCGGACGGTTGTTTAGAAATAAATAACCCCATCGACTGTGCTCAGGACGCGACCCCATGGCAGGCGACCCGATGGCCCGGGGCCACCTCGCGCAGCGCCGGAGCTTCTCTCCTGCACCGCTCGCTGACCTGCGGGCAGCGGGATGAAAAGCGGCAGCCGGGGGGCGGATTGGCCGGATCCGGGATCTCACCTTGCACCAGCGCCTGCGGTTCACTGTGCGGATCGAGGGTGGGCACCGCGGCCAGCAGGGCGCGGGTATAGGGATGGAGGGGGCGGCTGAACAGCGCATCGCGGCTGGCGCTTTCCACCAGCTGTCCCAGATACATCACCGCCACATCATCACATAAATGTTCCACCACCCCGAGGTCGTGGGAGATAAACAGGAACGTGACGCCGCGCTCGTCGCGCAGGTCGGAAAACAAATTGATGATCTGCGCCTGAATCGACACATCAAGGGCCGAGATGGGCTCATCGGCGACGATAAAATCCGGATTGAGGATCAGCGCCCGGGCAATACCGATCCGCTGGCGCTGGCCGCCGGAGAACTGATGCGGGAAGCGGGCATAGTGCTCCGGTGCCAGGCCACAGATCTTCATCACGGCGATCACCCGGTCATACAGCTCATCGCGGGTGCACAGCTTGTGCTGCAGCATGGCTTCGCCAATCGCGTCGCCAATACGCAGCCGCGGGTTCAGCGAGCTATAGGGGTCCTGAAACACCAGCTGCATTCTGGGCCGGATGGCGCGCAGGGCAGGCGCGGTCAGGTCGGCCAGCTCCTGACCGTGAAATTTCACGCTGCCAGCACTCTTCTCATACAGGCCAAGCAGGGTCCGGCCGACGGTGGTTTTACCACTGCCGGACTCGCCCACCAGGCCAAAAATGGTGCCCGGACGGATGTTAAAGCTGACGCCGTCCACCGCGCGAAGCTCGCCGGTCTGCTGGCCAAACAGGCCGTCGCGCAGCGGAAAATATTTTTTCAATCCATCCACTTCAATAACATAGCGTTCGCTCATGCTGTCGCCTCCGCAAATTCGCTGTAAAAGCAGGCGGCCCGCTGGCGCTCACCGAGCAGCGGCGGAATCGCCTCCCGACAGCGCGCCGTCGCCCGCTCGCAGCGCCCGGCAAAGGCGCAGCCCGCCGGCAGAGCGGCCAGATCCGGCACCTGGCCGGGAATAGAGTACAGCCGCCGACGCCGCTCACCCGGCACCGGGCGGGAGGCGATCAGCCCACGCGTGTAAGGATGTTGCGGATGCCGTAGCACCTCTGCGGTGGCGCCCTGTTCCACGATCCGTCCGGCATACATCACCACTACCTGCTCGGCCATCTGCGCGATCACCCCCAGATCGTGGGTAATCAGCATCATCGCCATCTGGCTGGCCCGCGCCCGGTCGCGCAGCAGGCGCAGGATTTGCGCCTGCACGGTCACATCGAGCGCGGTGGTCGGTTCGTCGGCAATCAGCAGTTTGGGCTGACAGCTTAGCGCCATGGCGATCATCACCCGCTGCAGCATGCCGCCGGAAAGCTGGTGAGGATAGCGGGTCATCAGGCTGTCGCCGCGCGCCAGGCCGACCTCGCTTAACAGCTGGATGGCCTGCTGCCAGGCGGCTTTCGGCGTGGCGCCGAGGTGGCGGATCAGCGGTTCGCACAGCTGCTCCCCGATGGTTAACACCGGGTTCAGGGCCGACATCGGTTCCTGAAAGATCATGGCCAGCTGGTGGCCGCGCAGGTCGGCCATCTGTCTGGCTTTCAGCCGCAGCAGATCGCGGTCCGCGAAGCGGATCTCGCCGCCGTCGATGCGCGCCGCCTGCGGTGGCAGGAGACCCATCAGCGCCATGGCGGTGACGCTTTTGCCGCAGCCGGATTCGCCCACCACGCCAACGGTTTGTCCGGCCTGAATGGTGAAAGATAGCTCCTGCACCGCGCGCACGCGGGTGCGTTCGCCGGCGAAAGAGACGGAGAGATGATTAAAGGAGACTAACGGCGTGGTCATTTCAGCCTCGGTTTCATATTGGGATCCATGGCATCGCGCAGGCCATCGCCCAGCACGTTGATGGCGATCACGGTGATAAAGATGGCGATGCCCGGCGGCATCCATAGCCAGGGGCGGCGCTGGAAATCGATCAGGCTGTTGGCGGCATCCATCATATTGCCCCACGACGGCGTCGGCGGTACCACGCCGAGGCCGAGATAACTCAGCGCGGATTCACTGAGAATGGCGTTGGCGACGGCCATGGTCGCCATCACCACCAGAATCGGAATGGTATTCGGCAGCAGGTGGCCAAACAGCCGGCGACGCGCCGACAGGCCCAGCACCTGGGTGGCCAGCATAAAATCGCGTTCGCGCAGGGAGAGACATTGTCCGCGCACCAGCCGCGCCAGTCGGGGCCACTCCAGCAGGCTGAGCATCACCACCACCATATAAATGCGCGAGTCCGGGGAAAAATCGAGCTCAGAAAGCATCGCCCCGGCGACGATCAACAGCGGTAACCCGGGGATAGTCATCACCAGGTCGGCCACCCGCATGATCAATTTGTCGGTTAACCCGCCGACATAACCCGAGAGGGCGCCGAGCAGGTAGCCGAGGCACACCGACATCACCATGGTCAGCAGGCCGATAATCAGCGAGATGCGCCCGGCCAGCAGCAGGCGGGTGTAGACATCGCGACCAAGAAAATCGGTCCCGAGCCAGTGTTCCGCCCCGGGCGGCTGGTTGATGCTCAGGGCATCGGTGGCATCATCTCTCCATGGCGACCAGACGGGCCCCAGCACGCACCATACCGCCATCACCGCCAGCAGGATCAGGCAGAACATGGCCAGCCGGTTACGGCGCAGCTGTCGCCACCCCTGGCGCCAGGGAGAGGGGGGAATATGCGCCAGCGCCGGGATAGCCGCCTGCCGCTGGCGGCGACGGGAAGCAAAGTAAGACAGGATCATCATGACCTCACCCGAATACGCGGATCGGCCCAGGCGTACAGCACGTCGGCGAGCAAATTCCCGACGATCGTCAGCACCGCCAGAAACAGGGTAAACCCCATCAGCACCGGATAGTCGCGGGCGGCCAGCGAGTCGATATGGATGTGGCCTGCCCCCGGCCAGTTGAACACCTTTTCGGTAATGATCGCCCCGGAGAACAGCCCCGGCAGCTCGAAGCCCAGCAGGGTGATAATCGGCAGCAGGGCGTTGCGCAGGGCATGCTTGAGGATCACCGTGCGCTCCTGCAATCCCTTGGCGCGGGCGGTACGGATAAAATCCATTTTCACCACGTCGAGCATACTGGCGCGCACATAGCGCGTCAGGCTGCCCGCCTGCAGCATCACCAGCGCCAGCACCGGCAGCGCCAGGTGGGCGGCCACTTGCAGCACATACTGCCAGCCGCTCTCGTCGCTGCCGGTATTGGTCATCCCGCCTACCGGTAGCCAGTGGAGATCGACGGCGAACCATTTAATCAGCAGCAGGCAGAGGAAAAAGGTGGGGAACGACATGGCGGCAAACACCGCGACGCTCACCAGATGATCAAACCAGGAGCCGGGTCGCAGGGCAGAAACCACGCCGACCGCCAGGCCAATGCCCCAGTAAAAGACCAGCGCGACGCTGGCCAGCAGAAAAGAGTTCCAGATGTACTGGTTGAGCAACTGGCTGACCGGGATCTGATACTGCAGTGAAAAGCCTAAATCACCGCGCAGCAGCTGTCCCAGCCAGTGGAGGTAGCGGGTGAACAGCGGCTGGTCGAGGCCGTAGATCGCCTTCAGCTCTGCGGCGCGGGCGGCGGTCAGGGTGATATTGCCATCGATAAAGTCGCCGGGGGTTTTGGCAAACAGCATAAAAATAATGAAGGAGGCCAGCAGCAGCATCGGCAGCGTTTGCAGCAAGCGCCTCAGGATGAAATTTTTCATGATGGTCTCACATCAGCCGCCGGTTAACCCGGCGGCCAGGGGGATTTACTTGACGATTTTTACATCCGGCAGGCTGCCGGTCAGGCCGTTGTAGATATCCGGCTTAAAGCCGCTGACGCGGGCGCTGCTGGCGGAAAGAATGTTGCGATAGCCAAGCAGGATCACCGGCGGATCGTCGGCCAGCACTTTATACAGCTGGTGGTAGATCGGCTTGCGCTGTTCAATGTCGAGCACCGCGTTGCCGGCGTTAATCAGCTTATCGACTTCCGCGTTATGGTAGCCGGACTCTTTAGCTTCGCTGCTGTAGAAATCCCATACCCCGTCGTGCGGGTCGTTGAGGGTGCTGGTGCTAAAGGAGGCCAGATCGTAATTTCCGGCTTTACGCTGCGCCATCAGGGCATTGAAATCCACCACCTGCGGCTTCAGCAGTACGCCAATCTGCCGCCAGTTCTCCTTGGCGATGGGGATCAGAGCGTCGTTGAGCACCTTCTTGCTCACCAGCAGGGTCAGCTCCAGGCGCTGGCCGTCTTTGGCGCGGATACCGTCGGCGCCAGGTTTCCAGCCGGCCTCATCCAGCAGCTTTTTGGCCTGTGCCGGATCGTAAGGGTAAGGGTTGACGCCTTCAGCGTTAAAGGCCCAGGAGATCGGGGCGATCGGCTCGATGGCGACTTTGCCGTACCCCTGATAGACCACGTCGATCAGCTTCTGCCGATCCAGGCCGTAAATCAGCGCCTGGCGCACGCGCTTATCCTGCAGCGCCGGGCGATGTACGTTGAACTCCACCTGGCTGTAGTCGCTGGAGCCGTAAAGATTAATGTTGGCGAAGCCGAGCATTTTCAGCTGCTCAATATCGTCGGGGCGTGAGGTAAAGGCGTCATAGTCGGTCTCCCCGGTCTGGAACAGCTGGAAGTTGGTCGACGGATTGGTCACGCGGTAGATAAAGCGCGGTGTTGGCGGCGTTCCACGGTAAAAATGGCTATTGGCATGGAAGCGTATTTCCTGACCGGGAATGTATTTGTCGTACACGTAAGGACCGTTGCCCAGCGGCTTGCCGTGCAGTGAACGCAGATAGTCGAGATTTCCCCGCTGATATCCTTTGCCGTACCAGGCTTTCGACAGCACCGGCCCGCCAATTTTGGCCAGCGTGGTGGCGCCTGGCTGCGTGGTAGTCACCTGCAGGGTGAGCGGGTCGATGACCTTCAGGCCGCTGACGCTGTCAGCCTTGCCGGCTTTGTAGTCCGCGCCGCCGGCGATATTGGCCAGGGTGATGTCGGTATCGCCATCATATTTGGGGTCGAGCAGGACCGTCAGGGTAAAGGCGACATCTTCCGCCGTCAGCGGTGAACCATCGCTGAAGGTCAGGCCAGGGCGCAATTTGATGGTATAGACTTTACTGTCCGGGCTGACCGTCCAGCTCTCCGCCAGTCCCGGGACCAGTTTACCCTGACTGTCCCAGTCGATCAGGCGTGAAAAAATGACGTTAGTCACGTTCTCATCCCAGCCGTTGACGAAAAAGTAGGGGTTAAAGATCCCCTGCGGCTCGGAGATCCCGGCCACCACCGTGTCTTTCCGCAGTTTGGCGCTGGCCGGGATCTGGCTGGCGTCGGTGGCCGGGGTGATGCCTTCTTTCAGGATCCCTTCAGCATGGGCAACAGAAGAAAATGCTACCACGCCGCCGAGCAGGGCCACTTTTAGCGCCAGGGCGAAGCGGGTTTTTCGGGTTTTTAATCCTTGTTGTAATCTGGACAAAAGTGCTACCTCATCAAATAATTGCGTGGTTATTTACAATTCATGACGAAAGATAAGAGGCGTACTTCGCCCTGTCTAACACTGAAACGCTATGATTTATAACTAATTATCCTTAGCAAAGGATCGGGAATATAATCCCATTCGATGGCTAAGAAGCAGTGGTTTCCGCTGTCTGATGATGGTGAGTCAGAATGCTGTCTGCGACCCAGCCATCCTGCGCCAGCGCGCTGGCGGCCAGCGGCCCGCTCAGCCGGACCTGCAGCTGGCCGATCACCCGGCCCTGAATGCGCTCGCAGTTGCTGTACAGCAGTCGGGCGTCGCCTCCCAGCAGGCTGGCGATATGCTGCAGATTGGGTTCGCGACCGCTGCTGCCGTCAAAACGTAAGGTCACGATCTGCTCGCCGTCGCGCAGCGCTGGCCCGGCCTCCGGGCGATCGGGGTGCTGCAGGCCGAGCATGGCGCGCGTCACCGGGTGCTGCGGGTTGCCAAACACGCGCCAGACATCGCCCTGTTCGACAATGCGCCCGCCCTCAAGCACGCTGACCCGATCGCAGAGGGTGCGAATGACCTCCATTTCGTGGGTGATCAGCACGATTGTCAGGCCCAGGCGCTGGTTAATCTCCTTGAGCAGGGTTAGCACCGACAGGGTGTTTTCCGGATCCAGCGCCGAGGTTGCCTCATCGCACAGCAGAATTTCCGGCTGAGTGACCAGCGCCCGGGCGATGCCGGTCCGCTGTTTCTGGCCACCGGAGAGGCGGGCCGGGTAGCTGTCGCGCAGCGCGCTGAGGCCCACCAGCTCAAGCATCTCGCTGACCCGACGCTGGCGTTCGCCGGCCGGGACGCCAGCCATCTTCAGCGGCAAGGCGATGTTCTGCGCCACGGTTTTGGTGGCCATCAGGTTAAAGTGCTGAAAAATCATCGCCACCCGCCGACGCAGATCGCGCAGCTGGCGCGTGGAGTAGCGCACGGTTGACTCGCCGTGGATGAACATCTCGCCGCTGTCGGCATTTTCCAGACGATTAAACAGGCGCAGCAGGGTGGATTTTCCGGCGCCGCTGCGGCCGATGATGCCGAAAATTTCGCCCTGACGGATGGTCAGGTCAATGTCCTGTAGCGCCTGCACGCCGTTAGGATAGGCTTTGCTGATACCAGCAAACTCAATGTGGGTCGGTGGGGCGGGGATATGCGTCACGATGATGCGCTCCGTTAGCCCGGGCAGCGGCTGACGCCGCTGCCCGCGGTGATTAGAATCCAGGTAAAATTTTGCCCTGATAACGCGTAAGAATGAACTGACGAACCGCGTCCGAATGCAGCGCTTGCGCCAGCTTCTGAATGCCCGGGTCCTGAATGTTGTCCGGGCGCGCCACCAGATATTCGACGTACAGATCGCTGCCTTTTTCCACCAGCAACGCTTTATCGGTGTCGATACCAGCCTCCAGCGCATAGTTGGCAAAGATAAAGGCCAGGTCGACCTGCTTCACCGCGCGCGCCAGCATGGCGCCCTCCAGTTCGCGGATCTTAAAGTGATGCGGGTTGCTGGTAATGTCCTTGGTTGCCGATTGCGGGTTGTGCGGATCCTTGAGGGTAATCAGCCCGGCGTTGCTTAACATCACCAGCGCGCGGCCGGTGTTCACCGGATCGTTAGGGATGGCGATCGTGGCGCCGTCAGGCACCGCGGCGAGGGTCGTGTATTTGCTGGAGTAGGCGCCGAAGGGCTCGATATGCACTCCCACCACCGGTACAAGGTTGGTGTGGCGGGTCTGGTTGTAGTTATCGAGGAATGGCCGGTACTGGTAGTAGTTGGCGTCGAGGTGTTTCTCCGCCAGCTGCTGGTTAGGCTGAATAAAATCGTTAAACACCTTGACCTGTAAATCGACGCCTTCCTTTGCCAGCACCGGCTTCACAAATTCAAGGATTTCCGCATGCGGCACCGGCGTGGCGCCGACAATCAGCGTCTCGTTAGCCAGCGCTGCGGTGGAGAAGAGGGCCAGCAGTCCGGCGGCAATAATGGATTTTTTCATGATAAGGGTTTCCTGAGCAGAGAAGGGTAAGTTATTTGCGGCTGACGTAGCGCACCAGGCGGTCGCCGCTCATTTGCAGAAGCTGTACCAGCGCAATCAGCATCAGGACGGTGACCACCATCACGTCAGTCTGAAAGCGCTGATAACCAAAACGAATGGCCAGATCGCCCAGCCCGCCGCCGCCGATCACCCCCGCCATCGAGGTGTAGTCGACCAGCAAAATGGCCGTCACGGTCACGGCGGCGATCAGCCCGGCCCGCGACTCCGGCAGCAGCGTGTGCCAGATAAGCTGCCAGGTGCTGCCGCCCATCGACCAGCTGGCCTCCACCAGGCCGTGCTCCACTTCGCGCAGGGCGGTTTCCACCAGCCGGGCGAAGAACGGGGCGCAGCCGGCGACCAGCGGCGGAATGGTTCCTTCCACCCCCAGCGAGGTGCCGGTCAGCAACGTGGTCACCGGGATCATCACGATGAGCAAAATGATGAACGGCAGGGATCGCAGTACGTTGACGCACAATGACAGCAGGCGGTAAAGGCGCGGGGCGTACAGCAAACGCGGCTCACCGGTGAGATAGAGCACAATCCCCAGCGGAAGCCCCAGCAGTACGGTCCATCCCAGCGACCAGGCCAGCATGGTAAGGGTATCGAGGGCGGCCTGGGCCACATCGTTCCAGTCGATTTCCGCGAAAAACGCCAGCAGACTCGTCATATCAGTTCCAGTCATGTCGTTGCGGGCGAATGCCGTTCAGCACCCAGTTGCCAAGCAGCTGATACTTCCAGCGAACCGGGTCGTGCAGGGTGTGCACCCGGGCATTGCGCCAGTGGCGGTCGAGGTTGAGCGACTCACCGGTGGCGCGAGTGCCCCCCAGCTCGAACAGGCGGCTGGCGGACTCCAGCGCCACTTCGGTGGTCCAGATTTTGGCGCGGGCGACGGCCAGCGACGCCTCGGCGACATGCTCCTCGCTGAGGTCATTTTTATAGCGGTCGAGCACCCGTCCCGCCCGCTCCAGCAGCGCGTCGGCTGCCGCAAGGCGGCTGTCCAGTTGACCGATATGGTAGATAGTCAGCGGATCGTCGCTCGCCCGCGCCACACCGGCGTCGATCCACGGCCGGGCGCTGTGGCGCACAAACGCCACGGTATCGTCCAGCGCCGCGCGGGCGATCCCGGCATCTATTGCCGCGGTGGTCAACTGGGCGAAGGGGCCGGCAAGAGTCGGGCTGGCGTAGGACTTCCAGGTTGGGAAAAGGTGGAAAGGATTAACCGGAAGATTATCGGCCAGCACGGTGCCGCTGGCGGTGGTGCGCTGACCGAGGCACGCCCAGTCATTGACCACCGTCAGCCCCGGGCTGTTCTGGGGGACGAAAGCGAGCTGGGCGCGATCGTCGGCGTCCAGCGCCAGAATGCCAATCCAGTGGGCGTACAGCGAGCCGGTGCAGTAGCCTTTACGACCATTGATCCGCAGACCGTCTGCGCCTTCCTCGATACGGGTACGAATATCAAGGACCGTTTTCCCCCCGGTTTCCGACAGGGCATTGGCGAAGCGATAGCCCTGTAATACCTGGGCGAAAAAGAACGCCTGCTGGTCGTCGCTGCCCTGCAGACGAATATCCTCCAGCAGGCAGTAGTGGTTCTGGGGGATCTGGCCTAACGACGGATCCGCCGCAGAGAGAATGGCGATAACCTGCGCGAGGGTCGCGGCCGAGACCTCGGCGCCGCCAAAGCGGCGCGGCACCGTGATGCCCCACAGTCCGCTGTTGGAATAGGTGTTGACGATCTCCGCCGGGACAATGCCCGTGCGGTCGCGCTCGGCGGCGCCGGGTTTGAGCACGGCGGCGATCTCATGGGCGATGGCGAGGGCTTCCGCATCGCTGGCAATAATATGCGCCTGCGGCGTGGACTGGGTGTAAGGCTGTGCGGGTGAACTGGCTGACATCATCTTCTCTCTTATTCAGTGAATAGCTTATGCACAAATTAGATAAATAAATAATTCATAATGCCTGTGGGTTATATGTGTGGGTAAGCAAAACACGTGCCAGTGAGAGAGGAAGGCGCAGTCGTGATAGGAAGCGGGTTGGCTATGTCAGCTGATGGAGCGGACTGCTGCAAATGCAGCGCCGTTTTGCGCCGGCTGTTGCAAAGGCAACAGGAGAGGAAAGCGACCGCCGGACCGAAGGAAGTCAGGCGGTGAGCGTGGCGAGGGCCTCAGCGTTTCTTTGCCGCAGGGGCGAGCAGTGAGGGTGCGGTCTCGGTTAACGGTTGCCAGAGCCGCTCGGGGTCGCTAAATCCCTCTTCCACGAGAGCAAAAAAGCGGCTGGCGTGGAGACCGTCGACGAAGGCATGGTTAAACCGCCCGGCCACCGGGATCACGCCGTTCTGTAGTTTCCCCCAGGTAAGCGCGGGCACCGCCGCGCCTACGGCATATTCCGCATGGGTCATCGAGGTGAAGTGGAGCCACGGCAGACAACTGGCGCAGATAAAATGCTCGCCATCGACGATGAGCGGCGCCGGCGTTGTCTCTCTTGCCGCGACGATCTTCGGCGTTGCCGCATCGCTGAAGGTGGTGAACTCGGGGGCGTTGTCGCACCATACCTGGCGGAATCCTTCCTCGACGGTCATCACCGGCGTCATTACCGCCAGGCTGTCATATTCAATCACCTCATCATTGCGCACGCGCTGCCGTAGCTGCGGTACTCCGTTTGCCGCGCGCAGCAGCGCATAGAGCGCGAGCTGAAAAAACGAGACCCGACGGTCCTTCGCACATTCGTACAGGCGCTGCGCCGCTATCGGGACACAGAGGTTAAAGCTGGGGTTGGCAAATTGTCGGTAAAAGGTGAAATGGTCCCGGCGGGGCCAGGTCGCGGTGTCGATAATTCGGTAACGTGCCATGAATGCCTCCTGAATACTGGCGGTCTGCTGACTATGCGACGATTTCAATCAGGTTGCCATCGGGATCGGCGATCACCGCCTCATAATAGCCGTCGCCGGTGGTGCGCGGCGGCGAAACCAGTATCCCCGCATCCTCGGCGCGTTGGGCGAGGGCATCGACCTGTTCCGCCCCGCCCACCGAGAGGGCCAGATGCGCCCAGCCGGTATGGTTATTATCCGCGCTGGCCGGCTGCAGGCCAGGCTTGGTCATCAGCTCGATCACCACCTCGTCGTCGATGGTGACAAAATAGGAGGCAAAGCCGGGGTTGGTCTGGCTGAGGTATTTTTCATTGATGCTGGCGGCAAAGAACTCCACCCAGAAGCGGGCCTGGACGTCGAGCTGTTGGGTCCACAGGGCGAAATGGGCAATTTTCATGGTAAACCTCCGGGCAGGAACATTGACAATCAAAGCAGCGCAGACGATCATGCTTGCTGTTGCTCGTTTTTGATAATTTAAGGAGTTTTCGTGCTCGATTATGCTGCTTTTCCCCAACAGCGACAAGCGTTGATTTGCCAGATCCTGCAGGAAAATGGCAGAGTGGTGTGCGCGGAGCTGGCGGCGCGGCTTCAGGTGTCGGAGCACACCATCCGCCGCGATCTGCATGAACTCAGTCGCGAAGGGTTCTGTAAAAAGGTGTATGGCGGGGCGGTGCTGAGCCTGCCGGAAGCCGGGGACTACAGTGAACGGAAAGATAAAAATCGAGCAACAAAACTCAGGATCGCGCAACAGTGTGCCAGGCTGGTGAAGCCCGGCGGCACGATTTTCGTCGATACCGGGACCACCAATCTGGCGATGGCCGAGGCGCTACCCGCTGAGCTGGCGCTGACGGTGGTAACGAACTCCCCGGAGATCGCCGCGGTACTGGTGAAAAAACCGTTGTATGACGTGGTGATCCTCGGCGGCCAGGTGCAGCGGGCGAGCGGCGGGTGCGTCGGCGCCGCGGCGGTGGCTCAGGTGCAGGGCATGTTATTCGACCAGGGTTTTATCGGCGGCTGCGCCATGGCGCCAGAGTCGGGCCTGACCGGTTTTGACTACGCCGACTGCGAGTTCAAGAAAGCGGTGATTAAGCAGTGCAGCGAAATAATCATCGGCCTGACCTCGGATAAAATTCCGGCAGTGGCACGGTTTGTGGTGGCCGCGAGCAGCGATATCGATGTGCTGGTGGTGGAAGAGAACATCAGTCGCGAATATCGCGTTGCCTTTCAGCAGCACGATATTCGCATCCATACCGTGTAACCCGTTAGCGGGTGAGGGAGGTGGCGATAAGCCGCAGGCCCAGCGCCCCCAGCACCGTCGCGGTGGCGATGTCGATCCGCCGCTTCAGCCGCAGGTAGACGCGCCGCGGTCGATCGGCAGACAGCACCAGCGCCACCAGCGAATACCAGCTGACGTCAATCAGAAAGCTCATCAGCGGCACGATGTAGTAAAAGGCGGTGGGGATCTGCGCTGGCAGCAGAGCGGTAAAAATTGAGGCGAACACCAGCGCGGTTTTGGGATTGCTCAGCTGGGTATACAGCCCATCGCGGAAGGTCTTCAGCAGCGAATGGTTGCCAGCCATGCCGCTGGCGGAAAAGTCCATCGGCTGCGCCGACCCGCGGAAAATCTTATAGCCCAGCCATAACAGGTAGAGCCCGCCCGCTACTTTCAGGCCAATAAACAGCTCCGGCACCGCGGTGAGCACCTTCTGCAGGCCCAGCATCGCCATAATGGAAAAAATGGCGGCGCCGGCGCCGGTACCGAGGGCGGTCACCAGACCGTGCACGCGCGAGCGAGCGACGGCATTGCGCGCGACAAAGATAAAGCTTGGGCCGGGACTGATCACGCCCATGATCAGCACCGCGGCAATGGCCATCAGGCTGGATAAGAACATAGCGACTCCTGTGATGTCCGCCGCCGGCAGGCGGTCGGTAACCTGTGAACGGTTGGGGTAGACAGAGTAGCAAACTGGTTCAGGAAATCACGTCAAAAAGGTGTGGATAAGGCAGGGCGGCGCGGGCGGTGGCGGCGCGCGTTTTCTGCGCAACTGTTTGAATAACGATTCCCATTCTTGTCATCAATGGTAAACTGAATAACTGTGATCTTTGTCATACCGTAATAACTACAGAGAAGAGACACTGCTATGCAACATATCATTGAGGGCTTCCTCAACTTCCAGAAAGAGATCTTCCCCCAGCGTAAAGAGCTCTTCCGTAGCCTGGCCTCCAGCCAGAATCCCAAAGCGCTTTTCATCTCCTGTTCAGACAGCCGTCTGGTGCCTGAACTGGTAACCCAGCAGGAGCCGGGACAGCTCTTTGTCATTCGTAACGCCGGGAATATCGTGCCGTCTTTCGGGCCGGAGCCAGGTGGCGTTTCTGCTACCATCGAATATGCCGTCGTTGCGCTGGGCGTGACGGATATCGTGATCTGCGGCCACTCCAACTGCGGCGCGATGAAAGCGATCGCCACCTGCCAGTGCCTTGAGCCGATGCCGGCCGTGTCCCACTGGCTGCGCTATGCTGATGCCGCGAAAGCAGTGGTGGAAAAGAAAACCTGGGCCAGCGAAACCGATAAGGTCAACGGCATGGTGCAGGAAAACGTCATCGCTCAGTTGAACAACATCAAAACCCATCCGTCGGTGGCGGTCGGTCTGCGCGACCATACCCTGCGCCTGCACGGCTGGTTCTACGACATTGAAAGCGGCGACATTCAGGCGCTGGATAAAAACACGAAATCCTTTGTTTCGCTGTCGGAAAATCCGGACGTCTTCTTCGAATAAAGCCGTTCTCAGGGCACGGAGGCCCTGTTCATCCCCTCACCACTCCACGCAAATTTTGCCAAAATGGGCGCCGCTTTGCAGATAGCGAAAGGCATCCGGTAAGGCTGTAAAATCAAACACTTTATCGATAACCGGCCGCGACGCCTGCAGGTTCAGGGCGTTGACGTAGTCCTGCTGTTGCCGTCTATTACCCACCACCAGCCCCTGCAGTCGGGCCTGTTTACTCATCAGCAGATGGGTGGGGACATGGCCCTCGAAGCCGGTCAGGACGCCGATCAGGGCGATGTGTCCGCCAACACTGACCGCCTCGAACGACTGGCCCAGGGTGCCCGGACCGCCCAGCTCCAGAATGAGATCGGCCCCGCGATGGCCGGTGATATCCTGCACCGCGGCGCCCCATGCCGGGGTGGTGCGGTAATTGATGAGATGATCGGCCCCCAGCGTGCGAGCGCGGGCGAGTTTTTCATCTGACGACGAGGTGACGATCACCTGCGCGCCCATACTTTTCGCCAGCAGCAGGGCGGTTATCGACACGCCGCCGGTACCAAGCGTCAGCACCGTATCGCCTGCTTTTAACCGTCCTTCGACGACCAGCGCGCGCCAGGCGGTAAGACCGGAAGTGGTGATGGTTGCCGCCTCCCTGAAACTCCACCCCTCAGGTGCATGGGTAAAATGGCTGGCCGGCCTGACGACATACTGGCAGGCGAACCCCTCCGCGCCATCGCCCGGGGTCTGACTGAAGTCGCTCACCAGCGGACCGGGGCGGCCATCCAGCCACTGCGGGAAAAAGCCAGCGACCACCCGGTCACCCGGCTGAAATTCGTTCACTCCGGCGCCAACCGCTTCCACCACGCCGGCGCCATCCGCCATCAGGATCCGCCGATCGGCGGTGGGAATTACCCCCGTTGCGACCAGCAAATCATGGTAGTTCAGCGAGGTGGCGTGCAGCGCCACCCGGATCTCTCCTGCAGCGGGCGCCCCGGGGTCAGCAAGATCGACAAGCTGCAGGTTCTCAAGCGAACCGGGTTTTTTGACTGTCCAGGCTTTCATCATCAGGCTCTCTTTTCTGGCGGATACAGTCAGTATTGGTCGGGAATGGAGCGAGCGCCACAGCATGCCTGTCGGCAAAACAAAGAAAGGGGAAGGGGTAAAAAAAGCGCCGTTTTTAACGGCGCTTTTTCATTGCTAACGGCAAAAGGGATTATTTGCTCAGTTCAGCCGTCATATGGACGCGATTATTAAACTGGGCGCTGGTGATTTTATAGGATGCACCCTGTTCCGCGGCCTGGGCGGCGATTTTTGCTTCAGCCCGGTCCAGGGTCGAGGCGGTAGCGCTGACGCTCTGGGCGAAGCTGACAGAAGAGAACAGAGACAGTGCCGCAACTGCAACGAAAGTTTTGATGGATTTCATGGTCGTATTCCTTAATCTGGTGTCTGATAAAGGGCTTGTCGCCCTGATGTGGTAAAGAATACGCTTGAAAGTTGCAGGCTAAAATCAAAACAATTTGCGAATATTGTTCAAATAATATGAGTGTTTTTCCGCCGTGTGCAACGCAGCCTGCCGCTGTCGGGCAGGCTTTGCCCCTGGCGTATAACTGGCAAGGTCGGGTGAGAGCGGGTTAAACGTTGGCCCGGAGGTCATAAAATGATGAAAATGAGCATGGCTGACCAGGTGAAAATTAACCTTAATCCGTTCCAGTCCGTTATAGACTCGCTTGCGATTGATCCCCAACGTGGCCGCCAGTTGATTCACCGACTGCCCCTTCATGGTGGCGGCGATTATCCGCCTTTCCTGAAGGTTGAGGGGCGCTCGTTGACGGGAAGAGGTACTCTGACGCTGATGACGCGGCACCAGAGGCCAGCGACGATCGGCCAGCCTGCGCAAAAGGCGGCCAACCTCCGGAACGCTTTCCCGCTGGCTAACCCACAGGAGGGTGTCCGCGAAAAAGGCGCGTCCGCGCCTCACGTTGCCGGCCGAGGTAAAGCCGATCACCAGACTCTGATAACGCAGGGCTAATTCAGCGGCGGCCTGATAATCGTGAAAGTTTTCCAGCGATAAAATAATCACATCCAGCCCAGCCGGATCGGGAAAATGGCTGAGTGGCAGCGAATGAATAATGTTCAGCCCGGGCAGGGTCTCCTGAATATCTCTGAAACACTGGGCGAGGCCGATATTAAAAAAAAGATTATTGCTGTGAATTAAAATATTCAACGGATAAACCCTGTTACAAGCGATGTAAACGGCGCGGAGAGGGGATTAGCTGCGTACCAGAAGTTTATTCATATCAGCAGGCGAGGCATTAATATAATTCATCATGCCCGGTGGTTTGAATGAGTAAATTTCGGCTACGACAGCATTGTTAATATAATACCCGGCGCACTTGACCCGAATAATTAATGCGCTTTCAACGCCTGCCTGGCTAAGACGGGATTTTAACGTCTGAATAACCTGCCATAATCGCTGCGCAGACGGGCGAAGGTTATTTTTTTCCCAGACGTTAATCATCAACTCTTCATCGCTGACCACCCGTTCTCTGCCATGCGCCAACAGATATTCCAGTAAACAGGCCATGGTACTGCGTAGCTGAACTTGCGTTCGCGTCCCTCGCAGCGCGATAATTTCCCGATGATGCAGGCAGTAGAAAATATTATCTGCTAACTTATAGCCAAGCAGTTTATAGCCCTTAGTCATCCACCACTCCCTGACAAATCCAGTTATTGCCGGTGCAGAGTACCTGCCTACTGCTGACTGACCAAGTGAATTTTATTTGTTAGAATAATCAAAACAAATAACCATGTTTGTATACATAAGTAGAATAAAAATCTGATAAATGATTATTGCTCTGCAGGATTGTATGGTATAGGAAAAGTCTTAAACAAACGTCAGCCGCTGGTAAGCGGTTGAATATATAGGTGTCAGGAAAAACTAAATGCACTTATATTGATCTAGATCAATTTTGCTCATTTCAGGAGGCTTTCACCATTTACATAGTAAAACAAAGATTGAAATAACTTCCGTTACGCGATGATAAGCTGATTCTGAACTTATGGAACTACCCAGGGAATTGTTCATTACTTTTCAGGAGCGTTTTTATGGTCATTGCAACTCGTAAGCCTCTGTGTAACAAACGCTGGTCGGCCAGCCCGGCCTCCCAGGATCTTCAGTTGACTCAGCTACGCCACCCGTGGGTCGCCACCAAAGCCAGCTGCAAAAGCAAAAAAGCCTGGAAAAGCCGCAGTTAGCGGCCTGCCCAACCCCCTGACATAAAGCCCTGCTTGTCCCTGCGGACAAGCAGGGCTTACCTCTGCGACCTTTACACCGACTGCAACAGATAACCATAAGGCGTCTCCACCACCCTGGCAAAGCCGGGCAGACCAAGATGCATGCCGGCGATCAGCCATTGTTCGCTGGCGGCCTGGCGCAGCAGACATTCCCGGGTTTGTCGGGCCTGTTCAGGATCGACGTCGAAGGCGACCGACACCGACGTCCGGGTGGTCTGAATGGTCGGGAAATGGACAATATCCCCCCAGATGAGCAGCGAGGTATCGCCCGTCTCGAGACGATACCCGGTATGGCCGGGCGTATGGCCGGGCAGAGGGCACGGGTGGATCCCGGCGACCGTCTCCTCACCATCAACTTCGCGAATTTGCGCCGCGCAGATTGCCAGTACGCGGTGGACGAGCAGCACGTTGCGCCGGCCGCGATCGCTGGCGTTGTCCAGTGTGGATGCCGCCAGCCAGTAAGCGCGTTCCCGCGAAGGCAGGAACACCGTGGCGTTGGGATACGCCGGGGCGCCGGTTGCCGTCAGCAACCCGCCGATGTGATCCGGGTGCGCGTGGGTGAGGAGGATGGTGTCAATCTCCTCAGGGCGTACGCCGAGCAGCGCCAGAGTGGCGATAAGCGCACCGCCGACGCCATTGACTCCCCCGGTGCCGGTATCCACCAGTACGGTGTGCCCGCGTCCGCGGATAAGGTAGGCGCCGATCGCAATGGCCTCCGGTGAGGCTAACCCGGCGTTCCGCTGCAGGCGCTCCGCCTCCTCAGGCGTGATACCCGAGAGTAAGGACAGTGGCGCCGACATCTGACCATCACTGACGGCGGTCACCGTCAGATCGCCTGCGGTCAACGTATAAAAGGGAGCTGGTGTCATGGCGACCTCACGCGCGTTGCGCCGGGTTACGTAACCGGGCGGTGATGGGTTGATAGATAAAGACGGCGGCAGCCGTGGCCAGGTGATGCAGGTCGTCACGCGGGACGATGGCGGCATACCGGGTTTGTTGCGTCGCCAGGCCGCCAGGCAGCAGGACGATTGCCGGGGAGATGGGTAGCGTCTGAGGCGTATCGCTCAGCAGGAGCACCTCATCAGACCGGACCTCCCGCACGCCGCTATCTGCAACATAGAGGTGGCGGTGCCAGTCGGTGATCGCCGATTGCCAGCGGGCAAAATGGCCGCCACCGTTGCGGCGGTAGGCGTCGCTGTCGATGACGGTAGCATCGTGGATATCGTGCAGCGCCAGGTAGCGGGGGCACTCCTCGTTGAGGGCGCGGAAGCGCTGAGAGGCGTAAAAACCGGGCACAGAGACCAGCGCCGGCAGTTTTTCCTGATTGTAAAAGGTATTCCACGCTGTTTCGCTTTGGGGATCGGTGTAGGCGCATTCGACGACATAGAGCATAGTGACCTCGATGGACAGATGATTGAGCGCGCAAAGCGCTTTAGTGACTTTTCATCATCCTATCGGCTAAAAATGGCGCTGAAAAACGATGTTAATTCAATGGTCAGTGATATTCTGTCACTGACTTTCGGTGAGCCTGCACAAGGAGCATTGGCTATGCGTCGTAAAATCCCCAGCAGCGCTGCGCTACTGGCTTTTGAGGCCGCTGCCCGTCACGGCAACTTTGCCCGCGCGGCGGCGGAACTCGCGTTAACGGAAGGGGCCATCAGCCGGCAGATTGCCCGTCTGGAAGCGCTCCTCGACAGTAAACTCTTCGACAGGACGGGGAGCCGGGTGCGGCTCAATCCGGCTGGCGCCCGCTATGCCCGCCAGGTCCGCGAGATCCTCGCCCGTCTGGAGCGGGACACCCACGACGTCAGCGGGATGCCCTCCGATGGACATAGTCTGGAGATCGCCGTGCTCCCCACCTTTGCCAGCCGCTGGTTAATTCCCCGGCTTGGACGCTTTGCAGCGCAGCATCCGCATATCGTGGTCAATATTGCCGCCCGCAGCGATCCCTTCATCCTCCCGGGCAGCGGTTTTGATGCCGCCATCCATTTTGATCACCCGGCGTGGACTGGCATGGATGTGACCTTTTTGTTCGAGGAGTATCTGCTGCCGGTCTGTCATGCGGCGCTGCTGACGAATGACGATCTCCCCGGGCAACTGAACCGATTGCCGCGCATTCACCGGCGGCAGAACCCTGACGCCTGGCTGCTCTATGCCCGGGAATGCGGGCTGGCGCTGGATAATCCGGCGCAGGGGCCGCGCTACGATCTGCATGAGATGGCCATCGCCGCGGTACTGAGTCAGCAGGGGGTGGCGCTGGTGCCGAAGATGTATGTGGAAAGCGAGCTGCGCGCCGGGACGCTGGTCGCTCCGTGGCCGGGCTCCCCGACGCTGGCCAAGCACTTTTGTCTGATCAAACCCGGTGGCGGGGAGGGAGAGCTGGCGCTGCAGGTGTTTGAGCGCTGGCTGCAGACGGAGATTGCAGCCGGTTAAGTCAGGGCTGGCCCGGGGGGAGGCTGCGTCGCCCGCTGGCGGGCATATTTCCCCGGCGATATCCCGGTATAGCGGGTAAAGGCTACGCTGAACGCGCTGGCCGAGCCATAGCCGATGCGCTCGGCGATATCCGCAATGCTGATGCCCGTCTCGCTCAGCCACTGCATGGCCAGGGTCATTCGCCAGCCTAACAGATAGCCCATCGGGGTCATCCCGGTCAGGTCGGTAAAGCGTTCAAATAACGTCGAGCGAGACAGCGCGCAGTCGGCGGCCAGGGCGTTGACCGTCCAGCGTCTGGCGGGGGCCTGATGCAGCAGGCGGATTGCCTGGGCGACCCGCGGGTCGCTCAGCCCGCGCATCAGACCGGGGGTGGCGAGCGTGCCGGAGGAACGGATGGCCTCGATAAAAAGTAGCTCAACCATCCGCGCCAGAACGAAAGATTTGCCCGCGCGATCCGCCTTCGCTTCCTCTTTCAGCAGCCCGACAAAGGTGGCCAGCCGCGGTTGATTGCGGACCACCACAAAGGCTGGCAACAGCGAGGCCAGCAGGCTGGCGTTCGTTGAACCGGAAGCGCAGTGGCCAATCAGCGCCTGCATCTGCGCAGGCTTGTCGAGGGCTCCAAGCCGAAAGTGTCCCTCCGCCAGTTGCACCGGGATGGTCTCCAGCGCCGGTGAAGGGGGCGGGGTCAGGCTGGTTAGCGCGAAGCGGTACGCCGCCGGGATCAGAATAAAATCCCCGGCGCGCAGGATCTGCGGCTCATGCTGGTCTATTTCCAGCCGACAGCCGCCTTCCAGCACGACGCCATAAAATGACAACCCCTGGTCCGAGCGTATCACTCGCCAGTCTCCCGCCCCCTCAACGGTTTTGGTCAGCACCGCTCTGAGATTTAGCATGGCAATAACCTCCGCCAACGGATCGCTCATTTCCGGACTCCTGCTAAAGAATGATGGATTATTGACCCTATATCGTCCGACACGGCCTGTCTATGATCAAAAGGAAGAAGCCATTCGGAGACAGAGATATGCAAACGATAATGATCACCGGCTGTTCATCGGGTTTTGGCCTGGAGACGGCGCGTTATTTTCTCGAGCAAGGCTGGAAGGTTATTGCCACGATGCGCGCTCCGCAGGAAGGTGTGTTGCCCGCCAGCGACCGTCTGCGGCTGGTGCGTCTTGACGTCACTTCGGCGCAGAGTATCGCAGAGGCCATTGCCGAAGCCGGAGAGATTGATGTGCTGGTTAACAACGCCGGGGTGGGGATGCTTAATGCCCTGGAGGGCGCGTCGCGCGAGGCGATAGCAGACCTGTTTGCCACCAATACCCTGGGAACGATTGCCATGACCCAGGCGGTGATCCCCCGGTTCAGAGCGCGCCGAAGCGGGACGATCGTTAATATTACCTCGGCGGTCACCCTGCAACCGATGCCCCTGCTGGCGGTATACACCGCGAGTAAGGCGGCGGTGAATGCCTTCACGGAGTCGCTGGCGCTGGAGCTTCGTGCTTTTAATATTCGCGTCGGGTTGATCCTGCCGGGACGCGCTCCCCAGACCCGCTTCGGGGAAAACGCTCGTCGAACGATGGGCCAGCTCCCGGAGAGCTATGCGACGCTCGGCCAGCAGATCTTCGACAGCATGCAGGATAACGCCAGCGTGACGCTGACGACGGATGTCGCTCAGGCCGTCTGGCGAATGGTGCACGATCCTGATGCCCCTTTGCGGCTGCCGGCAGGGGAAGACGCCCTGGCGATGGCGCAGGACAGTCTTCGCCGTGTCTGAAGGCAATATGCGGGTCTTGTCTGTCAGACGGTAGGTGCGCAAGCTGCCGCTGCGCTTTATGGCGGGGGAATATTATCCCTGTCAGTATCGTCTGGATAATATTAGCGGGTTATACGACATAACGGTCAGGCGGCGCTTACTGATGTAAATCAGAAAAGCAATGTATTTCATGGTGCGTTTTCGCCGCTTATTCTGGATATGTGCGAACCGCCCGCCATATTATGACATCATCAATGGCTCAGGTCTTTTATATGTAATTTCTCAATGTAATTCGGGCGTTAATCTTAAAAAGTTAGTCTGGCCCGGTCGGGGCTGGACTTTCTTTATTCTACTATGGCAGGGTTTCATCCCTGCTGTACCGCGCGCTCGCTTTTTTACGCCAGGGAATAGTTTTCAGTATGGAATATTTCTTTGGTGGATTATGAAGATAAAACGAACATTACTCATCATACTTTCCCGTGTTATCAGGGGAGCAGGTATGGGATTAGGTACTTCGGGTATCGCGCTGGCTGGCTGGTTCTTTTTTTTCTCAGTAAATGAATATAAATTTCTCTGGGGTTTACTTTCAGTTGTGGAATTCCTGGTGGGGTATCTGATATATCGATTTGCATATGCATATATTTATGATGAATGGAATGATTATCATTAAAAATTAAACGGCGTGGTCTGTTGATCTATTTTTGATGCTCATGACTGTGGAGTAAAAATATGAGTGTGATGGGTGCCCTTTCAAATACTTGAAGTGTCGTTTTGCCAGCGTTAATTTTGTCTGAATCTGAGGAACGAAACCCAGTGCAATTTGTGAATGGGCTTCATGACGTAAAATTCTGGCCACACTGAGTGAAATTTCAGGTTAGAGGCCGAAACTCATGCTGCATTGTTTTCCGTTATGATAGTAGTGAAATTGTCATTTTTGCTTCCTGATTTGCTGACAGACAGGGAGTGGCCATCCATATCGGTCAGCGAGTCATTTGGGGGAGTAGCCGCCATTACGAATGGCCGTGTCGGTTAATGGCATAGTCGTCACCTTAGTTTTGTCTGCAGTATTCTGTCACGTCAGTGCCCGGAGTTTTAAAGCCTGAAATGTTTTCCGCCGGGAAAAAATGCCTTGTTGCAATGACACATTCCCCACCGTTTGTGGCTTAAAGCGCCATTTCGATGTGCTCAAAAATGTACTTAAAAGGGTTGGCTTCCCCTGCACGAGTGTGGAATATGCAAGGAAAAATCTTTGCCAATACACAACATTTTAAGTCAGCAATACCATCGGGGGGCAGGTGATAAAACACAGAAATTACAGAAGGATAACTGATTGGTGCGTCTGAATGGACTCGAACCATCGACCCCCACCATGTCAAGGTGGTGCTCTAACCAACTGAGCTACAGACGCATTATGGTGCGTTTAATTGGACTCGAACCAACGACCCCCACCATGTCAAGGTGGTGCTCTAACCAACTGAGCTATAAACGCATTATGGTGCGTTCGATTGGACTCGAACCAACGACCCCCACCATGTCAAGGTGGTGCTCTAACCAACTGAGCTACGAACGCAATGTTGTGGTGACAACGGGGACGCATATTAGCGGCAGGGAGAGGATGTGGCAAGAGGTAAACGTCACTTTTCTTGCACATTGCATGCGATTGCGGAACTTTTACCCATTCCGGATATATTTTACTGAACCACAAGGATATTTCTTCGCCAGCGAGCGTCATGACTCGCTTTTTTCTGCCCGTCTAACTCTGCGCGGTAGGGTTGCCGTTGTGTTAAATTATCGGCCACCAGAAGAGAAGGAGTCATAACGAAGATGAAATCGATTGGTATTTTTTGCGGTTCTTCAGCTGGCGAACATCCGCTGTATCTCGACACCGCCCGTCTGGTCGGACGTACGCTGGCGCAGCAGGGGCTGGCGCTTGTCTATGGCGGCGGCAAAGTCGGTCTGATGGGGGCGGTCGCCGATGCGGCGCTGGAGGCCGGTGGCGTGGTGATCGGCGTGATGCCGCGCGGCCTGGTGGAGCGGGAAATTGCCCACCGCGGCTTGACGGAGTTGCATGTGGTAGAGGATATGCACGAACGGAAAACCAAAATGGCGGCGCTGGCGGATGGCTTTATTGCCCTGCCGGGCGGGGCGGGGACGCTCGAAGAGATTTTCGAACAATGGACCTGGGCGCAACTGGGGATCCATGAGAAACCGTGCGCGTTCCTGAATATCAAGGGTTATTACGATCCGCTTCAGGCGATGGTCGACAACATGGTACGGGAAGGATTTATGCACCCGCGCTACGCGGAGATGCTGCCGTTTGCTACCTCGGCAGACGAGATTATCGCCGGTTTTCGCGACTATACGCCGCCGGCCCGTAAATGGGTTCAGCAGCCCGCTATTTAAACATCAAGCGCAGGGTAAACAGCGCGCAGACGATGAGCAGTAACAGCAGCAATTCGAAGCGATAGCGTTGCAGCATGATGTCCTCCTGAAAAAAAACCGGCGCTGTTCTGCGCCGGTTTATCACCTTAACGCCCTGACCATTATGCCGCCGGTTTAACCGCCGGTTTAGCTGCGTGGTGTGCCGCTTTATGATGTTTCTTTGCAGCCTGCGCTTTCTGCGCGACTGCCGGTTTCGCAGCAGCTTTGTGGTGTTTCTTCGCAGCCTGCGCTTTCCGCGCGACTGCCGGTTTCGCAGCGGCTTTATGGTGTTTCTTCGCCGCCTGGGCTTTCTGCGCTACTGCCGGTTTCGCAGCGGCTTTATGGTGTTTCTTCGCCGCCTGGGCTTTTTGCTCAGCAGCCGGTTTTGCAGCGGCTTTGTGGTGTTTCTTCGCCGCCTGGGCTTTCTGCTCGGCTGCCGGTTTCGCGGCCGCTTTGTGATGTTTCTTATGGTGAACGGTGGTATGGCTGGCAGCTGCGGCCGGGGTGGCGCTTGCGGCATCGGCAGCGAAAGCAACTGATGACAGACCCATAGCAGCGGCAACAACCAGAGCTAATACTTTTTTCATTCTGAAATCCTCGAATTGGTTTCTTGAGTAACCCCACTGCGGGGCTGTTGACCACACTATATGCGTCTCGGGGAGTGCCATCAGTGAGTCTTTGGTGTCGGGGAGTAACGGAATGTACAACGTGGTCGCAATGCCGGAGAACGAAAAAGCCCGCCGGAGGGGCGGGCTTTGCAGGGACTAGCGCGCGGCGCGCTGTAAGATGATGCTGGAGGGCTGGCGCTGTAGAAAACGCATCCGCAGCATCATCATGATGGCGGCGGAGGTCAGGCCGATGATAAATCCACACCAGAAACCGGCGGGCCCCATGCGTGGCACAACCATATCGGTCAACGCCAGCAGATAGCCGCTCGGCAAACCCAGCACCCAGTACGCGGTAAAGGTAATAAAAAAGATAGACCGGGTATCTTTATAGCCGCGCAGAATGCCGCTGCCGATCACCTGGATGGAGTCGGAGATCTGATAGATAGCCGCCAGCAGCATCAGGTGTGAGGCCAGCAGCACCACCTCGGGATTATCGTTATACAGCAGGGCAATCTGTTCACGCATCAGCACGGTAAAGATAGCGGTAAATACCGCCAGACAGACGCCCACGCCCACGCCGGTGCGGGCCGAAACCTGGGCATCGATCGTTGAACCTTGTCCGAGACGGAAGCCGACGCGAATGGTGACCGCCGCCGCCAGCGATAGCGGCAGAACGAACATCAATGAGCTGAAGTTAAGCGCGATCTGGTGACCGGCGACGTCAATGATCCCCAGCGGGGAGACCAGCAGCGCGACGACGGCAAACAGCGTGACTTCAAAGAACAGCGCCAGAGCAATGGGCAGCCCCAGCTGCACCAGCCGTAACAGGACGGCGACATCGGGGCGGCTGAAGCGCTCGGCGCAGCGGATATCCCGCATCGAACGCGCCCGACGCACCCACCACAGCATGCTGGCGAACATCACCCAGTAAACCGAAGCAGTCGCTACGCCACAGCCGACACCGCCCAGCTCGGGCATGCCGAAATGACCATAGATAAAGATATAGTTCACCGGAATGTTGACCAGTAAGCCGATAAAGCCCATGACCATCCCGGGTTTGGTTTTCGCCAGCCCTTCACACTGATTACGGGCAACCTGGAAGAACAGATAGCCCGGCGCGCCCCACAGCAGCGCGCGCAGATAGCCAACCGCCTTCTCAGCCAACAGCGGGTCGATATTATGCATGGAGCTGATGATATAGCCGGCGTTCCACAGCACGACCATAATCAGCACCGAGACAAAGCCGGCCAGCCAGAAGCCCTGACGCACCTGCTGTGCGATGCGATCCCGCCGTCCGGAGCCGTTAAGCTGCGCCACCACCGGGGTCAGCGCCAGCAGCAGCCCGTGTCCAAAGAGGATCGCCGGCAGCCAGATGGAGGTCCCGATGGCCACGGCGGCCATATCCGTGGCGCTGTAGCCACCCGCCATCACGGTATCGACAAAACCCATCGCTGTCTGCGCCACCTGCGCAAGGATGACGGGTATAGCCAGAGCTAATAACTGACGCGCTTCAACGAAATACTTCTGCACGTGAACACCTTTATTTTGTTGTTATTTTGAGACTAAAAAAGCCGCCGTAACTGGCAGCAAGGGGATAAAAATGAGGAATTTCCAGTCTATTGTAGCGAGGATTAGCCATTAAGCCAGTGAAAAAAGAGTCGAGGCACGAAGCGCGCTGGCAACCGCTTTGCCCTCCTGTTATTGTTCCCGATAGCGAAAACGGTAATGATACCGTCATGATTTTCAACAGGAGCCTAACATGTTTACTGGTATTGTTCAGGGAACCGCGAAAGTGGTCTCCATTGATGATAAACCTAATTTTCGCACCCATGTGGTGGAGCTACCGGCGCATATGCTGGAGGGGCTGGAAACCGGCGCCTCGGTAGCCAATAACGGCTGTTGCCTGACGGTGACCGAAATAAACGGCGCGCACATCAGCTTCGATCTGATGAAAGAGACGCTGCGGATTACCAACCTCGGCGATATTCAGATCGGGGATGAAGTGAACGTCGAGCGGGCGGCGAAATTCAGTGATGAAATCGGCGGGCATCTGATGTCCGGCCATATTATGACCACCGCGGAAATCGTGAAGATCCTCACTTCCGAAAATAACCGTCAGATCTGGTTTAAAGTGCAGGATCCGACGCTGATGAAATATATCCTTTATAAAGGTTTCATCGGTATTGATGGCATTAGCCTGACGGTGGGCGAGGTGACGGCAACCCGCTTCTGCGTGCATCTTATCCCGGAAACGCTGCAGCGGACCACGCTGGGCGCGAAAAAGCTGGGCGACCGCGTCAATATTGAGATTGACCCGCAAACTCAGGCGGTTGTCGATACGGTTGAACGCGTGCTGGCCGCGAAAGACGCTGCATCTAAGGTGAATGAAGCCTGAAAAAAATCCCCCGCCGGTGAGCGGGGGAGATTTTGTTAGCGGGCGATGCGTAGCCCATGTTCAATACCGCGCGAGAACACTACCTGCCAGAGCTGAATGTCACGGGCGCGGAAGGCGCCGGCGCAGGCGTTCAGATAATAGCTGAACATCCGTTTGAAACGTTCAGAATAGTTATCGGCAATTTCCGGCCAGCTGGCGAGAAAACGCTCATACCAGGCCATCAGGGTGGTGTCATAATCGGCGCCGAAGTTATGCCAGTCTTCCATCACAAAGTGCTTCTCGCTGGCATCGGCGATCTGCCGAACCGACGGCAGACAGCCGTTGGGGAAGATATATTTATCGATCCACGGGTCGACGTTATGGTCGGTGACTTTGGAACCGATGGTGTGCAGTAAGAAACGGCCGTTGGGTTTCAAATTACGATCCGCGACCTCAAAGTAGGTGGCGTAATTTTTCGGCCCCACGTGCTCGAACATACCGACGGAGACGATACGGTCAAAGCTGTCGTGCAGATCGCGATAGTCCTGGAGCCGAATCTCCACGTCAAGATCAGCGCAGCGCGCCTGGGCCATCTTTTGCTGCTCGGCGGAGATGGTCACGCCGACAACGCTGACCTGGTAATTTCGCGCCATATACTCGGCGAGCCCGCCCCATCCACAGCCGATGTCCAGTACCCGCATCCCCGGCTCAAGCTCCAGCTTACGACAGATGAGGTCCAGTTTAGCCTGCTGCGCCGCTTCGAGGGTTTGCGCCTCTTTCCAGTATCCGCAGGAATACTGCATGTAGGGGTCAAGCATTCGGCTGAAGAGATCGTTGCCGAGATCGTAATGCTCTTTGCCAACAATCCAGGCGCGTTTTTTACTTTGCAGATTGAACAGGCGAGCGCCTGCGATGCGGAGTGTATCTTTGAAATGGTGAGGGAGCTGTTTTTCCAGTCCGGCGCGAAGCACTTTGTGGAAGAATATATCCAGACGCTCGCAGTCCCACCAGCCGTCCATATAGCTTTCGCCTAACCCCAGCGACCCCTCCTGCAGGACACGTTTAAAGAAAAGAGGGTTTTTAATTCGCAGGTCTGACGGCGCGGAGCCATTGATTTCTATTCCCGCACGGCCCAATAATTCAGCTGCAATCCGGTACCAGTCATCATTTGGTACACTTACTTCTTCTATACACGATGAACTCATAGCTTCTCCATCACGCCCAAGTGATCAGAACCTTAAAACAGCGTAGACGCTTTTTTGGCTTTGTGAGAAATCTCACGGATAATCCGTGAAGTCGCTATCCGACGTAGAACAGAGGAAGGGAGATAACCCTTGCCGAAAGGCCTTCCATGGTGAAACGGAGGCATCCTGCATCCGTTAATATTTAACTATTTTCTATTTATGTGAACCCGGATCCAGTATAGGACGCTAAGTACTGGCTTTCAATAAAATTTTCTTAGCATGCTAACGACTGGTCCGGGCAACGGCGATGGGCGTTACGCGTGGGAAGAGTGGGGGGTCAGCTCCGGCGTTTGCTGCAGGCGATAGCCGATTCCGGCTAAGCCAATCGAGACCAGCATCACGCTGGTGGTGGTCAGCAGCGGCGTGGCGATCAGCGCCGATACCAGCAAACTGGTCAGGAAGCACAATCCCAGCTGCAGCGTATTCTGCAGCGCCGCCGCGCGGCCCGTTGCCTGCGGGAAGGGTTTCAGCGCCTGGGCGACCACAATGGGATAGATCCCGCCGTTGACCACCGCCATCATGCAGAACGGGATCATTAACGCCACCAGCGAGGCATGCGTTTGCAGGCCGACCAGCCAGGTGGCGGCAACGCTGACGGCGAAGACCACCAGCAGCCACGGCAGCATCTGTTGTCCTGACCATTTTTGCAGCAGCGCGCGACAACCATAGCCGCCCACCAGAAAGGCGATGGTCTGTGGGATATAGCTCAGGCCGATAGCGGTTGGGCCATAGCCCATTTCGTGCAGGATAAAAGGTGAACCGGTAAGCCAGGCGAAGAAGCTGGCGGAGCAGGCGGCGTAGATCAGGACGTTGCCGCTGTATTCCCGGGAGCGCAGCAGCGCGAGAAAGGTGATCTTCTGCTGCGTCACTGCTACCGACTTTGCGGCTGCCTTCAGGCGCAGGGCAGGCAGCATCAGCAGCAGAGTGATGGCAAACAGGGTTGCGAAGATGGCTTGCCACTCGAAGTGCACCAGTAGCCAGCTACCCAGCAGCGGGGCCAGCGCTGGCGACAGTCCTACCAGCGGCATAATGGTGGCGAAGATGCGGTTCGTGCGCTGGGCAGGATAGTAATCGGTGACCATCGCCTGCCAGGTAACGGCCGCGGCACAGACGCCAATCGCCTGCAAAAAGCGCAGCGCCAGCATCAGGGTAGCGTTGTGCACCCATAGCATCCCCAGACAGCCGGCCGCGAAAATTGCCAGGCCGCTCAACAGCACCGGTTTGCGCCCGTAGCGGTCCGACAGCGGCCCCCAGAACAGCTGCCCCAGCGCGAAGCCGGCGAGGAACAGGCTCAGGCTGGCGCTGATGGAGGCAGCGGAGGTATTGAGATCCTGCTGCATGGCGGCAAACGCCGGCAGGTACATATCGGTGGCCAGAAAGCCCAGCACGCTCAGGCCGGCCAGCCAGACTAAAAATCCTTTCCCAGGTTGTGACATAACGTTCTCATTTTTGGAGTACAGGTACGATGCCGCAGAGTGTAGGGAGTGCATTGTGGCTTGTGAAACGCTAATATTTGTCACATGCATTCAAAAATTTTGCAGGCAGAAAATGTGGTCTGAATACTCTCTGGAAGTGGTTGATGCCGTGGCCCGCAACGGCAGCTTCAGCGCGGCCGCGCAGGAGCTGCACCGGGTGCCCTCCGCCATCAGCTATACCGTGCGTCAGCTTGAAGAGTGGCTGGCCGTTCCCTTGTTTGAGCGCCGCCATCGTGATGTGGAGCTGACGCCCGCAGGGGTCTGGTTCTTACAGGAAGGGCGCTCTGTTATCAAAAAAATGCAGATCACCCGCCAGCAGTGCCAGCAAATCGCCAACGGCTGGCGCGGGCAGCTGTCGATCGCGGTGGATGATATTGTGAAACCGGCGCGGATGCGCCAGATGATCGTCGATTTCTATCGCCATTTTCCCGACGTCGAGCTCATCGTTTTCCAGGAAGTGTTCAACGGCGTATGGGATGCGCTGGCCGACGGCCGTGTAGAACTGGCGATTGGCGCAACGCAATCTATTCCGGTCGGGGGCCGCTATGCGTTTCGCGATATGGGGATGCTGAGCTGGGACTGCGTGGTGGCGAGCGATCACCCGCTGGCGAAGATGGAGGGGCCCCTGAGCGATGATGTCCTGCGTAACTGGCCGTCGCTGGTGCGGGAGGATACGTCACGTTCACTGCCCAAACGAACAACCTGGCTGCTGGATAACCAGAAGAGGGTGGTGGTCCCCGACTGGGAATCGTCGGCCACCTGTCTGTCGGCGGGCCTCTGCGTCGGCATGGTGCCGAGCCATTTCGCCCGACCATGGGTAGATCGCGGCGTGTGGACCGCGCTGGCGCTGGAGAATCCGTTCCCGGATGCCGCCTGCTGTCTGACCTGGCAGCAGAGTGATGCCTCACCGGCGCTGAACTGGATGCTCGACTATCTGGGGGACAGCGACACGCTGAATCGGGAATGGCTGCGGGCGCCGGAGTGATCCGCGCCCGCCAGATGCCTTACCGACGATAATCGACAAACGGGCCATCCGCCACGGAGCGGCGTTCGACCAGACGAGGATGAACTTCGATAGACTGCGACTCTTCACGCTTATTAACGATACGATCCAACAGCATGTTAAATGCGGCTTCGCCCAGGGAATCTTTCGGCTGATGAATAGTGGTTAACGCCGGGCTGAAATAGCGGGCGTTACGCACATTATCATAACCGATCAGCGAAATGTCCTGCGGCACCCGCAGCCCCATTTCATCCGCCGCGCAGATAGCGCCCATCGCCATGATATCGCCGCCGCAGAACACCGCCGTCGGACGGTGCTGCTGGCTTAAGATCTGCTGCATAGCGCGGTAGCCGGACTCCGGCTCGAAGTCGCCCTGCACAATCCAGTTTTCCGGCACGCTGATATGCGCCTCTTTCATCGCCTGCATAAAGCCGGCCAGGCGGCCTGCGCCGGTGTTGCGCTCCAGCGGACCCGGGATCACGCCGATTTCACGATGGCCACGTTCAATCAGGTAGCGTCCGGCGATATAGCCGCCCTGGAAGGCGTTATCGATCACCGCATCGGTGAAGTCGGCTTTTGCTTCGCCCCAGTCCATCACCACCATCGGGATATGGCGATACTCTTCCAGCATGCTCAATACCGAATCCGGATATTCGGAACACATCACCAGCAGACCGTCGACACGCTTCTGCGCCATCATCGACAAATAGGCGCGCTGTTTTTCCGGATCGTTCCATGCGTTGCCGAGGATCAGGGTGTAGCCCTTCTGGAAGCAGCTCTTTTCAACAGACTCAATAATTTCAGCAAAATAGGCGGCTTCGCTACTGGTCGCCAGCAGACCAATCGATTTTGTATGATTGACTTTCAGGCTGCGGGCCACGGCGCTCGGCGAGTAGTGCAGCTCTTTGATCGCCGCCCACACCGCATTGCGCGTCTCTTCGGCAACGAAACGGGTTTTGTTAATTACATGTGATACAGTTGTAGTGGAAACGTTTGCGCGCTTCGCTACATCTTTAATAGTTGCCATTACATCTCACTCCATGCCTTGACCTGATCGCCTGATCATCGATACGTAAACGTTTGCCTACACACACCCTGAATACAATTTTCAACATTGCATCACGTCGGGAAAACGACACAGAACGACAGGAAGGGGTCAATGGCCGATACGCTTTTAAATTAGCGTGGGATTTTGTCCGATCTTGGGGCAAAGTGGAAGAGCAAAAATGTGCATCGCCCTAAATCCCGGAAGATTTTTGCGATTTTTTGTGCAAAAATGAGCAAGCTCACTTTTGGTGTGGGGATAACAAGAGGGAAAAATGATGGATACCAATTTAAAGTTTTCGCTGATCACCACGGTTATTGCCCTCGGCGTGATCGTCGCTTTCAGCCTGACCGCCATACTGCACTAATGTTCCAGTGAGGGAGGAGCGCGGCCTCCTCCCCGTATCCCGCCATTATTATCAATTCTGCAAAAATCTTTTGTCATTTCGTTCACTTTTGTTTTTTTGTGATTGATGTCATGCTTTTGATTTCTGATGTTACGCCGTCCTCTCTGACGGTCTGATGGAGTCATTGAATGAAAATCAACTTTCCTTTACTTGCGCTGGCGATCGGCGCCTTTGGCATCGGTACCACCGAGTTCTCCCCAATGGGATTGCTGCCGGTGATTGCGAAAGGTGTGGACGTCTCAATCCCAGTGGCGGGAATGCTGATCAGTGCGTATGCCATCGGCGTCATGGTCGGCGCGCCGTTGATGACCCTGCTGTTGTCACATCGCGCGCGGCGCAATGCGCTGATTTTTCTGATGGGGATCTTCACCGTCGGCAACCTGTTGTCATCCATTGCGCCGGATTACACCACCTTGCTGCTGTCGCGCATTATTACCAGCCTCAACCACGGTGCTTTCTTTGGCCTGGGGTCAGTGGTCGCAGCCAGCGTCGTGCCAAAGCATAAGCAGGCCAGCGCGGTAGCCACGATGTTTATGGGGCTCACCATCGCCAACATCGGCGGTGTACCGGCGGCCACCTGGCTTGGCGAAACCATCGGCTGGCGGATGTCCTTCCTGGCCACCGCGGGGTTAGGCCTGCTGGCGATGGTCAGTCTGTGGTTCTCTCTGCCGAAGGGCAGCGCCGGTGAGCGCCCGGATGTCAAAAAAGAGCTTTCAGTCCTGCTACGCCCGCAGGTACTCTCCGCCTTGCTGACTACCGTGCTCGGTGCCGGGGCAATGTTTACGCTGTATACCTATATCTCGCCAGTGCTCAATACGCTGACCCACGCTTCATCGCTGTTTATTACCGCGATGCTGGTGCTGATTGGCGTTGGTTTTTCGCTGGGCAACTATCTGGGCGGCAAATTCGCCGACCGGTCGGTCTCTGGCACGCTGAAAGGCTTTCTGCTGCTGCTGATGGCGATCATGCTGGCGATCCCGCTGCTGGCGCAATCCCAGGCTGGAGCGGCCATCAGCATGATTGTCTGGGGCGCAGCCACCTTTGCGGTGGTTCCGCCGCTGCAGATGCGGGTCATGCGCGTGGCGCATGAAGCGCCGGGGCTCTCTTCTTCGGTGAATATCGGCGCGTTCAACCTCGGCAACGCGCTGGGCGCCGCCGCCGGTGGGGCGGTGATCTCTGGCGGACTGGGCTATGCGTTTGTGCCGGTGATGGGGGCGATTATCGCCGGTCTGGCGCTGCTGCTGGTCTGGTTCAGCGGACGAGCGCAGCCGGAAGAGGCCTTTGCCAGCCAGTAACGCGAGTGTAGGGAAGGGCTAAAAAAAACCGCAGCCGGGGAGACCCTGCTGCGGTTTGTCGTTTATGCCGCCAGGTTGGCCGCAACAAACTTCCAGTTAACCAGCGCCCAGAAATGGTCCAGGTAGCTTGGACGGGCATTGCGGTAGTCGATGTAGTAGGCGTGTTCCCAGACGTCAACGGTCAGCAGCGGCTTCGCGTCGGTGGTCAGCGGGGTACCGGCGTTGCTGGTGGAGACGATAGCCAGGCTGCCGTCGGCATTTTTGACCAGCCAGGTCCAGCCCGCGCCGAAGTTTTTCGCTGCGGCATCGGTAAATTTGGCTTTAAAATCCGCAAAGCTGCCGAAGGATTTGGCAATCGCGGCCGCTAACTCGCCTTCCGGTTCGCCGCCGGCGTTCGGCGCCAGGCAGTTCCAGTAGAAGGTGTGGTTCCAGACCTGGGCTGCGTTGTTGAATACGCCGCCTTCAGAAGTGCGGACGATCTCTTCGAGAGATTTGCCTTCGAACGCAGTGCCTTTGATCAGGTTGTTGAGGTTAGTGACATACGCCTGGTGGTGTTTACCGTAGTGATATTCCAGGGTTTCTGCGGAAATGTGCGGCGCCAGGGCGTCTTTTGCATATGGTAATGCAGGTAATTCAAACGACATTGCTACTCTCCTTATAACTTTTTGTTTTTCTCACATTGACAAGATGAGGTTTTCATCAGAATCGTGTTCTGGCCACCCGGCGCTGTCGCGTCACGGGCTGTTATTGTATTGAGAATGTTAACATTTGCCGCAAGCAGTGAAAAGCCTTACAACGATAAAGGCTATTGCCGCAGGCGCAACTGATGAAGGCTTAACCGTTTTCTACAGGGCGAGGCGTCAAACCGCTCGCAGATGTTGCAAAAATGTATAAGGAGACGCCGTCTGCGCTTTTCCGACTCTCGCAGGGAAGGTTTAACGTCTTCTGCTTTTTCTCTGACGATCGCAGCCGCGCATCATGGTTGAGGGTGATATGTCTTTAAAATTAATGGTTTAATTAAAATATGCGCCCAGGCAATCGCCGCTATGCCAATAATTCATTGTCTATTTTGCTATTTGTATGACAAATATGACCACCGACATGAATTTCCCACAGGATGGCTACGATGGCAAAAACAGGTGAGGTGGTGAGCCCGAAGATGATCCCGGTTGTACAGGGGATCGTTGACTGGATCGAAGCCCATATTTTAGACACCCTGCCGGTCAGCACGATTGCGAAAAAGTCCGGTTATTCGCACTGGTATTTCCAGCGGCAGTTCGCCATGGTGACCGGCTGCACGCTGGCGAACTACGTCAGTCGGCGAAAAATGACCATTGCGACAATCTATTTAACGCAGACGCAAGCGTCGATACAGAGTATTTCTCAGTGCCTGGGATACGACGGACAGGCCGCTTTCTGCCGGACCTTTCACCGTCACTTTGGTATGTCGCCCACCCGCTATCGTCGGGAAGCGCCGGGCAAGGAGATGAATATGCAGTATCCTTTGACGGTAGAAGGGAAAGACGCGCAGGTGAGGCGGTCTGCCGCCGTAGCGGCAGACCAGGATCAGCGAATGGTTTTCGGCGTCATGACGCGACGAGCGCCAACATAATGGCGAACCCAGTAATCCTCGCTCAGGGAGGTGATTTGTATATCACGACCTGTGCGTGGTGACTGAATAAATTTCCCGTTGCCGACGTAGACGCCAACGTGGTCGGCAGTACCGCGTCCGCGGGTGCGGAAGAAGACCAAATCGCCGCTCTGCAGTTCATCACGATCCACCGGACGCGCATCGCGCAGGTGGTACATTTCATTAGCCGTACGCGGGATGTGAATTTTGACCAGGTCCTTATAGGCGTAATAAACCAGTCCGCTGCAGTCAAAGCCGGTACGTGGCGAGGTGCCGCCCCAGCGATAGGGTTTACCCAACTGGCCCATCAATTTGTTCATGGCGGTACTTTGCGCTTTCTGCACCCGGACTTTATGGGCGTCGGCGATCGTTAAATTCGCATCGCTGGCCTCAGGTTTACAGCGTTTTTTATAGCCCTTACGCACCACGCATTTGCTTTTGACGCTGTTCAGCGCCAGGGTCGGCTCGGCGCTGGCGGCGACCGTTTTCGCGCACTGCTTTTTATAACCTTTACGCAGCACGCATTTTTTCGTCGCGCCGGCGGCCTGACGATGAAGTGCGGTTTGGCTTGCTGCGGTAGTGCGGGAAGGGAGCCGGGTGCTCGAGGACTTTTTACTGGTGGTTTTAGCGGTGGTTTTACTTTTTTGACTGGTAGCTTTTTTCTTGCGCTCTGAGCCACTTTTCGCGGGCAACGCCTTTGGCGAAGCGGAGGCGTGCGTATGCCCTGACGCCTGAGCCAGTGGCGTGAATGAGATAGATGTGAACAGTAATGCACAGAGCGATATCGCGATTTTGTTTAGCCGCGCCACTGAGCAATCCCCTGATTAATTACAGACATGTACAAATGCCTGACGATGAATGACAAACCGGAATGATTCTAAAGCATAAAAACCCGGAAAGTTAATATTCTTTTGTATCAAAAATGTCGATTGGTTAACGATTGCAAGAAAACGCGTCAGACATTGACCGTCTCGCACAGAAAATGCGCAATGAGCGCCCGCCTGCGACGGCAAAATGATATTTTTAAGGCAACTTCGCGCAACAGAAGATAAAATATGAATAGTGAAAAAAATGTTATTATCCGTCCTGCCTACAGGACGCTACAATGACAAGTTACTGCCGTAGAAAGAAGTTTAAGGAAGCACGACAATGAGCTCGACTTTAGAAAAGATCCAACGCCAAATCGCTGAAAACCCGATCCTGTTGTACATGAAAGGGTCGCCGAAGCTGCCAAGCTGCGGTTTCTCTGCCCAGGCCGTTCAGGCGCTGTCCGCCTGTGGCGAACGTTTTGCTTACGTTGATATCCTGCAGAACCCGGATATCCGCGCCGAGCTGCCTAAATACGCCAACTGGCCGACTTTCCCGCAGCTGTGGGTAGACGGTGAACTGGTGGGCGGCTGCGATATCGTCATCGAAATGTACCAGCGCGGTGAACTGCAGCAGCTGATCAAAGAGACGGCGGCGAAGTACCACACCGACGAGCCGAAAGCGGAGTAATTCCCGCCATCCGTAAAAAAGCGACTTCCTGGAAGTCGCTTTTTTTATTACTCCGGGGTGGCCACGGGCAGCGGCCAGCCGCCCAGACGCTTCCAGCGGTTCACAATCTCACAAAACAGCTGCGCCGTCTGCTCGGTATCGTACAGGGCGGAGTGGGCCTGCGCGCCATCGAAGGCCATACCCGCGGCGATACAGGCTTTCGACAGCACCGTCTGGCCCAGCGCCAGCCCGCTCAGCGCGGCGGTGTCGAAGGTAACAAACGGATGGAACGGATTGCGTTTAAGCCCCGCGCGTTCGGCGGCGGTCATGGTGAAGCTGTGGTCAAAGGTCGCATTGTGCGCCACCATGATCGCCCGGCTGCAGTCGCTCTCTTTCATCCCTTTGCGTACCATTTTGAAGATGGCATGCAGGGCATCGTATTCGCTGACGGCGCCGCGCTCCGGGTCGTGCGGGTTAATTCCGTTAAAGGCCAGCGCTTCGGGCTGCAGATTGGCGCCCTCGAAAGGTTCAACATGGAAATGCAGCGTTTCATCGGGCATCAGCCAGCCTTGCTCATCCATCTTCAACGTAATGGCGGCGATCTCCAGCAGGGCGTCGGTTTTGGCATTAAATCCTGCGGTTTCAACATCAATCACCACCGGATAAAAACCGCGGAAACGGTCGCACAGACCATTCAGTTGAGCATTCTCGGACATCAGATTCTCTTAGCTGGAAAAAAGTAGCGCGCATTATGGCAAATTTTGCCGCGGCTTGCAGCAGGCAGGGGTGAAAACAACGGGCGCCGCAGCGCCCGGGCGAGCCATGGCATTAAAGAGGCCTGGCTCGGGAAGCGTTAGTTGCCCAGACCTTTGCCGGCATCTTTCTCTTCAATGAGCTCGATTTTGTAACCGTCCGGATCTTCCACGAAGGCGATGACGGTGGTGCCGCCTTTTACCGGGCCGGCTTCACGGGTGACGTTGCCCCCGTTCTGGCGGATCCGTTCGCAGGCTTCGGCGGCGTTGTCGACGCTCAGCGCGATATGGCCGTAGGCGGTGCCCAGCTCATAGCTGTCCACGCCCCAGTTGTAGGTCAGTTCGATCACCGCGGTTTCGCTCTCTTCGCCGTAGCCGACAAAGGCGAGGGAGTACTTGTACTCCGGGTTTTCGCTGGTGCGCAGCAGCTTCATGCCCAACACGTTGGTATAGAAGTCGATAGAACGTTGCAGGTCGCCAACGCGCAGCATGGTGTGGAGTAAGCGCATAATGTCCCCTATGCAGTTTATTTGATAGATCAGAACCTTGAGTATAGCGGCGATACGTCGCCGCTATCAATGGAGGGATTACAGCGTAGGGTAGTCGGTGTAGCCTTCCGCGCCGCCGCCATAGAAAGTTTCCGGGCGCTGGGGGTTGAGCGCCGCTTTTTTCTGCAGACGGGCCACCAGATCCGGGTTGGCGATGTAATCGCGGCCAAAGGCCACAGCATCAATGAGCCCTTTATTGATAAGATCGTTGGCTTTTTCTACCGTGTAGGCGCCAGCGCCAATGATCACGCCCGGGAAGCGGTCGCGAACTTTCTGACGGAAGGCTTCGCTGTACGGCTTGCCGCCCGCCCAGTCCGGCTCGGACATGTGCAGATAGGCGATACCGCGTTTCGCCAGTTCGCTAATCAGATACAGCGCGTCTTCTTCTTCGTTCGGGCCATTATCCACATTCTGGAAGCTGCCAATCGGCGACACGCGGATGCCGATCCGGTCAGCGCTCCACTCTTTGCTCACGGCGTCGACCACTTCCAGTACCAGACGGGCACGGTTCTCAACGCTGCCGCCGTACTGATCGGTACGCTGGTTCGCCGACGGCGAGAGGAACTGGTGCAGCAGATAGCCGTGGGCCGAGTGCAGCTCGACCAGATCGAAGCCAGCGTCACGGGCATTGCCGACCGCCTGACGGAAATCGTCGACGATCCCCGGGATCTCTTCGGTTTCCAGGGCACGCGGCATCGAGGTGTCGGCGCGAATAGCATGGCCGTTTTCATCGCGCAGGGAGGTGCGAGTACCGGCGCTCAGCGCAGACGGTGCTACCGGCGCGGCGCCGCCAGGTTGCAGGCTGCTATGGGAAATACGCCCGGTGTGCCACAGCTGGACGGCGATACGGCCATTTTCCGCATGAACACCGGCGGTGATTTTCTGCCAGGCGGCAATCTGCTCCGGGCTGTGCAGGCCTGGCGCGCCGGCATAGCCTTTGGCCTGGGCAGAAATCTGCGTCGCTTCGGTGATGATCAGGCCGGAGCTGGCGCGCTGGCGGTAGTATTCGCCCATCAGCGGGGTAGGGATATCGCCCGGCTCGATGCTGCGCAGACGCGTCAACGGCGCCATAAATACGCGATTAGGGACGGTGACCGCACCGACTTTCAGCGGGCTGAATAATTTTGCTTCCGACATAGTGACTCCTGAGTAGACCGGTCGTCTAGTAACTGATGAAATAAAAACGCCTGTTATACCGCAGGCGCCGCAATAATCTGTTTGGCGTGGGCAAGGGCGCTTTCCAGCGGCCTTGCGCTACGCGTAATTTTGGCCTGCAGGTTGGCCCCGAGCCACAGGGAATACAGCACCTGCGACAGGGTCATGGCCTCGCCGTCAAACGCCAGACTGCCTTCCTGACGTCCTTTCTCCAGCGCGTCGCCCAGCAGGGCGATAATCTGACTGGCACCATGGTCCATGGCGGTACGCATATCTTCCGACAGGTCGCAAACCTCTGCCGACAACTTGACGGTAAGACAGCCGCTAATAATCCCCTGCTGGCAGAACTGATTCAGCGTGTGCTGATAATAAGCCAGCAGGCGGTCACGATAGTTGCCGTCGCCATGATCGAAGTGGTCGACCAGGCGCTGCAGATATCCGGTGTAGTGATGTTCGAGCAGCGCGACGCCGAAGGCTTCTTTAGAGCGGAAGTAATGGTAGAAAGAGCCCTTAGGCACTTCCGCCGTCTTCAGAAGTTCGCTCAAGCCCATTCCGGTAAAACCGCGATGCATGCAGAGCTGCTCGCCGGTGACCAGGATATGTTCTCGGGTATCGCATTCGCTGTGTCTGTTCATGGAGCACACTGTAGTAGACCGATTGGTCTAATGCAAGCGTCGGCGGAAAAATGTTAGCTGGCGCAGCACGTAGTGAACAAAATTTGCGTCGGCGCGGGGAAACGTCTTCAATGAAAGGAGACGAGGGGACAGGAGGCGTGTGGTGGCAGAGCAGTTAGAGTTTTTCCCGGTGCAGAGCCCGTGCCGGGGAATATGTCAGACCGACGAGCGCGGCTACTGTCGCGGCTGTTTCCGCAGCCGTGAGGAACGTTTTAACTGGCAAACGATGAGCGATGCGCAGAAACAGGAGGTGTTGCGTCTCTGCCGCCAACGGCTGCTGCGCAAAATACGCGCGAACAAGCCGGAACCGGCGGAAGAACCGCAGCAACCCTCACTGTTTTAAACCAAAAAGTACGTATACTCAGTACACTTTTTTATTGAGGAAGCGGTTATGGTTCAGCGTATTGCTATGGCTCCCCAGGGGCCGGAATTTTCGCGTTTTGTGATGGGCTACTGGCGTCTGATGGACTGGAAAATGTCGCCAGGCGAGCTGGTCAGCTTTATTGAACAGCATCTCGATTTAGGCGTAACCACTGTCGATCACGCCGATATCTATGGCGATTATCAGTGTGAGGCTGCCTTTGGCGAAGCGCTGAAGCTGGCGCCGCATCTGCGTAATCGCATGGAAATTGTCAGCAAATGCGGCATCGCCACCCGGGCGCGGGCTGAAAACACCATCGGCCACTATATCACCGACCACGACCACATCGTGCTGAGCGCTGAGCAATCGCTGCGTAATCTGGCGACGGACCATCTCGATCTGCTGCTGATCCATCGGCCGGATCCGCTAATGAATGCCGATGAAGTGGCTGAGGCGTTCCTCGCGCTGCATCACAGCGGAAAAGTGCGCCACTTTGGCGTATCTAACTTTACCCCAGCCCAGTTCACTCTTCTGCAGTCGCGCCTGCCGTTTACCCTGGCCACCAATCAGGTCGAAATCTCGCCGGTGCATCAGCCGCTGCTGCTCGACGGCACGCTCGATCAGCTGCAGCAGCTGCGTATTCGTCCGATGGCGTGGTCCTGCCTTGGCGGCGGACGCCTGTTCAATGAAGAGGGCTTCCAGCCGCTGCGCGATGAGCTGGCGCAGGTAGCGCATGAGCTCAATGCCGACAGCATCGAGCAGGTGGTCTACGCCTGGATATTGCGTCTGCCCTCGCAGCCGCTGCCGATTATCGGCTCGGGCAAAATCGAACGCGTGCGTTCCGCGATCGTGGCCGAAAAACTTAGCATGACCCGTCAGCAGTGGTTCCGTATCCGCAAAGCCGCGCTCGGTTACGACGTACCGTAACGGGCATTTCGCCTCCGGAAAGGCGTTCCTGGTTTACACTTAACAGGGAGACAGCCATCCGGAGGTGTTATGCAACGATGTATTCTCGCGATCTTATCCCTCGCATTTTGCGCTGGCGCACAGGCCGTCAGTGAAGATGTTCAACTTAATCTCGTGACCCCCCAGGGCGTCGGGCAGTCCATCGGCAGTGTAAAAATCACCGAAACCGACCGCGGCCTCGAGTTCGCCCCCGAACTGCGGGCATTGCCGCCGGGCAAGCACGGCTTTCATATTCATGCCGAAGGCAGCTGCCAGCCGGCGATGAAAGAGGGCAAAGCGGTGGCCGCCGGGGCGGCGGGCGGACATTATGACCCGCAACATACCGGGAAACACGAAGGGCCGCTGGGCACCGGGCATCTTGGCGATTTGCCTCTGCTGGTGGTCAACGACGCGGGCGTGGCCGACCAGCCAATTATTGCCCCACGTCTGAAAACGCTGGATGAGGTGAAGGGGAAAGCGCTGATGGTCCACGTGGGCGGCGATAATATGGCCGACAACCCGCAGCCGCTGGGCGGCGGCGGCGAGCGGTTTGCCTGCGGGGTGATTAAGTAGTCTTTTCGCCAATCGTGCCGGCGATCGGGGCCTGTTCCAGCTGTGACAGGGCGCAATACAGTCGCCAGATTGCGGCGGCCAGCTCCCGGGCCGCTGGCTGATGATGGTGGTTCAGGACGTCGCAGATCCGCAGCAGCTCCTGCAGGGTGGAGGCCAGCGGGCGCTGCTGCACGCCGCGCTCGCTCATCACATCGCGCAGCAAATTGATGCACAGGTCGCGCACCTGGGCGAGGGGATCGGAGCGGGTTTCCCATTCCCGAAGCTGCCAGACGACGTGCGAGCAGTTGAGCAGCACCACCCCCCAACGTAGTAACCAGCGCCGTGCCAGGGCATCTTTACTCTGACTGAGCTGGCTGACATGGTGGTACACCAGCGATTCAAATTCATGTTCGCTGTGCTGGGGATGTCGGCTGAGCTGATCGACAAAGTGACGCCGTAACGCTCTGATATGGCGCCGTCCTTTACGGGCATCCGATCCCGGACTGAACACCGCAAAAGCCAGCCAGGCAAAGCCCACGCCGACAATCTTGCTTAAGTTATCATTGAAAAAAGCCGCATAGTCGTACACCGGCGGATTGGTGACGGAGATAAACGAGCCCATAAACACGATAAGCTGTCCCCACAGGCCGGCATATTTGGGCCACTGTAGCTTGAGCAACTGCATGGTGGTCAGCAGCGGGAACAGAAATAGCAGAAACTGCCACAGGTCGGTTATCTGCACCATCAGGCCGAACTTCACCATAAAACTGAACAGCGACAGGAGCACCAGGGTCTGCATTAGCAGCGTCAGCGATCGAAACGGCGAAGCCGAGACCGAATAGAGCACGCAGCAGATGGAGGCCAGGGTCAGGGCAGCCGCGCAGCTGGTCCACTGGGTGCTGATCCCCCATGCGCCAATCGCCACCAGCGCGCAAAAAGTACGGATGCCATTGAGCAAGGCCTCTGCCTGGTCTGTGTGGCGGGCCAGGGCTGGCGCCGAAGGTACGTTGAACTCGGCGATCGCCGACGCATTCTCTACCCGGCGGATCCAGCGACTGCTTTCCAGATAAATGCGACAGAAATAGCGCAGTCGCGCCCAAAAGGCGATATGACGGTAATCGGCATCCGGCGGCGGCGCCAGAGGCGCCAGAATGCGGGCGACATGATAGCTGTCAGCATGGGGAGCAGCGAGTTCAGCAAGCAGCGACTCCAGCACCTGACGAGTGTTCGCCGGCGCGTCCGGCCAGTTCAGCAACATTCGTCGCAGACTGGAAATGACGCTGGTCATTCGGAGCTGCTGATGCAGCAGGTAGTTCAGCAGGGGATTCTGCCGACGGAAGCGGTAGTGGCTCCAGAAGGCCTGGATGCGCAGCAGGTTCATGGTGAGGATCTGACCAATCACGCTTTCGTGAGCGGTGCGGATGGCATCCGTTGTCTCCGGCACCCACAGCAGGCTGGCGTGCTCCAGCAGCCGGGCGTGCATGGTTTTCAGGGCCGTCAGCAGGTTGCTGCCGTCGGAGGTGCTGGGCAGGATCATCATCATGAGTCCGCCGCAGAGGATCCCAACGATGACTTCGCAGACGCGCGACTGAGCGATCACCCAAAGTTCGTAGCTGTCGCTGATGTTAATCACCGGAAACGCGATGATGGCGCAGGTATAGCCGGCAAGCTGAAAGGCGTAGGCCACGTTGTTGGTGAACAGCGCGCAGGCCCAGGTGCACAGCGCCAGCCAGCCGGAAATACTGAACAGAAACAGCCAGGGATCGTTCAGCGTATGGCCCGCCAGCAGCAGGGCGGCGCAGGCGCCGAGCAGGCTGCCGGCGATGCGGCCAAAGCTTTTACTGATCACGCCGCCGACGGTGGGAAAGCTGACCACTGCCGCGGAGGTCATCGCCCAGTACGGCTCATCGAGATCCAGCGCGTAGGCGATGCTTAACGCGAGACACATAGCGATGCCGTTACGCAACGCGTATCGCCACTGTGGACGGGTGGCTTTAACCCAGGGCAGTGTGCGCCACGACAGGGCCTGCAGATTCATTACTGCCCGCCGATCGAGACAGTGCAGGTGGTGCCGGAGACCAGAGTGACGTCCGCCGGTAGCGTATCAAAGGCAATCCGCACCGGAACGCGCTGCGCGAGACGCACCCAGGGGATATTCGGTTTGATGTTGGCCACCAGCCCGGTTCCCTGTTCCACGCTCTGATCGACAATTGCCCGGCCGATGCTGGCGACATGCCCGTGCAGCGTCTGCTGATTACTGTAGAGAATAATCTGCGCCGGATCGCCGATGCGGATATGACGCAGTTTGGTCTCTTCAAAGTAGCCCAGCACGTAAAACGAGTGGCTGTCTACCAGAGCAAAGACCGGGTGGCCGGTAGTGGCGTAATCGCCGACGCGGGTGGAGAGGTTGGTCACCCAGCCGTCCACTGGCGCTTTGACCGTTGTTTGGCTTAGCTGCCATTGCGCATGTTTCAGCATCGCTTCGCTGACGCCCAGTCCCGCACTGGCGGCCGCCAGGTTGGTGGTGGCCGTATTCAGCGCGGTGTTGACGTTCTCAAGATCTTCAGCCGAGATTGCATTCTGCGACAGGTTGCGACGACGACGTGCCTCGCTGGCGGCCTTCGTTTGCTCAGCCTGCGCTTTCGCCACCTCGGCTTGCGCTTTCGCCTGCTGCGCCTGGGCGTTCAGCACGGCGATACGGTAGGGGGTGTCGTCGATAGTGAACAGAACATCCCCGGCGCTGACCCGTTGGTTGTCCGTCACGTTCAACTGCAGAATGCTACCGGAGACCTGAGGGGTGATCCCGACCTGCTCTGCACGCACTTTGCCGTCGCGGGTCCAGGGGGACTGGGTGTAGAAATTCCATAACAGCCATGCGGCGATCAGGGCGATAGCCGCAACCAACAGCGTTGACAGATATTTTAGTTTTTTCATAGCAAGGAGATCACCAGGCAATCAGTAACACCAGGGCCAGACAGACCGAGAGCGCGAACAGCGAGAGATCCATCAGCAGGGGATGCCAGATGTCGCCGGCATACATCCAGTCACGCAGCTGACGATGTAAAAACAACCAGATAAAAAAACCTAATAAGACGGCTTTGAACAGCGGAGGGAAATAGACGGACGCGCCGAACACCAGGTCCTGCAGCGGCAATCCGGATGTGTTAAGACTCAGTTTCACAAGCAAAAATCCTTTGCCATTACAGGGGTAACCTCAGAGCGTGCTACGCTATAACAGTGTAAATCATTGTTTTGGTTTTTGTTGAATCAAGTAATTCATTTGTTTTGATAATTCAAATGCTGCACACTATTCTAAAATCAGTATAATAACTTAGCAAGCTAATTATAAGGAGATGAAATTGGAATCGCCACTTGGTTCTGATCTGGCACGTTTAGTCCGCGTTTGGCGCGCGCTAATCGACCATCGCCTGAAACCTCTGGAGTTAACGCAGACTCACTGGGTCACGCTGCATAACATCCACCAGCTGCCGCCTGAGCAGTCGCAGATCCAGCTGGCTAAAGCCATCGGCATTGAACAGCCGTCGCTGGTGCGCACGCTCGATCAGCTGGAGGAGAAAGGGCTTATTTCTCGCCAGACCTGTTCAAGCGACCGGCGGGCCAAACGCATCAAGCTCACTGAAAAAGCTGAACCGTTGATCAATGAGATGGAAGAGGTGATAGGCAAGACCCGCGATGAAATCCTGTCGGGGGTGTCAAAGCAGGAAGTGGAAACGTTGCTCCACTTAATTCGTAAACTTGAACAAAATATCCTCGATCTCCAGGCAAAAGATTAATTTTTTAGCGGCCCGGGTTGCCCCGGGCCGTTTTTTTTAGTCGCCAGGGTGACGCCAGACCACCACCCGATTACGCCCGCTGTTTTTCGCTTCATACATGGCCGCATCTGCGCGCTCGACGCACGTTTCTGCGCTCACGCTTCTATCGCGCGTCGTATACAACCCCATACTGATGGTCATTCGCTCCGGCAGAGGGTGTTGCTCAGCGTTGACGGCCAGGCGGATACGCTCGGCGATCGCCAGGGCGTCTTTCTCGGCGGTGTTGACCAGCAGCAGGGCAAACTCCTCACCGCCAATGCGGGCAGCAGCGTCATCCGCGCGCGAATGGTTCTCCAGTACCGAGGCGGCAAACTGGATCACCTTGTCGCCGGCGACGTGGCCATAGTTATCATTGATGCGTTTGAAATGATCGAGGTCACTGATAATCACTGACAGCGGATGCTGGGGGTTTACCTTCGCCAGCTGCTGGTTCAGGGTGTCGTAGAAGAAGCTGCGGTTATAAAGCCGGGTCAACGGGTCGCGAATCGAGTTCTGGTACGAGTTGACATACTTATGGTTAGACTCACGGTAGAGCATAAAGACGTCGACCAGCAGCACCAGAATCAGGAACAGGGTACAAAGCGTTTCGAAAAAACGCGCCTGGTACCAGGTCTGATCGAGGTCCCCGGCGGTGGAGACTAGCTGGAAGAGGGTGTAAAGATAAGCGCTGCAAAAAAAAGCGCCGCTAAACCAGAAAATATTGCGTAATTTACTTAGGCTAATTAATAAAATAAGCGTGATAAACCAGATAGCCATCAGCAGCCAGCCGATAATACTTTGCCACAGTGGCGTGAAGGTATGACTAAGATCGTCGATAAAATTGACGCTCAGCCACGGCGAGTGGCTGGAGTACACCCACGATAAAAAAATAATTGTTAATGTAAAAACGATACATGCCGCGAATGTAATTATGTGTGCTTTCAGCGAGTGCATGATGCGCTGGCGGAAGTAATACAAAACAATAGATGACATGAATAATACAGCCATCATTATATTGCGAAAGAAATAATAGATAACGGCGTCATTTTGATTAATGACCGGGGTCGTGCTGCAGGTAAGCCAGTCCGGATAGCTGCTGAGGGTGCCCAGCATCAGCAGCGCTGAACAGGCAAAGCCGAAAGCAACAGGTGTAAGGTACAGGCGGCGCTTGTTGCTCCAGTATTTCATGCCCATAAAACAGGCAATAGTAATATGAAAGACCATCAGAAAGCTGGTCAGTAGAGGAAATAATATTGATGAGGTAGTGCTGAAACTGGTATGAAAAAAAGCGGTCACTCCGGCAATGCCGAACCCGGCCAGTAAGCAAATAAAAACATATATAATAAAACGTTTAGCAACATGATTGACATGTTTGAGCATAGGCAAGATCCCAGAGAGAAAAGCAACAGCGACGTTCAGTCGACAAAGTATTATGACAATCTGAGAGTAGTGGGGGCGGTGAGATAAGATATTGCGCAGGCGCAATGATTGATGAACTACTTGAATATAATATATCTGATTGCTAATACGAATCTATTACGGTGGAATAACCGCGGCTGAAAAATACGATGCGGCGCAACGGGCCGCATCGCAAGGGGGGTTATCGAGGAGAAACGGTGACCTGGCTGCCGCTGCCGGCAATGGCGACGCGCTGACCCACAGAGAACGGCGTGCTGCCCTGTTTCTGCACCACCAGAATGGTGTTGCCATCATCCTTACGGATTTCCAGTTCTACGCCCTGGGTTTTGTTCATTGCACCCTGAACGCCCTGGCCTGCGACGCCGCCCGCGACTGCGCCAGCCGCGGTGGCAAGAGAGCGTCCGGTACCGCCGCCGATGGTGTTGCCGAGGAACCCGCCGAGCACTGCACCGCCAATGGCGCCGATGGCATTGCTGTCGTCGCCGCTCTGGATCTGCACGGCGCGCGTATGCACAATCGTACCGTAAGTTACGCTCTGCACCTGTTTGGCTTCAGATGCGGAATAAACGTCGCCGGACAGGCCGCTGCTGCTCACGCAGCCTGCGAGCGTAAAACCAATCATCGATACAGCCAAAACACGTAAAATCATTTATGAATCTCCTGTTCACCGAAGGTGTTCAATTGAACGTCCATACGGTTAATTATATGGCATTTAGTCGCCGGCGGGCATAGCTTCCGCCCTGACTATACAAAAAATAATAATTAATGATGCTTCAACCTAAACTAAACGCCGGTTCTTTACGGTGTTCTCTGAAATGTCGCTCTATTGTTAAAAAGTATTATAACAACATAGCATTAGCGGGCGCTTTATGGTGGAGTGAGGCGTATACGAGGGTCATGGAATGAAGGAAAAACGTATGAGATCGGGTCGCTTTATTGGCGTTATGTCCGGTACCAGCCTTGATGGTATCGATGTCGTATTGGCCGCCATCAACGAAAACATCGTGGCGCAGCAGGCCAGTCTCACCTGGCCCATACCACACCCAATAAAAGAAGAGATCCTCGCGATTTGCCAGGGCCAGTCGTTGACCCTCTCACAACTGGGGCGTCTGGACACTCGTCTGGGGCGGCTGTTTGCCGATGCCGTACTGGCGCTGATGCGCCAGGAAAATCTCAAGCCCACCGACGTTATCGCTATCGGCTGCCATGGACAGACCGTATGGCATGAACCGCAAGGCGATGCGCCGCACACGCTGCAAATCGGCGACAACAACCAGATCGCCGCGCATACCGGAGTCACGGTGGTGGGGGATTTTCGCCGACGTGATATGGCGCTTGGCGGGCAGGGGGCGCCGTTGGTCCCGGCATTTCATCATGCGCTGCTGGCGCATCCCATTGAACGGCGGATGGTGCTGAATATCGGTGGCATCGCCAACGTGTCGCTGCTGGTGCCGGGGCAGCCGGTGCGCGGCTATGATACCGGGCCGGGAAATATGTTGCTGGACGCCTGGATCTGGCGTCAGCAGGGTAAACCGTATGATAAGGATGCCCAGTGGGCCAGCGAAGGTAAAGTGCTGCTGCCGCTGCTGCAGGACATGCTGAGCGATCCGTGGTTTGCTTTACCGGCGCCGAAAAGCACCGGTCGTGAATATTTCAATTACGGTTGGCTGGAAAAACATCTGGCCCGTTATTCGGGACTGCGTGGACAGGATGTGCAGGCCACGCTGGCGGAATTAACCGCTGTGACCATCAGTGAGCAGGTATTGTTAAGCGGCGGCTGCGAGCGTTTGTTAGTGTGCGGCGGCGGCGCGCGTAACCCCTTGTTAATGGCGCGCCTGGCGGCACTGTTGCCGGGAACCGAAGTCTCCACCACCGATGAGGCGGGGATCAGCGGCGATGATATGGAGGCGCTGGCCTTTGCCTGGCTGGCCTGGCGCACGCTGGCCGGGCTGCCGGGTAATCTTCCCTCAGTGACCGGCGCCAGCGAAGCCACGGTGCTGGGCGCCATTTTCCCGGCTAACCCGCCGCAGAATCGGAGTTAACTGAAATCTTAAACACGGCGCGACCGGTAAACTGGACAAGTTAAGCGGAGGGCGGAGTGCCCTCCGTGACCGGGAAAGTCGAAGGCAAACGAATGAAAAAAATTCTTATCGCAGTTGTACCTTTTATGCTGGCGGGCTGTAGCTACTACAACCAGTTTGTCGAGCGGATGCAGACGGACACGCTGGAGTATCAATGCGACCAGAAACCGTTAACGGTCCATCGCAATAATACCCGCCAACAGGTGAGTTTTATCTATGATAATCAGCAACTGAACCTGGCTGAGGGGCTGTCGGCTTCGGGGGCGCGCTACACCGACGGCGTCTACGTCTTCTGGTCGAAGGGCGATACCGCTACCGTCTATAAACGCGATCGCATCATCCTCGATAACTGTCAGCTGCAGACGGCCAAACGTTGAGATTTCTGTCGGGGGGGCGCACAATAACGCCACCTTATGACTACATCCTCAATGGCCATGTCTGATAACGACGAACTCCAGCAAATCGCGCACTTGCGCCGTGAATATACCCGTGGCGGTTTGCGTCGCCACGATCTTCCTGCTGAACCCCTGCCGCTGTTTGAACGCTGGCTGCGTCAGGCCTGTGACGCGAAACTCGCAGACCCGACCGCGATGGTGGTTGCTACCGTTGATGAGCGCGGCCAACCTTACCAGCGTATTGTGCTGCTGAAGCATTACGATGAAAAAGGGCTGGTGTTTTATACCAACCTTGGCAGCCGCAAAGCCCATCAGATTGAAAAAAATCCCCAGGTGAGCCTGCTGTTTCCGTGGCATATGCTGGAGCGCCAGGTGATGGTGATCGGCAAAGCGGAGCGCTTGTCGACGCTGGAAGTGGTCAAATATTTCCACAGTCGCCCGCGCGATAGCCAAATCGGCGCCTGGGTCTCCCAGCAGTCCAGTCGCATTTCCGCCCGCGGGATCCTGGAGAGCAAATTCCTCGAGCTGAAGCAGAAATTCCAGCAGGGGGAAGTGCCGCTGCCGAGTTTCTGGGGCGGATTCCGCGTCAGCGTCGAGCAGATGGAGTTCTGGCAGGGGGGCGAACATCGGCTGCATGACCGCTTTTTATACCAGCGTGATAATGGCGCCTGGAAAATAGACCGCCTGGCACCGTAAACGCCGAAATTAGTTATCGAAGCGCTGGCGCTGAAAGGGCCGGCGCTTTATTCTATGTACTTTTCGCATCTGGCGAAAAGTCGTGTACCGGCAGAGGTGCAGTCGTTTATACATGGAGAATTTGATGGCAAGCAGTAACTTGATTAAACAATTGCAAGAGCGGGGGCTGGTAGCCCAGGTGACGGACGAGGAAGCGTTAGCAGAGCGACTGGCGCAAGGCCCGATCGCGCTCTATTGCGGCTTCGATCCTACCGCTGACAGCTTGCATTTGGGGCATCTTGTTCCATTGTTATGCCTGAAACGCTTCCAGCAGGCAGGTCATAAACCTGTAGCGCTGGTGGGCGGCGCAACCGGTCTGATTGGCGACCCAAGCTTTAAAGCCGCTGAGCGTAAGCTAAATACCGAGGATACCGTGCAGGAGTGGGTGGATAAAATCCGCAAACAGGTGGCCCCGTTCCTTGATTTTGACTGCGGCGACAATTCGGCGATTGCGGCGAACAACTATGACTGGTTTGGCAGCATGAACGTGCTGACCTTCCTGCGCGATATCGGCAAACACTTCTCTGTTAACCAGATGATTAACAAAGAAGCGGTGAAGCAGCGTCTGAATCGTGACGATCAGGGTATCTCCTTTACCGAGTTCTCCTACAACCTGCTGCAAGGGTACGACTTTGCCTGCCTGAACAAGCTGCACGGCGTAGCGCTGCAGATCGGCGGCTCCGACCAGTGGGGCAACATCACCTCCGGTATCGATCTGACCCGTCGCCTGCACCAGAACCAGGTGTTTGGCCTGACGGTTCCGCTGATCACCAAAGCAGACGGCACCAAATTCGGTAAAACCGAAGGCGGCGCCGTGTGGCTGGATCCGAAGAAAACCAGTCCGTACAAATTCTACCAGTTCTGGATCAACACCGCGGATGCTGATGTCTATCGCTTCCTCAAGTTCTTCACCTTTATGGACATGGCGGAGATCAATGCTCTGGAAGAAGAAGACAAAAACAGCGGTAAAGCGCCGCGCGCCCAGTACGTGCTGGCAGAGCAGGTGACGCGCCTGGTCCACGGCGAAGAAGGCCTGGAAGCGGCGAAGCGCATTACCGAAAGCCTGTTCAACGGTAACCTGAGCGACCTGAGCGAAGCAGATTTCGAACAGCTGGCGCAGGATGGCGTGCCGATGATCGAAATGGAAAAAGGCGCCGATCTCCTGCAGGCGTTGGTGGATTCCGAGCTGCAGCCGTCCCGCGGTCAGGCGCGTAAAACCGTTGCCTCGAACGCGGTGACCATCAACGGAGAAAAACAGGCCGACCCGGAATATGTATTCAGCGACAGCGACCGTCTGTTCGGCCGCTACACCTTACTGCGTCGCGGTAAAAAGAATTACTGCCTGGTCTGCTGGAAATAAAAAATAAAACCAGGGCGTGGGAAACCACGCCCTTTTTCTTTTTAGGGTTGTGGTAAGAAAATGAAGAACATCCTCGCCATTCAGTCTCACGTTGTGTTTGGCCACGCCGGCAACAGTGCCGCCGAGTTTCCGATGCGCCGTCTGGGCGCCAATGTCTGGCCCCTGAATACCGTTCAGTTCTCCAACCATACGCAATACGGTAAATGGACCGGTTGCGTGATGCCGCCTTCACACCTGACGGAGATCGTCCAGGGCATTGCCGACATCGACAAGCTGCAGACCTGCGATGCGGTTCTGAGCGGCTACCTCGGTTCCGCTGAACAGGGCGAGCATATCCTCGGTATCGTGCGTCAGGTGAAAGCGGCCAATCCGGCGGCGAAGTACTTTTGTGACCCGGTGATGGGCCATCCGGAGAAAGGGTGCATCGTCGCGCCCGGCGTGGCGGAATTCCACGTGCGTTATGCGCTGCCGGCCAGCGATATTATTGCGCCGAATCTGGTTGAGCTGGAGATCCTGTGCGGTCATCCGGTCGCCAGCGTCAGCGAAGCGGTAGCTGCTGCGCGGGAGCTGATTGCCCAGGGGCCGGAGGTGGTGTTGGTTAAACATCTTTCCCGCGCCGGTCTGAGCATGGATCGTTTTGAGATGCTGCTGGTGACGGCCGAAGAAGCCTGGCATATCAGTCGGCCGCTGGTGGATTTTGGCCTGCGTCAGCCGGTTGGCGTCGGCGATGTGACCAGTGGACTGCTGCTGGTGAAACTGCTGCAGGGTGCCAGCCTGCGCGATGCGCTTGAGCACGTTACCGCCGCGGTGTACGAGATCATGCTCACCACCAAAAACATGCAAGAGTATGAACTGCAGGTGGTGGCGGCGCAGGATCGCATTGCCGTACCGGAGCACTGCTTCAGCGCCACCCGGCTGTAACTCCCCGGGCCTGCCCGACGGTCCGCCGGGCAGGTTCAGGCCTTATTTTAAGCCTTCAGCCGCCAGTGCGGCCGCCACCGCCGGACGCGCTGCCACCTGCGCCATCCAGCTGCCGATATGACCATAGGCAGCCATATCCAGTTTTATGCCATAGCCCCAGCGCAGCACGGTGAACAGATAGCCATCGGCGATAGTAAAGCGATGGCCGGTCAGCCACTGTTTATCTTCCAGCGACGTATCAACATACTGCAGTTTCTTCTCGAGCAACGCCCGCGCGACAGGCTTATAGTCTTCCGGGGTATCCGGGCGGAACAGCGGGGTAAAGCCTTTATGCAGCTCGGTGGCCACGTAATTCAGCCACTCCAGGGTCTGGTAGCGGGCAATGGAGCCCACTGGCGCCAGCAGATGGCGGTCCGGCACCTGATCGGCGATGTACTGCATAATAGCCACGCCCTCAGTGAGCAGGATATCATCATCCAGCAGCAACGCCGGCACCTGACCTTTCGGGTTGATCAGCAGATAATCATCCCCGTTTTCCAGCCGTTTTTTGGCCAGGTCCACGCTCTGCAACGTGAAATCCAGGCCGCTTTCGCGCAGGGCGATATGCGAGGCCAGGGAACAGGCGCCGGGTTTGTAGAACAGTTTCATGCGTAACTCCTCGTGGCTGCAGTTTTCTGTATGTTAGTCCCGCCAGGGGTAAAAAAAAAGCCGCTAACCTAACGTTAGCGGCTTAAAAATAATTGGTTTTCCCTGCGGCGTCAGGCTGCCGCGGTTTCGCGTGCTTTCAGGTCCGCGCTGTCGTCCTGAGTCATACGGTTCAGCTTCGGCGCCGTGAGCAGCATCAGGGCGGCGATAACCGCGGTGACGATACCAATCTGCAGGAACACGTGGCCGTACACTTCCAGCGACACCAGCGGATCGGTGACGTTTTCCGGCACCGCCATCAGGTTGGCGATTTTCCCGGCGATGATCGCCGCGCCGGCGGTAGTGAGGAACCAGCTGCCCATAATGAAGCCCATCAGACGCTGCGGAACCAGCTGAGCGACCATCGCCAGGCCGAGGCCGGAAATCATCAGCTCACCAATAGACTGCAGCGCGTAGCTCAGAATGAGCCAGTTAACCGAGACGATGCCGGCGTCGCTGGCGAACTTCGCCCCTAAAGGCAGGACGAGGAACGCGCCGGAGCACAGTACCATGCCGATAGCGAACTTGTGCGGCATCGGCAGGCGGTCGCCCATCTTGTTATAAATGGCTGCCAGAATAGGGCTACCAATCATGATCCAGAACGGGTTCAGCGCCTGATACTGTTCCGGCTCGAAGGCGAGACCGAGGATCGAGTGCTCAACGTTACGAATCGCGAAGAAGTTCAGAGAGGTTGGCATCTGGCTGTACAGCACGAAGAAGACAATCGCTTCTACCATCAGCAGGAAGGCGACGATCATTTTACGACGCGCGGCACCTTTCAGACCGATGGTTTCTTTGGCGAAAATCACGACGATACCCAGTGCGACGACGCCCAGCACCATACGTGCGATGCCCTGATTGTGCAGCAGCCAGGTGGCGATGGCGACCAGCACCACCACGCCAGCGATGGTCGCCAGCAGTTTGCCCATGTGTACCGGGGCAAAGTCCGGTTTCGAACCGTACTGTTTTACCCATTTCTGGCAGAAGGCAAAGTTAATAATCGTGATCACCATCCCCACCACGCTGAGGGCAAACGCCACGCTCCAGCCGAAGCGAGCGGCCAGCCATGGGGTTGCCAGCATCGAGAAGAACGAACCGATGTTGATGGACATGTAGTACATGGTGAATGCACCGTCCAGACGGGGATCGTTTTTGTCATAGCAGGTAGAAAGCAGGGAGGACGGGTTGGCTTTGAACAGACCGTTACCGACGGCGATGGTCGCCATACCCATATAGACGATGGCAGCATCATGGCCGGACCAGGCCACCAGCGCATAGCCGATGGCCAGCACGATAGCGCCCAGCATGATGACACGTTTGGTGCCCAGCACTTTATCGCCCAGCCAGCCGCCAATAGCAACCAGACCATAGACCAGCGCGCTAAAGGAGGAGAACAGAGTAATGGAATCCGCTTCCGACATACCCAGCTGTTTTACCAGGTAAACGGCCATGATCCCTTGCAGGCCGTAATAACCAAAACGCTCCCATAACTCGATCGAGAAAATGAGATAGAACGCGCGTGGTTGTTTGAAAGCGTTCAGACTCACGCTTTCTGCTGGTTTATTGTTTGCAGTAGACACATATACCTCTTTTTTTACATCCCATATTTACTGGGGGGTGTTCGGGGCGCAATCTCGTTGGACCGCCGCCTTTATAGTTATTTTGGGAGGGAAAACGGCAGGTAATGTTCACTATCCTGGCGCATCAGGCAAGGCCTTTGTAATAAACTGTTACACATAATGTGGGCGGCATAATGCTCCGGACATATGAATGTTATCCAGAGTTAAATTTCACCGTTTCGTTATGATTGCTATTTTTATCTTTTTCATCAGTCTGATTTCGTTAAAAAGGCGATATATTCTACTGATTGACCTTGTGGGTAGTGATATGGTCCATTATCCTAAAAATTAATGGTCTATTATCCTGGTAATCTTTGCTCAATCGTTGTATTGCCTGACATTTGTTTTCATTTTCACAACATGTAATCAACATAAAGTTGCGAGCATGATCTCGATCACAAATGTATAGAAATTTTGCATCGAGAAAAAATGAAAGCACTGATTGTTCGTTATATAGCCGGATTATTACCCGCCATAACAGACATTTTCTGGTGTTAACGGCGGGTTAAATGCATAAATTCGAGCCATAACTCAGGGTTAAGTTATGGCTCAGAAGAAGGGATCAGGCGTAGACTTTCTCTTTAAATTCGCAGAGGTCTTCAATCAGGCAGGAGCCGCAGCGCGGCTTGCGGGCAATGCAGGTATAACGTCCATGCAGGATCAACCAGTGATGACAGTCGACCTTAAACTCGGCGGGGACCACCTTCAGAAGCTTCTCTTCCACCTGCTCAACGTTCTTGCCAGGGGCGAATTGCGTCCGATTGCAGACGCGGAAGATGTGCGTGTCCACAGCGATGGTCGGCCAGCCAAAGGCGGTATTGAGTACCACGTTGGCGGTTTTACGGCCCACGCCGGGCAGCGCCTCCAGCGCCGCTCTGTCTTCCGGCACCTCGCCGTTGTGCTGCTCCAGCAGGATGCGGCAGGTTTTGATGACGTTTTCCGCTTTGCTGTTAAACAGGCCGATAGTCTTGATATACGATTTCACCCCATCCACCCCCAGCGCCAGCATCGCTGCGGGCGTATTGGCCACCGGATAGAGTTTGGCTGTCGCTTTGTTGACGCTGACATCGGTGGCCTGCGCAGAAAGCAGAACGGCAATCAGCAACTCGAACGGCGAACTGAAATGCAGTTCGGTAGTGGGGTGGGGATCGTTTTCCCGCAGCCTGGTGAGGATCGCCAGGCGTTTGGCTTTGTTCATGTTACGCTTTCCCTGTCACGTCAGACGGGGCGACAGAAACGGCCCGGGCCGCTTGCGCCTTCCGCTGCTTGCTACGTTCATCGATGAGGTATTTTACCGCCAGCATCATGCCGAGGCCAATAAAGGCGCCTGGCGGCAGCATAGCCAGCAGGAAGGGGGTATCCGTATGGAAAACCTCGATGCGCAGCACCTTTGCCCAACTACCAAGCAGACTGTCGGCGCCGTCAAACAGGGTGCCATTGCCAAGGATCTCGCGCAAGGAGCCCAACACAAACATCGCGCAGGTGGCGCCCATGCCGATAGAAAAGCCATCCAGTGCCGACAGCGCCGGCCCTTTTTTGGCGGCAAAGGCTTCGGCGCGGCCGACCACGATGCAGTTGGTCACAATAAGCGGGATGAAAATCCCCAGCGACTGATAGAGGCCGAAGGCATAGGCGTTGATCAGCATCTGCACGACGCTCACCACCGAGGCGATGATCATCACGTAGATGGGGATCCGGATCTCCGCCGGCGTCCAGCGGCGCAGGCTGGAGATGGTCAGGTTGGTTAAGGTTAGCACCAGGGTGGTCGCCAGACCCAGCCCGAGGGCGTTGGTGGCGGTCGAGGTGACCGCCAGCAGAGGGCACATCCCTAACAGCTGAACCAGGGCGGAGTTATTTTTCCACAGGCCCTGGACGATGACGTCTTTAACTTCGCTCATGGTCATTCTCCACAGGCGGTGAATTCAGGAAGTTGCGCAGGCAGCGTTTGTGCATACAGGCCTGCGCGCTTAACGGCATTGACCACCGCCCGGGGGGTGATGGTGGCGCCGGTGAACTGGTCAAAATCGCCGCCATCTTTTTTGACCGCCCAATGGCTGTCGCCCTGACCGTGGATGACTTTCCCGGCAAAATGGGTGATCCAGTCCGACAGGCGAAGCTCGATTTTATCGCCCAGGCCCGGCGTTTCATGATGCTCGGTCACGCGGGTGCCGAGGACCGTGCCGCTAAAATCGGCAGCAACCAACAGCTGTATTGCCCCGGAATAGCCATCCGGCGCGGTGGCTTCCATCACCGCGCCGATCGGCTGGTCGTTATTTTTGGCTATCCACACTTTATGCTGGCCTTTGCCCAGCGCCGGGGCGCTGACCAGATAGCAGCTCTTGAGCAGATCGTTATTATAGCGGTCGGCGGGTAAGACCTGATCAAATAACGCTTTCTGCTGCAGGGCCGCCTGCTGATCGATAGTGCTTTTCGTCAGTTCATTGATCGCCGCCGTCAGCCCGGTGGATCCGGCGGCAAACAGCGCCAGCGTGACGCCGTGTTTTCGCATCGTTTTTAACATCATCGCTCTCTCAACGGTGGCCGTACACGCGCGGGCGCGTGTAATAATCGATCAGCGGCACGGTAATATTCGCCAGCAGAACGGCAAATGCCACGCCATCCGGGTAACCGCCGAAGCTGCGAATAAGCCACACCAGCAGGCCGGCGAGGGCGCCGAAGATCAGGCGGCCGCGGTTGGTTGTTGAAGCCGTCACCGGGTCGGTCAGAATAAAGAAAGCACCGAGCATGGTGGCGCCAGAGAACAAATGCATCTGCGGCGACGCCAGGCTTTGCGGCGAGAATAACCAGCCGAGGGTGGCACACAGACCAAGGCTAATGAGAAAGCTGACCGGAATATGCCAGCGGATCGCTTTCTGCCACAGCAGGAACAGACCGCCCGCCAGCCAGGCGATATTCACCCACTGCCAGCCGAGGCCCGCCAGTACGCCACCGTAAACCGGCAATTGCAGCACCTGCTGGACGCTATGCCCGGCATGCAGAGAGGTTTTAAAGGTATCCAGCGGGGTGGCCTGGCTGACGCCGTCGATACCCAGTCGCAGGCTGGCCATGTCGCCCCCGGCGGCGGTATGCCCGGTAAAGATCATCTGCAGCACATCGCTGAACGCCGGAACCTGGGCGGCAATTTCATATGAAGGCAGCCAGGAGGTCATCTGTACCGGGAATGAAATCAACAGCACGACGTAGCCGATCATCGCCGGGTTGAAGGGGTTATGGCCTAATCCACCGTACAGCTGCTTGGCGATCACCACGGCAAAGGCAGTGCCGAGCACCACCATCCACCAGGGGGCCAGCGGCGGAATACTCACCGCCAGCAACAGGCCAGTGAGCAGGGCGGAGTTGTCCTTCAGGGTCGCCACAATATGCTGTTTGCGCAGTTTGAGAATAGCGGCTTCCGTTGCCCAGGCCGTCAATGCGGCGAGGACAATCTGCAGTACGGTACCCCAGCCGAAAAACCAGGTCTGGACCACAATGCCAGGCACGGCGGCGAGCAGCACCAGCAGCATAATACGCGAGGTCTGCCGCTGGTTATGAGTATAGGGGGAGCTTGCGATTCTGAAAACCATTTATTCCTCGTTAACTGCCTGCTGTGTTGCTTTACGCGCCTGAACGCGGGCGATCGCCGCGGCGACGGCCGCTTTGCGTGGGTCGTCATTGGCTGCGGCTGACGCGAGATCCGGTTGTGCGGCCTGCTGTTCGGCTTTGCGCGCTTTGGCGCGGGCGATGGCGGCTTCCACCGCGGCTTTACGCGGGTCGACCGGCTCGGCTACCGGGGCTTCCACCGGCGCGGCCTGCTGTTCGGCTTTACGCGCTTTGGCGCGGGCGATAGCGGCTTCCACCGCGGCTTTACGCGGGTCGACCGGCTCGGCTACCGGGGCTTCCACCGGCGCGGCCTGCTGTTCGGCTTTACGCGCTTTGGCGCGGGCGATAGCGGCTTCCACCGCGGCTTTACGCGGGTCGACCGGCTCGGCTACCGGGGCTTCCACCGGCGCGGCCTGCTGTTCGGCTTTGCGCGCTTTGGCGCGGGCGATGGCGGCTTCCACCGCGGCTTTACGCGGGTCGACCGGCTCGGCTACCGGGGCTTCCACCGGCGCGGCCTGCTGTTCGGCTTTACGCGCTTTGGCGCGGGCGATAGCGGCTTCCACCGCCGCCTTGCGTGGATCTGCTGCGTCGGTCGACAGGGTTTCCACCGACGCGGCCTGCTGCTGTGCCTTGCGTGCCCGGGCTTCGGCCTTCCGCGCTTCGCGTGCAGCGATCGCCTCGCTGTTATCCGGTTTGGCGCCAGACTGAATCACGATCGGTTGCGCGGCATCACGCTGTTTGTCGCGTACCCGGGCGAGGGCGGCGTTAATCGCATCCTGATCTTTGGCAGCAGGCTGAACGGCGGCTTTTTTATGCCGTTCGGCGCGGGCGGCTTTTTCACGCTCCAGGCGCGCCTGTCGGGCTTCGAATCGCGCTTTAGCTTCTGCGGCGCGCTGCTCTTCCTGGCGAATCGCGCTGATCTCCGCTTTCTCCTGACGGAAGTACTGCACCAGCGGAATATTGCTTGGGCAAACCCACGCGCAGGCGCCGCATTCTATGCAGTCCGCCAGATTGTGCGCGGTGGCTTTATCGTGCTGCTGGCCTTTGCTGAACCAGTACAGCTGCTGCGGCAGCAGATCGGCCGGACAGGCGTCGGCGCAGGCGCTGCAGCGAATGCAGCCTTTCTCTTCCTGCGGCTCGCCCATCTCGCTGGCGGAAGGCGCCAGCAGACAGTTGGTGATCTTCACCACCGGGACATCCAGCCCCGGCAGGGTAAAGCCCATCAGCGGGCCGCCCATGATCACCATTGGCTCGGCGCTGGCGCAGAAGCCGGCGTCGTTAAGCAGATGGCGAACCGGTGTACCAAGGCGCGCCCAGACGTTGCCCGGCCGCGAGACCGCCTCGCCGGTCAGGGTGACCACGCGCTCCGTTAACGGCTCGCCGTCAATCACCGCGCGTTTTATCGCATAGGCCGTCCCCACGTTCTGCATCAGCACGCCAATATCCGACGAACGACCGCCGTGCGGTACCTGCTTGCCGGTGAGAATTTGGGTAAGCTGCTTGGCCCCACCGGAGGGGTATTTAGTGGGGATCACGCGCAGCGAGATGCCATGGGCGTCGCAGAGCACCGCCCGCAGCATCGAAATGGCCTGCGGTTTATTGTCTTCAATGCCGATCAGCACTTCGTCAGGCTGCAGAATATGCGCGAGGATGCGGATCCCGTCGACAATCTGCGCGGCGCAGTCCTGCATCAGGCGGTCGTCCGCCGTGATATAGGGTTCGCATTCGGCGGCGTTAATAATCAGCGTCTTAATTTTATCGCCGCCGCCGCGCAGTTTGCTGCCGGTGGGGAAACCGGCGCCGCCGAGGCCTGCGACGCCAAACTGATGAATGCGTTCGATAAGCGCTTCGCGCGTGCGGACCTGATAATCACTCCAGCCATCGCGCTCAATCCAGCGGTCTTCGCCGTCGGCGTCAATGATCACGCTCATCTCCGCCAGCCCCGACGGATGAGCGGTGGTGTGCGGGGCGATGGCGGTAACGGTACCGGAGGTCGGGGCGTGTACGGGCAGCATTCTTCCCCATCCGCGGGTCAACGGCTGGCCGCGCAGCACCCGATCGCCCACCTTGACGCACAGTTCGCCTTCGGCGCCAATATGCTGCTTGAGCGGAATGATAAGGCGCTGCGGCAGGGACACCTGGCGCAGTGGGGTACCGTTAGACTGGGTTTTCATTTCGGGCGGATGAATACCGCCGTTAAAATCCCAGACTTTATCTTTTCGGAAAGCGGAAAATAACTTAAACATGTTGTTCCACAGGAATATTGCGCACCGGGATCGCATGGAGATCCCATTTCCAGGTTTCCGGGGTGGTCGCCACCGGAACGAGCGAAATGCACTGGGTCGGGCAGGGGGCTACGCACAGATTACAACCGGTGCACAGGTCGTTCATCACGGTATGCATGGCGCGGGTTGCCCCGACAATCGCATCCACCGGACACGCCTGGATGCATTTGGTGCAGCCAATGCAGTTCGGCTCGTCGATTACCGCGAGCATACGAACTGGCTCCGCCTCCTGTTCATCGCCATCGACCGGCTGCGGGTCGACGTTCAGTAAGGCGGCGATTTTTAACATTACGGCTTCGCCACCCGGCGCACAGCGGTTAATTTTTTCACCCTGGGCACCAACAGCTTCCGCATAGGGACGACAGCCGGGGTAGCCGCACTGCCCGCACTGGCTCTGCGGCAACAGTTCATCAATTTTTTCCACCACCGGGTCGTCCTGCACCGCGAAACGGCGGGAGGCATACCCCAGTATTAAGCCGAAAATCAGCCCTAACAGGCTGATGGCGATCACGGCTATCCAGACTGCGCTCATTACAACTTCACCAAACCACTAAAGCCCATAAAGGCCAGAGACATTAAACCGGCGGTAATCAATGCGATGGCATTACCGCGAAACGGCGCGGGCACATCGGCCACCACCAGGCGTTCGCGGATCGCCGCGAACAGCACCATCACCAGCGAGAAACCGACGGCGGCGGCAAAGCCGTACAGCGCGGACTGCAGGAAATTGTGCCCCAGATTAATATTCAGCAGCGCCACCCCGAGTACGGCACAGTTGGTGGTGATCAGCGGCAGAAAGATACCCAGCAGGCGATAGAGCGCCGGGCTGGTTTTACGCACGACCATTTCAGTGAACTGAACCACCACGGCGATGACCAGAATAAAGGCCAGCGTGCGTAAATAGACCAGATTTAAGGGGATCAGGATCCAGGTATCAATCAGCCAGGCGCAAATAGAGGCCAGCGTCATCACGAAGGTGGTGGCAAGCCCCATCCCCATTGCGGTTTCCAGCTTTTTGGAAACCCCCATAAACGGGCACAGACCAAGAAACTTCACCAGAACGAAGTTATTGACCAGGACTGTACCAATAAAGAGCAGTAAATAATCAGCCATCATGCGACCTGAAACGAAAAAAAGCCGCTTATTATCGAATAAAACGATACCGGCGACAACAGGTTAAGTGTGGGGTTATTACGGATGAACAAAGGTCCGTTTTACCCGCTGGGAACGGCGAAAATAGGGCGCCAGGAGCGCGGCAGCCAAGAGTGGAAACAGCAGCTGGCGCAAAGCAAGGACATCCGAGACGGGAGAGAAGGCAAATGCCTTTATCGCCAGCAGCAGGGTGATGAGCAGCCAGATAATGTAGTGCTTAGGGACCAGCGAGCGCCGCTTAAAGAACGCGATGGTCAGCCAGAGCGTGTAATACCACATGGCGACGGCAAACAGCAGCGAAGCGAGCCACAGCGCCAGATGTCCGGTGCTCATGGCGCGGAGCAGGGCATACGTCTGCGTCGACATGAGAGCATTAGCAAAAAACAGCAGCGATAAGGAGGCGCTCAGCAGCGCCACCAGCAACCAGGCCAGCGGTGCCAGCAGCCATCCGCCAATGCGTTCTGCAGATTGAGACGTCATGTTACTCCCCTATTCAACGCCAGTAATGAAAATCAGGCCGGGAAGTATAAGCAACTGGCGTGAAGGATGACAGCCTTACTGCACGAATCGCCAAACGGATTTAGGCACCTGGCCCACATCGAACAATTTACCACCGGAGACCAGCTCTGCCCGGCGGTGGTCGGCCGCACGATACATATTCACGATCTCTTCGGTGTCGGTCAGGGAGTAGTTAAGGTGATCAAATAGTTTTTCAAGACTTTCGAGCGAACTGATTTTGCGGAATTTTAATAAATAGTCCAGAACGGTCATTTTCGTATCCATTTTATAATCGGAATAATTATGTTGAATATTATCAGCATTCACTAAACCTACTCTCAACCAACGGCGCCTTCTGAATGGGGCCGGGTGGAATGATTCAGGTTATATAAACCCATGACAAGGGGCGAGAGCCGACCTTGAAGAGCAGGGAGAAGTTTAAGAATATTCTAAAACCAGACCGGGCGCCGAATGGCGCCCGCAAGAGAAGATTAACGCTGTTCGCCGTGACTGGCAATAACAGATTTGTACCAATAAAAACTCTTCTTTCGTTTGCGTGCCAGATTTTGCTGGTGATCGACATAGACAAAGCCGTACTGCTTTTGATACCCGTTGAGCCAGCTCAGCAGATCGATAAACGACCAGGGATAATAGCCGCGCACATCCGCCCCCAGCGCAAGCGCCTTTTCCAGGGCGCCAATATGGCTGCTCAGGTAGTCGATTCGCGGATCGTCGACCACTTCTCCGGCAATTATCGGGTCTTTCGCTCCCAGGCCATTTTCGGTGATATAGATCGGGATATCGCCATAGCGTTCCTTGATCATCATAATGCCGTCCGTCAGCCCCTGCGGCCAGATTTCCCATCCCCATTCGGTATAGGTGCTCTGCGGATTACGCACGAAATAGAACAACCCCTCCACGCCAGGTTCGCCACCGGTGGGGATGTTGGGCGGTTGGGCGGACACCGTTTCCCGGCGATAGTAATTCAGCCCGATAAAGTCACAGCGATTCTCGCGCAGTAGTGTGTCATCGTCCGGGGCAAAGCGCGGTACCCCCCACAGCGCCTGGGTCTGCGCCAGCAGGGCGGCAGGATAGGTGCCTTTCAGTACCGGGTCGTAAAGCCAGTGGGTGTGGATGGCGTCAGCCAGTTCGGTGGCTTTTTTGTCCGCCTCACTGTCGGTGAGCGGAGTATGCGGCTGTAGCACATTGACGAAGCCAATCTCGCCCGCCACGTTCATCTCGCGGAATGCCTTGACCGCCAGCGCATGGGCGATAAACACGTGATGACACGCCTGAATGGCACGCGCCGGATCGCGCACCGCCGGGGGATGCAGACCATTAATGTAGCCGTGGCCAATGAACACGATGGTTTCGTTAAAGGTCGCCCACAGCTTCACCCGTGAACCAAAGCGCGCATAGCACAGGCGGGCGTACTCGGCGAAGGCCTCGGCGGTAGTGCGTGCTTCCCAGCCACCCTCATCCTGCAGGGCCTGCGGCAGGTCCCAGTGATAGAGGGTGATCATCGGCTCAATATTGTGCGCCAGCAGTTCGTCGATCAGATCGCTGTAAAACTGTACGCCGGCTTCATTCACTTCGCCGCGCCCGGCGGGCAGCAGCCGGGGCCAGGAGATGGAGAATCGATAACTTTGCAGGCCCATTTCGGCCATTAACGCAACGTCTTCGCGAAAACGGTGATAGTGGTCGACTGCGACATCGCCGGTGGTGCCTTCAAAGGTGGTACCCGGCAGGTGAGAGTAGATGTCCCAGATTGACGGTCCTTTACCGTCTGCGTCGTGCCCACCTTCAACCTGATACGCTGCGGTAGCGGCACCCCATAAAAAATTGTGCGGAAAAGCGGCCATGAAAAAGCTCCCAGTCTGATGATAGAGGGAGTGTAATCAAAGCAAGGATAGCTGTGCAACCGGTTTCTGAAACCGGTTGCACAGTTGCGAGGCGGGTCACTGTTTCACGGCGGCGCTACTTTGTCTGCACCACATCCGCTGGCGGTGGCGACTGGTAGTTATCAATATGGTGGGCGATAACCAAAAGCAGTGCGGAAATCCCAAAAACAATCCAGCCAATAAGTTCTACAATACGGGTAAAAACAGTCGTCATAACACTTCAGTATCCTTTGAACACAGTGGGAAATGTTACTCCATGGTCAGCAGATCACAAGGGGTATCTGTCTGATTTTGCACGCATGCGGGAAAACAGCTGTGAATCAAATGATAAATTTTGCTCATTGTTTGTAAGATTATTCTCATCTATGCGATATTGACATTAGCTGAATAAGTGAGGCGGTAACATGAGTGACGCGATCCGGGTAGGGCTGATAGGCTACGGTTACGCCAGCAAAACGTTTCACGCGCCGCTGATCGGCGGCACGCCGGGCATGGCGCTGACGAGGGTCTCCAGCAGCGAGGCTGGCAAAGTCCATGCCGACTGGCCGGGGGTCAGGGTGGTGAGTGCGGCAAAGGACTTGCTCAACGATCCTGATATTGAGCTGGTGGTCATCGCCACCCCGAACGATACCCACTTTCCGCTGGCGAAAGCGGCGCTGGAAGCGGGCAAACATGTGGTGGTGGATAAACCCTTTACCGTGACACTGTCACAAGCACGCGAGCTGGAGAGTCTGGCGAAGCATTGCGGCCGGGTGCTGTCGGTGTTTCATAACCGCCGCTGGGACAGTGACTTCTTAACCGTCAAGGCGTTAATTAACGAAGGTCAGCTGGGGGAAGTGTGTTACTTTGAGTCGCATTTCGATCGCTTCCGCCCCCAGGTGCGTCAGCGCTGGCGTGAGCAGGGTGGTCCCGGAAGTGGTATTTGGTACGATCTGGGGCCACATCTGCTCGATCAAGCGGTGGTGCTCTTTGGCCTGCCGGTGAGTATCACAGTCGATCTCGCTCAACTTCGCCCCGGCGCGCAATCCACCGACTATTTTCATGCCGTGCTGGCCTATCCCCAGCGGCGGGTGGTGCTGCATGGCACATTGCTCGCTGCGGCGGAGAGCGCGCGCTTTATCGTCCACGGCTCGCGGGCCAGCTATATTAAGTTCGGCCTTGATCCTCAGGAGGAACGGCTAAAAAACGGTGAACGACTGCCGCAGGAGGACTGGGGGTATGATATGCGCGACGGTACTCTGACCCGCGCCGAAGGCGACGAACGAAGCGAGGAGACATGGCTGACCCTGCCGGGCAACTATCCCGCCTACTATGCCGCCATTCGCGACGCGCTTAACGGGGAGGGAGAAAACCCGGTCCCGGCCAGCGAGGCGATTCAGATCATGACGTTGATTGAGCTGGGTATCGAGTCGGCCAGACATCGCGCCACGCTCAGCCTGGTGTGAGGGGGAGCCCGGCAGCGCTGCCGCCGGGCCGGTGATCAACCTTTCGCCACCCGCTGAATGAGAGCGGCTTTTTCCTGTTCGCTCAGAAACGCCTGGGTCAGACCGTTGATCTGCGCCTGACGGATCTGCTCCCGGCTCAGGCCCGCCGCCGGCGCCGCCACGGTGTACTCATGAATGATATCGACGCCCTGCACCGCCGGATCGTCAGTGTTGAGGCTCGCCAGCACGCCGTGCTCAAGGAACTGCTTCAGTGGATGCTGGGCCAGCGAAGCCACGGTGCTGGTTTGCACATTCGAGGTCAGGCACGATTCAATGCCGATCTGATGTTCGGCCAGGTAGTCCATCAGGGCCGGATCCTCTACTGCTTTGACCCCATGTCCGATGCGCTCCGCGCCCAGCTCGCGGATGGCCTGCCAGATACTTTCCGGTCCGGCCGCTTCGCCAGCGTGGACGGTAATATGCCAGCCAGCGTCGCGGGCCTGATTAAAATGGTTGAGGAACAGCGTGCCCGGGAAGCCCAGCTCATCACCGGCCAGATCCAGCGCGGTGATGCCCTCGCGGTGAGCGAGCAGCGCCGCCAGCTCTTCCTGACAGGCCGCTTCACCGAAGGTGCGGCTCAGAATGCCGATCAGGCGGGCGTCGACCTGAAAATCGCGGCTGCCTTCACGTACGCCCGCGATCACTGCCTCTACTACGCCGTCGACAGGAAGCTGGTGGGTCATCGCCATATAGCGGGGAGAGAAGCGCAGCTCAACGTAGTGCAGGCCATTGCGCGCGGCGTCTTCGACGTTCTCGTATGCCACGCGACGGCAGGCTTCCAGTGAGGCAAGGACTTTTACCCCCCAGTCGAGCTTGGCGAGAAAACTGACCAGATCGGGCTCAAGGCTGGTGACCTGGACGTGGGGACGCAGCGTGTCGAGGGTGGAAGCGGGAAGGGCGATATTAAACTCGCGGCCAAGATCGAGGATGGTTTGGGCCCGGATGTTACCGTCAAGGTGGCGGTGAATGTCGGTTAATGGCAATGAAGAATCAATCATGGTCGCACTCTTTTTTTAGTTAAAGTGCACGTCATTATACAACATGTACATAACTGTTTAAAAGCATTGAAAAAATCCATTCGATACAAACAGCTGGGGCTTCTCTGGTCACTTTTCCGCTCTTTTTCGCTGCGCCATTTTACAGCGAGCACGACGTTCATGATTGACGCGATCCTGACCAGACCAGAAAAGCACAGGCGCTGACCGCGGCGCCGGCAAGGCAAACCGCCTGCCATCCCCAGTGAGAATAGAGCTGGGTGGCGACGATAGCGCCTGCCGCGCTGCCCAGCGAATAAAAACACATGTAAGCCCCAACCAGGCGGCTTGCCGCTGCAGGCCTGGCGGCAAT